>OODJ01000001.1_pt1 | contig 441756 bp, 360 predicted proteins | sample 1671611 | NCBI WGS metagenome assembly OODJ01 (sample SAMN06348174, study PRJEB24527) | human gut metagenome | biome: human gut; feature: ankylosing spondylitis patient; material: feces | host: Homo sapiens | place: China | collected 2015-10 | reverse complement strand
TAAAGCGTTCCTTTTCCCCCGGTAGAACCGGGGGTTTTCATCAATTGCTAGACAACTAAAAAAGGATTTAGCTTATGCTAAATCCTTTTATGGTCGGAGTGACAAGACTTGAACTTGCGGCCCCTAGACCCCCAGTCTAGTGCGCTACCAACTGCGCCACACCCCGATATATCGTATGCTTTTTTACTGCCCGAATATATTAACATAATACGGGGGATTTTGCAAGCCCTAAATTATATTTTTTATTTTAAATCCGATTACCTTTTTTCTTCCGCATAATTAAAATTATAACTGCGGCAATAATAACAAGAGCCAATGAAACCATCAGCGATACGATAAGCGCTTTACGGCTTTTGGAAGAATGTTTTACCTGAGTACCGGCAGAAGTTTCGTCCGGCAATACATTGTTAATGTCTTCGGCAATCGACTCAGGTGAAAAATATGAATCATTACTTGGGAAATCGGTGCTTTCCCTAACAGAATCTGTATTCTTACCGTCCGCAACAACAGATGTGTCAACACTGTTTTTATCAGACAAAGCATTAAACGAAATAGCAGGAGAAACCGACTTTTCGTTGGCTACGAGGGACGAATTTACATCATACAGTCTATACTCGGATACCGAAAAATCCGACAATGTAACTTTGTCACCGCTCGACGAAAACTTTATTGTTGCCAAATTTTCCCCATTACTTAAAGCGTTGGCCGAGGCAAAAACGAAACGAACAGTATTGCCTTTATTTTGATAGTCCGGATTTATCAGCATCATACACCTTTCGGAGTCCGTCGAATAATCAACAAGTTTAAGCTTGTCGCTATTATATACTAAATTCATACTGCCGCCGCATACCTCGTTACCGTTATCGATAAATCCGAGATAAACCGTATATTCGTTACTTGCGGTTTCAACTATATTTACGGATGCGGTATTATCCACCGCAAAGGCACAAAAAGAAAATGTACAAAGCATGATTGCAACAAGCAAAACAGAAACAGTCTTTTTCATTATATCACCACATTTATAATAGCATAAATTTTTCAAAAAATACAAAAAGAAGAAGTCTGCCCGAATTAACGAACAGACTCAGCGAAACATATATATTTAATTTATGTTAAAATTATGCCTGCTCTTCTTTCATCTTTGCAAAGCACTCGCTACAATAAACAGGACGATCATCTTTGGGCTGGAAAGGAACCTTTGCCTCGCCGCCACAGCGTGCACAAGTTGCTGTGTACATCTGTCTATCGCCTTTAGCAGCGTTCTTTCTTGCATCGCGGCAAGCCTTGCATCTCTGGGGCTCGTTTACAAAGCCTTTTTCAGCATAGAACTCCTGCTCACCTGCTGTAAAAACGAACTCTTTACCGCATTCCTTACAAATAAGGGTTTTGTCTTCGTACATTTTGCTACCTCGCTTGAAAAAAATTATTTTTACCCTAAGCGGAATTGCACCGCCGCAAAAATGCTCTCCTAATGAGAAAAGGGCTTTTGATGAAGTATTAATTACCGCCTTAGTTATACTTCTTCAGCTTTCGCCTAACCCTTTGAAGCGCATTGTCAACGGATTTGGATGAAGAACCGAGTTTTTGGGCTATTTCGCCGTAGCTTAACCCGCTAAGGAATAATTTTAAAATGCTGCGTTCTCTTTCGGAAAGCTGTGTTTCGATAAAGCCAAAAAGCCTGTCACATTCCTCTTTAACAACAAGACCGTCATCATAAGAAAGCTCCGGCACAGATAAAAGCTCTGTTTCCAAAGGAACCAAAAGGTCACGACGCACACTTTTGCCGCCTGACGCTTTTTTTACAGCCGAAATGATTCTGTTACGTATGCAAACCGAGGCATAAGTTCTGAATGACGCGCCACAATCAGTTTTATAGGAACGCGCGGCAGACAAGAGCCCTATCATACCCTCCTGAAAAAGATCGTCGGAATCGACGCCGACAGCTCCGGAAAACTTAGAAGCCTCACGACGCACATCGGGAATCATTTTTGATACAAGCAGAGATAAAGCTTCATTATCGCCTGAAGACGCCAGCTTGACCAACCTCAGAAGATCATCATTATCAGTCAAAACAGGCACACCCCTTGGCTAAACATTGCTAATAAAACTGCAAGCTTAATTATTATAGCATATTTTAAGCATTTGTCAACCACACTTTTTGTGTACATTACACAACGCGAGCAATAATGACAAATTTTACATATAAAATAACACGCCGCGACAAAAGCGACGTGTTATTTCAATTATTTAAAGTAAAAAACATTAAGCAAAACCGTAAGTGTTGTTGCCACCATAAGCACAGCCAATACTATGGCTATAACACGAACGGCCCATTTCTTTTGCATCATTTTCAGAATCTTCCTTTAATTCTTAATACCGAGTATTTTTTCCATATCGTCGCTTATCTTATCGGTAACAGTCTTAGCCTCATCGCGCGTGTTGCCTACTGCCGTAATATAAATCTTTATCTTCGGTTCTGTTCCCGACGGGCGAACTATTACGCTGTTGCCGCCCTCAAGGGTGTATGCAAGCACATTTGATTTCGGCAGAGTAATCTTAGCCTTCTCGCCTGTCTTAAGATTTGTCTCGATGCTTGCCTCATAATCCGAAGATGTTATGACATCCATACCCGCAATATTTTTAAGGCCGTCAGCGCGAAGTGAATCCATCATTTCAGCCATCTTTTTCATTCCCGCGGCACCTTCAAAGCCGAAATTGAGAAGAGTATTAAGATAAAGACCGTACTTCTTGTATATGCTCTGCATAAAGTCATAAAGGCTCATACCTTTAAGCTTATAGTATGACGCCATTTCGCATACAAGCATTGAAGCTACAACGGCATCCTTATCTCTTGCATGTGAGCCGCGGAGATAGCCGTAGGATTCTTCCATACCGACTACAAAACGGTCAGCCTCATTTTTACTTTCAAGCTTTGTAACAAGCTCTCCTATATATTTAAATCCGGTAAGCAAGTTTGCCGTAGTTGCGCCGTGGGCAGCAGCAATGGCCGAGATAAGCGGAGAAGTAACTATTGTTTTAACAACAACAGGATCTTTCGGAAGTCTATTTTGCTCAGTAAGAGTTTCAAGCAAATATTCTGTAAACATTGCTCCCACTTCGTTACCGGTCATAAGCTTATATTCGCCGTCGTCAAGCACAGCAATGCCGAGTCTGTCGCAATCGGGATCGGTTGCAACAAGAAGGTCTGCCTTTTTTGTTTTTGAAAGGTTTATTGCACACTCAAAGGCCTGTTTGATTTCGGGATTGGGATACGGGCAGGTCGGGAAGTTTCCGTCAGGCAATTCCTGTTCAGGAACAACGGTTACATCCTCAACACCTATCATTTTAAGGATTTTGCGGACAGGCTTGTTTCCGGTGCCGTTAAGCGGAGTATAAATTACCGAGAGTCCCGCTTTTTCACATATGCCGGGATTGACTCTTGCTTTCAGCACTTCGGTAAAGAACGACTCATAAACCTCATCGCTGATATATTCAATTTTTCCGCTCTTGACGCATTCTTCGAAGTCGGCGGTTTTAACGCCAGAGAACATATCAACACGGCTTATAAACTCATAGGTTTTGGCGGCGGCTGCATCGGTCATCTGATAGCCGTTTGGGTCGTAGCACTTATAGCCGTTGTACTTTGAGGGATTATGACTTGCGGTTATGATTATGCCAGAGCTGCAATGAAGCTTGCGAACCGCATATGACAGCATCGGAGTCGGTACAAGTTCACGATAGATATATACCTTAATACCGTTAGCGGCAAGCACCGAAGCCGCGGAACGTGCAAATACATCCGATTTTATACGCGAATCATAGGCAATGGCAACGCTCGGCTCTTTAAACTCGCTGTTAAGATAATCCGAGAGGCCCTGTGTTGCCTGATTAACGGTATAAACATTCATTCTGTTTGTACCGGCTCCTATAACTCCGCGCAGACCTGCCGTACCGAATTCAAGATTTTTATAAAATCTGTCGAGAATCTCATCCTGATTTCCCTCAACTGATTTAAGCTCCGGAATAAGGTCTTTATCATTCACGGCTTTTTCGCACCATAATTTATAAAGAGAGTTAATATCGTTCATAATAATACCTCCTTAGAATTCATCACTCATATTATAATATCTTTTTTTATCAAAGTAAATAACAACATTTGTGAAAACTCACGTTATATGTTACAATTAATACCAAACTTTTGCAGAAATAAAAAGAGTGGTTATAATGCTTGATAAAATGCTGAAATCTCCTTCTGTATGGGAAAAATTAAAAGACGCCGACCTGCCGATAATTTGCTACGGAACCGGAAACGGCGCCGATAAAATATTTGACGAATTTGAAAGACTGGGTATAAAAATATCTGCCGTTATGGCAAGTGACGGATTTGTCAGGGACAGAAGCTTCCGCGGATTTAAAGTTAAAAGTCTCTCTGACTGCGAAAATGAATTCGGCGATTTTTACTGTGTAATATGCTTCGGTTCTCAGCTTAAATCGGTCACCGATAACATTAAAAGCGTTGCGGCAAAGCACAAAACTTTTGTACCGAGCGTGTCGGTTTACGGAAACGGCATAGCAAACAGAGAATTTTTTGAACGCAACAAAAGCCGCATCTGTAACATTTATTCGCTGCTTGCAGACAAAAAATCCAAAGATGTATTTTTTAAGTTTGTCAATTTTGAATACAGCGGAGACTTAGACATACTTCTATCCTGCGAGAGCGATAAAGAAGAAGTGTTTAGCGATATATTAAGGCTCGGCAAAAACGAAAATTACCTTGATCTCGGTGCTTATAACGGCGACACAATAAAGGAATTTTTGCATTTCTCCGGCAACGAATACGGCAGTATAACAGCTGTCGAACCTGCTCCGCGAAATTTTAAAAAGCTTATGGAATACACAAAAAACATGAGCAATATAACTCTCGTGAACAAGGGCATTTGGAGCGGAGAATTGACTATGGGTTTTGCGGGAAAAGGCGGCAGAAATTCATATCTTTTAAATGCCGCACAAGCAAAGACAAATACTGTTTCGGTGGATGAAATTTCCAAAAGTAAAAATATTACATATATAAAAGCGGATATCGAAGGAGCGGAAAGCGAAATGCTTGACGGAGCTGAAATTACGCTAAAAAGGTTGAAGCCCAAACTCAACATTGCGGCATACCACAGAATCGAAGATATATTTATTTTGCCCGAAAAAATACTCGAGGTAAATCCCGAATATAAAATATACTTCAGACATCATCCGTACATTCCCGGATGGGATACAAATTTCTATTGTGTTTAAACAATTTAATTTTGTTCTTTTGCCAAAAGCAGCCTGTATATCATATGACATACGGGCTGCTTTTGATTTTATTTTTGATTTTTCGTTTTTCTCAAGTAATCTTCAAGAATTATAACTGCAGAAACAGCGTCAACAACCGCCTTACGCTTTTTACCACGGGTATTTGTGGCGTTCAGCGCATTATGCGCCGAAACGGTAGTCAATCTCTCGTCTTCAAAATCTATCGGAAGATTAATCCTTTCTGAAATAAGCTCTGCCAGTTGCCGACAAGCCTCGGCACGAAAGCCCTCTGAACCGTCCATATTTTTCGGAAGCCCCAACACTATTTTTTCAGCCTTCTTTTCTGTGGCTATTTCAGTTATCTCATCTGCCAAAGCGCCGCTGTCGCGCTCGACAATAACCTTAACGGGTGACGCCAACATACCGAATTTATCGCAAACGGCAATTCCGGTTCTGACATCGCCGTAATCAACCGAAAGTATTACCATGGTTCAACCTTTCCGACTATCTCGGACACACTCTTATACCCGTTTTTGTCGAGATAATTGTTTATACCGTCTATAATTTTAAGCGGTGCGAATGCGTCTGTAAAGCTTGCGGTACCGACCTGAACCGCACTTGCTCCGGCTAAAAGCATCTGTACAGCGTCCTCCCACTTTGTTATGCCTCCGAGACCGACAACGGGAATTTTAACCTTGGATGCGGTTTGCCAAACCATACGAAGTGCCACGGGAAAAACCGCCGCACCTGACATTCCGCCCGTATTATTGCGAAGAAGCGGTCTTTTTGTGTTTATATCAATAATCATTCCGGTAAGCGTGTTTATAAGAGAAACGGCATCTGCACCGGCACTCTCTGCGGCAAGAGCCATTTCAGTTATGTCGGTTACGTTAGGCGTAAGTTTTACCATAAGAGGCTTTTCGGATGCTTTTTTTACAGCCGACGTTATCTTTTCGACGCTCGCGGCACTTGTTCCGAAAGAAGCTCCGCCCTCTTTAACATTAGGACACGAAATATTAAGCTCAATCATATCCACACTCGTACCGTTAAGCCTTGATACGGTTTCGACGTAATCTTCTTCTGCACTTCCTGCAATGTTAGCGATTATAACGGTACCTGACTTTTCCAAAAAAGGCAAGTCATCTTTTATAAACGCGTCAACACCCGGATTTTGAAGTCCGACGCAGTTGAGTATACCTGACGGCGTTTCACAAACTCGCGGAACAGGATTTCCCGGGCGTTCTTTCAGTGTAGTCCCCTTGCAAGATATACCTCCGAGACGCGAAATATCATAAAGACGGGCATATTCCTGCCCAAATCCGAAAGTTCCGCTCGCTGTAATTACGGGGTTTTTAAAATGAACTCCGGCTATATTAACACCTAAATCAGCCATCAGAATACGACCTCCTCGGAATCAAAAACGGGTCCGTTTTTGCAAACATGTTTCATATGCTCGCCGTCTTCATCGCGAGTCTTTTGTGCACAGCAAAGGCAAGCACCTATTCCGCACGCCATACGCTGTTCCAGCGAAACGTAGCACTTAATATTTTTTTCCTTACAGAGCGCGGCAACGCTTTTTAACATTGGTGTGGGTCCACATGCATAAACTACGGCATTTTCGCCGTTTTGAACCATATTTTTAAGCACATCGGTAACAAAGCCTTTTGCGCCGAGGGTACCGTCGTTTGTTGTAATTTCCACCCGCTTAGCGACAGACTTAAACTTATCTGTAAGTATTGCATTTTCTTGACTTCTGAAGCCGAGAATCACCTCTGCATCGCTGCCGTATTCTTTTGCAGCACCGAGCATAGGGGGGCAGCCTATCCCTCCTCCGATAAAAATTCCACGTTTTGTTTTATCGGGGAAAAATCCGTTGCCGAGAGGTCCTAAAATATCAAGCTCGTCCCCTGCTTTTCTCTCAGACATCCATTTTGTTCCGTCTCCGCGGACTTCAAATACGATTGTTATTGTACCGTTTTGCTTGTCAATTTCAGAAATTGAAATCGGGCGGCGCAGAGTCTTTTCTCCGCATAAGACATTTACAAATCTTCCGCACCAGCTTTCTTCGGCAAGCTCCGGGCAGGAAATAACAAAGCTGAAAGTTGTATTATTCAGTTTTTCGGTCGACAGGATTTTATACGATTTTTGAAACATAAATCATTCACCTATAATTATAGCTTGCAAACCTTTATTTCTTCAAGAATATTGTTATTTTCGAGGCATTTTGCAAATGCAAAGGCAGTATCAACCGACGGAAGCACCGGAATACGGCGCAAAAGAGCGGTACGACGTATGCGAATGTCGTCCTCATTCACCTTAGGCCCCTGCTCCGCAGTTGAAACAACATATGATAATTTATTATTCTTAATAAGCGACATTGTATTCGGCTCGCCCTCATGTATTTTACGCACGGAATTTGCCGCAACATGGTTTGAATTTAAAATCTTAGCAGTATTGGAGGTAGCATAAATTTTAAAGCCCTGCTTTAAAAATTCACCGGCAAGCATAACGCTGTCCCTCTTATCGGTATCGGCAACGGAAACAAGCACTCCGCCTGTGCGCTTTATACGCATTCCCGAAGCTATCAATCCCTTCAAAAGAGCTTCGTCAAATGTATCTGCTATGCCCATAACTTCACCCGTTGACTTTTCGGTATCGCCTATCTGAACATCGGTACCCTGAAGTTTTTCAAAGCTGAATACCGGTACTCTGACAAAATACCTTGTAGGCTCCGGTAAAATACCGCATCCCATACCGATATCACCGAGCGTCTCGCCGAGCATAAGCCGCGTAGCCATGGCAACTATCGGCAACCCCGATGCCTTAGTCATAAACGGCACGTTTCGCGTTGCCACGACGCTTGCCGACGAAACATAAACTTCGTTATCATATATAACAAACTGGATATTTATAAGCCCTTTAATTTTAAGTTCTTTGCAAAGCTTTTCGGTATATTCGTATATCTTTGCTTTATCCGATGAGGTAAGCGTTATCGACGGAAAAACCGTAGTAGTATCGCCGGGATTTACACAGGCCTTTTCAATATGCTCGCAAATTCCCGGAACCAGTATATCGCTGCCATCGGACAGGACATCCACCTCGGCACCCTTACCAATCATAACGTGTCGGTTATTTGTGTGACGTATACCGAGATCATCAAGGATATCAAATAACTCGATTTTGTTTTTTAGTCTGCGGTGAGCCTCGTCATCCGAACCGAAAACCTTAACGCCTAAAGAACGAAGCATTTCGGATTTTCTGACGGCATTACCACCGCCGAACGGCAAAACAGCTCCGTACGGTTTTTCGGTGAGCACAACATTTCTGACATCTTCGTCTGTAATGGGGTCAAGATAAAGTGTATCGGCAACTCCCGGATCTGTGGAAACAGCCGCAGGATTATTATTAAGCAAAATAGTGGAGTAACCGAAGTCCTTAAGTGTATTTATACAGTTTACCACCGCATAATCGCGGTCTGTTCCAAGACCTATGGATGTAGGTCCGGAACCCACTACAAGGATTTTCTTTTTCGAGGTCGGGTGCGCTTTTCCGAACATGGCGGCTTCGTTATCCTCGTCAAACGAAGAATAGAAATAGGGCTTTTTAACGTCAAATTCGGCTGCGCAAGTGTCTACGGTGTTATATCCTGCAGCTATGGGTGCCGAAATCTCCTCACCGGTTATTTTTTCAATTGTACTGTCGAGAAAACCGAGAGTTTTTGCACGGAAATACAAATCACCCGAAAAGCCGTTACCGAGAGATGTTTCCGTATCGGCTATATTCTTGAGCTTAGTTAGATAATAATTATCTATTCTTGTAAGAGACTGTATTTCAGCAAGGTCAAATCCGCGTCTTATAGCTTCGTAAACAGCAAAAATTCGCTCATCATCGGAGCCTAACAGCAGCTCCTTTATCTCATTGTCGGTTTTTTGCTTCATTTTGGGCATTGATACAGATTCGGTACGCGGATTCATCGAGCGTATCGCTTTCATAAGAGCCAACTCAAACGAAGTGCCGATTGCGAGTGCCTCACCCGTAGCCTGCATAGTTCCGCCGAGCTTTCTGGTGGCGGCATCGAAGTTTTCGAAAGACCATCTCGGAACCTTTACGGCACAATAATCAATGGCAGGTTCATTTGCCGCTGTGGTAACGCCTGTTATATCGTTTTTGATTTCGTAAAGCTTATATCCGAGAGCAATTTTGGCAGAGACCTGCGCTATGGGATAACCCGTAGCCTTTGAAACAAGAGCGGTAGTACGGTTAAGCTGTGGCTCAACTGCCAAAACCATATACTCGCTGCCATCCGAATTTATTGCAAAACGGACATTGCAGCTTCCTTCAATATTTAAATAATCGGCTATTTTTCTTGCGGCTCTGCGAAGCCTTACGGTTTCGCTGTCTGTAAGAGTCTGCGCAGGGATAACAACAATACTGTCGCCGGAATGAATGCCGACGCTGTCAATATTTTCGGTACTGCTTACGCTTATGCAGTTGCCGAAGGAATCGCGCATTGCGACAAATTCCACTTCTTTATAATCATCGACGCATTTTCTTACGTATACCTCGTTTACGAGAGACCGCTCGGCACAACTGCCGAAGCCTGACAAAATATCATCTGCATTTTCGCAACGTATCGGCTCTGAAAAATCAGGCGTGAATGCCGGACTTATAAGTACGGGAAAACCGATTTCACCGGCGAATGTCACACATTCCGCATCTGTCGGCAACACCTTTGCGGATACATACGGTTCGCCCACATTTGCAAGAGTATCTCGAAGAGCCTGCTCGTTTCTTATTGCCTTTATGGTTTCCGGCTTAATTCCGAGAAGCTTGGTACCGTGCTCATCAAGATAACCGTTTTGTAAAAGCTCAAGGCAAATTTCGAGCCCCGCTTCTCCTCCCGTGGTTCCGATAATGGCATCGGGAATTTCTTTTTCAATTATTTTCTTTACTGTTTCGCCGTTTAATGGCTCAATATAAACTGTATCCGCAACATTTTTATCTGTCATTATTGTATCCGGATTTGAGTTTACCGAAACTACTGAAATGCCCTCTTCCTTCAACGCTCTGCAAACAGATACAGCCGAATAATCATATTCAGAGGAAGAGCCTATAACCACAGGGCCGGCTCCGAGAACAAGTATTTTTGAATATTTATTTTCTGTCATAACTCATTCCCCCATCATATCAACAAAGCGGTCAAATATCCAGGATGTACTGCTGTCGCGGTCGCTGTCCGGTGTAAACTGAACCCCGAAACCGTTGAAATTTTTGTACTCAAGTCCCTCACAGGAGCCGTCGTTGACATTTATCATTGTAATATCGGCTTTATCGGCACTGATGCTAGAAACTTCAACCGAATAGCCGTGATTCTGCTCTGTAACCATAAGCTTTCCGGTAGATTTTATAACTACAGGCTGATTTGAACCGCGGTGCCCCTGCGGCATTTTTTCAATTTTAAAGTCTTCCGAAAGAGCCAGCATCTGATGGCCGAGACCTATTCCGAACATCGGAACACCGAGTTTTTTAAACTCCTTGATATTTTCTATAAGCTTGGGGTTATCGTCAGGATCGGCAGGACCGTCGGAAAGGAAAATACCGTCCGGTGAAATGTTCTTTAACTGCTCAGCCGTAAAGTCAGCCGGGACGACGGTCAAACTACAGCCTCGTGACAAAAAGCCGTCAAGAGTTCTGCGCGGCGAACCGTAATCAATCACCGCAACATTGCATTTCGGATTTTCCGCCGTGAATTTCTGCGGCTCTTTTACGGTAACAGCCTCAACCGCCCCGGAAATTGTATAATTCTTGATATTTTTAATAAGCACGTCAAAATCATTGAGATTGTCGGTTATAGCGCCCTTCATATAGCCTTTGTCGCGGACGGCACGCGTAAGACGGCGTGTATCAATACCGCTGATTCCTACTATGCCGCACTCTTTTAAATAGCTGTCAAGCGTTTCTTCGCCGAGAACGCCGGTGTCGCACCATTCACGCACAACATAGCCGCTTGCCATTATTTTTGAACCGTTTTCTCTTTTTTCTACGCCTCTGTTGCCTACAAGAGGATAGGTTTGCGCCACTATCTGACCGTAATATGTCGGGTCTGAAAGCAGTTCTCCGTAAGAAGCCGTACACGTATTGAAAACAACTTCTCCTAAAGCTGTTCCCTCTTTACCCATAGAAATTCCGTTAAATACGGTTCCGTCAGCCAAAACAAGGTAAGCCTTTTTATTTTTCATATAAATCACCCTTTATAAAACGGAATTGATTTCGTCCCTCATTCTGATAGCTTCTTTACGTGCGGCAACGGCATAATCTTTTTCATCGAAGCCGCCTTTTTTGTATGCGCACATTATACCTCTTGAGGAATTTATTACGGCTCCACGTCCGTTCTCATCAAACGCACCTGCAATATCTTTGGCGGCTCCGCCCTGTGCACCGTAACCCGGTACAAGGAAAAACGTGTGCGGCATTTCTTTGCGAAGACTTGAAAGCTGTTTCGGATAAGTTGCTCCGACGACCGCACCGACACACGAGTATCCGTAATCCGTTATAGAATCCTTGCCCCAGTTCTCGCACATTTCACCCATAGTTTCGTAAACGGTTTTGTCGCCGAGCAATCTGTCCTGAAGCTCGCCGGAGGATGGATTAGAAGTTTTCACAAGCACAAAAATGCCTTTGTCCTCTTCCTTGCAAATATTCAAAAGAGGATTTATACCGTCGCTTCCGAGATAACCGTTAACCGTGAGGGCATCGGCGGAAAAGCTTTCAAAGGGTTTACCGAAAGCCTCTGTTTTACCGATATGTGCGGCGGCATACGCCTCCATGGTAGTACCGATATCATTTCTTTTACCGTCGGTTATTACAAACAGGCCTTTTTCTTTTGCGTAAGCTATTGTGTCATAAAGTGCTTTTACTCCTTGCCACCCGTACATTTCATAATAGGCGCATTGCGGCTTTACGGCCGCCACAACATCGCAAAGAGAATCTATAAGCCCTTTGTTAAATGTCAAAAGCGCATCTGCCGCAGCCTCAAGCGTATCTCCGTATTTCTCACGCGAGTCTTTTTTTATAAACTCGGGAACGTAGTCAAGCTTCGGGTCAAGCCCTGCCACAGTAGGATTTTTCTTTTCGTCAATTGCACGGATAAGTCTGTCAAAAGCCATTTGTCAATCTCCTAAATCATTATATACTATTCTGCCGCTGAGAACGGTCATTTTTACCTTGCCTTGAAGTTCACGGTTTTTAAAGATGCAGTTTTTGGATTTACCGTGAAGCTTATTTATGTCTACTGTAAATTTTTCACTTTCATCTATCAAAATAATGTCCGCAGCACTTCCCTTTTTTAACGTGCCTATCGGTCTGTTTAAAATCTCGGCCGGTTTACACGCCATTTTATCAATAAGCTCATAAAGGCTGATAAGTCCCGACGCAACAAGCGCGGTATATGAAGCGGAAAAAGATGTCTCCATACCTATAACGCCGTTGGGAGCTTTGTAAAAATCTGCCTTTTCTTCCGGTGAATGAGGTGCGTGGTCGGTTGCAATTACATCTATTACGCCGTCAATAAGCGAGTAGAGAACGGAAAACTGGTCCACGGCACTGCGAAGCGGCGGATTCATTCGATAATCCGCATCCTTTAACAAAAGCTTTTCATCGTTAAATATAAAATAATGCGGACAAGTTTCAGCAGTTACATTAAATCCGTTTCTCTTTGCGGAGGCTATAAGAAGTGCTGAATTGTCCGTACTGACGTGACAAATATGCAACCGTGCATTTTTTGGGGCTGACATTAAAAGGGCTGTCTCGCGCGCAGTTCCCACGTCTTCTGCCGAAACCGGTATCTGCGGCATATTAAGGTCTTTTGCAACATCGCATTCATTCACAATGCCGTCGCGTGAAATTGTTTTTTCTTCGCAATGGGCAAAAACAGGCATATCGAGTCTTGCTGCCTCTTTGAGTGCTTCACGCATAAGCTCTGCTGTTTTAACCGGAACGCCGTCATCCGAAAAAGCGCAGCAACCGGCTTCTTTTAAAGCCTGCATATCGGTGAGCTTTTCACCGTTTTCGCCGACGGAAACGGCACCTATCGGAAGAACGTGAGCATCGGCATTAGCCGCTTTTTCAAGTATATATTTTACCGTTTCTGCGTTATCGCATACCGGTTTTGTATTAGGCATGGCGCAAACCGTTGTCACGCCGCCGGCCGCCGCCGCACGGCATCCGGAAATTATATCCTCTTTATATTCAAGACCCGGGTCACGCAAATGCACGTGTAAATCAATAAGCCCCGGTGCCAAAACAAGCCCCGAAGCATCAATGATATTATCGGCAGAGCAGCTTAAAGCCTTGCCAAAATCGGCAATCTTACCGTCGACGACAAGAACGTCGCCGACAGCATCAAGCTTTTGTGAAGGGTCTATAACGTGTGCATTTTTAAACAGCAAATTGCCCATAAAAACTCCTTTGATTATTGAGCTTTGGTAGCCTCTGCGGCTTTTGTGGCCTCGGGAGCTTTTGTCGTCTCAGCAGCCGCCTTTGTTGTTTCTGCCGGCTTAGTGCTGCCGTCGGTTGTCTTTTTGGTCTCTCCCTCGATCTTGCCATCCTTACTTCCGCCGCCGGAGCAAGATGTACAATAGCCCGGCATATTGCTCTTTGAGAACCAACCGGTTGCGCGACTCGAACATCCGCTGCCCGCAAGCAAGCCCGTCTTTGTACAATACTCTTTTTGCTCAACAATAGATGAGAATTTTGTAAAATCTTTAGAAACGAGTTCTTTATGAACTCTGTTCAAAACCTCATCAAATATTTTACCCGCCGGATTGCCCGAAACATAATTCGAAAGCTGCTTAGGAGTATCGCAGCCATACCAAACTGCAGCTACATAATACGGGGAACCTCCGCAGAACCAACGATCCTTATCCTCGGTTGTGGTACCGGTTTTCGCAAACAGCTTCATATTGTTAAGGCCGTAATTGCGCGCGGTAGCTTCACCTGCCGTATCGGTAACAACGGTTTGCAGAAGCTCATTCATAATATCCGCAGTATCCTGAGACATAATCTGATCGCCATCGGTCTCGTCATGTTGAAGGTATACCATAGTACCGCTTGAATTCGTGACTTTATAGTAACAGTACGGGTCGTAATATTTACCGCCGTTTCCGAAGGTGGCATATGCGGCTGCCATCTGAAGAGTTGATACTCCCTTACTTGTACCGCCTACGGCAAGCGACGAGGCGTTCTTATCAACATCATAGAGATGATCGAGTCTGAATTTGCCGTTGGCATACTTAAAGCTCAATTCATAACCCATCTTTTTAAGAAGCTGCGCCGGTACTGTATTGTAAGACTTACAAATAGCTTTTTGTACGTTTACATACGAATCGGGAGAACCGGGGTCATTACCGTAGTTGACGGGACCCACTCCGCCGTCGCTGTAATAGTGAGGAATACCATAGTTCTTAACTCTTGTGCTCCAATAAGCATATTTTTCCTCTATTGCCGGTGTGTAAACAGAGAGGGGCTTTATTGATGAACCGGGCTGCCTATATGAATTTGCCGCACGGTTAAGTCCGCGGTTTTCTGTCTTTTCTCCGGCTCCGCCTATCATACCGAGCACTCTGCCGCTGTAATCCATAATTGTCATAGCCGACTGAGCATCGGGAACATTTTTGTTATAGGACGGGAATGATATTCTGTTTACATATACGTTTTCGAGAATATTCTGAACATTCATATCCACAGCGGAGTAGATGCGAAGTCCGCCCGAATAAATGAGCGTAGACGCCTGCGGCTTTGTATAGCCGTATTTATCCATAAGGTCTGAGATTACTTTTTGAATAACGTAATCGACATAGTAGCTCTGAATGGTGGTAGTGGTCTGCTGCTGAGCGCTTGTAAGGTTTTCGCTCGGCACATAGCCCTCACTGTTCGTGAACACCATTGTGTAATTTATTGCTTCATTATACTGGTCTTCTGTTATTTTGCCCTGCTTAAGCATATTGTCAAGACAGACCTTTTGACGTTTTTTGTTTTCTTCGGGATGAATAAGCGGATCATATTTTGACGGAGATTGAGTTATTGCCGCCAAAGACGCACACTCCGCAAGATTAAGGTCCTGCACATTTTTCCCGAAATACTTTTCGGAGGCGGTCTGTACGCCATAACAGCCGTGGCTCATATAGACCGTATTCATATACGCCTCAAGTATTGTCTGCTTAGAGGCATTTTTCTCAAGGTTCAACGCAGACAGTATTTCATAAAATTTACGATTTACGGTTTTGCCGTTTTCTCCCGTAAGATTTTTAATAAGCTGTTGAGTAAGGGTCGAACCGCCCTGCTTGAAGTGGTATTTAACCGCCGACGATAATGTTCTGAACCAGTCGACACCGCCGTGATCGTAAAAACGCTTATCCTCAAGTGCAATATACGCATTCGCAAGATTTTGCGGTATAACGCTTTCATCCGGATTTTCGCTGTATGTTACCCAAACTCGGTTTTGTTCACCGTGAAGGCGCGAAAGCTCGGTGACTTCATTGTTGGTGTCATACGCATATATAATTGTGGTTTGATCTTGATTCTCTTTATATTCCTCAAGATTTATCTTACTGTCGCCGTTTACGTAAGACACCATAAACACAAGAAGATATAAGCATACAAAAACCGCGGTAAGCAAAACGGTAAAAAGAACCGACAACAAAACCGTTGCGCCCTTACTGCGTTTTTTTCTGTTTTTAGGTACTCTCTTTGTGACTGCGCGTCGCTTTTGAGTCATATTTTAAAGTCCTCCGTTTAAAAGATCGGATACGATATAACTATACTGATTTATTGTAACACAAACCGTTGATTATTTCATCATAATTTTGAAAAAATATTATATTTTTCCTATTCTTGTCAAAAATAATATACGGAAGTGAATAAAATGAAAAAAGCCTTACTTAAATGTATCGCCGCATCGGTGGCTGCGCTGACTTTATTAGGTGCAGTAACAGTGATAATTTTAAAATCTCCTAAAAAGAAAAGCAGCTTTACGGAAAGTGAAGAAACTACCGTTGCAGCACTTTACACCATAACCGACTATAACGGCAAAATAGCTTTATTTAAACGCGGATACTCTATGCCGGTAGAAATCTTTGACGTAAATACAAATTCCCTGCCGCAAAGCGACAGGGAGCTTATAATAGTAGGTGTTACGGCTTATTCCGATGAAGAAGCACAAAAGCTTGTAGAGGATTACACAAGCTGAATTTCAATTTTTACACGTTTTTTATCAGAGGGTAATTTTATTTCAAATGTTCCTTTGTCCCGCTCGGTAAAAACGGCTTTTTCTCCGTCAACTGTTACCACATAATTATTTTTGTCATTCATAACAACAAGCATTATGCTGTCTTTACCGTTATAATGCGAAACGTCAGCGGAAAAATGAGAGAAATCGTTTTCGAAAATGTAATTTTCACAAAAGCTGTCAAAGCCGAGATTAAACGTGCCCGCCTTAAAGTATGCAGAAGCCCAAATGTTCACGGGAGCGGAAAGGCCTCCGAAATTATGGAACCATCCTCCTCTGCCCGTAGTTATCGAAAGCATTTCAAAAGTATAGTACGAATACTCCACCTCACGCTTCCACGAATCGAGCGCGACCTTGGCTATTTTATATGCAAAATCAGCCTCACCTATATCTAACATGGTTTTCCAAACAAACCATTGATGCGAAAACCATACGTTGCCGTTCCAATAGCCGTTAGTGGCATAATAGCCGGCCTTCATATTAACGGCACTTATACCGACCTTGCTCATCATCTCATCTTCGCTTTCCAAATGAGACAGAATTCTGCCAGTCTGCTCGTCCGTGGTTATGCCGGCTATAAGAGGATATATACCGTCCATGGTCTTATTCATATTTTCGCCCGAATCAGAGCGCAACTGTTCTTTTGCTTCGCCGTTTTCATCGTGAATTACATATGAGTAATACCCCGCCTCATCATCCCACGCATATTTCTGGAGCCCATTTGATATTCTCTTTATATCTTCGGAATACGCTTCTACGTCTTCGGTTTTGCCGAGATGCTCGGCTATCACGGAAAGAAGCTTTGCCGTTCTTATAACCTGAGAAGAAGAAATACACGGTGCGGTTTTAAGCTGCAAATTATTTTTGTACATCAGAACTTGAGGCGGAAGATCGTCCATACCGGAACAATTGTAAAAATACTCAAATGTAGTTGTTAGACCGCTCTTAAATTTAGCGGTGGTTGAACCGTTTATTTTTCCCGCAAGGAAATCATAAAACATCTTTGCCCGGTCGTAATAATCATACAGTTCGGATTTATCAGATGCTTTTTGGAGCATTTCATAATATTGATAAAGATGGACGGGCACAGGAGAACCATGCAGCAAAAACGCATAGTCCTTATTATCCTTATCGCTCAAATACAAATCGAGGATATAATCCGCTATTTTCGGTGAAAATTCAAGCATATCAAGCCCTATAAAGCCCGAATCCCATGTGTAAAAGGAATCCCACCTCTTGCCGGGAGTGTGATGTATAACATATTCTCCGTGATGATAAAGCGGATACACGGTGTTTTGGAACATTGCAGCTCGCAAAAGGCGGTTTGAAAACTCATATTTTTTTCCGCTGTCATTATAGCTTAGCTTTTCAACCGAGCCGGACGCCGATAAATAGATCTTTTCATAATCTTCCGGCGTTTCATATTCTGTACCGCCATACGAAATAACCGCATATTCGGTATGACTTTTCCCCGGCTCTATGTACAAGGTGTGGACAAGAGTATTCTGATAGTATCCCTCGTCGCTGTGTTTCCAGCTGAATTCTCCGGAAAAAGTTTCCATCATATTGTCAAAGCTTTTATCCGGTTGAGATATACGTGGAGTCGGTACATCCTCAAGACAGCCGGAGGGTATGCTGCGAAGTCTTGTTTCATCATTAAATGTTCTTAAAACAAAGGGCTTTTCAACGCCCTCGTATTTCATCTCAACGGTTTTACCGTTTATTTCGTCGCGAACCTTAACATCCGGAACAAAATTATTCTTTTTTGCTTCAACTAATATTTTATTGGTTTCGTCTTTTTCGCATATTGCAAAGAAATCAAATTCTATGCCGCCTTCGCCCTCGGAAACGAGAACGAGAGTATAATCCCCTTTATCCACATTACCTATCGGCATCGTGATTTCACCCATATCCTGTGCAGGCGGAAACACAACGTTGTCACCGTTCACGGTAAAAGCTGAAGGCTTATTATCAACGGTACGGTATCTGACATATAAAGCAGCATCTGAAAAGTTTAAATCATTTTTTATTTTATATACGATTTTGTCGCCTTTTTCTTCTCCGAGACGCGGATATTTCGGCAATATATATCGGTTGTCGTCACGGTCTCCGAGCCCTCTGTGTGATGTAAAGCGATCGTCAAAGAACTCGCCTTTATGCATGGCGTCCATAGTTTCATTATCCCACGGACGGCTTGTTTTATATGTAAACTCGCTGTAATCAAGCGCGTCAAACATAAGCGATTTATTGGGAAGAGAAACTCTGTATGATGTTAAAAACGGAAATTGCAGAGAAGAGAAATAATTGACAAGGCAATTTTGCATAAGCTCTGAATTATTGAAAATCTCTGTCCTGACAAGCACACTCTCATCGCTGAGTTTTGTAAAAGAAACGTCGGAATAAATAACATCCTTCCACTCTAAGTCCTGTCTGTAAGAATAAAAAGAATAATCACTTTTTACATCCCAAGGATGCACACCCACCGGTATAGTCACATTCGGAGCCTTGGCATCGGTATTTGAAACTGCGGGAAGCGAAATGAAATCAAACCTGACGCCTTTTTCCGTTTCGTGCTCTGTGACTCTCGACACACCGCTGTACTTTTTTGAATAAGGCCCCCATTTAGGCATTACTTCTGACATTTTACTCATAATTCTTACATAGCCTTTCCATTTACAGAATAAAAACCAATCGCTGCAAACTTTACAGTTCCGTAGAAAACACGCTGATATTGTATCAGAAAAAAAGCTCTAATTCAAGAAAAAAAGAAGTCGCAAAACACAGTTTCTGCGGCTTCCTTTTGTTTAATTAAATAAAAGCTTATTTATTTTTCTGTCTTTCTTCAATGTCGGATATCATTTGCACGCGACGTGTGTGTCTTCCGCCCTCATAAACACCTGAGAGCCAAGTGTCAACAATCATAAGTGCAAGGTCAAGGCCGACAACTCTTGCACCGAAAGCCAAAATGTTGGTATCGTTATGCTGCCTTGACAGAAGTGCCGAATACGGCTCACTGCAAACTACCGCTCTGATACCGTTAACCTTATTTGCCGCAAGAGAAATACCAACACCTGTACCGCATATAAGTATACCCTTGTCAAATTCCTTTGATGCTACCGCGTTTGCCACAGCCTCACCGTAAATCGGGTAATCGGTACGCTCGGTGCTGTTCGTTCCGAAATCCTTTACCTCTATACCCTTTTCTTTCAGGTGAGCAATAACCTTGCCTTTAAGTTCGTATCCTACATGGTCGCTACCTATTGCTATTTTCATATTAAAACCTCTTTCAATATTCCGTTATACAGCTCGACAGCACCGAAAAATCGGTGCTGTCTGAGCTTGGGAGTTAGGGAGTTCGTTTATCTAATAAACGGATGGAAAACACCTTTTTAGCTATCCTTTGTAACTATATTAGAATCAACCGGGATAGTTTCGGGAGTAGCATTAACATCAATTGCTTTGCCTGCTTTTACTGTCTCAACCATCGTTTTAAGTGAAACAGCACCGATTCCCGCTGAGTCCTGAGCAACCGTTGCTGAAAGCTCGCCTGCTTTTACGCTGTCTATGGCTTCGGCTGCACCGTCTGTACCTACTACCATTATCTTACCGAGCTTGTTAGCATTTTTAACTGCCTGTAAAGCACCGAGAGCCATGGTATCGTTGCAGCAATATATAGCCTTAAGATTCGGATATTTCTGAATCATTGAAGCGGCAGTATCAAGAGCCTTCTGTCTGTCCCAGTCAGCCGGCTGAGAAGCAACAAGCTTGAATGCGCTATTTGCGGTAAATGCAGTTGTTGCACCGTTCTTTCTGTACTCACCTGATGCGTTGCCTGCCTTACCTTCGATTATTGCAACTTCGCCGCCGTCCTTTAACTGTTCCATTATATAGTTTGCGCCTTTTTCACCGACTTTTTCGTTATCGGTTGTAGCAAAAGCTATAACACTTCCGCCGGCATTCTTAAGGGTATCCATATCAATCTTTTCATCAATATTCATTACATAAATACCCTTTTTGTTTGCCTCAACTATACCGTTAATAAGGTTAGTCGGGGAAATCGGTGCAACACCTATGGCCTTGTAGCCCTTGGAGATGCAGTTTTCAAGAATTTTAAGCTGACCCTCGGTATCATCCTCGGATTGCGCGGCGAAAATGTCAACGGTTACGCCGAGTTCTTTAGCTTCCTTCTCTATTCCGGCTTTCATATTTGCCCAGAAATCGTTAGAAAGCGGTTTAAGAATGATTGCGTATTCTGCGGTTCCGGAAGAAGGGCCCGAACCGTCGGTCGTTTTCTTGTCGTCGGTCTTACTTCCGCAACCAGCGAAAACAATGCCGATAACTACCGTCAATGCCATAACGATACTTAAAATTTTCCTTTTCATAATAAATTCCTCTCTCTTTTTTACTTATTTTTTCAGCAGTCGAAACTACTGTTTAAGCTGATGCCATGCAAAGTCTCCACTCCCGTAAACTCCGCTCTGTTGTGTATGCTCCGAAAAAAGGATTCTGAGATTTTTTTCGGGGTAAGGCTTTCGTGTATGAAAGTGTACCGAATCTATCAAAATGTCCTTCGGAAAATTCTTCATATATACCACTCCGCCGGCGATTATAATATAATCGGGATCAAGTATGTTGACTTCGGTAGCTATAGGAATAGCAAGATCTTTAACATACTTGATTATTCTCGGATCGTCGCCGTGTTCGAAAAAAACATTTTTTATATCGGTTTCGGGAAAAAGCTCCGCGGTAATCTTTTCAAGATACTTGCCTGAGCAAATTACTTCGCTGCACCCGACATTTCCGCACGTACACTTTTCCTCAATATTCGGAAACGGTATGTGCCCGAGCTCTCCTGCCGCTCCGTTGCGTCCGCAGTAGAAGCTGCCGTTTAAATAAATGGCATTTCCAAAGCCGGTTCCGATATAAAAGCCGAGAACAGTAGAATCTTTCGGAAGACCCAATGTAACAATATCATTTTGAAGAAGAAAATTTACATCGCGGTCAACATATACGGGTATGCCAAGTTTTTTGCTGAGCGTATCTCCGAACGGTATATTATCAAATCCCTTAAGATTAGGAGTGGATATAACAGTCTTTTTATCCTTGCTGACCATGGACGGCAATCCAATTGCTACCGCTTTTATCGAATCTGCCGCGTTATATCTTTTCACATAATCCGAAATGTTAAGATACAGGGTCTCGATTACATCGCCTTTGTCAAAAATTCTGCTTGAATTTTTTTCGAAGTTGATAATTTCACCGTCACGGCCGACCATTCCGATGCGAAAGTTTGTACCGCCGATATCTATACCGATTGTAAAATCCAATGGTCGGTCACCTCCTTTAAAAATTGCTTTTAATACTATGCTCCTGTTGCTGTACGAAATTCTTCTCTCATTATGTCCCAAGCCTTTTTAAGGTCTTTGTCCTTTGAGAAAAGTCCGGACGAGCCTACAATAAAGACCTCAGCTCCGGCTTCATAAAGCTCCTTAAACGTCCTCTGATTGCAGGAACCGTCAATCTCGATTAAAAACTTATAACCGTATTTTTCTTTAAGCTCCTTAGCTTCTCTGATTTTGCCGAGCATTTCTTTTATAAAAGGCTGTCCGGCAAATCCGGGATCCACCGTCATAATGGTAAGCTTATCTATGCGGTCAATATATTCTCTGATATAAGAAAGCGGAGTTGCAGGATTCAAAACCACACCTTTTTTGCATCCTAATGCTTCGATTTTATTCATAATACGGAAAGCATCGGTGTTTATAGTTTCAGCGTGCGGACAAATATAGCCTGCTCCGTTTTCAGCTAGAACTTCAATATAATCATCGGGATCGGTGACCATAAGATGGCAGTCAATAGGCTTTTTGGCGATTGTTGAAAACGCCTTTACGAAGTCCGGAGACAAAGTGATGTTTTTCACAAAATGTCCGTCCATTATATCGACGTGATAGAGGTCACATCGCTCATTTAATATTTCCGCCTGATTTTTAATATCAAGAAGATCCATACACATGAGCGACGGGTTAAACATAGGTTCCATAAAAATACCTCCTTTAAGCTGCACGGTTATTTTTTGTTAGCTACGAATCGGTCAAGAGCAACGGAGCCGATGATAAGAGCGCCCATTACAACCTGCTGAAGCGTACTCGAAAGTGAAAGAATATTCATACCGAAGTTGATAACGCCGATGATAAGACCGCCCATTACAACTCCGAAGATCTTACCCTTACCTCCGAAGAAGCTTGTTCCGCCTATAATCGAAGCGGCTATTGCATAAGTCTCAAAGCCTGTTGCCGCTGCCGGCTCTGCCGAGCCTACACGACCGAGAAGAACCACACCGGCTATACCGGCGCAAATACCGGAAATAATGAAAACTATAAGAGTATGAAGATTTACGTTTATACCCGAATACCAAGCGGATTCTTTGTTTCCGCCGAGTGCATAGATATTACGACCAAGCTTCGTTTTTTTAGTGAGAAACGCAAGGATCAAAGCTACAATAACCGCTATTATCGCAACAAGAGGAATGCCTATAACAGATTTTGAAATAACTCTTGTAAAACTTGCCGGGAAGCCGTAAACCGCGCTTGAATTTGAGATTATAAGCGTAACGCCGCGATAAATTGCCTGTGTGCCAAGCGTAATGATGAACGGATGAAGTCCTGTAACATTTACAAGTAACCCGTTAAGGAAACCGAGGAATGCACCGAGCAAAATTCCGAGAAGAACAGCAACTATTGGGTTTACCCCTGCAACCATTAACTTTGCCATACACATTCCGGTCAGGGCTACCACAGATCCTACTGAAAGATCGATGCCTGCAATAAGAATTGCAAAGAACTCACCCATTGCAATAAGTATATTTACCGAGCTCTGTGCCAAAATCTGAGGTGCCGTAGAGCTTGAGAAAAAATATGTTGGTTTCAGTATGGCCAAGATGGCAAGAAGGATTATAAGAATACCAAACGTACCGTACCTCTGCCAGATCGTGTTAAAGGTTAATTTTTCTTTTTTTAATGTTTTAGACTGTGACATTTTAATTAGTCCTTTCTTTAAGGTCGGCAGTTGAAGCCATAATTATTTTTTCTTCTGTTGCGTCTTTATGCGGGAAGGTTTTTACGATCTTACCCTCACGGAAAACCGCTATGGTATCACACACCGACAAAAGTTCCGGAAGCTCTGATGATACAACAAGTACGCCCTTACCCTCATCGGCGAGCTTACGCATCAAAGTGTAAATCTCGCTTTTAGAACCAATGTCGATTCCCTTTGTAGGTTCATCAAAAATAATTATTTGAGAATCTGCGGCAAGCCATTTTCCGAGTATGACTTTTTGCTGGTTGCCGCCGGAAAGCTCTGTTATATTTTGATCAACTGAAGCGCATTTTATATTCAGGTTTTTCTTTTGCTCCTCTGCACATTCCTTTTCAAATTTATCGTTTGTAAGACCTATGGTGCCTTTTCCCTTTGAAGTCTTGATAAACGGAAGAATCGAAATATTCTGCTTAATATCAAAGTTATAAAAGAAGCCTGTCTCACGACGATTTTCGGTTACCATTGCAAGACCGTTCTTTATGGCGCTGTAAGGACTATTGATTTTAACCTGTTTGCCGTGAATGAATATATCTCCTGCCGAGCGAGGCTCAGACCCGAATATTGCATTCATCATTTCACTTCTGCCGGAACCGACGAGTCCCGAGAATCCGAGGATTTCACCCTTATGAAGTTTAAACGAGACATTCTTAACCTTTTGATCCTTACGAGACAAATTACGAACCTCAAAAATGACTTCTTTATTCTCGTAGGTATCGGGAGCATCCTCATGCTGATAAGTATTCTGAATTGTTCTTCCTACCATCATGGTAACGAGATCGTCTGCCGTAACATCTTTTACGTCCCTCGTGCCGACGTAAGCTCCGTCTTTCAGCACCGACACCCTATCGCCTATTTCAATAATTTCACCGAGCTTGTGAGAAATAAAGACTATTCCCTTGCCCTCTTCCTTAAGCTGACGAACTATCTTAAACAGATGATTTACTTCCTCACTTGTCAAAGACGCAGTAGGCTCATCCATTATTATTACTTTACTGTCGGCGGCAAGAGCCTTGGCTATTTCAACCTGCTGTTTTTCGGAAATACTTATATCCTCAACAAGAGTTTTGGGGTCTCGTTTTAATCCTACCTTCGAGAGCAGCTCTTTTGCACGCTCATTCATATACTTATAATCTACGACCTTAACAGGGCCGTATTTTTTCATCGGCAACTTACCGACAAAAAGGTTTTCCTGAATGGAAAGTTCGTTTATGACGCTCAGTTCTTGGTAAATTACGCTGATGCCGTTTTCGGCGGAATCCTTGGGAGTTAGCCTTTTATAGCTTTTTCCTCCGACAATTATTTCTCCCTCAGTGGGCTGATAAACGCCGCTGAGAATTTTCATAAGTGTCGACTTTCCGGCGCCGTTTTCACCGAGCAGCACATGTACTTCGCCGGGCTGTATGTCAAATGTTATATCTTTAAGTGCCGTTACGCCCGGAAACTTTTTAACGACGCCCTTCATCTCAACTAATGCGCTCATTTTTTCCTCCTTGAAGTCTATTATTTTCACATATTAGTTGTGTCCGTATGTGAATAGTATATACATTTTATTGGGTAAAGGTTTACTCAATTTCCAAAAATATGCGGGAAATAATATTTCCCGTTTGCTTAAGTTAGCTGATTTTTTATGCGGTTGTTCTTTTAACAAGCTTTACGGGAATAACATAAATATCATTTTTGTTTTTTGTCTCATTATTCTCGATTAGATTTAAAAGAGTTTCAACTGATTTTTTACCGAACATATCGGTATCCTGCTGTATTGTGGTTATCGGCGGATCGCATATCTCTGACAGAGTAATGTCATCAAATCCGACTACCTTGCATTTTTCAGGCACAGATATTCCGGAATCCTTAAGCGCCTGCAAAGCACCGAGTGCCATCATATCGTTATTACAAAAAATTCCGTCAAACTTTTTGCCGTCGGCTATGACTTTTTTTATCGCGTCATAAGATGAAGCGTAACTGACATCCGTTTTTATAACATTTTTCTCGTTAAGCGGCAAAGAATACTTTTTGTGAGCGTCAACATAACCTTTATATCTGTTTCGTGTGGTAGAATAATAGTTTTTGTCGCTCAGCATCAATATATCCTTACAGCCATCCTTTATAAGAGCCTCCGTAGCTAAAAAACCGCCCATCTCATTATCTGAAATTATCAGGGTACCCGCATGCTCAGGACGACGGTCTATGTGAACTACCGGTATTTTGTAATCTTTATATATCTGCTTAACATCGCTCTTTGTACTGATGTAGATTATACCGTCAACGTCTTTAGCGGCAAGCGAAGAAATATGCTTGTCCTCTGTGCTGCTGTCCTCGTTAGAGTCGCACACAAAAACGGTATAGCCTTTTTGCAACAGAGACGTCTCGATGGAACGGATAATCTTAGCAAAGAATTCGTTTGTTATATCGGGGACAATAACGCCAATGCTCTGCGTTTTATTGGTTCTGAGCCCTTTGGCATTAAGATTTACCTTGTAGCCGTACTTATTAACAATATTCATAACTTTTCTTTCGGTCTCTGAGGAAAATCTGCCGTTATGATTTAAAACGCGCGAAACGGTGGCGATGGACACGCCTGACATTTCGGCAATCTCAACCATTGAAATTTTCCCTTTCAATTCAAATACCTCCGAAAAATTATGTAATCGTTTGCTCAGTTTGTGATAAATAACGGGTAATCGTTTACCCTACGCCCATAGTTTACTTCCGGTTACAGCAAAAGTCAACTCTTTTTTTGCAGAAAAAATATCTTTGTCAGAAGTGCTTAATTCTTCATATTGCACATTGGTCAAAAAGTAAACTTCAAATTACAAACGTAAAATTTGCGGCTCTCCGTTTGTGCATTTTCACACAAAAAAACGCGTTGCTCATTTTAGAGCAACGCGTTTTATAAAGCAATTATTTACTTTTTTTACCAAACACCTTTTGGAACCAATTTTGTTTGCTGCTTTCTGCCTGAGCATTAACCTCCGCAGCCTTTTCAATGCTCGGTGTTTTCATAACGAACATTACGCTTGACTCTATACCGTCGGCAACCGAAGAGTAAATCTTATATTCGTTACCGTATTCAATCATTTTGGTGGCTTTCTGTAAAAGCTCATCGGAATTATCGGTAAGCACGCCATATTTTTCAAGCTTTGATGCAAAATCAGCCGCGCTGACGGAATTCATCAGATTTGTTATCTTTGTCATATTGTCTTCATTTAACAGAGTGCTGAGACTGTTAAGAAGCTCCTGGTTGCTATCAAGTTCGCTCTGGATATCCGAAATCTTACTCATGGTATCAGGCAAATTATCTATTGCGGCCTGTACCTCCGGATCCTGCATATCGTTTGATAGACTCTGAAGAAGCGGAAGTGCGTCTTTAAACTCACCTGAAGCCGACGGAAGAAGGCTTAAGAACTGCTGTACATTGGGGTCAGAAAGCAGTTTTATCATCTTCTGGAGGTCGGAATTACTTGATGAATCGAGAAGAGTTTTAAGCGTTTCTATATTTTTCGGAGTAAGGTTCTTGGAAAGAACATCAATAAGAGGCTTATTACTCTCATAAAGCGATGTTGCATCATTTATCATCTGTGCAAGCTCGCCGAGCTTGTCGGGATTTGACATAAGAGTCGATAAGACGTTATTGGGGTCTATTGACTTAATCGAGGATTCAATTTCTTTGAGCTGATTAAGGCTTGATTTTAAATCATCAACGCTTGAAGGAACAGCCATATTATTACTTACTGCTGAAAGAGGAAGGACCGCAAAATACATATTTGTAAGTTCAAAATCCGTTACATCGGCGGTAATTGTAAAGTTATCGTTAAAGGTGATATCGGCAGCGTCCTTGAGAGTTTTGGAATCTAAGCCAAGCGTCTCGTTAATTCCGGGGAAGCCGGCCACCACAGCTACTTCCTTTGAACCGTCTCCCTGAGAAATGCCGTTTTCCACTTTTACGTTTTGAAAGTTGGTTTCGGGAAGAATCATACCGCCGACGGCAAGCACGGGATTACAAACCTTGACATCCTTACCGTTGATTTTTTCGGTTTTAAAGATGTTGTTTGTCATCTGTATTTCTATCTTTACCTTACCGCTCTTGCCGGCAAGATCGGAGGCGGCTATTTCTTCATCATTAAGATAGTATTTAATTGAGATGCTTACAGGAAGCGTCTTATTGCTTGTGCCGCGATAATAAAGGTCGGTAGTCGGCATATTCCAGAACAAGCCGCCGTCCTTAAAATAGGGTTCGGTATCACTTTTAACATTTGTTACATTTTCAAGGTCCGTAACATCTCTGAGGTAAACCTCGGGAGTGTCGGTGTGAATCCAATCGGTAACGGATATATTTTGAACCGCACCGGAGTTATCAAGTGTAGCGTAAACCGTTTCGGTTTTTTTATAATTATTGATTCTGTTTGTGTAAATAGTTTCCTCGGCCTTTTTATCAACCTCGGCTACCGTGTCGTCGTCCTTTTTGGACGAGCAACCGGTAAAGGTGACACAAAGCATTGAGAAAACAAGCAAAACACAGATTATGCTTTTGATTTTATTTGTGTTTTTCATTTTGCTGCCTCCGATTTCTTAGCCTTGACGGCTTTTATTTTTGCCTTTGATTTCTTAAATTTTTCTTTCGGCATTGTCCGCCAATTAAACGAAGTTTTGTTTATGAGTTTTTCGCAGATATAAAGTATGGGCGGCAAAGTACAGATTATTATAAACGCACTTATGATTGCACCGCGTGCAAGCATACCGCAAATGCTCTTGACTATCTCTATATCGCAAATCAGATAAACACCGAAGGTCGCAACAAAGAACACCATTGCGCTTTGGAAAATCGAACGGTCGGATTCGTTGGCAGCCTTTCTGATGGCTTCATCCTTAGACAGACCCTTTCTCAGTTCTTCACGGAACCTCGAGGTTATGAGTATAGCATAGTCAACCGTTGCGCCGAGCTGTACGCAACCGATTATTGTAGGTGCGATAAACGGTATCGTCTCGCCGAACATAAACGAAAAACTCTCGTTTATAAATATTGCTATCTCTATCGACGCAACAAGTATTACAGGTATTGATATTGACTTGAAGATAATCGCTATAAGTATAAATATTGCCGCGACGGAAATTATATTGGTTATTATAAAGTCTCGGTTCGTTACATCAACAAGATCCTTAGTCATAGCACCCTCGCCTGTAAGATAACCGTTCGGGTCATACTTCAATACAATACTCTTCAGCGTATCTATCTGTGCATTTTCTTCATCGGTTGCCGTAGCGTAGCTTGTATTTACCATCATAAGCTGATAACCGTCTTTAATGCAGATATTACGAATATCATCGGGAATCATATCGGCGGGTATTGCAGAACCTAAAAACTCGTTCATTGCAACTACGTTTGTTATACCGTCAACATCTTCAATTTCCTGCTCCATAGCTTCAAGCTTCTGGCTCGGTATATCATCGCTTACTATAATGAAATGTGTAGTTGCCATATTGAATTTATCTTTCATTTCGTGAAGTGAAACGATAGACGCGAGGTCGGAGGGAAGAGCCTTATCCATATTGTAGTATACATTAACGCTCTTCGAAGCTCCGTATGCGGGAATTATAAGAAGAAGGAAGATTATTGCAATTACACGGCGATGCTTAAGGGTGAATTCATTAAGCTTTCCGAAATGAGGAACCAAGCTCTTATGCCTTGTCTTTTCGATTTTATCGTCAAGCAATAGTATAAGTGCCGGAAGGAATGTAACAACCGTGATAACACCGAGCAATACGCCCTTTGCCATTACAAGACCTATGTCAAGACCGAGCTTGAAGCTCATAAAACAAAGTGCGAGGAAGCCGAATACCGTAGTCAATGAGCTGCCTGCCAGCGATACAAACGTACTGCTTATTGCCGAAGCCATTGCCATGGTTCTGTCGTCATTATGCTTGCGTTCCTCTTCGTAACGGTCCATAAGGAATACCGAGTAGTCCATGGTAACGCCGAGCTGCAGTATAGCCGCTATACACTGTGTAATATATGATATTTGCCCGAAGAAAATGTTTGTACCCATATTATATACAACCGCGGTACACAGTGCCATAAGAAGCACAAACGGCAAGACATACGATTTCAGGGTAAACATCAAAACGATAAGAGCGAGCACTATTGCAATAACTACATAAAGCGGAGCCTGCGCGTCGGCAAGTGCCTTAGTATCATACATTATTGTGGAAACACCGCTCATAAACATATTTTTGTTCATACATTTACGTATGGACTTTATAGCATCCATTGTTGACTCGGAAGCGCCACCCTGCGTAAATTGAACCATCATAAGTGTGGCATTACCGTCTTTACTGTAAAAGACGTTCTTTAAGTCATCGGGAAGCATATCCTCGGGAATCGATATATCAGCGATATCATCGACCCACATAACATTGCTTACTCCGTCGATTTCGGAAATTTCTTCCTTCAACTTGACAGCGGTTTTTTGATCCTCGTTTTCAATAACAACAATGGCACTTGCAGCGTTATTGAATGTTTTATCAAGGATATGCTCGCCCTGTACCGAATTAAGGTCTTCCGGCAGATAAGACAAAATATCATAGTTTACGAATGTGTTAAGATAACATATTATCGACGGTATCAATAATATAAGGCAAACTATGAGGACTGTTTTTGGGTGTTTTGCAATTCCCCTTGCCATTTTGTCTATCATCGTATCTCCCCTTTGCTATAATAATTTACTAAGCTAACATTTTTTTGACGGCCAGATGAATTTCCGGTCGTATTTCTTCTATGGTGAACGGAGATCTCGAAAGAATGGCATTCGAAGCGGTTGTAAATATCATTGTAGAAACGAGTAACAACAGCTTCTTGGCATTCTCGGGAGGATTTCCGAGTTTAACTATTATATCTGTAAGATAATCAAAATCGAGTTTGATGTTATCGTCGCCGTTATCGATTATCAGCGAATACAATATTGAGCTTTTTTCGCTTATCACGGAAAGCATTTCTTTATTTTCGATCATATAATCTATAATTGCGTCAACAAAAAATGTGAGCTGATCGACAGCCTCCATTTTGTTATCGGTGTTTATATTTTTCATCTGCGCTATAACAGACTTTATAATCGCTGCGCTCTTATAAAGAATTATCTGATCCATAAGGTCGTATTTATCATGAAAATAGAGATAAAACGTACCCTTTGCCACGCCTGCACATTTGACAACTTCATCTATCGGGGTGGTGTTTATACCGTTTTTTGCAAATAGGTTATATGCGGCTTCTAAAATTTTATTACGTTTTTTAAGCTTGTTTTCTTCCACACTCGGCATTTTACACTATCTCTTTCGGTTGAATTTCTGAGGCTTAACAGAATTTTATCATCCACCGCAAATTAAAGTTCTGCGCTCTTTAAAATGACCGTTAGTCACTTTTTACATTTCAAAATGCTACTCCAAAAATGACCAACAGTCAATAATTTGTTTCAATTGTTAACAAACTGTTCACAAACGTTGAATTTGTGTACATAAACGATAATTATTAAATTTATTGTTTGTGCATTTTGCTAAACAGCTTGATTTGTAATAATTTACAACATAAAAAAACAGAGCACGGAAAAACCGTACTCTGTTCGATGTAAAATGCAGATTATTCGCCCTTCATATCAAGGAGCTTAACCTTGCCCTCATAGGATTCCTGAGAAACCTTGATAGAATCGGTTATAGCAGCCTCAATGTCGTCATCCTCAACGCCGAGGTCACGGGTGTACTTATCCGTTATGAAGAGATCATAGTCCATAATGTAGGGAAGCTGAAGCGGATCCATACCGGAATCAATGCCTCTCTTCTTATAATCTTTAACAATACCGTACATACCGAGCTTCATCATAAACGGAGGTATGCCGACAATCTTTCTGTTATGCATTCCGCGAGCCTCATATACAATACCGAGGAATTTATCCCACTTCATATTGTACATACTGATCGGAATAGCCTCAAAGCCTTTGGCATCCTCTTTGGTTGCGGCACCGGCAATAGCCTGACCAACCTGACGGCAAGTAAGCATTGCTGTGCCACCCTTCGGATAAAGGGTGAAAGGAAGCTTGTCCATACCGGAAATCTGCTCAATAAGAACAGTCCAAACAGGTCTTCTGCCCGGCTGAGTACCGAATATGTAAGGAAGCTCAAGAACTGCTACGCTGAAGTTGTCATCGCAAGCCTTTTTACAAACATCTTCCTGAATAAGACGAGATTTGAAGTAGGGGTTTCTCTCTTCAAGATTCATATCAGGCTTGATTTTAGAAAGATATGAGAAGTAAGAACCAAGAACAACAGCTCTCTTAACGCCTGCTTTTTTGCAGAGCGGGAAGATTCTCTCAAGCGGAGCAATGTTGTATTTGTAGTAATAATCCATTACGGGCGCCGGGAATTCTTTTCTCTCGTCAACGCCTGCTGCGAAGATAAAGCAATCACAGCCTTCGAGCATCTGCTCAATTTCCTCATCCGTCTTCTTGTTGATATCGCCGAAAACGAGTTCCATTTCCTTCGGAATGGGAGCTCCCTCCGGAAGAGGCGGAAGAGCAACGCTCTTTACCTGGTGACCTCTCTTAATGAGAGTCGTGGCAGCTTCACAGCCGAGAAGGCCTGTACCGCCGATCATAAAGATTTTCATAGCAATTCTCCTGTCTAACTATATATTTTTGCTAAATTAAAAACTAAATCAGTCCTTGAATACGGGGTCAAAGAGCGGAAGCTTTGAAATCTTCATAACGCTGCTGAAAATATGGCCGCCGAGTACCGGCATAAGTCTGCCGAAATAATTCATAAATGCAGCATCAAAGCCGTGGACGCCGAGCGGACGTCTTGTTCTGATGTCATGCATTATCATCTTTACCATTCTGTCGCAGGAGGTGCTAACAGCATTGAGCATCTTCTGACCCTTTGCGTCGGAAGCATCCTGACTTCTGAATATATCGGTCTTTGTAAAGCCGGGGCAAACTATGCCGACATAGCATTTACCGCGAAGCTCTTCTCTGAGTGATTCGGAAAGAGACTTAAGAGCAGCCTTACTTGCGGAATATACCGAAGTACCTGCAAGAGACATAAGAGAAGCCGAACTATCGATGTTGATGATTCCGGGAGTCTTTGACTTGAGAATCATCGGAAGAAGCGTATGTATCGAATAAACCGCCGAATAGAAATTGATATTCATAGCCTTTTCAATATCAGCCATTGAATAATGTTCAAATCTGTCGAACTTCGGCAAAATTCCCGCATTATTGACAAGTATGTCGGGATGAATGTCATTATCCTCAAGGTACTTTGCAAAATCTATCCAATTTTGCTCAACCGATACGTCAAAAAGCTTATAGCTGAATTTTTCGGCATTGGGGCCGAGCTCCTCAACTACCTTTTTCATTTTTTCCTCGCTGCGAGCGATACCGATAACGGTGCAACCATGATCAACGATAAGGGATTCGGCAATTCCCTTGCCCATACCGCCTGACGCGCCAGTTACGATAACGGTCGTATTATTCATCCAATTTTGATCCATAACTCTCTCCTTTGGAATATTGAATTTTTATTCACTCGTATTATTGTAACTCAAAGGTAAATATATTTCAATAGTTAGTTGTCTCAAATTTAACAAAAATATGCACAAATTTTAAAGCGTCGACGTATTTTTGTTAAACTCAGTCCAAATCTACATCCTTTTTATTATCGGCAAGTCCGTGATTATATATTTTTCGATTGTCAAGTGCCCAAAGCCGACCGGAGAAATCATCCTCTTTAAGCGGTGAAATTGCCTCATGTATCTGATATACTCTCGCATCCATAAGGTCAAGCTCAGAGAGAAGCTCTGCCTCAAGAAAGAGAGGTCTTACCGCTGCCCCGAATTCCGGCTCGCCGTGATGAGACAAAATCATATGCTCAAGCAGCATTTCACGTTTTTTATCAGTTCCGAGCTTGTCGGCTGCCTCTCGTACCATCATAGCACCCATAACAAGGTGTCCTATAAGATTGCCCTCTACGGAATATCCGTTCGCAAGCCCTGTTTCCCCCACGTTAAACTCAAGGGTCTTGGCTATATCGTGGAGAATGGCACCCGACAGCAAAAGATCTTTATCCACAAACGGATAAACCTCGCATACGCCCTCGCAAAGCTTCACAATAGACAGAGTATGCATTAAAAGTCCACCGCGTATGGCATGGTGTAACTTATATGCCGCCGGCCATTTCAAAAGCTTTTCTTTGTTTTCTGTAAAGATTGTACCGACAAGCTTTTTCAAATCCTCATCTGAAAAGGCGTTTATTGTCTCCGTGATTTTATTATACATATATTCGCCGGTGTACCCCGCGTGCCTGACATAATCGGTAATATCCACATTATCCTCGGGTGTTACTTTACGCATTTTTTCAACGCGCAGCTGATCGGCACCGTTATACTGTGATATTGTACCGCGAACCTTGACAAACATATCGGTTTCAAATTTTCCGTGTGTATTTTCATTGTAATCCCAAAGCTTTGCGGAAATTTCGCCGTCGTTGTCGGAAAGAATCATATCAAGATATGCTCCGCCTCGTGAGCTTGTCTTTTTTTCACATTTTGTCAGTATTCCGAACCCGTCAACAAGACCGTTATTGTTAAGCTTAGTAAAATTCATTTGTTTTCTCCGTTCTTCTCTTCCGTCTTTGCTTCGATAACATAATCGTCCTTTGTATCTTTAACAAACTTATTAAAGCTGTATGTGCCCCACATATCCATAACACCGTTGAAAACAAAGCAGATACCGATAAAGCGGAACGCAAACATAGCAGTTTCAAAAGGTCTTATCGCCATAATGAGTCCGAGCACAATCGCTACAACGGCGAAAAGCAGCGACAGCCACCACATCGGAAAATGATTGCGAGCAAGCATTACGGCACGTTGGATATTGATAAGTCCGTCAATTATGGCGACTATACCGAAAATGAACGGAATTACAGAGTAAACAACGTCTTGCTTAAACATAAGGAAAATGCCTATTGCGGCAATTATAATGCCGCTGACAAGAGTTATAGAAAACAGCGACGAAACAGAACGGCATGAAAAGAATTTAATTACGAGATAAATACCCGCAAGAACAAAAAGACCGCCGAAAAGATAACATGCCACTTTAGCTATCTGCTCGGGAAAAATCATAAGAAGCATTCCCGTGACAAGATAAATTGCCGCCGAAGCAAAAAAGCTTGCCTTAAGGTTTTTAAAGAATTTTTCAAGTTGAGTCATATAAGCATCTCCTTTTAATATTTTAATGCTTTAGCATATTCGCGCGGAGTCACACCGTACTCTCGTTTAAAGCAATATATGAAATAACTCTCGGAGCAAAATGACAAATAGCAGCTTATCTCGCTGTAATCATATTTGCCATTGAGCAATGATTTTGAAAGCTCCAATTTTTGTCTCAAAATAAAACGGCTGATATTCTGACCCGTCGTTTTTTTAAACAACGCGGAAAGATAATCCGGTGACAAAGAGCACACCTTTGAAAGCCCGCCGAGCGTAAGCTTTTTTTCAAGATTTTCCTTGATATAGCTTATACACTTTCTCACAGGCGGCGGATAATCCTTACCTATTGATGAATAGCGTACAAGATTTGTAAGCTCTATTGCCTTTTCCTGCAAAAACGGCGGTATACTCTCTGACGAAGTCATGGAATCGACGCGGCGTATCATTTTGTCACTCATCTCATATGCCTCGGATTCACAGAGTCCTCCTTCAATGGCATACCGTATAGCGAGGGTTATACAGCTTACCGCCCAATACTGCATTTGGCGCAAGTTGTTTTCGGAAAGTTTGCCTATTACGAGCCCATTGCTAAAAAATTCGTCCATGGTATAGCTGAGACGCTCTGTGTCTCCCTGTTCGATACATGTATAGAACAGTTTTTCCGCCTCATATGCAGTATGAGCTTTGCTTTCAAGTTCATTGTATATAGGATTTGCGTTTTTTTCGGGCAAAATCTCAATTTTTTCAAGACGAAATTTTTTCATATTGCTCTCCTTCCGTGATAAATAATTGTAACACTAAGACCTGCAATTTTCAACGGCATTTTTATATAAAAATAAGAATTTTATAAAGCAGGAAAAAATGAAAGCGTGTCCAAAAGGACACGCTTTCATTTTTCATAAAATCAGTTTTCTTTACCGGTTTCATCGGACGAATTTTTCTTTTCATCCGAATCAACTTCCTTTTCCGCCTCTGAGGCTACATCCTTCGTAAGATATTTCTTTTCGTTGTCGAAATTATCTTCAAGGTCCTTTACCGCCTCGTCCGCGTTTTTATCATCAACGGCTGACGGCTTGTCTTTTTCGACAGTCTCGGTTTTATTTTCAACTTTTTCACTCTTTGGCTCATAAGGGGGAAGAGTTCCGCCCTCCATAAGAATTTTAAACTGCTCGGCGTCTATCTTCTCTCTCTCGACAAGAGCCTTTGCAACGGCGTGAAGCTTATCAATGTGCTCGTTTAAGATTGACTCTGTACGGTCGTAAGCCTTGAGAATTATCTTCTCAACTTCCTCGTCTATCTCGCAGGCAACCGCCTCGGAATAATTGCGCATATGATTGTAATCTTTTCCGAGGAAAACCTCATCGTTTCCTGTACCGAAGGTTATCGGTCCGAGTTTTTCGCTCATACCGTATTTTGTTATCATCTTACGAGCCGTATCGGAGGCTCTTTCGATGTCGTTGGACGCACCTGTTGAAATATCGTTGAAAATTATCTTTTCGGCAACACGTCCGCCGAGGAGCCCGACTATATCGTCAAGCATACGGGACTTCATAAGATGCATCTCGTCTTTTTCAGGCTGATACATGGTAAAGCCGCCTGCCATACCGCGCGGAACAATCGAAATATGCGTTACAGGATCCTTATGCTCAAGATAATACGAGGTAACGGCATGACCTGCCTCGTGATATGCGGTAATTTTCTTGTCGCGCTCTGTCATACGGTGCGACTTCTTTTCTGTTCCGACAAGGACTTTCATTGCAGCCTCTTCAATGTCGGGCATTGTAATAGCTTTCTTTTTGCGCCTTGCCGCCAAAAGAGCGGCCTCATTAAGCAAATTTTCAAGATCGGCACCCGTAAAACCGACAGTCTGCGATGCTATTGACCTCAAATCAACGTCAGGTCCTAAGGGCTTACGCTTCGCGTGAACCTTCAAAATAGCCTCTCTGCCGTCAATATCCGGATACGAAACAGTTACCTGACGGTCAAAACGACCGGGTCTTAACAGCGCAGGGTCAAGTATATCGGGACGGTTTGTTGCCGCTATAACTATTACTCCCTGATTTTCGCCGAAGCCGTCCATTTCAACAAGCAGCTGGTTAAGGGTTTGCTCACGTTCATCGTGACCGCCGCCCATACCGGCACCTCTGTGACGTCCTACGGCATCAATTTCATCTATAAATATTATAGACGGAGAGTTCTTTTTAGCCTGATCAAAGAGGTCACGGACTCTTGACGCACCTACGCCGACATACATTTCAACGAAGTCCGAACCCGATATTGAGAAAAACGGAACACCCGCTTCACCGGCAACCGCTTTCGCAAGAAGAGTTTTACCTGTGCCGGGAGGTCCTACAAGGAGCACACCCTTCGGTATTCTTGCACCGAGCGCGTTAAATGCCGACGGATTTTTAAGAAATTCAACTATCTCTTCGAGTTCCTCTTTTTCTTCATCGGCTCCTGCTACATCATCAAAAGTTTTTTTCTGTTTGCCGTCATTGGCATCTTTAACCCTTGCTTTTCCGAAAGAGAGTGTACGGTTATTCTCGTTTTGGAATGACTGATTCATTTTGCGGAACATCAGCAGCATAATGACGGTCAACACTATCATTATGACAACCGTAGGCAAAAGGCTTACAAGCCACGAGCCCGAATTACCCGATTTGTAATCCATTTTAATCTGATTATCGGGATTTTGCTTATTATATTCAACAACGCTGTCGTGAATATCGTCAACAAACATCGAAACATTCGGCACGGTATATTTATAAGTAGTGTCGTCGTCCCCGAATAACTTGTACTCCAAGCTTCCGCTTGCAAGATTCAAGGTGTACTCTGACACCTCGTTATCTTCAAACAAATCAACTATTTCGTAATATTGTTTTTTATCTCTCTGCGTATCGCCCATTGTTGCGTAAATCGAAATACACAAAACAAATATAAGCGGAATTACGATATACGGAGCTATTGCTTTCCAGTCAATTTTTTTCAATTCACTAATCACTCCTCAGAGTTGTAATTTTGCACTATCGGTTGTTACTTTTCGTAAACCTTAGGCTTTAATATGCCTACATACGGAAGATTTCTGTACTTTTCGTCATAGTCAAGGCCGTAGCCTACAACAAAAGCATCCGGTATCACAGCGCCGCTGTAATCAGCCTTGAGGTCTACAAGACGTCGCTCCGGTTTATCAAGCAAGGTACAAATCTTAAAGCTTGCCGGATTGCGGCGAAGAAGAATATCTTTAAGGTAACTCAACGTTTTGCCGCTGTCGAGAATATCCTCAACTATAAGCAAATCTGCGCCCTCAACAACATTTGTGTCGAGGTCCTTGATTATTTTGACTACGCCGCTTGTTGAAGTACCCGAGCCATAGCTCGATACCGACATAAAGTCTATACAGCACGGAATATCTATGGCGCGCATAAGATCGCCCATAAATACCACCGAGCCCTTCAACACGCTGACCAAGAGTAATTTTCTGCCGCTGTCGCGGTAATCGTCGCTTATCTGCTTACCGAGCGACGTAACTATTTCCTTTAATTTTTCTTCGGACAAGAGAACACTCTCAATGTCATTCTTATAGTCTGCCTTCATTAATTCTCCCCCGTTAAACCTGTTATAATTATAAATTTTCTTGTACCTTTATCGACGCGAAATTCAGATGATGTACCGAAGCCCTCAACCCAAACGGTTTTTTCTCCGCTGCTGACAACCGGTATACAAACTCTCTTCGGCTGCGGAATTTTCACTTCGTTAAACAGCTTTTTAAGCGTCTTTGTATTCTTTCTGCGCGCAGAAGAGAATTTATCCCCTTCTTTTCTGCTCCGCACCGAAAGAACATTGCCTATTTTATCACAATCCACTGCATTATCCAATAGTACTTTGTTAAGATTTTGTAAATCTTTTTGAGTGAAAATCTGAATTTTAAGCTTACCGTACGGATATTCCACGATGCTGTCTTTTACATTAAACGTTACGGAAAAAGGTAAATTCTCCTCTGTTTTTTCGGAAAGGACGAGCGAACCGTCCTTGTGAGCGAGTATTATTTTCCCCGGCAAGGTTATGCTTTTAGCCGTACCCACCGTATTTTCGGCATCATATATGTGGACTGCGGATATATCCTTTTTAATATTTTCGCTTAAAAACTTCATTAAGATCCTGCGGCGCAATGCCTTGGGATAACCCGAAAGCTTCTCTTCGTCCAAGCCGAGCGAAGTTTTACATTCGGAGTATTTAAGCTCTGCGATTTCTTCTATCAGTTTTTCGTCATCCGTCGCATTTTCAGTAAGTCGGGAAAATGCCGAAAGAACGGACGGGTTCATTTTTTGCAGAGTCGGAAAAACTACGTTTCTGATAACATTTCTCTTATATTCGTTTTGAAGATTTGTGCTATCGGTAACAAAATCAAGAGAATTTTCTTTACAGTACAATTCAATATCGTCGCGCGAAGTCATAATGAGCGGTCTTATTATATTGCCGCGTATCGGCGGTATACCGCAAAGTCCCTTGCAGCCCGTGCCGCGTACAATGTTCAAAAGCACGGTTTCGGCACTGTCATTAAGATTGTGTGCCGTTGCGATTTTTGCGTTTTCGCCTGCCGTGTTTTTAAAGCACTCATACCTTTTTCGCCTGCCGCACTCCTCTTCGCTCTCGCCCGTCTTTTTACACTCAAGAGGTATGTCAAAGCGGAATACGGTCAATTTTATTCCCAGGCTTTTGCAAAAATCGGAACAAAATTTTTCATCTCGCAAAGCCTCTTCGCCGCGTATACCGTGGTTTACGTGAACAGCTTCGACTTCAAGCGAAAGCGAATCCCTGAGTGAAACAAGAGCATGTGTAAGACACACCGAATCCGCTCCGCCGGAAAGCCCCACAACGATTTTATCGCCGTAAGACAGCATAGCATATTTTTGGGCTGCAAACAGTACATCACGGTTCATTTCTGTTATACTCCGCGGTCGTAAACAAAGTATACTGACCGTTCCAGTTAAGGTCTACGTCGGTAGTGCCGCCGTGACGGTTTTTGGCTATAATGACCTGCGCCTTATTCTCGTCTGCAACAACGCTTTCGCCCTTGTCCTCATCAAAATACGATTCACGGTACAAGAGTAAAATTATATCGGCGTCCTGCTCTATTGAACCCGATTCACGAAGCTCCGACATAGTGGGCTTGTGATCCTTGCCCTTGCCCGACGCCGACTGACGGTTAAGCTGTGAGCAGGTAACCACCGGTATTTTAAGGTCTTTTGCCATAAGCTTTAAGCTTCTTGTAATTTCAGCTACCTCTTGCGCACGATTATCGGTACGCTTCGTTCCGGTCATAAGCTGAAGGTAGTCAATAACTACAAGGTCAACATCTTTAAGGCGGCGCACTCTTGCTTTCATTTCGGGAACGGTTATATTTGACGTATCGTCAAAATATAGCTCCGCCTTTGAAAGCGCGTCAGAACACGTGGCAATTCTGACCCACTCTTCGGGAGAAATGTCGCCCGTTCTCATTTTTGAGCTTTCAATTCTCGCTTCGGTGGCAAGAATACGCTGTGCAAGCTGCTCTTTTGACATCTCAAGTGAAAAGAAAAGAACCTTTTTACGCGAAGTAACCGCGGCATTGCGTGCAATATTCAGCGCAAAGCTTGTTTTACCCATCGCAGGACGAGCTCCGATAAGAATAAGGTCGGACTTGTTAAGTCCGGTCATATATTTATCAAGCACGGAAAACCCCGTAGGAATACCCTTTCGATCCTTGCCCTCGGGAGTTGAAAGCAATGTCACGTTGGGGATAACGTCATTTATCACTATATCGCCGAGCTTAGTCGGTCCGTCGGTTGTTTTGCCCTGACGAATGTTATATATGCGCTGTTCCGCCGAATCGAGTATAGTTTCGGCATTTTCCGATTGTTCCGAACACTGGTGAAGTACATCGTGCGAAACATTCATAAGCTCACGAAGAGTGAACTTTTCCTTAACGATTTTGGCATAATTCATAACGTTTGCCGTTGACGGTACTGCCTGAGCAAGCTGTGCCAGGTAATTTTTGCCGTCGGCATCGTTATAAACTTCGTTCTTTTTGAGCTCCTCAAGAACTATCAACGGGTCTATCTTTGAGCCGAGAGCGTCAAGCGTTACAATAACCGAATAGATATCGCGGTGCTGCGGAATATAAAAATGCTCAGCCTTTAGTACCGTCATTACATCCGAAAGACATTGCGGGTCTATAAGCACGGAACCCAAAACAGCCTGTTCCGATTCAAGCGAATACGGCTCTGTTAAATTGTCAAAAGTCAGGTTGTCCATTTATTTCACATCCGGTTATGTTTTATTCTCCGACTTCAACGTAAAGCTTTGCGGTAATTCCGTTGTAAAGCTTCACCTCTGCCGTATATGTGCCGAAATTTTTGATGTCAGCCATAGACATCTTGCGCTTGTCAACGGTAACGCCGAGCTGTTTGCCGACTGCATCTGCAGCTTCTTTAACCGTAACCGAACCAAAAAGTTTGCCGTTTTCACCGGCCTTAGCCTTAAGTTTTACAGTCTTGCCATCGAGCTTTGCCTTTGCTTTATTTGCATTATCTATTTCGACCTCTATCTTATGCTGCTTGGAGGATTCGCTGTTGCGAAACTCCGTGAGAGTCTGAGCATTTGCCTCAACTGCAAGTCCCTTAGGAAAAAGAAAATTACGGGCATAACCATCGGACGCCTTGACTTTTTCGCCGGCTTTGCCGAGTCCCTTTACATCCTTTTTAAGAATGACCTCCATATTTATCAATCCTTTCTTTTATACGGCACCCGTTTTTCGGAACCGAAATCATAAATTACTGTAATAATTATCAATGGCGGTTTTAAGCATATCTTTAATTTGACTCTCGGTAATATCCTTGAGTTGAACCGCCGCCATGGTCTGATGACCTCCGCCACCGAGCGCCTCCATTATAAGCTGGACGTTTACCTTGCCCATGGAACGCGCCGATATATTTATGATATCATCAGTCTTAAATATAACAAATGACGCATCGACACCGCTTACAGAAAGCAGCTCATCCGCAGCTTGTGCGCAAACCACACGTATATCGTCAGATTCAATATCGGTAACCGAAATCGCACAAGCACGATACATTTCTGCATTCATAACAACCATACCGCGAAGCTTTCTTGACTCCATGGAATTTGCAAAAAATGATTTTACCGTTACGGTGTCCGCTCCACGGGAGCGAAGATATGCTGCCGCCTCGAAAGTACGTACTCCGGCTCTTAAAACAAATTCCTTTGTATCAAGCATAATACCCGACATTAAGGCCGTAGCGCAAACTGAGTCTGCAACAGGATGCTTGCTAATATACTGCAAAAGCTCCGTTACCATTTCGCACGTTGAAGAAGCATGCGGCTCGTGATAAAAAATAACAGCATTATTTATGTAATCGACTGTTTTCCTGTGGTGATCTATAACTATTACGTTTTGAGCTTTTTCGTATACATTTTTCGAGTCAACGAAATCCGCCTTGTGAGTGTCGACTACAATAAGTAAGGTCTTTTTGACCGTGAGACGCTCACCCGTTAAAGGAGAAACGAAGCAATCATCGTCAATTTTTCCTATATAGTCAATAAGAGGTTGGGCAAGCGTTGTTTTTCTGTTTACCACTATTTTTGCATCTTTACCGAGTGCCAAAGCCGCCTTGTACATACCGTATGCGGCACCGACGCTGTCAAGGTCGGAGAATTTGTGACCCATTATAACTACATTAGACGCATTTCTTATAAGCTCCGACATAGCGGAAGCCACGACTCTTGTGCGAACCTTTGTACGCTTTTCAACGCCCTTTGAAACGCCTCCGAAGAACGTGTACTTATCGTTATCCTTTACCGCTACCTGATCGCCTCCGCGACCGAGAGCCATATCAAGAGCCTGACGGGCGGCACCTTCGGCGTCACTTAAATTATCTCCCCTGCCGACGCCCGCGGAAAGCGTTATTCCGACAGTAGCACCGTTATAAGTATAGCTTCTGACGTTTTCAAGCACATTGAATTTTTTTGAAATCATCTTTTCAAGCTCGGATTCGGGTACTATTGCTATAAATCGCCCTGTTCCGAGTTTGCGGAAAACGCCGCTGAATTCAGAGAACCAGTTTTCGGTAAGTCTTTCAACAGCACTTGTTATTTCGGCATATTCACTCTCTTTATACACTCTGTAAAACTCGTCTATGCTGTCAACCGCAACAAGAGCTACGGCCGGCTTTGACATACGATATTCTCTGACTATACTCTTAAGGTCGGTATCATCCACAAAGTAAAAAACCGTACAGGACTCTCCGGAAAAGTCAAGCGTTTCACTTATAACGGTGTAATCTCGACCGTCATAAGTCGCTGAAAATGTTTTTTTTGCGGTAAGCTCCGACAAAGCCTTACCGCCTATAAAAACGGATATATTGTCTTCTCTCGGCTGACGGTTTCTTATAACGCCAGCTTTAAAAAGGTCGTTAAACCAAAGAATTTTCCCGTTTGTCTTGCATATTACGGCAGGAAGCGGAAAATATTTTAACATATCCTTATCCGACAGCGACGCATTGAGTGAAATCACCGCATTTTTTATTATACGAAATTCGTTGTGCATTTTAAGGATTGCGGAAACCGCAAGCACAACGGAAAGAGCCGCCTCGCCTATGGCAAGAGGCAAAAGCACTCCTTTTGCCGCCGTCACAGCTGAAGCCGTAAACAGCGCAACAACCGCAAAAAATGTAATCGGATAGGTTTTTACAAGATGACTTATTTTGAATTTCATTTTTACTCCCTTTGGCACTGCGGCGTAAAATCGAAGCTTTAACTATTAAAGCCCGACGAACCGCGGCACTCTGTAAAAAGCAAATAAAAAACAGTTATATTTCCATTATAACGGGAAGTATCATGGGACTGCGCTTGGTCTCGTGGTACATAAGGTGAGAGACTTCGTCGCGAAGGCGATTTTTAACGGTAGTCCAATCGCGAACTCTCTCAAACATACAATCGGCTATAACGCTGTCGCAAAGCCGTCTCGCCTTATCAATAAGCTGCTCTGACTCGCGTACATAAACAAAGCCGCGTGAAATAACTTCGGGTCCCGAAAGAACATCTCCCGTTTCTTTATCTATTGTGGCGACAATAATTATAAGACCGTCCTCGGCGAGTCGCTTTCTGTCTCGCAGCACAACCGAGCCTACATCTCCGACGCCTGAGCCGTCAACAAAGACCATACCCGCCGGTACATCGCCTGAAATTCTTATTTTATCCTCCGTCAACTCAACCTCCTTACCGTTGTCGGCAATAAGGATGTTCTGAGGAGGTATTCCGACACTTTTCGCGAGTCCGGCATTTTTACGCAGATGCTTTTGCTCGCCGTGCACGGGGATAAAATACTTGGGTTTCGTAATGCTCATCATTATTTTGAGTTCTTCCTGGCAGGCGTGACCCGAAACGTGAACATCATACATTTTTTCGTACACTACCTCTGCGCCCTGCTTTAAGAGCTCATCAACTACCTTGCCGACCATTTTTTCATTACCGGGAATAGGTGTTGCAGAGATTATTACATAATCATTGGGGCAGATAGCAACACGTCTGTGCTCGGAAAACGCCATTCTGTAAAGTGCCGACATCGGCTCGCCCTGGCTGCCCGTGGTTATAATAACAAGCTTATCCGCAGGATAGCGGTTAATACTGTCGATTCCTATAAGTATGCCATCGGGAATACGGATGTAACCCATCTCGGCTGCTATCGAAACAACGTTTTCAAGGCTTCTGCCGGAGAGAGCAACCTTTCTTCCGAGACTTTCGGCAACATCGATTATCTGTTGCACACGGTGGATGTTCGACGCAAAGGTTGCTACGATAAGACGCCTGCCGTTAGCTTTTCTGAACTGCGTTTCAAACGTCTCGCCAACCTTCCTCTCGCTCTCGGTAAAGCCGGGCTTTGCCGCGTTTGTGGAATCGGAAAGAAGTGCGAGCACGCCTTCCGTTCCGAGCTGAGATAAACGAGCTATATCAATAACTCCGCCGTCTATCGGAGTTGTATCAATTTTGAAATCGCCCGTCTGTATAACGGTTCCGGCGGGTGATTTTATAGCAAGGGCTACGGCGTCGGGAATCGAGTGGTTTACGTGTATCAGCTCAACGTCGAAGCAGCCGAGCTTTATATGATCACCCGGATTTGCAACATTAAGACTGCACTGCTTTAAAATACCGTGCTCTTTAAGCTTGCCCTCGATAAGGCCTATTGTAAGGCGCGTTCCGTACACGGGAATGTTAACCTGCTTTAAAAGATACGCAAGCCCGCCTATATGGTCCTCGTGACCGTGGGTTATGACTATACCGCGTATTTTGCTTGCATTCTCGGTTACATAGGTAAAGTCCGGTATTACAAGGTCTACACCGAGCATTTCCGTATCTGGAAATTCAAGTCCGCAGTCAACAAGCATCATATCGTTGCCGCACTCATAGAGCGTCATATTTTTGCCGACTTCATTGAGTCCGCCGAGAAACGCAATTTTAAGCGGCACATTATTCTTTTTGCCGCGGCGCTTACTCTGACCCTTTGAGTTGCCGGGTGCTTTGGTTGTCTTGCGTTCGTTTTTCACAGGCCTTGAAGTACCGTTTTTCTGAACGGATTTTTGCTGTGTTTTTGAATTTTGATTTTTTGTTTTTTGCGGATTTTGTTTTTTCTGACCGGCGGAATTTTTCTTGCCGGAAGTTGGGTTTTTTGCTGTTTTGCGGTTCTCAAGACTGTTTTTTTCGTTAGAGAGAGCGTTTTGTTTCGAGTTTTTGGGTACAGTTACCTTTCCGCGGCTGATCTGCTTTTTAGGCTGATCCGACTGCGGAATAAGTCTCTCTGTTTTTTTCTTTAACATTAAATATCTCCTTAATAAAAAATGAATATATGTATCCTGCTTTTCAAAACGTACAAAAAGCAGGTAAAATCCTAATCAAGATACGGCACCACTCCACCGCATAATCATGGATTATAATATAATACTATTTTTTGCCTCGGATGTCAATTGAGAACAGAGCCTAAATCTCTCAGTTTATTTTCAATATCATCACACAGCTCACACGACACCTCATAGTTCAGTGCCTCTGTGACTATCTCGATTGTTTTACCGTTTTCAGACGGCTTCAGCAGCACTCTGCCGCCGCTGCGATACATTACCGCCCCGTTATGAGACGGATAAACGGTGTCATTTGGGAAAGCTCTGCAAATATCCTCGGGAACGGAGGAAAAGCTGACGGTTTTGTGTTTTACAAAGAATTCAGGTATCTGTGAAAGCAGTTTTGGGAAAGAATATCCGGTCTCGCGCATTATACCGAGTATTTTTACCGCCATAAACAGCCCGTCACGCAAAAAAATCTGTTTTGATGACAGATATTTGAGTTCATCGCGAACAGGCGTCTTCGCCTGCACGGGGTACCGCAAAACACGCTTTTCATATCCGTCTGCCACATCATTTATAGCTGCCGGAGCATCATACGGCACGGCAACATCATGACCACATTGAAACTCATACAGACAGCACAACAAAAGCAGTTTATCCATATTGATCCACCCACATTCACGGCAAAATGCCGAAACCTCCGTGCCGCCTCTTGTTATCTTAAACGTGATGTCATCGCCTTTACCGCAGCCGAGTGTTAAAAGACAATCCTCCATAAGTAAAAGTATGTCCTTATTATCGCTCATTACATTGGCCGTAATACCCGAAAGCATATCTCCCGATTGTCTCAAAAGTTCTCGGCGATACATACTGCTCATGCTTGACATATCGGAGACGGCTCGCATATTCTGTGCCGAGCAGCGGCGAAATTCGCCGTTTTCTGCACGGCGCTCAAGTTCCTGCTCGAAATCGGGCGATAACGGCAATCCGCCGTTTCCGTAAAACGCCGAATGAATACCGTTCTTTTCCGAATAAATATAAATTCCGCAGCCGAGAGAACAAAAAGAAGAGAAAAAAGCGACTTCTGACAAAAAGCATCTGCCGAAATCAAACACGTGCGAGCCCGAGGATATAAGTCCCGCCGTAACGGCCTTTACCGCCGCTGCGGAAGAAACGCTGTCATCGTACCCTATTCCTGTTCGCGTACCGAATTCACAGCTGCCCAAGGCTCTGCCGACTTTGCAAAACAGGCCTATATCAAAATCGCCGAAAAGCGAATCGGTACCGCGGCTGCCTAAAGCGGTAATATTTTCGGCGTAATAATAAGCCTGCGGCTGACTTTCGGGCGCGAAAATACCGCCGTGCGGTTTCGGTGTGACTTTTACATTTTCGCCCACTGCCATATTTCTGCCGACAGTCGCTTTCTCACACAGCACGCTGCCTAAAGACATTTTGCTGTTTTCCTCCGCAACCGAATTTGCGCCCATAACGGCTCCCGATATATCAGCTCCGCGTAAGGCTGCGGATTTATTGAGCATAATACTGCCGCGAACAAATGCTTTTTCGCCTATAAAACAGCCGTCGCCCACTACGGTATACGGTCCTAAATCCGCTCCGTCCGAAATTTCGGCATTTTCACCTATAAACACAGGCGGCGTAATATTGTATTTGCCGCAAGGCAGTTCGCTGTTTGAATATATGCCGTCGCATATTTCCGACAGAGGAAATACTGTTTTTCCGTCAAGCATATCGCGAGTACATTTTAAATATGATAATACCGTATTTATACCGCGACTGTAACCGGCGCACCGAAATGCAAAAAGACTTTTATTTTTTGAGAGCAATTCAGGCAGTATCTCATTTGAAAAAGCCGTGATTGTGCGGTCGCGAAGCATTTTTAATATTTTGCCGGAAATTATATAAATGCCCGTGTCCGCCTTATCCGTAAGAAAGCCGCACCTGCCGACGCTCCCCGAAAAGCCCGTAATTCTGCCGGACGGTGACGTGAAAACAAGCTTCTCTTCGGCAACTCCGTCACAATGCGTGATTATTACGGTTACATCCGCCCCCATACTTCGGTGATATTTTTCGGCTTCGCTCAAATCGAAATCAAAAAGCACGTTGTCGGTTATCAGTAAAACGTTGTCATCCTCTTTTTCATCAGAACAGAAAAGTGAGTTTAAAGCGTCGTTTATACTTTTTCCGATAACCGGCTTAACCTTTGCTCCGCAAGTCGGATTATTTTTTAAATACTCGCTTACTTTTTCCGATTGTGCATCAAGCAAAAGCACAATTTCGTTCATTCCGTAAAAAGAAAGCATATCGGTCATATAGCCGAGCAGCGGTTTACCGAGTAAAGGCAATAGAATTTTAGGCATACCGAAAAAATCATCATTAAAAAATCCGTTTCTGACTTCAGATGCTATTACCGCTTTCACAAAACCACCGTAACCTTTCATACGTATTCCGCACTTCGGAAAAAAAGAGGGATATATGCATAAAAGTATTATTGCCCCGTCGCTATAAAATAATCTGTTGTTTTAATGCGAATTTAATGTTAAAATATCCGTGTGATTTTATAGCAAATCGGATGTGAACACATGAAAAAAGAGCTTGACAAAATTGAAATGTACACCGACGGTGCGTGCTCCGGAAATCCCGGTCCCGGAGGGTGGGGTACAATTTTGCGTTTCGGTTCGGCTGAAAAAGAGCTGTCAGGCGGAGAACGCAGCACCACAAACAACAGAATGGAGCTGACCGCGGTAATAGAGGGCTTTAAGGCGCTTAAAAGGCCGTGCGACGTAACTCTTTATACGGATTCAAAATATGTTGCGGACGCCATAACAAAAGGCTGGGCAGAGGGCTGGAAAAGGAAGGGCTGGAAAAAGAGCGACGGCAAGCCGGCGTTGAATTCCGATTTATGGGACGAGCTTTTGACGCTCATATCAAAGCACAGTCTTAATATTGTTTGGCTCAAGGGACATGCGGGTCATCCGGAAAATGAGCGATGCGACAGTATGGCAGTAAGGGAAAGTCATAAATTCATTAAATAGATTAAAATAAGCAAAACAGGACGCTTCCTTCGGAGAGCGTCCTGTTCTTTTACGTCAAAAAAGCTCCCGTAAAGGGAGCTTTGCGAATACCGCATCAACTTATTCTTTTTCGGAAATCATTTTTAATTCATCGGCTGTTATTTCGCGGCACTCGCCGTCTCTCAGCCTTTCATCGAGGAAGAGTCGTCCCATTTTTATACGGCGAAGATTTGTAACCTCGTTTCCGACGGCGCAAAACATACGCTTTATCTGATGATATTTACCCTCGCAAATAGTAATTTCGCATTCTTTATCGGAGAGTATTTTTATTTTTGACGGCAAAAAAGCAGTCCCGTCACGAAGAGTAATGCCGTTTTCGAGCAACGAAACGGCCTCTTCTTCGATATTGTCACGAAGAGACACAACGTACGTTTTATCAATGTGGTTTTTCGGTGAGAGAATACGGTGTGCGAACTCGCCGTCATCGGTTATCAGCACAAAGCCCGTAGTATCTTTATCGAGTCTGCCGGCGGGGAATAGCCCACGGCGCATAAGCTTTTCTGGGACAAGGTCACAAACGGTTCTTTCACCCTTTCCGTCGCTTGCCGAAACAACGCCCTTCGGCTTATTGAGCATTATGTATATATGTTTTTTTATTGTGAAAATTTCACCGCATACTTTAATCTCGTCCGAATCGGCATCAGCCTTTTCGGAGCCGCTTTTGACAGTCCTGCCGTTAAGTGTAACATTGCCGTGAGAAATCAGACCTGTCACGTCTTTTCTGCTGAGTTTACCGCTGCCTGCTATAAGCTTATCTATCCGCTCTTTTTTCATCCGTTTCTCCTTATTTATTCGCCGATGTTATCAGGCTTTGCAAAGCCGTGCATAAAGCCGTTAAGCTCTGTTGAGCACACATCTCCGCCTATTACCTTGCCGTCATACACTAAAATATTTGCGTGGATAAAGCCGGTATTTTCGTAGCCAGTATAATTTGTAATCTCATATGTCCAACGCTTTACCCGTTTCGACGCATACAAGGATAAATCAAAGCCTTGTTCCTTTTGAAGCTCATTGTATTTTTCGTATACATCATCAAATTCCGCGGGAATAATCACTTCGCAAACCTCAACCGGATCTTCTTTTACGCTCCAGCCGAACTGCGAAAGATACGCGATTCTGTCCTCGGAGGAAGCTGCTCTGATATTCAGCGCCGCCGTTTTCCCCGCCTCTGCCGTATGATGAGAAACAATAATCAGCGCGACTGCAAGCAATGCCACAAAAAACACAAGCAGAGCCATTTTTACCTGCCTTTTCTTTACGGAGTATACGAACATATAAATTCACCTCGAAGCAAATATATGCAACGAGGCGAAATAAAATACTATATAAGGCAGCAAAAATTACTTGCTCTCTTCGGGAGCCTTTTTGTGCTGAGCGGCAGCCTTGAGAGACTGACGCACGCGTCTTATTTCATTTACGGAGTTGGTAAGACCCTCGTCTGCCATAGATACAACCCTCTCAACGTATTCGCCTGCGCTTTTACGCATATCGTTTGACCACTTTTGAGCCTGCTCTGTAAGCTCCGCTGCAGTCCCTCTCGCCTGCTCGACGATACCGTTTGCCTTTTTACGTGCTTCCGCCATAATATTTTCAGCCTCGGCCTCGGCGCCCTTCGTTATCTCGTGCTCGGAAATAAGCTCATCGGCCTTTTTCTTTGCCGCGGTAATAATCCCCTCGGCGGTGCTTTGCGCCGCAGTAAGTATTTCCTTTCTCTCGGAGGCTATTTTTCTCGCCTGCATAAGCTCATCGGGCATATTAAGCCTCATATCCTCGATAGTGGTTCTGAGCCTTTCGACGTCAACTATCTGATTTGAAGTAAAGGGAACGGATTTTCCCTCATCAATAATCTGCTCAAGCTCCTCTATTAAGCTTTCAATAGTCATTTGTTTTACACCTCTTATTTGCTGTCTCTCAGTTTATTTTTTTATTCTTTTGATGATGTCCTCACGTATTTCAGCAGGAACGAATGTGCTAATGTCACCGCCGAGCTCACAAACCTGCTTTACCACGCTGGAGCTTAAGTACATATTCTCGGCTCGCGTTGTAATAAATACCGTTTCAAGCTCGTTATTGAGTTTTTTATTTGTGAGCGCCTGTTGAAATTCGTACTCAAAATCCGAAACCGCTCGAAGGCCCTTTACTATGGCAACCGCCTCTTTGCGGCGCGCATAATCGGCAAGCAAACCGTCGTATCGGTCCACATCGACGTTTGGCATATCTGCGGTACAGCGCTTCAAAAGCTCAACTCTCTCCTCCGACGTGAAGGCATAATTATTTTTTTTATGATAATTTGTCATTACGACAACGATGACCTTATCAAACATTTTCGCGCTTCTGCGGATAATGTCAAGGTGCCCCATTGTAACAGGGTCAAAACTGCCGGGACATATAACCGTTTTCAAGAAAACCCCTCCGAATTACTTTTTATAGGTAGTGAGTTTAGTCTTGGAATATTTATATTCCTTAAATTTTTTAATATCACCGACTTCTTCCGGCAAGTCCTCGCGGTAATCGGTTTCACACATTACAATGCCGCCGTCTTTTAAAACACCGTCGACAAGAGACAGAGCTGTTTCTGCCATTTGCCTGCTATACGGCGGATCAATGAGAATTATATCAAACTTTTCTGCGGTGCTGCGAAGGAAACCAAAGCTGTCGGAATTTATAACCGTTGCTTTATCAGATAAACCGCAGGTTTTAAGGTTTTGCTTAACAACGGAAAAAGCCTCTGCGCTTTTATCAACAAACACAGCCTTTTCGGCACCGCGTGAAAGAGCCTCAATTCCGAGCTGACCCGACCCCGCAAAAAGGTCAAGCACAGATTTCCCCGGAATATCAAACTGTATTATATTGAACATAGCCTCTTTTACCCTGTCGGTAGTGGGACGCACCACTTCTTCGCCCTCAAGAGTCACAAGCTTACGTCCTCTGGCTATACCGGTAATAACTCTCATAAGATCTCTCCATAAAATGCTTCTAATATTATTTCATTATTTTATCACAATTGTCAACAGTTTTCACTATTTTTTTAAATTTAAGAGTATATTCTTTAATTCTTCGGCATTTTTCGCGGTTTTTTCCGCTCCGGCTTTTTTGAGAACGTCTATATCGCGATAGCCCCAAAGCACGGCAATAACACTCAGCCCCGAATTTTTTGCCGTTTCGACATCAACCTCGCTGTCGCCTACATATACGGCCTCGCTCTTTTCGGCACCCATCTTATCCATAGCGAACAAAACATTGTCGGGATAGGGCTTGTTTCTGCGCTCTTTTACGCTTCCGACAACGGTTTTTACATAATCGCCGAACATTTCGCCGCAAAGCTCCTGCGCGGCAAAATCAGCCTTATTTGTAACTATGGCAAGCTTAAATCCGTTTTCATAAAGGGTCTTTAGCATATTCGTAATTCCGGGATACGGTTTTGTTTTATTTGCCATATTTTTTTTGTAATTGCGGCAAAATATATCAAAACACTTATCTATTTCCGCCTTATCGGTGCCTGTGGGAACGGCTCTCTCGATAAGCTTATATATACCGTTTCCGACAAACCTGCGCACCTCGTCGCGCGTCCTTTCCGGGTAGCCCGCGGTTCTGAGCGTGTAATTAGTGCTGTCTGCAAGGTCGTCGAGAGAGTTGAGAAGAGTTCCGTCGAGATCGAATATAACCGAGTTAATCATTTTAAACAATCCTTTGTTCTGTAATAATCATATATATTTTGTGCAACGGCAGAGGTTATCCCCGGAGCCTTTGAAAGCTCATCGACCTCAGCGTTTTTAATTGCAGTCATGGTTTTAAAATATTTTAAAAGCGCGGATGCTCTTTTTTCTCCGACGCCTTCTATCTCGGTAAGAGATAGCGAAAGCCCGCGTTTTGCATGTTTTTGGTGATGATATGCCACAGAAAATCGATGTACCTCATTTTGTATTTCTGAAACGAGCGTAAACACCTGTCGTTTTGAATTTATGGCTATTTCGCCGCCGTCACCCGAAATGGCACGCGTGCGATGTCGATTATCCTTTACCATACCGAAAAGCGGAATTTTAAGTCCGAATTCACGAAGCACGGGTTCTACGGCATGGACCTGCCCAACGCCGCCGTCAAGCAGTATAAGGTCAGGCAATTTACCGAAGCCCTCGGTTGAATCCTTGCTTTTTTCGTATTCGGAAAAGCGTCTTGTAAGAACCTCATTCATAGCGCGGTAATCGTCGTTACCGTCAAAGCTCTTTATGGAAAAACGTTTATACGCCTTACGATAAGGCTTACCGCCCTTAAAAACTATCATACCCGCAACAGAATCCTGCCCTGCGGTATGCGATATATCGTAGGACTCAATGTACTCCGGCGTCTTTTTTAGGCCGAGCAAATCCTTAAGTTCGTCGAGAACGGCTATCTCTCTTCCGGTTCTGCCCTTTTTAATCGCCAGCTTTTCCTCGGCGTTTTTACGGCACATATTAACTATTTCGAGCTGTTCGCCCCTTGCCGGAACAAAGACCGTAACTTTTTTGCCCTTTTTCTCGGAAAGCCATTGCTCCAAAAGCTCTCTGTCGGCAACCTCGCCGTCTACAGTAACGCGCTTCGGAATATTATCTCGCATAGAATAATAGGACGTGATGAAATCGGAGCGCATACCCTTCTTATCACCGGGGTCATCGAAGAAGAAATGCTCGCTGTCAAAAAGTCTGCCGTTTGAAAACCTTAAAACAGCAAGGCACACACTGCCGTCAATATCAGCGGTTGCAAACACATCCTGCTCTTCGACGGATTTATAAACAACCTTTTGCTTTTCTTTAATTCGCTCTATGGAGTTAATGCGGTCGCGCAGCTTTGCAGCCTGTTCAAAATCAAGCTCCTCTGCCGCCTTTTCCATTTTGACGCGCAAATCGGCGATTATATCGCGGCTGTCACCCTTTAAAAACGCAATCGCGCCGTCCACCGCCTCGTCATAATCGGATTTTTTTATTTTACCCGTACAAAGTCCGCAGCACTGCGAAATATAATAATTAAGGCATGGTCTGCTCTTGCCGAAATCGCGCGGAAAGACCTTGTTGCACTGCGGTAATTTGAATATTTTATTGGCCGCGTCCACACTTTGCCTTACCGAATACGAACTGAGATACGGACCTATATACTCCGAACCGTCATCTTTTTTATTGAACACGGCGGAAATCTTGCGATATTCACCTTCGGATATGCGAATGTAACTGTACCCTTTATCGTCCTTTAAAAGAATATTGTATTTCGGCGAATGCTGTTTTATCAGACTGCACTCAAGAACGAGAGCTTCGAATTCGCTTCCCGTTACTATATAATCAAAACGGTCGACATTTTCAACCATTTTACGTACTTTTACCGGATGGCGATTTTGCGAGCCGAAATACTGGCTGACGCGGTTTTTAAGTGCTTTTGCTTTACCGATATATATTATTTCCCCATCGGCATTTTTCATAATATAAACGCCCGGCAAAAGAGGCAGGCTCATCGCCTTTTTTCTGAGTATTTTCATTTTCGGATTCAAAGCACTCACCGCCCTTCGTTAAAAAATAAGGCACACCGAAGAAAATACGGTGTGCCGTTTTAATTGAATATTTAAATTACTCGGCAAAGCCTGATTCAACAAGCTTAACAAGCTCCTCAACGGCCTGTTCTTCATCGGGGCCGCCGGCAATGATCCTGATCTTTGTGCCACCCATTATGCCGAGTGAAAGAACGCCGAGAAGGCTCTTTGCGTTAACTCTTCTCTCTTCCTTTTCAACCCAGATAGAAGATTTAAACTCATTGGCTTTCTGAATGAAGAAGGTTGCAGGACGAGCATGAAGTCCTACCTGATTTTGAACAAGAACATCTTTAACGTACATAGTTATTCTCCCCAAATATTGATATATAATAATGTTTTTTCTTCGTACCGTTAACATATTATACCACAAAACTTGTCCTCGTCAACGGCTTTGACACGATATATGGGGGATTTTGCAATAATTCGGCTGTACCTCCAAAGACAAATCAAAACAATTTTAAATGTTTGTGCAAAATAACAACCGCAAGCTTTAGTTCATATTGAATATACACAAAAAAATCGGGCACACATCAATTATTGACTTTTTGATGCACCGGATATGTTTTTTCGCTTAAAACGCCGAAGCTGTAACCCATACTTTTATAATATGCGATTATCTCGGGAAGCGCCTCCACAGTTGTGTTTTTCGCCGCAGAATCGTGCAAAAGCACAACTATTGTGTTGGATTTCGGTACTTTTTTACAATTCTCTATTATAGTGTTTTTAGGCTGTTCCCTTGAAACGGCGTCACCCGAAGAAACGTTCCAATCAAAATAGCAGTATCCTTTTTCTTGCACCTCTTTTGTCAGCGTCGTCATAATCCCCGGCGAATACTTGCGGCTTATGGTATTGCTGCTGCCTCCGGGAAAACGAAATATGTTTGTACGGACTCCCGTTTCATTGTATACGAGATCGGATATTTTCTGCAAGTCGTCAAAAAACGCCTGCTCCGAAGAATACACTTGCGGATAATTGTGAGAATATGAATGAAGCGCGATTTGGTTTCCCGATTCGGTTATGTTTTTCATATACCCGTTATACTTACCGCCGTTTTTCACAAAAAAAGTCGCCTTAACTCCGTTCTCATTCAGGATATCGATTATCCTCGGAGTGTTAGGCGACGGGCCGTCATCAAAGGTCAGGTAAACAACTTTGCCGGCATTGGCTTCGGCGAGTGCCCTGCTCTCTTGTTCCCTTTTAAGCGACACCTGCTCATTAAGCTTTGATATTTCGCCGTTCAGACTGCCCTTTTCATCCGCAAATAACGATTCCCGTTCACTCAGCGATTGCTCCACAGCCGCCTTTTGTGCCTCAACCGTTTTTAGATTTTTCTTGGTTTTGTTATATTTGACTCCGAACACCGCAAGCAGTATTGAGATTAAAATAATCAACAAAGACAGAACAAATATCATTTTTTTAAACAAATTATTTTGTTTTACAACAATGCTTAACCTTTGCTTTTCCACCGCAATTACATCCTTTGATTTAATTTACAACTCCATTATATAATACTGTTCGACAAAATCAAGCAACAAATAATTACAAGAAAATTAATAATTTATTAAGCGCAAAAATGCCGTGTGAAAGAATGCTTCACACGGCATAATATCAACAAAAACTCTTATAAATACAGTTTATTTATTCCGCCGCAAGCCGGACCTTTCTCTGAGTATCAACATTAACAAGGCCCTTGGTGGTAAGCTTTAAATGCGGTATTACCGGCAAGCTCAAAAACGACATAATCATAAACGGCTCAAAGCCCTTCGGCACACCGAGAGAATACACGCTTTCGCGCACCTTTTCGTTTTCTTCCGCCGCTTTTTCCGCTGTTTCACACGACATAAGTCCGCCTATCGGCAGAGGCATTTCGGCCACGACTTTTCCGTTTTTAACCGAAACTATACCGCCGCCGAGCTCACGTATACGGTTTGCGGCAAACGCCATATCATCGGTATTTGTGCCTATCACAATAAGATTGTGCGAATCATGCGCCACGGAAGATGCTATGGCACCCTCCTTAAGTCCGATACCCTTTATAAAAGCATTTCCTATATGACCCGTGTTGTGATGTCTTTCAATAACGGCTATTTTCAATATATCATGCTCGATATCTATGCCGTTATTGCAGTCGAAATCAATATCCGATACCAAATCATCGGTCAAAAGCTGCCCGTCCACAAGGGATATAACATGGCATTTTCTTTTACCGTTATAATCGACGGCAAAATCAGACGAAGACAGCATGGGCAAATTAAACGAGCTACGCACTTTCTTTTCGAGAGCATCATTTATTTTCGGCATATCAAAACAAAACGTTTTGCCGTCCGAAACAACCTTTTCTCCGTTTTTGTATACATCGCGCACGATTACCTTATCAAGGTCATCAAGGACAAGCAAATCCGCTTTGTAACCTGGTGCTACGGCGCCTGTATTTTTAAGTCCGAAGCACTCCGCAGCATGGAGGGTCGCCATTCTTATGCCTGTGACAGCGCTTTTGCCCATTTGCACGGCAGAGCGGATTATGCTGTCTATATGGCCGTTTGAGATAAGGTCAGCCGGGTGTTTATCATCGGTCACCAAAAGGCATCTCTGCTCCCACGGGTCGTCAAATAACGAAATCAACCCCGAAAGATTTCTCGCCGCAGTTCCCTGCCTTATCATTATTCTCTGCCCCTTGCGTATGCGCTCCTTGGCTTCATCGGCCGAAGAGCATTCATGGTCATCTCCTATTCCCGCGGAAATGTATTTATCAAGCGGCTTGCCCGACAAAAGCGGAGCATGACCGTTTACAACAAGTCCGCGAGACAATGCGGATTTGATTTTTTTCTCAAGCTCGCCGTCCCCGGCAACCACGCCGACATAATTCATAACCTCGCCGAGCCCGAGAACACGACTTTCCGAATAGAATTCCTCTATATCATCCGCCGAGAGAACCGCGCCTGATTCGTCAAAGCTTGTTGCCGGAACACATGACGGTATTACAAAATACACGGTAAGCGGAAGACCCTCACTTGATTCAATCATATAGCGAAGGCCGTCTTTACCGCTGACATTGGCAATTTCATGCGGATCGGCTATTACCGCGGTCGTACCGTGAGAAACCGCCGTTTTGGCAAATTCCGGGCAAGTGAGCATTGTGCTTTCGATATGTATATGCCCGTCTATAAAGCCCGGGCAAATATATTTTCCGGCAGCGTCGATTACTTCATCTGCTTCATCGTCACCGTAGTCGTCCACGCCCAAAATAATTCCGTTTTCAAAAAGAACGTTCGTCTTTATGAGCTCACCCGTAAAGACATTGACTATCGTTCCGTTTTTTAATAATCTTTTCATAGCGCGCTCCTTAACAAGTCAAAGTATATTCTGTAAATGATTGTATCACAAAAACAATTTCATAGCTACAAAAAGTTGCGGATAAATAAAAAAAGGTAAGCATCTTACGATACTTACCTTTTTTGGTCGGAGTGACGGGACTTGAACCCATGGCCTCTTGGTCCCGAACCAAGCGCGATACCAAACTTCGCCACACCCCGAAGTGCTTTAGTATTATATTATATCGGAGCGATAAAATCAAGTGGTATTTTGATTTTTTATTAAATGTTTTCAATTTTTAGGCAAATCGGAGGAAAAACGAGTTTTAAGGATGATGCCGAGATATACTAAAGCAAGCCTAAATTTTTGTAGGCAGGGCTCAAATCGCAATCAAATTACACAAGCCCGTAAGGCTTTAAGTTCGCCTCACACGGGAATAGAAAGTTTAAAACTATATTATATCCGTCTATTCCTCACTCAGCTCACCGGTGGTTTCATCATTTTCGCTGTTTTTGGTGGGCTCCGCCAAAAATCCCAGTTTGTTTTTCAAATTCTCAAGCGCATCAAAAAGCTTTGCTTTTACTTCCGGCTGATTAACAAAATCGATGTCCGATTGCGCGGAATTATAAAGTGTTTGTGTTCTGAACAGCTGATATTTCTTTATGCTGTTCTCCGCATTCAGAGCGTTTTGAATATCCGTGTCGGAATCAAAGAACGCCACGCTGCCGCCCCTGTCGCTCATATCGTCATTATTGCCGTAATCAAACAAAGCTATGTTTATGTCGGTGTCATTCGGAATTCCGTTTACCCTACCCTTGGGTGTATACTGCCATACCTTATAGTCATATTTAAAATCCGTGGTTTCACTCGTATAATGCGCAACCCAAATTTCATAATTTGAAAGACGCGAAAAATTCAGCTCATCGGTATAAAACGTTTTGCTCGCATAAATTCCCGGTTTGTATCCTGCATTTTTTACGGCCTCGCAAAATGCAACGGCAATGTTGGTTCGCTGACTTGCCGTGAGGCGGTCTGCTCTGCCCGAATGCTCACTGTTTGAAAACTCCGTATCAAAATATATGGGTAACGTTATATTATATTTTCTCGAATAGTTTACAGCCACGCTCGCCTCCTCAACAGCCTCGTAAACCGTAACCGCCTGGCTGTAAAAATACACGCCTACCTGTATGCCGTTATTTAAAGCGCCCTCAACATTTTCGCTAAAGCGCGAATCAAGCTTGAGTGTTCCCTCGTCGCCGTATCCGCGAAATCCGACACGTATTATAGCAAAATCAACGCCTGCAGCTCGCACCGCCGCCCAATCTATCTTACCATTATGATGAGACACATCAATACCTACCATAGAGGAAAGAGCACCGTTATCGTTGAAATAATACTGCACATCGCTTATGGCTTTATGCCCTCTTATCGGGTTGTGTGACGAATCAAAATTAAAAAGTGTACCGTCTATATCGATAAGTCCCGACATAAAATCACGGTTCACGTATTTTAAAGACAGCAGAGAGGACGTGTACATACTGTCTGATGAAAGCGGAACGCCCGTTAATCTGCCGTTCAGCCGCGGAGATTTTGCCGGCGCAAGGCGCGACGAATTGGTACCGTAATCACGGTTGATTTCAGCGTCCTCATCTTTTTTGCTGTCGCCGGTGGCAATCTGCACATTTTTCATTTTTTCATCAATTTCAAACATAATTGCCGAGGTGGTTTCTTCCTCTGACGAAACAGACTCATCCTCGCCAAAAAGTTCTAACTCCGCATCGGTAACAGCGGCCTCGGTCTGAGTCTCGCCGATTACTGCAACATGCTTCTTTTTATTGCCGCGGACAATTAACACCGACGTCAATACTATTGCCGCCGCTAAAACAAAAACAGCCGCAATCAGTATTATTTTTTGCGAAGGCTTTAAAGCTTTAAGTTTTTGCAAAGACTTTAAAGCTTTAAGTCTTTTCTTTTCATTTTTCGGGTCGCTGTTTTCAGTTGTATTCTGTGTTTTTTCAGATGTGTTTTCCAATTATGTATCCCCTTAAAGCCCTTATCAACGCTTGAATAATTAAAGAGCAAACTTCTTTATTGCTGCCGCTACGCCATTATCATCGTTGGAAAGAGTAACAAAGTCGGCTGCGTTTTTCGCAGGCTCCTGAGCATTCTCCATAGCTACACCGATACCGGCTTCGCTTATCATTGTAATGTCGTTGTATCCGTCTCCGCATGCCATAACCTGCTCGCGCCTTATACCGAGACTGTCGGCAAGCCACATAAGTGCAGTGCCTTTATCTACCATAAGAGGCGTTATCTCAAGGAAAAACGGTTCGGAGCGAAATACCGAAACTCCGCTAAGCTCGTTTTTAAACAGCTTTTCTGTCTCGGTTATATAATCGGGCTCACCCGTTATAAGATATTTAGGCACGGGATAAGTAACCTCTTTCCGCAGACTTTGAACTCTTTGCAGTCCCAAGTTATTGAGATTTACCTCAAGATAAAAATATTTGTCGTCGGCATTGTCGGTAACCGCTGTATCGCCCTTGTATGTGGTTATCGGGACATTATACTTTTCGGCGACATCGATAATACGGGCACTCTGCTCCGCCGTGAGATTTTTTTCGTACAAAAGTTCACCCGTGCGCGCGTCAAAAATACGCGATCCGTTATATGTTATAACATAACCGCCGCCGACGTTAAGCCCCAGCTCCTCGGCATAACGCGTAACGCCGCTTATCGGTCTGCCCGATGCTATTGTGACTATTCCGCCGTTTTTCATAAATCTCCGTATAGCCGTCTTATTGCCTGCCGGTATATTTTTTTCGGTGGTAACAAGAGTTCCGTCTATATCAAGAGCAAGTAGTTTTATATGCATATATTTCACCTTGGAAGAAAGAATATCGGTATTGCATAACTGCGATACCGATTATAATTATATCAATGGGCAAGCAAAACATCAATTTGTAGAAATGCAAATAATTCGGTTAAAAAAACGAGAATTTTATATATTATGCGTCATACGGCTTTTCTGCCTTATTTTGATTTTTCATCAATACATTCGATTATCCTATCGAGCTTATAATGCATATTTTTAAGCAGAATCTCACATTTTAAATTTATTTTATAATCATTTTCGCTGCGCCGACGGTCTTTTTCATCCTGTCGCTTTTGACTCATCATAATAAGAGGTGCCTGAATAGCCGAAACGCACGACAAGACAAGGTTCAGCAGAATAAACGGGTACGGGTCAAATGACTTTGCCGCCAAAACCGTATTTACTGTTATCCAAACGAGCAAAAGCAGAGTGAAACCTATAATGAACGTCCAGCTTCCGGCAAGAGAGGAGAGCCTGTCGGAGGCCCTTTGCCCAAAGCTTTCTTTACACTCGTTGTTTTCTGAAACCGTTTTATTCAAAAGCAGATGCACTTTTTCTTCATCGTCGAGATCCTCGTTTATATCGTTTAGGATATACTTTATAATCTCATAATCGCTCATTTATATATCACCGCCGCACATAAAATATTAAGGCTTCGCAAATAACGAAGCCTTAATATTTTCGGTATAATTTGTTTTTATATACACATGAGAAAAACGCAAAAACCGATTACTTTATGCGCTCAACCTTTAACATATTCGTTGTACCGGAAATCCCAAGCGGAATTCCCGCGGTTATTACAACAATGTCGCCTTTTGAAATAAGGCCGTGCTTACGTGCAACCTCAACAGCGTGAGAGAAAAGTGCATCAGAGTTGTTCTTTTCTTCGCACATAAGAGGTATCATACCCCAAGACATATTCATCTGACGGCAAACGGTTTCATCGGTCGTGCAGCTGATTATCATGGAGGACGGGCGATGCTTTGAAATCATACGGGCAGTCGAACCGCTCTTCGTTACCGTAATAATCGCCTTTGCGCCGAGGTCGTGAGCGGTTGTAACGGTGGCGTGTGAAATAGCGTTTGTTATGCTGTTATCGTACTCAGACGAATCATTTTTGAATTTAGTGAGATAGTCTATATCTGCCTCGGTGGTCTCGGCTATAAGTGCCATTGTTTCAACAGCCTCGACAGGGTGCTTACCGGCGGCAGTTTCACCGGAAAGCATAATTGCCGAAGTGCCGTCATAAATTGCATTTGCAACGTCGGTAATCTCTGCTCTTGTTGGACGGGCATTCGTTATCATCGACTCAAGCATCTGAGTTGCGGTTATAACCTGCTTACCTGCCGTATATGCCTTTTTGATGAGCTTTTTCTGTATTGACGGAATAAGCTCAAACGGTATTTCGACGCCCATATCGCCACGCGCTATCATAATACCGTCCGCAGCGGCAATAATTTCATCAATATTGTTGACGCCGCTCATATTCTCTATTTTTGCAATTATTTTTACCTTGTGAAACCCCACGGAATTTGTAAAATTACGAAGATAATCAACATCCGCGGCCGAGCGAACAAATGAAGCCGCTATGAAATCGAATCCGAGCTTTGCCCCGAACGCCAAATCGGACATATCATGCTCGGAAAGATAAGGCATTGATAAATTTGTATCCGGAACATTTACGCCCTTTTGGTCTGAAATAACGCCGCCGTCAACAACCTTACAATAAATATCGGGGCCTTCGACCTTTTCGACCCTGAGAGATACAAGACCGTCGTTAATTCTGATAATCGTGCCCATTCTGACATCCTGCGGCAGTTCCTTAAATGAAACGCTCGCCTGCTTTTCGTCGCACTCTATATCTCGCGAGGTGAGAATATAATCATCGCCCTCTTTCAGCGTTACGGCTTTGTGGTCTTTAAAATAGCCTATACGTATCTCCGGGCCCTTAGTGTCAAGCATTGTAGCTATGGGGAGATCAAGTTTGTCTCTAAGAGCCACCAGCTCATCAAACCTTTTTTTATGCATTTCATGAGTGCCGTGAGAGAAGTTGAATCTCGCAACATTCATTCCGGCTTTTATCATCTTTTCAAGGACTCCGTCCTCATCGGTAGCCGGACCGACGGTGCATATTATTTTTGTTTTTCTCATTTAAAAGCACCTCCAAAAAATATATATAAATATGTTTTTCAAATCTTCCTCAAATACATTGTATAATTAGATTTGTCAAATGTCAATCATATCAGTCATATTTTTTAAGGTTTGTACGTTAATATATTTTTATGCTACGAAAGAACATTATTTTGTATTATTTTAATTTACAATACCTTGTTCGACAAATGCCGAAGGAAAAATAAAAAAGACAGCTTGAAAAACAAATCAAGCCGTCTTTAACGTAAATTACGCATTGAATTTAAAACAGAATATTTTCTAAATTCAAAATCTGTCAACCTTCGTAATCGTCCTCGTTTTCCCAGTTATGGAAAACATTTTGAACATCGTCGTTATCTTCAAACATTTCGAGCATTTTGCCCATATTGTTTATGTCCTCTTCACTTTCGAGCTTTGTATAGGTAGATGGAATATAATCGACCTCGGCTGTCAGGTATTTATAACCCTTGGCCTCAAGATCATCGCGTACTGCACCCATATCGTTAGGCTCTGTGCGAACTTCGAAAACATCGCCGTCTGTGAGAAAATCGGTGGCACCCGCTTCGAGAGCGTCCTCCATAAGTTTTTCCTCGTCAACATCCTCTTTGTCGATAATAATTACGCCCTCACGGGTAAACATAAACGAAACACAGCCCGAGGTTCCCATATTGCCGCCGAACTTATCAAAATAATGACGCATATCGCCTGCGGTTCTGTTGCGGTTATCTGTAAGAGTCTCGACTATTACGGCGACACCCGACGGACCGTAGCCCTCGTAGATTATGCTTTCGTAATTATCGGTATTGCCGTCTCCGGCAGCCTTTTTAATGATTCTTTCGATATTATCGTTCGGAACATTGCAAGCCTTCGCCTTAGCTATGCAATCCTTAAGCTTTGAATTACCGGCAGGGTCGGGTCCGCCCTCTCTGACGGCAACAGCTATTTCACGGCCGATTTTAGTAAATACCTTTGCACGGGCATTATCGGTCTTTTCCTTTTTACGTTTGATAGTACTCCATTTTGAGTGCCCTGACATATTTTTCACCCTCTGTCAAAATTTACGGAAAATATTTTAACATACAATCGCTTTATTATCAAGATTTTTTTGTTTAACGAAACGCAATACGGTTTTAAGCCGCCGATTTTATGAGAATCACACCGGAACGAGTAAAAATACGAAAAATCTATTCACATATAATAAGCTCGTCTTTAAAAGAGTTTTATATAGAATCAAACAACGCATTTGAAATATCCGCTTATTAAGTTACAAAAAATAACATTTTTAGCATTTATTTTATTTAATATAAAAACGCTCAATGTAAAAAATAGTAATGCAAACGCAAATTGTAATGAAAAGGAGTGTTTTCAAATGTCAAGTTCCAAGAACGTTGTTCCGGAAGCTAAGGAAGCTCTTAACAGATTCAAAATGGAAGCTGCTAATGAGGTTGGTGTAAATCTCAAGCAGGGTTATAACGGCGACCTTACTTCTAAGCAGGCCGGCTCTATCGGCGGACAGATGGTCAAGAAGATGATCAAGGCTTATGAAGACGGCATGAAATAAGAAGTATAAATACCCTGATTCTTCAATAAATTTCGGACAAAATGAAGGTCTGCCGGTTAAACCGACAGACCTTCTTCTGTGTTTGTTATTAAATATTTCAGCGGACGGATACGGCTTTATATCCTGCCGCGATAATTAAAATTTATTCTTATTCACTTATATTTAATACCCAGAAAGATTCTATACCGTCAAAGTAATCGGAAACGGCATCATTTGACAATTTCACGGAATTATCCGTTTCATAGTCGCCTGATATCTGCCCTGTTACGAAAAGGGAACCGTCGCCTATATCTTCTCTGACGCCAGGCAATTCTGATGTCTCAAAATAGCTCTTGGCAGCAGCAACAGAAAACTTCTCTTCTGTGCCGTCCTTGTATTTTACGTTAACGGTAACAACAACTCCGCCGTAAGAGCCCATGTCGGGTATGCCCTGTGCACTCGCCAAAGTAACCGTATTGCCCTTTTTATCCTCAACGTGCTCTATAAGGGCAAGAAGCTGTGCGGCGTCGGCAACATAGCCGTCATAATCTACCGAAACTCCGTCCTTAAAGTTATATATTTTGCCCGTGCAATACTCGGCTTCTCCGTTAAAGCTGCTGTCAAAAACGCCGTTTCTTACATAATAAAGAGATGTGCCGTATCTTAAGGCTCCCGAGAAGTTCCAATCAAGAATACCGCCCTCTACGCCGTAATATGTGCCGTAGTAATTTGTAAGGCCGTAATAATTCCAATTAAGGAATCCCTCTTCAAGGTAGTACCAAGTACCGTAATAATTAAACAGTCCGGTATAACTGCTGACGACCTGCCCGTCTACAAGATAGCACCAATCATGATCGTAATAATTATAAAGTCCGTTAAGGCTACGGTCTACCGCACCGTTTTCAACACGAAAGAGGTTTTCATCATCGTCAATAACGAAACCCGAAAAATCCCAATGAAGCACACCGTCTTTTACATAGTACAAAGTACCGTAGTAGTCTGTAAGGCCTTCGAATTCCCAATTAAGAACGCCGTCTTCAACATAATACCAAGTGCCGTAATACAGAGTAAGACCGGTATAATCGTTTGAATAAACGCCTTTTTCTACATAATGCCAAACACCATCGACATAAACAAGGCTTGAATAATCCCAATCAAGCACACCGTTTATGACATAATATGTTGTACCGTAATACTCGGTAGGACCTGTGTAGTTCCAATTGAGCACACCGTTTTCAACGTAGTACCAAGTACCGTAATATAAAGTGAGACCGGTATAATCCCAATTAAGAACGCCGTCCTCAACATAGTACCACGTGCCATAATACAAGGTAAGGCCGCTATAATCGTTTGAATAAACACCGTTTTCAACGTAATGCCAAACACCATCTACAAGAACGAGGCTCGAATAGTTCTCATCAAGCGTGCTGTTTGTAACAAAATATGTTGTACCGTTATACTCTGTCGGGCCGGTATAGCTCCAATCGAGCACACCATTTTCAACATAGTAATAAGTGTCATAATACTTAACAAGACCTGTGTAATCGGTATTATGTTCACCGTTCTCCATATAGTTCCATGTACCGTCATCCATTCGCACAAGCGAATCGGTATCGGATGCAAATGCGCTGACCGCCAGCATAAATACTGACACAAAAACAGCCAGTGCAACCGCAATAAACTTTTTGAAATTTTTCATAAATTTAATATCCTCCCTGATTTTTACGGCATAAAGCCCTGCCGCTTATTCGAATTATACAACAATCAGTATATAATTGCAATAGTTTTTATGCAAAAGTGTTGCATTGACACATTTTATCAAAAAACAAAACCGTTCAAATGAATGAACGGTTTTGCGATAATTTGTAATTTAATTTTATAAAACATCCTTAAACGCGAATGCCGTTTCTCACATAGTAACGGGTGCCGCGATAATAAACGTACCCTGTATAATTCCAATCGAGGATACCGTTTTTAACATAATACCAGGTACCGTAATAATTTGTAAGGCCCGTATAGTTCCAGTTAAGAACACTGCCCTCGCAATAATACCACGTACCGTAATAAAGCGTGAGTCCCGTATAGTTCCAATGGAGTACGCTGTCCTCTACATAGTACCAAGTACCGTAATAGTTTGTAAGACCGGTATAATCCCATTTAAGAACGCTGCCCTCCACGTAATACCAAGTGCCGTAATAGAGCGTAAGACCGGTGTAATCCCAATTAAGTTGACCGTTTTCAACATAATACCATGTACCGTAATAAAGTGTAAGGCCTGAATAATTCCAATTAAGCACACCGTTTTCAACATAATACCATGTACCGTAATAATTTACAAGTCCGCTGTAATCGGTGTTGTGCTTGCCGTTTTCCATATAAAGCCACGTGCCGTCTTTAGTTACCATAAGCGTAGTTGTATTAAACGGAGCCGCCTTTACGTCAAAGTCACATTTTGCGGTTTTATCGGAGCCGAGAAGCTTTGGAGTTTCGTCTCCGCTGTAAATATCAAATGCAGTTACAGATATGCTGCCTTCTTTATAGTTGCCGTCAAAATAAAAAGTATAACTTCCGTACAGTTGCTCCGTCGAAGAGGATTTCGGCGCGGCTGCCGAGCATCTTAAAGAATCCTGTGAAAAATTATAATTTGTTATTGCCGTACCGCCGTTTTCGTACGAAGCAACAGACGTCTGCTCGCCGTTTTTATCCGCATCCGGCTTTGTGAGCCTCAAATATGAGGAATCGTATTTAAGTGTATAGCTGCCGCCCGCGGCCCCTGCCGGAGCATATATTTTTACCTCTACCCTGTTATAGCCCATAATCTGAGCGTCAACTCTGAAGGATGCGCTTTCGGAAGAAGTGTCAACGGCAAACGACGTCGCAAGTACAGCGAACACGCATACAAGTATTGCAAGAGCCATAACAGCCGAAATTATTTTAGTTCGTCTTTTCATATTAACCTCCGTTAAGCCCCGAAACAGACATTTACTTATATCGGAATTATACAACATCCGAAATGCATAGTCAACACTCATGCATTCTCGGTTGACACCCGAAAACAAAAAAATATACCTAATTCCGAAAAACGAATTTCGAAACACGGTATATTTTCTAAGTTAAAGTGTAAGCTGCTCGCCGACATCGTCAGCCGACAAAGTCGCACCGGCGGCAGGCAAAGTTCTCGTCCTGTATCTCGCAGGCTTTACAAACTCACCATCGGTATACTCTTTTACGGAAGATACCCTATGCCCTTTTTTGAGAGTCATAACCGATACGCCCATAGAATCCTTGGTCGTTTTGACGGCTATTGCGCCGGTATTGAGAAGAAGAATTCTGCCGGAGGTGGACTTCATAACATACTCCTTATCCTCAGTCACGCAGAACATATTGACTACCGGGAATTTCTCGCAATACGCCTTAATCAGCTTCTTACGGTTCGTTTTAGTCTCATAGGCGGAGAGGTCTATTTTGGCAAGCTTGCCGTTTTCAAAGAAGAACAGCATAAAGCCCTTATAGTCTGTTGTAACCGCCATATAAACGGCATTTTCATCGGGCTCCATCTCAAGCTTTGAAGCCACATAATCACCGAGAACACTCGCCTTGCTGTCATCAAAATCGGCAGCTTTGGCTTTATAAACACGGCACTTATCGGTAAAGAACAAAAGCTCGGTATTGTTTGCAGCCTCGACGGTCTCTATTATTTCATCGTTTTCCTTTAGCTTTTGCTCACCGCTCATACGCAGTGACTGCGGAGTTATCTTTTTGAAATAGCCCTCCTTGGTAAAGAACAGCGTGACGGGATAATTCGGTATCTCCTCATCGGGCTCCGATTCATCATCTATATCACTCGTGTAGATTATTTCCGAACGACGCGGCTTATCGTAATTTTTAACGACATCCGAAAGCTCGTTTACGATAATTTTTTTAACTCTTGAGCGACTTGCGAGAATATCCTCCATATCCTCGATTTCGGCTCTCAGCTTTTCTATATCTTCCGTTTTCTTTAAAATATACTCACGGTTTAAGTGGCGCAATTTGATTTCAGCCACATAATCCGCCTGTATCTTATCTATTCCGAAGCCTATCATCAAGTTCGGAACAACCTCGGACTCCTCGTCCGTTGAGCGTATTATTCTTATTGCCTTATCAATATCGAGAAGAATTTTTTGAAGTCCCTCTAAAAGATGCAGCCTGTCTTTTGCTTTGGAAAGGTCAAAAAAGACGCGACGATTTACACATTCGGTACGGAAAGCTATCCATTCCAAAAGCAGCTCTCGCACCCCGAGGACTCTCGGCGTACCCGCGATAAGAACATTAAAGTTACAGCCGAATGAATCTTCGAGCGGAGTCATTTTATAGAGCTTTTTCATAAGCTTGTCTGCATCTGTGCCGCGCTTTAAGTCGATTGTTATTTTAAGACCCTTTTTATCGGTCTCGTCGCGGATATCGGAAATTTCCTTAGCCTTGCCGCCCTTTGCGAGTTCGACTATCTTATCGATTATCGCCTCCGTAGTGGTGGTCGCCGGAATTTCGTATATATCAATACAGTTATTCTTTTTATCATAGCTGTACTTTGCGCGAATTTTGAAGCTTCCGCGACCCGTGCGGAATATCTCGTTCATTTTATCTTCATCGTAGAGTATCTGACCGCCGCCTATAAAATCGGGAGCCTTGAGCGATTCGGTTATATCGGCGTCGGGGTCCTTTATAAGTGCCACGGTAGTATCGCAGATTTCTTTCAAGTTGAACGAACAAATATTTGAAGCCATACCGACGGCTATGCCCATATTGGCATTTACGAGCACCGACGGAAATGTAACGGGCAAAAGCGTAGGCTCGGTCATGGTATTGTCGTAGTTCGGTACAAAATCGACCGTGTCCTTATCTATATCGCGGAAAAGCTCGGCTGAAATCGGAGCTAATTTTGCCTCAGTATAACGCGAAGCCGCATACTGCATATTTTTTGAATACGATTTACCGAAGTTACCCTTTGACTCAACATAAGGGTGAAGGAGCGACTCATTGCCGCGCGCCAAACGAATCATCGTCTCGTAAATTGCCGCGTCGCCGTGGGGGTTCAGCTGCATTGTGCGGCCGACTATATTGGCGGATTTTATAGTGCCTCCCTGAAGCAGCCCCATTTTATACATAGTATAAAGCAGCTTTCTGTGTGACGGTTTAAAACCGTCTATTTCGGGAATGGCACGCGACATAATAACACTCATGGCATACGGCATATAGTTCACTTCAAGCGTATCGGTTATATGCTGCTCTACCACCTCGCCTGCACCGAGAATATGAGCGTTTATGTTAAGTTCCTCCGAATTTCGGTCTGTTTCGTTTTTCTTGGTTCTTTTAGCCATTTTCCGACTCTCCTGATTTGCCGTGATAACGTTAAGAAAGGTCAGTCATATCAATGTACTGAGCACCGTTTTCGGCAATATAATCTTTTCTGCCCTGTAAATTGTCGCCGAGTAAAAGGTCAAATTTATCGGCAACAGCCTCGGGTGAATAATCCGGCTCGACCTTTATAAGACGACGGGTTTTGGGATTCATTGTGGTAAGCCACATCATCTCGGGTTCATTTTCACCGAGACCCTTTGAACGCTGTATGGTATATTTTCTGTCTCCGATTTCAAGAAGGGCATCCTGCTTTTCCTTTTCGGTGTAGCAAAACCAGGTCTCGTCCTTGCAAGTTATTTCGTAAAGCGGAGATTCGGCTATAAACACCTTACCCTCTTTTATAAGCGTGGGCATAAGACGATAAATCATCGTTAATATCAGCGTCCGTATCTGATAACCGTCAACGTCGGCATCGGTACAAATTATGACCTTGCTCCAACGAAGATTATCCATATTGAAAAGCGACAGATTTTTATTTGCCTTGGAGCTTACCTCAACGCCGCAGCCGAGCACTTTGATAAGGTCTGTTATAATGTCGTTTTTAAATATTTTGGGGTATTCGGCCTTAAGACAGTTGAGTATTTTCCCTCGTACCGGCATAACTGCCTGAAAGGCACTGTCTCTCGCCTGCTTGCAGGCACCGAGAGCCGAGTCGCCCTCCACTATGAATATTTCACGCTCCGAAACGTCCTTTGAGCGGCAGTCAACGAATTTTTCGATTCTGTCAGTCATACTGTTGCCGCTTTGAAGCGTCTTTTTAATGTTGAGCCTTGTGGATTCGGCCTTGACGCGCGAACGCATATTTATGAGCACCTGCTCGGCAATTTTTTCGGCGTCTATTCTGTTTTCTATAAAATACACTTCAAGCTGATGGCGGAGAAAATCCGTCATAGCCTCCTGAATGAATTTATTGGTTATAGCTTTTTTGGTCTGATTTTCGTATGACGTCTGAGTTGAAAAGGATGACGAAACAAGCACAAGACAATCCTCCACATCCTGGAAATTTATCTTGCTGTCGCTCTTTAAATACTTGCTGTTTGCTTTTAAATAGCTGTCAATCTGCGAAACGAACGCACTTTTTACAGCTTTTTCGGGAGCGCCGCCGTGTTCAAGAAAGCTGGAATTATGGTAATACTCCTTAAGCTGTTTTTTATTGGAAAAACACAGCGCAACATTGAGCTTAACCTTGTATTCGGGCAAATCGGCTCTGTCTCTGCCCTTTCTCTCACCCTGCCAAAACTGCACTGAAGAAAACGCATCGTCGCCGACAAATTCCTTTATATAATCGACTATACCGTTTTCGTAGCAGTATTCGTATTTATCAAAACTCTTTTCGCCGGTTTGATTGCGAAGAACGAATTTTATTCCCGCATTTACAACCGACTGCCTTAATATAGTCTCCTGATAGTATTCAAGAGGAATATCAATATCGGTGAACACCTTGATATCCGGTTTCCAGCGTATTCTTGTCCCGGTATCTTTTTTATTGTACGGTTCCTTTTGAAGCTCGCTGACGGGCTCGCCCGCCTTAAAATGTATCTCATAGCGAAAACCGTTTTTGTGCACCTCGGCATCCATATACTCCGAAGCATACTGTGTGGCACAAAGTCCGAGTCCGTTAAGTCCGAGTGAATACTCGTATGTTCCGCCGTTGTTTGTATTATATTTACTGCCGGCATACATCTCACAGAAGAGCAACTCCCAGTTCCAGCGCTTTTCCTTTTCGTTGTAGTCCATAGGCATACCTCTGCCGTGATCGACAACCTCAACGGAGCCGTCGAGGAAACGGGTCACGGTTATCTCTTTACCGTAGCCCTCTCTTGCCTCGTCTATGGAATTTGAAAGTATCTCAAATACAGCGTGCTCACAGCCCTCAATACCGTCCGAGCCGAAAATAACGGCAGGGCGAAGCCTAACCCTGTCAGCACCCTTTAGCTGCGAAATACTTTCTTCATTGTATACCGCTTTTTTTGCCATTTAAATAAACCACCTTTTAAATTCCGAGCGGCGGAAAAAATGCACGCAGGAAAATCCTGCCGAAAAATACCGCCATATATTTTACACTATATATAGCGGTCAAGTCAAGTTATTTGCCTTTTCAAACGGATATTTAGGGCTCATACGCCCAAAGCCGACAGCTCAAGTCAGCTTTTATCGTCATCGGTATGCTTTTTAACCTTATGTTTATTTCCGTTTTCATCAACGATATACGTATTTTCAAGATTTGCGACAAGATTTCTTTTAAAAGAGTCGATATACTCGCGGCGCAAAATTGCCTGCTCCTCCTTTTCTTCAGGAGTAAGCCCATCACCTTTTTGCTTTTTGGCAAGGAAGTTTATACGCTCAATTTTACTTTGCTCCATAATCATCACCACGTAAAGGTTATTTTTTATTATTTTATAATATTTTTTAAATAAAGTAAAGGAGCGGCTCAACACTTGAAAATATTAAGTGAATATCATATAATTTCATTATGATGAAGGAAGGATTACGATATGTTTAAATATGTTCTGATAGATATTGACAATACGCTTTTGGATTTCAACAAATGTGCCGAAAAAGCTATGACAAACGCTTGCAAAGCTTGCGGAGTAGGTTTCAAAAAAGAAATGCCGTCGGTTTTTCATAAAATCAACGACTCTCTCTGGCAAAGGCTCGAAACGGGAGAAATCACAAGGGATCAAATACACGAAAAACGGTGGAATATGGTTTTTTCGGTTATGGGTATCAATTTTGACGGACGCGAATTTGAAAAAGAATTCGTAAAAGGGATATATGACAGCCACGAGCCTGTAAACGGAGCTGTGGATACGGTTAAATATCTGTCAAAAAAATACATACTCTGTGCCGCAAGCAACGGGCCGTTTGAGCAGCAAAAGCACCGACTGACACTTGCCGGAATGATAGACTGCTTCTCTCACCTTTTTGTTTCGGAGAGAATAGGCGTGCAAAAGCCCCAACGGGAATTTTTTGAGCGGTGCCTCAATGAGCTGCACGAAACCGACAAATCAAAATTTATACTTATAGGCGATTCGCTTACCGCCGATATATCCGGAGGGAAGAGCTTCGGAATCACCACCTGTTGGTATGACCACAACGGCACGGGGTATGATAATGTGGGCGCGGATATAAGAATCGACAGTCTCTCAGAAATCAAAAGCATACTTTGAGGAATTATTATGATAAAGCTCCCCGAACAAGTGAATAAGGCGATATGCCTGCTGAAAAACAGCGGTTTTGAAGCCTATGCCGTCGGCGGCGCGGTTCGTGATTGTCTGCTAGGCAAAGTCCCGTTTGACTGGGACATCACAACAAGTGCACGCCCCGAGGAAACCGAAAAGGTGTTTTGCGGCGAACGGATAATAGAGACAGGTATAAAGCACGGGACGGTAACTGTTATAATTGACAATATGCCGCTCGAAATAACCACTTATCGCATAGACGGCGACTATACAGACCACCGTCATCCGCAAACGGTATCATTTTCGGATAACCTCAGAGACGATCTCTCAAGGCGGGATTTCACAATAAACACGCTTTGCTGTAATTGCGACGACAAAATAATTGATGCTTTCGGCGGCAAAGACGATTTGAGCAACAAAATAATACGGTGCGTCGGCGACCCGGACACACGTTTTTCGGAGGACGCGCTCAGAATAATGCGTGCCGTCCGTTTTTCGGCGGAGCTCGGATTCAAAATAGAAAAAAGCACATCGGACAGCATACTGAAAAACAGGCAGCTGCTGTCGGATGTGTCAAAAGAAAGATTACAGGTTGAATTCACAAAGCTTATCACGGGAAAATACGCAACCGACGTTATACGGAAATATCACGCGGTTATAGAGGTATTTATCCCGGAGCTTGCCCCACTTGTAGAATGCGAGCAGCACACAAAATATCACAAATACGATGTGTTCGAGCATACGCTTCACGCCGTAGACGCGATAGATTTTAATGACAGAATTTTGCGTCTTACAATGTTTTTCCATGATTTCGGAAAGCCCGACGCCAAAACCACTGACGAAAACGGCACTTCGCACTTCAAAGGTCATGCCGTGATAAGCGAAAAAAAGACGCGAGACATTCTAAAAAGACTGAAATTTGACAATAATACAATAAACGAGGTATCAAAGCTCGTTTTGATACATGATATGAAATCCCCGCGCGGCAAAATTCAGGCAAAAAAAATGATGTGCAGTCTCGGAGACGAAACATACCTTAACCTTATAAAAATCAAGCGTGCCGATAACATGGCAAAGGCCGATCCGCACGCAATAGACGAAAAGCTAAAAAATATGCGTTCGTTTTATGAGGAGATAAAGGCAAGCAACGAGTGTTATAATTTAAAATCTCTCGCAGTAAACGGCGATGATATTAAGGCCTTCGGTATTGCCGAGGGAAAAGAGATTAAAAGCTCGCTTGATTTTTTACTTAACGGCGTTATAGAGGGTAAGTGCCAAAACAGAAAAGACGTATTGTTGGATTATCTGAAAGAAAATACAAAATAATTAAAAGCACCGCGATTTTGGCCAAAAGAATCAGCGATGCTTTTTTATTATGCCATAAGACCGCATGACCTGCGAAGCAGTAAAACCGCGTCACTCTCATCTACGGCTCCGTCTCGGTTTAAATCGGCCTCTTTGAGTTTTATCGGAGACAAGCCTGTTAAGCCCGCCGAATATTTAAGTATTATAACAGCGTCCGCACTGTTCGTTTTACCGTCTGAATTCACATCGCCGAAATTCACTCGCGCAACGTAATAATAATCCGTTTTTCCTTTGCGTATGCGAATACCTGCACCGTCCTCGACAACGGCGAAATCAGGCAAAATATTGCCGTTTTCATCAAACACGGTCAATTCATCCGCAGCATCGATAACTCCTTTGAATACCAATATCTCCTTTAGCGTTTGTACCGTAACACCGACTACCGTGTTTACAACACCGGTTTCTTTCTCCTCGGACACACAATCGAAAGACACAGTTGCATTTCTTATGCCGCTTGCCGCTTCGGATGAAAACGCGGAGCTTCCGTATATTGCATAAAGTGAGGTACATCCGTCTAATGCCGTAGCCGACATCTTCAGAGCTTCGCTGAAAACGGTAACGGTTTTTAAAGACGTACAACGCGAAAAAGCTTCGTCTGAAACAAGCTCGGTATTTGGGGGCAAAGTAACTTTTTCCAAAGAAGTATTTACCGAAAAGGCAAAAGCCCCTATCTCTCTAAGAGACGGTGAAAAGCTTATCTCCGAAAGTGCGGCACAATTATAGAACGCTCGATCCCCTATTGTTTTTACGCCGCGAAGCTCAGCTTTTGAAAGAGACGAACAATTTTCAAACGCGCTTGTATGAATTTCCGTAACGCTCTCGGGCAACGTAACTTTTTCCAACGCAGAGCAACCGAAAAAGGCTTTCTCACCGATAAATGCCACTCCGTCGGGAATTGTGGCGAAAGAAAGCGACGAACACCCTTTAAAGGCTCCCTTGCCTATATATGTAACTCCTTTTTTAAGCTCTGCTTTTTTTAAGGAATAACAGCCCGAAAAGGCATTGTCGCCTATCTCGTTTAAATTCGCGCCGAAGCTGACATATGACAGAGCCGTGCAGTCGGAAAAAGCGTTTTTGCCGACTGCGGTGACGGAATCGGGTAAGCCGATAAATTCCACGGTTCCGTTTGACGAAAATGCGTAATCGTCAATCGCCGCCACCGTTTTGCCCTTAATTTTTTCGGGTACCAAAATCGTGTCGCTCACTCCGCGGTAGCCGCTTACATAAACCTTTCCGTTCTTAATATAATACACAAAGTCGCTGTCACCCGAGGCAAAAGCATCGAGAGGCAGCGACAATATAACGCAAATAACCGCAAATGCAACTATTGACTTTATTTTATTACAAACAGCTGTCATTTCATTCCTCAGCCCCTTTTATGAGCTTGATTGTATCACCTTTTTCGGCTTTTTTCGGAATTTGTGCTGATTTATCACACAAACTCATTTCCGCCGCTTTATATTCTTTTTACAAAACATCGCATTCAAGGTAACAAACGGCGTCATAAAATAATATGCGGCTAAATGCCGACTAAAACAGCACACACCGGATATTGGTTGTGTGCTGTTTTCTGTTCTGATTTATATTTAAAACGACATTTTTTACTGCTTATTAAATATCAACGGTCAGGCTATTCAGGACTATAACTCATTGACATTTATTTATGCCGATGATATACTTCTAATGTTCGCTCAGGGAGCGATTGTTCAGTAAAGACGTAAGCCGAACAGGGTGCAGACTGAGAAAGCTGTATCTTGTTTGGCTTTTTAAATATAACATTGCTGTTGTGCTACAATTCTAAGAAAACTGATACATAAATTAAAAGGATAACGCAAGTGATTTACAGGAGAATATTAAAATGACAAAGGACGAATATTTAATAACCGATCCGCCGCTCAAGGCTTTGACTGTTTTTGCGATGCCTATGATTTTAGGCAGCTTCTTTCAACAAGTATACAATATGGCTGATTCAATTATCGTCGGTCAATTTGTCGGCTCCTCTGCCCTTGCGGCCGTCGGGGCTTGTGCCGCACTTACAAATGTTTTTATTTGTATAGCACTCGGTGCAGGCGTGGGCGCAGGTGTACTGGTAAGCCGTTATTTCGGTGCTCAAAATTACGGCAAGATGAAAACAATCGTATCAACCTCGTTAATCAGCTTTTTGCTTTTAAGCATATTTCTCGGTATCTTTGGATTTTTCTGTTCTAATTGGATGATGAGCATACTGCAAACGCCTGCGGATATAATGGAGGATGCGGTACTGTACTTGCGCATCTATTTTGCGGGATTTCCGTTTTTATTTATGTACAACATTCTTTCAACCATGTTCACTTCAATCGGCGAATCGAAAATTCCGTTATGGCTTTTAATATTTTCATCTGTATTGAATATCATCATGGACCTTTGGATGGTAGGCGGTCTTAAACTCGGCGTATTCGGTGCTGCTCTTGCCACTCTTATTGCACAGGGCATTTCCGCCGTACTTTCCCTTTGGATTTTTCTTTATCGAATGCGAAAATACGCAAGTCCGTTTCATCGATTTGACAAAAGCGAACTGCGTTTAATGCTTAAAATCGCCGTTCCGTCTATTCTTCAACAATCCACGGTATCAATCGGTATGATGATTGTGCAGGCGGTTGTAAATCCGTTTGGCACGCAAGCACTCGCAGGCTACGCAGCAACGATGAGAGTTGAAAATGTTTTTTCACTGATATTTGTATCAATCGGGAATGCCGTGTCACCATTTGTTTCGCCAAATTTCGGTGCCGGAAAAATTGACCGTATTAAAAAAGGCTACCGCGCCGCTTTGCTGTTAGATGTATGCTTTGCCGTACTTGCATTTGTAATTATTGAAACGATGCACACTCAAATTTCTTCACTTTTCTTAGGAAAAGACGGAACGGAATTAGCGTATCAAGTGTCCGGTGATTATATGAAATGGATTGGATACTTTTTCATATTTATGGGTATCAAAATGGCAACAGACGGTGTTCTTCGCGGACTTGGAAATATGCGCCCGTTTTTGACTGCAAATTTGGTCAACCTTGCGATTCGTTTATCGGTGGCATTGATTTTTGCACCGCATTTCGGCATTGCATTTGTATGGCTTGCGGTTCCGGCAGGCTGGCTCGCCAACTTTGTAATTTCCTATGCGGCACTGAGAAAATCTTGGCCGAAAAATGCTTTGGATCAGGAAATTCACCATATCTAAAAAAACAGTCACCGCAACGGTGACTGTTTCTTTTTGTCAGGGGCAGAAGGACTTGGTCTCGCCTGCCGGCTCGGTCGGTGCTTCTGCACTTCGTGCAGAGGTCTCCACCGGAGACCCGCACCCCTCGGCACGCGGTTTTGGAGCGAAAAGCACGCTTTCAGTTAAGCCGCGTGTTAAAATGCAGTCCCCCTCAATATCCGCATAAAAACAGCACTTTCAGGATTTGAAAGTGCTGTTCGTTTTTGCCTTTTTAATTTCTCATGAAAATTGATGCTTTTTTGATGCTCTTGAAAAATGAACTGTATTTAGAACGCAAATATAATGCACCCCACTGCAAGAAATAGTGACAAATAATAGTAAAACCCTTTCGGTAACGATTTATAATTCTTCTGCCTTGGAAGTTGTGTAAACTTGATAGTAATAGCTGTGGTCAATACCTTTCACAATATCTGTGCGTAACGGAAAATCAATCATGCTACTTCTCCCAATATAAAATTTATATTTTCATTATTATTTAATAGATACATCCGCAAATATCGGATAGTGGTCAGACATAGTTGACAATGCTTCGGGTGATACGATTACATACCGGTTTATCTCTGCCTCACCGTCAAGGAAAATATGGTCCCAAGTCGGTTCGTCGGCACTGTCAAGTGCGTTACCGCTGACTTTTTCTTTAGAAACAAGTCGGGTGTCTGTAAATTCTTTGCACAGGTTGTCATAAATTTCAGGCGCATCCATTATAGGGTCAACGCCTTTGCCTTGATTTTTCGTGTTAAAATCGCCTATTGAAAATACAGGAACATTATATTCATCTTTAAGCTCTGCCGAAATTTCTGCAATCTTTTTTGTTTGATATTCCATATAAGAGTGCATAAGTTCTTCTTCGTTTTCACGAATACAGTCAAAATGAGTTGAAATGACCGCAAAGCGTTCTCCCGTATTCTTGCTTTCAAAAATCCCCCAAACAGCACGGCGAAGTCTTGAATCGTTGCCTTGCTCATATGCTATTTGCCCTTTGTCAATAAGGGTTAAGGTTTCGCTGTTATACATAAGTGCAGTCATTCTCATCAACGCACCTGTTGAAAAAGAATAAAGCATTTCATAATTACCCTTATTACGCATAAGGCAGTTAAACCACTGACCGCTGACCTCCTGAACGCCAATTACATCCGGCTGATATGTACTTACTGTTTCAAAAAACATTTTTGCTCTCGGGCGTGCATCGGAGCCACCCCAGCTTTTGTAATGAACAAGAAGATTTGATGTCATAATTCTGACTTCATCATTTTGCTTTGTGTTATCTATTTGTTGCATTGCGCTGTCAAAATTATCAGGTAGTGAATATTTGTCTATTCCGCCTTGAATATAAGCGCCTATTGCAGTACCGGAAATCCCTAAAATTATAATAACACATAATGTTACAGCTATATATTTTATAATTTTTTTCATTGTTTTCCCTCACCATTTAGTAAAAATCAATTTATCGTTTTCAAATACGCTGATTGTGCCCGAACCGATTTTATTATTGCAGCCGAACGGCTCTTTAAGTTCCTTAAATGCAAGACAAATCGTGTATTCTTTTTTCGGCGTTTTTATTACTACACCTGCCGCTTTTGAAGCGTTAAGCATTTTTTCGCTTCTTGCTGTTTTAATTTGCTCAAAGGAAACATCATAAGGCACAAAGTTTTTTGCCGTATTTCCGTAAATTACAGTTATTGCAGAAGTGTTACCAAGTGCAAAAAAGCTTGATTTTATACAATCGTTTTTACAAATCGCATTGTAATTGGAGGAATAAATCGAGTTTTCCTTTTTTATTTTTGCATTTGGAGTAACAAAGTGCATATTTGCTTTCACAATGCCATCATCAAATTGTGCGTTTTTGGCAGAAATAGTTGTTTTTCCTGTCGGTGCAAAGTGAAAATATTGTTGATATGTATGGAAGCCTTTTGCCTTGAACACATCAACAATCACATAAATATCAGGCTTGATATAAAGAATTTTTCTCTCAACAAACGCATTTCTTAATTTCAAATAGCCCAAATGCGCACCGCCTATCAGCGTGCAATATTCATTGTCAAAACAGGGATACTGCACAGCCGGAGCAGGATTTTTTGTTTCCCACTGGCTGCTCACATTCAGATACTGCTTATTGTCAATCAAGCAAACATTGTGTGCCTTGGGACTTTTTATGTATCTTCTTTGAGCATTATTAAGATAAGTATATCTGCCTGCGTCAACGAGAACATCTCTACCCTTAATCATCAAATCAAAATGCAGTTTATCTGCATGAGCGTGACCTGCTCCTGTGTAACCGCTATGGAAAAGCAGATAATTTGATGCGTTTGTCTGATTTTCTCTTAATATGTAATTTCCGCTGTCTTCAAGAAAAGTGTTATTAAAAGACGGAGGCGTTTTGTCAATCTTATTGTATTTTTCAATACTGTCATAACCTGTCAGCCACACGGTATTGAAGTCCAAACGGTCAAAACCGTAATACTTAAAATCAGATCTGCCAAACACCATAGCACATCTGCTCATAATATCTCTTATATCTGTATCGTCACTGTCGCCAAAAAGAGGATTGTGACCGTTTGGCTTTACGGTTTTTAATGCCGCTTCTGCCATTTTTTCAATTTTGCTTTTCAAACTGTCCGGGAACTGAATTCTATTTTTATCGGCATCAATAATATCATCAAGCAACACCAACAAAACCTCGTTATGATAATTGTTTGACTGTTCCCACTGAAAGCCGTCTGACATAATTTGCAAATCCGTTTCTTGCTCTAAGCGGTTAAGTGCCAAAGAAATAATGTCATTATCATTGAAATATACACCTATATGAAACAGACCGCTGTCTTGAATTATTCCCCAATTACTGCCCTTTTGAAAGCCTGAATGTGCCTTTTTCAAAACCTCAATATGAGTTAAAAGGGATTTATCAATTTTCTCTTTCAATTCGCTTGAAAAGAATTTTGTACCCTTGATATATTTTAATACCTTCAGCCATCTGTCACCTCTCATTCCCACTTCAAGAGAACGCCATGGACTGTTATTTTTATAATCGCAAGGGACTGTATCCAGCCAGTCATTCAGAATTGCACAGAACTTCTTCAAATACTTTTCATCACAGGTCAGATAATAAGCCTGACCTAACTGAATCAGATAGCCAAGACGGTTAAGTTGAAACATAAATTCCTCATCACCGTTGAGCTTATAGTACCAATCGATTTTTTTGCCGAAATCAACTGTACTTTCCGTTCTCTCCATATCTCTTGGAGAATCAAAAAGAAAACGATTTTCACAAACTCGGTCTGCGGTTTTAATGGTGAAATCGCAATAATCGCTCCAATTATCCCTGCAAAATTCTGCAATACTTTGTAATTCTTTATTTGCCATAATCAATTCCTCGTTAGCACACGCAAATGTTTTAAGTCCTTTGCAAACTGCCTTTTACTGTCGTGCTTTACAAATTCCATAATCAAATACGGATTTGTTTTGCTTTCGTCAATTATCTTGAAAATTTCTTGCCACTTTTTACTGCCGTGCTTGAGTGAATAACGCTTCCCGTTTTCGTTCCATTCAAAAATGTGAACGCAGGCAAGATAAGGGATAACTGCTTTTAGATTACTAATATCATCATCTGTTGAAAACGGCTGCCAATATGTTTTTACATTTTGTTTGTTTACCGCTTTTAGAAATTCAACAGAGCTTTTGCCGTTATCGTTGTTAGTGCCATTGTGGAATTCAAAAGCCACGGTAAGACCTTTTTGCGACGCAGCATCTGCGAGTTTTTTCGTTTCGTTTACCATAGATAAAAATTCAGATTCGTTCACATCGGCCGAAGCTTTGGTGCCCTGCCAAATTCTGATGATTTTTGCGCCGATTGCGTTTGCTGTGTCAGTAATGCTTTCCCACAAAGAGTAATTTTCTTCGCCCAAACGATAATATGTACCGTAAGAAGCTGCAGTTAAGCCGAATTCTTCTTGTAAAGACAAAACATCACGCAAAGCGTTAATGTCATTAGGAGGCAAATGAACATCACCGCCCCATTCAATAAACTTAATATTGTTTTTAACGGCAATTTCACAAATTTCTCTTCTGCTTTTTTTGCGAAATGTTACAGTAGTAAAGCCTATATTATACATATAAATACCTCAAGCCATCGTTTTGAGCATTTCAAATGTCACCTCATAAAGAGGGAGTTCGCCGTTATCAATTCTCCGTGCTTCGTCTGTCATATATTCAGCCATTCTGACAACCTCATTACCAAGACTGCCTGCAATATGGGGCGTAACGATTATATTTTTACACCGTGCAATAGGTGATAAAGGATTTAACGGCTCACGGCAAAGCACATCAAGAAGAGCAGTCCTTGTTTTAACCCTTTTCATTGCCTTAACAAGACCCTTTTCGTCCACTTGTTTACCCCTGCCTGTATTGATAAAGGTTGCGTACGGTTTCATCATATCGAAAAGTTTTTCGTTTAAAACACCTGTCAGTTCTTCTTTGTTCGCAAGATGATTTGTAATTACATCACATTCTTTGAAAATTTCCTCAAGCGTATGCGACTTTATATTCAAACTATTTACAATATCTTCGGGCAAATACGGGTCATAGTAATATACTTCAACATCGTTTGCTTTGAGTTTCTCGGCAACCATTCCACCTATGCTTCCAACGCCGATTATGCCGACTTTTGCATTGTATATTCCACCGCAGTTACCCGCATATTTTGACATTTTGTAATAATGCTTTTTAGTATGAATCGAGGCTTGGTAAAAGCCCTTTAGTGCAAGCAAAATTTGTGCGTAGGTATATTCTGCAACAGGTACGGCATTTGCTTTCCAAGCGCTGAAAACACGAATATTACAGTTCAAAAATTCTTTTGCAAAATGTTGAACAGAACCTGCAGAATAGAAAAGACATTTTGCATTCGGAAAATACTCTTTGATTTCGTTTTCGTCAAAATGTTCCATTCCCCATGTAGAAAATATATATTCGGCATTCTTGCAAGCACTTAAATGCTTTTTTATATTATTCTTGCAAATTACCGTTTCGTACAAATCATAGCACTCGTTTAATTTTGATATTATACTGTCGTCATAAACACGCTCTGCATTATGCTTTTCGTTAGTAAGCAAAATTGCTTTTTTCTTTTCAGTCAAGGCTAATCCCTCTTTCTGCATTGTACCTGTTCCATTCAGCTTCAAAGCTGTAATTCAAATCGGGTATTTCCCGAAGAGGTACAAATTCGCTTTTGTCTTTATCCGTAACTACGGCAAAATTACGATAATATTCGTCTTCGGCAATTTTTTTACCGCTTTGCGTACATATTGCGCCGCCTCTGCTTCCGATTTTAGGCAATATTTCGCAAAAAGTACAGCAAATTATAAATTGCGTTTTTAATGTATCTTTATATCTGTATAATTCTAAAACAGACTTGAAATTTTCATCTTTCAAATTATAATATTTCAGTTTTAACTGTGCGTCTGTTTTTTCTTTTAAGCGCAAGATTTTATCAATATCTCTGTTTTCTGCGCTATAAAGACTCATATCTATTGAAAAATCCGTTTTATGGTTTTTGCTTTTTAGGCAATTTTCAATATAGGATTTTTCTTCTTGCAAAGCCGTTTTAATAGTATCTTTGCAAGCAAAATAACAGTCATTTTGCGCTATGTACTCGGAAACACGCAAAGCACCAACCTGTGTACTGTTGAGTGCAGAACCGCCGGGACGATAGATGCCGAATGTTCCTGCTGTTTCTCCTACGGCAAAGAGATTTTCAACGCTTGTTTGCCAATTTGTATCTATATCGGCTCCGCCGTTTATATGTTGCGCACAAACGGCAATTTCCAAAGGTTCTTTTGACAAATCGACCCCTTTGCTTTTGAAAAAATCAATAGCCTGAGGGTTGAGCTTTTTAAGCCTTTCAAACGGATTTTTGCCGTCTGCCTTTGCTGACAAAAGATATTCTTTAGCCTCATTACTCAATTTATTAAAATCAAACCCATTCGGATTTTTGCGATAATCAATATAAACCTTTTTGCCCATTGATTTTTCACGGCTGACTGCAATATCAATCTTTGAACTGCCGTTTATCTTTTTGCTGTCAAACGGCCATTGATAGCCTTTTAGAAAAACATTATTGCAAGCGTCGGTTACATCGTTAAAAGCATCGCATAAAAATTCATATTTATTACCGTACTCGTCAACAGAATAATATGTAGGTATAACCTGCTGATAGCTGCCGGATAAATTCCACTTTACACCGACAGATGCTACACCGTACTGCCATTCTGTCAAATTACAGAATTTACAGCCTGCATCGGCAAGCAGACCGAAAGCGCCTGCCTGAGAATCGGGATAAACTGTATTTCTATAAACAGTGGCAGCTCCGCCTGTAGCCGTTATAACATATTTTGATTGTATAGGCAAAAGCTTATAAGAATCTCCGTCTTTTTGCAAAGCAATCACGCCAACCGCTTTGCCATTTTCTGTAACAATTCTAATCACCACAGTTTCGTCAAGCAGGGTTAATTCTTTGTTTCCAATAACTCGTTTTTCAAGGCATTCGGTCATATATTTTGATGTTAAAGGACCTGCGCTTGTGCCTCTACAAGCATTGTCGTGGTCGGTTTTATATCCGACAAATCTTCCGTATTTATCGGTAGGGAAAGGAACGCCGTATTCAACAAGGTGATTAAAGCAGCGCATACTGTTTACCGCTTCAACAAATGCAATATCACCGTGCATACCACCGCCAAATGAAAGCGCCTGCGCCATTTTAGTAGGGCTGTCTTCATCTGTACAGGATAGTTTGTAATAGGTTTGCTTGTCACTGCCTGCATTGCGTGATGTGCCGGCATTTTTGTCATATGTGATAATAGCAATGTTTTTTACACCGTTCAAAAGCAATCTGTCAGCCGTGGCATAGCCTGCCGCACCGCTGCCTATTATTACAGCATTATATTTTTGCATATTTTGCTCTCCTATAAAACAGAGATGTGCATACCGCCGCCACATTCAATAACCGTTCCCGTAGCATAATCCAATCCTCCCGACAAAATCGAAAGAACAGCTTTTGCATAGTCATATGCCTGTCCTATTCTGCCTGCCGGAATTTTGCCTTCTTGTGCCATTGCATTGTACTTTTCTTTGACAGAAGAAATCATATCTGTATCAATCACTCCGGGTCTTATTTCAAACACTTTTATATTGGCTGTTGCTAAATCAACAGCAAATAATTTTGTAATCATACCGATACCGGCTTTTGATATGCAATATTCCCCTCGATTAAGTGATACTGTTTCGGCACTTATTGAACCGGTGTTTATTATATATCCTCCGTTTTGATTTTGCATAACTTTTGCTACTGCCTGCGTCATAAAATATGTACCTTTAAGGTTGATATTCATAACATAATCAAAATCATCTTCGGTTATTTCAAGTATGTTTTTTCTTTTTTTAGGTGCAACACCTGCATTATTTATCAATGCGTCAACCGCACCAAATTTTTCAAACGCTTTTGAAATGACATTTTCACGGTCTTTTGAGATACTTATATCGGTAGGGACGAACAAAGCGGTATCCGAATGGTTTTTAACAAAATTCTCAACATTATCATTACTGTGTCTTGCACAAAGTACAACATTATATCCGTTTTTATTAAGAAGCTTTGCTGTTTCAAATCCCATTCCTCTTGCCGAGCCTGTAATAATTGCTGTTTTACTCATATTAATCACCATAGCCTTTTAGGCAACGAATTATTTATTAAAAATCACCGTTTCAACCTGCGTTGCCTAAACAGGCGTGATGGTGATTTCTGCCATCTCAAAATTTTGCCAAAGGCGAATTTTGAGGGCATTATAATTATGTGAATAGTGTGATTTTTCACACTATTTCTCCGTATATTTTTTGAACAAAGGTGAATATATCTCTTTGTCACGAACAGGACAGCCCGCCACTCCGCCTGAACGCATCATCTTGCTGCAATTTCCGCATTTAATACACAGCTTATTTTTATCAAGCTTACCGTTTTCGATATAATCACGGTAAAAATTCGGATAAGCAAGGGTCATTCTGCCAAAGCCCACTAATGAACAGCAGCCGTTTTCAAGGCATTTTTCAGCAAAATCAACTGCCGTTTCGCCTTTGTATGATAAAGCGGATAAAATAAGTTTTAACTTTGGAAATTCTTTTTGTAATTCTTTCGTTATTTTAATAACTCTTTGGACTCCGATTTCACCGTCTTCGGGAGAATTGATATACGGACGGTTTATGTGCGGAATTAAATACGGGTTGCCTATGGTAATATTTACAAGTTCAATATTTCTTTTTTCTAATTCAGAAAGTATTTTTTTGGTTTCGGTCAAATCAATATTTTTCGTTTCACTTGAACCAAAGCCATAAGGATAAACAAATCCATCGTATGCGCTTAGCCTTGTTGTAACAATCATATCCTCATCAACGGCATTTTTCACTGCGTCAATACAATTATAATACAGCCTTGTCCTGTTTTCAAATGAGCCACCGTATTTTCCGCTTCTGCTGTACGCACTCAAAAACTCATCAAGCAAATATCCGTGACAGCATTTGATATCCACGCCGTCAAAGCCTGCTTTTTTAGCAAGCAAAGCAGTATGCGCAAATTTTTGCGGCAAAGCGTCACACTCTTCATCGGTAATAATGTGATAAGGCAAATTCTCCTTGTCTTTTTCATAAACATCGTTTCTGTATGCAATAATTGGTTCAGGCGTACCGTTTGGCTTACTGTATCTTCCGCTGTGAGTTGCCTGTAAAATAATTAAAGGTGTGTAGCCGAATTTTTCAATAGACACCTTGCGAATGTTATCCAAAAGAGATTTGTAGGTATCAACATTTCCTTCTGTTAGGTACAACTGTCTTGGATTTGCTCTGCCTTCTTGGCAAACGGCAGTCGCCTCAAACCATATAATACCTGCTCCGCTTTCGGCAAAACGCATATATCGTCTTTCAGTTAGTTTGCCGATGTTTCCGTCAGATGTTCCGTCACAGCCCTCCATAGGTTGAAACACTACACGGTTTTGAATTACTTTATTATTTACAGTCAAATTATCATTAAGAATCATATAATCACACCTCAAAGAATACTACTGCTCTTTATATTAGAGTATTTCTTTGATATATTCAACTTCATTTTATGCTGATTTATATTCATTTTTTGATATTTGAATTGATTTAGACGGCTGTATATGATATATTTTAATTATGAATACTTTAATTAATACTTTTGAAAAGAAAACGAGAACCGCCCAATCCGATTTATCATCACTTCACTTTCACAACGGATATGAATTTATTTTTGTAACAAACGGAAGCGTTTTGATTGAAATTGATAATATACCTCATAATGTAAAATCACCTGCGATTGTATTGCTCAACCCATTTGAGCAACATAAAATCACAGGTAAAAGCAACGACTATGAAAGAATAATCCTTGTGTTAAACTCAGACATTCTCGAGCAAAATGTTTCTCCTCATTTGATAGCGATGATAAAATGCAGACCGCAGGATTTTTCGCACGCTATTAAACCAAGCGAAAATGATTTTATGCGTATTTGCACAATACTTGACAGTATTTTTGAAGAAACAAACAATGACAATGTGTTTGGCGAGAGATATGTGCTTAATTGCATTTATAATCTGCTTATATTGATGTACAGAGCGCAAAGTAACATTTCAAATATATCTTCAAATATGATAAAGGTACAAACTTATATTGACGAGAATTATTCTAAAATAGAAAGTGTTTCGCAAATCGCTCAAAAATTTTGTTTATCAGTTCCTCATCTTTCAAGAACTTTTAGGGCTTACTCCGGATATTCTCCAATGGAATATCTCAAAAATACAAGACTTTATCACGCAAGCCGGCTTTTGATTTATTCTGATATGCATGTTAATGAAATCGGTGCTATGGTTGGCTTTAGAGATACAAATAATTTTATTAAGCAATTCAAAAGTAAATTTAACACATCGCCGTATAAATTCAGAATAAACAATTCAAAAACTGCTATTAAATAATGACACAATATTTAAATTTCGTTTTGCCGAAAAAACAAATACTAAATATATAAATTAGATAGCAGATTCAATTCCTCTATAAAATAGCTTTCCCGAAAGACTGATTTAATCTTTCAATGGAGGTTTTTTTGTCATGAACCCATTGTCTGTTTTTCATTTAAGGAGAAAAACAGAACGGCAAAAATAAATTCTTAACTTATTTTAACCGGGAGGGGCGTTTTGTACCCCCTCTGACAAAAGTTTTTCAATTTTTTGAAAAAAATCGCCTGCTTTTCCCTTTGAATAAGTCAACAGACGAGCTGAAATTTTCACATTCACATTGTATAATAAGCGATGTTGGAAATTGAAAGACCTGCTTGGAGGTTTTTCAAACTGATAAATCAAATTTTCTCAGGAGGTTATAAATATGTTAGGACGAATTTATCACGTGGGCTTAACCGTTTCTGATTTAGAGCGTTCAATTGCTTTCTACAGAGATATTCTTGGGCTTGATTTTCAAGGGGAGATTTTTATGGAAGGCAAAGAAACCGATAAAATGTTCCGCAAAGCAAATTGTAAAGCAAGGGTTGCTTATTTGAACGGCTCTAAAGCTGTTGAAGCTCCGCCGATTGAATTGATTCAATTTGTGGACAGCAAAATCTACAAAGAACAATCAGACTTGTTTATGACATCTATCTCGGAAGTATGCTTTTACACGGATGACATTGATTCTGTTTACAAAACCCTTATCGAAAATCATGTGGAGTGCTTGTCTGAACCGCAGCATTTCGATTTTAGAGAAAATGGTTTTGGCGAAAGCAGAGCTTTTTATTTTAGGGATCCGGACGGCATAATTCTCGAAATGATGCAGCCGATTTGATAGGAAACTATATGCGAAAATCATTCCGACACTTATTATTGAACTTATTTCTTGTTTCGGTTGGCGACAGCAAAGGCGTATGTTATTGGTCTGTTCCGAAGATGGCTAAGAAGTGTAATATGTGTCCTACCACTTGCAGAAACACGCTCAAATCACTTGAAGAAAAAGGTTACATAGATATTACTCAAAGATTTTTTGAAAAATGCACATCAAATTAATATCTACACAGTTCATCAAATATAGTGTACCCACTGTAAGAACTGATGACAAATAATATAAAAGGCTAAAACAACAAAAACAGTCATTTCTTCTATACATTGAAATGACTGTTTTTTAATTTAGCGCTGTGGTTTTGTCTTGCTTTCCGTTCGTAAGTGGTCAATAAATGGTCAAAGAATAAATAGCAAATCCACAGTTTTTTATAGACAAAATGTCATATATGACGGTAAATAAATCACACCGTCTTTCAAAATACCCACTGCAATCAACTTCAAACCCAACATCACACAAATAATCGCTTTACTTATTCGCTTTTTATTTTATACCTCATCAATCAATTGAAACCTTAAAACATAGAGGCATATCTGTTTCAATAGGACTGTCAAGTTCTATCTTTAAGAATCTGTTATTTCTTTCATAATGCAGATTTTGATTATATCCTAAAACCTCAACATTTTTAATATCGGCAGCAAACATATCTCCGCTGTATTTTAACGATTTAATCTTAAATGTTGTTGTGTCGGGCTTTAATGCAAATATGTAAATGCTACCCGTTTTGTATGTGAAGCGGTAATCCTTACGGGAGTAATTATATTTTTCGTTAAATGAGCCGTTGCCGTGTTTTTTTCCTTCTCCGAAAATCTTATACGGTTGAGTTCCCCATATTGCTTCCTTGTTTTTGGCAGTCCAATCACTTAACTTTTCCAATATTTGCATTTCTTCTTTACAAAAAGTTCCGTCTGCCTTTGGACCCAAATTCAAAACAAAATTACCGTTTTTACTGATAACATCAACAAATGTTCCCGCAATTTTACCTGCGGTTTTGAATTTGTTTGTTGTGCAGTAGCTCCACGAATTATAGGCAGTAGATGTTTCGCTTTGCCAAATATACGGTGAAGTTGCAGCAAGTTGACCTCTTTCACGGTCAAAAATACCCACATTATACATAATAGCGTCAGACTTATACTGAACGCAGACTTCTTTGCCCCATTCTACCGACCGATTGTAGTAATAGGCAAGAAATTTTTTCATATAAGGTCTGAAAGCATAGTTCATTACCCACCAATCAAAGAAAAGTGTTTCGGGATGATACTTATCAATCAATTCGCAGGAATTAACAAGCCAATCCTCAAGCCATTCCTTTGTAGGAGTTATTCCGTGCTCCTGCTTGAGAAGATTATGCAGGTTGTTGATTTTATGAATATTATGGGCAGGACCGTAAAAATCACGATATTTTTCATCGAGCACTTCGTTATCATAGCCCACGGTCCTACCGCCGTTCAAAAACCAAAAATGCTCTGCACGGTGACTTGATGTAGCAAATGTAACACCCTGCTTGTCACATTCTTTTCTTAATTCTCCTAAGAAATCGCAATGAGGTGCTTGTTTAACGGAGGTCCATTGAGATAAATCACTGTCATACATTTTATATCCGTCATGGTGTTCGCCCACAGGCATAATGTATTTTGCTCCTGCACTTTTCAAAATGCCAACCCATTTTTCTGCATCAAAGTTTTCTGCCTTAAACATAGGCACAAAATCACGGTAATTAAAATCCTTGCCGTATTTCTTTTTATGATGCCAATAAACAGGGTTGCCCTTGTAATACATAAGCCTTGGATACCACTCGCTGTAATATGCCGGAACACTGTAAACGCCCCAGTGAAGAAACACACCGAATTTAGCGTTTTTGTACCAAGTAGGTACAGGGTATGCCGAAAGGCTTTCCCAATTATCCTTGTACCTGCCGTTTTCTATAACGGAATCAATTTTTTCTAAATATTCATCAAGCTGTTTTCTGTATGCGACTTCCATAATATGTCTCCTTAATAATACCGGTTACTCTGAACTCCGATGCTGTTCGTATCAATCTCGCTTATTCCCGACTTATAGGCAGGCGAATTTTCTTTGAAAGAGAAATCATTACTTTCGCACTCTGTAAACATCGGGTCTGCAATCAAAGAATTTGCATCACAACCTGACTCGCTTTTTCATTTTTTCATTTACTCCGTTTCTGTTGCTAATTAACGCTATGGCAAAAGCGTATAACAAACCACATTACCGTCAAAAGAGCCTGCATAAAGTTTGTTGTCTTTTACAAAAGCTTTCCCCAAAACAGCAGAGCCTGCATTGAATTTTTCTGTTACTTTTCTGTTTTTTGCATCTACACAATAAATATATCCGTCATTTGCACCAAAGATGATTTTATTATATTCAATAATCGGAGAACTTTCAACAGTTTTTGAGCCTTTGCCCCTATACGGTGCCGTGAACAATATATTGTCCTGTGTTTCGAAATTCCACAAAATGCTTTTGCTTTTAATATCAAACGCAATCAAACCTTTATTTGAAGTTGGAATGTATGCAATGCCGTCAAGAATGGCAGGCTGTCCGCTTGATGAAAAGCTGTAATCTTCAAATGTTGTTTTGTCGGTTATACTGCCGTCATCAAGGTTGACGAGCATTACTGCGTCGCTGTCTGCAACAAGCAGAGTTTTGTCATCAACAATGGCAGGTGTTGAGCTTCTAAAGCGTATATCCTCATCATCATTGCTCCAAAGCTCCTTGCCGCTTTCAACATCAAGTGCAGATAAAGAGTCCCAATGAGAGTTTACAATCAGCTTATTTCCCGCAACAATAAATTCGGCAGGGGAGTTTTCGCCCTTATCCCTATTTTTCGACCACTTAATACTGCCGTCAGCAATATTAAGTGCGGTAACAATCCGTGAATTTCCTGTAAACAGAACACCGTTTTCTATACAAATTCCGCTGCTTGTTCCTATGTTGTTCCCAAGATTTATTTTTGTTTGCCATATACTGTTGCCGTTTGCTTTGTCAAGACAATATACATTGCCGTCAACATCCGTAGCAAGCAGTCTTTCGCCGTCGATACAGATGTTATTCTTTACAGAATTAACCGTTTCATAAAACCATTTGATTTTGCCGTCATCTGCATTTATGCAGTATATTCCACAGTTGTGTGGATAATCATCATCAACCGTTGCGGTATAGATATATCCGCCGTCATATACGGTATCACAGTAAAGAGCGTTGCCGTTAAGCTCGGCAGTCCATATCGTATTTTCCGGCTTTGATGACAAATTCAAATCGTAATAATCTGTATTAGTTCTGATTTCACCGTCGGCACCGATATGTATTATTCTTGTTCCGGCAGGAGATGAGTCAATGCCTCCGCAATCGGGACGGGCGGTACTGATGTTTACTACACCGCTTTTTTCATATACATAATTGTAATGATAATGACCGAATATCCAAGCGATAAGGTTGTGCTCCTTTAGGTCAAGCTCATTTCTGCCAAACGACAAAACGTAATCATCACTCGGTGATTTTGTATGGTTGAACATAACAACTTTTTTGTCGTCATCAACATTTTCAAGGTCGTTTGCAAGCCATTTCCACCTGTCACTATCTGCATAACAGGATTTGTAATCGCTACCCCTTTGGAACGAAGTAACAACATAATGAATGTTGCCGACATCAAAGGAATACCAAACAGGTCCGTAAAGGCTTTCGTAAAGTTCCTCGCCATACTTTCCTTTTACATAGTCGTGATTGCCGATTACATACCTAACGGTGCATCCCATAGTTTCGGTGTTCATATCCTCAATATGCTTTTTAAGACCCGCCTCATAGCAAATGTCGCCCGTGTGTATCAAAAATGCAGGATTATTTTGCTTGACAATTTGTTTAACATTATCAAGCCATTCGCCCGTGCCGGACTTTCCGATTTCTGTATCGGAGATTTGAACAAAGCAATGCTCATCGAGTGCAGTTAAATCCGATTTTGCAAGTACAAAATCATAGCTGCTTTTATCCTTATCAACAGGAATATAGAAATTATCCGTTTGATACCCCGACGGAACGGTTACGGTCACAAAATGACTTTTCCGCCAACCGTTAAGCTCAAACCTGCCGTTTTCATCGGTTTTAACAATATTTCTGCCGTCGGTTACACAAACATTTGAAAGAGGCTTTCCTGTGTCAATCTCCGTTACGGTGCCCACAAAATGCTGTTTGCTCGGTGCAAAAAGCACCATTACCGTTACAACGCACAATAACAACGCAATTATAACTGTTACGGTAATTATTTTCTTTTTCATATCGCCACCCACTAAATATATCTTTCAACCGTATTTTTTATTCTACCATAAGAGGTTCTTTTTTTTCAATTATCCATTTTTACCGGACTTGTTTAATTGCACAATAAAGGCTTTTATATATTTTATAGATTGAATTATAATAATCAATTTTTTCAGCATTAAACTCTGTTACTGTCAAATCGCAAACAGTCATTTTTTCACTTGCTTCGGTAACTGAATTGTAATATCCGCTTCCTACACTCGCCAGAACAGCAACACCTAACGCTCCGCTTTCTACACATTGAGATGAATATAGATTATTCGTTGTAATGTCGGCAAGAATTTGCAGCCACAATCGGCTTTTTGCACCTCCTCCACCGACCTTAACCGTATTCAAATCAATGCCTGATTCGCAGATAGCCTCACAGCAATCTTTAAGGCTGAAGCAAACACCTTCAAGCACGGCTCTGTAAAAATTGAAACAGTTATGATTGACTGAAATGCCCGTAAAAGAGCCTCTGCAATTAGGGTCAAGATGAGGTGTTCTTTCTCCCATTAAATAAGGCAAATAGATTATTCCGTCACTTGTGATTTCCTTTGCGTTTTCATCAAGCTCGGCATAGCTATACTCCTGTGCAAAGTTCTTTCTAAACCAATTTACCGACAAACCGCAGCCCTGTGTCACTCCCATAATGTGCCACATATCCTCAACAGCATGGCAAAAAGTGTGCGTTCTTCCGAATTTATCATATATAGGCTTGTCAACTGCTGTGAACACAACACCGCTTGTTCCGAGAGAAATGCTTGTGCATCCCGGTTTAACAACACCATTTCCCACTGCGGCAGCCGCTTGGTCTCCTGCTCCTGCAACAACAATCGCATTTGTTGACAATCCTGTTTGCGTTGCAATATCTTCGGTTATATTTCCAACAACCTGTGAGCTTTCATAAACCTGCGGCAACAATTCTTTGTCAATATTGAATGCGGCAAGAATTTCTTTACTCCATTTTCTGTTTTTAACATCAAAATATCCTGTTCCGCTTGCGTCCGAAACATCAGTTGAAAAATTACCGGTTAAGCAAAAATTTATGTAATCTTTCGGCAAAAGCACCTTTCGTATTTTTGAAAAAATATCAGGCTCATTATTCTTTAACCACAACAGCTTACTTAATGTAAAGGAGGTGTTCGGAGCGTTTAAGGTCAGGTCAATATATCTTTCCTTGCCGATAGTATCAATAATTTGATTTACCTCTTTTTCTGTTCTTTGGTCGCACCAAATAATGCTGTCATATAAAACATTGTCGTTTTCGTCAAGCACAACTAGACCGTGCATTTGCCCCGAAACACCAATGCCCTTGATTTCATCGACACTAACCTTTTGGGCAATGCTTTTCAAGGTTTCAACGGCAGCATTTTTCCAATCATTAGGTCGTTGCTGTGCCCAACCGTTGTGAGGCTGAATCAGCTCATACTCACTGCTGTTTGAAAAAACAATTTTTCCCGTTTCGTCAAACAGTACGGATTTTGTTGCAGATGTACCAACATCAATTCCGATAAAATAACTCATAAATCCTTACCTGCTGAAATAATATACTGATTAACAAGTGCTTCAAGATATTCCTGCTTTCCGCTTTCAGCTGTCGGCTCTCCGTTGTTCAGCGTATACTGTTCAAGCTCCGCAAGAGAGGTTTGCCTGTCAGCAATTTTTTTGCCGATGCCCTTGGTGTATGAGCTGTATCTGTTTTCGACAAAACCATCCATAACGCCGTCTGAAATGATTTTATCGGCAACGATAAGGCCGTATGCGAAAGCGTCCATACCTGCAATATAGGAAAGAAAAACATCCTCGTATGTGTTGCTTGCTCGTCTTGCCTTTGCATCAAAATTAAGTCCGCCGTTGGCAAAGCCACCGTTTTTCAAAACCTCGTACATACACATTGTTGTGCTGTATAAATCCGTAGGAAATTGGTCGGTGTCCCAGCCCAAGAGCATATCGCCTTGATTGGCGTCTATTGAACCGAAAACGCCGTTATCTCTTGCAACCCTCAGCTCGTGTTGGAAAGTGTGTCCTGCAAGCGTTGCGTGATTGGCTTCAATATTCATCTTAAAATCTTTATCTAAGCCGTATTTACGCAGGAAAGAGAGCACTGTTGAAACATCAAAATCATACTGATGCTTTGTAGGCTCTTTCGGCTTCGGTTCAATGTAAAAATCACCTGTAAAGCCAATGTTTCTGCCGTAATCAACAGCCATTTTCATAAGATATGCCATATTATCCTGCTCTTTTGCCATGTCGGTATTCAGAAGCGTATCATAGCCCTCTCTGCCGCCCCAGAAAACATAGCCCTGACCGCCCAGTTCAACGGTAATTTCAAGGGCTTTTTTAATTTGTGACGCCGCATAAGCAAACACCTCGGCATTAGGAGATGTTCCCGCACCGCACATATATCTTGGATTATTAAAGCAGTTAGCTGTGCCCCAAAGAAGTTTTATGCCCGTTCTTTCCATTTCCGATTTGATAATCGGAACGATTTTATCAAGATTATCATTTGTTTCCTTTAATGTTGCACCCTCAGGAGCAATATCACGGTCATGAAAACAGAAATATTCAATACCGAGCTTTTCCATAAGTTCAAAAGAAGCATATACCTTGTTTACTGCAATTTCCATAGGCGTTTTTCCGCCGAAGGATTTGTCAATTGTTCCTCTGCCGAACATATCTGTTCCGTCGCCGCACATTGTGTGCCAATAGCTCATGGCAAAATTGAGATGCTCGCTCATTTTTTTGCCTGCAACAATTTTATCTGAATCATAATACTTATAAGCAAGAGGATTTTTTGAATTAACACCCTCATATTTAATTTTTTCAATATTCTCAAAATACATTTTTCTTGCCTCCGTTTATTTTCTGCCGATTTCATTAAAAGGGATTTCTTTGAAATCGGGACATTTTTTTGAAATTTTACTGTCTTCTTTGATTCTGTAATCGCCGTTTTCATAATCCTCAAAGGAGCTTTTTGCACCGTTTAAGGTAAAGGTCTGATTGTTTTCAACGACAGAATATTTTTTGACTGTCTTTGCGATTTCACCGACCTTGTTTTGCTTTGAAATAATGATGTTATTTTGAACAGATGAGCCTGACGGATTAACTGCAAAGCCCTCGTCATCTTCTCTTTCATAATCCTGATGCATACGCTCAATGCCGTCATACTTGTTGCCGATGGAAGCGTTAAACTCCTTTGCCTCATTCATAAGCTGCCACAAACGGCTGTCAGGCGTTTTACAGTTTTTTGCATACCAGCCGTCATTGTGATAACCGTCATACGCACGGTCATCATAGAGTATCTGCTTTCCTGCATTGATAACCAAATTGTTTTCAATCATATTATCTCTGCCGCCTCCGATAAGGAAAGCATAACCGGGAATATTGATAAGCACATTTCCGTAGGCTGTCTGTCCTGAGGAATTGTCATCAAAATAAATGCCGCTTGGTGTAAAAGTGCCCGAGCCGATATTGCTGATACAGTTATAGCGGACAACATTTCCGTAAGTGCTGTAACTGTATCCCGTATAAATCGCACCTGCATCTGAGGATTGTAAAACCACATCGTGAATGTAATTGTATTCCATTACATTTTCATTGCCTGTATAGAAAACGCCCATATGCGGCGCATTATATATTTCATTATGGGAAACGGTGTTGCCGATACCGCTTAAATTAACACCTGCAATATATGTTTTCTGAATTTCGCCGTAATCGTGCAGGCTGTTATCGGTAACAGTATTGTTGCCATAGACAAAGTCCTCTTTACTGCCGCCCGAAAGCACAACCGCATCTTTTCCGATAAAAGCGACCTCGCAGTTTTCCACAAGATTATTTTTGCCGCTGACATTGATTCCGCAATCCGCCGCATTTTTAACCGTACAGTTCACGATTTTACAGTTCTCGCCTGTAACGGTAAGTGCATCGCTTCTTGTGCCCTGCAAGGTAAGACCGTCAACGGTAATATTGGACGCTTTTTCCGTGATACTGATTATATTTTCATTGCTTGTTGAAAGCATAATTTTGCTGTTCTCATTTTCATCAGGAGGGTAAAAATACAATATACCGTTATCACGGTCTATGTAATATTCGCCCGGTGCATCAAGTTCTTCAAGAACATTGAAGAAATAATAATATCCGCCCTCCTTAAAGCCGTATTTACTGCAATATTCAGTAGTGATTGTCTTATCGTCATTTATACTTTTTATAGGTGTGGACATATCTGCCCAATCCCAGTAAAAGTAACCGAACGCCCACAAATCATCGGTATTCTGCCAGCTTTTTACTCTTGAATAAGTATCCTCGTCAAGGGCAAATGTGCCGCCTCTTTGGTTGCGTCTTTCGAGCCACGATTCATCAACAGGTGCGGGAGCATTCGGCTCATAGCAGTCGCCGATGTCGCTTACTTTACCTACGGTTATATACGAATCGTTGGGATAACGTGCAATTGTCATTCTTTTATCATTAAAGAACAATTCACAAGGATTTTCAGTCGCCGCATCGTCATAATAATCTTCCGTATTAAATCCGCCTGTCGCCTTGATTTTACCGGAATCCGATTTTGTAAGACCGTATTTTTTCAAATCAAGCATCTTAACCTTATCCGCCGCCTGACTGCTAAGTCTTTTAGCAGTTTCGCTATCAACAGAGGAAAAATCTTCGGAAGTTAAAATTTTTCCGCCGCAGAGGATAACCTCACCGTCGCCGTAGGAAGTGTAGGTAACGGATGTGCTTTTTGAAGAATCTCTTTCGTCAAACTCAATACCCGTTTCATAATATGTGCCCGCCATTATCGCAACGGTAATTGATGTTTTATTTTCATCGGAATTTGCAATAGCTTCACGGACAGCCTGCTGCGCTCTTTGAATTGTCTGAAACGGCTTTTCAAGTGTGCCGTCGCCATTGTCATCACCGTTTACAGATATATAAAAATCCGCATTTTTAATAAGCACTTTCTGACTGTCCGATTTTGTGCAAGCAAGTGCTGAAGGAGGAGCAATGGGAACATATTTTTTTATGTATGACATATATGTACCCACCGATGCTCCGATTACGGCAAGAGCCAAACCGACGGACACTGCTGAAATTATGATTTTCTTTTCCATAGAACTTCCTCTGTTTTAACTGTAATAAAGATATTTACTTCACCGTAAATTCTGTCGTTAAATATTCATCGCTGACCTTATTAAACGAATTTACTGCATACACATGCAAAAAGTATTTACCTTTCTCCAAGCCTCTTATTTTATTCTGTTCGGTATACATTATATCATTTCCCAGAATATAATTCTTTCCGAAAAAACGCACATAAGTTTTTTGACCGATTTCATTTTCAATTTCATAAATATAATACTTTATCGGGACATTTTGACAAGCACAATCAAAGCTTACTACAGCACCATCTGATGTGCTTTCAGCAGAAATTTCAGCGTCACCAAAGGTCGGAGCAATGCCGCTTCCTAATTTTTCGGCAGTTCTTGTAAATGAACTTTTGTCAAAAGAACGCATGGTAAATTCCTCTCCGAATTCAATTCCGGTATTTAAGTTTACTTTTTTCAATGTGAACGAATTGCTTTGCGTATCTACATACATCAAATATCCGTTATTCACATTATTTCTGTCAGGTACATCTTCGAGTTTGTAAATACCGATAAGCTGAGGATTTACCATATAATCCTTTTTATCAAGTAGTCCCTGACTTTGAAAGACAAGATTTTTTTGTGAAATATCCGCCGGAAAGTCGTTTGCTTCATTTTCATCTTCATTATCAAGCCAGTCAAAATCGAAATAGCTTGTTGTTCCCGTATTGATAACGGTAAAATCTTTTTGCATAATCGCTCTTTCATCGCTCATACAGTAATGAGAATGTCCTGTAAATACAACCGCCTGCGGATATTCTTTTAAAATACTATATATTTCTTCATATTGCGGTGTTGCCCAATGTCCGCCATTCACAATATTGCTGATGGGCATATGGATAAAAACAAAAATAGGCTTGTTTGGATCTTCTGTATTTGCGGCGGCAAGTTGTTCTTTTAAAAATTCTATTCTTTTCTCATTATATGTTCCATCTGCAAGTGTATCGTTGCTTTCGGCAAGTTCTTCATCTCCTTTTTCAAGTTTTGAATTAGAAATGGAGATAAAGCTATAGCCGTTAACAATCGTTCTTGTGTTGAGAGGAAGACCGGTTGACTTGTAAAAATTGTGTTCCTGGTTGCCGCCGTAAAATTCATGATTACCCATAGGATAAATAATGTGCGGTGCTTCTGCTCTGTCCTCACCGTAAACATAGTCTAAAATTTTGTTATATGCGCTGTATGCAGCATAATCGCCGGTAGCGTTAACCACATCTCCGTTAAATACTATCATATCGACATTTTGACTTTTATAGTATTTTAATGCTTTTATAAGATGATCTGCACCATTCATAACAGTAGCATAATCCCAACCGTAAAGATTTTTTTCTTCCTGTGGAAGCTGAGCATCTGATATAATGCCGACTTTTATATAGTCTTTTGAATTTGCTTCTATGGTTTCAACAACATATTTCTTACTTTTAGGAACGGTGAGAGCCTTATAAGTAATTACTGCTGCCGTAATTATTATTGCCGATGTCAAAAATAAAGACAATATAATTAAATGTGTTTTCTTCATTGTTTTTCTATATCCTTTTTAATATTTAGTATTACTGCAATTGTTCTTAAAACAATTTTCATTATTTTTTCTTAATTTTCAACATATATATGCTCCACTGTTGTTTCGTCACCCATCGTTATAAGTGTACCGCCGTTTTGACCGGGTGTCTGAGAACATCTGTCGCCTGTTTTCATTGCATAAGTAAGTCTCACTCCATCATACATCACGCTGTAATTATTCAAATGGTCATGACCGGCAAATACATATTTTGTGCTGTCAAGCTCCTTAATTGCATTGAACATACCTGTATTTATATATGACGGGCATTCTTCTTCACCTTTAACGCCGAAGTTTTCGCCTTCTGAACCGCCTTCTTGTTGCCATAAATCATAAGCGGTTTTGAATTCGGGAAGCGGAATATGTATAAATAACATAGAGTCTGTTTTTGTTTTGTTATATTCATTAATTCCGTTTATCGCCCATTTATACCATTCAATTTGGCTGTCATAGATAAAGTCATAATGTCTGTCCTCATCGTCCTTATCGTAGTAACGGCTTGCATGCGTATCCATCATAATAAGACTCTGCACGATTTTATCATTTTCTCTGATATTTATTATGTAATTTCCGATTCCACCGATATTATCGGGACCCTGCTTAAACAAACAATTTTCTGCTTCTTCGTATTTATTTGCTATCCATGCTAAATCAACATTTCCCTCACCATCGTGGTTTCCGTTAATCGGTGCCCATGGAATACCGTAGCTGTCTATTTTATTAATTGCCTTAATCACAGAAAATTTAGTGAATTTTGCCCAAACCAAATCTCCTGTGATAACTATTAAATCGGGCTTTTGCTTTGTAACAAGCGTATCAACCGTTTCATATACATTATCGGCTTTTCCGCACAAATCTAAAGCATCGTTGAATTGCAAATCGGTAATAACAAGAATTTTGAAATCCTTATTTTCTTCCTTTTCAAGAACAATCGTATCATTTATATCATAAGGTTTGTCTCTGTACCAATAGTCGTAATCGTATGTTTTTCCTTTCAAAGGAAACATCAATATTGATACGATGATTAAAACGATAACTAAAAATACACTTATACCTATAATCAGACCGTTAATTGTTTCACTCATATTTTCTTTCTCTCCGTTTCTATATATGAATTTAATAAAGCACAAGCAAGCGACAAGCCACCTGCGGTATACAGTATGGGCTCATAGCTGATAAGTGCGGGCATAAATCTGCTTAAAGCAAAAATACCTGCGGCAAAAAGTACAAGCAATATATAATGAATCACACCGTTTTTTACCGTTGCACCAAACGACAGACCGATAAACAGTCCCGTTAAACCGCCCATAATTCTTGCTATCCACATAACAGCTAAGGTTATTGAATTTGTTTTCATTAAGGGCATAAGCATTTGCAGATGATAAATATTTAAGTATGTAAGCAGTATTATAAAAATACCCGAAAACAAAAGTCCTAATGTAAGAAACTTTTGCCTGTCAAATTTTTTCGGCAGTAAAACAGAAAGCAAAGTACCGACTGCAAAAAGAGGTACAAATAAAGCAATCAAAATCGTAAATATTTCGTGTTCCTTCATTGCAGAATCATACACATAATCTTTAATTAAAAAAATGACCGAAGACATAGAAATGCCTATGCTTGCAGATGTTAAAAACTTTGTAAGCTTTTTCATTTTGTTACCTCCTGTAAGTAATCTGATATTGCCTTTGTCAGCGAGCGTTCATCGTCTGACGGCAAATCGCAGTACTGACTGAATATCATAACGCCGCCGTAGCCTTTTAAGTAAGCGTAGGCTGTTTTGTCACGGATAATTGCCTGCGAATTGAAATATGTATATCTGTCTTCCTTTGTGTCACTTTTCTTCATTGTATAAAAATTATTGAACGGAGATATTTCTTCACTTATTGCGTTATACGCATATTGCTCCATTCTGCCGCCCTCCCATGTTCCGTAGAACGGGAAGCCGATATTTATCTGCTCCTTTGAAAAGCCCCGGCTTTCAATATAGTCCGCCGCCTGAACACAGCTGCTAAAGAATGAGGAATGCTGTCCGTCCTGATCAAGAATGTCATAGCCCATAACATTAACATAATCAATACATTCAATTGCTTCCGGTGTGTATTTTAATGCCCAAGTGCCGAGTGCTAAGGAAAGCGTTGCGTCCTCTTTATTCCACATTTCAGTTTTCATTCTTGCTTTCAGTTCCTGCAAAAAGCTGTTGTATGCGTCAAATTCGTCCTGCGACAATGGGAATTCCCAGTCAAGGTCAATGCCGTCAAATTCATATTTGTTGGCAAAAGCAATCATATTGGTAATCAGAGTATCCCTGTTTTCCGTAATGGATTTCATAACTTTCTGATTACCGTTTTCACCTGAAGGATTTAGAATAGTGATAACAAGATTTACGCCCTTTTCGTCCAAAACCTCGTGCAGATTTCTCATCATTACGGCATAGTATTTGTCCTCGTCACGCTCTATACCGTCCCAACCGTCTGTATGAATTATTCCTTCCTCATCCCAACGAACATTGCCGATGTCAATATAATCGGTTACGGTATCGTAATAATCTGCATCTATAAGCTCCTTGATTTTTGCGTCTTTTTCGGCATCGGACAGCGTTGTGTCATCAATGATTCCGAATACGGAACCACCCAAGGTACTGTATGTTGAAACACGAAAATCATTCTTCTTTTCGGGAACGGCATTATATATTTCCATTTCACGGATTTTTGGCAGGTTGTCGCTTTCCTCCACCGTCAGCTTTACATAACGAGCCTTGACCGTATCAAAGGTGCAAAGACGGTGAAATTCAATTTTATCGTTAGCATAAATTTGCGTAAAGTTTTCGTTATCGTCCGATACCGATATAGAGAATTTCTGCACATTAAGTCCTTTTTCTTTTAGAATAACAGAGTTAAAATCACAGCTTTCGCCAAGGTCAATAATCGATTCGCCACCGTTTCTTGTCTTAAAGCGGTAAACAGAGCTGTCTTTTCCGTCAGTCATTTTATTGCTTTTATCTCTGAGTGCAAGGTTTTCACTTTGTATGTAGTCCTGATTGGACGCATATTTTGAGCTTGTGCCCATAGCCTCGCCGACCGCCGAAAGCGAGATCAGCAGCACCATAAACAGGCTTATTACAGTAATTGTAAATTTTTTCATTATCGTTTTACCTCCAATGTTTTAATTTCAAACGGCTTGAATGTCATAGCATCTAAATCAACATCAACAGCATTTTCAAAAAGCATATCCGTTTGTTTTACGCTGATAAAGTTAATATTTGCTTTGACCCTTGCAACCGTTTTTATACCGGCTGTTTCATACATTCTTACCGCAATATTTCCTTTATCGTTCACAAATACCGTTTCAATAATTATGTTTGAATTATCGCAGTTAAATATAGGCTTAATATCCAAACTGCCCTTGTAAATTCTTAACGGATTATTCAGCTCGTAGCCGATTTTTACAAGTTCGCTTTCCATAGGCTTTTTGCTGTGAGGATAAATTGCGTAGGTAAAGAAGTGCTCTCCTCTGTCGGCAGTTTTGTCGGGATAAACCGGACTTCTCAAACAGTTAAGACTGATTAAACCGTCCTTTACCCTGTGTCCGTATTTGCAGTCGTTGAGTATTGCAACGCCGTACTTGCCATCGTAAACATCGACCCATTTATGAGCAGGAATTTCAAACTGTGCATAGTCAATTTTGTTGTCGGTTTTTGTACTGCGTTCAATGTTACCGAACTGAATGTCGCACAAAACCTTGTCGCTGAAATTTTTCGGATAAGCGTCAATACGAAGCATTTTATGTGTTTCGTGCCAGCTCACCTCATTTTCAACCTTTATGTACGGACTGTTTTGAGTCAAAATAATTTTTTGTTTTAATGAGGACTTGTTATATGAAAATTCATTTTCTCTTATAACACTGTTTCCGTCGATATATTCACGGCTAGTTTTAAGCTTCATATTCCTTGGTTTATGCTTTGTATAATTTATATCTATATCCCACGCATTGTATGGATGAACAAATCTGTCCTTATAAATTCTAACTGCATTAAAGCTTGATGAAACACAGTTGTAATCATTGTGCTTATCAAGTATTTTTTCTATCTGTCCCTTGTTATCAAACTCAACCTTAAAGTGTTCATTTTCAATAACATTCTTTGAAAAATGCAATGAGACAGGCAAATTTGCTTTTTCCAATTTACAAGCGGAATAAGGAGCAAGAGAGTATTTGTACCACTCACCATTATGTTTTGCGTAGCCCGAACGCTCAAAATCAATAGAATTTACCGCAAAATATGAATTTTCGTCATTCCTTAAATAAGAAACGGTTTCATCAATAATACAGTTCAGTTTTGCCTTTAAGATTTCATATCTTGCGTTACATTCCTCATAAACCCTGTGGATGGATGAGCCGGGAAGAATATCGTGAAACTGATAGAGCAAAACCTCTTTCCAAATTTCCTCTAATTCTTTATGCGGATATGCCTCACCTTGCATATATGCCATAGTACAAATCCACTCGGCAAAATGAAGCAGACGCTCGCACTCTCTGTTTTTCTTTTTTACTTTGCCCTGTGTGGTATATGTGCCTTGATGCTTTTCTAAATAAAGCTCACCCTTGTATTCGGGATAATTTGATACATCTTTTTTGAGTTTATCAAAAAAGCTTTCGGATGAGGACATTTTGACATTAGGAATATAACGCAAATTCTCGCACCTTTTTACCATATTGATATGGTATTCGCCCGGTCCTCCTCCGCCGTCTCCGATACCAAATGACATAAGCGCAATATCACTAACTTGCTTTTCCTTATACTTCTGATATGTTTTTTCAAAAGCATAAGGTGTGGCATTTGAATTATAGTCGCCCTCCGGTGGCATATGAACAAGCACCTTACTGTCGTCAAGTCCGTTCCAAATAAATGTGTGGTGTGGAAAATCATTTATGTTGTTCCAGCTAAGCTTAATTGTCATAAATGTATCCATACCGCATTTTTTGATTATTTGCGGTAAAGCTGCCGTGTATCCGAAAACATCGGGAAGCCAAAGTGTTTTAACATCCTTTTGAAATTCTTCTCTGAAATATTTTTTACCATAAAAGCACTGACGGATAAGGCTTTCTCCGCAAGGCAGATTTGTATCGGATTCAGCCCACATACCGCCCTGTGGCTCTATATTTCCTCGTTGAACAGACTGCTTTATTCTTTCAAAAAACTCGGGAGATATTTCTTTTATGAATTCATATTGCTGTGGCTGACTGCCGTTGAAAACATAACTTGGACATTGTTCGCTTTCATAAACTGCATTTGAGAATGTTCTTATCGCTTTTCTTTTTGTTTCACGAACGGGCCAAAGCCAAGCAAGGTCAAGGTGACCGTGCCCGACAGCATAAACGGTAAAATCCTGTTTATATTTACCGTCAAACATTTTTGATAAAGCATTTCTTGCATTCAAAATACTTTGTGAATCTGTATTGTGTGCAAGTGATATTGCATTGTTTATATGAGTCTTAATTTCTCTTTTTTGTGCATCATCATTTACTGCGCTGAGGAGCTGATAACAGGCTAAAATATCATAATACAAATCTAAAATATCCTGTCTGAAGGCACAAATATCTGCTCTCTTAAAGCGTGCTTGACCGCTGCTTTTTCCACTTTTGCCGTTGTTGCCACAGTCGGCATAAAACAATACTTTGCCGTCATTAAATGTATCTATTCGGTCTAAAGGAATAATCGCTTTGCCTTTGACAGTCTGAAAATTATCCACCATTCCAAGCACATTTGTTATGCCTTGGATAACTTCACCGTTTTTATTATAGATACAACCCTCGCCGCCGACATCAATTACAGCAACAAGATTTTCCTGCATATTCTCTATATCCGCCGTGAATTTGAACCAAGCGCAGTCAAAAAAACCGCCCCAACTGTCGCCGATTTTTATATTGTCGAAACGCTCGTTTTTCATATCGTCAAAGCATAACGGTTCGGTTGATTTATGCACAAACGCATTTAACTGAGCAATAGGTGTGTAAATGCTCTGCTTTAATTTTTTCAAAAACAGCGAATATTTTATATTGCTGTGATGCTGTAAAAATGTTCGTAAATTTTCGTCCATAATATTCTCCGTTCTCGTGCACGATAATATGTAAAAATAAAATGCAATGGCGTTGCATTTTATTAAAGTGATTTATCAACCTTTATATACAGTTGTGAATACTGATACTCGGGCACGGCTGTTTTTGCAACAACCGTTTCAAACACGCTTTTCACTGCGTTATATCCCTGCTCAAAGGGCTGCTGATAAACGGTTGCCAATATATCTCCGTTTAGCATAGCTTTTCTTGTGGTTTCGGTATCGTCAAAAGAACAAACCTTGATATTCCGTTCGCTTTCTTTAATTGCTTTCAGCGTTCCTGTAACGCCGCCTGCGGTTATGCACACAAAATCAATGTTTTTGTTTTTTCCCAGCACGATTTTCATTGCCGTGTAGGCTTTTTCGTTATCATCGTTATTCTCTATTACATCTGCAATTTGAATATTTTTGTATTCTTTAATAACATTGGAAACGCCCTCAACTCTCTGCTTGTGTCCTTTGTGCGCCAGGCTACCCGTAACAATACAAAGATTTGCTTTTCCGCCCGAGAGCAGACCGACAAGACGACCTGCCGTTTCGCCGCTTTTCAGATAGTCACAGCCCACATATGTAAGACGCTTTGAGTCGGATATATCGCTTGAAAGCGTGATTACATTTATGCCGCTGTCAGTCATTTCGTCAATCTTTTTGCAAAGTGCATCGTCCTCAACAGGAGTCAGAATTACATTTTTTGTGTCTTCCGGCAAATCGGAAACAGCCTTAATAATATCACAAGCGTTATATCCTTTTATTTCTCGGATATTCAGTTTTATACCATAATCAGAATATTCATGCTCGGCGGCAAGCATTCCTTTTTTTACATCGTCGAAAAATGAATTGCCGATACTGTTCATAATAACCGTAACAGGCACAGAACGATTGGAATATACCAACGCCTTTCCTATAAGATTAGGCTTATAGTTATGCTCCTCTGCGATTTTTAGTATTCTTTCCTTGGTTTCGGGATTTACGCCTTCTCTTCCCTTCAAGGCACGGTCAACCGTACCTCTGCTGACCCCTGCAAGCTCTGCAATTTCTTTTGCGGTTATTGCCATAAACTCCTCCGCTTGACTTTTGATTTCAAATATTATATAGTAAATATTATCATATTCGTGCTCGTGCACGGCTATAATGATTGTAATTCATTAAGTTAAGAAAGTCAAGAGGTATTTCTATGACAGAGAAAAATTACAGGCATCATAAAGAAAAAGGAAAGCATATTGCAGGGCAGATGACTCTGACAGAATTAGCGTCACAGATGCGCAATTCATCAAAAGCAATAAAGCGACTGAATATTAAACAGTACAACTGGTGGAACGAAGGTTTACACGGTGTTGCAAGAGCCGGTGTTGCAACCGTATTTCCCCAAGCTATATGCATGGCTTCAACCTTTGATGAAAAGGCTGTAAAAAAATGTGCGGATATTATTGCAACAGAGGCAAGGGCAAAATTCAATGAGAGTCAAAAAAACGAGGATTACAGTATATACAAAGGACTTACGCTTTGGTCACCTAATATAAATATTTTTAGGGATCCACGCTGGGGCAGGGGTCACGAAACCTATGGCGAAGACCCGTATTTAACCTCCATTTTAGGCTGTGCCTTTATTGAGGGAATACAGGGTGATGACGAAAAATATATGAAAGCCTCTGCATGTGCAAAGCACTTTTGCGTGCACAGCGGTCCCGAGGGATTAAGGCACACTTTTAATGCCGAAGTGTCCAAAAAGGATTTTTATGAAACTTATATTCCTGCGTTTGAAGCCGCCGTTAAAAAAGCAAAGGTCAGCGGTGTTATGGGAGCATATAACATGGTGAACGGTGAAAGCTGTTGTGCCTCTGACAATCTTATTGATAAGCTATTAAGAAAAGAATGGGGCTTTGACGGATATTTTGTTTCGGATTGCTCTGCAATATTAGATGTAATATATAAGCATAAAAGAACCCTTAATCCGTCAAAAGGCGCCGCGATGGCAGTAAATGCAGGTTGCGACCTTGAATGCGGAGTAGTATATTCATTATTACCTGTATCCGTTAAGTTGGGATATACAAATAAAGAAACCTTAAAAAATTCTGTATCGAGGCTGATGGCAATCCGCAATGCTCTCGGAATGTTTGATAAGGATTGCCCTTATAACGAAATAAGTATTAGTGATAATGCAACACCCGAGCACGAAAGGGAAGCAGTTAGAATGGCAGAAAAAGGAATTGTGCTTTTAGAAAATGACGGTATACTTCCCCTTAAAGAAAACGCACAGAAAATCTTGATTACAGGATTTAATGCTGATAACAAGTTGGCTTACCTCGGAAATTATTTTGGAGATCCGTCGCATTTTGTTATGGTTACAGATGCCGTTTCACAATATAACATTGATACTGAATTTATCAGAGGCATACATCTTTATAATCAAAGCACAAAACATGACAAAGAAACAGCATTAAAATCAGCAGCAGAATCGGATATTATCATTATGTGCACAGGGCTTGACTCCTCGATAGAGGGCGAAGAAGCCGGAGGCGCTCTTGCAGGAGGAGGCGGTAATATCGGTGAACAGGGTGACCGTGAAACAATAGAATTACCACTTAATCAACAAGAATATATTGAGGAATTGCTCGATACAGGCAAAAAGATAATTTTGCTTAACTTTTCAGGTGGCTGTATAGATTTTAGAAAATATAAAAACAGAGTAAACGCTATCTTGCAATGCTGGTATCCGGGAGCACAAGGCGGAGAGGCTATTGCTAACATACTTTTCGGCAAATGTTCTCCAAGCGGTAAATTACCGATTACATTTTACAACTCGGTTGATGATTTACCTGATTTTTGCGATTATTCCATGCGAAACAGAACATACCGATATTTTAAGGGTGATGTGCAGTATCCTTTCGGCTACGGAAAGACTTATACAAAGTTCGATTTGTTAAAAATCGATTACAATTCAAAAGAAAAGCAATTATCTTGCTTAATAAAAAACTCCGGTGAATTTGATTGTGATGAGGTAGTTCAGATTTACATTACCTATCCCAAAACAAATTACGAACTTCCGACTAAATCGTTAATCAAGTGCAAGAGAGAATTTATTCCAAAGGGTGATACAAAAGAATTTATATTCACTTTTGAAGAAAATGATTTTTATTCAATAGACCGTTTTGGCAATACCGTTTTCCTTGAAGGTTCATATAAAATATTGACAACAGATGGACAAAACATATATGATGAATCAATTTCGTTTTATAATAGTCAAGAAACAGATATAGTAAATAAATGTCCCTTTAATCATATATAAAGTTATGATTTTATGATAACATAATCTGTTCAAATATAATGTGAGGATGAAATATTAAATTATGAGGAGTTGTTATGAAATTTTCAAACACATTATTGCTTTAATATTGGGGATTTAATATTACCGATAAGCCCTCTTACTGAGTTTAATAACACAAAAAAATTCAGTAAGAGAACTGACAAGCCGGTACCGTTTTTCAAAAACTGATAACTCCACAGTACAGTACCCGCCAATCCGGAAAGCAGAATGACAAAATATGCCTCTTTTTTCTTAATGGCAAGTAAAATGCAGGAAATGAAGCTTGCAGAGAAAAAGAATGCATCAAAAACAGCACCACTGCCATCTACATACTTTAGGAGCATATAGGCGATAATAAAAGAAAATATAAACGATAATGCAATACAAATCCTTTTGAGACTTGACACCCGTTGCATTTTTACGGAGTTATCTTCCTGCTTATTCCATGTTATAAAACTGATAATCGCCGATGGGAACTGTATCAACAGCATAAAAACACAGGATGCATAAATTTCATCAAAATATGACATAATGCCATATGATACGGCATATAGCATACCTACAACAAATCCAAAGCGTTTTCCTGAGCAAACCAAAAAGTTAAAAGCAATTCCGGCGGCTGATATTATAATTCTGTAAAATTCATCTCGAACAAGTATTCCGGACAGAACGATAATTAAAACCTGTAATGTTATTAAAATTATTTCTTTATTTTTTGAAAGAGTTTGTTTTTTCATAGCTTAAAAACCCAGACTATATTAAAAGGTATATAATTCCGGTCCTTATTTATCAATTATTCAACATATCATAATTCATATAAATTGGACTTACGGTCAACTTTCCGGTTTCATCAAACTCCAAAACAGTTCCGCCGCAAACACTTCCGTCTTCAACCCAGTCATGACCATCACCGGTTTTCGTTGCATAAGTTAATCTAACTCCTCGGTACAAAACCGAAAAATTATTTTTATGTTCATGCCCGCAAACGACGTTTTTGGTACTATTCAGTTCAACAATTTTTTCAAACATACCGCTATTATAATACGGTGAACAAATAGGCTCTCTCAGCATACCGAAATTCCCATTCTCATCTTTTGTAAAGCCGTCATTAATAGGCTCATATATTTTTGCTGCCATATTGTATTCCGGCAGAGGGATATGAATAAACAGCGTACTTTCTACCGGTGTGCCATTATATTCGGCAAGTCCTTTTACCATATATTCATACCAATGTATTTGATTTCTTTTAATATAGTCATAGCCTGTTCCAACAACAGTATATTCATTATTATTTACATCTTCCGACGGTGCAAAAATGTAGCTGTCTTTTGTAATCCATCCATTCAATTTTGATTTCTCCGACTCATTTAAGCCGGTCAAATTAATTTTTTCACTGCCTATATTTACAGAATCAATCGTAGAATAGCTACCGAGAGAATGTGTATCCATCATAATCATCGAATGAAATATTTCATCGTCAATTGCTGATTTAACATTAATAACATAATTACCTACGCCGGAAATATTTATTGGACCTTTAGCTAAATCCTTACTGCGATTTGCATTTTCTTTATAATTGAAAATAATATTTTGAGCCTGCAAATACTCATCAAATATCCAATTGCCGTCAACATCAGATTCGGCATCATGATTTCCTAATATCGGTGCCCATGGGACATCAAATTCTATACATATTTCATCAATTTCTTTCACAAATCTTTTGACAGCTTTTTTTGAATTTTTCAACCATGTATTATCTCCTGTAAAGGTTACTATACTTGGATTTGTTTCTTGTATAAGTTGACGTACAAGTTTATAAGTGCGATTGATTCTCTTCTGAGACATACCTTCGGACAACTGTAAATCGGTAAGATTTAAAATCTTAAAATCCGATTTTTTATCAACAGTCAATATGTACGCATCCTTATCTATATTATATTTATCGTTTTCGTTCCACACTAATTGTGATGGTTTACCTTCCAAATTTTTATAAATTCCCACAATGTAGCCCCCTACAGAAAGACTAATGATTACAGGTATAATGATTAAAAGGGAAATAACAGTTTTTGTTTTTTTCTTCATAAGTCAATTGTCTCCTAATAAATTTTATTTATATAATCCGGTTTCAAGTAAAACAGGTGCATTTCTGCTCTGTGTGATTTTTACAATAATCTTATTGGTTTTTACAGAATTGAAAAAGCATATTTTTTTATAGCCTATGGTTTCGCCTTTGAATACCGTAACGCCATTAGCAATAATCTCGAATTTCTCAACCCTCTGACTTTGCGTAATATCTTCACGCAAAATTGCTTTTTGAATACAGCTTGTATTAAAGCTCAATTCATATATATACTCGTCAATCTGATTTTGCCTGCAATCAACCCTTTTGGCAAAATCATTTTCAATGCACTTTCTAGCGGTTTTCAGCCGATTGATAAACTTTTTAGGCAAATCTCCTTTTTTGTTCGGCGGAATGTTCACAAGCAGAGTTGCGTTATTTCCGACAGATGTATAATAGCATTCCAGCAAATTTTTAACGGAACGCGTCATCGTTATTTCAAAGTATTTGTGATAAAACCACCCTGCGTATGTAATCGGCACATCCATTTCACTCGGCCAGTAGCAAAGCGGCTCATTTTCTGAAATCAAGTCTCTGTCGCCCAGTCGTTTATCGGTATGGTCAATTTGGGAAAGCATTTTAAATGCGCCTTCCTCCTGCTGTGACTGCCGCATTACCTCGTCGTAGACCTGAAGTCTTTTCGGCACGACACTCCATTCGGCTTTTCTTGCTTTGCCGCTCTCGTTCCCTATCCACCGAACATCAGGGCCGCAGTTTGAAAGGGCAGCATTGGGCTGATATTTATGAATGGTTGCATAATAACGTTCCCAATCATAACGCTGTTTTTTGCCGTTTTTTCCCTCCCCGCAGGCACCGTCAAACCAAAAGCAGAAAATATCGCCGTAATTTGTGCACAGTTCTTCAAGCTGATTGCAGAAATAATCGTTATACGCCTCTGTTCCGTAGGTGGATTCGTGCCTGTCCCAAGGCGATAAATATATGCCGAGCTTAAAACCGAATTTCTTACAGGATTCGCTGAGTTCTTTTACAATATCGCCCTGTCCGCTTTTGTAAGGCGTATTTCTGATGCAATAATCCGTATATTTTGAATTGAAAAGGCAAAATCCGTCGTGATGCTTTGCCGTAATGATTACACCTTTACTGCCGGTAGACATTAAATCCTGTACCCATTTGTCGGTATCCAGCTGTTTCAATTTGAAATTTTTGGGATCAACATTACCGTCACCCCATTCCTTTCCGGTATATGTATTCAGCCCGAAATGGATAAAGTTATAATATCCCATTTCAAGAATATTAAGTTGTCTGTTGTTCGGAACAATCTTATTGGACGTATCGTTGAAATTCAATTTAATCACATCACTTTCTAAAAACAATTAATAAGGCTAATAAATGCCTTGTTTTCACATAACAAGACATTTATTGTAATTATTCGGAAAAATCTTAATCGCCTATTTGGTTTTCAAATGTTTTACAGTATTTGTTAAAACACATCTTTTGTATCATCATATTCTATAACTAATCCCTTAAGATTTTTTCCTAAATCAGTCGGATACCATTTTTCGCCCAAAATAATATCCGCTTTGTTCTTCTTAATCGACAAACTACGTAACTGATTACAATCGTGAAAAGCTCTTTCCTCTATTTCTTCAATTTGCTCATAAATTACAAGTTCGGTTAATCCGGGATTTTTAGAAAAGGCATCTTTACCTATAAATTTTAGATTGGCTGACAGTTTTACTTGGCTTAAATAACCAACTCTGAGAAAGGCATATTGGCCAACCCTTTCAACACTATCCGCAAAAACAACACTTTTTATTTGATTGTGATAAAATGCATAATCACGGATAATTTCAACGCCTTCAGGAATTACATATTCTTCATCAAAATACTCTTTTATTTCTTTTTTACTTACATCATCAACCTTGATATGTTCTTGAACACCGTTTTTAATTGGATTGCATACCAATTCTTTGCCGTCCATAGTTAACAATGTTCCGTTTACGACCTTAAAAGAAGTATTGCCCCGGGCCACCTCAATTACTTCCAGATTTGAGTTATTGATAATAGCTCTTGTACCGATTGAGTTTACATTTTTACCAATAACCAATTTTTTTACATATCTCGTGTTGCAAATTCCGGTATCGTCTATGGCAACAACTTTTTTTCCGTCTATTTCATCAGGAACAATCAATTCTTCCCTGGATGTTTGATCTGCGTAGCCGGTAATATGGATACCGTCCTCCATAACCTCATAATCAAATATATTCGAATCACTGTTGCAGCCGGTCAGCCCCAACAAACTCATAAGCAGCATAACACACAGAAAAACAGAAATTCTTTTTTTCACTTAAATCACCAACCCTTACTTAATTTTCAACAGTTTCAGGAGCTTCTTGTCCGGCATGAAAGCTTACCTCTCCAACTCTCTCCTGCATTTCTTTAATACACTGTGCATGCTGCTCTTTTGTCAGCTTATAGAAAAAGAACGGTACTGTCGAACACAAAATACCTATCGAAGTTAAAATAACATAAACATTAAATACACCGGTAATAACCTGCGGATTATATAACAAATCCCAGTCTGATGAAAAGCCGATGTTGGCTAATAACTGTGGTAAAATAAGATTTAAAAGCATTGAAACCGGTGCTAACAGCATACCGAAAATGCTCATCATATTGTCTGCTCTTTCTCCGTATTTCCATTGATGGTAATCCAAGGCATCGGAAGTAACGCCTGCCAAAAGTCCGGTTTCTATCGGAGAAAACAAATTTTTAAGCAAAGCTGCAAGCATAAACACAGCAAGACCTACAGTTATGCTGCTCATATTAATTGCCCAATACATCAATCCAACGCATAAAAGAGAAAAAATTCGTGCCCAAACAAGAATTGTACCCTTTTCAAATTTCTTTATTAAAAACGGCGTAAGTAAATTGCCGGCGGTCATAGATAAAACAATTACATTACTTGCAATACCAAACCAGCTTTCAAGTCTTATACTGTAAACAAACCACCATTGCAATATCTGACCGAACAAAGCAGTCCAAATACCGAATAAATTAGAAAAATTAATTATCCATAAATGAGGATTCTTTAAAACATTTTTTACGTCCTTAAAAAAATGAACCTTTTGCTTGTTTTCATTTGGCTTTTCAATAATACGTTCTTTAACCTGAAGCATACAAAATATTGTTACAGCAACGCCTGTTACCGCAAAAATAGGTACAAATATTTTATATGTAAGTAACTCGGTAAATCCGCCTGTTTTACCAATCAGCACAGGGAAAAATATGCCTATTACAGATGGCACAAGACCGGTTATTATAGGTACAATCGAATACATTGTCTGACGCTCTTCACTGTTTGGAGAAATAAATTGAACCAAGCCCTGAATATTACAAAACTGAGCTGTAAATACTGCCAATAAAGAAAACAGAAAATGTAAAACCACTACTTGGTGTGCATACTGCATAGAGTTGAAATCAATAAAAGGAATGACAGACATCAGTACTGCCGCAGGTATTCCGAACGCAATTATAATCGGTTTCATTCTTCCGTACTTGGCACACCATTTTCTTCTTACAAACCAAGTTACATAATTGGTAATTGCGTTGAGAACAAGCAAGTTGGCCAGAATCTGAGGCAATGCTACCATACCGAATTGCGGCACATTTTCCAATAAATCTATAGGTGCAAAGTAAAGACATATGCCAACAATCAATTCAGAAATAAAAGCCAAATTTGCTGTAATTTTTGTTTTTTTCTCCAAAACGCCGTGATTTTCAAATATGAGTATTGAAAACGGAGATAAGAACATGAAGAAGTAGTTCATTATGGATGTAAATATAGTTATCTTTGCAAAATCCGCATAATCAATACCTACAATTGCACCGCAGAACCAGTTCGGTGTAAAAGTCATATAAGCAACTACGGTTGAAAATATAAATGTACCTATTTGCGCACCGCCGTAAGCAACCTTTTCCTTGACAGATAGATAATTGTTAGGCGCCGGCTCTGACCAATAATTCTTAAGATAATTTTTGCCGGCTGAAAGTTTTCCTTTTATGTCCGTCATAAGTTATTAACCTCCAATAACAATTTTTATAAATTATATTTATACTATTAACGCATTCACAAATTACAAACCGAATTTTTGGAGTTTTGATGCATACACACCGTTTCACCCTGCTTCAATTCTATCTCTTTACTTAAAGCAAAATCACATTCGTATTTCGGTTCCTCCAAAGTAAAATGAATGTCTTTTTCCGCAGTGAATTTAAGATATGTTATTTTTCCGTTACAAAGCTTGAGAGAGACAAGCAAGCCGCCGTAAGCACGCAGGTTTTCAAACGCAACATCTTTCCAAGCCACAGGAATAGCGGGAAGTACTTTGATAAAATTGTTTTCGGAGTAAAGCAGCATTTCCTGAATTGCGTCCATGGCAAGGAAATTCGCTTCAAGCGTAAAAAGTCTGCATCTTTGGGTACAGCTTGTTTTGAATCTGTAATCACCGTTAGAATGAAATCCGTTATCCGTGCAAAAATATCTGAAAAAGCTGTCAAGCATGCCGAATGCTTTATCGCCGTTACCCTGCACGGCGTATAACTGTGCCATCCAGCCGAGAGAATAGCCTACCCAGTTTTTAATGCCGAAATGTTCTAAATTCGCAATCGTGCTGTCAATGATTTTTTTATGCTCCGCTGTATCATACTCCATCGTACGTAGCGGATATATCGACATACAGTGCGAATGATGTCTGTGCGATTCATAAGGACTTTCGTCAGTACTTAACATCAGCACATTGTTTTCATTCACGGCAAGCGGCTCAAAATCCGATAATATCTTTGTCCATTTTTCAGCAGCATCTGTTTTGCCCAAAGCATTGCTTGTTTTAATCATATTAATGCAAAACGCTTTCATAAGCGCTAAATCGTAGTTACTGTTCGGCGTAAGCCATGCGGACATTCTGTTATCATGAATTTCAGGCGAAGTGGAAAGCTCCAGCTTGTAAAAGCCGTTTTCCTTATGCAGCATATTCAGCAAGAATTCGCCGACCTCTGTCATATAAGGGTAAATTTTTTCTCTTAAATAATCTTCTTTTCCTGTATAAAAATAATGCCGTGCCATAATACAGCATAACCAAAGCTGATTCGTAGGTGATAATGCATATTGACACCAACCACCTAAAGCATTGCCCTCAATATCCATAACAGACGGCAAACACAAGCCTTTTACGCCGTAAAATTCTTCAGCAAACGCTCTGCCTTGTTCGGCGGTATTTAGCAAATAATCAATAAAGCTTTCTCCCTCGTCAATACGGTTGGCTTTCAAATAGCTTGTATAGGACATCTGCGTATTCAAATCGTGATGATAATCGCCCTTCCATGGAGGCAATCCGTTATTATCGGCGGTCCATACACCTTGCAGGGGCATCGGGAACTTTCCTTTTCTGCTGCAGCCTGCCAGCAGATATGTATTGAAGTTATATTGCCTTTCCATAAACTTATCAGGCAGAGTTATACTTGACTTGCTCCAATACTGCTCCCACCACGCCTTATGCTGTTCAAATGCATTTTCATATCCTGTATTCAAAGCTGTAATAACCTTATCCACGCATTTGTCAACAAAATCATTGTTTTGGGAAATACCCACCGTGTATGCGATTAAGGTTGTTCCGTTATATGATTTACTTGCGGTAACGATACCGTAAAAGCTTTCATTTGTAGGCTGTACAAAATATTGAATACAAATGCCGTTTACCTTCTTTTTAACAACAGTTGCCTTGGGATAGACCAGATTTTTTAAGGACTGTACAGTACCTTTGAACGCTTTGACAAAAAAACGGCGTTTATGTTTTCCGAATTTCGGATTTTCAGCAGAGATTTTAACATTCGGCTTTGAAATTTGAATCAAACCGAAATCCTCTTCGGCATGCACAAAGCTGTTTATTTTAATTCCGCCAACGCGCAATTCGGCTTCGGCAGTTTGCATATCAAGCTTTGAGATGACATTCTGCCTTACGCCCAAATCAATAATGATTTTGCCTGTGGGCAGTTTGGTCGGAGTGGTATTGTAGTAGCAATCGTCATATTTTTGATTTATTATTTTTTCTTCTCCGTTTTTGACAAGCTGTTTTAAATTGCTGTAATTAAAATCAGGCTGATTTTTCGGCGGATTAGAGCAATCCCATATTCCGGCCTTGTCAATACTAAAGCGAAGCTTATTGGATTTATTCCATATAAGACAGCCTAAATCGCCATTTCCTAAAGGGATTGCCTCATCCCAATTTTTAATTGTTTTATTAAAATACAATTGCTTTGTGTTCATATTTTCCCTTTCACTAAAGCGATAAAACTTAAATCAAAAGTTCCATTTTTCGCAATAATATTTTGCTTCCGGAACAACATTTCTGTTTTTCGGATATTCATACTCGCTGTAAGTTTTTCCCCATTCAAGTTCAAACTCGCCAAGTTTTTTCCCAAACGGAAATGACATATACTTTTCCCTTTGTGCATAGTCGTTTCCGTTTTTGTATACATAAAGCTTGTGGTTTTTCAGACAGCCGAGAGCATAATCATAAAACATTTCCCACCGCTTATAGTAGTATTCTTTAATAAGACCGCTCCACTCACGCCATGAATAATCGTAAAGAGCAGATGTACTGCCGTTTATATCACCCCAAAGCGTAATAAGGGTGCGTGCATTGAAATCAAAATACTTTTTTTCTTCTTCATTTTTAGCAAGATTGTGTGCATCACAAATCCATTTTGCCAAAGTCATTTCGCTTCTGCACGAAATAAAGCTGTCCATATCGAGGAGAAGCTCAAGCTGGGTTTGAGCAATCGTCTCACACTTCTTTCTTTGCAAAAGCTTAAAACATTTTGAAAATTGCTTTTGATTGTCGTAAAATCTGTTGCTGAAACACTGCCTTACCATATCACACAAGTCATACTGATAACCTCTTGAGTTTTCAAACTCATCAGCGACACTGATAAACAAGTCCACAGCTTTTTCAAATTCTTTTGTATCGTAATAAACTTCTGAAATACAACACGGTCCCGTTCTCTTTGGCATAAGTTGAGGACGGGCGGCAAGAGTTGAACCGACCTCGTTTTCCTCGTAACCGTCATCCTTGTAACAGGTTTTGAGCAAAATATCCCAAGCTTGACGGATTTTTTCATTATATTTTCCGTATCTTCTGGTTATATATTTATCAAGCCATTTGTCAATATCTATTTTATGCTGGGCGGTAAGCAGTTCAAACTGCAAATCGTAAATTACAGGGTTCTGGTCAATACCCTCCATAAACATACCGCTTCCGACAACATTGGCGCCTTTTTCTTTTGAAGTCAAATATTTATTTTCGCAATGCTTTCTAAGCTTGCCCTGCATTGCGTTCTTACCGCCGAAATTATGAAGCATACCCGAAACAACATCATAACCTGCAACATTCGGATTCAGTACTGCACGCTCGGAATTGAGGTCAAGAAGCAAAATTCTGTCTTTCGGCACGGCGTTTACAATCTCTTCGTGCATAGTCCAAGCCATCATTACCCAAACGGATTTTTCATCAAAATCCTTATAAAGCTTATTGATAACCTGACCTACCTCATGGAAATATTCTTTTGTATTTTTTGGAGGTGTGCCCTCGTGGAACGGGTCACAGGCGATATAATGATAGTTCCCGATAAGTTTTTCCGTTTTTTCCAAAAACACTCTACCAAAATCCAAGAAGAGTTTATCCAGTGGGTCAAGCTGTGCCGTTTTTGGATAAAGGCACCAGCCTTTTTGCATAAGAATAGTGGCATTGGGGTATTTTTCTTTAAGCAGAGTCGGAACGTGTCCGGAAAATCCCTGCTGAATCGGTTGCATACCGAACTCGACACATCTTTTGATTATTTTCTTACCAAGCTCAAGTCTGTTATAAACATATTCTTCACTTTTCGGAGGAATATAGCTGTCGATATTTGTCATTAGCTGCCAAGCCCAAAAGGCAGGACCTGAAATGAAACCGAGTGCTTCTTCTTTTGTGAAATTGAACTCTTGCAAGGTTTCATACCAGACAGCTTCGCTTCCGATAGGAGTAAGGGGCATATTTATACCGTTCATTGCCATAAAGTCAATCTCTTTTTCCCACCTTGCAAAATCCCACCAACACATTGAGTAATCCAATGTACAGTAATTCAAATAAACTCTGAAATGTTGGTCTATGTTTTTTTCAAAAACACCGTCAAACATTTTCAGTTCTTTCAAGTCAAAACTAAATGTTCCGCACCAAGAATACTGAACATTGCAATATTCTTTAAGATATTCATAAATACCGTTACATGCACAAATATAGTTGCTCGCTTCGACAGTAACAACAGCGTCCTTTGCTGTGACTTTGTATTTTTCCTCTTTTTCATTGGTAATAATAACATCAAAATTATCAATAAACTGCGGAAGATTTCTTTTGATAAAATCTCTCATAAATTCATTCATAGGTTTCACCTTTCACCATGCCGTTTAGAACTCTAAAGCTATTTATCGCATTTCAATTTTAATTTATCAGCTGTTGCCCATAATAATTTCATGGCTAACATTTTTATCCGAATCAATTTTTATCAGCGTGCCGCCGATTTGGTCACCCTTGTTATGACCCGTGTTTTGAATATAGGTCATATCAATACCATTGTAATTTAATGATGTATTATTGCTGTGATCATGACCGAAGAAATGATACTTTGTGCTTCCCAGCTCAGCCATTTTTTCATACATTCCGTATTCATATCTGCATCCGCCCAATTCCTCAACCATATTTCCATAATTATATTTCACCGAAACTCCATCCAAAGGTGTATTATTTTTTATTGCATAATAGGCGTCCTTAAATTGCGGCAATGCAGTATGCGAAAATAAAATGGTATCTACTGTTCTGCCTCCGCTCTTTGCTAAGCCGTTGATATTATCCTCATACCATTCAATTTGAGAAGGTCTTATTCCGTCATAGTATGAATACAATCTATTCCCTCTGCCGTCATATCTGAATACTTCGGCATTGCTGTCCATAAGAACTAACGAATAAAAAATACTGTCGCCGTCCATAATGTTGATTAAATAATTTCCGGCTCCGTCAATATTTGTCGGTCCTACATCAAAAATGATATTTTCACTTTTCATCATTTGTTTGGACAGATAATACAAGTCGCTGTGAAAGTCATATTCATGATTGCCGAAAATCGGTGCCCAAGGCACGCCGAATTCATCCATCATTTTTGTGAATGCCTTTACATGAAAATGATTGAATATACCGGCAAAATTATCACCGCCGGTCACAATCAAATCCGGATTTGTTTTGTCTATCATATTTTTGATGGCGGTTTTCACATCGTTTTTTGAATAAAAAGGATTGTCAAACTGTATATCGGTTATTGCCAAGATCGTAAAATCATCTTTTGTTTTATCAATTGTCTTGATGCTTTGAATATCAAAGCTATCCTGTGTCCAATTATTTATTTCCTGATTTACAGTTCTCGGGCAAAGCAGATATAACGCAACAATTCCCAGAAATAATACTATAACAAGAAATACGGCAACAACTTTTTGCCAACGTTTCATTTTACTCATCATAATTCTCCTTTTTACTATTTTAAGAAGCTTCCTCATTGTATGTATATTTGCTTTATATTTGCGTTACTATCTTTATCAATAGTAATCAGTGTGCCGCCTTGTACAGCATCGTCATGGGATGAAAAACATCCGGTTTTTACACCATAGGCCATCGTCATATCCGAGTAATTAACAACATAATCGTTTGTGTGCTCATGACCGCATAGAATTGTCTTAACGCCGATGCTTTTATATAAATCAAACACACCGATATCCATATATGAGCATCCTTCTCCTTCACGGCGTTCACCTTCAACGAGAAACGCTTTGTTACCTTTTTCATCATATGGAGTGTCGGAAACGGCAAGATTATACGCAGTAACAAATTGCTTTAACGGGTAGTGTGAAATTGCCAATGCGTTTGTGTATTCGCCGCTATTTTGCTTTGCGGTTGCGTCAGCTAAAGCTTTTATGTATAAAAGCTGAGTAAAGTCAATTGCCTCATAGCCAACTGCCTCATTTCCCTCCTCGGTTATATAAGGAAAGCTATCCATATTTGAATCAACAAAATACAAACTGTAAACGGAAATATCGTTTTCAACAACATTTATTGCAAAATTGCTGTATCCTTTGACATTTTTAGGAGTTTTTACAAAAAGGCAATGCTCCGCTTCAAGCAGTTTATCAACTTGATAATTTAAATCCGCACCCAAATCACTGTCATGGTTGCCGAATACGGTACTCCAGTAAAAACCATATTCTTCAGCTAATTCTTCGACCAGACCAATAAAAATATCAATTTGAAAATGAGTTGTGATTCCCGCAACGTTATCGCCTGAAAACACCACAAAATCAGGTTGTGTTTTATCAAGCGTCTTTCGCATAACTTCCTTAACGCTTTTTGTTCCCTGCGTGAGAAATGTCAGCTGAGTGTCGGAAAACATAAGGATTTTATAATCCTTACCCGGCGTTTTTTCAAGCGTCGGAATATCCTCATAGCTTATTGTCTTTCCGTCCCACTCGAAATCTTTCTGCGTTCCTTTTCTTGGTATAAACATAAATGCAGCAACTGATGCAACAACAAGTACAACACTCAAGACAATACAAAATGTTTTCTTCATTTTTTTCATATTCTTTACCCTCATAATTTTATTGAATACTTTTTATCTTTTCAGATTCTTTTTGTGCTTTTTTGTATTTGCATGCACAAGTGCACCGATTTTGCCGTCGCACAAAGGAATTGAACTCCAACGGTCTTTTAACTTGGCATTGTATTTCAGCGAATTATTCATTATTTCACTCTCTTGTAATTGTACCGTATGCTTGCATTATCATAGTTCAAGAATCTTAATTTTCTTAATTTTTGAATTTTCAGAAGTCAAAATTTTAATATATCTCGCTTCGTTCTTTGTTTTTATCTTTCTTGCTTTTGTGTTCAATGATAGTACTGTCCAATTTTCCTTGTCAGTTGAAAAAAATATATCAAAATTAGTCTTGCGGAAAATAGGTTGGCTGATATTCACTTCAAAAGATTCATAGCAATTTTCAAGATCAAGTATTATGCAGGGTTCCCTATCGTTTCTGTCAGGACTCCAATATTTGTGCTTTGATTTTGTTGTAAGACAAATACTTGAACCGACTACGCTTTCACTTGACACCATAACAGGTCGGTCATTTATTATATTTATTTTCCTATTGGTCCTCTTTTGAACATTCGTTTTCGGTGCGGGAATATATTGAATATTCTGATTAGAGTATTCTTCAGTACCTAAAGCAGTGATTGCTATTTCATTGCTTGTAAGATTTCCGCACTTTGCAAGCACAGTTGATTTACCGCTGTAATATGCTCTTGCCTCAATCGCACACATACCGTCAAAGCAATTATTTAGTTGTTCGTTAAAAAGCATTTTTTTGCCTGTCGGAAGCATTAAAGCACCGCTTGTGACTTCAAACGTGATTTCAAAATCACCTTGTACACGTTCACCGTTTTTATTAATAACTTCACACGTAAGCATTGTGTCATCCGTACCGTCAGTTGATATTTCCTTTTTATCGGCAGTAAGCTTTAATGAATAAGGCTTACCCTTCACGGACTGCTTCGGTATTTCAATGCCTAAATTCTTTTTGCGGTAAGCATAGTATGCATTAAGAGGTAATCTGTATAAATCACAAATTCCTAAATTGCCTATACCTGCTATACTTCCATGATGAAAACCGCACCAAATGCTTCTGCCGGATCTCCACGGATAGTATTCGTTGCTGCCTTTTGTTTCATATAAATCAACTTTACCGGGGCGATATGAGGCGATACTTCCGTATTCCGCAACCATATTCGGAACAGGCGGATTTTTATAAAGGACTGCACCGTCTCCGTTATAACCCGAAACATCCGTAAGAGTGTCAAGTCCGCCCCTCTGCGTCCCACCAAGTCCGGCAGGACGAGTGCTGTCAAGTTCATGACAATACTTAACCAATCTTACAATAAGTTTTCGGGCTTCGTTCATCGCTTTTTTCTTTGAAAAGAAGACTTCGTTTCCCATACTCCAGCAAATTATTGAAGGGCTGTTATAATTAACCTTTATCATCTCTGAAAGCTGTTGCCTCAGACTTTCTTCAAAGGCTTTGTAATGCTCTTTTTTTACAGGCATCGCACTTGATTTCCAATAGCCGTCAGCACCAAAACCGCCGATACCCCAAAACACATTTTCACTCCAAAAAAGCATACCTTGTCTGTCGCATTCTTTGGCAAACTCGGTATGATGAGGATAATGTGAGCCTCTTATAAAATTAAAACCGCAATTTTTCATAAGAGCAATGTCTCTTTTTATCCCGGAGTGAGTAACAGCGTCACCCCAGCCACCGTGATCCTGATGAACATTTGCTCCCTCTAAAAGCAAATGCTCTCCGTTAAGAAAGAATCCATTATCTTTTGTCCATTCAATGGTTCGAACACCAAATGAAGTTAACAAACGGTCATCTTCAAGCGTTGTTTTTAATGAATAAAGATACGGATTATCAATATCCCATAAGGTAGGATTTTCAATTTTAACTTTTTGTACAGCTTTATTATTTATAACTTTGCATCCGCTGCTGCAAACGACATTCCCATCAGCGTCAATTACTTCACTTAAAAGTGTTTTACCTTCGGCATTTACACATTTTGTTTCAATATTTAATTCATATTCATTATCAGAGATTTTTGAAGATGAAACACGAACACCATACCAATCAATATGTGTTTTCGGATAAACAATTAAATAAACGTCACGGTAAATTCCGCCGTTAAATACATGTTCACCGGCTCTCGGCGCAAGAGTGGCTTTCCAGATATTATTCACGCGCACAAAAAGTGTATTTTTCCCCTGCTTTATATAATTCGTAATATCAACGGTAAATGCGGTATATCCGCCTTCATGAGATTGAATATACTTACCGTTGAGATAAATTTCGGCAATTTGAAAAATTGCCCCAAACTCCAGTAAAATACAGCTGTTTTGAATATCACAATTACAATTAAATTCATTGTAATATGTGCCATAGCCAACATAAAAATCATTCTCACCATAATAAGGAATACCAAACGAATGAGGAAGTCCGATAAGACTATATTCATTTAGTTTTATATTAATCTCATCGCCCTTGTTTTCACCAAATTTAAAATACCAGTTACGATTTATGATTGTTTTTTCCATATGCCATTTCGCCTTTTTGCGCTATTTCTTCGCAGCTCTAACTTCCGCATATCCGTCATCGTTCCTTCTCTTTTTCGAGAATATTTTCATCCTTGTAATAAAGCTTTGGTTGCAAATGTTTAATGGGCAATATTCTACATCGTGTTCGTTAAGATATAAAAAATGCTCTTTAAGTCTACTCTCAAAGTCATGATAATCACCGGCATTTTTATTCCAACATTTTTCCGATAGCGCTTGCATACGAGGATATAAATTAAAGTCAAGTTTTTCTTTATCTCTTATCCATTCTGTCCATACTGTGCCCTCGATACCGAATATTCCTTTTTCAAGCTCAGTTCCAAATTTTATATCGGCATTTGTGTATGAATACGTCTTTTTGAGAGGTGTCTGCGAGTAGTCATAATCAAAATAAAAATACGGACCGTAGCTGACAACTATTTGCCCGCCTTTCTCAATATAGTCTGCGCATTGATTGTCCTTGAGTTCACTTCGCCAAAGTTGTAAAAGTGTGTTCTCAGGTAAATCCGTGCCTAACTTTTCATCCCATATCATAGGCTTTTTACCGTACTTTTGCAGAATTTTATTAACCTCAATATAGAAATATCCCTGTAATGCATCCTCGTCTTTTAAGCCGAGACGCTTCATTTTTGCCTGACAGTCGGCGCATGTTTTCCATTTTATTTTCGGCACCTCATCGCCGCCTATATGGAAGTATTCACACGGAAATACTAAGCTCAGTTCACTGATAATGTTTTCGACAAACTCATAAATTTTGTTTTTTCCCACGCAGGCAATAGTGTCCTCAACACCCCATTCCTTGCGTACTTTAACGGTCTTGCCCTCACATGACAATTCGGGTATAACGCTTATTGCCCCCAAGAGATGACCGGGCATATCAATTTCCGGAATAACATTTATATGGTATTCGGCAGCATAAGCGACAAGCTCCGAAAGCTCTTTCTGAGTATAATAAAGCCCTGCGCCGTATTTTTTTGTGTCACATTGTCCACTTCTTTTTATCTGTGTTCCGCCTCGTATACTTCCCCTTTCGGCAAGTGAAGGATATGCCTTTATCTCAACCCTCCACCCTTGATCATCTGTCAAATGAAGATGCAGAAAATTAAGTTTATAAAAGGCCATACTCCTGATTATTGCCTTGATTTTTTCAATTGGGATGTAGTGTCTTGCTGTGTCAAGCATAATACCACGATATTTATAGTCAGGCCTGTCAGAAATTCTCGCTGTTTGAAGAAAGCTCCCATACATAAGCTGGCTCAATGACACAAGAGCATAGAACAGCCCTACACTGTCACTATAAGAAATATCAATGCAATCTCCCGAGCAGTTTAACAAATATTCGTTTTCCGCAAGACTTTTATCACGCATAATTGAAATATCTGCGGCATTTTTTGAAAAGATAAACTCAGGGGAAAAGTCGAGAAGCTCTAAAATATTTCCTACTTCACTCGGACTATCCGTATTTACGGTATATTGGTTTTTCAGTCCTGCTTTTTTGCCGTAAGAAAAATTTTTAGGCTGTGGTATTATTTTCATAATTACTATTACTCCAAAAGTTTCGTCTTTCTCTTTCTTATTTTAAATGGGATAACAACCAAAAGACCGACACCCAGTATACAACTTGCAATCACACAGCTCATTGAGATTTTATTCCTTTTTATAATACCGGGAAACACATCATTATAAAATTTCTCAATTTCTATGACTTCATGATATTTGGTTACCCCAAATTTATCGGTATATATTTTCATTTCTTCAGCCGCAGCTTTCTTGCCGGCGATATCAAGTGAACTTTCGGTACATTTTGCATAAAGCACACACATTCTTACTTTTTCAACCTGTTCAAGAGCTATTTGGTCATCCTGTACGGCAGCCATAGCTTTTTCAGTAAGCTGCATATATTTTGCAATATTTGATGCAGAAAGATAATCATATTTATGCTCTGACGGATTATCATATAAATTCAATTCTTTATTATGCGAAATATAACTTTCACTCATAGTTTCAAGATACTCTTCGATATACGGCGACGCTTCTCCGTAATTAAGCTGAATGTATTTTTTCATGAGTGCTTCAAAGTCAATATCCTTGTCCCACATCTGACGACTCAGAAGGTATGTTCGCATATCTGCCATTTCATCGCCTTTTTCCCTTGAACCCTGATGAAACACACCCATTACATTATTATCAACATAGAAATCCATATTTGCCTTCTGAACATCGTAATTTGGGAACGGCAGCAGTAGATGATTAAAATCAACCACGTAATCCCAGACAACAATATTTTTTGCTATATTACCCCAAGACTCTAATAAGAGCTTTATTTGCTTACTGTTCTTGTTTGCACCAACAGAATAACTATAGCCCTGACTGCCGGGATTTGCACAAAGCTTGATAACAACATTTTGTTCAACTTCCAACCCAACCGGCGGGTTTATGCAGTCTTGATATGCAAGCGTAGAAAACATCAAATTCGGAAATTCCTTGCCTAAATCCTTTGCAAGACGATTAATAAACATAATAATCGTTGCAGAATTGCTCTGATATTTTGTATTAATTCTATTACATTCCGGACATTGACAAACCTTGACAGGCGTATCCATTATGCTGAAATCCCAATACAGTGCCTCAGGATTTTTTTGGATTTCGGACTTCATTCCTGCTTTGACTATTTCATATACATCTTCATTAGTTAAGCAAAGATGGGTTTGCATATCGGAAGAGTGCCACTTTGCCTGATAACATCTTTTTCCGTTAATCCATGCAAAATACTCCGGGTGACTATCAAAATATTTTTCCGGAGGAACAAATTGAAACTGTGTATGACACCACGTGCCCCATTGTGCATAAATGCCTTCCTTAAAGCCCTCTTTTGCTTTTGTCCCATTTAGTTTCAGTTTATCATACCAATTGTTTTGAAGTGCCTCATATTGAAATTGCTTTCTCCATGCTATAGACGGATTAATGACTTCATCATAATTTTCAAGCCTTATAGTGGGAAACTCAGGTATATAATCGTAATCATTTCTCAAAAACATACACCCAAGCTTTGTTTCTAAAAAATCATATATTCCATTTTTAGTTCCGCTCTGATTTGCACCCTTAATTATTAAATTATCATCTTTAACCTTTAATATATATCCATCATTTTCTATCTGATCAATATTAATATTTTCTGACAACTGCGTATTGCCTATACTAATAAAGCATCCCTTATCGGCATTACCGTCTTCAATTATTTCAATCGTTTCACAGCCTATCATCTGCTGTAAAGCTTCTGCTAAAAAGCTTACAGCAGATTTTAATTCTTTGTTTGCATTCTTTTCATATAATATTTTATATGGGGTATTTCCATCAACAGCAAGTGTTATCCCATCTTTTTCTTTTGCCATTTCTTGTTTGGCATTGCTTTCAGAATATGTAGGAGCTTTAGACAAATCAAGTGCTTTCCGGTTTTCTTGGACTTTAAATGAGCAGCCGGCAATACTACCTAAAACTATCGAACCAAGAGAAATAGCTGCAATAATTCTTCTTAACACCATTATCTTCCTTTGCTGTGATTCATTAATATGACTGATACAAATTAATTATTTTTCAGATAGCTTTCCGATTATATCTGACACTATTTTATCCATTTCAGACTGTTTCTGTTCCATATCATATACAAGTTTAAACTGTGTTCTTGCACGGTCAAGATTATGTTCGGAATAAGCGGTTCTGAAATATACATCTCCGTTAATGTAATCGCCTAAAAATCTTATTCCGCATTCAAGGGTCATAAGCCTTGCCGAGAGGGGCATAAGTCTTATTTCGTCGGGAGTGAGCGTGTCTGCCATTTCCTCAATAAAACCCCTTGTAAAGCATTCGAACAAATTAAGGTCACAGTAAACGAGTTCAAGATTCTTCTCGTCCTCACTGACGGGATTTGTACCAAACCGCAAAGAATCACCATAGTCGTAAAGAAGTGAACCCGGCATAACAGTGTCAAGATCAATAACAGCAACCGCATTGCCCGTAAGATCGTCTATCATAATATTATTATATTTTGTGTCATTATGGGTGACCCTTAGAGGTATACTGCCGTCCTTCATTGCATCTGTTATTGCGGACGCAATGTTTTTCCTTTTAAGGGCAAATTCAATTTCTTTTTTTACATTGTCAGCTCTGCCGGATATGTTATCGGTTATAGCTTTTTCAAAATCTGCAAAGCGCTTTGGAGTATTATGAAAATCCTTTATAGTCTCATGCAGTTTATCGGCCGGAAAGTCAGCCAAAAGCTTCTGAAATCTGCCGAACGCCTTTGCGGCATTATAAAAATGCTCAGGTTTTTCAACAACATTGTAGGTGCGTGCGCCCTCTATAAAGATATACATACGATAATATCTGCCGTCATCTGTTTTATAGAAGCTCTTACCATCAAGGGTCTTTACAATAGTAAGCGTTTCTCTAAGCGGATCTCCGCCCTCTCCGATAATTTTCTTTCTCAAATGTTCAGTAACAGCCTCTATATTTTCCATTACTTCCTCAGGTTTATCGAAAACGTCGCTGTTTATTTTCTGAAGTATAAATCTTACGGCACACGGCAGAGCTTCAAAGGTTTCATTTATATGACCGTCACCGTATGGCTCAATGTGTTCCCATATATTGAAATTTGATGCAATTGCATTTAATTCGTTATTCAAGATGTCTTATTCCTTTCTGCTTTATATACCCGAAACAACAAAATCAAGTTCAAACGGCACAACCACACTCTTTGGGTCTTCGCCGTAAAGCTTTTCTCGAATTCCTCTGTAAAGCTTATTCAGCATTTTATCGCCCTCACGGTAATCACTAACCTGAATACCGCCGTGTGCAAGAAGAATTTTTTCCGCCTTTTCGGCGAAACCGGAATTGAGATATGCCACAGCAAGATACATTTTAATTCTTGCGTTTTCTTTGAGTTCTTCACTTATGATTTCATAGCAATCGATAAGCTCACTAAAGTTTTCAACTTCAAGGAAGGTTTTGAAAACGCTCTCAACCACAGAATAATCATCGGCTTTCATTCTTACTATCTTTCTTGCATAATAGAGATAATTTTCATCGCCATCATTTTTCAACAGGGACATATACAGATGATTATTCTGATAATTACTGTCCAGCAACATACTTTTAACAGTGTTTTCCATTGCACGGTCAAATCTTCCGCAGTCATAATCAATCAGCCCCAACTGGTAATAAAACTGCCATTCTGTGCTGTTTTGGTTCTCATATGCTTTAAGGGCAGTATACATATCATCACCAATTAAAAAGCTGTCTGCGGTCGGCTCGCTCTTTAGCTTACCGGTATTGATAAAATCAACCCACTTTTGCGTCTGTACGCAAGGTAAAAACTCAAGATGTTCCGGAGCATTTTTATGTATCAAATTGTTAAGATAGCCCCAGCCGTGTCCACGCCAAATCATCTCACCCTTTTCGAAAGCAACATTTTCTGCCATATACAAATTGATTTTTTCAAGTTTTTCGGTATTGACCTTTGCGTCTATATCACTCACAAGGACAGCATAATCACTATCAACGGGATTATCCAACTGAACGCCTGTATAGCACTCAGTCCAGCTCCATGTTGTATTCGGTGGCATTGGTATACACTCATACTGCGTCTTGCCTAAACCCGCCTGTATCTCAACATAGTCGCCTGCCTTATCAGTCAGGAACTCCTGCCAGTGCTTTGAGCCTTGAATATGACCCCAGCTGAAAAGCTTTCTGCCCTTTAATCGTTTTGTAGAATACTGCAAAAGCCCCTTTCCGTTTTTATCAACATTGGCAATAAATTTTTTATTTTCATCAGGTATATCATAAAAGTAGTCTATTGTGTTCGGGATTCTTTCCGGATAGGACACATCCACACCTCTGTCAAAAGGTATGGACGATTTGGCTATGCCTGTGCCGTCGCTGTTATTGTAGGCACTATCGGCAGGCACAATAACTCTGCCGCCCTCAAACTCAGGCGTTGCAATATTGCTCCACCAATACATAGGAACTGTTTTCTCGCTTTGGTTATATATGCACATTCTTGCTATCAGCTTATCTTCGTCAAGCGTGAAATCCATTTGATAATATACGCCCCTCACACGCTCATACTCATAGAACCTAAGAACTTCCTCGCCGTTTTTGCCCGTTACCTTTGCCGCATAAAGGCTCTCGCAAGTATACGGCGTATGTCCGATTATGCCTATATTCCATTCAACACCGCCGCTAAACCACGCGTTTCTGACAGAAAGATTGCGAAAGCGAATAACATCGTTGTGATAGAGCAGGTCTTCACCCGTCTTTTTATTGATGAGTTTCCAGAGCCTGCCTCCGAGTGCAGGCAGAAACTCCGCATAAAGGCAATCATTCTCCAGGATAATAACAGGAACATCTGATTCTGTTTCATCTGTATAAAGATTTTGCTCTCTGTATGGATAGCAATTTTGCCTTTTACCGAAGCCAATAAAAAGTCCTTCATAATCACGGATAAAGGCTTTGGTTGTATTCTGCACATTGATTTCCTGTGAAAGGGCAGGCAGGGAGGATTCGTTTCCCATTTTACTAAATCTGTATTTTTTTATTTTTTGCTCTATCATTTTACATACCTCTTATATTGTACTTAGTTAAAAGGCTTTTGATCATATCAACATCAAAGCAATCATAGGGGATGTTGCGATAGTCAATGGTTTTACACCAGTCCTTTGAAAACGCAACAATTTCTTTTCCGAATTTTCCATACGATATATCCAAACGGGTTGGATTAAATTCCTTAATATCTTCTTTAAGTTTATTGCCTTTTTTTAATTCACTTATTACATATGAATAAAACTTTTCCCAACGCACCTTATAATATTCTTTTATAAGTCCGCCCCATTCACGCCATGCGTAATCATAAAGAAAACTGTCTCCGTCAACATCTCCCCAAAGCGTTACAAGAGTCTTTGCCATTATGAAAAAGTATTCCTTTTCATTCTCATCTGTTGCAAGAGTTTGACTATCATATAGCCATTTGTTGAGATTGGTTTCAGTCCTCTGTGATAAAAGCATATCAATATCATCAAGCAAATCAAGTTGTTTTCTTGCGAGAACTTCGCATTTTTCAAGTTCGTCATTTTTATAGCATTTCGCAAATTCACGCTGTCCGTAATAAAACAAATTACTTAAATATTGTGAAAAAATGATAATAACATCATAGCGATAGCCATCCTTAAGGGAAGAGTAATTATCAAGCTGTGACGCAAACAATCTTACGCTTTCAAGCAGATCATTATTATTATAAAATTCGGAAACCCTGTCCCAGCCACCTGTGTACGGAGGATCAAAAGAAGGATATGACGCAAGTGCAGAGCCCTGTGTTTCCGTGTTTCCGGGAGCTCCGGACATTGTTATAAGATTTTTCGGGCAGCCATAACAGCTTTTAAGAAGTGAAACATAAGCTTCTTTTAAATCATTGCTTCCGGTTCGCCTGACGCTGTAATTTTCAAGCCAATTTTTAATATTTACATCGTCTTTTCTTGTTAGCATATCATAGAACAAGTCATACACAAGCGGATTTTGACCTATGCCTTCAGGGAACAGTCCGCTCCCCAAACAGTTGGAAACGCCATTATTGGTAAGTGCGCCGAAAAGATTATGACTAAATGATGAAATATCTCCCTGCAAAGCGGTTCTGCCGCCAAAGTTATGAAGGTTTCCGACAATGAAATCATAACCCCAAAAGTTCTTGTTCTGTTTGTGTTTTGTGCCGTCGATATCAAGTATAAGCAGTCGTTCCCTGTGAATACCTTTAACAATCTGTTTACGCAAAGACCATGCCTGCATAATCCAAACAGCATCTTTGTCAAAATCGGTCATAATTCTTTCTATTTCCTTCCCGACCTTGCGAAGATAGAATCTGCACTTTTTCGGTGGATTATTTTCATGAAACGGATCTGTTGCATAGTGGTGATAAGCGCCCATAAGGCGTTCCATATTTTTGTAAAATGCTCCACCTATTTCGGAGAATAATTTTTCTGTAGGATCAATAATTGCACACTTCGGAAATCTGCACCAAGAATTGCTGATACTTATTTTTGCCTTCGGAAATTTTTCCTTAATATTGGCCGGCATATGTCCACCAAAGCCCTGCTGTATGGGCATCATACCAAATTCAAACATTCGATTAAGTATTTTTTTGCCAAGCTCTAACCGCTCATAAACATATTTTTCTTCTTTTGGAGGCATATATCCGATAATATTTGTCATCTGCTGCCACGGCCAAAATGCCAACCCGGAAATTGTTCTGAGCGCTTCATCCTTACTGTAACCGAATTGCTGTAAGGTTTCATACCATACAGCTTCGTTGCCAACCACCGCAAGTGGCATATTGATACCGTTTAATGCCATAAAATCAAGTTCTTTTTCCCAACGTTCCCAATTCCACCAGCACATTGAATAGGAAAAAGTGCAGTAGTTAAGATAAACACGATATTTTTCGGGTATTGTAACAGTTTCCGCATTTTCAAACGGTGTAGGTTTTTCAGTTATAAGCGCTCTGTTTCCTGCCCATGAGAGGTTTACATTTTGATATTTCTTTAGATAATAATATAAACCGTTACAGGCTGAAATAATGCAGTTTCCCTTTATTACAACACGACCGTCTCTATATTCAAGAGTAAAATAATCGTCGTTTATTCCGCTTATTTTATTATCAACACTTATATAGTAATCATCTTCGCTGAGATTTAATCTTTTCAGCATGCCCTTTATAATATCATCCATAATAAACCCGCCTATATAGAAATCGTTTATTCAACCTTATAAGTATCTTTATCGAAATCCACCGTTATTTTAACGCCGTTTGAAAACTCCGTTTGCTGTATTCTCCTGTTTTTGTCCAAAAATTTGTGATTTACCATTTCGGCATTATAAACCAATTCGTTTACCTTGGCGATTTCTAAAGTTTCCGCTATTCTTTGCTTCAATTCCTCATCACTTTGCTCACCTAAAGCAGCCATGGAATTATTGAAATACGGACTTTGACCATTCAAAATACAATGTAGCTTGCCTGCATCACCATCGGGGATTCCCCAGCCGCCTTTGCCTTCGGTGTGCCACGGAACAAACACACAATCGTGATAGACCAAATTTGTGAGCGGTACAGGCACTCCCACTGCCGGACCGCCGTCCTGCGGCGTTACAGCATAAGGTGCATGATGCACTAAGTCAAGATACTGTACCATATTACATCCGATTTCCTCGCTGCTGACTATAAGGCCCTGCTTTCTGAGCATATTAAAGCACTCTCCTCGGGCAGCAATGCTCTGATGTCTTGTAGTCATATATTTAGGATTATAGTTTTCATCGCCCCACATAATTCCCCATACATCAAGATATGTACCTTTAATTTTAACACCGTGCTCTTCTAACTCTCTGTAGGTTCTTTCAACAAACGGCTTTGCAAGCGTGCTGTCCAAATAATTGTGCGGACCTCCTGCCCAATAATCGCAGTATTCCTTATTCATATTAATGTTGCAGACACATTTATCAGGGTCATACACTTCACTGTCAAGATAATAATCCCTATACTGGTCATGCAAACCAAACTCATAACCGATTGCGTCACAGTAATCGGCTAATTTTTTCATTCCTTCATAGCCGCCTGCTTTGGGATTCGGAGGGAGAATATACGGATGGAGATTGTCATAACCTCTTTTGCCCCAGCCATCTGTATGGACATAGGCTCTGTCAAGTCCCAGCTTTTTATACCTTGAAAACTTCTCAATCGTTTCCTCAAAGGTATTATGCATTACCTCTCCTATCTTTGTCTTTTTGTAAATGCCGCTTTCGGGAACATTATTCTCCATAATCCGCCAATGAATTATCGGTGCACCGATAAGCTTTTTTACATTGGGGTTTGCTTTGATTTTTTCATCTATCGTAACCAGTCTGCCGTGCTTTTCTTCGTTTTTTCTGAAATCCTTTGCTATTTTTACATAATCACAGTCACGCATAAAATGCATATGTAAAATCCGCTTATAACCCACTTTACCTAACTGAGAGCACCATTTCGGAGAAGTTAATAAAGCCTGTTTTTTGTTATAACACGACAAAAGCGTGCAGTCATTGCTGTCATCAATAACAGCAGAAAAACCGTGGTTGCCGCAAACTCTGCCCCATAGTCCTAAATACGCATCACCGGTATTAATTTTTCTGCTGTATAATGTAAGAAGCGTGATTGCCTTTCGATTTTTCTGCCAATTATCATAAATTAATGTACCCTGTCGTATAGGGTCAACAGAATAGCTGTCGTTTGAATCGTATTTCTTTGCATTAAACGGCTGAGGAAAGAAAAATGCTTTTATATCCATATCGTTTTCGTTTTCACTTTCAACAGAAAAATCAATTCTGCCGTCATTAAGCAGTTCAGCTGTTACCTTTAATTTTAATGGCAGTATTCTGAATCCCACCGGGAACTTGGAGTATTCGGAAATAATTTTATTTTTGGTTGTTTTATGCTTAACAGATAAAGCACAGAAAAAAGGCAGTCTGTAAGACAAATATTTGCCGAACATTTTAACATTAAATGAAACAAACGGCTTTCTTCCTTGACCTATCCAACTGAACCCGTCGTGAATAACCTCATACTTTAAATTGTTGTTTAATAACTTTAAAATGGTGTTATTATTAGAGATTTGTATGGTTTTCATCACAAAAATTCCTTTCCTTATTAAAGTTTTATTTGGTTTAGTTTTATTGAAAAAGATATTTATTTCACGAAAATTAAGTTAATGCAAACTTTTTCGTTCATTGTTATGCATAAATTTTCTGTTGATATAAACGATTTTCTATGATATTATAACAAATGTACTATGCGCAATATACCCATAATATCACACATTATAACCACTTTATCACAGTGGAGGCGGTCATTAACTATGGAGCAGGAAATTGTATATTATAAAACTATATCGGATAATCGGACTTATACTATAGCAATGTCCGGAATAACAGATAAAAATCCGTATTTTTATAACTCTCAAACCAAAAGCAAATACTACATTTTCGAGTTTTTGCTCAGCGGACAAGGTACAATAAATATAGATAACAAAACCTATTTCCTGAAAAAAAATGACTTTTACCTTGTTCCGGCAAACAGTAATTACGAATATTTTACAGAAGTTGACGACCCTTACCAAAGGTACTGGGTCTGTATGGAAGGAACTTTGATAGATGGTTTATACAACACATATTTCAAAGAAAAAAACATTGTAATTGCCAATACAGATTTTTCACCTTATTTTAAACAACTCTTCAATATATTAAAAAAATCGGATGATATTTTGGTAGATAAACATGATATTCCTCTTTTAATTCACGAGATTTTTTTGACTGCCGCAAATAACCTCTCTTTTCCTGAATACTTTAATTCAAAATCAGTAAAAGGGAGTGCTTCTGCGCTTAAAAATTATATCTGCTCTAATTTTTCAAGGTCTTTTTCATTACAGGAAATGTCTGATAAATTTTGTATGAGCAAAAATCAAATTATAAATGTCTTTAAAAAAGAATATCATATCACACCTCAATTATTTTCAACACTTTATAAATTGGATATGGCGGAAGAAATGTTGAAACGAGGCACGAGCGTTAAAGAAACCTCCCAATATTTGGGGTATTCGACGGACAAATATTTCAGTTCAATATTTAAGAAGTATAAAAAGAAATCTCCGTCGCAAGTTAAAAAGCATAATAATGATTCCGTCAATAATTAAAACAAATATGCTGAAAATATTGACTTACATCAGAAAAAATAATTTAGTCTGTCGCTCTTCTTATAACCCGATTTCAATAATACTGTTTCTAACTTTCTATGGATAATATTCAATACCTTTTTTCTTTTTCTGTTGTAATATATTTTCAAGTGGGTAGTTCACTTTCACCTGCCATTATGACAGGTGGCACCTGTCACCAAAGAACATATTTATCAATTAAAAAAAGAACCCTCTTGATGTAGAATGTATATCAAGAAAGGATTCTTATGGTGAAAAAATTATTGACATTCAAAATAATCTTAAATATAATTTAGAATTTATAAAATTCCTAAGGAGACTTAGAATTCAATGAAAATATATATTATTGAGGACGACAAAGTCCTTCGAACAGAACTGATGAAGCTGCTTTGCTCGTATGGCTATCACTGCGATTACAGTGAAGACTGGCAGAATATCATACAGTTGGCATTGCAGTCATCCCCTGATTTAATACTGCTGGATATTAACCTTCCACTATTTGATGGATTTCATATCTGTCGGGAAATCCGCAAGCAATCGGAAGTTCCGATCATTGTTGTTACCAGCCGCAGCACTGATATGGATGAGTTGATGAGCATGAATCTTGGAGCAGATGATTTTATTACAAAGCCTTATAATACGCAAATACTGGTTGCCCGTATTGCTGCACTTTTGAAAAGAAGCACGCATGTGCCTGTTTCAGAAGACATCGAGCATAAAGGTGTGATTTTTCGACAATCGAAAGGATTGATTTCTTACGGTACTGTAAGTGTAGAACTGACAAAGAATGAAATGAAAATTTTATCTGTTTTACTCAAAAATGCCGGAAAAATCGTTTCTCGTGATGAGTTAATGGATGAATTGTGGCAATCAGATGAATTTGTTGATGATAACACGCTGACTGTGAATGTAAATCGGCTACGAAAAAAACTGGAAAATATCGGTGCAAAAGATTTCATTGCTACAAAACGTGGTATGGGGTATTTGATATGAAATTTTCGACATTTTTAAAGGATAAATGGATTTTTCTTTTGTCACAGACCGGAATCATCCTGTTTATGGCGTTGCTGTTGAATGTAATGAAGATTAACAATGCTGTAAATGCCCTTGTTTGTATGTGCGTGCTCTTTATTACAGCCGGTGCCATTGTGTTGGAATATAATCAAAAGAACGGCTTCTACAGAGAGCTTTACAGAAATCTAGGAACATTGGAGAAGAAATATTATATCTCCTCAGTAACGGAAGACCCCGGATTTGTGGAGGGCACAATTCTGATGGATATATTAAGACAGACCACGAAATCGATGAACGACGATATAGCAGACTATCGTCGGATGAATACTGAGTATCAGGATTATATTGAAACATGGATTCATGAAATCAAGATTCCGATTTCCTGTATTGATCTTATTTGTGAAAACAATAAGGGTAAAATGGCTTCCGGTGTGAAAGAGGAACTTTCCAGGATTGACGGTTATGTGGAACAGGCACTTTATTATGCCAGAAGCACCAACCTTGAAAAGGATTACATGATTCGAGAAATCAGGTTAGATGAATTGATAAAGGGAACACTCAAAAAACACTCAAAGCAGCTAATTTCAGCAAAAGCGACACCTCATTTTGATAACCTTTCCCAAACAGTATATGGTGATCCGAAATGGTTGGAATTCGTTCTGGGGCAGTTGATTGCCAACAGCATAAAATACAAAAAGGATACGCTTACGCTGACATTTTCTGCATATGAGGAACAGGATGACGTTCTGTTGTATATTTCAGATGATGGTATTGGCATTCCGGAGAGTGAATTACCACGTATATTTGAAAAAGGATTTACGGGAACAAACGGACGAAGTCATGCAAAATCCACCGGTATTGGTTTATATCTGTGTAGAAAGCTCTGTAATAAGATGCATTTGTCTATCTCGGTGTCTTCTACCAGTGGACAGGGAACAACTATGCAGATTAGTTTCCCGAAAGATTCAAGATTGCTTTTAGAATAAGAAAGTGTAAACAGTATTAGCGGACTGCCATAGTGTAGTTCGCTTTCTTAATGTGACAATTTTGTTCGTTTTATGTAAGATAAAACGATTTTAACTTATCGTAAACTCCGATATACTATGATTGATGATTCGGTTGGTTGATACCGTGTCTTCGATAATTTCGGAGGTAATATTATGAAGGTAATAATTACAATAAGTATGGGAGGGCATTATGAAACATTTTAATGCTTTCCAGCTAAAGTTTTTTATGGCGATGCTAATGGTGTTAGATCATTTAGACCATATTCCCGGATTTCTTCCGCTTTGGTGGATGGAAATTTTCCACGTTATCACAAGATGCGTTGCACCATTCTTTGCTTATATGGCAATAGAAGGTTTTATTCACACACGAAAACAGACTAAAATATAACGGCCGTCTGTTTCTGTGGGCAGGAATTATGTTTGCAGGAAACTTCGGATTAAATCATCTGTTAAATGAAGATTCACTTACAATCTACAATAACATTTTCTTTACACTGGCAATGGGAATACTTGCACTGAACATATGGTGTTATAAGGTAAAAAGCACAAAACTTAGCCCTAAAACGATAATGGCACTACGTATTTTGATTGGAATTCCTGTTTCAATATTTGCATGTGTAGCATATGAAGGCAGCAATTCGGTCGTTCCGTTTATGTTGATATGCTATATTTTTCGTGATAAGATTAAGATACGCAATATAGCAATCCTTATATTATCGGTGTTGCTATTTATTCCTTCATTCCAGATATATCCATCTATGGAGACAACGATAAAGGCGCTGATGTTTAATAGTGATTGGCTGTTGTTTACAACGATTCCGTTTATGTATTTGTATAATGGAGAACGAGGACCAAAAACAAAATTCAGTAAATACTTTTTCTATGTGTTCTATCCGGCACATTTGTGGCTTTTGGCATTAATCGGATACTTAACAATAGTTTTATAAGGAGAATATGATGAAAAATATATTAAAAGTAGAACATCTTGAAAAATATTATGGAAATAAAGGAAACATTACACGTGCCATTGACGACATCAGTTTTGATGTTGCAGAGGGTGAATACATCGGTATTATGGGAGCATCCGGTAGCGGAAAAACCACACTATTGAACTGTATTTCAACTATTGACAGTGCTACGGCAGGACATATTTATCTTGAGGGAGAAGATCTCACAACGCTGAAATCTTCACAGCTGGAACGGTTCCGCAGAGAAAAGCTCGGATTTATTTTTCAGGACTTTAATCTTTTGGACACACTTACAGGTTTTGAAAATATTGCACTGGCTCTTACCATTATGAAAGTTCCTGCAAAAGAGATTGGGCAAAGAGTACAGAAAGTGGCTGAACTTCTGAATATCACCGATGTACTTTCAAAACATCCGTATCAGATGTCCGGAGGGCAAAGACAGCGTGTCGCTTCTGCCAGAGCAATCGTTACAAATCCTTCTATAATTTTGGCAGACGAGCCCACCGGTGCACTGGATTCAAAGTCCGCTCGTATGCTTTTGGAGAGTTTCCGAAAACTGAACGATGAAATACAGGCAACGATTCTTATGGTAACACACGACGCCTTTACAGCAAGCTATTGCAAGAGAATTCTATTCATTAAGGACGGAAAATTGTTCAATGAGCTGATTCGTGGTATGGAAAGCAGAAAAGAGTTTTTTGACCGCATTATGGAGGTTATTGCTCTTTTGGGAGGTGACCTGAATGCTGAGTAAACTGGCTTTCAAAAATGCATCAAAAAGCATTAGGGATTATGCAGTCTATTTCTTCACTCTGGTGCTTGGCGTATGTGTGTTTTATATGTTTAATTCCATCTATGCCCAGAAGGACATCATGGTAGTTACGCAAACAACTGCCGAGTCTATGAAAGCATTGAGACAGATACTGTCGTATATTTCTGTTTTTGTAGCTGTAGTTTTGGGATTTCTGATTGTCTATGCTAATAATTATTTTATCCGGAGACGTAAAAAAGAACTTGGTGTTTATATGACACTGGGAATGAGCAAACGAAATGTTTCTATGATTCTTATGTTGGAAACTTCGTTCATGGCATTTACGGCATTAGTTATAGGGCTGTTGCTTGGAATATTTGGCTCTCAGATGATGTCCGTTTTTACTGCAAAAATATTTGAGGCTGATCTTTCTGCATATCGATTTGTATTTGCACCCGATGCCGCAGTTAAAAGTGTGATTTATTTTGGTGTAATATTTTTAGTGGTTATGGTCTTGAATACAATCGCTATTGGAAAATACAAGCTGATTGATTTACTATATGGTGGAAGAAAAAATGAGACCATAAGAATAAAGAACATGAAAACAGCAACAAAGGTATTTGTAGCTTCCGTATTATGTCTTGCTACCGCATATGCACTTATTCTGAATAATGGAATTGTTCATGTCAATCTGTATTTTGCTTTATCAATTATTTTGGGAACTGTAGGGACACTGTTGTTCTTTTGGTCTCTGTCCGGTATTCTTATAAAGATTATGCAGCGTAACAAAAGACTTTATTTTAAACAGCTCAATATGTTTGTTGTGCGTCAGTTTTCCAGCAAGATTAATACGAATTTTGTATCGCTTTCTGTTGTCTGCATTGTCCTGCTACTCGTCATCGGAATCTTTTCTACCGGGTACAGTATGCAGAACATTTTATCAACGCAGTTGCGTACAGAAATACCGTATGAGTATAGTGTTATAGACTATAATTATGGCGAATCGGATACGATTTCAAGCCGACTGCCCTCTGAAATCAAGGGCAGTAGCTTGATTGCAGACAGCTATGAATGTGTGGAAGGTACCATGGCAGAGGGAAAGGCATGCTATAAAGATTACGATGTTCAGATACCCGAAGCAATGTCTGCTTATGGATTTGGAGATACTCCTCTGACATTTGTAAGCCTGTCAGATTATAATGGCATGCGTAAACTACAAGGCATGGACGAGATTGATTTATCAGAAAATAACTACAGAATCTTATATGATAACGAAAATGTTTGTGAACTTGCAAAACAATTTCATGATAAAAATATCAATATTACTATTGATGAAAATGTGCTTTCTCCGACGAACGAAGCTGAAAAATTTACCATGTCAAACAGTGACATGGGTCAAATCATATTTGTAGTCGCAGATACATGGATGAAAAATATGAATGTCGATACAAGGATATGGAATGTACAGTGTGTGAATGAAGACGCAGCAAAAGAATTTGGTGCATTGTTGGATAATTATCAGGAAAAAAGCGAAGAAGAATGTGTCTTTGTACATTACGCAAGTAAGCGACAGGTATATGAATCTTCGATTACTACAAAGGCAATCATAGCATTTCTGGCAATTTACCTTGGTATTGTATTTATGATAGCCTGTGGAGCAATTCTTGCTATTCAGCAGCTATCTGAAGCTACTGATAATGTAGAACGATACAATCTCCTAAAAAAACTGGGTGTAGAACGACGTGAACTGAATCGTGCACTGTTTGTTCAAATTCTTAGCTATTTTCTGCTTCCGCTTTTTCTGGCAGTGATTCATTCAATTGTTGGATTGACAGTGGCAAGCCGTGAAGTTATCAAAGTTTTTGGAAATATGAATGTAGCATCCACGATCTTTGCAACATCGGTATTTATTGTGTTAGTGTATGGAATTTATTTTCTATTGACATATGTGGGAAGTAAAAGCGTTATCAACGGTATATAATCGTTGTTCTATTTTACTAAGTTCAGAATTAGTTTTATCTGTATGCCAAGCAGTAATTACCCATATTATTGTGCTTATAACTCCACCTAAAACAGCAGACGCAATTGTTTGTACACTTCCGTTTTTACAGAATACTATTACAAGGACAAGTAAAACACTTATAAATATTTTTATTCCTTTTTTCATAACAACTCCTCAACAGATATGTTTTCATTGGTTATCAATTCGGAGTGTAAATGCTTATTAAAAATTTTCACAGGTTTGTCGCTGTGAATTTCCGTTACAAGTCCGTTTTGCCATTTGAAGCTGATTTTAGCACCGTTTACAACCATATTACTTACCTCACCCGTTTTACCGAAGCTATCCGGCAAGGCAGGGATAAGTTCAATAACGCCGTTTTCTTCGGTTATCAGCATTTCGTTTATGCCTGCAACAAAGCCGAGATTTCCGTCAATTTGGAAATAAAACGGCGGATGAACGCAGAAAAGATTTTTGAAAACAGAATGACTGAGCATACTGCGAATGACCTTTTGCGCCGTTTCCTTTTCACGCAGTCTTGCAGAAAAGCAGATTGCCCAAGCCGCCGACCAGCCTATATGCTGATCCGAATTATCAATTCTATAATGAAACAGTTTTTTTATCCATTCCGTTTGCTCTTTGTTACCGTAAAAGCCAATAACATCGGCAGGGTAAAAGGCATATAACGGAGAAAAATGACGATGCCCCGGTTCTGGAGTTTCAAAATCCTTATGCCATTCGCAGATACCGTTTTTGCCATCTTTGAACGGATACAAAAGCGGTGCTTTTTCTTTTATTTCCGCTTTCAAATCGTTATCGTCCGACAGTTCAAGTGCATTTTGAAAAGCCTGCTTGACAAGTCCCATATCAAATGCAGAGGCGTAGTCGAGCTTACAGCTTTTGCTGTTATGGGAGAAAACATTTTCAGGCGATGCAGAGGGACAAATAACATACTTGCCATCGTGCATAATGAGAAAACCACAGGCAAAGCGTGCTGATTCTGTAACAATTTCCTTGATTTTATCCGTGTAATCTTCAAGAAAGCCGTTTTTGTAATGAGCATAGATTTCATTAGAAAGCCACACACCGCAAAGAGGAGCGAACATATAGCTGCAGTCGCCCTTTACAGGAGGAGTTTTTCGCCACAAATCGACATTGTGATTGCACGCAAAGCCACGGCAACCGTAATTGATTTTTGCCGTCTTTCTGCCGTTTTGCATAGTTTCGTAAACCATATTTATAAGCGGCTCGATACAATCCGAAAGTCCCGAACGGCTTGCCCCCCAATAGTTCATCTCGGTGTTGATATTAACAGTATAGTTACTGCTCCATGGCGGACGCACGGAATTATTCCAAATGCCCTGCAAATTAAGAGCCTGACCGCCATTTCGGCTACCTGAAATAATCATATATTTGCCGTAGTTATACAGTAGCTCGGTAAGTGCTTTTTCGTCACCGCCGTTTTTAACCGACTTTAATAATTCGTCAGCCGTTGTGTCATTGTCGCAGTTAAAGGTTATGCTTTGATTGCTGTATAGCGAATCGTAGTCGTAAACATGATTTGCTTTCAAGGTGTCATAATCCTTGTTGACGGAATTCAGAAAAAACTCGCATTTTTGTTTAACCGCATTTCTGTTTGTTTGCGGCATTTCATCATAACCGTTAAAGCCTGTCGCAGTTGCAAAATATAATGTCAGCTCAGTTGCATTTTTAACTGTAATATTACTTCTTTTACTGCTTATCTCACCGTTTGTCTGCACCTGAGTTTGCAAACAGTAAGCCATCCCCTTTTTCTCGTTATAACGGACAGGACGAAGTTCCGTCTTCAAATAATTCGGTGCTGCATAATCGGGAGCATTACCGAGGAGAAAGAGATTGTTTTTCTCTGTGTCAACTTGATATTTGAGTTTGCTTTTTGCCTTGATTTTAACCGAAAAAGGCTTATCTGTTTTAATTCTGTAAACGGATATTTTATCGGGATATGACGAAAAAGTCTCTGCGGTACAGCCCTTTGATTTAACGGTGTGTACTGCGTTTGACAGGTCAAGACTTCTTGAATAGCAAGCCTTATCAATACCGCTGAATTTAAGCGAAATTTCACCCAAGGGCATAAAAGCTTCACTGTAAAAGCCTGTCAGCTTTTCCTCGCAAAGAGCGTCAGCCTCTGCGTTTTTACCCTCAAAAATCAGATTGCGTACACGCTCAAGGTTTTCAAGACTTACCTTACTGTTATAATCTTTTGGATAACCTGACCAAAGCGTGCCGTCGTTGAAGCATAAGCGCTCCTTTTTCAGCGAGCCGTAAATCATAAGCCCCATATATCCGTTGCCGAGTGGTAAAGCCTCTCGCCATATTTTTGCCGCTTTTGTGTACTTAATAGTCTGCATATCAAGTCTCCTGTGAATTAAAGCATATTTTTTATTTTTTCACATTCTGTTAAGTTATCAAAACCGTAAAATGTCTTTGCATTTTCAAAAAGAAATTTTTTCTTTTCGGTTTCTGTTAAGTCCTTTGATTTGAGAATAAAATCAAAGCTCATTTTGTATGTGATTTCAACCATCGTCCGTGGGTAATCACTGCCCCACATCAGATTGTCAATACCGCAGATGTCAATGGCTTCTTTGATTGCTTTTATTGCTGAGGGATAAGGATAAAACTCGTTGTTAAAAAGCCAAGTGATGCCACCGCTTTCGATATAAACATTTTTATTCCTTGCAAGCTTAATTTGGTCTGTCCAGCCGTTTCTCGTAACCATACCAAAATGACCGATGGCAATTTTAAGATTAGGAAACTGCTGTATTATTTCAAATAGAGAGCCTGTTTGAGTATCTCCGTCAGCAAGGTCGATGGAAATAAATTTACCGTTTTTGTCAGCCTGCTCAAACACCTTATAGTGCTTTGTTAAGTCCTGTGTAGGAAGTCTGCCTGCACAGATTTTTATTCCGTCAAAGCCGTCAACTCTAAACGATTTGTTTTCCTCATAAAGAGAGCAGATTTTAAGCCTGTTTGGATATTTTCCTTTTGCAGATAACAAATAACTGTCTTGATTACCGTCAATTTCCTCTTGGGTAATTATCGCACCGCTGACGCCTGCGTAGTCCATATTTGCAACAAAGCGTTCGACGGTATTTTCGCCGTCTGTCATAAAGGGAGGCATCATCTGTCTGATTTCACCGCCGAAATTACTTTTGCCGTTACCGACGGAAAAAACATCTCTGCCGTCAATCTTACCCTGTTGTGCTTTCCATAAATGTGTGTGTGCATCAATAATCATAAGGTTACACCGTCTTTGAATATTGCAATTTCACGATAGCCGTTTTGCTCGCTTTTCGTTTTTCTTTTGTTTGCCGTTTCAATGATTAAATTAAAAAGAGCGTTTTCATTTTCTGTCTGTGCGTCAAAATCAATCCAAGTTTTTTTCTTTTCAGCAACGGCTGAATTGGTTGCAATTTTAATTGTTGGAACAGGCGCACCGAGAGGCGTTCCTCTGCCTGTTGTGAACAAAATCAAATGACATCCCGCAGCAGTTAAATTAGTAACCGCAACCATATCGTTACCGGGACCGTTTAGCAGGTTAAGTCCTGCTTTTTCGGCTATATCGCCGTAATCAAGCACGGCAGTAACAGGAGCCGTTCCACCCTTTTGAACACAACCGAGCGATTTTTCCTCAAGTGTTGTAATACCGCCATCTTTGTTACCCGGAGAAGGATTTTCACTGACCGGCTGATTGTGAGAAATAAAATATTCCTTGTAATTGTTTATCAGCCTAACAGTATCATTGAACACATTTTCATCAACGCATCTGTTAATAAGTATCTGCTCTGCGCCGAACATTTCAGGCACCTCGGTAAGCACTGCTGTACCGCCCATTGACACAAGCCTGTCGGTGATTTTTCCGCAAAGTGGATTTGCAGTAATGCCGGAAAGACCGTCACTGCCACCGCATTTAAGACCGATTTTTAACCTTGAAATTGGAACAACGGTGCGTGTATCGTGCTTCGCAAGGTCTTGTAATTCGGATATGATTTTTACACCCTCGGCGATTTCATCATCAAAATCCTGACAGTTTAAAAACCGTATTCTTTCTTCAGCATAATCGCCGAGAACCTTTTTAAATTCTGCGATATTGTTATTTTCACAACCTAAGCCGAGAACAAGCACACCACCTGCGTTTGGATGCTTAACAAGTCCGCAGAGCACCTTTTGTGTTATGCTTAAATCATCACCAAGCTGACTGCAACCGTAAGGATGAGTAAAGCAGAATGCACCTGCTTTGTCTGCAAGCACCTTTGCGATACTGTTTATGCAACCGACCGTTGGAATAATCCAAACATCATTTCTTATTCCTATATCACCGTTTTTGCGTTCATAAGCGTTTATCACGGCAGGCTCGGTGCTTTCGGGATATTCAAAATCGGGAGAATATGTATATTCAAGAGTACCTGCAAGGGATGTTTTAAGATTATGGCTATGCACCTGCTCACCCTTTTTTATGTCCTCACAGGCGACACCTATGGGAAAGCCGTATTTTATAATCTGCTCGCCCTTTTTAATATCTCTGACTGCATATTTGTGACCGTTATCAAGACAGACCTTTACATTATCTTTCTCACTGATTAAGACATACTCCATCTGATTGCCTCCCTTATACCGTCACGGTGTATTCTTTCAAGGCTTTCGTTTACAGTATCAAGCATACCGCTTAAATCCTGTCCCCATAAATCTGTATTTGAAAGTATACTTTTTATATCATTATTTTTTATATAGTCAACTGCGTATTCACTGTCCGTTACCTCATTGGTTTTGTAATATTCAATAAGGCAGGCAAGTGAAAAAACAAGGGGCTTTGGCGGACAATTATTTTTATCAACATAATCATTAACCGTAGGTAAAACCCTTGCGGTAAATTTGCTGACGGAATTAAGTGAAATTGATTTCCACAAATGCCTGATATACGGATTTGCAAAGCGCTCCAAGACTGCATTGGCAAATGATTTTATCTCGTCTGTATTGTCAAGCATAGGTAATATATAATCAAAAAGGCAGGTGTTAAGAAAAGCGTTTAACTGTTCATCCTTCAGGCTTTCGCCTACTGTTTCAACATTGCATAAAAGTGACGGAAAAACCAACGAGGTATGAGAGCCGTTTAATATACGCACCTTCATTTTTTTATACGGTGCAACATTGTCCGTCCATATAACATTAAAGCCTGCTTTTTGCAATGGCAGTTTATTTTCAAAATCGCCCTCAATTACCCACAAATGATACAGCTCTGCCGTGTCAAGAAGATTGTCACGGTAGCCTATTTCATCAAAAATATGTTCTGCTTCGTCCTTTGGATAGCCTGTTACAATTTGGTCAACAAGAGTGTTGCAAAATGTGTTTTCACTTTTTATCCAAGTGATAAAGTCTTTTCCGAGTTCCCACTTTTTAGCATATTTTATAACGCATTTTTCAAGTTCTTTTCCGTTATTATCAATAAGCTCACAGGCAAAAATAACAAAACCGTTCAAATTGTTTTTATATCTCTTATAAAGGAACTGCGTCAGCTTTGCAGGAAATGAGTCGGCAGGCTTGTCGGTAATTTTGCAGGTGTCATCAAAGGAAATTCCTGCCTCGGTAGTATTTGAAACAATAAAATGCAAATCGGGATTTTTTGCAAGAGAGAGAAAGCCTTTAAAATTCTCATAAGGATTTATAGCACGGTTGATTGAGTTAATCTCGTTTATACTGCTTATCTCGTTGCCGTTTTCAATACCTCTTAAAAGAAGATTGTATCTGCCATTTTGAGAATTGATTTTTTCAACTGCCTTTGAATTTGTGGGCGAAACCACAACAATTTTGCCGTCATACAAACCTTGCTTGTTGAGTGCGTCGATAAAATAATCCGCAAATCCACGGAGGAAATTACCTGTACCGAATTGTAAAACAGTTTCTTTCATATTTAATCCCCAAACTTAATTAATAGTTTAGCAAGCGTTCCGTCGTTATGTGAAAGTGCCTCGAAGGCATCCTTTGCCTTATCAATATCATAAACACCGCTGACCATTTTTATTATATCAGCCTTACCGCTTTTTACAAGGTCAATAAGTTCTTCGAAATTCTTGGTAAAGGCGTTGCGGCTACCGAAAATATTAAGCTCTTTCTTCAAAATAACAGAGTGAACAAAGGTGGTTTCTCGCTTGCCGTTGCCGATTAAAATAATATTTGCACCGTGTGCCGCCTCATCAATACAATTTAAAAATGTTTCCGGTGCTCCGCAAGCTTCAACGCAAACATCAAAGCCGTTGCCGTTTGTAAATTTCTCGCAAGCCTTGTGCAAATCGGTTTGATTAACATTAACCACACAATCTGCACCGAACTCTTTAGCAAGCTCAAGACGACTTGACAGCATATCGGCAATAAGCACTCTTGCGCCCATTGATTTTGCTTTGATAAGAGCAAACAAACCGATAGGACCTGCTCCCATAATCAGCAGGTTGTCGCCGTTTTTAACCTCTGCCCTTGAAAGAGCGTGACAGCTTATTGAAAACGGCTCAATAAGTGCAAGCTCCTTTGCGGAAAGTCCCTTGCCGTCAATAATTCTCTCAATCGGCATTGTGATATATTCCTGAAAGCTTCCGTCACGCTGAACGCCCATAGTTTGATTATCGTGGCAGGCGTTGACAATTCCACGCTTGCAGGCATAGCACTCACCGCAGTTAAAATACGGATTGCAGGTAATTATATCTCCAGCCTTTAAGCCTCTGTCGTTTTCGGGTATTTCAACAATCTGTGCCGAAAATTCGTGGCCGGGTATTCTTGGGTATGTAGTAAACGGCTGATTGCCTGTATACGACGCAACATCTGCACCGCAGATACCGCAGTAAAGTACCTTTAAAAGTGCTTCGCCCTTTTCCGCCTTTGGCATTTCCTTTTCAATTATTTTTACTTCATTCGGTTGTGTAATCTGAATTGCTTTCATCATTTTTCCTCGTCAATATAATTTTTGTTCCAAATAACCGCAGTTTTCAGCGGTGCACCTTTGGAATAGATTTTGTTCTCATAAGCGATAATAGGATTATCTGTAAATTCGTCCTTGTCAATCAATTCTACAAGGCTGTCAAACTTACTGTCACACAATAGCTCAATTGCCGTTTCCATATGCTTTTGTGTAAAGTTGATTGACGCTAAAATCACCTGGTTTTTGAAGCCGAAGGGCATTGTGTTGTAGGTTACTTTAGGACCTAAAGAAAAGCTGTTGTAAATTCCGTTACAGCCTAAAACATTTTGCCCAAAGGCTATGTGGTGTTCAACCTCTGTTCCGCTTGTACCTACAAAAATTGTTGCCGTACCGCCGATTTTGTCTGTTATTGCCTTGGCGGTTTCGCTTTCATTCATACCACTTGTTGAAAGATAATCGCATTTCAGTTCATTTTTAACAAACTGTGCCTTCTTACTGCTTGCATCACTCCGTGCAGCGAAAAGAATATTTGCGTCCTTTTGATTTTTGCGAATTTGGTCGCCGATAAACAAACCTGTTGTACCTAAGCCGAAAATAACTACACGGTCAAATGTACTTTTAACTGCAAACATTCTTGCGGTCATCTCGTCACATTTGCGTTTTGCAAGCTCAACACGGAAATTCTGCGCCTCACCGATATCACACATACGCTCATACTGAAATACTGCACAGGCATAAGGGTCGGAAAAAACAAGCCTTTTTGCAAGTGACAAGGGCAATTTGGTCAAGCCCTCATACTCACTCGGCAAGTGCAAAAGCATATCGGGATTGAAATATCCTTTGTCGCAGAAAATTCCATCTGCACCGTCGCAACCGTATTCAAAATATGTTTCATCCTCGGTAAATCTTGTCGGGTCATAGCTGTCACCGCCACGAATTAAAACAATTGCAAAGCGGTTTTCACTCGGCACCCAAACAGCGCCCTCGTGACCGTTGATAAGCCTTTTTTCACCCTCGGGAAATTTCTTGTCAAGCAGTCCCTGTCTGCCCATTTTCATCAGCTCAAAATCCGTTCCGCAAAATCCGCAGAAAACAGGCATTGCTTCAATGCCCTCTTTTTTCTCCTCACCTCTTAATCTTTGGCGGGGAGGATTAATCAAATTAATTTCGCCGTATCTTAAAGACTTTTTTTCATCATTGACAAAATATGTACCGTATGTTTTCAAATTTACAACCTCTCAAAAATCTTTAATTTCTAAATTAACATTGTTATTTTCATCAATAGTAATAACTGTTCCGCCAAGAGTTTTTGATGAGAAATAGCAGTTATATGAGCTTTTTGTCATATAGCAAAGTTTAACTCCGTTATAATCGGCAACAAAATTGTTGTTATGGTCGTGACCTGCAAACATATGTGTACCGCCATTTGCTTGAAACGCTTCAAAGAACCCGTCGTTATCGCGTGCGGTACAACTGTCCTCCTGCCTCAATCCCATTTCAAAATTATCGTTAAGTTCTTTATATTCGGGTACGGGAACGTGCATAAATGCCATATTGGGCACATTTTTACCGCTCGTTTTGTTAATACCGTTTACTGCCCATTTGTACCACTCAATCTGATTTTCGTTTACACCGCCGTCGGTAATTGCGCCGTCAACTATTCTGTACTGACCATCATCAAGCATAAACAGAGAATAAACAACCTCGTTATTTCGTGTAAGATTAACGATATAATTACCCATACCGTTCATACCCTCGGGACCGCATTTGAACAGGCAATGCTTTGCACTTTCATATATTTCGCAAAGCTTTGATTTATCGGCTCTGCCCTCGTAATCGTGATTGCCGAAAACAGGCGCCCAAGGAATTTCAAATTTTTCCATAAAATCGCAAAACTGCTGCGTACAAATATCATTCCAAGCCGTTAAAACCGTGTCACCTCCAACAACAATTAAATCGGGTTTAACCTCATTGATAAGCTGTTTCAGCTGAATTTCACCCATACCATCCAAAATAAAATTGGTACCAAGACAAGCACCGAATGAGGCAAAATTGCGAATATGAATATCGGTTAAGCAGAGGATTTTGAAATCGTCTTTTTCAATTTCAAGGCTTTGTGCATAATCGGGTGTGTATGTATCCTCCGCACTCCATTTATCGCAAACGGCAACACCCTTTTGCTCCTTCAGTGCAACAGAGGCAAAATAGCCGTTACAAATACAAACTATCAGTACAAGTGTTAAAAAAATTGAAATAATAATTTTCATAGGTTTTTTACTTAAAAATGCTTTCATTTTTATTCTCCCTTTTGTGCATATTGACATTCTATCCCTCTAATTGTATAATAAACAAGTAATAAATTATTGCGAAAATCTATCAGATAGTTTAGAAATCCTATCACAAAGGAACAGTCAATTATGAAGTGCAATGAAACGGGCGTTTTGAGAAAGTCCGAGGTATATTTTTCTTCTCCGTCACAAACAGCAAAAAAGATTTATTTTTATCCTATTAGTGCAGGGCATTTTTTCTGCGTTGAGGGCTACCATTTAGTGCGTAAAAATTACAACAGCCTTTTGATAACTCATATCCTTGACGGTAGCTTCACATACATCAAGGACGGAAAACACATAACCGCACATAAAGGCGACACGGTTATACTTGACTGCTACAAACCACACGAATACTATACAAACGACAGCTTTGAGTCAATTTGGATTCATATTGCCGGTGCAAATTCCTACGAGTTGTTTGAAGAGATTGAGAGAAGTGAAGGTAATCTTGTAAAATGCAAGGATGTTCAGCATTTAAGAAAACTGCTCTTTCGTGTTTTTGACGGTATGAAAGGCGATTATCCGACAACGGAATTGAGTGTTTCCCTTGATATTTACAAAATTTTCACAGAGCTGTTAAACCCGCAAAGTACAAAAAGCAAGGGTAAAAGCAATTATGAAGACAGTATTCAAACCGTTAAGGAATACATAGCAGAAAACCTTAATGAAAACCTAACGGTAGGCGCTCTTGCCGAAATTGTTAATATGAGTTCATCTCATTTTTCAAGAGTATTCAAGCAACAAACGGGATTTTCACCGTACGACTATATTCTAATCTCCCGTCTTAACCGCGCGAAGTATCTTCTTCAGGTAACGGATATGACCGTGTCTTCAATAGCATATGAAATCGGCTTTAACAGCGAATCAAATTTCATTTATTTTTTTACCGAAAACGAAGGTATTTCACCCGGCAAATTCAGGAAACTTAAATTCTAAACTAAAAGGACTTACCGAGCGGCAAGTCCTTTTGTTTTTATAATGTGTTCAGTTTTACTGCTCTTGCACTTTTAAGGGAAAGCACGTTGGAATAAAGCGGAATGTTAATTTCGTTATACACATTTGACACGCCGAATTTTGTCTTTGGTGCGGTGCGGATAACAAGCGTGTTGTCCTTTTTGATATATTCATTATAATCTCTCAAATGCATAACAAATTTTCGGTCAATGTTAAAATAATCGTTTATAAGCGTTTTGCCACTGAACACCTGTAAATTCAATCCGTCAAAATCAAATTCAAGCACCACATCAAAGCGGTTATCAAGAATGTTTTTCGGCAATTTCAACTCATAATAACTGCGCCTGCCTGTTGAATACAGAAAATAATTATACGGTAATTTTTGCTTGGTTGTCTTTGTAAGTGTAATTTCATTTTTAAGGTCGGTATCCGTTATCTGCTCGCAGTAAATTTTACCGTTGTCGCAGTAAACAGTACCGTCAATGAAATATGCTTTGCCGTTTATTAAATGAAATTGCTTTGCCTTTTCATAAGGTATAACGATGATTTTTACATCATCAATTTTTGTTCCGCTTTCACTGAAATTAAGAAGAATTTCCTTTCCGGCAACAGAGCATTTAGGACTTATACCCTCACATTCGGCAAAGTAACAAACCGTTTTGCCGTCAACAACTGTTTTGGCAACAGGCTGTGCAAGAATATAATCAAAATGTACCGAGCCGAGTGTTATGTTAAACGGATAGAAGAACATTGCTCCTGCCTTAACATCAATACTCGGCAGATTTACTGTTATATCATTAATGGTAAATGTAATATTTACACCCTTAAACTCCTTATATTTCAAGCCTTTTTCATAGGTTGAGGCAAAGAAATATCCGATACCATTTTCATCTGCTCTGACGGAGCATTTAAGAAATGAAATGTCACTTGGATTGCTACTTTTCAATTTTGGAAAGTATGCTTGCTTTGTGCAAATTTCCGTATCAAAATTGCTGATAAACAGATGCATAAGGCGGAGTCTGTCGCCGTGAGGACGGCAAACACCGTAACGGCTGATAGGTGCCTGAAAGTCATAATCAATAATCTGGTAATTATTAGGATATCCTGTTAATCGGTTTTCCTGCATAAGCCTATCGTTAGGGTTTGCACCGCCGCAGAACATATAATAACCAAGCCAGTTTACACCGCTTGCAAATTTTGCAAAGCCTACACCGTAGCCGTCCTTTTCGCTGATATACGGTCTGCGGTGCTGTGTTACCTGATTGCCCGGTCCCGTTTCACACATAGCATAAGGAACATCATCATAGGTGCCCTTTTGCTCCGCATTGCTTTTGAATAAAGCTCCGCCGATTTCATCCTCTGTTTTGGCAGAAGTAATGGCAAATCGGTTGTTGGGTTTAAGCGCAGTTTTACCGTTAGTCCAGGGTGCGTCGGGATAACCGCCCATCATCGGCAGAAAATCATTATCGGGCTTGCCTGACGGCCATGCAGTCATTGTGAAAAACGGTGTTTTAAAGCCGATTTCCTCTGCAATTTTTCGGAGAGTTCTGATATGCTCCGTTAAGCCTGTATACTCATTTTCAAGCTGAATACCGATTACAGTTTCTCCGTCAAGATAAGGCTTTACCTCCTTATAAAGTCCCTGCCAATATTCTTTAACCTCTGCAAGATATTTAGGATTGTCACATCTTTTCTTCGCAATTCTATTTATGCGTTTAGGAAAACCGCCACGGATAACCTCGCCGTGACACCACGGACCTATGCGAAGAATACAAGGCATATCAATATCCCTGCAAATTGAGAGAAATGCAGAAATATCCTTATTACCCGAAAAGTCAAACTGTCCTTTAATTTCCTCGTGATAATTCCAAAACACATAGGTTGAAACAGTATTAATACCGCACTCACGCATTTTCAAAAGCGTTTCTCTCCACCGCTCTTTTGGAAGTCTTGAAAAGTGCATTTCGCCTGCAATAACGGTATATGGCTTACCGTCTTTTGTAAAATATTGCGTGTTTACACCATAAGGGCTTTTAATATTTGAATAGTTAAAATTTCCTGACTTAACCTCTTTCGGCTTTGCATTGATTTCAATTTTCATATATTTACCTGCTAATAATAAATTTGTTCCATTTTTTATTTGATAAAATTGTAAAGAGGGATGTTAATAATGCCGAGATTATCCAGATTACAATAACTGCGCTCCAGCCTGCTTTTTGAGAAACAGCCCCGAATCCGTATGATGACACAGCGCACCCGATATATGCAAAGGAATTAAGTAAGCCTGTTACACTCGAGGTATGTCCGCTTTCAGCAAATCTTACGGGAACACGGGAAATAATCAGATAATTCAATGAATACATTAACATTGTTGTCAAAGCCAAAAGAATGATTGAGATAATGACTGGTATCCTGCCAACAAAAAGTAAGCACAGCATGGGAATGATTGCAAAAGCTGCACAAATCCCCGCTGTTTTCATTTCGTTACAGTTAAATTTTTTGTATAACGGCATTACGATATATGCGCCGAAAGCGTTAAATACAGGAAGCACAACGGTGAGAAATACGGAAAATGACGGCAGAACACCGTATTCTTCCGTTATCATTGTCGGCACCCAGTTTGTTATGCCGTCTCTCATCATTCCATGCAGAAATGACGGTATAATTATTATTAAAAGTCCCGACGAGATGACAATAGGAAAAAAACCGGAGGGCGTATTTTTATCTGCTTTTTTCCTTTTTTCAGATATCCTTGTCATTGATTTTTCACAAATAAGGATAGAAATAAGCCCCAATAAAAAAGCTAATAATATAACCGTTCCTCCACAGATAAAAACATTATTCCAATTTGAATATTTGATAATAAGCGTTGAGCAAAGATAAGCGCATACTGTACCGACAGGCAAAGAAAGTGCAATATTCAGTATTGCCTTTTCACGAAGCTCACTGCTTATCGTCTGCGAAAATACGCGCAACAGCGGTGACCAAAGCATTGATTGAAAAATTCCGTTTGCTCCCCATATTACAGCCATAAGTACAAGCGGTTTTGTAAATGCCATGGAAAAACAGCAGACAGAACTGCCAAGCGCACCAAACAAAACCATTCCAAAGGGATTAACTCTGTCGCCTGCAATACCGCTTATAATCTGACCTACGCCGTAGCAAATGAAGAATGCTGTGCCTACAAGACCTATTTCGCTTTTAGTATAAATTCCGCTGCTGACTATTGATGCAATAGAAGCAGAATAGCAGGTCCTGCCGAAATATGCAGAGGCATATATAATCCACAAGGCTATAACAATAAGTCTGCTTTTTTTTACATTACCTAATGTGTATTTTGTCATTTGATTAATTCCTCAATCGGTTTTGATAAAGCAAGAAAAGTAGTCCTGTCCTGAATGTTTTGTGTGCCGTGCCTTGTTGAATGTCCGCCATGGTCGGATGCTATAACAACAAACCAATCTTCATTTTCAAATGATTCTCTTGCTTTGATTTCTTTGAGTAATTTATACGAAATTCTGTCAAGATTGCAAATGCCGGAAACATAGCGATAATTTCGTTCACCAAAACCGGTTGAATGACCGTTCATATCGGGATTTTCAAATATACCGAAAATAAAATCATCGTCATTTTTTATTCTTTCTTTAATATTTTCAAAGAGTTCGGAATCGTTTTCAAATTTGAAATAATACTGACTCAAGTTATTTTGTTCGGCAAAGGCAATTTCATTTTTGTAAGTGTTGTCAAAATGAATAGGCCAAATTGCATTAAACGAAGTCTTAAAACCTTTTTGTGACAACAACTTTAATACGGTAGGATAATCATTATCAAGTGACCAATCAATGCCGTTTTTCCACGGAGTTTTCATCCACTTACCGCAAAGTGCAGACGCCCAACCTTGTGCCGTGCTTGTTTCCTGTGGGGAGTTTTCTTCTCCGCTAACATAGGAAATATACAGCCCTCCGCTGTTTTTCACCTCGGATATTGCACTGAAAACGGCAGTATCGTTTGTGCCGCTGACTTTTTCATTGTCGCTTTTAATCAGATATTTCATGGAGTCGCAGCGGCAACCGTCCCAACCTATAAAAATGCACTTGGGCTTTTTGGTTGATTTTTCAAAATGCTTGAGTATTACGCTTGAAATGATCGTTTGCGGAATCTTTGTTTCGTATGTATTGTTAAAAATTCCTTTTGCGTTGATTGTTTTAACATACTTTTTCTTTGAAAACATAACTACCTCGCTTTGCTTTGAAAAATATCGTTTATACAATCAAATTTAGATATTTCTTCAAAAACAAATGTATCTTTATTTTCATTTGCAAAATCTACGATTTCTGTTAATTCTTCAATATCATCATCGGATAATTCATTATTTTTATAATTTTGCACAATTGCTCTTATCTTTAACGCACGGATATAATCGGCGTGTTTTTTCTCCGACAGGTCATAGAAGAATATCGGCACAACGCAAAGAACCGAGGCTACAATGCCGAGCCATGTTACGCTTTCAAAAGTGTTGTGCATTATTGAACTGTCTTTAAGTGCACCATCAATATTATCGCCGAAACCGACACCGCCGAAGCTCATAAACAGAGGCATAAGCGCACTTGTGAAAATACCGCAAAAAGTCATAACAAATGAAAGGCAGTTTTGCCAAAAGCCCTCAAGTCGTTTACCTGTTTTCCATTGTTGGTAGTCGAGAACATCAGATGCCATAATATTGACAATATAGCTAAGCCCATTAAAAAGATTTTGGAAAAAGATAGCAACAAGCATAAGGTACGGACTGTTAAGCGTAAAGAGTTGCATAAATGCCATAACGGTAAATCCAACGGTAGATATTAACATAACATTTTTCTTGCCGAGTTTTTTAATCATCCACGGACCGACAAGCATACCCGGAACAAGTGCATTGTTAAGCACCATATTGCAAACAGTTAATGCAAATGCACCGCTTTGACCGCCGATAGCATAATTGCAAATCCAAAGATACATATTGATGTTACCTCTGATACCGACAACGATATTGAAAATTGTAATAATCCAAAAATATTTGTTTGTAAATAACTGTTTTGCACCCTCACTAAACTTAACCTTTGCAACATATTCCTTGTGAACAACCGTTCTTTCCTCAACTCCGAAATATATAAAGAAAACAAACAAAACACCACCGAGACCGCAAATAGGAAATGCGAAGCGGTAAAGTTCAATGTTATTCATTGGGTTTTCACTGCTTGCAAAGGCAATGCCTGCAACAAGCGGAATAACGATATTTACAACCGATGCCGGAATATTACAAATCAGGCCTTTGAATGCACCGATATTTGCACGCTCTTGCGATACGGGAGAAATAGTTTGTTCAATTCCCACAAGGCATTGACTTAACAGAGTGTAGAAAAAAGTGCCAATTTGAATAAGCATAAACATAGCAAGGCTTGCAAGAGATACTTCGATATGTGATGCCGCAACTGCGAAAATCGGGATAGACGGAATATCGAATGCAAAGAGAATATTTCCTACCCAAGCCTCCGGTATAAACGGAATAAATGTAAAGCAAAGAACAGTAAGTATAGATGTCCACGGTAAAAACGGCTTAAACTTGCCCTTCTTTGAATTTGAATTATCTATCATCATAGATAGAATCGGAGCACGAATAAGACCGAATATTGATGCGATAATTCCTGAAATGAAAATAAACCCAGTTGATACCTTAAAATAGCTTATCATCATAGGAATGTTGATTGCAATAGTTGCCCAGCTTACTATTACGCTAAGCCACGAAACAGAACCGCTGCCGAGTGCCAAATTCAAAAATTCTTTATAATTTACATAATATCCTTCGGGCGGTGTTTTCCAATGCTTTTTAAGATTTACAACTCCCGTTGATACTTTTTCTTTTATACCTGTTTTTTCATTCATAACAAATTACCTCTTATTGTATATAATATCATTATATCACAGCAATTTCTATAAGAATTACGATAAACTGCTATGATATTTAGAAATACTGCTGAATTTGTGATTGATTTTCTAAATTATAGGGCTGAATTTCTAAATAGATTTGCTTCGTTTAATGATATAATCAAATTACAAATCCGAAAGGAGAAAATTTCAATGAATTTACCGTTAAAGTTTAACTATAATTATTCCGAGTGTATGGTAATGAAATTGGGTTTGGCTATTCCCGATAAGGAACATAAGAACAAAAGCAAGGTGCTGATGACCTTTGATGAGGCACTCGACTACATAAAAAAGATTAACAATATCACGCAGGGGATTACAAAAATATATTATCTTGTCGGCTGGCAGTATCTCGGTCACGATGATAAATATCCCGATTTCTTCGAGGTCAACAAAGCGCTGAAAAGAAAAGAGGACAAAACCGCTTATGACAGCTTTAAGTGGCTTTCGGGTGAAGCAAAAAAATATCATTCCGTAATAAGCGTTCACATCAATTTTAACGATGCTTATGACAATGCGCCGTCCTTTGATGATTTTGTAAAATCAGGTGCGTTGATTAGAAAGAAGAACGGCAAACCTAATCCCATTGAAAAATACAACGGTAGAAAATGCTACAAGACCTGTCACAAGGGATATTATGAATCGGGACTGTTCAAGAGACAATTTGACCGATTTGTAGATACATTCCCTTTCATAGCCGAATCCGGAACAATCCATGTTGACAACTTTCAATGCTATAAAAATTATGCGCCCGATGTCAGCATTAAAGAAATGCAAAATGCAAGACGAAAAATGATTGAATATGTCAAATCAAAGGGCATTGACATTACTTCGGAATTTACATACAAGGAAAGTGACACTCTTCCGAACAAGCCTATTTTCGGCTTGCCTCGTGACCATTTCAAATCATCGCCTATGGACACGGTTGGGCTTATTCCTATGAGCTGGTGGTGTTACCGAATGACCGACAAGGAATTGCTTGAAACATCTCCTAAAATCTACTGTCAAGGCACATTCAGAGAAAAAACGCTTAACAATATTTTCTATGGCAATATGCACGGCGAGGATATTGTTAAAAAGGATAACGCCGACTGGGTAAACGATTTTATATATGCATTTGCAACATATCAGGTGCCCGGTCATTATCTTAATTCGCTGAAAAGAGTAGCGATAAAAGGACGGGGGAACACCAAATTCTGCGAATTTTCCGACGGTGTTGTTTCTTATGCAAAGGGCAGAAAAATAACCGAAAACGGAAAAATCATCAAGGACGGGGACACTCTGTTTCTCCCATTCGTCCACGAGAAAAGCACATACATTGCATACAGCAAAAACGGTGATTGCCGTGATTGGAGCGTTTTTGAAGATGACAAAACAATGGCAGATGTTTACAAAATCACCGAAAACGGAAATGAATTTGTAAGAGAAATCCCAATCAATAACAACAAACTTCACATAAATCTGCCTGAAAAAATCGGATATAAAATCATATTAAAATAAAAACTCGGGAATCACAAAATCAATGCGATTCCCGAGTTTTTATATCACGAATTCTATTTTATTATCAAAAGCGGTAAACTCGGTTAACGAATTATCGTCAAAATTCACTTTAATTTCGTAGCCGTTATCTTTTCTTAAAACGAAAATATCCGCCGCTTTACCGCAAAGCATAAAATTTTCAACCGACATTTCATTCCACTCGTCAGGAAGATTCGGCTTGAGAGAAAATGAGTTAAAGCCTGTCGGTCTGTAACCCAAAATGCCCTCGGTGAATATACGCAAATAAAGTCCGCTTTCAGCCGATAATTGAGCCTGATTTCCCTCGGGAAATGCCTCGACAGGATACGGAATATGCTCACCCAAAAGCCTTGCGGAAGTGAATGCTTTAAGTAGTTCAACCGCTTCGTTTTGATGACCGGAATAGAACATACCCCTTAAAGCATAAAGGGTTGCTCTGTCCCAATATGTTTTCTCACCGCTTCGTGTGACAATTCCGCCGTTTTTGAACAGCTTATCGGAGAGCAGAGCGGACACCGTTTCGTTGCTTCTGTCATCAATTCCCATAGCAAGCGGAATAGCAATCCAAGAAGTCTTTGAAGTATCTTGATTTTCGTATTCGGCAACTGAATTGCATTTATTTTATCCATATACTCATCGCTGAAAATATCAACTGATAAATGTTTTCCGGTTTCAAATAATTCCTCAATGCCATCAGACTGAATTGCTCCCTCAAGCATTTTGCGGACACTGGCGTTCATCTGCTCAATATCCGGTGCATCGCCCTTTGTCAACTTGAAAAGTATAGAAACTTTTTTGTTAATTGTACAAATAATGGTACAGGTAATGAATCCTCATCTATAAAACGGTGAGGATTTTTGTTTTTATAAAATAATTTGTAAATTTTCCTTCAAAACACATCAACAAAACTTGAATTTTCCTCTGTATTATAGAGGGGTATTCTTTTGTTATGGTGAAATCAAATGTAAACAAGGTGTAAAGATTTTTGAAAAACACCCGAACAAAATGGAAATTTTTCTCCGTATAGTAGAGGGACTTTTTTATGAGCTAGTTTTTGTTTTCAAATTTACTTATGCTTTTTTCTTTTTGAAAAAGTATCTCTCGAATAATACGAAAGGAGGCAGCGCATGAAAGAAAGCTACAAAAGTTTTGATGAGCTACCGATGATGATATCAGTCTCGCAGGTTGCAAAGGTGCTTGGGATTTCTCGCACAAGGTCGTACGAGCTTGTCAATGAAAAAGGTTTTCCAAAAATAAAAATCGGCACAAGAATTGTTGTACCGAAAGATGAATTCATGTTGTGGATTCAAAAAGAAATTAAGAAAGGATAAAATTATGTACGCAAACAAAAATTACAAAACCGACGGCAAGGTTTACTATATGCCGAACAAAATCTTTGATGAAAATTTTTCGCCGCACGAATTTATGATTTACTGTTTTCTTGTTTCGGTTGGTAACAGCAAAGGCGTCAGTTTTTGGTCTGTTCCGAAGATGGCAAAGAAATGCAATATGTGCCCGACCACTTGCAGAAACACGCTCAAGTCACTCGAAGAAAAAGGTTACATAGATATTACTCATAGATTTTTTGAAAACGCACAGCAAAGTAATATCTACACAGTTCATCAAATATAGTGTACCCCACTGTAAGAGTTGATGACAAATAATCTAAAAGCCTAAAATCGAAAAAAACAGCGGTTTTTCTTTTGAGTTTTTAGAATTGATTTTTGATGCGTTTTTGGATGAAATTTCGGCTCTTTTGAGTGGGTTTTGGAGCAATTTTCAAGCCGTCGATTTTAAAGCAGGATAAAGGGGTATGATTTTCGGGCATTGAAATGCCCGAAAACGCCGTCCGGCAAAGCCTGTCGGCTTTTCAAATCGTAATACTTTTGCGTATGATTCCAAATTCGTATGCGGTCAAGGGCTTTTTTCGCAGAAAATCAAGGCTTTTGCGTATTCACTTGACTGTTGCCGTATGATAAACCTATTTTTGAAAAATTAGGCAACGCTGTGAGCAAAAATTGACGAGTTTACTCTAAAATAGAGTAACTCGTCAGACTAAAACTAAAAACGGCTTGTAGACGATTTGTGACGGCTTTTTGAAGCTAAAACAACAAAAGCGAACACACAATCTTTGGTCTGGATATTGAAAAAGGTTTGTGATATTGTGTGTGCGAAAGGAGTGATAAAATGCAAAAACAACTGCTTACAAACGGCAACGCATTTAAACGAACGGACGGCAGATGGGGTGGCGTGGTTTGGTACAAGGATGAGAAAGGCGAGCGAAAACGCAAGAGCTTTTCCGGCACGACCAAAGCCGAAGTCAACAAGAAAATGACGGACTACATAACTAAGTTTGAAGAAGAAATCATTGATGCCATTGAGGGTAACAAGACTGTAAAAGACAGCCTATTAAATTACCTGCAAGTGTTTAAGTACCCGAATGTTGAGCGAGTAACCTATGACCGCAACGAGCAGATTTACAAAAATCAAATCGTCCCTTACATGGGTAAACTCATTGTGTCTAACATAACAGGTGCAGAAATTAAGCGATTGATTAGCACGCTGACCGACAAGGGATATTCATTCTCAACAGTCAAGCAAACATACAATCTGCTCAATGAATACTTCGATTATCTTATGCGTGAAGAGTTCATAAAAAAGAATCCAATGAACGCTGTGCCGACAATAAAAAAGTCAAATTATCTTGCAAAGCAAAACAAAGAATTGCTTCCCGTATGCGAAACGATAACCGTATTTACCGATGAGGAAATTGAGAAATTCAAAGCGGAAGCATACAAGAAGTACCCTTCAGACAAGCCGAAACACAATCAAGCATCAGCATATATTCTTATGCTGAACACAGGACTGAGAACTGCTGAAGCGTTAGGTTTAATCAACAGCGACATAGACCTTGAAAAGAAAGTGATGCACATTCAAAGAGGTGTTAAAGAAGCGCAAAAGCGTGACGGAACAGAGAGAAAAAGCGGACGAGAAATCGTAATTGGCAAGCTGAAAACCGCTTCAAGCAAGCGTATCGTACCCTTAAACGAAACTGCAATACAAGCGATTATCGAATTACGCAACGAGCGATATTTCGGTGAGGACGCACCATTGATACCCGATGCAGACGGAAACTTTACAAGACCGTTGAACTTGCGAAAACGGTTTTATTCCATACTCGATGCGGCAGGAATCGAGAAAAAAGGCTTACATAGTTTGCGACACACCTTCGCAACAAAGCTTGTAACAGGGGTGCGAGCAGAGGACGGAACGGTAAAAGCATTAACACCGAGGCAGGTGGCAGACTTACTTGGACACACGACTTCAGAAATAACCGAAATGTATTATGTCAAACGCAACACGGATATGCTGATGGGTATTACGAATGAATTTGAATTGTGATTGATGCTTTTTTGATGATGTACCAAACGGATTGAGAGGACTGTGTGGCACAAAATGGACAAAAAACAGTGCAAAAATCAAAAATCGGCGTACGGAAAAGACCGTGCGCCGTAATTTTATCTATATGAGAAAAGCAAGTAAAAACGCCGTAAAACAAAAGCAATGATTATCCCCACAAGATTGCCTAAGATATACAAACGGACTTGAAGTTGCTTCGCAACCCCTCTTGCGGTGCCCAAAATATGGCGGTGTTACGCCATATTTTGACCGCTGCGCCATCCTCGCCTCGCTGCATCTGCCACCGGCAGCGCTCGGCGACGAAGCCCGGCACGCGCGTGCCTCGGACAAGTTTTGTCTAACAAAAAAGAAACAGTCACCGTTTTGGTGACTGTTTCTTTTTGGCAGGGGCAGAAGGACTTTTTCTCGCCTGCCGGCTCGGTCGGTGCTTCTAAACACCTACGGTGTTTAGAGGTCTCCACCGGAGACCCGCACCCCTCGACACGCTCCGCGTGCCTTGTTTTCAGAACCGTTTGCACAAACGAAAAAGAAAAAAGAGCCGTAAAACGACTCTTTTTCTTTTTGGCAGGGGCAGAAGGACTTGAACCCTCGGCACGCGGTTTTGGAGACCGCTGCTCTACCAACTGAGCTATACCCCTATATTAAATTCTTCCTTGCGGAAATCACTTTGATATTATACATATATTGCATCATTTTGTCAACAATAATTATTTCGAAATGTTTTTATGAAGCTTCTTTTTAAATCTAATACACAACAGAAAAAACGATAACAATCGGCGTCGGTGCTATTGCTCGGCAAAAGCTGCAATCGGATGATGCATTACCGATGACAAAAACCGGTTTCCGCATAATTTTTCTCGTGTCCGTTATCTTTCAAATCAAAAAAAGAAAAACGAAAAGATAAACATACAAAACAAAAAGAAACGACAATCTTCTCACGAAAATTGTCGTTTCTTTGGTGGACCATCAGGGACTCGAACCCCGGACCGCCCGGTTATGAGCCGGATGCTCTAACCAACTGAGCTAATGGTCCGCATCTAAACTGCTTGACTATTATATATATAAACGGCACAATTGTCAAGAGTTAATTTTTCTTTTTTTAAAATAGTTATCGTTTCAAAGTTCGCCGCCGAAACTTGTGTAAAAACGCATAATTTTATATGTTTTTGACGCTTTTACATATTGCAAATCCGTAGATTTATTATATAATTATAAAAACAGACTTTTATCCGGTTTTGTTTTTGTACAAAACATACATCAAGTGAGGTGAGAACTTGTACGGACTTATAGATCATCAGGAAGAAATTAACCGTCTTATGTCACGTTACGGCGTAAAATTCGGACTTTATAAAAACAACAAATTCAATGAACGGCTTTTCCCCTTTGACACCATACCGCGCATAATTCCGAAAAACGAATTTGAATTTCTTGAAAAAGGCTTGAAGCAGCGCGTTTACGCTCTTAATTTGTTTTTAAACGATATTTATTCCGACAAAAAAATCATACGCGATAAAATAATTCCCGAAGAATTCATATATACTTCGCCGGGCTTTTCCGCACCGTGCGACAAGCTGACTCCGCCTAAAAAGATATATAATCACATTTCGGGTATAGATTTGGTACAAGGCAAGGATATGTGCTGGTATGTACTTGAGGACAATTTACGCATACCCTCCGGCGCGTCTTATCCGATGATAGCGCGCGAGCTTTGCCGCAGAGCAAGTCCCGACACGTTCCAAAACAATTCGGTAGACGACAACCGCGACTACGGCGGGCTTTTGCGCCGTGTTCTCGATGATGTAAACACCGGCGGAATCAACGTTATTTTGACCCCCGGCCGATACAACTCAGCTTTCTTTGAGCATTCGTACCTTGCGGAGCGCACAAAGGCTGTATTTGCTATGCCGCAGGACCTTTTCGTTGAAGGCAACGTGCTTTATTATAGTGAATATTCCGGTAAGCGACAGCGCGTAGGCACGGTTTACCGCCGAATTTCAGATGAATACATCGACCCTATGACATTTTACGCAGGCTCTCTTCTCGGAGTACCGCACATCATAGATTCTTACAGAGCCGGAAATGTTGCGATTGTAAATGCGCCCGGAAACGGCATAGCGGATGACAAGGGCGTATATTATTTCGTCCCGCAAATGATAAAATACTATCTCGGCGAAGAACCGATACTAAACAATGCCGTTACCTATCTGCCGATAATAAAAAAAGATCTCGATTATATAACCGAAAATCTGCCATCGCTGGTTATAAAAGATGTATCGGAGTCCGGAGGCTACGGGGTCATATTCGGAAACTCTCTGTCCAAAAACGAACTCTCTGCCATAAAAGAAGCCGTTAAAGCTTCGCCGCGCCGATTTATAGCGCAGGAGGTAATAGACTTTAAAGGGCTCAAGGTTTTTGAAAACGGCAGGCAAGTCGAAAGGAAAGCCGATCTTCGCGCGTTTGTGCTCTACGGCGACGAAATAACCGTTTGGCACAGCGGTCTTACGCGCTATTCTCAAGATCCGGATTCTTTTGTTGTGAACTCATCTCAGGGAGGAGGATTTAAAGACACATGGGTATTATCTCGATAAAATCCACGGACAATCTCTTTTGGCTCGGCAGATATGTGGAGCGCGTCTTTACCACTCTTCGCGTTTTTTCGGAATATTACGATAAAATGATAGACAAAGACGAAAACGCCTATGTTGATTTTTGCAACAAGCTCGGTATAGAAAACACATATTCATACAAGCAGGAATTTATAACGAAATATCTTTTTGATGAAAACGACCCGAATTCTGTTATGAGTAATTTACTCTGCGCCTATGATAACGCCGTTGTTATGCGTAACGAGATAAGCTCCGAAACGCTGTCATATATTCAAATGGCGGTAAATTATATGGAGCAAGGCAGAGAGAGCAGCGCACCGATGCTCAAATTGCAGGAGGTATTTGACTGCATATTTGCCTTTTGGGGTAGCGCCGACGACTTTGTTGAATCGGAGACAACAAGAAATATACTGAAGTTCGGCAGAAGCGTTGAAAGACTTGACCTCTATACCCGTTTTTCCTTTTCTCCGACTCTCATCAAAAAGGAATTCAGTATACTTTTAAACCGTCTTTACAAAGTCGGCGTAGACTGTAACATAGACGCTATCAACACCCTTATGAACATCATTCTCGAAAAAGATGAGTACAGCGACTACGACCTATATACCGTGCGCGACGAGTTGTCTAAGGTATTTATTACGGCACCGCAGTATTGATCAAAAAAAGGAAGATAAACGTGAAGCACATCAAATTTTTTTACAGTATGAAAATTGATTTTTCGTCCCCTGTGATAAGGCACTGCTTTTCTTTGAGATGCTTGCCGTTTGATACGCCGTCGCAGAGGATAGAGCTCATAAATGTGGACATAGAGCCGCATAACATGCTTACCGAAACGGCCGACGGCTTCGGCAACAGAGTCCTCACCGACAGAATTATCGAGCCTCACTCAAAATTCGTTGCAATAGTTGAGGGAAAAGCGAGTTTAGACTTTTCAAAGCGCGAAAAGGAAGAGCTTAACTGCATTTATAAATATCCGTCGCAGCACACGGTACCTGGAGAAAAAATCATTGAACTCGTGTCGGGGCTCGGTGATATGGCAAACCTTACCGCGCTTGAGACCGCACAGGCGGTTTCAAAAAGAATCGGCGAAGTATTCAGCTATAAAGGCGGCGTAACAAATATAAATACCACAGCGGAAGAGGCGCTGCACCTCGGGTGCGGCGTTTGTCAGGACTACGCGCATATATTTTTATCGGCGGCAAGACTTTCGGGCGTTCCGGCAAGATATGTTGCAGGCATACAAAAAGGAACCGGTGAAACGCACGCCTGGGCAGAGTTCTACGACGACGGCATATGGGTCGGAATTGACCCGACGAATCACAGAATGTGCGATGAAACGTACCTTGCGCTAAGCCACGGCAGAGACTTTGCGGACTGCGGCATCAACCGCGGGCTGTTTATCGGCGGCGGCACTCAAACCCAAAGCATCGTGGCTACGGTGGAAGAAATATAAAAATGAGTGGTTATCCATGGCCCATTGGACAAAATGTTCTCATCTTTTCAGAGCGAGCGAATACGAATGCTCGAATTGCGGCAACAAAAGCGACAAGCCCTATACAGAGTGTCCGCACTGCGGCTCGGAAATGACATCGTATCAAAGCTACCGCAGTTATGACCAAAGCTAGATTGACGAGATGGCGGATTACGACGAGATGTTCGGCTACGATGACGACTGAAAGCAGAATTTGTTTCAAAAAAAGAATCGAGCAGCGTATATCTGCTCGATTCTTTTCTCTTTTATCGAATGTTGTTTTTTATCACCGACCAGCTGTCTGTTAACCGTTCGAGATTATATGACGCATTGGCGGGACTTGTTGACGGCAAAGCCACGGTATCTCTGCCGACGGTATCTTTAATATACTTATTAAACAATTTTTCGCTTGTTTTGCCGTTTGAGTAGATTTGTCTTATACCGCAGGAGGATAAAATTGCCCCTATATCATTCGGTACAACATTTTTAATAGAGCTGTCGGAAGAACCCACTATATCGCAACTTTTTATAACGTCCCAAAGCGCGATATTATGGCTCTGCAAAAGAGCTGTTTTTTCTTCATTAGACGATGGCACCGCACAGCCGAGTACGGCGACGAGCACACGCCAAAAACGATTTTGGGGATGCCCGTAGTAAAAGGATACTTCCCTTGATTTAACCGACGGAAATGAACCGAGAATCAATATTTTGGAATTGCCGTCATAAATCGGCGGTATAGTATGCAAAAGGTGCTCCGAAGTCATTGGTTTTTATCCTCAACTATTCTGTAATATGTTTTTGCCGTTACAGCATACACCAAAACGTAAATAATTGCAAATACGGATATTGTTGCGACGGTGCACCAGAAGAACAGCGTAACATTGCTGAGGTTCAGCAGCTTTAATAGCTTTGTAATTACTTTAAATCCGAAGCAGATATGAATTACGGCTGTAACGAGCGGCAGGAAAAATACGGTGAGCACTTGGGAATGGATACTCTTTTTGACCTCTTTTTTGCTCATTCCGACATTCTGCATTATTATATAACGCTGCTTATCGTCATATCCCTCGGAAATCTGTTTATAATAAATTATCAAGACCGTTGCAACAAGGAAGAGAAGTCCCAAGGTTATGCCTATAAAGAACAGACCGCCGTACAGAGACATCATACTGTCGCGAGAGATTTCGGCACAATTTAAATCGACTGCGGAGGTCTCGCTTATATCGCAAAAAAGAAGCGATATATCCTTCATATACCCCTTTTGCACGTCTTTCGGCGCATCGGTATCAAAGCCGTAGGCGAAGCTCATGTCGGTGTGAGAGGCGTCTGCACCCTCGCTTTTGTAACCCATGGAATTATATATCGACATGGCGGCTTTCTCATCGGAAACAATATAGTAGCTGTAATTTGAGGTAAACGCCGAATAAGAGTCAATAGTAGGGAAAACGTCCACGGTATGCTTTATTTTATATGCGTCGTCGCCAAATTTAACCGTACCCGAAAAAGCCTTGCCGCGCGGCGTACAAGACAGCACCTCATCGCTTTGGAGTGTTTCGTTTTTTCCTGTTATCCTGTTGTATTCCGATACCGGTATCAGCGTCACAATGTCTACTCCGAGTCCGTCGTTGTAGTCAGGGGTTACGGTAGCCGTATAGCCGCTGTCGTTAGCGTAAGACGAAAATGAGAGATAGCGGTAATAAAGCTCGTTCTTACTTTCTATATCGTATTTTTGAGCCTGCGTCGTCATAACATCGGCATAATCTTTGCAATTTTCCGTTGTTGCGTTTTGCACGTCGATATAAATATTGCGAGGATACCGCGTGCGCATAATGTCCTCCGTACCGGCATATAGCGATACCGTAGTGGACACGGTGACAAGCACCGCGGTGGAAAGAATGCAGATGCTCGCAAGTCCTGCCGCATTTTGCTTCATACGGTATATCATACTTGAAACAGAAGTAAAATGCTTTGCTTTATAGTAATATTTTTTATTTTTTCTGAGAGCTTTTAATATCCATATACTGCCCGAGGAGAAAAGCATAAAGGTTCCGACTATTACGAGCAAAACCGCCGCAAAGAACGCGCCCATCGCCGTTATCGGTGATTTTACAACGAGAGCTATGGTATAGCCAGAAGCTAGAAAGGCTGCACCTAAAACAGCCGTAAGTACCTTTGCCTTCGGCTCTTTTTCGCCCTTATTTCCACCTTTTAAAAGTTCAACGGGATTTGATAGGCTGATGCATAAAAGATTATGTGCAAGATTTAAAAGAGCTATTGCGCCGAATACCAAAGCAGTAATGTCAACTGTTGACTGATAAAATCTGAAATCAATGTTTCCGCCGAATTTCAGTATTTTAAGCAGCAACAAAAAGGTCAGCTTTGAAAAAAGCGCACCTATGGCGATGCCTGCCGCAGTTCCGAAAATATAGGTATAGGCAGTTTCAATAAAGAGTATTTTCGCTATATGGCGTTTTTCCATACCGAGAATGTTGTATAATCCGAATTCCTTTTTACGTTGTTTAATAAGGAAACTGTTTGTGTAAAATAAAAATATGGCAGAGAAAATACCGACTGTTGCAAGGGCAAACGTCAAGAGGGAATGCAGAGCGTCGCTATCTGCCCATTTTATGTTTGCTATTGTACCGACCACAAAAAACATAGCCGTTGTAAATATACACGTCAAAATATACGGCACATATGTTTTACGATTATTTTTAAGATTTTGAACGGCAAGCTTTGAATAGAAAAAATTATTCATTGCTCTCACCTCTCGTTGCCATTGCGGTCAGAGTGTCCGAAATCTTCTGGAACATCTCGTCGTTATCCATACCTCCGCGATAAATCTGATTGAACACCTCGCCGTCCTTTATGAACATAATCCTGTTGGCGCAGGACGCCGCCTTTGTGGAGTGAGTAACCATCAAAATGGTCTGACCCTCCTCGTTAAAATCGCCGAACAGCTTTAAAAGAGCATCGGAAGCCTTTGAGTCAAGCGCACCGGTGGGCTCATCAGCCAATACAATCTGCGGATTTGTTATGAGAGCTCTTGCGACGGCGGCACGCTGCTTTTGTCCGCCCGAAACCTCATATGGAAACTTTGAGAGTATATCGGTAATTCCTAACTTTTCGGCAAGGGGTCTCAACCTCTTTGCCATTTCATCGTACGGCTTGCCTGAAAGCACAAGAGGAAGGAAGATATTATCCTTTAAAGAGAATGTGTCCAAAAGATTAAAATCCTGAAATACAAATCCGAGATTATCGCGTCTAAACGCCGAAATTTCTCTCTCTCCTATTGCTGATAGACTTCTGCCGTTCAACAGCACCTCTCCGCTCGTAGGCTTATCAAGCGACGCCAAAATATTAAGCAAGGTTGTCTTACCGGAACCCGACTCTCCCATTATTGCAACATACTCACCCTTTTCCACGGAGAAACTGACATTGGAAAGAGCTTGAACGTGCGCTCCGCCGAAACGGGTCGTATAAACCTTTTTCAAATTGTTTACTTCTAAAAGCGGCATAATAATTACCGTAGCCTTTCTGCTACAAATATTACATAAACAAACACGGTTAACCCTTGCTGTAGCCGTACAAGGCGTGACGGGAATTTCGTCTGTCTAAAAATCATAACCGAATAGCTTTTCTTTTTCGGTGTGATTTTACGTACCGAATGTATCCCTTTGTTTATTGCACGTTCAGTATATCAAAACGGAGAATCGCAAGCCATCGAAAAGGCTTACAATTCCCCTTTTAAGCTTACATTTATGTAAGGTAGCGTTATTCCACTCCGAGGCTGACGGTGTCAAGACCAAGTTTGACCGCAGTCCCCTTTCCCACCTCGGAGGTCACCGTAATTGTGTGGGAGAGCTTTGTAAGTATCTTCTTGCAGAGAAAAAGTCCTATTCCCGTAGATTTTTTATCCTCTCTGCCGTTAAATCCGGTAAAGCCCTTTTCAAAAATACGCGGTAAATCTTCGGGTCTTATTCCGATACCGTTATCGGAAATGACAAGCGTTTTCGCAGTATTTTCATCCAAATAAATATTGATTTCACCCTCGGACGTATATTTCAACGCATTTGAAATAAGCTGTTCAATTACAAACGACAGCCACTTCTCATCGGTAAGCACACGGCAATTGATGTCGCCCACAATAACCTTTGTCTTTTTACGCAGAAATTGCTTTCTGTATTTTTTAACCGCCGCTCTGACTATTCCGCCTAAATCATAGCTTTTGATTTCGAGGTCGGAAGAGATGCTGTCGGAACGGATGTACTGAAGCACCATTTCAACATATTGCTCTATTTTAAAAAGCTGCTCTTCAAGCTCGTCGTTTTCCGGAGAACAATCTGTTTGCAGCAGCAGCCTCATAGCGGCTATGGGAGTTTTTATCTGATGCGCCCAAAGAGTAAAATAGTCCGCCGAATCGCTGTATTTGCGATTCATACGTGTTTCGGCATCTGTTTTGAGTGCGGACATCTTTTCGGCAATATCGGCAAGGTCCTTTTTTATCGGGTCCTCATAATCCGGCAATTTAAGAACGGCATACTCTGCGTCGTTTTTAATTTTTTCAAGTCTCTTATGCTTTTTGTATACCGAGGAAAAACGCAGAACAAATACAATCAATAGAATTACGGCGGAGATGAGCGTCGCATACAGCACCGGCTCCGTTTCCACTCCGTAAAGCCAGAACACCGTATAAAATACCGCCGCTGCAAATACAAACGATAATACGGACAAGATATTGCCCGCCATATATCCGAAAAGCGCTTTAAACCAATCTTTCATAAAACCTACCTAACTATATAACCGAGACCCTTTTTGGTAACTATAAAGTCGCAAAGCCCGGCATCTTCAAGCTTTTTGCGAAGCCGCGTCATATTTACCGTGAGTGTGTTGTCGTCAATAAAGCTATCGCTTTCCCAAAGCTTATCCATAATCATATCGCGCGGGACAACCTTACCCGAATTCTCCATAAGCAGCTGCAAAATTTTAAACTCATTTTTCGTAAGCTCGGTTTTTTTGCCGTTAAAATCTATCGTCGCATCATTGAGGTTGAGTATTGCGCCGCCGTGTTCGATAACCGACGTTGTCCCCGAAAAAGAATACGTGCGGCGCATTACCGCCTGCACCTTTGCAGTGAGAACGCTCAAATCGAACGGTTTGGATATAAAATCGTCACCGCCCATATTAACAGCCATAACTATATTCATTTTGTCGCTTGCCGAGGAAATAAATATTATAGGCACATTTGAAAACTTGCGTATTTCGCCGCACCAGTAAAATCCGTTAAAATACGGCAAAGATATATCAAGGAGTATAAGCTGCGGCGCAAACGACACTACCTGTTCGGTTATATTTTTAAAGTCAACAACAAAATCCGCATCATAATCCCATTTGCAAAGATGCTCTTTAAGGGTTCTCGCTATAACCTTATCGTCTTCAATTATAAGTATCTTTTGCATAGTTTCACCTTCATATGTATTTTAACACGAATACGGCAACTTGTCGATATAAAACAAAAATCGGCGCGGTATAAGACAATACTGCCCTATACTGCGCCGAAATAAGTGGTTAAATTATATCAGTCTGCTCTCTTATCGCCAAAGAAGAAGAGCGCAACGGTACCGGGACCCGTATGTGAACCGATAACGGTGCCTATACTGTTGATTTCAACCTTGCCGTTGAGCTTTTTGAATTTTGCCTCAACAAGGTCGGCAACAGCTCTTGCGTCATCATAGCAGGCGGATTCGGAAATGTAGCACTTGCCGCTGTAATCAAGACCGCCGTCTGCGTGCTCGACCATACGGTTAACTATCTCTTCAATAACCTTTTTCTTACCGCGGTACTTTGTTCTCGGTATCAGCTTGCCGTTATTATCCATATTTAGGAGAGGACATATGTTGAGCATTGTGCCGAAAACCTGCGCGGTCTTTGTTATTCTGCCGCCGCGATAATAGCTTGTAAGGTCGGTAGAAAAGAACCAATGATGAACATTGAGCTTACGCTCCTCGGCAAAATCACGAACCTCTTCTATGCTCTTGCCGCTGTTTTTAAGCTCAGCCAAAGTGTCCATTAAAAGGCCGTAGCCGGAGGAAGCACCGAGAGAGTCTATTATATATATTTTTCTGTCGGGGTACTCTTCGAGGAGCTCGTCACGCGCAATGCAGGCGGAATTATATACGCCCGAAAGTCCGGTTGAAAGAGAGACGTGAAGAATATCCTTGCCGTTCTTTAAGAACTCTGAAAAATACTCCTTAAACTGACCGACGTTGACCTGGGAAGTGGTAGGCTCGGCTCCGTCGGCTATTCTCTTGTAGAACTCGGCGAACGGCATTGATTTACCGAGGTCATCGGGATACTCCTTACCGTCCATATTGAAGTGAAAGCAAACATAATGCACTCCGATTTTATCAAAATGCTCCTGTGAAAGATCTGCCGTGGAGCAGCAGCTTAAAATATAATCTGACATTAGATATACTCCTTAATTTTCTGTATCTGTCACCGGTAAAACTTCCGGTATTTTTGTTTTAGGTTTGCTCTGAACGCTCCAGGCTATGTTAATTGCATGGTCTGCCACACGTTCAAAGTCTGTTATTGTGTTTATAAACAGCATTCCCGCACGGGTTGTACATTCGTGACTGTTGAGCCTGTCAATATGAGCTTGCTCAAAAGTCTCCTGCATTTTATCAACCTGCGCCTCAAGGGAATTGAGTCTTTCCGCCGTTTGTACACTCAGATTCTGCTCCGAAAAAGCATCTACCGAGCCGTCAATCAGCGAAATGACGGTACTATGCATAGTTTTTAACTCTTTTTCACCCTCCTCTGAAAGCTCTATATTTTCATTTACACGCGACAAGGCGGCTTCCTCAAGGTTTGTCGCGTGGTCGCCTATGCGCTCTATGTCGTTTATAACATGGAACAGTCGACCGATATATTTAGCGTCCTTATAGCTTAAATCAAGAGAGTTTATCTTGACCAGCATGGGCGTTATATTGTGATTGAGATAATTGATAATCTTTTCGGTGTGATTTACTTCGTCAAAATGCTTAATTTCCTTGTTTATAAGGTCGCTTGATGCAATATCGAAATTGCGTCTTGCCAAAGCAGCCATACGAAGAACCTCTTTTCCCACCTGCACTACGGCAAGCGGAGGGGTGTTGAGCATTCTCTCGTCAATAAACTGAAAGTGCATTCCGTCGTCCTCTTTACCCTTTTTGTCGGGGACAAGAATGCAGGAAAGCTTTACAAGGGCGCCGGCAAACGGGAACATTATTATGGTGCTCACTACGTTAAATATGATATGAACGAGCGATATCTGCATCATCACGTTGTCACTCATAGCCTGTATCCACTTTGTAAACGGAAGGAACATAGATATGACAACAAAAACAACCGTGCCGATTACATTAAAGAGAATGTGCATAACCGCGGTACGTTTTGAATTTGTCTTTGTACCGATTGTCGAAAGAAGCGCAGTAACACAGGTACCTATATTCTGACCGAAAATAATATATACCGCGAACGAAAGCGGCACAAGCCCCTGCGATGCGAGAGCCTGAAGTATGCCTACGCTTGCCGCAGAGCTCTGTATAACGCCCGTAACTCCGGCGCCTATGAGTATGCCTACAAGAGGATTGTCCGCATTTATAATCCAATTGCGGAAAACCTCGGAATCCTTAAGCGGATCCATGGCGTTTTGCATAAGCTCCATACCCATAAACAGCATGCCGAAACCGGCGAGTGCCTGCCCGACATATTTCAGCGAATTCTTTTTGGCAAAAAGAATCATAAATGCGCCTATAAATATAGCTATCGGAGCTATCCCCGTAAGATTCAGCGAAACAAGAACGCTTGTGGTTGTGGTACCGATATTTGCACCCATAATAACGCCTATCGCCTGCGTTAAATTCATAAGACCCGTATTAACAAAGCCCACAACCATAACCGTGGTTGCTGAGGAGCTTTGTATAAGCGTTGTTATGAGAAAGCCGACAAGTACCGCAAGAAAGCGGTTTTTTGTCATTTTTTCAAGTAAATGCTTAAGACGCGACCCGGCTGCAAGCTCAAGTCCCTCACCCATCAGCTTAATACCGTACAAAAGCAAGCCGAGACCGCCTGCAAAGGTCAGATAATTAGTAATACTCAAATTTTTTCCCCTTTAAAATACTCAGTTTTCCGCTTCTCTGCGTTTTTCGCTGAGCTTGAATTCCTTGCCGTCTTCACCCATGTGATATATTGTTTTGCTCACGGAAATACCGCTTTTACCGGTTACCCTTGAATAGTTTACGCCTTTTTTGCGAAGATAAGTTTTATACCACTCAAGTCTTCTTAAAAAGTCCTTGTATCTTCTGTTTTCAAGATTTGTCCACGCGACCTCGGATAGTGCCAAAATACGCGGATAGACAGAAAACTCCAATGCACGCTCCGAATCTACCCATTCAGTCCACATTTCGGCTTCTATGCCTATTACGCGCTGCCCGGATTTTCCGAACCCGGATTTAACGGTATTATATTTATACACTTTTTTAAGCGATATAACAGAATATTTGCAGTCAAAATAAAAGTACGCCGTGGGAGAAAGAATAATATCACGCTTATATGACTGCCTTTTGACCTCGCCCGAATTTGACGGCAGCCAATACTGACACGTAATATCAGGAGAAAAGCTGTCATTGATGCAATCGTTCCAGGCAATGGGTGTTTTGCCGTATTTTTTAAGAATCTCGCCTATGCGAGTCATATAGTAGCCCTGAAGCTCCTTTGAGTTTTTAAGACCGTTTTTCTCTTTTGCCGCACGGCACTTGGGACAATCATCCCATATTTTGTGCCCCTTTGAGGCCTCGTCTCCGCCTATATGGAAATGTGTGCTTGTAAAGAGCGGACAAATCTCGGAAAACAGCTTGTCAATGAAATCATACGCATCTTCGTTTCCCGGGCAAATCGCAGCGTCAAATATACCGTTTTCGCAAGTAGGCTTGAATTCACGCGGCTTACAGGCAAATTCCGGATATGCGGCAAGCAGAGCCGAAGCATGACCCGGCAAATCAATTTCGGGAATAACCTCTATATTAAGCTTTGCGGCGTACGCCACAATATTCTTTATTTCATCCTGCTTATAGTAATAAAAATATTCTCCGCCGCGGTGCTTTAAGCCGAGTCCCTCAAGCCCGGCATATTCACGCTTTGAGCCTATTTCGTTGAGCTTCGGGAATAATTTACTCTCTATTCTGAAACCCTGATCATCGGAAAGATGCCAATGGAACTTATTTAATTTCAGCATTGCCATATTGTCAAGCAATTTTTTTACAGCTTCCGTGCCGAAGAAGTGGCGGCACTCGTCAAGCATAAATCCGCGATATTTAAATGCCGGCTTATCGCTTATGTAAAGTCCGTTTATAACTGCCCTGCCGTCTGTTTTTTCGGCCTGCATTATTATGGTTTTCAGCGTGACAGCCCCGTAAAATGCACCGGAAGAAGATGAAGCCTTTATCATTATACCGTCTGTGGAAACCGAAATAGAGTAAGCCTCGTTTTCCATTCCGGCTACCTTTTGAAATTTAATTGCACCCTCGCCTTTTACGGGCTTTGTTTTGAGATAATCGGTCAAATATCTACCCGCAGAAACAAACTCGGGTGAGCAAAGGACCTCGGTATTTGAAGAAATTACATATGTACCGTCCTTTGAAGTATAGTTATTCGGCTTGGGAATAATATTGTATTTAAGCATTTCCAATAACCCTTTCGCAATAAATAATATCCTTTTATCTCAGAAATTACCATTGTGGTAATTATAACAAAAATAAAAGGATATTAAAAGTCTTATTTCAATTTCTGCGTTAATTTCTCATAAATCTCTATAATTTTAAACCGAGGTTCAAATTTTGGGTCACTTTCTACAACTTTAAGCTCATCCTCTGACAAAATGTCTTGAAGCTCCGCATCATCGGATGATTCGGCTGCGGGCAGACACATAGGCGGAAACATAACGCACCACCAATTTTTGCCTTTCCCCTCTCCTATTATGACGCGCACGGCCTCATATTCACCGGCAGGCAAAGTTATACGATCATCATAAGTTCGCGTCGAAAAAAAGTCCTTGCCTATTTCGAGCCTTACATCATAATCGAAGCCGTTTTTACGTATTACCTCGCGCGCCGTCTCTTCAAGCCGCTCCTTTTGCGGAATAAGCAGCTTTTCGGCATTCGCACTTGTCAAAGAACCGTCAAATATCTCCTTTCCCTCATTGAGCACGGCATCGCGCACCTTAAGCTTCAGTATTTGGTCCTCATCGCTGTCGGAATTAGCTATTACATGCATACGCAAAACGTCGCGTCTTACATCGCTGCACGACGCGGCAAATGACACAAAGCTGAAAATCGACGTTATGACAAATGCTGCGGCTAACGATATTTCAAATCTTCGAATAAGCTTTTCTGTTTTTGATTTCATATGTTTTTCATCCTTTCGTAAGGTAATTATTGGAAGAAAAATCATATTTATACAAAAAAAGGAACGCAGGGAAAATTCCCTGCGTTCCTGAAGCTCGATGTTTAAAGCTGACTCAATGCGTCGCCTATGCTCTTCTCAAGAGCTTCTTTACCGTATTTGTCTATCTCGTTTTTATCTTTTGCCTCATGGGTAAGACAGCCTGCGCCGCCGATACATCCGCCGACACACGCCATACCCTCGATAAAGTTATTTTTAAGGATTCCTCTTGAAGCCTTCAAAAGAGCCGTTTTGCATTCTTCTATGCCGTCACACGGAAGCGGATCAACGGTGAAATCTATATTCTGCTCCTTAATTGCCTGGCCGACAGCCTCCGAAACGCCGCCGCTTCGTGCAAATATTCTGCCGTAATAGGAAGCATTGTCAAGGACGTCCTCAGGGAGCTCGGTAAGCTCGATATTACGCGAGTCAATAAGAGCCTGAAGCTCCTCAAAGGTGAGAACGCAGTCGACATACTGTGCAACTCTTTCCTGCTTCGCCTCGGCTTTTTTTGCCGTACAAGGGCCTATAAATATAACCTTTGCGGTCTCGTCGGTCTCTTTTATGTATTTTGCAATCGCCGCCATGGGAGACAGATTGTGTGAAATGTTCTCGGTAAGCTTCGGATAGAACTTCTTTACATAGTCAACAAACGCCGGACAGCAAGAGCTTGTGAGGAAACCTTTTTCGGCAAGCTCTTTTGATTCGCTGTATGCTACAATATCGGCACCGAGAGCAGCTTCAACCACGCTGTAAAAGCCGAGCTTTTTAATCGCGGTCACAACCTGACCGAGCTTCGCATACACAAACTGACTCGCTATCGACGGAGCCACAACTGCATACACATTAAAACCGTCGCCTTTATTACTGTCTTTTAAAATCCTGATCGCATCAAGTATAAATGACTTGTCCATAATTGCGCCGAACGGGCAAGCATAAGAGCAGGCGCCGCAGTTTATACATTTATTGTTATCAATCTGGGCGGGATTTTCTTCGCTGTCTGCCATAGAAATAGCCTTTATTTTGCACGCCTTTTCACACGGCCTTGTATAGTTTGAAATTGCGCTGTACGGACAAACCTTGGCACACTGACCACAGTTTACGCACTTTGTTTTGTCAATATGCGCTTTCTGATTTTCGTCAAAGGAAATAGCTCCCTTGCGGCAGGCACTCTCACAGCGGTGTGCGATACAGCCACGGCAGTCGTGTGATACCTGATAACCGCTGGCAGGACATTCGTCGCAGGCTATATCTATAACCTCTATTATGTTCGGATTTGCTCTGTTGCCTCCGCAGGCGAGCTTTATGCGCTCGGCAACTATTGCACGCTCCTTGTATATACAGCAGCGCATAGTAGCCTTGTCACTCGTTACGGTCTTTGCAATATCATTGAAATTGTTGGCAAGGGAAAACTCTCCCTCGTCAAAGGCTATTCTTGCGACCTCACGAAGGACCTTGTATTTTAAAAGCTGTACCTTCGTATCAAATTTTCTCATTCAATTCACCCTTTGTTAAAAATAGCTTACTTTGATCCGTTTACCCATTTTTTTCAGATACTCCGAAAGCTCCGTAACAAGCTGCATCTTGATGTTAAAGTTTATGGGAAGATTTGGATTTTGATGTGCCGGATTTATTGCAGTTCCGACAAAGAAATTTATATCAGTCGCCTCCTGGAAAAGTATGCGCGCTATCTGCGACGCACCGTCCGCACGGACGCTCCAGTCGGCGTAAATATCATCGTCATTTAGATAACTCTTGGCGTATTCAAGCACTCGGCTCATTGTAATTACACCCTCGGTCGTCAAATCGACGCCGTCAATTTCGGCGACAGGCGGTATTTCGGGGTCGAGATATTTTAAATCCGTCTTAACCTCTTTGCCCAAAAAATCCGCCGCAAGAGTTGAAGTTGTTCCGCCGCATACAATATGCTTGCCGGTCTTGCCGAAAAACAGCGACATCATTTTATTGACATCTGCGGGGTCCCTTGGCGGTCCCATGAGAAGATTCACGGATTTTCTCTCGCGGATTTTGACAACGCAAACGGTTGTATCGTCACCGGGCCTTCCGCCATATAGTTTATCACACTGGTCAAGCAGTAATGATGAAAGCGTTTTTGCCGTAAAATCGGGGCGATAATATTCCTCCATAAACTCGATTATCTGGTCGCGCTGCCAACCGAAATTCATATTTTCACCAATACCGGCATAAACCGCTCCGTCACTCGTAAAAATGAGCGTATCGTTAAGCTTTAACGATATTTTCGATTTATATATCATCTTACCGTCGATTTCCACTGCGCTCTCGGGATACACAAGATTTTTTCCGTCACGCAGCAGAATGACATGCGGATTGTCGTATTGGGCTATTTCTGCCTCTTTGTTGTCTATTACACGCACTATTGTAAAAGTGCTGTATGCCACCTGACGTACCGAACATATAGGCAGTGTTTTCGCTATTGTATCAACACACATTTCAAGCGGCATATTATTTGCAATCATGGTGGATATTATTTTCGAAGTCAAAGTAGAGAGAATATTTGCTTTTACACCGGAGCCGAGCCCGTCCGCAAGCACAACAACATAATCGTCATCGCCCTGCTCTATAACCTCCACCATATCGCCGCACAGCTCCTCGCCGTACTTGGTAAGACTCATATGTCCTATGTCCGTGCAAAGATTATTCATCCTTCAACGACTCCTTAAGCTTAGTGAGGGCTATCTTTGTCTCGGCGGTAGTCTCGCCAAGCAGAGAAGCTATCTCCTGAACTATGCGCATTTGCTTTTCGACGACCTTATCCGTTATTTCTATCGTTTGACGGCTAAGCTCCGCCTTTTTCTCTTTTTCTGTCTCCTCGGCGGTAACGTCGCGCATAATGCACATAAGTATATGGTAGACATGGTCGTATACTATTGTTTCTTCAATGTATTTTTTATATTCGGCGAGGTATACGCGTTTATCGTGAATATCCCTGCCGTTTGAAAGAACATCTATAAAATCAAAAGGCTCCAAAATACGCACAACCGGCTCACCCACAACATCCGAAGCATAACGAATGTTCATAATCTCCCTTGCCGCGGCATTTATCTGCTGAACCACCATATCCTCATTTAAAATGAGTATGCCGTTGGGAGTATTGTTGAGTATATTGTCGGAAAATTTTTCTGCTTTATCCTTAAGGAAAGGAAGGCACATCTCGAGATTTGCCTTGCCCTCAAAAACCGCCTGAGCCTTTTCACGACAGGTATTATAGCCGCACGAACCGCAGTTAAGCTCATCCTCCGGCTTTTGCTTACCCATTTTGCGAAGTATCTCCTCTATCGCTCTGCTACCTGCCATATTGTGCGGAGAAGCAAGATAAATAAGATTTTTTGAAAGCTCGTTTTCGCTCAAGGCGTCATATTTAAAATCATTGTCGCCGGCGTCTTCGGCAAAGCGACGCACGGTTATATAATCACGCACCGGAGCGCGGTGATTTTTCTCCATAGCCGGACCGCCTATACAGCTCCCCGGACACGCAGACATCTCTATAAAGCAATGGTGTATATTACCTTTTTCAATATCCTTTACGGCATGGATGCAAGACGACATACCGTCAATCGACATATACGTGTAATCGTCGTTATCACAAAGCATTGTTTTGAGAATTCCGCCGGAGGTCGGGAAAAACCTCGTTTTTCCTTTTTCAACTCCGTCATCATCAGGCTCCTGCGCCAAAACAGTATCGGTTTCGGCAAGCCAACCGGAAAGCTCTTCAAATGTCAGCACACAGTCAACCGTGCCGGGATACTCCTCGGCCTCTGCCTTTTTTGATATGCACGGACCTATAAATACTGTTTTAGCCCCCGGATGCTCTTTTTTAAGTTTCGTACAATGCGCCTGCATTGGGGATACCACTTTGGCAAGATAGGGTATTACATCGGGGAAATGCTTTTGTACCAAGAGATTTACGGTATGGCAGCAGGTCGAAATGACAACATCCTGCTTTTCACCGTCAACTATTCTGTCGTACTCGTCCTTTACTATTGCGGCTCCGACCGCCGTTTCTTCAACGCCGGCAAAGCCGAGCGACATAAGTGCTTTTTTCATCGCGGTAAACGACACATCGTAATTGGCAATAAACGACGGCGCAAGGCTAACATAGACCTCACTGTCACCGGACAACAATTCCTTTGCCTTATAGACGTCGTCGCGTATGATTTTGGCATTTTGCGGACACGCTACAAAGCACATACCGCAGAGAATACACTCATCCTCAACGATCTGCGCCTGATTGGCCGAAAAACTGATAGATTTGACAGGACAATTCCTGATACATTTATAGCAGTTTTTACAGTTTGATTTTTTAAGCTTTATGTACCCCGCCATATTATACACCTTTTTCCTTGCGACGCAAGATTTTTATGACAGTTTGTCGAGCACGTTGGTTTTAAAGAATTCCTCAACGGTATCGGGAGAAACGGAGAACAGCTCCCCGTCTACGGTAACGCTGACGCCGTTTTGGCAGTTACCCATACAAAACTTTCCGCTGAGAGTGACTTTGTCTTTCAGGTCATTGTCGTTTATGAGGTTCTGAAGCTTTTCAACGACTTCACGCGAACCCTTAAGGTGGCAGGAGCTGCCGATGCAAACTACTACTTTCATATTATTACAATCCCTTTCCCGTAAAACTTTGCATATGAATTTTACTTTAATTCATTTTACCAAAACTTAAATAAAAAGTATATAGGTTTTTTCGGAAAATTCTTATTTCGCAAACAGGTACGGAAAGAAGTATTCAAGCCGTACCTGTTTGTAGTTATTGTTTTGTTTTAAGCACAACTTTAGCGAGATTCGATGAGAAATTTGCTTTGCGTGCCCCGACGCGTACTAAGGTACGCAAGAGGGTGAGCAAAGTGAATTTGTCACGAAAAATCGCCGAAAAGAATCATTCGTAATCTACTACATCTGCCCATCTCAAGAGGAAATCCCTCTCTTCGGGGTTCCCCTTAACGCTCTGCGAAGCCGCTACGATAGGAAGCCATTTCTGAACATACTGCTTTGCGGTATCGGTCTTTTTGCAGAACAAATCGAGATACTTATCGGCAAGCTTCTGATCGCCTCTGAGGCAGAAAAGAAGATACGTTCTTGCGGCATCGGCCGCTCCGTTACCCTGTGTTACGTGCGCCCAGTCAATTACGTAATTCACGCCGTCATTGCCGATAATAATGTTACTCGGTCTGAAATCACCGTGGCAAACCTTGTTGTGGGTATGCATACCGGCAAGACGTGTGTGAAGGTCATAACGTGTTGTTGCGTCAAGGTCGGTCTGAGATATTTTACCCTGCATTTTATCCTTGAGCTTGTTGAGCATAGGGCAGGTCTTAGCCAAAATGCTCATTTGAATATCAACAAAGAGGTCAAGATATTCCTCTGTCTTAGCAGGATTTTCGTCCATAAGCTGCTGAAGAGTTTTGCCTTCGATATAGTCTGAAACAATTGCCCATTTACCGTCAAGCTTGCAAACCTCTATGAGCTTCGGCATAGGAATGCCGGTTTCTTCAACACGCGCCTGATTCAAGGCCTCATTTAAAATATCGGATTTTTTGTATTCGTCACCGAAAACCTTAATGGCTTTGTCACCGTCTCTGTAAACTGTTTTTGCTGTTCTGACTGCAATAACTTTTTTGAGTTCCATAAAATAATCCTCCCTTATTTACCGTAATATGCTTTAAGGTACATCTCTTTGATTTCGCTCATAAGCGGATATCTGGGGTTAGCACCCGTGCACTGATCGTTAAATGCCTGTTCAACCATTTGGTCAAGTGTGTCAAGGAAGTATTTTTCATCAACGCCGTATTCCTTGATGCTCTTCTTAATTCCTATGCGGTCCTTGAGTTCATCTATTTTCTTAATAAGATTGTCAAGCTTCTCTTCGTTATTCTTGCCCTTTACACCGAGAGCGTCGGCAACCTCACAATATCTTTCAAGTGTGTGCGGATGGTCATACTGCGGGAAGGTACCCATCTTCGTAGGAACCTCGGCGGCATTGAAGCGAAGAACATAATCTATTAAAAGAGCGTTGGCTATACCGTGAGGAAGATGGTGGAATGCACCGAGCTTATGCGCCATGGAGTGGCATACGCCGAGGAAGGCGTTGGCAAAAGCCATACCTGCCATAGTAGCGGCATTGCCCATCTTTTCACGTGCTACAGGGTCATTGGGGCCGTTATCATATGCTCTCGGAAGATATTCAAATATCATCTGAAGAGCGCGAATTGCAATACCGTCGGTGTAATCGGTAGCCATTACCGAAGCATAAGCCTCAAGGCAGTGTGTAACGGCGTCGATACCTGAAGCCGAAGTCAGACCTTTCGGAGCATTCATCATCATATCGGCATCGACTATTGCCATATTGGGCATAAGCTCATAGTCGGCAAGCGGCCATTTAACGCCGGTGTCGGCATCTGTGATTATCGCGAAAGGAGTAACCTCCGAGCCTGTACCTGCCGAGGTGGGTACAGCTATGAAATATGCTTTCTCACCCATCTTCGGGAATGTATAAACTCTCTTGCGGATATCCATAAAGTCCATAGCCATATCAGAGAAGTCAACATCCGGATGCTCATACATTACCCACATAATTTTTGCTGCATCCATTGCGGAACCGCCGCCGATTGCGATAATTGTATCGGGCTCAAAATGACGCATCATATCGGTACCCTTGCGAGCGCACTGGAGAGTCGGGTCTGGAGCAACCTCCGAGAAGCAAGTGTGCTGAATACCAAGCTCGTCAAGCTTATCCTCAACAGGCTTTGTATAACCGTTATTATAAAGGAACGAGTCAGTTACTATAAACGCCTTTTTCTTACCCATAACGTCACGAAGCTCATTGAGAGCAACGGGAAGGCAGCCTTTTTTGAAATATACTTTCTGCGGAGCGCGGAACCAAAGCATATTTTCCCTTCTTTCTGCAACAGTTTTGATATTGATGAGATGCTTTACGCCGACATTCTCGGAAACCGAGTTGCCGCCCCAAGAACCGCAGCCGAGTGTAAGCGACGGAGCAAGCTTGAAGTTGTAAAGGTCACCGATACCGCCCTGTGAAGAAGGTGTATTAACAAGTATACGACAGGTTTTCATCCTCTCGGAGAATTCGGCAAGCTTATCCTTTTCGGTAACAGCATTAAGGTATACGGATGAGGTGTGACCGTAGCCGCCGTCGGCTATAAGATGCTCAGCCTTTGAAAGTGCGTCCTCAAAGTCCTTAGCCTTATACATGGCAAGCACGGGAGAGAGCTTTTCGTGAGCAAATTCCTCGGAAATGTCAACACTCTCGACCTCGCCTATCAAAACCTTTGTTGTTTCGGGGATTGTAACGCCTGCGAGTGCAGCTATCTTATATGCCGGCTGACCGACTATCTTTGCGTTAAGCGCGCCGTTTATGATAATTGTCTTTCTTACCTTATCAAGCTCATCCTTTTTAAGGAAATAGCAACCGCGATATAAAAATTCGTCCTTAACCTTTTTATATATTTTTTCGTGTACGATGCACGACTGCTCGGAAGCACAAATCATACCGTTGTCAAAGGTTTTCGAATGGATTATGGAGTTTACAGCCAAAACTATGTCGGCGGTATTATCAATAATTGCGGGGGTATTGCCCGGACCGACGCCGAGAGCCGGTTTGCCCGACGAATATGCGGCTTTAACCATTCCGGGGCCGCCCGTAGCAAGTATTATATCGGCCTCCTGCATAAGAAGATTTGTCATATCAAGCGACGGAACGTCTATCCAGCCTATTATGCCCTCCGGAGCACCGGCTTTAACTGCCGCTTCAAGAACGATCTTTGCAGCCTCTATTGTGGACTTTTTCGCTCTCGGGTGTGGGCTTATAATAATGCCGTTTCTGGTTTTAAGACAAACCAAGGTCTTGAAAATGGCGGTAGATGTAGGGTTGGTGGTGGGGATAACCGCCGCAACAACGCCTATCGGCTCTGCAACTTTTTTCATACCAAACGCGCTGTCTTCCTCTATTACACCGCATGTCTTTGTATTTTTATATGCATTGTAGATATATTCTGCGGCATAGTGGTTTTTGATTATCTTATCTTCGACTACGCCCATTCCCGTCTCTTCAACAGCCATTTTGGCAAGCGGGATTCTCGCTTTGTTTGCTGCGATAGCCGCCGCTTTAAAGATCTTATCGACCTGCTCCTGAGAATAAGTCGCAAAAATCTTTTCTGCCTCTCTGACTCTTGCGAGAAGGGCTTCGAGTTTTTCTACCGAATCGACAATCTCATGCTTGTTTTGAGTTTCCATAGGTATATAATCTCCTTTTCAGATATTACAAAATTTACAAAAGTTCTTTTCTGATATGAGAGGAAAGAACCGCCAAAGCCGAAGCAATATTCATATTCTGTATAAGTATGCCCGGACCTGCTGTAAGATGAACCGGAGTGAAATTAAGAATTGCAAGTATTCCGCTTTTGACAAGCTCGTCGCAAACATCCTGAGCACTGTCCGCCGGCACAGCTATAACCGCCATATGCACCTTGAGTCTTTCGCAAAGCTCGCCGAGCTTTCGCATGGGAAAGACGGGCTTTTCCTTTTTGAACGGCTCTTCATCAAAGTTTACCGCGTCAAATCCCGCAACTATACGAAACCCGCATTCGGAAAATCCGTCGTAATGTAAAAGCGAGCTGCCGAGACTTCCGACTCCTACTACAACGGCATCGGTTGTGTTGTCGTAGCCGAGGAATTTTTCCAAATCCTTTATAAGCTTCGCGGTCTCATACCCGATTTTAGGCTTCCCCGCACAGGAGCTTACCTTTGCAATGTCCTTTCTTACTTGAACCTCATTAAGGTCAAGGTCTGCCGCCACCTTCGGCGCGGATATATACAATACCCCGTCAGCCTCCGCCTTTTTGAGATATGACAAATAAAAAGGTAATCTATAAAGTGCCTGCCTTGATATTTCACGGACAGGCAAAGCCTGCTCTCGCATATCTTTGACCTCACTATCAGTAATTACTTACTGATAAAATCATAGCTTATTGTTAAATGTTTGTCAATGGTAAATTGTTATTATTTTAACATTTATAGCCATAAACAAATTAAGCGGTTCGGCGCGGCGGTTTTTGTACGATTTTACAATCGTTTTTTCGGCCGATGCTTTGTGCCGGGCTTTCGCTTGCTTAAAATATTAGAATCCGAGACGAAATGCCACTACTGTGCTGCAAAATGAATATACTCAGCCCAAATTCTATGGTTTTTATTTAGATTGCACATTTACAACAAAAAGCAAAAATGTTAAAATGTATTTTAAATGCGTATACAAAAGTAGAGGTTGATGGGTAATGAAGGTAATTTCAATAGCAATAGGTTTGCTCTTTTTGGGACTTGGAATTCCGATGGTGAGCGGCAAAGCGGAGAATTTTGTCGTCGGAAGCGCCTCGCCCGACAATGAGCTGAGGAATAATTTCGATACAAAAAAGCTGTGCAGAATATTCGGCATATATTTGATTTTTGTTGCAATATTTACGGCACTTTTAGGATTCTTCTTTAACAGGGAATTCTTTACCGCCTATTTCATCTGCGTTCTTGCCGGTGCTTTTATATGCATCGCCACCGTTGTATTGACTTGCCGTAAAAAGTCCGAATAATTCTGCCGCGAATGTCTTATCAGGCTACATAAGACATCCGTCTTAATTAAAGCTGTAGCCGGAAAGGCCTAAAAAAATGGATTACGCTAAGGAATCTCTCAAAAAACATTATGAATGGCACGGAAAAATAGAAATCAAAACACGTGCCAAAGCAGACAGTAAGGACGCGCTATCGCTCGCCTACACACCCGGTGTAGCACAGCCGTGCCTTGAAATACAAAAGGACATAAGCAAGTCTTATGAGCTCACAAGACGTTGGAATACCGTGGCCGTTGTAACGGACGGAACGGCGGTTCTCGGACTCGGAGACATAGGACCCGAAGCCGGTATGCCCGTAATGGAGGGCAAATGCGTTCTCTTTAAGGAATTCGGCGACGTTGACGCCATACCGCTCTGTGTGCGTTCAAAGGATGTTGACGAGATTGTAAACTGCATTTCTCTCCTCGCAGGCAGCTTCGGCGGAATAAATCTTGAGGACATTGCTGCTCCGAGATGCTTTGAAATAGAACGCAAACTCAAGGAAAAAACGGATATTCCGATTTTCCATGACGATCAGCACGGCACAGCGGTAGTTGTTGCCGCAGCAATAATAAATGCGCTCAGAGTCGTTAAAAAAGAGCTCAAGGACTGTACGGCTGTCTTTTCAGGTGCGGGCGCGGCAGGCATAGCCATTGCAAAACTGCTCATAAGTCAGGGAATTAAAAATGTAATTATGTGCAACAGTCGCGGCATTATTTGTGACGGCGATGAAAAGCTGAATCCCGCACAGAGGGAAATCGCAGAAATCACGAATAAGGAGCACAAGAGCGGTTCACTTGCCGACGCATTCAAGGGTGCAGACATATTTATAGGCGTTTCGGCTCCTGGAATCGTAACAGAAGAAATGGTCGCCTCCATGGCTGGAAATCCCATCGTACTCCCCATGGCAAATCCTGTTCCGGAAATACTGCCCGATAAGGCAAAAGCCGCAGGTGCCGCCGTTGTCGGCACGGGCAGAAGCGATTATCCCAACCAAATCAACAATGTACTTGCGTTCCCCGGAATCTTCCGCGGAGCACTTGACTGCCGAGCTTCCGAAATAAACGAGGAAATGAAGGTAGCCGCAGCAAGAGCGATAGCTTCACTTGTCTCTGATGATGAGCTTTCCGCCGAGTACATTTTACCGAAAGCATTTGACGACAGAATAGGGAAAACCGTTGCGAAAGCGGTTTATGACGCAGCCGTAAAATCCGGCGTAGCAAGAATATAATCTATAAGAGAGAAAAAGCGCCTTTAAGGGTTATCCTTAAAAGCGCTTTATTTTTGCTTAGATTTTTTTGAGTCCGACAGACAGGCCTTTACCTATCGCAGAACCGAGAACAGCGCACACAACAAGCTCAATGGGAGCGTTGATTCCCGCCGCTATACCTATAACGGTGGTAAGAATATTTTCAGCTCCGCCGAGAGCGGCTGACTGCTCGGGCGTAAAGGTTGTATTTATAAACAACAAAGCTAAAAATCCAAGGAAAAAGATAGTATTAAAAGCCGAGCCGCAGATACTCGCGACAAGGTAATTGGCACCGTCTTTTTTTGTCTTTTTTGTCACGGCGTTAAAAATGAGACCTGTGAGCCAACCTGCAAGCACGCGAGGAACTACGCAAACAACAAGCGTTTTAAATACGCTTATAGAAATAAGTATCGCGCCGAATGCGCTCAGAGAAAAGCATTGAATAAAACTCGATGCACCGAAAACGAGCCCCAAAAAGGCTCCTGCGGCAGGCCCTAAAGTAACTGCGCCTATGATAACAGGTACCATAATAAGTGTCAGTTCAAGCGGCCCGAGCTTCAAATAGCCTATCGGCGTGAAGGTCATAACGGCGATGATTGCGGTAAGGAGAGCCAGCTCGACTAAGCGAACGGTTTTTTGCATCCTTGCCTTGTTTGTGGTTTTTGACATATATAATCCTCCTTGCTGCTGCTCCGCAGAGCGGATGCAACGCAAAATAATAAACTATGTAAAAACTGGATACGATATTTAATTTTAAATTACGGTTAATTACTGTTTTTATCGTAAATGGCTTTAAGCCCGTATAAAAGAAGATTGTCATCATGAATTATATTGTGACGGCAATATCCTATTACATAGGAGGAAAGCCCACCTGTTGCAACAATGGTTTTCGGCTCACCGAGCTGTTTTGCAAAACGGTCAAGCATACCGTCAATCATATCTGCGGTGCCGAAAATGATGCCAGACTGCAAACACTCAATCGTATTAGTGGCACAGGCATGCGGCGGAGAAGCAAGTGAAAATGACGGTAAGAGAGAAGCCTGCCCCGAAAGTGCTTTCATAGAGATTTCAACACCCGGTGCTATTGTGCCGCCGTGATAGCCGCCATGCTCATCAACTGCATATATTTTTGTGGCTGTGCCGAGGTCAATGACAAATGCGGGCATTTCATATCTCGCCATAGCTCCTACCGCACCTGCTACAAGGTCGGCACCGAGCTCTGCCGGATTATCTATTAAAATATTAAGCCCTGTTTTTACACCGGGGGCTATTATAACAGACTCAATGCCGCACACCTTATTAACCGCTGTTTTAATTTTCCCGGTAAGCTCAGGAACAACAGAGCTTAAAACAGCTCCGGTAATTTCAGCCGGCTCCAAATCATGCATTTTAAACACGGCAAGAAATTCAACGGCAAACTGATCGTCAGTTCTGTTACGCTCGGTAGCAAGTCGCGAAACAAAGCTCAGCTTATCGCCGTCAAACACTCCGAAGGTAATATTAGTATTACCGATATCGATCGTCAGTATCATAAATTAAGCAAAAGCACAAAATGTGCCGTTCCTTTCATATTGCTTTTAAATCTTGAGACATTTATATTTTAATACATCCGGCAAAAAAAATCAAGCGGCTTTGCTTTCACAAAGCCGCTTGTAATAATTACAGGGTTAATTATTTATCCTCTTTTTTCTTCTTTGTGAGAACAAGAGCAATACCTGCTGCCACAGCTACGCCTGCTACTGAGAAGAGAGCAACGTCACCGGTCTGCGGAATCTTGCCCTTTGTGGTTGAAGAGCCGCCCTTAGAAGTTGTTGACTTCTTGGTAGTTGTGGGTGAATCTCCGCCTTTGTTTCCGCCGCCGAAGAGACCCTTAATTGTCTCAAAAGCCTTACCGATGAAGCCCTTAACGCCGTCGATAGCACTTGTGGTAGCCTCTGTCGGGCCTGCAGTTGCTGCATTGTTCTTGGAAACCTCTTCCTGACGAACAACCTCGGCTGAAAGAGCAGCGTAAGCGCCGTCGGAAAGAGCGGGAATATACTCGTCTTCTCCCTCGGGAGCCGGCTGAGTAGCATGAAGTTCATCAAGAACCTTCTGGATGTCGGCATAATCCATTCTGCTCATAGCATTGATAAGAGCCGTAACCTTTGCCGGGTTGTAAGCAGTAGGATTGCCTTCGTCATCGGGCATATAAGGATTGTTATCGAAGTCTGAGAGAAGGTAGCTTTCAATAACATCTGCTATATAGCTTCTCTGATCATTGGTGAGAGAATCAAGAGCACTTCTTACGGAGCCGCCCGCCGGAGCGTCGGGTTTCGGAGTGTTTCCGCCGGAATTGCCGCCCTTGGTAAGAGCGTTAAGGATTTTAAGTAAAATCTCAGGTGTAACTTTACCGCTATTGGCGAGTTTACCAAGAATGGTGATTATTTCTGCGATAACAGCCTCATCCATCTTGCCGTTGCTTTTGATGATGATGCCGGCAAGCTGCTTAATGGTATCGAAAGCTCCGCCTAAATCAACATCGGGAAGAGTGATACCGCCGAGTATGTCGCCGATTCCGCCGCCTGCAGTAGTGTCTTCAGCAAAAGCCGGGAGGCAGAATGAAAATGCCATCACTAAGGAAAGCAATACTGCTAAGAACTTTTTCATAATTAAATCCCTCTTATTTCAATTATTTGAGTTGTCACTCATTATTTAATGACATTTTACTATATGTTTTTGCGGTTGTCAACTATAAAAAGAGAATATTTTTCCGTAATTTTGGTGTTTTTTAAATAATTCCACACTTTGCGGCGTCAATGTTTTATAAAACCGTATCGATGCGGGGTTTCCGCCGATTTTGTGTTGACGGCAAAGGCTGACAACTATATAATGTATATAAAAATCAAAGGAGGCACTTATGCAAGCAGAGGAAAAAGTATTTTTCGGAATCGGAACGGCGTCGTTTTTGCTTATGCTCTCGGACCTACTTCTTGAGGTCTTTTCCGCATCGCTTTTTATAGGCTCTAAGCGGCTTATTTCTTATATCGGTATACTTATTATAGTATGTACCGTCAGCTTCACGGTCTTATGCTTTCTTGTTGTCAAAAACCACCGAGGCTGTTTTAAAAGCAAAGGAACACGGATTTTTTTAAGAGTGCTTTCGATAATAATTTGCATAATGCTTTGCCTTGCCGGTATTACAATTGACGGAATATTATACACCGATACCGTAAAAAAAGCCACATCGGATGACAAGCGCCATACTATTATAATAGACAGCGAACCGGGCTCGGGCGAATGGAATATGACCGTTTACAGACGATACTCCCCTTTTCTTATGTCCGCTCGCGGAAACGGGAAAAAAGTCGTTGATATGGCAGACGAGAACGGAGATATAGACGTTGTATGGACTGACGGCGGCTGCCTTGTAAGTTACAAGGCTTATAAAACCGATGCAACAAGCGTTGATGACACCGAAACCGTAACGCTGCGATTTTTTTACAATGAAAAATCAGGTAAATAATTATACAGCTGCTTATAAGAGGTGTTTTTATGTGGCTCGTTTTAGCATTTTTATCTGCCGGATTTGCCGGAATAACGGCAATCCTTGCTAAGATTGGCTTACGGAACGTCAACTCAAATCTTGCCACGGCTCTGCGCACAATAGTTGTGCTGTTGTTTTCGTGGCTGATGGTTTTTATTGTCGGATCAACATCCGAAATAAAGGATATAAGCGTCAAAACGTTTATATTTTTGATTTTATCAGGACTGTCCACTGGGGCTTCTTGGCTTTGCTATTTTAAGGCTTTGCGTCTCGGCGACGTAAACAAGGTAACTCCAATCGATAAGTCAAGTACGGTACTTACAATGATACTTGCCCTGATTTTTCTCGGAGAAAAGCTGACCGCAGTTAAAATAATAGGTATGGTTCTTATCGGCATAGGAACATTTCTTATGATAGAAAAGAAAAAAGCAGATAATTCCTCCGCCGATAAAAGGAGTGGAGCTTCGCTTGTATATGCCATGTTCTCCGCTGTTTTTGCGGCCTTAACATCGATTTTCGGAAAAATCGGCATAGAGGACGTTGAATCAAATCTCGGCACGGCGATAAGAACCGTGGTTGTTCTTCTGATGGCGTGGATTTTGGTCTTTGCGGAAAAGAAGCAGAGCGAAATTAGGGGCATTGATAAAAAGAGCTGGCTGTTTTTGGCCCTTTCGGGGTTCACCACAGGCGGCTCATGGCTTTGCTATTACGGTGCCCTGAAAAACGGCCCCGCAAGCATCATTGCACCGATAGACAAATTGAGCATCGTTGTAACCGTAGCCTTTTCATATATAATATTAAAAGAAAAGCTTTCAAAAAAGGCTTTTCTGGGACTTGTGCTGATAGTGGCGGGTACTCTGTCGCTTCTTATTAAATACTGATTGAAACGGAGACTTATATGTACGGACTTTTGGGTGAAAAATTAGGTCACAGCTTTTCGCCGCAGATACATGCTCTGCTCGGCGATTATGAATACAGATTGTTTGAGAAGCAAAAGAATGAGCTTGACGACTTTTTTAAAAACAGAAATTGGGATGGCATAAATGTTACAATTCCGTATAAAAAAGCCGTCATTCCCTATCTCGACCGTCTTTCGCCCTCCGCCGAGAAAATAGGGAGCGTAAACACGATAGTTGCCGAAAAGGACGGCACGCTTACGGGATATAACACGGATTACGACGGGTTTTCATATTTAATTGATGTTTCCGGAATATCGGCAGAAAACAAAAAATGTCTCGTTTTGGGTTCCGGCGGTGCATCTTTAACGGTGATAGCGGTGCTGAAGGATAAAAAAGCGCGCGAAATTGTCAATATTTCACGCTCGGGAGAAAACAATTACGAAAATATCGACAGACATTTTGACGCGGACATAATCGTAAACACAACGCCCGTGGGAATGTATCCGAACAATCTGAAATCGCCTTTATCGCTTGACGGATTTAAAAATCTTTCCGGTGTTCTGGATATAGTATATAATCCGCAAAAGACCAAGCTGATACTTGACGCCGAAAAGCGAAATATCAAAGCGCTGAGCGGTCTTTCAATGCTTGTTGCTCAGGCCAAAAGAGCTGCCGAGTTGTTTTTGAATACAAAAATACCCGACAGTAAAAATGACGATATATATCATAAGCTCTCACTTGAGATGAAGAATATTATTTTAATAGGTATGCCCGGTTCCGGCAAAACGACTGTCGGAAAAAGAATCGCCGAGGCCTTGAACCGCGACTTTATAGACACGGATGAAATGATAGTAAAGAACGTCGTCAAACCCATTCCCGACATATTTGCAAACGGCGGTGAAAAGCTCTTCAGAAAATATGAGCACGAGGCGGTGCTTGCGGCGGGCAAGCTCAGCGGCAAGGTAATTTCAACAGGCGGCGGAGTCGTTGTAAACGATGATAACTTCGACGCTCTGAAACAAAACGGGACGATAATCTTTTTAAACCGCAGCACCTCTTATCTGCCGACAGACGGCAGGCCGCTGTCGCAGAGCAACGACCTTAACGAGATGTTCAAAAAAAGACTTCCGCTTTACAGAAAATTCTGTGATATTGAGGCGGACGGAAATGACACGATAGAAAATGTTGCGAACAATATTTTAAAGGAGCTGCAAAATGAAAATACTTGTAATTAACGGTCCGAACATCAATATGCTCGGCATAAGAGAGCCTGCGATTTACGGCGACAGAAATTACGAGACCCTCATAAATCAGATAAACGTCTGGGGCGCAGAGCTTCACGCCGAGGTTGAATGCTATCAATCGAACCACGAGGGCGATATAGTAGACAAAATACAGGACGCATTAGGTAAATTCGACGGTATAGTCATAAATCCGGCGGCATACACCCACACAAGCGTTGCAATACTCGACGCGCTGAAGGCTGTTTCCATACCGGCTTGCGAGGTACACATTTCGGACGTTAACGAACGCGAGAAATTCAGACATATTTCATACGCCGGTATGGCGTGCGAGGCGCACTTTATAGGGCTCGGATTTGACGGATACAAAAAAGCTATGGAATATCTGTGCGAAAAGTACAAGTAAAAAAGCATAAAATAAACGGGGCTGTAAGGCTGAGCGTTCATAAGGAAGTATTGGTTTCTCGCATAAAAATCTCTTATGCTTTTGTCAAAAAGCCTCGCAAGGCGACAGCCTTGCTTCATTTCTTGACTTCGGCATAAAAAATTTTTATAGCTATGAAACTGCGAAGCACTTCAAAATGATATATTTTTGATACAAGAAAATGCACCCCTCAGATAAGTTTGGGCTTATCTGAGGGGTTATGCAAAAAGATGTTATTTTGAAGCAATACTGCCTTATAAGCACTCAGCCAAGACGTATGGTTTTACAGCTCCGTTTTTATTTTTACACATAAAAAATTCTTTGCGTTTATTCCACGCCGCGGTACAAAAGTCCGCGTGTAAATTCAATTTCGGGCGAAGAACCGTTTTGATACGCTTTGAGTACCGAGCTTATCTGTTCTTTATCCTCGGTTGTAAACTCCAAAAGCACAAAATCCGCGTTTTTGACTTCGCTCATTCTGTCTGCCATATATATGGGTCTTGAATTGAACAGTTCGGAAAATCCATTTGTACAGCGAACCGGAAATTCAATGCCCTTTCTGTCGCGTAAAAAGGATTTTCCGCCGCACTCGCGACAGCTTTTCCCGTTTTTTACCGGACAATTTCTTGTGAGCATAAGCGGTACTCTGCCGTAGACGCAAACACCGCGCCGACATTCTCCCTCAAGCGCAGTCAGCTGTTTCAAAGTCATTTCATATGAGAGCACACATTCCGCCGCTCCGAGCTTTTGAATTTCGGACAGAGAAACCGAGTTAAAAATATTTAAAAACGGTCCGCCTATTATCTGAACACCCGCCTTTTTTGCCGCTGCAACCGAATCGAGCGTATTGCAAAGGGCATACCTTGCGCCGCTTTTTATAAGCCTCTCGACAATCTCGTCAAAATTACCGAATATACCCCTCGGCAAAACTGCACCTGCGGAATACTTTTCAAAAAGCTCCGGCTTTGAAGACAGCGGAATAAAAAGCTTATCACATTCCACATTTTGGGGAATGGCGGATGTATCGCGGAACGAAATATACGTCTGCGGTTTTTTATTCGGCTTGCGATTTTGAAAAATAATATTCGCTTTGTTTATGCGGTACGGTGCTCGTTCTTTAAGCCTGTCGGCAAGGCGAAGCAGAGCCTCCCTGCGGAGCGCATTCATTTCTGCCGCCGACACACTCAAGCCGTCGTCTATACAGATGTCGGCATCGCCGAATGAAAATACGGTTCCGCCGCATTTTTTAAGTCTCAAAAGAGCCTCTTCTTTGGTAAAAGGTCTGTTTACGGCTTTTTGCGGCAAGCTTTCGGATAAAACAGTAACGCTTAAATCATTTGCGGAAGCCGTAAGGCTGATTTTCTTATCGGATTTCACAGAGAGAACAAAATGCACCCTGTAAACCGCACGCTCTTTCTCGTAAATACGTTCATATTTTTTGAGAAGCGAGGCAGTAGCAGAGGTTACATTTTCCTTTTCGCGGAAACCGAACATATTTCTGCCCAGAGCATTTTCGTAATATCCCTTTGTAAATCCGGAGCGTGAAAACAGGGAGCAAAGATCTTCGGAATTCTCGCTTGAATACTCCCCCGTCAACGAATTTTTCAGAGCAGTAACAGCGGCTGCGACATACTCGGGACGTTTCATTCTGCCTTCTATCTTAAATGACGATATTCCCGTTTTTGACAGTATCGGTGCGTACTCGATAAGCGATAAATCCTTTAAGCTCAAATCATGCCCCGTTCCGTTTTCCGCCGCAAAAGGAAGCCGGCAGGGCTGAGCACACAGACCGCGGTTGCCGCTTCGCGACCCTAAAAACGCACTCAAGAGACATTGCCCGGAAACGCACATACAAAGCGCCCCGTGGACGAACATTTCAAGCTCAATCGGTGAGTTTTCGCACAGATATTTAATCTCGTCTTTTGATAATTCGCGAGGCAAAACAGCTCTTGAGAATCCTAAATCGGCAAGAGTACGTATGCCGTCCAACGTTCCAACCGACATTTGGGTGGAGGCGTGCAGCTCTATATCGGGACAAATATCCTTTACGACGCGCAAAACGCCGAGGTCCTGCAAAATAAGCGCATCTGCACCGCTTTTGCAGATACGCCTGACGCTTTCCTTAAGCTCCGACATTTCACTGTCTTTAACAAGAGTATTTAAGGTTATATGAACTTTAACATTTCTTTCGTGGCAAAAATCCACCGCGCGCTGCAAATCGTCCCCCGAAAAATTCGAGGCGTTTCTGCGCGCGTTAAAGTTGCCGGTGCCGAAATACACGGCGTCCGCTCCGCTTCTTACCGCGGCAGTTAATGCTTCAAAGCTGCCTGCGGGAGCCAATATCTCGGGCTTTATCATTTAGCGGAATCCGGCTCTTTTTCGGAAGAGAACAGATTTATCTGCGCCGCTCCGGCTTTTTGCTCTGTTTTAAGGCGGTCTATCTCGCGCTTATAGAAATCTCTTTCGGACTTCGACTGAGACGCATCCTCAAGATAATCCTTTATCTGGGCACGGAGATTATCGGCGCTCTGCTCTGCCTTTTTAGCACTGTTGGCATAATCAAGTGCTATCAAAACAGCCGCCTGATTCGTTGAAATAAACGGATTTGCAGCGCGAAGCTCTTTCATCTTTTCGTCGATTTCGGCAGCGAGCATAGTAGTATATTCGGGAGTCTCCTCAGTCGTGAGAGCATAGTCAACTCCGGCAATAGTTACTTTAACCTTGTTTTTTTCCAAGACATTCACACCCCTGTTTTTATTACAAGCATTATTATACTTTATATTTCAAAAAACTGCAACATCATATTTTGCGGTAGACAAGTATACCGAATTCGGCACTAACCGAAAGCTTTTCCAGCTCCTCTACCCTCTTTTGTTCTTTAACTCCGGTTTTGTAATAGTAAGGAGTCATTTTAAAAAGAGAAGATATATCCTCGCCTGAATTTAAATCGAATTTGTATTTTACGTCGATTCTGTCTGTAAAATCAAAGCCGTCAAGGTATGTGTCCGAAACCTCATTTTTATAAGGTGTATCATATGCGGCGCACTTTAACTCCCACAGATGATTTTCAAGTGGTATCACCATTATAAAAGCAGCATCTTTTTTCAATACTCTTTTAAATTCGGCACCGCAGTACGGCGAAAAAATTTCGAGTAAAATATCAATGCTCGAATCCGCAAATGGAAGAGAAAAAGAACTCGCCACCGCAAAATCGACATTTTGGCGCATTTTGCGGCAACGGTCAGCTCGTCCTTGGAAATATCCGTACCGAAAACCGAAGAAAGCGGCAACACATCGGCAACAGCCTTTGTGTAATACCCCTCGCCGCAGCCGCAGTCAAGCACATTTCCCTTTTGGGCGGCGTACTTCTGTACTGTATCGCACAGAGCACGTCTCAGCGGCTCATAATATCCTTTGGACAAAAATTCTCTGCGCGAATCCGTCATAAGGCGATTATCACCGTGATTTTTTCGACTGCTGCCCGTCAGCAAATTGACATAACCGCTCTTTGCAATATCAAAATTATGTCTGTTTTCGCAAATATAACTTTTTTCGTTTTTTACAAGTGGTTTTTTGCACACGGGGCAAATAAATCCGATATTATTCTTCACAATGCTTCTCCAAATACATTTCGTCCAACAGCTTTTTGCCTGTTTCCGTTCTGAAAATATTTTTTCTTGCCGCACTTACGGCTTTTTTGTCGAGCGAATCCTCAAATGCGTTTACGATAAAATCCGCTTCAATCAAAATTCTGTAATCCGGTGACATATCATCGGTATATGTGTGGTGATGCGCCACAAGATAACACACACGTTCAATATCGTCCTTAGAAAAGCCGAGAGAGGTCATAAGCTTACGAGCTTCACTCGGTCCCTCCTTTTCCTGATAAGTGCCTGCCGTACTGCCGTATTTTTTCTCACAGATATGTATTCCGATATCGTGCACCGCGGCAGCAGAAAGTAAAATATCCTTTATTTTTCCGTCTGTTTTTTCTCCGTCGGCAATCAGTTCGGAAAAAGCACGCACCTTAAGCATATGGTTAATGCGTTTTACGTCTCCGTTTAAATATTTGATCATTTCGCGCGTAAGTTCTTTGTTCATTTCATTCACCGAATTTATAATACAACCGTTAAAGTAAAATAGCAATAGTCGTCATTGACAAACAGGGGTTAAAAATGTATAATATCTAAGCATTCAGCCGGAATTCAATACGTTTTCGTGCGAACAGCGGACTGTTATGCTGTGTTTCGCAAAAATAACAAAGTAAAAAAATCAAATATAACGGGGTGTAGCGCAGTTGGGCGAAGAGGTTCGCCGCGTCCTGCGGACGATTCAGGCGAAACTCTGAGGTGAAAAAACAACGAGCAATGCGACGCGCTCCAAGCGAGCAGTGCGACTATGTTTTTGAGGGAAGCGCAGCGGATTGTTATATCGAAATTCACAGGGCCGACAAAGTAAAAAATCAAATATATCGGGGTGTAGCGCAGTTGGTAGCGCGCCTGCTTTGGGAGCATAGACGGTGTTCGCACCGTGCAAAAGCGAAAACCGCCGAAAGCCCTTCAACCGTGCGTATTTCGGGCGGTTCGGAAAATGAAAAAAAGCGGTCAAAAATGTGTTTGACCACAGATTTGACCACTTACACGACCACAATTTAATAACTATCGGGGTGTAGCGCAGTTGATAGCGCGCCGCATTTGGGATGCGGAGGCCGCGAGTTTGAGCCTCGCCACTCCGACCAATTTTTAAGCGATTTCAGTATTTTTTACTGCAATCGCTTATTTTTTCAGAATGAGTATTGACAAATAAAAATTTTCTGATATAATTTGATGATTTATCACTAAAGTGTTGAATGGGTGGCATGGGCGAAAAGGAGAAATATAAAATGTACAAAATTGTCGATGAGTCAGAATGCAAAAGGTATCGCTCTGACTGTTCACATGTCTTAAAAAAGACATGTGCCTTACTTAAAGAAAAATGCATTAACGCCCAATTTACTCTTGTTGGCAGTGGAGCAAGAAATATGGTTACACGAAACGGCAATGGACCGTTTGACCTTGACTACAACCTTGAAATAATTAAAGCTCCGGACGAATATTGGAATGATCTGCGTCATTTAAAAAATACCGTTCGTATTTTGCTTGATAAAGCCGAAGGATTGACTTGCTTTTCCGAATCACAAGATTCAACTTCATGCTTGACAGCTCTGTTACATTTCAAAGATGAACCTACAGTTGAATTTAGTTTTGATGTTGCAATTGTCGCCAAAAATTCTGATGGAACACTGTGCAGGTTGATTCATAATAAAAATGTCTGGGAATACGGTAATGAGCAGTATGTTTGGAATGAGGTTCCAAGCTCTCACAACATAGCGCAAAAGGTAAAACAAATCAAAATCAATGATTTATGGCTTGATGTAAGAGAGCGATATATTTATCTTAAAAATCTATATTTATCTCATCCGTTAGAGAAAGATCATCCGTCATTTATTGTTTATGTTGAAGCTGTCAATCAAATTTATAATCAATATTTTAATTAGCGACTGTATTCTTTGTCTACAGCACCTCAAATTTTGACAGGGTGACTTTTTCGGTCACCCTGTCATTTTCTCTTTTTCCGCCTTGATTTGCGCCTTAACCTCTGCAATCATTTCCGCGAGCTTTTCTTCGCATTCCTCGCGCGTTTTCGCGTAGATATTGTGGCTTTCCCGCTTGCCATAGGCATTGGTTGGTGTGTACCGTCCCTCATACAGGTGGTCGTTTATCATCGTGACACAGCCCGTCCCGGGGTTGCGTATTTTCGGCTTGTACGGCGTGAATTCGACCGGGGCGGTATCTTTCCTTTCTTCCCGCGCTATCGTCGGCATTTGGGCGCCTGTACCGCCGATTTTGCGGTCAATATGCACCGCCGCCTGCCGCTGCATGGTATCGGTGATGTGGCTGTAGATATCCAGCGTGGTTGCTGAAGACACATGACCGATGGTTGCCGAAAGCGTTTTCACATCCATACCGTGTTCCAATGCCATGGTCGCAAAGGTGTGCCGCAGATCGTGAAAGCGCACCTTTTTACAGCCCGCCCGTTCCAAGATCAGTTGTAACCGTTTTCTAACCGATGACGGATTTCTCGGTCTGCCGTTATCCGTCGGTGACGGAAACATCCATTCCGAATCCACTGTTTCCTTATACGCCACAAGGGTTTTCAAGAGTGACGGTGGCAGAATAACAGTGCGTATCGAGGCTTTTGTTTTCGGCGCAGATATAATCACCTCTGCCTTGATAATATATACCTGCCGTTCAATGCGAAGCTCTCCTGTTGCGAAGTTGAGGTCGCTCCATTTGAGTGCCAATATCTCACCGCGCCGCATCCCCGTGCCGAGCTCCAGCAGAAAAAGCTCATAATATCCCTCTTCCTTTGCCTGATGCAGAAATCGGATAATTTCATTTTGCGTGAGCACCTGCATCTCCCGCGCTTTTTTCGGCGGCAGTTTACAGCCGACAGCGGGATTGGTTCGTATCAAACCGTCCTGTACCGCCCGCTGTAAAGCTGTGCGGCAGTTGGCATGTATCCCCCTTATCGTTCTGTCCGAAAGTCCCTTTCCGTAAGTTTTTGCGTGCAGTTTTCTTCCGTCTGTCTTTTCCTTTGCGTAGAATTGCTGTAAATCCGACTGTGACAGCCTGTTCAGCGGAATTTTTCCGATTTCGGGAATGATATGATTGTAAATGCGATTTTCATAGTCGGTTCTTGTGGTAATACGGAGTGTGTGTCGGCAGTAGGTCTGATACCAGAAGTCAATCCAATCCCCGAACGGCATATCCGGCTTGATTTTATCGGAAGAGCGTCCGCACTGTTCTTTCAGCGCTTCGAGCTTAGTGGAACATTCTGTTTTTGTTTTCGCCGTTACGCATTTTGTAATAGGCAGGCTTTTCTCATTGTACCCGACAACAATTCTTCCTTCCCACCGACCGTCTTTACGCAGGCGTAATGTGCCCTCACCATTTTTTCTTTTTTTAGCGATTGGTATCATCTCCTTCAAGCATAATCTCATCCATAAAGCTCCCCACGATAGTGGAAGCGTTTCTCTGCATGTCGGTGGTCACATGGGTGTAGGTGTCCAGCGTAAAGCTGGCGTTGGTATGCCCGAGGATTCCCGACAGGGTTTTCGCATCCACGCCGCCTGCCAGCGCATGCGTAGCGAAGGTGTGGCGCAGATCGTGGAACCGAATCAGCGGAAGCTCAGCCTGTTTTAACAGTGTTTTTAATCGGTGGTAAGCATAGTCGGGGTGCATCGGTTTTTCGGGCTCATAGATATTCGGGAATATCCATTCGCTGACTGCCGTTTCTTTTCGCTTCCGCAGAAGTTCCGCAGTGCTCGGCGGCAGGACAATCGTGCGCGTTCCCGTCTCGGTTTTGGTTTCGCCGATATTCAATCCGCCGCCTTTCCTTTTAGCAACCGAGCGCCTCACTTTCAGCTTTCCGTTTTCCGCATCGAAGTCCTCCCACTTCAGTCCGCAGATTTCACCCCGCCGCAGTCCTGTGGTCAGCTCGGTGTAGAAGAAATCGTACCACAATTCATCCTGCCTAATGCGTTTCATAAATCTGTCAAGCTGTTCGTCATTGAGTATCTGCTTCGGCGGATAATTGTTTTTGGGAATCGTTGTGCCGACCGTTGGATTTTTAACAATCAGCCGTAGGCGCACCGCCATATCGAGTGCTTCGTGCAGCATCATATGAATACCGCGTACCATACTGTCGGCAAGCTCTGTACCGTGCAGCTTGTCTGCTTTCACACGACCTTTCTTTTTGACGGTGTTATAGAATTTTTGGAGTTCCTGCGTGGTCAGCGCCGACAAAGGTCTGTCGCCGAGATACGGTTTGATTTGATTTTTAATCATCGCTTTGTAAGAATCCAGCGTGCTCTCGCGAATTGTGAAGATCATATATTCATTGATCCATCGGTCGAGCCATTCGCCGAGCGTCATATTCGAATCCTCGGTGAGGTCGGCATCGCGGTACATCTCGATGCAGTCGTGGAGCTTTACGATTAACTCCTTTTGTGTTCGGGCAAGCACATAGCGGTGAATCGGATCGCCGTTCTTTTTGTGACCGACAACGATGCGGCCTTCCCATCTTCCGTCTTCGCGCTTGCGCACCATACCGTCTCCCGACGGCCTTCGCTTTGCCATAGTATCACATCCTTTCGCAGTACAACACAATACCACATACATGGCGGAATATCCAGCTAAATTTGCGGTAAAATTCGCAACCCCTAAATCAGCGAGGTTTTTATCGCCGCAACCCCTAAATTGAAGCTTTTATAACCGTTCTTAAAAGCCATACAAAGCCTTGTGCGGTCGGCGTTGCCGTCCGCTGTGAGCCGAGTTGCGGGTCGCTTGCGACCCCACCTCTTTCTCCTGCTTATTTTCGGACGAGCCGTAAAACTGCCGTTAAACCGCCGGTTTTTCGTGTTTGCGGTCAAATTCGGCGAGTTTTTTCAAGGCTGCCTGACGCCGATTTTCTTCGTGCAGCCGTATCAGCTGTTGCTCGTAATACTGCTCTAATGCTTCCGCAATCGGGCGTATTGTATAGCGCAAATTGCCGTTGCGCTTTTCTCCCTTTTGGGTGATAACGGAGGTCGGCTCTGCAGTAATCAGCTGCTTTTCAATCAGACTGTCCACATATTTCTTGACGGTGTTTTTGCTCATGCCGACAGCGTTGCCAATCGTTTTGTAGCTCGGATGGCACTGAAATGTTTTCCTGTCCTCGCAGTACATCAGATACGCATACACTGCGATCTCACCGGTGCTGAGACCAAAGCTGAAAATTTCATTCGGCAGAGGAAAATAATCCCGGATCGCATCACGCTTTGGATATCGGGTGAATTTCAAATGTTGCCTCCCGTCTTTTCTTCGACCCATGCGCGGAATTTTTCTTTCGGTACGATGAGCCGTGAGCCGATACGCAACGACGGAAACCCTTTCTCGTGCATCAGCTCGTAGCTGCTTGAGATGGAGATGCCAAGGAGCTTCGCCACCGTTTCAGCATTAAGGAACAGTGGCAGATCCTCATAAGCGGTGTAAACAGATTCTTTCATTGGTTTTTCCTCCTGTTAAATTCACACGGTTTTTCGCCGTGTTATGTAGAGGACTGCTGTTTTGCAAAACAAAAAGACCCGCACTCAATCCCGATGCGTAGTTGCATCGGTGATTATGTAAGTGCGAGTCTAAAACTCAAAATAAAAATATGTGTATTCAATTGTCGGTTGCTTTCTTTACTTGTAGTATAACATACCGGGGAAATTCTGTCAAGTTTTTTGCGCCAACAGTGTATATTCCGGCGCTTTTGCGGGAATACTGTTTTCTTTGTTTTCTGCGGTGCAGATTTTAACCGTGCTGTGTCGAACTGAAAATCGCAAGGCCAAACCGCGAAATCGGCTCGGCCTTGTTTCTGCAAATTCAATCCTCTGACGGCTCGTACAACACTTCGGTCATGATTCTCGCCGCGAGCTTAAAGCCGCTGATAAACGCTTCGCGCTCATTCATACCGTGCAGTTCCGCATCGCAGTCTTTGAGCTTTTCAAAGGTTTCTTTTTGCTGAGCCGTAAGCGTCGGTATCAAGCTGTCCTGATGCCGAATAACATAGCTCAACACTTCACTGTAAGCACTCCCGCGCTTAAAACTGTGTTCGTGCGGAACGATATTGCCGTAGTACAGATCTTCAAGTGTTGTCATGCTCATCCCACCTCACATAGGAAGAGGGCGACTCGCTATCGGTCATACCCGACACCGTGTCGCCCTCATTTTTCATTTTCTCTGCCGCAATCAGCGCGTGCTTGACAAGCAGCATATCAAGCCAAGTCCGCTCGTCATACTCTGCAGGAAGGCCGTTCATAAGATAGTCTACCGTTGCCGCACTCATCACATCATACTTTTCGCCTCTGTAAATTTCTTCTACAGTCATTCGTGCCATATCAGCACCTCCTTTGCAGTACACAACAGTACCACAAGAGATTGCAGAAGTCCAGAGAAAAGTTACCAGTATTATACGGCAATTCTATAAAGACGCTGCCTTTGATACAAACAGAAAAAAGCTTGAAACAAAGGGCTTTCGAGGTTCCACTGTATTTTGCAGCGGAACTTCGTAAGTCCTTTTTTGTTTATTCTGTTATTGCTGGCTGGTTCTTCGACCTGTAGAACTTACCCCTCAAAAACGGCTGTCGGAGGAATAATTAAAGAGTGCGAAATAATTTAAAGGTTTGACCTGATATCAGGTTGATTTTAGGTCAAACTTGTGCTATAATTAGGGCAAGTAAAGAAAGGAGAATTCTCATGAAAAACGATCTCATCTATCTTGATTCTTATACACTTCAACAAGATATGCGGATACGCCTTCCTAAAAGCGTTTTAGCAAATATGAATGTCGAGAAAGGAAAGACCAAATTAGACATTTTCTTCGACAAAGAAAACAATGCTCTGGTTCTTATACCAAAGAACAAGCAGGAGGTCTATCTTGAAGAAGATCAATGACACACACAATATTCGGATAGAACGCATCTGGTCAATGCCAAATAAAAACACTTTTGAAATTCCACCCATCAAGGCCCTTCTTGAAGAGGAGGTGGATCTTAGTAAGTATTGGATTGACCCTTTTGCTAACAGAAATAAAATCGCAAGCGTCACAAATGATCTCAATCTGGAATACGATACAGATTACCATTTAGATGCTCTTGATTTTTTGAAACTGTTTGAAGATGCATCTGTCGATGGTGTGTTATATGACCCCCCGTATTCACCAAGACAGGTAAGTGAATGTTATAATGATGTTGGGTACACAGTCACGTGGGACACGACTAAGGCTTCATTCTGGGGAAACCATAAGCGAGAAATATCCCGTATTGTAAAAATTGGTGGCAAAGTTATCACATTTGGTTGGAACAGCGGCGGAATTGGATACAAGTATGGTTTCGAAATTGAACGAATTCTACTTGTTGCTCATGGCGGATGGCACAACGATACAATTTGCACAGTAGAGGTAAAAACGCACGAAGGAGACTACCACAAAAAAGTTGCAGAATCTAATGAAAGGGAAAAAGAAAACACTATGATCACGTCAACAGATAAATTGCTGATAGAAAAGCTGAAATCTCTTCCTGTTGATTATTGGGATTTTAGAGAAGACGATACAAAGGAATATACCCATGGGCTCCACAATTATCCCGCAATGATGGTTTGCCCAATTAGTCGTAATATTATTAGAATGGTTAAGGAGCTCCAGCCGGTTCACGCATTGTTTGACCCCTTCACAGGATCAGGAACGGTTTTAGTAGAAGGAATGCTTAGTGGTATAGAAACTGTTGCGGGAAACGATATTAATCCACTGGCATTACTGCTCACAAAAGTTAAAACTACTCCAATTAAGCATGACTTGCTCGTAAAAGAAACGGATTCTCTTCTGTCACGTATATCTTCTCGCAGAAGCGAATTATCGTGGGCCTTAGATTCGATTGATTCGTATATCATTGATACGCTTGGCTTGGACGTTTCTGATAAGAAAGGCTGGGGTGATGAAGCCCCTAAATACTTGGAACAATTCTGTACAGAAAAAAAGCTGGATATCATAGTTCCTGATTTCAAAAACCTTGGATACTGGTTCCGGCCCCGTGTTATTCTTGAGCTCTCAATTATTAAAACTGAGATTGAGAAGATTCAAGACAAGGATGTTCGTGATTTTATCTTTATCGCCTTAAGCGAGAGTATCCGCTTTGTTTCTAATCGGCGCAATGGGGAGTTTAAGATGTTTCGTATGCCGGTGGCCAAAGTGCACACGTTTAATCCGGATGTTTTTAATGAGTTCAAAAAGATACTGATTAGGAACATCGACAAAATGCAAGATTTCTGTGAGGCACTTGGGAAAGAAAACGCACATCCTAAAGTGTCGGTTTTTAGGAACGATGCCTGCACCTTAACAGATGCTCCAGATGACACTTACGACCTTATCATTACCTCCCCTCCATATGGCGATAGTCGCACTACTGTTGCCTACGGAGAATATAGCCGTCTCTCGCTTCAATGGATTAACCTTTTTGATCTCACAGAAAAAGAGATCATGGGAGTTGACAGATCATTGATGGGCGGCAAAAAATATCGAAATGGTTTTGAATTCATATTGCAGAGTCCCACTTTGCGAGAATCGCTGGAACGAATCAAAGACAAGGATGTAGAACGCGCCGGAGATGTTTATAGCTTCTATGCAGATCTTGATGCCTCTATAAAAAGCGTGGCGGCTAAGACCTGCTCCGGCGGTTATCAGTTCTGGGTGGTTGGAAACAGAACAGTAAAGAATGAGCTGCTAAAAACTGATGTTATTATAACCGAATTGGCTCCCCAATACGGATTAACACCGATCTTTACCGTTGACAGAAATATCCCCAACAAGGTAATGCCTTCCCAGAATTCACCCACAAATGTAAGCGGAGCAACTGGTTCCACGATGACAATGGAACACATCATCATCCTTCGCAAGAATTAAAAACCGAGCTCCACTAATGCACTTAGTGGAGCTCGTATTTTTTATAATAGCTTTTTCTTTTTATCAAAACATTCATCGAGTTTTTTAGAAGAAACTCGTATTGCCGTTCCGTTGTCGTGCGGCTTTCCTTTTCGATCTCCGGAAGCATAGACGCCAAGGCGGATGTCTACATCTAATTCACCTGATTTTAATCCTTCTATCATTCTTTCGGCGCTAAAATCTTCCAAGCTGTATGCTTCGCTGTAATGGAAGGACTCGGACCCGTCATCTTCTTTCTTAGATTCCGCTTGAACGTGGTAGAGCTTTTTGGAAGGATACTTTTTATCAAAGGTTTTTTTGAGTTGCTCTTGTTCCCAGTATACATCCTCAAGGATTCCGTCTTTTGCATGCTCCAAATATAACCTATCATCCCGTGTAGTCAGCTTTAAGAACGGTTCGCCATCAAGAGTGTTAAAATCCCGTCCGTTTACTTGGGTGTGAAGAATATTGATATTCGGATTTAAAGCTCTTGATACGTCGGTTTGGTACCCGTATTGAGCTCGCAGCACACGAGAATTTACACCACGCTTTTTTGGGGCTTTTGTAAAAAGAGTGAGCTTGCTATTTGAATCTCTACGGGTAGCTTTAAGCTCTACTTCACCGAGATCCGCAGCTTGAACAGAATTTTCTTCTACGCCGAGTTCATCTTCAAGCGTTTTGCCAACACCAGTATCTCCACTTCGGTGTGATGGGATGAACCCTTTCTTTTCAACTTGCTCAATCGCTTCCTTAAATTTGTCGTCTGAAGTTAAATCACCCGATACAAAGATTTTTCTATCTGCCATTGGCTAACTCCTCAATGTTTGTCATACGATCTTCCTGTTGATTTTAAACAAGAGCGGTTGATCATTTTCTTTGATCCGGAACCCCGTTCCGTGGTCGTGTGTCTGACCGTTTTTTGCTCCACCATGATACTGACCGATTCGCAAATCTATGTATATCTTCCCTTGCTCAAGCAGATTGACAAAGGCCTCGTAGTTAAAGCCTGAGACTTCATAAGCCTCAACAAAACGAAACTCCTCGCTTGCTCCGCTGCCTCTTGATTGTGCTTTTGCATATACAAACTTGTTTTTGTATTTCTTTTCAAAGGCCTTTTTCAACTGGTCCCGCGTCCAATAAGCATATTCGATGCCGTCTTCAGCAATGATGGAGATTTTTTCCGGACCGCACACAACCTTTAAGCTGCGCCCGGTATCAGCGATTGAAACAAAGCGGTCAGCAGAAAGCGTGGAATGAAGGACTTTTTCATCATTGTCGTATGCATCACTTGAATATCCAAATGTCATCCGCAGTCTGTTGGCAGCACCTTGCGGCTGAGGTGTTTTTGTGAAAATGGTGAGCATGCTGTTAGAATTTAATCTACACGACTTAAGCTCATAATCACCAAAATCCGGGCCATCAATATTATTTTCAACTATACCCAATAAATCTTCAAGTGTTTTACCAATACCAGTAGGACCAGAACGGTGGGTTTTGATCCATCCCATTTGGCATATCTTTTGGTATTCTCTGATAAAATCATTTAAAGTTTCTATCATTTGCTCAACTTCTTTCTAAAACTTCGATATAGATATAATTAGATGAATATTTTATGTATCACAATCAGGAATGGAAAATGAATCATCATTGTAACAAGCTATAAATATCCGATAATATTTACGATATTGACTTTCAATATTTGTTAATGCCCTTTCCAGTTTATCTTTTTTGTTCAGATCATTTTCGCATTCTATTGCCTTCTGAAGCTTGTCCGCCGTAGTATTTATTTTTTCACACAACCATCCAAGAATATGTATTGGTCTATATAATTTAAGTATTTCAATCATATGCTTTCCCTTTGCATCATCCGAAGCAATGGCACCTAATTCATTCCGATAAAAAATGTTATTATAGTCAACTAGTACGGGATCGTAAAAAAGTTCATTAGTGGGATGAGATACACTAAGATCACCAGAAAACTGCCCTCTTTTAGCATTGTTGCATTTTTTGCAAGAATATATTAGATTATTATAATCCGTCAGTAACTCCGGTCGAATATCCTTAAATGCCGTTTTAGGGATAAAATGATCAATCTCAAAAGGGGTTGTGATACTATCATCACTCAGATTACAATACGCACATCTACCACAAAAATCTTGTCTTAAATCATTCTTATAATATGAGTATTTATTCTTAGGCTTGGGAGAACTTCGTGTTATTGTGTGCGATTTAAATTCATCAATTTTCATTTTGTCCTCCAAGCAAGTCATTAGCTTCTCTTAATAATTCAACTGCATTTTTTAAATCTGAAACATTTAATTCTTTTTCCACTGTTGATTGCTGTTGAGGGAAAAAATTATCGAGTAGTTTTTCAGTTTCTATAATGTCCTTCAAAGTTTGCACAGAATAACCTTGAGTTTCAAGGAGTGACAAATGATTAGCAAGTTTGGTGGAGAGTTTGGCACGCTGTGCCGTATAATTATCCATGTTTCGAAATATATTTAATGTTTTTTCTTTGGAATAATTCTCCTCTAACTTGAAAAACTGTCCCTTTGAATACACCTTATCTGCGTCTACAAACTCCTTTTTGTAACAATCTTCGGGAACATTAGTGAGGATTATTATCGGAAACTTCGGGACCGTTTCCGATATACGGCGAAAGATTTCAGTTCCTTCCACTAAGGCTGTGCTCACAATAATTTTATAATCAACAATGAGTACTTGAATCTTATCATTCACTATATCATTAATAACAGCATTTGCAATATCGTTGGAGAGCCCAGATGTATTGACCGGAATGGTATAAGAATTAAAAGCGATCTGCTCTTCTGCTATGTTCTCCGGTTTATTAACAATAATAGTCCTCTCTATGTCTTGAATATCCTCTGAATCTTCATCTATTATGCCGATTATATAATTATACATAAGGCTGTCCTCCTATTTAGGTAAACAAATTTTTAAGCCAAAACCATCTTTTTTATTCATCGGATGTATTTCACCGGAGTTATTTTGAACTAGCATTTGTGTAATCCAAAGACCGATACCTGAACCTTTGCCTTTATCTGTTTCTTTTGTAGAAACACCTGCATCAAATATTCTGTCCGGATTATTAGCAAAGATACCATCTAATGGTGGGCCGTTGTTCTCAAGTATTATTACAAATCGATTTTGTTCCTCTAGAATAGATACATTTATTTCCCGTTGTGTTACATTTGCATTTTCGAGAAAATCAGCAGAATTTAATAAAAAATTATTCATAATAATAAGCAAGTCTACTTCGGCAATGGTACACAGATAGTTTTCTTTATCACCATTGATTGTAACCGGAGACACTTTAATCAACTTTGTTTCCAGTAACGGTTTCCATTTTATTAGTATGCTATCAATATAGTAATAAATATTCGTAGTTTTCTTTGAAAATGATTCATCGCTAGTGCCTGACATTAAAATAGTAATCCAATTTTCGATGAGCTTATCAATGTTTTCGGCCGCGCTAATCAAGCTATATGGGTTAAATAATTCATTCCCTTTATATTCACCGACAGATCTTTTAACAGCTTCGCGTATATGCTGCATTCTGCTACCAGTTTTAGTCATAATACGGCTTATTTCATGAGAAAATGTGTTTGTCATAACGCCTGCAGAACTGTAGAGCATCAAAGTTTTGTTTGCACGTTCTTGGCGCTCGCGCTCTTTATCAAGCGTTAAAATAGTTCTTTCATAATCAGATCTTGTATATCCTTGATCATGCTCATCATTCGCATCCCCTTGTTGTGTCGGTTTCTTAGGGAGATTCTCTTCGCCATTTTGGTTTTCTTTTACTTTAGCAACAACATCTTTGACATTTGAAATTTCGTTTTCCTTTTGTTTTAACCAAGTAGCATATTCTTTGAAAATGTACTGACGATCATATTCAAATGTCTCTATAATTTTCTCAATAATAGTTATAAAAGTTTTATATGCATCATTTACAGCAAGGCCTTCGCGGTTTGCCATATCACTTAGATTGGGGTTGGTATCCTTAGATATTCTTACTTCTCCAATGATTTGATTAGACCTTACTCTCCAACTTCCGCTAGAGTGAGAAACTGCCGCTGGGCTTCTTTGTGCTCTTAAGCCAAGTGAAAGCCAGTCAAAGCTTGGGCCACCTTCTTCGCCATAGGGGCGAACTTTAAAACCATCACGATAGAGTTTAACACCAGAATAATTAGATAGGATTTCTTTTCTGCGTGCAGAAACAACTGGTAATACGATTTCAATTGTGCTCGACGAATTCTTTAAAAAGTAGAATTCTGCAACAAAAGCCCCAACTGATGCTAATGCTGCGGGTTCGCACTTCGTTAGAGACTGCGCCGAGAAAGAATAATTAATCGTTTTGGCGAAATCAGATCGAATATATTTTTCTTTTTTAAAGGCATCTCTCTTCCAAAATTCGCTAAGTGAAAGGCTAACTTTTTGACCGTTAATTTCTCTATCTATTTTTAACTTTCTAGTATCAATTTCATTTCTGGAAATATGAACGGAAATATTATCCACACCATCAAAAGCACCAACAATTTTATAATCATACTCAGACTTGTTAAGAACAAAACGCTCATTTGCAAAAGAATAACGGGGATAGAAAATATTCGCAACGTATATATCAAATTGTGAATCATTGGTGCTAGGGAAAAGGCTTTTTAAATCACGATTAACTTTTGAAAAATAGCTTTCCGACCATGTTTCACGAGTGGGACTCAGTTTAATGATTGTTCCAGAATCCCATGAATAATTTTCATAGCCTTTAAATCTGCCTTTAGCAACTTTCTCAGCATATTGAAAAAAAGAGCCGTCACAATCATCAATAGTTGCAGTTACTTCATTGAGGAGGTTTGCTGTTTCAAATTGTTCCCAGTTAATTTGCCACTTTTTCAAAGAATCATTATCATTTTTTGTATACACAACCGTAGATGTGGATAACTTATCAAGTGCAAATCTACCTATACCTTTTGCACCGGTTTTTATGCGACCTTTAGGACTAATCCGTTTTTCTTCTTTATCATTTGTGCCAATATTCATCCAAGCAAAACGTAAAGTTTGTTCGTCCATACCATATCCATTATCCATTACAATAATAGAGTTTTGAGAGTATAATAAATCTTGTAGCTGTCGTTCTTGAACATCTGTCAAATTTGTACGTTTATTAAATCCCTTACCATCATCCTCATAATACTCCAAAAGGCAGTTACTATTATTTCCAAAAACATTATTAACTGTCTCATATGTGATAGTCTTAGGGACTACAGGAAAAGGCATATTAAAAAGCACAAATACACATGTAGCATCAGCATCGTATGAGTTTTTTATCAGTTCAACGATAGCCCCATCTACATCGCTTATATTCTCGCGGCCTATTAATCTTGCAGTTTTAGCGCTAACCTCAAATTGCACTTTACCCATAAAATCACCTCTAAACACGATTTCTAATTAATTATTAGACTCAAATACAAAGTTTTCGATATCGGAGGGTGTCACACGTTTAGATGTTCCACTTACGCAAACTCCAACACTGTTTATGTATTTTTTGAAATTCTCTGAATTTAAAATCGGAACTAAGATATCTAAAGAAATATTCCTGGTAGGCACAATATATAGTCCTGAATATGGTATTTCTTCCTTTTCAAGTAAATATGCTTGGGTACAATTTGAAATAACTGAAGATATCAGAATCATTCGCTGATTAAGATTTTGCAATGCTTGAGATCTTCCGTATTCAAACCATAAGGCCTTTTTATCGGAATCGCGTTTTTTCAATCTTTCTTTATAAGATTCTAAGTATTCCATTGCACAAGGGAATTTATTATAAATTTCCTCCTCAGAATAGTGTTGCAGTTCTCCATTCTCATCGTAAAAATACGGAAAAATGATATACTCTTCAAATTTTTTGTATTTTTTATTTTTAGGGCTTGCGGCTTTTTTCAACAGTTTCATTTCGATCTTAAAATGATCAATTTTATAATACTCATCTTCAATAATACCATTTTTAACAATAAATGCCTCATTAAGAAGTGTAGCAACGGAACTTGCTATTTTGAAACAATCTCCTACACGAATTCCTTGAACCGTTTTATCAGAATTAAATGCCCATTTCTCCCCTAGTAAGTTTTTCTCTAATGATTGAATACTTTCTCCCACCATATAGCGCAAAGTTTTAGTTTTTTTGGCCTTTACAATCTTTATTATAGCGGGAGAAACCAATACTTTTTTAAAAACACTATCAGTCGGAAAGTCAACAATAACTTCGATGTCAGGTTTAATAAGTGTTCGCAATTCTGAAGCAAATACATTTTTAAAAATATTACTCGGAATAATATAGACTAGTATGCCATCATTAGAGAGCCAGTGGTATGATTTTTCGATGAAAGCGTAACTATAATCGAATTTCCCTTTTTTGCATGTTTCAAAATTATCTTTTACATATTTTTGAACATCAGATGGCAAATCCGGATATGCAATATACGGAGGATTCCCGATAATAAAATCGAAAAGCTCAGTCCTTTTTGATTTCAAAAAATCCTCGCAATGAATATTCCATTTAACTTGTGAGATTCCATATTTCTCTGTAATTGCATTAAGCTTTTCGATGCATTCTAAGATCCTATCTTTATCAATTTCATACGCTATTATATCTTTTTCTAATCCAGCTTTAATTGTTTCAGAATACAAGTTATTTTTTTTGCAACTCTCTATATATCGTTGCACAATTTGAGAAAGAAACTCTCCGTCACCACACGAGTTTTCCAATACTTTTTTCCCGAATAAATTATCCCGATAATTAGCTAAATCCAGCATTTTTGTAACTATATCAGCAGGCGTAAATATTTGGCATTTATCTTTTATCCGCTGGTTTCTTATAATTGAAAAAGGCATTACACTTTTCTCCCATCCAATCAATCATCTAACAATCTCAACGATATCTCCAAAATCACAATCTAATACCCTACAGATTTTTACTAAAACATCCATAGCAACCAGTTCGTTTTTATTGAGCTTCGTAAATGTCGATGGAGATACATTTGCGGCTTTACGAAGTTGTGGCTTAGTCATATTCTTTTCAATCAGTAAAATCCAGAGTTTTCTATAATCTACTGGCATTTTAGTACTCCTCATTTAATCGTATTTGGCAATGTTTATACTTCTATTTTTAATAAGTATAGCACAATCCGACTGATTTTTCAATATAATATCGTGAGAAAACAAGTGGTTTTATAAAGATATCAAAATCACAGAGAGTTTTTTAACACATCAGCCTCATGAATTTTTACCCAGTAAGTCATGAACAATACTGTAAATTCATTTCTTTAATCGAATTACTGTGTAAAAAAGGACAATCATAATTTTATGCATTTTAAAAAACTCAAAGATGCACATTCTCTTTTTCTGCAGATTTTAATATTAATTAAAATCTGCCGAAAAAATTAAGTAACATTTTGTCCGTCGCCCTTTTTCTTTGTCTACTGCGGTGCAAATTTTGACTTGAATCAGGGGTTGTTCAGAGTTATAATAACCGTATAAAAAGCAATCACCTCTCGAGTAAATGCGAGAGGCGTGTAGTGTGTATTATTCTGCGGAAATTGCTGTTGACCACATAACAGACCACCTACCGTTTCGGAACACTCGGAAACAGCGGAGATAAGAGTGCCGAAGAGCGCGATTTTGCGAGCGGGAAGGGGCGGAAAAAGCTATTTTTAGCGGAAATTGCCCTTATAGGTCCGTTTGGGAGCAGGATGCCGGGGGTTCGAGTCCCTTCACTCCGACCAAAATTTTGACCGAAAGCGGAAAATAATCTCTGCTTTCGGTCATTTTTATATGTTTTTAATTGAGAAGCCGATTTTAAAATTCGAAGCTGCTTTGATATACGTATTTTACGTATTTATATAAAAAATGTTAATTTCCGCATTCAATGCTTATCTTATTAAATATTGCGAGAATATCGTCTATCGACGTATTCTTTTTATCCTCACCCGCCTTATCAAGTATAATATTGCCCCTGTCCATCATAACAAGGCGCGAGCCGTACTCAACGGCATAGCGCAGATTATGCGTTACCATAACAGCCGTAAGATTTTTCTGCTTAACAACTTTATCGGTAAGCTCCATAATTATTTCCGCGGTCTTGGGGTCAAGTGCGGCGGTGTGCTCATCAAGGATAAGGAAGTCTATCGGTGTCAGCGTTGCCATAACAAGTGAAACCGCCTGACGTTGACCGCCCGACAGCGAGCCCATTTTCACGTGCAATTTATCCTCAAGTCCGAGACCGAGCGACGAAAGCTGTTCGCGGTAAAAATCATATCGTTTTTTATTGAGCGCAAATGACAAACCGAAGGGCTTACCTTTATTGTCGGCAAGCGACATATTTTCGAGTATCGTCATATTCGGGCAATTGCCCATTGAGGGATTTTGGTACACTCTGCCGATATAGGCATAGCGTTCAAAATCTTTCTTCTTATTCACGCACTTGCCGTTTATAAGAACTTCGCCTGCGTTTACGGGTATACTTCCGCATATTATATTCAGCATGGAGGTTTTTCCGCTGCCGTTTGAGCCTATTACGGAGACGAATTCCCCGTCATTTACGGTAAAATTAAAATCGTCGAAAAGGCACATCTCCGTAACGAGCCCGGGATTATATATTTTTGAAATATGCTTAAGCTCCAACATTTTTCTTCACCGAGCCTTTCTGAAGATTGCCGAGAACAAGTATTGCCAGGAACAAAACAGCCGTTATAAGCTTCAAAAGATTCGCAGGCAAGCCGAGGCTTATTGCAATTTGTATGCAAGCTTTGTAAATTACGCTGCCGAATATTACGGCGGTGGTGCCCTTTATAAAGCTTACGCGCCTGAAAAGCGTTGTTCCTATAATCACCGCTGCGAGGCCGAACACTATCTGACCGGTTCCCATCGTCGCGGAAAACGAGCGCTGCTCCTGACAGGCAACGGCACCCGAAAGAGCCACAAGAGCGTTCGATATTACAAGTCCGATTATTTTTATTGTGCCCTTGTCCTTTGAGAGAGAGGTTACAAGTACGCTGTTATCGCCTACCGCGCGAAGCAAAAAGCCGTTTTTTGTCTTAAAGTAAAGGTCAAGAAGCACCTTACAGACTATCATCAGAATTGCGGAAACGATAAGTTTTCTTAAAATAAGCGACATCGACCCGAAAACCGACATTGTAGCGGGAGATGTAAATATAGTATCTTTTTCACGCGCGATTGAAAGATTCGAACCGGCTATCTGCAGATTTATTGAAAATAAAGCCGTCATTGTTATAATACCCGAAAGCAGGTCGCGTACCTTCAAACGGACGTGGATAAATCCCGTGACAAATCCGGCGAGAGCTCCGACAAGAAAAGATATTAAAAGAGCAAGAAACGGATTTACGCCCTTTACAAGTAAAACAGCCGTTACGGCAGCTCCCAAAGGGAAGCTACCGTCTACGGTGAGATCGGGAAAATCCAATATTTTATATGTAATATATACGCCGAAGGAGAGAAGAGCGTATATAAAGCCTTGAGTTAACGTGCTTATAATAAGATCCAGCATTTTTTTACACTACCTTATTTACATTCTATTGCCTTTGCGGCTACATCCGACGGAACGGTAATTCCCATAGCGCTTGCTGCGTCGGAATTTATATATGTGCTGTACTCGGTCACTGTTTCGTACGGAAGGTCGGAAGCCTTATCTTCTCCCTTTAAAATTTGAGCGGCAAGCTTGCCTGCCATTTTGCCGAGCTCCACATAATCGATACCGGCAGACGCCACACAGCCTTTTTTAACCTGCTCAATTTCGCTACCGTATACGGGAATACCTGCGGCATTGGTTTTTTCAAGTATTGACGGAAGAACGCCTACAACATTATTGTCGGTAAGGTTTGTGATGCAATCAACCTTCTTGTTTATAAGAGTATCGGCAGCCTGTGTAACTGACGCCTGATCGGCAACACCTATGGCTTCAATAGTAAATCCGTAGTTACCTGCTTTTTCTTTATACTCGGCGATTGCCGATACCGAATTCGGTTCGCTTGTTGTGTAGATGATACCGATTGTTTTTGCATCAGGCTGGAGTTTTCTTATAAGCTCAAGCTGCGGGTCAACGGGAAGCTTATCCGAAACGCCCGTGATGTTGCCTGTTGTAAGACCTGCTTCACCGGGGTCTGTTATGGCGTTGAATACAACCGGAATGTTCTTATCCTCTGCCGCAGCGTAGCAAGCTGTTGCCGATGGGGTTGCTATGGCGCACATAAGCGCGACGTTTTTGGAAGAGAAGTTATTAGCAATCTGTGTTGCGGTGGCATTGTCAAACGAAGCATTCTGATAATCTATTGTGTAATCCTCACCCTCTGTGAGTCCGGCATCCTTAAGACCGAGAAGGAAGCCCTCGCGGCAATTATCAAGCGAGGCGTGCTCACCGTACTGACTGATGCCTATTACCGGAACCTTGTCTTTTTTCGCCGTACAGCCTACGAAGAATATTGTTATTGCCGCTAAAATTACCGCTACCGTTATTTTTACTTTTTTCATAATGATGACTCCTTAATTTTTAAAATAAATCAGTGTACAATGTTATAATTTAAAAATCGCCATCGTCTTAAATAATATTTCATTCTTTTCTCCTTAATAAGCAAACAAAAAAAGCCTTATCCCATATATGGGACAAGACTTTGAATCCTGCGGTACCACCCAAATTGCCGGATAAACCGACCGCTCGTTTCTTATACTTACATATAAGCCGCTCTGATAACGGGTACGGAACCCGTCGGCCGCTACTCGCAAACGCTTTCGTGCCGCCCTCATAAGTCCATTCGCTGTACTCTCCCCTGCGGTATTTCCACCGACAACCGCTCTCTGCAAGCTTTAAGTAAAGCTACTCTTCTTAATCACAGGTTTTTTAGATGTTGCCACAATGTTATCACGCCGTTCTTTCTTTGTCAAGAAAAAATTACAAATATTTTTAAATCGTTATTTATGGGGCAAAATGTCTTATATCGGTACATATCCAAAAAAATGCTTTGTTTTGCGGAATAGTTAAATAAATACAAGGCAAAAATCTTGATTTTAGTGAGCCATTGTGCTAAAATGTACAAATAATGTCGTCAAGAATACCTGTGATTTAGCAATAATTGGTTATTTGAGACAATAATATAAAAAGACTTCTATGTCTTTTGAAAAAAATACACAAATTAACAGGGGGTCTATCATTTGACCAAGTACATCATCAAGCGCATAGCAATGGGCTTGCTCAGCATTTTCATTGTTGCCACGCTGACGTTTTTCCTTATGAACCTTGTTCCCGGCGGTCCGTTCGTTGCGGAAAAATCCATAAGCAAGGCTGCACAGGAAGCTCTCGCGGCAAAATACGGATTGGACAAACCTTTATTTGAGCAATATATAACCTATATTACCGATTTTATTAAGGGCGATATGGGCGTAAGCTTACGTCAAAGAGGAAGAACCGTATCGGACATTATTTTTTCTAAATTCCCCGTATCGGCAAAGCTCGCCGGAATAGCTGTTCTCGTCTCTCTTCTTGTAGGCATACCGCTCGGATGTCTTTCGGCATACAACCGAGGTAAATTTGCCGATAACTTTATTATAGTACTCGCGACGTGCGGTATCGCAATACCGAGCTTTATAATCAGCGTAATTTTACTGTATACATTCGGCAGCAAGCTGAATCTACTGCCAACGGTAGGTCTTAACACGCTGTCATCATATATAATGCCGGTGACGGCGCTGTCGGTTTACCCGACGGCATATATAACGCGGCTTATGCGCTCAAGTCTTTTGGACGTTATGGGGCAGGATTATATAAGAACGGCAAAAGCCAAAGGCCTTTCAAACTTCAAAATACTCTTCAAGCATGCTCTCAGAAACGCAATACTCCCCGTAATCACATACGTCGGACCAATGCTCGCAAGCCTTATGACGGGTTCGTTTATAGTAGAACAGATATTTGCAATACCCGGTCTCGGCCGTGAATTTGTTTCGGCCATAGTCAACCGTGACTACACCATGATAATGGGAACAACAATTGTCCTTGCGACACTTATCATAGTTGCAAACGTCATAGTTGACATACTGTATAAAATAATCGACCCGAGAATCAAACTTAAGTAAGGAGCGGCATCGCCGATGAACAAAAAATTTCCGAGTCTGCATTTGAAGGCAGACGATTTTATACCGGCTACAACGACGGAAAAAGAAAACCTTGTTGTAATGCGAGACAGCGTCAACTTTTGGAAGGACGGCTTCAGACGTCTGCGTAAAAACAAGGTTGCCATGATAAGTCTTGTCTTTATTTTACTGATAGTGGTTTTTGCTTACATTCTTCCCAGCTTTTGGCCGTACAGCTATGAGCAGCAAATAAAATACAGCGAGAACCTCTCCCCGTTTCAGTACAGCGAAACAGAACAGGCGCAAATAGACGCGGGTCAAAAGGTATTTCCTCACATCTGCGGAACGGATAAGCTCGGCAGAGACTTTGCCGTTCGCCTTATGATGGGCACAAGAATAAGCCTTACGGTAGGTCTTGTGTGCGCAGCGCTGGTTCTTATAGTCGGCTCGCTGTTCGGTGCAATAGCCGGTTTTGCCGGCGGTTGGGTCGATAATATAATGATGCGTTTTACCGACATTTTATATACCATTCCCGATATACTTTTAATAATTCTGCTTGCAACCTCCCTAAAGCCGCGACTCGAAGCGCTCTCTGCAAATCCGGGCTTTACTTGGATGCAGAGAATGGGATCGAACCTTATAGCAATATTCCTTGTATTCGTTTTGATATACTGGGTAGGTATGGCAAGAATAACACGTTCTCAAATACTTGTACTCAAGGAGTCCGAATACGTTACCGCAGCAAGAGCACTCGGTGCAAGCAATTCGCGCATAATCAGAAAGCACCTTTTGACGAACTGCATAGGTACTCTTATAGTAACAACCACGCTTCAGATACCCTCCGCAATATTTACCGAAAGCTATTTGAGTTTCCTCGGACTCGGCGTTACGGCTCCCATGCCGTCGCTCGGTTCTCTTGCCACGGAGGCCGTAAAGGGTATGAACACTTATCCATATCTGCTGTTTTTACCGGCGCTATTGATAAGCGTTATCATACTTGCCTTTAACCTTCTCGGAGACGGGCTGCGCGACGCGTTTGACCCGAAGCTCAAAAACTAAAGGAGGGTAAATATTTTGAGTGAAAAACTTTTGGAAATAAAAGACGAGAAGCTGTCGTTCTTTACTCCCGCAGGCGAAGTCAAAGCACTTAACGGCGTTTCGTTTTCGATGGATGAAGGCGAGGTTCTCGGAATAGTCGGTGAATCGGGTTCGGGAAAATCCGTCACGGCATATTCAATAATGGGGCTTACCGCCTACCCGGGCAAGCTTATAGGCGGAACCATCAGATTTAACGGTCACGAAATTGAAAAGATGACCGATAAGGATTTCAGAAAGATAAGAGGGAACGAGGTTTCCATAATATTTCAGGACCCTATGACGAGCCTTAATCCCGTTTACACAATAGGCAACCAGATAACAGAGGTTATAAGGCTGCACACGGATAAAGACAAAAAACAGGCATATGAGCGCGCTAAGGAGCTTTTGGAGCTTGTAGGCATTAACGAGCCTACCAAGCGACTTAAACAGTATCCGCACGAGCTTTCGGGCGGTATGCGCCAGAGAGTTATGATTGCCATAGCTCTTGCCTGCGAGCCGAAGCTTTTAATAGCCGACGAACCTACAACGGCTCTTGACGTCACAATTCAGGCGCAGATACTTGACCTTATGCAGGATTTGCGTAAAAAGCTCGGAATGAGCATAATTATGATAACTCACGACCTTGGCGTTGTCGCGAGTATGTGCGAAAAAATTGCAGTTATGTATGCTGGTCATATAGTTGAATACGGCACGGCAGACGAGATATTTTATGAGCCGAAGCACGAATACACAAAGGGTCTTATAAAATCCATTCCGAAGCTGAATGTCGAAAGTAAGGAAAGGCTTGTACCGATTGAAGGGCAGCCGGTCGATCTTCTCAACCCGCCGGCAGGGTGTCCGTTTGCACCGAGATGTTCAAAATGCATGAAGATATGCTTAAAGCAAATGCCACCGAAAACGGTTTTAAGCGACACACATTACAGCCATTGCTGGCTGCTTCAAAAAGAAGAATTTGAGGAAGGAGAGAAAGACTGTGAGTGACGATAAAAAGCTCATAGAAGTACAGCACTTGCAGCAGTACTTTCCTGCCGGAGGCAGAGGCAAAAAGAAAAAATACGTTCAGGCGGTAGACGATGTTTCGTTTTATATAAAAAAAGGCGAAACTCTCGGACTCGTCGGCGAATCCGGCTGCGGTAAAACCACAGTAGGGCGCACTCTTTTAAGGCTTTACGAGCCCACAGACGGAACAATAATATATGACGGAGACGTCATATTTGACAAAAAGAAAAAAATCGCGGTGAATATGCTCCCCTATCGAAGAAAGATGCAGATGGTATTTCAGGACCCGTATGCGAGTCTTGACCCGCGTATGACGATAGGAGATATTGTCGGCGAAGCTATTGATATTCATCATCTTGCCGCCAACAAAAAGGAAAGACGCGACAAAATCATATCGCTTCTTGAAACCGTCGGCCTTAACAGCGAGCACGCCAACCGCTATCCGCACGAGTTTTCGGGCGGTCAGAGGCAGCGCGTCGGCATAGCGAGAGCTCTTGCGGTAAATCCGGAATTTATCGTATGCGACGAGCCTGTATCGGCTCTTGACGTTTCAATCCAGGCACAAGTCGTCAATATGTTTGAGGATTTGCAGAACGAGCTCGGTCTCACCTACCTTTTCATAGCGCACGATTTAAGCGTCGTAAGACATATTTCAAACCGTATAGGCGTAATGTATCTCGGTAAGCTCGTTGAGCTCGCCGACAGCTACGAGCTTATAACACACAGCGCGCATCCATACACTAAGAGCCTTATTTCGGCTATACCGGAGGCGGATCCGATAATTGCACGCTCCTCTAACAGAATTCCTCTTGAGGGCGATGTTCCGAGTCCGCTGAATCCCCCGAGCGGATGCCGTTTCAGGACCCGCTGCCCGTATGCCGACGGCCTTTGCGCCGAAAAATGCCCGGAGCTTCGCGAAATCTCGGCAGGCCATTTTGCAGCTTGCCATCACCTTGACAAGGTAAAATAGTTGTTTATTGTGCATCTGGAGCACAATGGATATATTTTTAAGCAGCGCGAGTTGCTATAAGAAGGAGATGTATTTAATGAAAACCAAAAGACTTATTGCTGCGATACTCGCAGTTGTCATGTGTCTGTCGGCAATGGCACTCCTGAGTTCATGCGGCAACAGCAAAAAGGACGACGCCGGTATAACGGTTCAGATAGGACCTAACCCCGAAACGCTCGATCCCGCTCTTAACAGTACTGTTGACGGCGGCAATATGCTCATCACGCTCTATGAGACGCTTCTCATAATTGATGAGGACAACAAGGTTCAGCCCGGTCAGGCTGAAAAGTACACTGTAAGCGAAGACGGTCTTACTTGGACTTTCACAATGCGTGACGGTCTTAAATGGTCTGACGGCACCGAGCTTAACGCCAAGGACTTTGAGTATACCTTTAAGCGCCTTACAAACACAGAGCTTGCCGCTCCCTATGCCGAGACTGTTATCGGTATGGTTGAGGGCTATCAGGACGCTATCGGCAATCCGGATAAAGACGGTAAGCCCACCACTACTCCCGATCCCGACAAGCTCAACGTTGTAGCAAGCGAGGACGGCAAAACTCTTACAGTCAAGCTTGCTTACCCCTGCTCTTACTTTGACAAAATCGTTGCATTCGGCACTATGAGCCCCGTACAGAAGGCTACCGTTGAAGCTAACGGTGACTCTTGGGCTACAAAACCCGATACTTATGTCTGCAACGGTCCGTACATGATTACCGAATGGACTCCCGGTGAGCGCATTGTATGCAAAAAGAACCCGAACTACAAAGGTGGTTGGGATTCTAAGCGCATAGTTAACAACAAGCTCACATTCTTGCTTCTCGAAAACTCAAGTGCTTCCTTCACCGCATACAACAGCGGCGAGGCTCAGCTCATTAAGGATGTTCCCACCGAGGAAATCCCGACTCTCAAGAAGGCTGCTGACGGCGGAGAATTCTATGTTGACACCATTCTCGGCACCTACTATCTCAGCATGAACCTTAACAAGGCTCCCTTCAACAACAAGAATGTCCGCAAGGCTCTTAACCTTGCAATTGACCGCGACTACATTGCAAACACCATAATGCAGGGCACATACTCCCCCGCCTATAACTTTGCAGGTCCCGGCGTTGTTGATAACGAGGGTATGTTCTTCGATAACGCAGTTAAGGAAAACGGCGGAGAGACCTATATCAGCAAGGATTATCAGGCTAATCTCGAGGAGGCTAAAAAGGCTCTCGCAGAGGCAGGATATCCCGACGGTAAGGGCTTCCCGACCATCACCTACTCAACAAACGATTTAGGTTACCACAAGCCTGTTGCAGAGTATCTCCAGAGTGCTTATGCTCAGCTCGGTATCACTATGAAAATTGACATTGTTGAATGGTCTTCATTCACTCCTCAGCGTCGTGCAGGCAATTACGATATGGCTCGCAACGGCTGGGTAATGGACTATAATGACGTCTCAAATATGCTTGAGCTCTTCTCTTCTACCAACGGCAACAACGACGGTAAATACAACAGCTCTGCTTTTGACGCTGACATTGCTAACTCTAAGGTTGCAGACTCCGCAGCTCACTTTGCGGCTCTCCACGCGGCTGAAAAGACTATGATGGAAGATTACGCCTGCATCCCCGTTGCTTATTACAATGACTTCTGGCTCCAGAAGCCCGAGCTTAAGGGCGTATGGCACAGCCCGTACGGCTATTGGTACTTCCAGTATGCTACCCTTGAGAAGTAATTTCTCTTAAGACACTAAGCGCAAAAACAGATCGCCCGTATCGTTTAAGGTACGGGCGGTTTTTATATGCTTGAAAAGATAATAGCCGTATGTTAAAATCATTTTGTACCGAAAAGGCATAATTTTTTCAGATAGGAATGAATAAGATGAGTGTTATTGACAGATTTTTAAGATACGTCGAATTCGAAACGACCTCAAACGAAAACAGCGAGAGCATACCGTCAACGGAAAAACAAACAGTTCTTGCGGATTACCTTGTAAAAGAGCTGAAAAGCATAGGTGTAAGTAACGCTTACCGTGATAAATACGGTTATGTTTACGGACATATACCTGCGACAAAAGGATTTGAGAAGCTTCCCAAAATCGGATTAATTTCTCATATGGACACATCCCCCGATGTCAGCGGAAAAGATGTCAAAGCAAAAATAATAAAATTTGACGGCACAAATGCGCCGATGATAGATGCCAAATATTCGGGCGAGGATATTATAGTTACCGACCGAACAACGCTTCTCGGCGCGGATGACAAGGCCGGTGTTGCCGAAATAATCGAGGCGTGCCGCGAAATTTGCGATGACGCAGAGCTTTGCCACGGCAAAATTTCAATTTGTTTTACACCCGATGAAGAAATAGGCAGAGGTGCCGACAAGTTCGATTTTGAAACATTTGACGCGGATTTTGCATATACCGTTGACGGCGGAGAGCTTGGCGGAATAGAATATGAAAACTTCAACGCGGCAGGTGCAAAAATAACCTTCAACGGAGTCAACACGCATCCCGGCACGGCTAAAAACAAGATGAAAAACGCTGTTTTGTATCTTGCTGAATTTATAAATATGCTTCCTGCCGCCGAAGCTCCCGCGCACACCGAAAATCGCGAGGGATTTTATCACGTTTCATCGGTTAACGGCAACGAGAGCAAGGCAACTCTTCATATGATAATCAGAGATCACAACAAGCAAAGCTTTGCAAAGCGCAAGGAATTTATTACCGTACTTGTTGAATTTTTAAACCGCAAATACGGAGAAAACACGGTTTCGGCTGAAATTAAAGACAGCTATTACAATATGCTTGATGTCATTAAAGAGCATATAGACATAGTAGAACGAGCAAAAAGAGCAATGCGTAAAGCCGATGTGGAGCCGCAAATTACACCGATACGCGGCGGAACCGACGGTGCAAGGCTTTCGTTTGAGGGTCTGCCCTGCCCCAACCTATCAACCGGTGGAATGAACTTTCACAGTATTTATGAAGCAATACCTGTAAATGCTATGCTCAAGATGGTTGAGGTCATTAAAAACTTAGTAAGCGAATAATTAAATAAAGAAAAAGTCCCGTGAAGTTTACTCTCCTTCACGGGACTGCTTTTATGTATTATTTTTATAACTGCGGTATTCTCTTTCTATCCAAGCCATTAACAGCTTAACTATCCGCCTTTGCTCGTCATAAGACAATTCTCTGCCCTTTTCTACATGATACCACTTATTTAAACACCCTCGACAGCAGCAGGCGCAGGCATGCTGAGCCTTAAACACAGGGTGCCCGCGCATCGGCGTTTGCTTGCCGTCGTTTGGTATAACCGCCGGTGCAAGACGTTTCTTTATAAAATCCTGCGCATGGCTTTTTACGGTATCCAAGCCTTTTTTGTCGATATAATTTATATCCTCATCGGACAGATGAAATTTAGCTCTGAAAGCAGATTTTTGAAGCCTTGAGAGTGTTTCGTCAACAGTCAACCGAAAACTCCTCTTTTCAGTAAAAGTCAAGATAAGCATACACCCTTTTGACTGCTTTTGCAATGACTCATTTTTTGTCGACAGCAGAATACTATCTTGACAGCTTCACTTTTTTCATCATAACAGCCGAATACACAAATACAACGGCTTCTGTGATAGGCATTGCCCACCAAACTGCATTTCCGCCGAAAGCAACAGGCAATAACAGTATCAGGGCACCGCTTATTACAATACCTCTTGCAACGGATGCGATAAGTGATATCTTGGCTCTCATAATAGCCTGGAAATAGTACGTTGAATAGATATTGAACGGCAGCAGTACAAATGAAATCGCATAAATTCTGATTATTCCGGGAGCTATTGACAGCACCTCGGGAGTGGGCGTCATAAACAGCTTTATAAACACCTGCGGCATAGCCATAGAAAGAACCGTCCAAATTGCTCCGAAAACGGCAGCGGTTATGATATTGTACTTAAGCATTGTCTTAATTCTATCTGTAAGTCCGGCACCGAAATTACGCGAAATTACGGGCTGTGCCGCCTGACCGATACCGTAAGAGCAGCACTGTACAAGAGTGCCTACAACAACTATTACTCCGTAAACCGCAAGTGCGTCCGTACCGAGATACTCCATTACGCGGCGGTTAAACAGCATTGTGGCTATGCCCATTGCCACGTCAACTATAAACGAAGAAAATCCGTTGACGCTTATCATTTTAAAGCTGTTAAGTATTCTGAGAGGCTTTACGAATTTCAACGTATTCTTTTTGCTGATAAAATGCGTAAGCATCACAAGAACGGACATTGAAGCTCCCATTGCTGTTGCAATTCCCGCGCCTTTAATTCCCATATCCAATGTGAACACAAAGAAATAATCTCCGAACACATTGAATATACCGCCGAAAATAACGGCTTTTGTGGCTCTGCCGGGGTCACCGTCATTGCGGAGAAACGACGAGAGCAGATTTATAAATACATATACGGGAACAGTAAGCTTTGGGGCTACCATATATTCTTTGCAAAGCGGCATAAGTGCGTCATTTGCGCCGAAAAGTCTGAGAAGCGGTTCCTCGCAGACCCACACCAAGACCCAAAGTATCAACGCCCATAAAGTTCCGAGTATAAATGCAGAGGTAAAATATCCGTTTGCCGCTTTTACGTCATCGCGTTCTCCCCTTGCGACGGCATAAATCACCGAGCCGCCTATACCGCACAAAAGCCCAAAGCTGTATATAATATTCCAAATTGGGGCAATTACCGCCATTGCGGCAGAGCCGTCCGGTCCGTGATACTGCCCTACCATAGCCATATCCACAAGTCCGTAAATACACGCTATCAGTGCACTTCCGAATGAAGCTATAAAAAATTTGCGGTAAAGCTTACCGACATTATCCTTTAAAAGATCCATACCTACTCCTTGAATATTAAAAAAGACCGGATATGGAACGGGCATTTCAGCCTGCACCTTATCCGGCTTGTTATTTCCATACGATAACCAGCCCTCCGAGTGAGCTATTGTATTGTATCAACTTTTGTAATCAAAGTCAAGAATTTTCAAAGAGGAGGAAATTGAGCAGAGCGTTGCAGCCCTTTTCTATATCATTGTATGCTTTGTCAAAGTCGCCCGAATACCACGGGTCGGCAACGTCGGATTTGCTTCCCGTAAACTCAAGCAATTTGTGTATTTTGTAATCCGAATCGCCGCCGAACAGTATTTTCATATTACGTATATTGGCGCTGTCCATGCCGATAAACATATCCGCTTCATAATAATCATTTCTTTTTAGCTGAATCGCCTTTTTATCACCTATTGCTATTCCGTGATGTAAAAGCTGTTCTTTAGCTTTCGGATATATCGGTTGTCCTATGCCATTCCATATTTCCTCATCACTCGTTGCTCTCGAACATACCGAAAATTTATCCGACACACCGAGATTATTTGCCATACTTTTAAATATAAATTCTGCCATAGGAGAACGACATATGTTACCGTGGCAGACAAATATAATTTTTTTCACTTCCACACTATAACCCCCATATTATACCTTTCCTATACCCCATGTATACTTATCCGCTTTTCCTATTTGATGTGCCGTCATCTCGTCGAGCCGCTCCTCCGGCTTAATAAATGTAACGGTCTGCTCATACAGCGAACAGTTTTTTAATCAGCGTCACACTCGTCTAAATCCGTATAACATTATATTTTACCGCTTCTTTTTTGCAATATGTTCAACTTTTAAATCGTCAAAGATATTAGCTAAGCCCTCCCATGTGAGCTGTCGTTTTTCAGACCAAAGCCTCTGTAAAAAGCCAAGTACCCTGTTCGGATTTGCAAAATGCAGCTTTGAATATCCGATTCTGTTTTTATCAAGATATGAGTAATAATAATCAAGCTTATTATGAAACTGCTCATATGAATTTTCTCCGCGCCAAACGGTTTCGCACATAGCTCCAAGCCTAGGATAAGTCATTTTGTCCGCTTTTTTCATATCGGGAACATATTCCGTCCATAACGTTGCTTCCGCACCGAGGCAATTTCCGTCGTATAATTTATGGTTGGCGGTATCTTTGAGACTTATGTACCCGTAAGGCAAATCAATATAATATGCTTTTGAGCTTGTATCGATAAACGGTCTGTCGCCCGTGTTTATGTCTCCGCATTTCGTAAAGCCCAAATTTTCGGAAAGCAGCTTATCATCCTTCAAATCCCAACTCCACATAAACGCCTGCTTATTCTTGCCTGCACAATAATCATTGATTCTGTTCATAAAACAGCACTGAAGCTCATCCTCGTTATTAAAGCCAAGCTTCTTCATCATTGCTTGACAATGCGGGCAAAGATGCCATCTGTGTTTCGGCACCTCGTCGCCGCCTATATGAAAATACTTATCCGGAAAAAGCTCACAAAGTTCATCCACTATATCCTCGACAAATTCATATGTGCTTTCTTTCCCTGCACACAAAACATCATGCTTTACTCCCCAATGGTCTGCGACCGGCAAATTTCTTTCAAAACAGCTGAGGTAATTATAACAAGCCAGCGCACTTCTGCTGTGTCCCGGAATATCAAATTCAGGCATAACCGAAATACCGAAATCATGCGCATATTTGACTATACTTTTAATCTGAGCTTTTGTGTAATAGCCCTTATGTTGCCTATGATTAAAATTTGTCTTTTTCCTTACCGACCCGATTTGCGTCAACAACGGATATTTGTAAATCTCAACTCGCCATCCCTGGTCCTCCGTCAAATGCAAATGCAGAAAATTAAGCTTGTGCAGAGACATTTTTCTAATAAACAGCTTGACCTCGTCAACGGGATAGAAATATCTCCCGACATCAAGCATAAAGCCTCTGATTTTATACTTAGGCTTATCCTTTATCGCAATAAACGGAATCGTTCGGCCGTATTCAAACAGTAGTTGCTTGAGTGTTTGCAGAGCAAACACTTTTCCTGCCTCCCCACTCGAATACACGGTGATTTTTTCGTTTACTTCAAGTCTGTATTCTTCATTTTCAAGAGAAAAATCATGCGTAAAACTAACAACAACATCATTTCCGACCGGCAGTTTGAGTTTACGTATAAAATCATAAAAATCATCTTTAACAGAACCGTTGACATTTCTTTCGTCAAGCGACAAAGATTTTATGAACAATCTTTTTGTTTCATCTGTTTTTTCAAATAACGGAGTTGGGATAATATGAGACATAAAAAACCTTTCGCATAATCTATATATTAATAATTATACACTTGACTTGTTTTATTGACAACCGTCCTTATTATGATATAGTTATACCATATCATCGGCAGAAGGTGTATTATGAATAATAATAAAAAGAGCTTTGATAAAAAATGGTACAGCGAGGAGTTCTTGAACGAATTAAAGAGAACAGCCTACGCGGAAGCCGACGGAAATTTAACTTACACAGCCAAGTATGCGCCCGACGCCGTATCAAAATACGGCATAGATCCGCGCATGCTCGGCGGACCCATAGGCAAAATGGCAAGGAAACTAAAGCTTGTCCCGGATTTTGTTCTAAACAGTATTCATTTAAAAATAACCGAGAGAAGCCTCGGTTTTTTCAGAAAGGGCTGCGACAGGATTTCTTATGCAAACTGTCATATAAAAGGCGTTTCAATCAAAAACAAACACATTAAAGCTTCCGACGGATTTGATATTCCGATCAGAATATATGAAAATGCGGAATGTGAAGGCACAAGGACGGCAATGATTTTCATTCACGGCGGCGCATTTGTCGGCGGAACGCTCGCGCCGTATGACGAGAGCTTAAAAATGCTCGTTGATAAATTCGCCGTTAAGGTAATCAGCATAGATTACAGGCTTTTGCCCGAAAACGCCTATCCCGCACCGTACAGCGATTGCTTTGACGTATTGGAATATATAAGCCGCGGCTGTGGCGAATTCAAAATAAACAAGGATAGAATTTTTGTCTGCGGTGACAGTGCCGGAGGAAATATTGCTCAAGCGTGCTCTACCAAATACAAGGGTACCGGAAAAATCAAAGCGCAGCTTCTGCTCTATCCTACCTTGAATATGTTCGGTTTTACTGACGAGTATTATAAAAAAGGATATTCCGACTATAAATTCGAACCGTCACAAAAATCTGTTTCAAAAGGCGTAATAAAACAAATGCAAATGCTTACACACTGCAATTTTAAGCAGATAGGCATACTCTCGCCCGACGAATACAACAACCCGTACATTTTCGACGCAAGCGGCAATGTTCCGACATTTATTACAGTAGGCGCGCTTGACTATCTGAAAAAAGACGCCGTTGCTTGGGCTCATAAGCTTTCAAACGCAAATGTAAAAACAAAGCTTGTCGTATACAACGGGCTCGGCCACGGATATTTAAACGCAACCGGAGTTTTTCCGCAAGCAGAGGACGTGATAGACGAAATGGGCAAATTCATATATACGATTTTAGAATTGTAAAAGCAATAGGGCAACGGGTTTCCCGTAAAGACCTAAATATATACTCGCAAAAAGCGTCGGAGATTTGCTTTCTCCGACGCTTTTTGGGTTATGTATTCAATGTCCTTCTTTGAAAATTGTTTTAACAACGAAAAACCAATATTGTTTTGCAAAGAAAAGTCCGTTATAAACCGAGTTTGTCCGCCCTTTAATATCTGCACAAGTTTGTTTATGCCTAAGCCAAATTCAAGATTGTCAACGCATAAAAGAAGTATTTTAACAATACCTTTTTCATATTCACATATAGCTTGTGCAATCAATTCGTCATTATTCTTTATAGACATAATACGCCCCCTCACGAAAATTTTTAATTATGATTATCTTCTTGATTTTTCGAAGAATGACGACAAGATTTCTTTTGCATAATTATATCGTCTTGCATAGTTATTCGGAACACGAATAAGCTGGAAATTGTGTTCATCACATATTTGCTGTTTCTTTTTATCCCGTTCAATCACCCTAAGATCGGTTGTATGCTCATTACCGTCAAGTTCAATCGCAAAAACCGGTAACCATTCTTTTCCGTCACGCTCATATACTATATAGTCAAATCTACCCGTATAGAATAAGTCGTTCACTTGATTTGAGGAATTAAACACCTGAGAAATAGGCACTTCTTTTTTAACTACATATTTGGTTTTGGTAATCATCATAGCGTTTATTGCATGATTCAACGTCTCTAAAAAAGCAGTTTCCGTTTCGGTGCTGTAAGGTTTAATTCCAAGTGCTCTTGATTCCGGCGCACGCTCTGTAATGGTTGTTATTCCATTTGAACTAACATAATTACATAACTCAAACAAATCGTCATCATCCCCCGGATGATGAAGTCTGTTTAGTTGTTCCATATCGCCTATAATTACTAATTTTTCTTTAGCGCGTGATGTTGCTACATTTATAAGTTCTTTGTTATTCTTTAGCCAAGAATATGTTTTTTCATGTGTCTTATCGGTAAGTGCTAAAGAAAAAATTATTTCTTGCTTTTCATCTCCCTGAAACGCATGAACGGTTCCGCAATCGACATTGGCAATTCCGCTTTGATTTAACTCCTCTTGAATTTCATTGCGTTGATTTACAAACGGTGTAATAACAGCAATCGTTTTGTCGGGGTGAGTTTTAACATAATGAACAATTTCTCTTGCTTCGCTTTCGCTTGTATTTTTTAATGTTGTGTCTTTTGAATGACATTCTATAAATTCAAGCGGGTGCTTTTCATTATCGGAAGAACGAATATTAAGTTTATTGTTATAATACTTTTTATTATTAAATCCAATGATTTTCGGATGGCACCTATAATGATAACTCAATAAAACCTCATCACTGACAGCATCAGCGGAAAGGAACGTTTGATAAACAGATTTATTTCTGTAATCATATTCATCTGTAATGTTATATCGCTTCTTTAAAATCAGGTTGTTCCTCTCATCAAGCAAAATAACCGGTTTTAATTGCTGTGGGTCACCGACAAGTAAAAGTTGTTCACCTCTGATAATCGGAACAAGTGCCACCGCAGTATTACACTGACTAGCCTCATCCATAATAACCATATCAAAGTATTGTTTTGGCTCGCCCAACCGGTGAGCGGAAATATTTGTTGTTGCAACAACAGGAAATATCTTAAGAAATTTTTGAAAATTCTCATCATTTGAAAGGTACTGATTTAATTGTCTTACCGCTTCATTTAAGTCTTTAGTAAATATAATATCGGTAAGTTCTTCATATTTTGGCTCGGATAATCTCTTTATAAACTTAGCAGATGTAAAATTCAAAAATTTAAACAGCTCCAGTCTGTCATGTGAGATTAAAGGTTTTATATCATCATCTGTAATTTCACCGATTTCTTTAAGTGTATTATTTACGTTAACAAGCTGTTCACCTTGCAAATTCGCAAGAAAAGGAAGGTTACTTGAAGAAGAAAGCATTGTTTTTATCATTTCCTTTCGCTCACTCAAATCAAGTTTTTCTTCATATTTGCGAAGCAAATCGCTTAAAGCTTTTGTTTTGTGTTCTTCATAGGTTTTTTTCCTGTTTAATGACGAATCAAACACTTGCATTGACGAAGTGATTTTAAATAAAAGTCGTATTTGTTTAATTGCATCCTTAAGCTTTTCACCGTTACCAAGACGAATAATCGGAAAAGGTATATCATCTCCCTTATATTTAAGATGTGATAGCTTTTGATAAATTTCATCAACCGGATGATTGTTGTACGATGAAATCAAAACGGTTTTATTGTTAAAAAACGCAGTAACAACTGTATTGAGAATCGTATTTGTTTTTCCGCTTCCGGGAGGTCCTTGAACATACAAAACAGGATATTTCAACCCATTATGTATTACTAAAAGTTGGTCAAGGTTTACTTTATCATTATATAAAGCCAAAGGGTAATTTTTAATTCTCCTTGGTTTATCCGTTAAATCACCAAAAAATGCTTTAATCGGATATGTCACCGTGTTATCTTCATACATTTTAAGAATGGCATTATACTCTTTATCAAGATTTATTGTAAAATCTCTTGATAAAGCCATAACATATGGCATATCATCAACACCGTTGTATTCAGGATTATTCTTAGTAATTAAATCTTTAATAAGTTCGGCATTTTCTTCAAACTTATCAAGTAATTGGAACTCGTCTGCATCAAGAAACCAATGAGCACTTATCTTTACACCGTCAACCGTGAACTCACGACAAACAGATACTTCATCGTCTTGTGTAAGGGTGCGATTTTTGACATCAAACAAAAGCTTTTTATAAGCAAGTACATAAAGTCCTTTTTTAGTATGAATACTACATATATTCATACACAAAGATACTGAACGAGGCATTTTGTTTTGGCTCTTATTTTTAGCATCATAATTATAAACTTTTACTAAATGATCAAACTGTTCATTGCTTAAATTGTAATCTCCTTCACCAATGACATCAACATCAAGTTCATCAATAAGTTTATAATCGTTGCGGTAGGGAGTGTTATCGAGTTTATTACATTCGCTATAATAATCAAGAAGTTTCAAATTTGCGACATTATTAAAAATAAACGAATACCTTGAGGTGTGTTCTTCTATATCTTCAAGCAGTTTAGAGTTTATTTTACAAAACGAACCTTCAATCAAATTTGCGTCAATTATAGAATCATAATACAAATTCAATTCTTTCATTTCCGATGTAGCGACATTGAGCCCATCAACAATAAGCAATTTTTTATACGGGTTTATGTTTTTAATTCCAATCCAATATTTTGTAACATTTTGCTGTTTATTCCTGTATTCCACAGCAATCCACTTACCTTCATGAATCGCTTTGAAAATATCTCTTGAAATCTTGTTTATGACACTCACCTCCGCTAAATTATAATATCATTTTATCTTAATTCAATTTATAAATCAAGGTATATGTGTTTGGTAGGAAATACCGCAACGCATCTGTATTTAAAGGTAAATGTACAAAAAACGTACCATAAATGTCTAACAACAGAATTTGGTTGACCCGACAACAAGTGAATGGGAACGAATGTTGGAAGCTAAATTATTTAATAACATACAAAAAGCGTCGGAGGAAGCTAATCTCCGACGCTTTTTTGTTTTATTCTGTGTTACGGCAAAATTTCGAGCCAATATCCGTCCGGGTCCTCGATGAAATAGATACCCATTTCAGGATTTTCAAAGCAGATACAACCCATTTCTTCGTGCTTTTTATGTGCCAAATCAAAATCATCTGCCTTAAATGCCAAATGGAATTCACATTCACCCAAATCGTACGGCTGCGGATGTTCTTTAAGCCAAGTAAGTTCAAGCTCAAAATCGCTTGAATCATTGCTCAAATAAACGATAATAAAATCGTCGGTGGTTTTTCGTCTGACCTCGTGCAAATCAAGCGCATCACCGTAAAACTTAATCGACCTATCCAAATCGGAAACATTATAGTTTTCGTGAATCATCTTAAATCTCATATTTCTTCTCCTTTTGCTGTTTCTGTATTTTTTATTCGTGATTTATACTGCGGATATTCGGTGATAAACCTATCAATCACGCTCGGCTCGTTCCAATAATGCATAGGAAAAACGGCGTTGCAATCGACATTTTTCAAAAAATAAATCATACCGTCGGCATAGTGTTCCTCCTGCCTTGGGTCAAGGGGAACGAATGCAACATCAAAATGAGCGCTCTTGATTTTGTCAATCTCGGCACGGTACATGGAGGCCATATGGCGGTTGTCATCTTCCGTCTCACCCTCCCAATGCCAATCGTTCAAATCACCTGCGTGATAAATTATGCCCTCGCTTGTCTTGACGATAAAAGCCACACCGCTGTCGGTTGAAAGAAGCGTACTAACCTTTGTGCCGTTGTCAAGAGTGTAGGTTTGATCGTGATAAGCAGTCGTAACTTTCACACCGGCAGGATACTTCTTTTTGCTGATGTCCTTTGCCAAAACAGCCTGATAATTCATACCCATATCATCAAGAATTTCAAAGATTTTCGGATTGAAATGATCTTGGTGAAAGTGACTGCAAAAGACTATGGCTTCCTTGCTTTTGTCAAGCCTCGGCATCTCACCTTTGTAATAATCAAAAACATAGTAGCAGTTCTCGGTTTCAACCAAAAATCCGCTGTGGTTAATGTATGTTATTTTCATAATCCACCTCTATTACTCTCATCTTATTATATCAAAGCGATAAATCGGAATCAATACCGCACAACATTTTCGATACGGAGCAAAAAGCTTGAAACGGTCTACTTGAGCCTCTTTACTTTTTTAGCAAAAAAGCAGTTCTAATTGCCGTATAAAATATATAAACAGCAAAAGACTTGAAACAAAATTCGTGAGTATGGTATAATTTTAAAAAATGACGGAGGAATTTCTATGAACAGAAAAAATGCAGGTGCGATTTTCGGCACTCTCTGCGGACTGACGGCATTGACCGCAATGTCGGCGGAAATATTCTATGATTTCTCGATAAACACAAAATCACCTATACATATGAGTAAGCTCAACAATCTCGTTCAGAAGGTCACGAACACATCCGGCAGCGAAGAAGACGCGAGCGAAAAATACAGCGGACTTACCGGTACGCCCGAAATGAAAAAATGGTACAATGAGCACGGTGAGGATGTTTACATTATGTCCGATTCTCTTCGTCTGCACGGTAAGATATTTAAAAACAACAGTTCAAAATATGTACTTGTCTGCCACGGATACACAAGCAAGGCCAAGCATATGGCCGGTTTTGTAAACAAATTTTACTCACTCGGGTATAATGTTCTGGCAGCAGATGCACGTGCACACGGCGACAGTGAGGGCACGAAAATCGGTATGGGCTGGCCGGAGCGATTTGACGTTATCGAATGGATAAAGCTCATTATTTCTTGGGACTCGAATGCACAAATAATCCTACACGGCGTATCCATGGGAGCGGCGACGGTGCTTATGGCCTCCGGAGAAGAGCTGCCCGAAAATGTCAAGGTTATAATTGCGGATTGCGGCTACACCTCGGAATGGGATGAATTCAAATGCGAAGCAAACGCTCTGCATATCCCGTGGTTCCCCGTACTCAACGCCGCATCTGTGATGTCAAAACTTCGCGACGGGTATGATTTCAAGCAAGCGAGCGCTCTTGAGAAGGTCAAACAAAGCCGTATTCCGACTCTGTTTATTCACGGCTCCGATGACGAGCTTGTTCCATACAGTATGCTCGATAAGCTGTATTCGGCGGCGGCCTGCGAAAAGGAATGTCTGACCGTCAATGGTGCCGGACACGCGCTTTCATCCTCGGTTGATCCGGAGCTTTATTGGAACACGGTTGAGAGCTTTATTGAAAAATATTCAGCAAAATAAAATTTGAGCCGTGCCGTTCGGCGGAAATAAACATATATATTTTAAAGACTATTGCGAATAATGTGCAGAATGGATTGTAGCTTCGATGGTAAATACGGAATATGGTAAGGTCAAATTGTCATTGACCTTGCACTTTAACGAGTATAATAATTTTCGGCTTCTGTTAGACGGGAAAGAACCTATGGACTTTGAAAATACGGGAAAAGCAATCAATTATGTATTTGAAACAGAAGTCGGAAATCATATTTTAACATTTGAAAGCATTCCTTTCGAGAAAAATCAATTAGGAAAATTGAAATTTTCGTTTTTATCCGAATCATTTCAAAAGAGAATATTGAATCATTTGTTTGCTTTCAGATATGATTTATCCTGTTTCAAAGTAACATACATGCTGCATATTCATCGTAATGCAAAATTGGAAATTGCCATTAAAACAAGCTGCTATAATAATTTCCTTTACATAAGGGCTAAATGTTTGCATCCCGTAATTGTTCAAAGCTCAAATATAAAAGTTCAGAAAGAGGAATTTTCTGTATTATATAATAAGCTTTTGAAGAAGAAATTTTATTTTTCTCAGATGGTTATTTGGACAATTTATTTTATTTTGTTAATAACGGTTTTTGGCGGACTCGCTATCTATGATATTATACATTGGGAAGCAGATGCCTACATGGCAGGGTTTAATAAAACTTCAGCATTGTTTTTGGGCGTTTTTCCGCCGCTTATTATGATTTTATTTTCTTATTTTTTCTGTATTGTAAATCTCGTTAAACAATACAACAATAATTATTTATGCGAATAAATAATTATGTGTGTTTTTAAAATATTAAGCAAATGAAAATGCCCGAATGCTGCCGTAAAAAGCAGTATTCGGGCATAAAAAAGCCTCGGAACACGAATGTTCCGAGGTGTTGGCAACGGTATAACAACCTGTCAAGTCACGGTAGTCTTTGCTTTGCAAATCTCCACCTTAAAGACTTGACAGAACGTTTTTACGGGTTTAATTGCATTATAAACCCGTAATAGGGATTCGAACCTAAAATGGCGGAGTCAGAGGCTTGCAATCTTTTTTCAAAACCGCCTATCTAAGCCGTTTTTCAGACTTTTCGTCTCTCAAAAATCTCTCGGAATTTTATTTTTGCTTATAACCGCAAATTCGTATGAGGTATTGCGAACCTTACACTGAGGTGTCGAAAGAAACTCTAAATCCGCATTATCTTTTACAGTAGGGTAGTACACAGTTTGATGACGAAGAATATAAAAGCTAATTATTCAATCAGATTTAATCCAAACTCAAGTCTCGTATATTCTATTCAATAATTAGGTAACAAAAAACGCCGTATTTCTACGACGCTTTTGTCTTGCTCAGAAGATGGAGCAAGGGAATGCTATTCAATTATCTGTTGTACTTTTTCTTTCTGCTGGCAACCGTTGTAGCAAGGGTTGCGCCGCCGCTGGCTAACAGTAGGGAAATCCACAGTGCAAGGTTGCTTGTATTGCCAGTCAGCGGACTCTTATCTGATGTTCCCGGTTTAGTACTGGCAGGCTTTTTCTCAAGAGCAGCAATCGCATCTTCGATAGCCTTTGCCATCTTGTCTACTTCGGATTGCTCTGTAATATTTTTACCACGGACAACAGCATTGACAGCAGCTTCCACACCGGAGAAATCCTTGTAATCATTCTTGTTCAAGGCATTTGCTTTAGCAATGGCTGCATCTACCTTTGTGTAATCTGCATCCTTGTATTGCAGGGCAGTAATCGCATCTTCAATAGCCTTAGCCATTGCATCAACTTCGGTCTGCTCCGTAATATTTTTACCACGGGTCACAGCATTCACAGCGGCTTCCACGCCGGTGAAGTCCTTGTAGTTATCCTTGTTCAGTGCATTTGCTTTGGCAATGGCTGCATCTACTTTTGTGTAATCTGCATCCTTGTATTGCAGGGCAGCAATGGCATCTTCAATAGCCTTTGCCATTGCATCAACCTCTGTTTGCTGGGCTTTGCTTTTTGCTCGGTCAACAGAGTTAATGGAATCTTTTACCGCAGAATAATTTGTATAAAGGCTGCTATCAAGAGCCGTTGCCCTTGCGATGGCTGCATCGACAGCTGTGTAATCAGCGGGGATGTTATTGTCATCCCACACAAAAGTTGGATGACCGATTCCGGCAACCCATTCAACGCCCGCACCGGCATTGGTTTGCAAGCCAGCAAGGACATTTGCGGAGGTGAAGTTGGAGACAGCAGTGCCGCACGATGACTGGTCAAAGGTCGGGTCGGCACCCGCAGTACCTGCATCCCAATCAACCACCAGCTTAGTAACGGCAAAGTAATTGCCTTTATTATCAGGATATGTTTCTTCATCAAGCGTTACACCATCAGGAGGGGTATCCGGCCAAATGCAGTCGGTAACATGGGTCTTTACAACAGCTGTAATCCAAGTGATATTGCCAGGCTCAGCGCCAGTGATTTTTTTTGTTGCAACTATGCAATTTTTGATTATTACGCCAGGCTTGTTCCCAGAGAAGTTTTCAAAGTTTGCACCGAGAATACCACCTACAGCTGAATAGATATTATTGCAGGAAACAGAACCGCCAAACCAACAATCGGTAATCGACGAGCTGTCCGCAGAGTTTTCCCACTGACCAATCAGCCCGCCAACGGTATCAACATGATCTTCATCGGATTCTGTACTGATAACCGTGGCATCTGAGCCACAGCCTTTTACTTGTGTGCTCCCAGTGCATTGGCCAATCAGTCCGCCGACGAACTTGTCGCCAACATTGTTTTCTATCTTTCCGCTTGTATAGCAGTTTTCAACTGTGCCGCCATCGACCCAATCTGCCAAAATGCCGGCAAGTAACGAACCATCATTTGAGGCAATATCAGCGTCTATAACAAGTAAATTCTTTAATGTACCACCGTCAGAAACAACTCCGAATAGTCCGTTTCGAATAAGTTCGTCACCAGTAGAGTGATGATGCAAATTCGTGATTTTGTGATACTGCCCATCAAAAGTACCAGCAAAATATCTGCCAAAGTTGCTGCCATTTCCAATGGGGGTCCACTGGCAGCCGGATAAGTCGAGGTCATTATCTAAGTAAATCGTTTTTCCTTCAAATGATACAGATGCAGTTTTGTCATTGACTAACTGCGCTAAACCGGCCAACTGTTCGGCAGTGGTGAAATGGTATTCAGTATCCGTCTTATGGTCGGTGTACCAGCTTGTATCTGCCGTACCGTCCCAATTATCTACTGAAGTTCCTTCAGCAAACGCTGTCATCGGAACAAGTGCCATCACAAAGCACAACGCAAGCAGAAGGCTTAGAAGTTTCTTCTTCATTTTCATTCCTCCATAATAATTCTATCCGCTATTTACTTTCTCCGACAGCGGACACGCCGGAGAAAAGATGTGTTTACGGGTGGTGGTTAGGACTTCAATATCAAACCACCATCCTTCCGGCAAACGCAAAAAGCCGAAGCCAAGGCATAATGCGCCCTGTCTCCGGCAACTGGTTCGTTATAAATTGTATGAAATAAGACTTGACACACTGAAAAAACGGCGCTATGCTCCTGCCCATCCGAGCCAAGCCGACAATGATTGTCGCATTTCCGTTTGCCATAGTCAAGTCCTCCTTCCATAATTTCTAAGGCAAAAAGGATATAAATTCCCGACTATATAATTATACAAAAGTATTATAGCAGATTTTTCTCGAAATTTCAAGAAATTTTCAGAATATTACACTTCTCTTTTTCTCAAATCATTGCCTTCTTCCATTACTCACGGAACTGTATGACTTCTTGAATACTTCCCGAAAAGGAAAAGCCGCCGTCTGTGACAGCGACTTTTCTATTTAGCGGGCAAACCGTCCGAGAAAACATTGTTTCCGCCTGCTTGTTAAGGTCTGTATGGTAATCGCTCAGCTTGTTGGTAGTCAGTAGCTCGGCATACAAGGGACCTTGTGATTGCTGATATACCACAGGTGTCGCTGTTCCCAACTCTATCTTGTATGTGAAAAAATCATAAGACAAATTTTTAATCCGTAATTTCTATTGAAAAAGAACCATTGCTATTAAGCACCAACTTAAGATTGTTCATTGTAGTGTTATAAAGGTGGTCTCTCGCCGTAGACGATAATGAGGCACGACTTTGCGTAAGTGCTTCTCTAAAGATTTGCTCCTCATTTGGCAAAACAAATGAGCTTGCAATTACTTTTTCAAGTTCTTTCTTGAACACTGTATCAAAGAACTTGTGCTTTTCAGGTGTCATAAACTTATCAAGATAGCAATAGAAAATATTGTTATTCCAAAGAAGTGATTTGAAGTCAGAACCATATTTTGTCTTTTCAAGAAGAACAAGATAATTTGCATCAACATCCTCGATAACAGACCAAAAGTCAGAATCACTTGAAGCAAGAATTATAGAATCCACATCATCGTTATATACTGCTTTTGAAACACCGGCAAGAGCTTGTGATCTACAAGAGACTTGTCCTCTTTAATACGCTCAACAACAACGGTTCCGACTTCCACATTATATGTAAAGAATTTCAGTTGCAGCCAAGCCTTTTATGAGTTGAGTTCATCATAATAAACTACTACTTTATCAATCTTCTGTATTTTATAACCATTAAGGCTATCAAACATAGCAGCTAAGCGATAAGGATCGCAATTTTCACCATCGACAAAAATTCGGAAGGTTTGATTTCTCGAACCCTTTTCGACAAACTGAAGGATATAGCTTTGGCTATATCCTTTTAAACACTTAAAACCTAAATGTTTTACTTTCCCCTGCTTTAAATTCAACTGTTTGTGATTTACCGCCGGCTTTAATATTAAGCTTTTGGTCAATATCCGAAGTAACGGTTGCGCTTATTGTTTTACCGCCGTCTGCCCATTTTAATTCAGTTACGGTAGCACGGTTACGGGTTTTAATCCCTTTAAGCGTTCCGTTTTCAAAACCCGAATTCGGGAGGGCCGGAAGAAACTCAATATCATTATTATGTGAATAAACAAGAGATTCATTTATAATACCGAGATAGCCTATCGCAAAATCAGTACAATAGCAACTGCCTTGGTCATAATCGTGGTTAGTCATTAGTGAATCGTACCTGATTTTATGGTTCATAAGTTTAACGAGGGCATCTGTTAAAGAATCTGAATCCTTTAACCTTGAAGCAATAAGACTGCGGTGAACAAGTGCGTGTGACGCTTCATTTTCACTCTGTCTGTTTGCAATTGCCTGCTCGCAGGCTTTTGACAGTTCATCATTTCCCTGCGTTTCAAAAAGCGGCCATACACCGTAAAGATGACTTAAATGACGATGTTTATTATTTTCATCAAATGAAGTTGTTGCCCATTCTTTAAGAGCGCCTGTTTCATCATAAAGATACGGCGGAAGATTTTTTTCAAGTTCCCGCCATTTAGAAGTATCAGCACTTTTATCAATGTCGCCCATAACTTTAATAAGCATATTAAGATTATCACGGCAGGCAGAAATATCAATAGCACAGTTAGCATCCGATGGGCTGTTATAATTTGACGGATTATTTTCAGGCGAATAGCTTGGCAAAATGCAATATGTTTCACCGTCATTTAATGATGTTTTGCCATCTTCATAATGAATAGAACCGTCTTTTGCGGTATAATATTCAGGGCTCATCAGCTGACTCCAATAATTTGCACTTTTCAACAAGAGCGGATATAAAATATCTTCTTCAAGCCTTAAATATCCACGCTTTTTAATTTCTTCAATTTGACTTTCTGTTAAGTCTTTTTCGGTAACGGAGAGAACCGATTTAAGATTTTCAAGGTCAAATTCATCACTTAAAGGAATATTGATATTACCATATGAAAGAAGAGTTTCATAAAGCGGGTTAATCATCCAAGATGTGCCGGCGTTCCAATATCTGAAAGGATAAGGATAGCAGGTTTCGGTGATTACTGCTTTATCACCGTCGGTATTGACCGGAGCCTGAATAGCGTCTTTAAACCCATGTGTTGCATATGCATTTTCTTCCCAATCAGGAAGTTGTCGCAAAATGAAATATGCATAGCCGATAGGGCTGCGTGACATATTGCTCGTATTCATTGAAGAAGTTTGCAAATTAACATTTGCGTCCATTGTATATTTACTGCCCCAGCCGGTGTTAAATTCACCTGTCCACATACCGTAAAGTCGGCTTGTGGAATAACCCGAACAGCAAAGATACGCATATCTGCCGGCATAATATGTACGCTGGGCAAGAGCAGAATTTATTTTCTTTTTACCCTTTTGCATTTTTAAAAGTGTTTCATTTGACTCAAAATTATCATCACCCAACGAAAGTGTAACGCTGTCGAATTGCGGCTGATAAATTTCCAAGTGATTATTTAACGCTTTATCATAATCAAAATCATTATTACCTGCATATTTTGCAGCTACACCTTCAAGCTTTGCTATACAATCTTCGACAAGTTTGAAACCATTTTGCTTTTCAAAATCATCAATTTTTCCCATATCGTAAGTTCTGTCACTTACGGTAAGAAGATAAACACTGTCGGCATCGGTTATTTTAATGCCTGTATTTTCACCCAAAAACTGTGTTTCGTCTGTTTTCTTATCTATCAACACTTTTTCTTTGTTTCCGCCTGAAGTAATTACATAAGTTACTGTTGCATAACCGCCGTTTTTAAGTTCACTTTTTTCATAATCAGGATAGTGTGAAACAAGCGCAAGGTAGTTTGCATTATCATCAGTTAATTTTTTATACTTCATATTAGCTTCGTCACTGTCGCCGAAATTTGCAAGAGTTGAAAGGTTATCAAATGATAAAGTTAAATTAAGCTTACTGCCGGAAGATGATTTATTAAGCTTGGTAATCACAACATCATCTGCCATTGAAGTGAATGATGTACGCTTCCAAGTGCCGTTTTTATCCGTAAAATCAACACCGACCTGCGATGTTTCATAATCTGTATAGCGAATATATTTTTTAGTGCTTTTCTTATCAAAATCAAGCCGTAATTGGCCGCCCGGGTGATAACGGTATACGTCATCATAGTTTGCATTATCCGTAATATCTTTACATTTAATAATACTTTGCTTTACTGTTTCAAGTTCATCATAAGTTTGAGGACAAGTACGCTGATTTTCATTAGGCATTATAAAATGCATATTTTGAAAAATAAATGTGTCGCTGTACGGACTGCCGCTTGTAATAAACCCTTGAAGTCCGTTTCCGGATACCATCCCCTGCCTCCAAGATTTAGTTTTATTTTTTCTCGAATCTTTAAGCTCGGTATAATTATATGAAAATGAAATTTTAGAAGTATCTTTAAAGAGAGATTTAATATCACCTTCGCTGACTTTGCCCCCTGAACAAGATGCCAACGAAAAAGCAAAAGTTACAGTTAATAACACACAAAGTGCTTTTTTTACATATCTATTCATAAACTCACCTCGTAAAAATTATAACATACAGGCATAAATAAATATTTTAGACACGCAAATACACACTCATTTCCGTTTCTCCCCTATTCCCCCACGAATTATAAGGGATTAATGTAATCTTACATTTTTTTAAAGGAACCGGCTTATATTCGTTGTACAAGCTTTCATCCGGTTGTTCAACAAAACCGTCTGCAATTATTGTGCCGTTTTCATTATATACAAAATCACCATTTGGATTAATTTTTAAAAGCTGCAGGTTTTCACAGTTATCAATACTTTCTGCACAATATACAACAGGACCTCTTGCAACAGCAACCTTACCTATATTAGCTCTGACAAGATTTGAGCATCTAATTAATTTAACTTTTAAATCAAAAGATATTTCAACATTAGTGTTTTTATTAATACTCAAAACTGCGTAGCCGTTTATCATTTCGTAATTACAATTTATTGTGAAGTTATCACACCAAGCAGGAATTCTTAGTGCCAATTTAAACGGTTTATTGGGCTTAACATATAAAATCACATTACCGCTTGACAAATAATTTGACTGAACATCAATACAGCCGTTTGTAAATTGAGCATTTGCTCCAATATAAAGATTCACAAACAAGGTGCTGCTATTTTCACTAAAGCAATACTCTCCTATTGATGATAAAAAGCGTGCTAAATTAGGAGGACAACAAGCACAACCAAACCATTTTTGCCGCCTTGTTTTAACGTGATTTTTTCTTTCATCCTTTTTTGAAGCAACGGGCAAAACTTCAAGAGGGTTAACATAGAAAAAAGATTTTCCGTCACTGCCCATAGAAGCAAGAACCGTATTGTAAAGAGCTTGTTCAAACACATCAAAATATGAAGAAATGGGATTAATTTCAAACATACGGCGTGAAAACATTGCAAGACCGATTGAAGCACATGTTTCACAATAAGCCAAATCATTCGGCAAATCATAATCAAATGAAAATGCCTCTCCAACTGCAGTGGAACCTATACCGCCTGTTATGTATAATTTTTTATTTACAATATTATTCCAAATATTTTTACAGGCGTTAAATACACAATCATCTTTTTTAACTTTTGCAATTTCAGCCATACCACGATATAAATAAACACCTCTGACAGCATGACCTACAGCTTCATTCTGCTTAACAGCAGGCATATGTGCCTGATTATATTCATAATCAATACTGTTATCTGTACGATTATAACAGCGCTCAATATCAAAATAATATGGCTTTGTGCCTCTTCTTTTTATAAATAATTCTGCCTGATTTATGTATTTTTCATTTCTTGTTATATAGTATAATTTCACCAAGGCAGACTCGGCTATTTCATGACCCGGATAGCCCTGATTTTTATTATCTCCAAAATAATCACAAATTAAATCAGCAAAGCGAATGGCGGCATTTAATAATTTATTATTGCCGGTGGAATTGTAATATGCCACAGCAGCCTCTGTTAAATGTCCAAAACAATAAAGCTCATGACGGTCTTTTAAATTAGAAAATATTTTACTTCTGTCATTAATTATATAGAGAGTATCAAGATAACCGTTTTCAAGCTGTGCGCTGCAAATTAAATCTACCAAATCATCAACTTGCTTTTTTAAAGCATCATTTTTTTCGTTTACTAAAACATACGAAGCGGCTTCTATCCACTTATATGCATCTGTATCCTGAAAGCACCAACCTAAAAAAGAATTGGAACTGCATTCTGTTTCTTTATATTCCCATTTATCAACCGGAAAAACAGGAACGGGAATACCGGCTTTAAGTGATGAACATACAGAAGATGCCTTTATAAAATTTGAAATACAATAACTTTTAGGTGCACCCGGAATCAAATCGTTTAAAGCATTATACTGATATGGAATAACAACTGTTTTAATTAAATTCAAATATTCATTAAAATAATTGTCATTCACTTTAACGTTATTTAAATGCAAAGGATTTGAATAATTGTTTATATTCATATTTACCCCTTAAACAAACAATTCACTAACTATACTTTATCATAAAAACAGCGTATTTTCAACAATCAACAGATATGTTGCAATTCAATTAAAGTAGATTTGATTTGAGCGATGTCTCTCAAAAGTCTCGGTCATAAATGCCCCAAATCACACCAAAACGGATTTGGACTTTTGAAATTAGCTGTCTCTTAAAATCTCTTAAAAGCTCTCGGAATATTTTGAAGCAAAGAAAAAATGCCCGAATGCTGCTGTAAAAAGCAGTATTCGGGCATAAAAAAGCCTCGGAATAAATTGTTCCGAGGTATTGGCAGAGGTATAACAACCTGTCAAGTCACGGTAGTATTTACTTTGCAAATCTCCACCTTAAAGACTTGACAGAACGTTTTTACGGGTTTAATTGCATTATAAACCCGTAATAGGGATTCGAACCCCAACAAACAGAGTCAGAGTCTCGCAATCTTTTTTCAAAACCGCCTATTTAAGCCATTTTTTAGCCTTTGCATATACTCCGTATTTCAGCACTTTATTCACCTGCGATTGAGATAATTTTCGTTCGGTTACAGTATGTATTCCATCATTCTTGTCAGTCAATTTAAAAGTTAATACCTGAATATACTCCGTAGTGGTCGGACACATACCCGTTGTTCAGGTCGTTCAGCACGGTATAATCTACTGCTTTTCCGTCGGTAAATATAAAATCGATAGGCTCATTACCGGTAGAGCGATAGCCCCACTCTTGATATGTGGCTGTCTTTTTTGCTCGGTTCGTGCAGTCGTTCAGCTTGGACGCAACGAGCTTATAAGCCGTTCCGTCTTGGGTTTCGTTGAAATCACCGGTCAAGACGGTGCCGTCGGTATTGTTGTATTTTTCTTTTAGCTCATTGAGTTTGTTCATAACTACATTTGCACCGAAATCAGCTGCCTGCTCCGATGCGTTATCCAGATGAGTGTTCATAAAAATGATGTTTTTGCCGTTCTGCTTATTCAGCAGAACAACATAGCTGCAAATTCGGTAGCATCCGGCTTCACAGTGATTACCGTCTTTGTCGGTGTAGGTGTATTTGCTTTCCTTTTCGGGAGTTTCGCTGAGCCAGATTGTGTTCTTTTCCACAGCGGAAAACTTGGTTTTGTTCCAAAATACAGCATTCATTTCGCTGTTCTTTTCTTCGCTGTCGCCGCCTCGCTTTACTCCGTAGTTTTCATAATCCGGCATAGTAGATTTGAGCTTTTCCAGCCAAATAGAATTCATTTCCTGCGTGCCGATTATGTCCGGTTTTATACTGTTCATATAGCTTGCAAATCGGTCGCAGCGTTCTGCACTTGAAGTGCCGTCTAATTTTTCACCAAAAGCGGCAGCGACATTGAATGTTACTGCGCTTATGTCGCAGTCAGCGGTTTTCGGAGGTGTATATGTCACTTTAGGTGAGCGATAAACGAAACAAGAAGAAGCGATAACAGCACCGACGATTATCAGAGCCACTACGGTATTGTAGGTATTGACTCCCTTTTTGTGAACTGCGTTCTGCAAAATGAATCTAATGAAATATATCAAAAGAGTCAAAATCAATCCTGCCTTTACCCTTGCGCCAAAGCCGACAGAGCAAAATGACATCAGTACCGTCACACCGAAATTTACGCTGAATGCAATAATATCACGCTTGTATCCGCTTTTGGCAGAAGTGAAGAAGGAGCAAATTATTTCTGCAATACCAAAAATCACAACACAGAGTATTGCCGACACAGCAAACAGATATGCCCTGTCGCTCAATATGGCGGTTAGGTCTATTCCGTGGTTGTGTATGCTTGCCGCAAAAGTGATTAGCGAAACATTTTTGTGACCTGCATAAAACATCGGCAGGCACAACACAGCAAAGGATGCTAAAAAAGAGAGCAGCCGCATTATGTGCCACGGGGTTTTAGCCTCAGAATCTTTTAATATGCTTCCGAATTTTTTGTTTGTTTTTGAATGATTATCCATTTTTATTCTCCAAAATAAACAGTAGCGTTTCTGTCGCTGTCCGCACCTCTGTTTACCAGCGGCAAAACAGCCTCACTAATACTCGATAGGCCGATTGAATTGAGCTTTTTACCGAATGGTTTTGCAAGACGGTCGGCTTTCTTCAACACCGAACATATCATTTTGTATTCTGCGGAGGAAGTAGGTATGTTTCCGTCGCCTCTGTAAAGATTTGCCGCAATGTTGATAACAAAGGGGACTACTTTTTTTGAGCTGATTTTGCTTATTTCGCTCTTGCTTACACCACTCGAAAAACGAACGAAGTGCCATACCTTTCCGAATGTAAGATGATTTAGAAATTTAGCAAAACGGTGAATAATGGGCTTGTATTTTTTACTCGTTTCCTTAGAGATACTCATGCCTACGGCAAAGTCGGCAAAATTGTCGTAGTCATATTCGGCATCGTACAGTGCTTTTGATACAACGCCCAAAAACAAATCTTTTGTGTACTCCTCGAGGGCAAGCCCGTTTGTATCGATGCTGTCTGCGCAGTCTGCACAAATGGTTTTTATTTCTGCTTTTTTCTGTTCTTTGTTCAGCACTATTTGGCGATAATACGGCGGAAATCCCGTTAATGCCGCTGTAGAAATGTCATAAAACTTTTTGTTTTCTATTTTGCAATAAGAAATGTTGTGCATATGAGTGTGACCGGTAAGCACAAAATCAAAGCCTAAGTCGGAAAGCTGCTTCCTGCGCAGCTCATAGTCATTCAGCATATCACCCTTTGCAACAGCCGCATATATAGGCGACGGCGGCACAAGAGGGTGATGTGTCATTGCTATAATGTATTGACCGTCTCTTTTTGCATTGTTCGCTTCTGTTTTCACCCAGTTCATCAGTTCGTCGCTGAATCCGCAATCGGGATCGCCGTAGTCATCGTTGAGTGCAAACAGGCGGTATCCGTCTGCAAGCTGTGCCACATACGACATTGTGCTTTTGTGCTTTGCGATGGCGTTGTTATAGCCAAAATCGCCGTAGTATTTCAAAAGTTGTGTTCGTTTTACTGACTCAACCTCTATATACTTGTCGTTTTTGTCTATGCCGTATGTGGGCATACGAGGAGTGGTATAGTCGTGGGTTGCGGTTATGACATACACTCTCTTGCCCTTTTGCTGCAGCTTTTTCAGAGCGGCTTTCATCTCGTCGTGAGAGGTCCTTTCGCCGTTATATGTAAGGTCACCGCTTATGAGAACAATGTCAGGCGTATCATTTTTGCACAAGCAGTCAAAGGTGTGCTCAACGATTTCTTCGCTCCTGCTGAAAAAGAGCTGGCCCGGCTTTGGCTTTTTGTTTTTGTCAAAGCCGTCCACAAAATTCTTTTTTGAATAGTAATGGGTGTCGCTGATAACCGTGAATTTCAGTTCATCATTCATTCTTCTTTACCTCTGTTATTGGCTTTTATGAACTCGTCTTTGTCATTTAGATTCCATACACATTTACCTAAGATGTATTCAGCCTTTTCTTTCTTACTCATTTTGAATGTAAAAGGTCTGTTGTTTTGGATTTCGTCATAGACAGGAGCGGCGAGAGTTGCTTTTCCGTCGTGCAGTGAGCAAGCCGCCAAAATTACAATGTCGCTGTCATTAGGCAAAATGACGGTGCTGTTTTTAGGCACATCAAATTCGACAATGTAAAAGTACATACTTTTTGCAATTTCATCCTTGCCGTTTTTGTGACAATGGGTTGCTTCATATGCGATTTTGCCTTTTTTGATATATGCGGTTTCACCGTAGTCGTACAAATCCCATCTTGCAAAACGCTCGAAGCAGGAATTTACCTTTGCCTTTACTTTTCTGCCGTTTATGACAAATTCGGCGTCTTTATCCCCGACCAATGAGGCACAAAGGAATGCAATTTTGCTGTCTTTACTGCCCGTATTTATCTTTTGTGCAGAGGCAGTAAGAGCGTTGTTTCCATTCTTGTTAATGATGAATTTGTATCCGTTTGAATTGATTTCATCAGGCACAATTTCAAACGGAACAGTATAGTCATAGTCGCCGCATTCGCCTTGCTTTGTGATAATATTTTTGTCGAGAGGCAGTTCAATCGGTACAGCCTTTTCCGCTTTTACCTTTTCACCGCTCTTTAGCTTAAGTGCAAAACTTTTGATTTCGTATGGTTTAAAGCTTGTAATAAGTTTTCCGTCCTTTATTTCAGCCTTGCCCTTGTATTCTTCACTTGCAAAAACTTCTTTTGCATCCTCTATGCCGTTTCCGAGTGTGAGCGAAAATTTGTTTATGGTTTTGTTTGCGCCCTCATTGAGCCTTATGATAATTTCATCGCTGTTTTCAGCTTTTTTGATAGCACGAACAATGACATCATTGGAAGAAACACCGCCGAAAGAATAATTTGTACCCAAAGCTCCGTTGTGCTTTTTGCAAATATATGCAGTCATAGGAGTAATGAATTTTCGTGCCTCAAGCTGTGTGTCTGTGCCGACATCTCCCTTGTGGCTGAAAATTGCGAATGAATATCTGTTGAGCCCCAAATCCATCATTGACTGCATAGAGTCGATTCGATAGTTGTGCTTAGGCGTGTGCAGAACGGTAAATCTCAGCGTGCTGTCGTTGAATTTGTCCCAGCCGTATTTACATTCGCTGATTACGGATACACCGCTTTTTCCGTTTTTGTCTGTAATGTCTGCCCAATTTTGAGCAGGTACCTCATAGAGTTTATCGCACATATTCTGCCTTTTTATTGCACCGAGCCCCAGGTCAAATGTGGCTGTGCCGTTGCTTACATTAAAGCTGAATTGCTCTTTTGCCAATGTGCGCAGAGACTGCCATTCTATTTCGGAATATACCTCTACACATTTTCCGCCGTCCGAAAGTGCAATAATGTTTGTGAAGGTACTCTTTTTGTCACGCTGTGTAACCTTGAATGCGACACGGCATGGGCCGTTTTCGATTATTTGCATTTTAGATTTAACGGGGATTCTGTCTGCCGCATTTTTGTTTTCATTATAATCCATTTCCCACGCAGGCCAAACGCGTGAGCCGTTGTACTTGAGCAGCCCGAGAGAAACAGGCTCTTTCAGAATTTGGAAATTGTTTTGTTCCTTGTCAATAATTGACTCAATATCGCCGTTTGGATTTAGGGTGACGATATACTTTTGATTTTCCATTCTGTTCTTTGAGATGAAAACAGCACTTTCTGCGTCGCACGGTATATCGCTTACTCTCGCATCATAAATTCTTGTACCGAGACTCTTTACATCTGCAATGAACAGAATTTCGGTATAAGTGTTGGTTCGGTTTATAACTTGACTCTTAATCTCGTTTCCGTCATCATCGAACACTCTCACATTTTTATTGCCTATACCGCTCAGTCGGGCAGTTACGGTCTGCTGCCTTTGGGACTCAATCGGGTTGTATACCATAATAGGTGTACCCTTGCAAAAATCTGTTTTCATATTCAGTGCCAGTGCCGATGCAGAAGCTTCCAGCTCGTTTGCAAATTGATTCATTGACACGGCATAGTCGTTCCATGAACGCTTGTAAACTCTTTGGCAGCTTGTACCCGGAATATCATCGTGGAATTGGTGAGCAATGAATCTTTTCCAGGCTATGTCGATAGCACTCTTGTTATATTCTTTGATGCCGAGATAAGATGCTGTTACACTTGCTCTTTCTGCAATGTCAGCCAGTTCCTGACATCTTCTGTTCCAGCGTTTTCCCACCGCTCTGGAAGTGTAACCGCCTACTGCGTGGTCTTTCATGACCAGCTCATTGTTCCAGACAGGGAGCTTCGCCTTTTGCTCCGGTGTGAAATTTTCGTCAATATCGTGATAAATTCGGTCGGCTGAAGATGCCAAAACCTCAATATCACTGCTGTTGTTTTTGCTTATTTCTTCTTCAACAAATTTTACGCTTTTTTCCTTGGGTGCGCCGCCACGGTCACCGATTCCGTGGAAAATATAAGTCATATCGAGATCGTATTTTTCATTCTTTTTCAGTTTGTTTTGGACAAAATCCCAGTCACGCAATTTTTTGAGCGTAAAGTAGTAGTCGTGAGGATTTACACTCGCATATATCTCGTTGCCGTCTACGCCTCTCCATCGACCTATGTCAAACGGCACTCCGTAGGCACTGCCCCAAGCGAGCTTTTGTGTGGTGAATCCCATCAGATTGGCGTGACTTGCGATGCTCGGCAATGCCCAGCCGAAGCCAAAGCAGTCCGGCAAATATATATCAACGCTTCTTTTTCCGAATTTTTTGTCAAAATATGAGTTACCGAAAAGAATGTTTCTAAACAAAGCCTCAGGGGACGGAATGTTTACGTCTCCGTTTTCAAATGATGAACCGCAAACATTCCATCTTCCTTGTTTTATATATTCTTTCATTTTGTCAAAAAGTTCCGGATAATACTCCTCCATCAGCTCGTATCTGTATGAGCCTTCAAATGAAAAAGTGTATGTAGGATATTTTTTGAACAACTTGAAGTTGTCAACAAGTGTGTTGTAGATATATTTGCTTACAGTAGTTTCAAAGTCCCAGCTCCAAACGGTGTCGAGATGTGCGGTTGCGACTGTATAGATTTTCTTTTTATTGCTCATTGTTTTTATTTTCCTCGATACTTTTTTTATACTTTTTGTGTAGGTACAAGGTGAGTATTTGTAGCAGAATTACTGCTGCCGCCCCTGCAAAAATGCTTGCCCCGTTTATAACAGCGGCTGTGCTTAAAGTTATAAATGTGCAGATTTGTATGCCCGACAAAATTATATTTCGCTTATATCCGTTTTTTGTATAAGAAAACAGGGATATAACCGCACAAACCAGCGAAGTCAAAATAACTGCCGCAAATGATATAAAGCAAAGCAACATCGCTTTGTTTTGGAACACCGATGCGGAATCCGAAATGATACTTTTAATTATTGATATAAGATTTATGCCTGCACCGTTCACTTTATATACAGGTATCAGCAGTGCGACTATTGGCAGAAAAAACGATATGAGTCTGACGATTGCTATGGGCGAGCCGATGGAGGACTTCTTGAGTCCGTTCAAAAAATTATCGAATCGTTCCCATTCTTTTTCTGCCCTTATTTTGTCGCTTTCGAGCCTTTCGTCAAAGCCGTATTGCACGATATTCACGCCGCAGCTCGGACAGTTTGGCTTGAGATAAAACGGGCTTAACTTGGCACCGCATTTAGGACATTTGTTACTCATTTTCGTTGCCTCCCATCGCCTGAACTTTTGCTTTTTCTTCTCGTCTGTTTTTTAAGTCTTCACGAATTTGCTTTAGCTTTTCGCCATTCAGATTGTAGAATGCATACGGAATAAGAGTAATGAGACCTAACAGTTTAGGTATCAGAATAAACAGCGCCCATATCCACAAGTCAGTGTGTTCTCCTTTTACGGCTACCGAATTACCGACTGTGTCTTTAGTGAAAGTTAAACCTATCAGAGGCAGCAGTGCAGTACCGATAGAGGTGGACAGAGAACCGGTCAGCTTGCCGACAAAGGTGAGTACGGAAAAGCTGACTCCCTCATTTCTTTTTCCCGTTTTCCATTCCATATAGTCTACCGTGTCGCCTATCATCTCAGTAGGAATGACATTGTTGACAGTTTGGAAAAAGGCAAAGAAAAAGTTTTGGAGCATAAGCAGAACAGAGATGGCAACAACATTTGTTTTATAAAATCCGAGGCCGCAGAAGAATACTGCCGTGCCCAAAACAGCGTTGAAAATAATATTCATCATAACTATATGCTTGTTGTCCATTTTTTCTTTCAGCTTTGGTATCAGCAAATATGATATAAAGCCAAGCAGAGTACCCGGCAGTGTTATCCACAAAACAGCAGAGTTCAGGTCGAGTACCTCCGAATAGTAGTATGTCTGAAAAACATTTGATATACCGCCGAGACTTCCGAGCACATTCGCGACAATAATTAGGAGCAGCGGCTTGTTTTTAATGAGAACTTTGAAGTTATCAAGCAGTGACGGCTCCTTTACGCTTTGACTTACTCTTTCTCTTATTTTCAGTCCTGCAAGAGAGAACAGCCCCATACCGAACACACCTGCTATACAAGCGAGAATCAAAAAGTCCTGTGCAAGTGTGATTTTCCAAACACCTTTGTTACTGAAATCCATCATAACCACAAGCATTGTTGTCGAAAGGCCGCCGATAAGGCCTGACAAAAATCTTGCAGTTGAAATAACCCTTGTTCTGTCACTCGTCGACGGCGAAATAGCCGCACTCATACTCCAAAACGGAACATCACCGAGAGTATAAAACAGTTCCCATATGAAATAGGAAACATACATATAAATGATTTTTACGGTCGTCGATTTTGCATCTGCCAATATTTCGGGACCGGCAAACAACATAATCGTAGTTATTGCAAGAGGCAGCGGCACAAACAAAAGATAAGGCCTCAGTTTGCCATATCTCGTTCTCGTTTTGTCAATTATTCCGCCCATAAGCGGATCGTTTACTGTGTCCCAAATGCCCAGGAACAAAATCATTGTAGACACTGCAGCAGGAGGAATTTCAAAAACCTTTGTAAAAAACAGCGAAAGGTATCCGCCGGCTATCAGATTGTATCCGAACACCTGACCTGCATTTGCAAGACCGTATGACAGCGTTTCTTTTACGCCTACATACCTTGTTTCTTTTTCCATAAAAATTAGCTCCATTCAATAATTTTTATCTGGTTTTTTATTTCCATCCGCCGCAATAGTTTTTATTGTGCTCTATAAATTCATCTACAAGTTTTACCGCTATCGAGTAGCTGTTTACGAGAGGGTGAAGTGTAAGCGCCTGAATTGCGGCAGAGCGGCTCCGCTCCCTTATTGCTTTGGAGGAGAGTCTTTCATAGTTTTTGACTCTGCGTATCAGCTCGAGATTTTGCTCGTCTACCTTGCCGATACGGTGCGGTGTACAACCGTTTTTATCGACATCACAGGTGATTTCGACCACATCGTCGTTCCTTAAACCGTCAATAGAGCCGTCGTTTGGAATACACATAATCATAGTACCCTTTGTTCCGCTTTGAGCGGTTTCGATAAACTTGAGTGCAACGCCGGCATATCCGCCGTCATCTTCTTCGTAAATGTCAAAGTGCCATGGCTGAGTACGCTTTTCACCTGTTTCACTTGCCATATAACTGCCCTCACGCATACCGTACCATTTGCTGAAAATCTTTAAGCAGTTTTCAAAATCGTTTTCTATATCCATTTGCGAAAGTTCCGTCGTCATGGATTTATTTATATCTCGTATTTGTTCGCCACGGGTTTGGGCGGCTTTGAGTATGTTTTCAACAGCTTTTTCACGATAGTAAAAATAATAGAGATATTCGTTCAAAACGCAGCCTCTGTCTCTTAGAAGCTCCTTTTCGAAATAACGCATATCACTCTTTTTGTATGCCTCGTCATTTTCGATCAGTTCCGGCATTATTTCTCTGCCCTTTAGCTTTATACTCTTGAAATATGACAGGTGATTAAGGCCGTAACATTCGCCCGTTATGTCATTGAGACTTTCGCCGTACATGAGTGCAAAGGTGCGAAGCATTCCCAATGGAGCGTCGCATATTCCGTATGTAAAATCATATCCCATATCACGCAGGGTTTGGCTCACTACACCGGCAGGATTTGTAAAATTAAAAACTTTTACATTGGGTTTTGAAAATTTTTTGATAAGCTCGCAATATTCGGCAAGAGCCGGTACGCTCCTCATTGCAAAAGAAAGTCCGCTCGCTCCCGTTGTTTCTTGACCGAGGACACCGTGATTGAGTGCGATTCTTTCGTCCTTTGCTCTCATTTCATCTTCGCCTACACGGATTGTGGTTATAACATAGTCGGCATCCTTTACTGCCTCAATGCTGTCCGTCGTCAGCATAAATTTCATTTTAGGACAAAGGAGATTTGCAACATGACTCGCCATACCGCCGTAAATTCTTAATTTTTCTTTGTTGTTATCCATAAAGCAAAGCTCGTCTATCCGCAGCTTTTCTGCTTTTTGTGCTATGCTTTTTGCGAGGAACATTGAGCGGACTCCGCCCCCTCCGATGACTGTTATTTTCATATACATATACCTCCGGCTGCTGTTCTATATACATAATTATAGTATTGTTGTGCCGCCAATAAAAGAATATAATACGACAATAAATTAAATATTGTGTCGTATTATATAAAGTTTTTATTGAAATAAATTTCGGTTTGTATTATATTGTTTGTATAGACAGAGAGGACTTTAATATGATTTTATCATTTAATTATAACGGCTGCCGAATTCAGCTTTTCAAAATATTTTCCGATACGCTCGATTCCGTGGTTCAGATGCATTCTCACGCAAAAAACGGGTACGAGATTCATTATATTGCCAGGGGCAAAGGTGTACTCGAAACAGAAAAAGACCGGTATGACATAAAGAAAGATTCTCTCTATGTTACCGGTTCCAATGTGCTCCACAAACAACTTTCCAGTAAGGATGCCCCGGTGTTTGAAATCAGTGTTTATCTGAAAATTCTCGGCAATACCGATGATGCGGCAATACGATTTTTTGCCTCCAAGTTTTTTTGGATAGGAAAATGCAGTCCTCAGCTGCGTAGGATATTTAATCAGCTCGTCTCCGAAAATTCAAAAACAGGTCTGTGGAGAGAAAGCATTCTGTCCTCCCTTACCCTACAAATGATTACGGAGATGACACGCCTCTACTATCCCGACAATGCCAGCTCTCTGCTCCCTCCTGAAGATTGCGACCTGAATGAAAATCGCTCATGGATACTTGATACTCTTTTGCTGGAGGATTGCAGTGATGTAACCCTTAATGACTTTGCCAGAGGTATGGGTGTGTCACCCCGTCAGGCAGAAAGAATTATCAAAGATTATTACGGTTCATCTTTCAGAAAGCTGCGCTATGAATCAAAGATGGCTATGGCAGCATCGCTCCTTGAGAGCGAAAACATTACTATAAATGAATGTGCCGCAAAATGCGGCTATACGAGCCTAAGTTCCTTTGCCGCTGCGTTTAGGCGAAAATTCAATATCAGCCCAAACGAGTATAAAAAATCTATAATTGCCAAACGAGACAGTTCAAAATTATAGCTCTCCGCCGATTTTTCTTCTTATTCCCGGCTTGTCAGCAATGAGCATCAAATTGTTCACGTCTCTCTTGACGAGCCTGCCGTTTTTGTTCGGAGGCAGAAAAATTGCCATAAGATTGTTTGTCTTTTCGAGAATACGGTAGTTGTTGGCTATTTCGTCTGCGTCCTACAAAGTTTTGCTGTCGTATTCGCCCGAATAGAACCAAACTCCCTCCTTGCGTGAACATATTGTTTGTTCAAACGGCATGATTGTTTTTATAACCTACAACATAACGACCTTCCCATCTGCCGTCTTTTCGTTTATAAATACTGCTTCCGTATTCGGACATTTTCTTTACTCCTTTCACTTTAAAATAAGAATAAATTTCACATAATTGTTTTGAGATAAATTAACTGTATTTGATAGGAAAAACTAAAACATTTATATTAGTTGACCTAATATGAATTGCAAGTAAAAAGCGGTCTGTAATAAACGGATCGCTTTAGTTTTTTGATGACTAACTTTGCATTTTTGATGGATAAACAATATAAAAGGGCAAACTTAAAGTGAGGGGTTAAAGTTTTATTACTTTAAGCCCTCATCATTTTTTGAAATGTCTCTCAAATTTTTTGCTCATTTCAATTCGTGTTACGATTTTGATTTGAGCGATGTCTCTCAAAAGTCTCGGTCATAAATGCCCTAAATCGCACTAAAACGGATTTGGAATTTTGGAATTAGCTGGCTCTTAAAATCTCTCAAAAACTCTCACGATATTTTGAAGCAAAGAAAAAATGCCCGAATGCTTTAAAGCAAAGAAAAAATGCCCGAATGCTGCTGTAAAAAGCGGTATTCGGGCATAAAAAAGCCTCGGAACAAATTGTTCCGAGGTATTGGCTGGGGAATAGGGATTCGAACCCCAACAAACAGAGTCAGAGTCTGTCGTGCTACCGTTACACAATTCCCCAATAGCGACAACTTCTTTTTCGTTGCGAATGATATTATACTATGAGGCACAGACAAAGTCAACATTTTTTTACGGTAATTTTAAAAAATCCAAATTGTCTAAATTGCAAGATTAAATAGGACACATCGGAAAATATAAGCAGAGGGCGGCAGCCGTAAAATCCAAGAGGAAAACGGCAGGCTTAATCAATCTTGGTACTGCTGTGCCGCGCCGAAACAATATTAAGTACAGGCAGCCGCCGCATCATAAAATACCGTTAATCGCACTTTATGTTGGGATGATAAAGCTTAGCCATACCGCCGGTGCTTGTTTCGCGGTACTTAGCGGAGAGGTCTCTGCCTGTTTCATACATTGTTTCTATTATGAGGTCAAGCGAGATCTTTCGCGTTGCGGTAAGGAAATTGGCAAGGTTAATGGCATTTATGGAACGCATTGCGGCTACGGCATTCCGCTCTATACACGGAATTTGCACGAGACCGTATATCGGGTCGCACGTAAGTCCCAAATGATGCTCTATGGCGTTTTCGGCGGCATACTCTATCTGCTCAAGGCTCATTCCGAAAAGCTCGCCGAGAGCCGCTGCGGTCATGGCACACGCCGTTCCGATTTCTGCCTGACAGCCGCACTCTGCACCGCTTATCGATGCATTTGTTTTTACCAAAAGCCCGATAATCGCCGCCGTAGCGAGTGCTTGTTCTATTTCTCTGTCGCTGTATCCCCTCTTTTTTTGGAAATACAGCATTACGGCAGGCAAGACTCCGCTTGCACCGCACGTGGGCGCGGTAACTATGCGGCCGCCCGCGGCATTTTGTTCACCCACAGCGTAAGCATACGCGCAAACAATGCGGTTTTCACGAGTTTCGGGAGATTCGTCAATATGGTTCTGCCTGAATAAAAATCCCGCTTTTCTCGACACGCCGAGTCCTCCCGGCAAAATTCCCTCAGTATTTAGTCCATCTTTTATGCAATCACGCATACAATCCCAGACTTCGCCGAGAAAATCCCATATATCGCTCCCCTCGGTCTTTTCGACATACTCCCATATACGTATATCGTTTTTGCGGCAATGCTCCGCAATATCCTTAAATGTGCTGAATTCGTATATCGGCTTGCTCTCAGCCATTTTCATACCCTTGATTGTGACTTCGCCGCCACCTATGCTACAAGCGAGCATACTGTCGCAAAGCTTATCATCCTTATAGGCAAAAAGCTCCATAGTATTCGGATGCGGAAGGTCGGTTTTTGCAAAATCAAATTCAACAGTTGTGTCAATCGGAGACAATGTTTCCTTGACTATGCGGTCGGTGCCGTGACCTCTGCCTGTTAAGGCAAGAGAGCCGTATAATATCACCTTGAATTTATCGACATCAGGGTTTTTCTTCTTAAAAATACGGCAGATTTTTTCCGGTCCCATAGTATGCGAGCTTGAGGGTCCTCTGCCTATTTTATACATCTGCCTAATTGACTGAAGCCCCTTTGGCAGCTCTTTTTCGGCTTTTTGTGTACCCGAACCGAATGCAAAATCATCAAGTGACAGATGGAATGCGCTGCAAAGATTGCATATTGCATCAAACGATGGGGATGTCTCACCCTTTTCCCAACTTGAGAGGGTATTCACGCTGATGCCGAGAATATCAGCCAAAGCGGTTTTGGTTATGCCATGCTGCTTCTGCAAGGTCGCTATTTTTTTACCGAAAGAATGATTTTCCATTTTAACACTCCGAACCTTTAACTCAATATTGAAAAATTGCTGTACCGCTCGTTTTCGAACACAGTAAGGAAACCTACAAATGCCGAAACGTACAGAATAAGAGTAAATATAATGTAAGCCGTGAATTTAAGAGCCTTTTGATTATCCGGCACAGCCGAATAGAGATTTATAATTATAAGGGTTCCGAAAAGCACGGCAATAAACGCAATATCGGCGAGATACCGTATATTGACGCCTCCCAAGCACATATCGAGAAAAGCCACCGCAATGGGCATTATCACGCCGAGCAAAAACGTTGCTCTTTTCCAATTCTCCGTTTTTTTCGTAAGAACACACGGAAATCCGAAAAGGCCGAGTGAAGCGGGCAAATTAAATATACCCATAGTTCTTGTCAAATAGATATATCCTTTATAGCCGCCTTTGTACACACTCGCGCTGAGGTGAAAAAACGGAAATTCGGTTTTAAAGTCCGGTAATTGCAGAAAGTAATGATAAATCGCAGGCAAAAACAGGACCGGGGTCACAGCATATTTTGAAACGTCGGCAACGGTCAGCTGATATGCAGAGCCGAAGTCGAACACCGACGAAAAGCGCGCGTAATTGTACCACATCTGAAATGCCGCTCCGACAAAAACCGGTAACGCAAAAGACAAAACTGATAACAGCTTCACTTTCGTTTTTATATCCTTACGGCAAAGGACATTTAAATAAAGCGGCACCATAACAACAGACATAAGTGCCATATTGGGCCTTGACATAACCGTAAGAACCAACGAAATACCCGCAAAAAAGAAATCGGCACATTTTGCCGCCGTCTTTTTCTTCTCGTAAGCAGCAAGCGAGAACATCATAAACAGAGATAAAAAGCAAACGCCGCTAATCACAGCCGTATAATACATATCGGCGCTTGTTAAAAGCATAAACAAAAGGCTTCCCGACTCTACCGCGGCAAATCCGAAAAACACAAGAGCTTTATTCGGTTTTTCGCAAAATATTCCGACTGCTTTTAAATACGTAAGCGCGACAGCAGTTACAGCCGCCGTAAACAGTATGAAGCACACCGTCGCCGCCGACGGCACCTTTCCTGTTATAAAGTAATACGGGTAATAAACCGTTATAATAGGTGTTATTCCGAAATAAGAATAATATTTACCGTCGTACAGTGCTCTGTCCCACAGGAAGCGTATACCCGTTCTGCTCGCTCGGTCATATGGGTTTGAAAGAGCCAATAGTTCCTTTGCCGGTTCAATATCAATAGATAGCCGATGCTTTAAAAAGGCGTCGAACTGCTGCTCATAAGCATTTTTATTGTAGAGCGTTTCAAACGGATACGTCGCCGCGGGCTTGAAAATACCGGCATATATGAAAACTCCGAATAAAATACACAACAGCCAAAGAAAAACAAAGGCGATGTTTGTGCTCTTTTTGTTTCGCCCAAGTACGCACGTGTGAAGACGCGCCTTGCCGCTGAAAAAATAAAACAGCACAAAGCTTAATACCTCTACCGTGACAAATCCAGAAAAGCTCATTTGGCTATGCACTCCCGTTTTCGCTCATACTTTCTCAAAAATCTTATCGCTATTGTAACATATCGAGGCGAAAAATAAAACAGTAAAAAAGCTTTAAGTGCGGACAATATTTAATTGCACAAGATAAGCTGTTATGATACAATATTTATAACTTATATGAGAGGTGATTATTTTGGCAGATTATATAAAGGCTTCCGATCTGGCTCTGCTGACCGAGGGCTATGAGCTTACCATGGCAGACGGGTTTATGGGCGCGGGTATGAAAGATACCGTAGCATATTTTGATTTATTCTTCAGGCGCGTTCCCGATAACGGCGGTTTTGCTATCGCGGCAGGCCTATCAAAGGTTATCGATTATCTTGAACATCTGCATTTTCGCGAGGAAGATATAAAATACCTCAAATCAAAGGGCATCTCCGACGAGCTTGCAAGCTATCTCAAAGATTTCAAATTCACCTGTGACGTATGGGCAATACCCGAGGGCACTCCGATTTTTCCGAACGAGCCTATCATAAAGGTAAAAGGCCCGATAATAGAGGCTCAGCTTATTGAAACAATGCTCTTGCTCTCAATAAATCAGCAAAGTCTTATAGCCACAAAGGCAAACAGGCTTGTAAGAGCGGCGCACGGAACAGCGGTCGCGGAATTCGGCACAAGGCGCGCTCAGGGCGTTGACGAAGCGGTTTACGGTGCAAGAGCCGCTTACATCGGCGGCTGTGTCGCAACCTCAGGCGTAATACCCGAAAAGGAATTCGGCATACCGTCGGTCAATACAATGATACACTCATGGGTACAGCTTTTTGACAGCGAATATGACGCATTCTGCGAATATGCGAGACGACACCCAGACGACTGCACTCTTGTGGTTGACACATATGACACCATCCGCTCCGGTATACCAAATGCAATAAAGGCCTTTGACGATGTTTTGGCTCCGCTCGGCAAACGGCCGAAGAGCGTAAGAATAGATTCGGGCGACATCACATATCTTTCAAAGAGAGTCAGAAAAATGCTCGACGTTGCGGGATACCCCGACTGCGACATCATGGCGTCAAATTCGCTTGACGAGCACCTCATAAGCGATATGGTATCGCAGGGTGCAAAGGTGGACTGCTTTATAGTCGGCGAAAGACTTATAACCTCGGCTTCTTCTCCCCTTTTCGGCGGCGTTTACAAGCTCTCCGCGATAGAAAAGGACGGCAAAACGGTGCCGAAAATAAATCTTTCGGAAAACGTCAGAAAAATTACCATTCCATCATCAAAACAGGTATACAGGCTTATAGACAAAGATTCAGGCAAAGCGATAGCGGACGTACTTACTCTTGATGACGAAATAATCGACGAAACAAAGCCGTATGTACTCTTTGACCCGGATTTCACTTGGAAGAGAAAAGAAATAGAAAACTTTGTAACGAGAAAGCTTCTCGTACCGATATTTAAGGGCGGCAAAAAGGTCTACGAGGAGCCATCGCTCAAAGAAATACGCGAATACTGCCTGAGACAGACAGACACGCTTTGGGACGAAGTAAAGCGTTTTGAAAATCCTCATAAATACTATGTCGATCTCTCAAAAAATCTTTGGGCGGAAAGAAACGGTCTTATAGAGAAATTTAAGGGCATTAAATAATTTTACGGAGGGTTCACTATGAATATATGGCATGATATAAGCCCGGACAGAATAACAAAAACCTCGTTTGACGCGGTTATAGAAATCAGCAAGGGCAGCAAAATGAAGTATGAGCTTGATAAAGAAACCGGTCTTTTGAGGCTTGACAGGGTTTTGTATACATCCACCCACTACCCTGCCAACTACGGGTTTATTCCGAGAACATACGCAAAGGACAACGACCCTCTTGACGTGCTTGTTCTCTGCTCTGAGCAGATAGAGCCGATGGCCCTCGTCAAATGTTATCCGATAGGCGTTATAACCATGCTTGACAACGGTTTTCCGGACGATAAAATCATTTCGATTCCGTTTGATGACCCGATGTATAACTCATACACCGACATAACTCAGCTTCCTGCCCACATTTCCGATGAAATGAAGCACTTTTTCTCAGTTTATAAAACACTCGAAAACAAAAAGACGGTTATTGACGAGACAAAAGGCGCTTTTGCAGCGGCTGATATTGTCGAGGATTCAATAAAGCGCTATACACAGGTATTTGAAAAGTAGTTTTTGGTGTGGGGTGAACAAGTGAAAAACAAGGCTGTAAAAATTTTTATGGTGCTGATTGTGGCGGTCGTAGCCATATTCGGCACAGTGGCAATAGTAAATTCTTCAAAAAACGGTTGGGAGCCGTCTGTTAAAGAAACCAAAGAGCCGAAAACCAAAAAAGCGGCACCTGTTGCCGCGGTTTCCGATGAAACCGTGACTGCGGAGAAAAAAGAACCGGTTAAAATCAGTATGCTCTCGGTCGGCGACAATCTCATACACGACGGAATTTACGAGCAGGCAAAGAAGCGTTCAAAAAACGGCGGTTATGATTTTTCATACGCATACAAAAATATTGCCTCCACAGTGGAAAAAGCTGATTTGGCTACCATAAATCAGGAAACGATAATAGCAAAAAGCTATGAGCCATCCGGCTATCCGCTTTTCAACTCTCCTCAGGAGGTCGGCGAAGAAGTTAAGAAAATAGGATTTGACGTTGTAAACCTCGCAAACAATCATATGCTTGACAAGGGTGCTAAGGGACTTTCGGAGGCTATTGATTTTTGGAACAACATAGGCGGCATCACAATGACCGGTGCTTACAAGGACGAAAACGATATGAACCGCCTCGAATACATAGAAAAAGACGGCATTAAAATAGGCCTTGTAGGCATAACTCGCTATACAAACGGTCTGTCATTACCTAAAGATAGTGCTCTGAAAATAATATACACCTCAGACGAGGACACAATCAAATCAAAAATTCAGAAAGCCAAGGCCGAATGCGATATTGTTTTGGTAAACGTTCATTGGGGTGAAGAGTACACGACAACCCCCAACAACGACCAACGCGAGCTTGCAAGCAAAATGGCGTCGTGGGGTGCAGACGTAATTATAGGGCATCATCCTCACGTCATACAGCCCGTAGAATGGATAGACAACGGGAACGGCACAAAAACACTTGTGGCATATTCTCTCGGCAATTTCATCTCGCAGCAAAACACGGCATCGAGAGTTATAGGCGGTATGCTTCACTACGACTTGACAAAGGACTATGACACCGGAAAAACAACGGTTGACAATGTGGTTTTTGAGCCTATCGTGACCCACTATGTGCGAGACAGCCACGATGTTCAGATCTATCCCCTTTCGCAATACACCGATTCGCTCGCAAAAGCCCAAGCCTCGAGACTCAAACAAAACGATTTCAGCATTAAATATATAAACGACTTTGTGGGCAAGGTCATTGATAAACAGTTTTTGAATCAAGCGTAAAAGATAAAAGACGGACTGTAAAACATACGGTCCGTCTTTTTATGTCAGGATGTTACATAAGCGTTAGTTAATTTTCGTCTAACTCTTTTTCGGCTATTCCGACGATTGCACTCGTACCGAGCCTGTCGGCTCCCTCCGAAAGGAACTCCGCGGCATCCTCCAGCGTGTGAATACCGCCTGCCGCCTTTATTTTTACGGACGGAGACACGTGCTTTTTAAAAAGCTTTATGTCATCATGCGTTGCGCCGGCATTTGAAAAGCCCGTTGAGGTTTTGATATAATCCGCTCCGGCCGCACTTACAATGCGGCACATTGTTTTCTTTTCGTCCTCGGTCAAAAGACAAGTTTCGATTATTACCTTGAGGCATTTGTCGCCGCAAACCTCTTTAAGCGTTTTTATCTCATTTTCCACATAGTCTGCATTTCCGCTTTTAAGCGCGCCGATGTTTATTACCATATCTATTTCATCCGCACCGTCAAGCAGTGCCCGCTTTGCTTCAAATACCTTGACCTCGGTCGTGTTATACCCGTTAGGGAAACCTATAACGGTGCAGATACGCATTTTACCGACTGCATATTCAGAAGCGAGCTTTACATAGCACGGCGGAATACAAACACTTGCGGTATTATACCTAACTGCCTCATCAATCAGACGTTTTATGTCATTCGGAACGGCGGTCTGTTTTAAATTTGTGTGGTCGCAATGCGATAATATTTCGTTTATATCCATTTTTATCCTCCATCGGTCAGATACTGTAATTATTTTACCATAGACTTTAGATACTATCAATTATAAAAAGTCGCCGCAGAAGCTTACCCTCTGCGGCGACTTTAATATTCCGACATTACTTCGTCATAAGATTGCAAACAAGATTTGAAAGCTCTACCGGGTCGTCAACCGACATACCGCCTATAAGACGCGCCTGAGCATAAAGAATCTTTGCGTAATCACAAAGACTGTCTTTATTGTCCTTATAAAGGGACTTGAGCTTTTCGGCTATGGGGTGATTTGCATTTATTTCAAGCACTACCGTAGCCTTGGCGTCCTTACCGTCGGGCATCGCATTAAGCACCTTTTGCATTTCGAGAGAAATAGCACCCTCGCTCGATAGGCAGACGGGATGGTCCTTAAGCTTATCAGTAAATCTAACCTCATGAACATTTTCTCCGAGAGCCTCTTTCATTTCTTTGAGCATATCGGCGTTATCCTCGTTTTCCTTTTTGAGGGCTTCTTTCTCCTCTTCGGTTCCGAGGTCAACATCTTCCGTGCAAACGTTAACAAAGGTCTTTCCGTCATATTCGCTGAGTGCGCGAAGGGCAAATTCATCGACATAATCGGTGAGATAGAGTATTTCATAGCCCTTGTCCTTAACCGAATCCACCTGCGGAAGCATATCTATTTTGTCGGTTGTTTCGCCTGCTGCGTAATAAATGTCCTTTTGGCCGTCCTTCATACGGGATACATATTCCTTTAAGGTTACGGGCTTCTTTTCGCTCGACGAATAGAACAAGAGCAAATCCTTGAGGCTGTCCTTGTGAATACCGTAATCGCTGTATACGCCGAATTTAATCTGCATACCGAACGCTTTAAAGAATTTTTCGTAAGCTTCACGGTCGGTTTCGAGCATTTTTTTAAGCTCGGAATCTATCTTCTTTTCTATGGTTTTTGCAATAAGCTTTAGCTGATGGTCATGCTGAAGCACCTCACGCGAAATGTTAAGCGAGAGATCCTCGCTGTCTACAAGGCCCTTAACAAAGCTGAAATGGTCGGGCAAGAGGTCCTTGCACTTGTCCATTATCAAAACGCCTTTTGAGTAAAGCTGCAAGCCCTTTTCGTATTCCTTTGTATAATAATCAAACGGAGCGTGTGACGGAATGAAAAGAAGCGCGTCATATGTTGCCTGACCCTCGGTTTTATAATGAATAACCTTGAGAGGCTTTTCATAGTCCATAAACTTATCTTTATAAAAAGCTTCATATTCCTCGGGCTTAATCTCTTTTTTATTCTTTTTCCAAAGAGGAATCATACTGTTTAATGTCTCGTCCTCTTTTACAGTTTCGTATTCGTCCTCGGTACCCTCCTTAAGACGTCTCTTCTCTACCGTCATTCTGATAGGATAGCGAACATAATCCGAATACTTTTTAACTATTGTCTTGATAGTGTATTCCTCAAGGAACTGAGAATACTTTTCTTCATCCGTATCATCTTTGATATGGAGAGTTATCGTAGTGCCGACGTCGGGCTTGTCGCATTCCTCAACGGTATAGCCCTCAACGCCCTTAGACTGCCAGCGGTAAGCCTCGCTTTCGCCGTAAGCGCGACTTTCAACGGTTACACAGTCGCTCACCATAAATGCCGAATAAAAGCCTACGCCGAATTGACCGATAACGTCTATATCCTTTGCGTCGGCGTTTTCCTGCCTAAAAGCGAGAGAGCCGCTCTTTGCGATAGTGCCGAGGTTTGCTTCAAGCTCCTCCTTGGTCATACCTATACCGTTATCGGAAATTGTCAGAGTTCTGTTTTCCTTATCCGGAGTAATTCTGATTTCAAAATCACCGTGCGACATTCCGACATTCTGATCGGTCAGCGAACGGAAATACAGCTTATCAACGGCATCACTTGCATTTGATATAAGCTCTCGCAAAAATATTTCTTTATGCGTGTATATGGAGTTTATCATTAAATCAAGCAGCTTCTTTGATTCGGCTTTAAACTGTTTTGTACGCATACAAATCACCTGTTTCCATAAAAATAGCCCTTTTTCAAAGAGTAATAATATTATATCACCGCAAAATTAAAAGTCAAGAAAAGTCAAACAGAGTTAATAAACAGTTTACATATTAACAGACAAAATTCTATTATTTTGTTTTGAGCAAAACTTTTCAAAAAAAGGCTTGACTTAGAGTAAACTTCAAGTGTTAAATTATATTTAAAGGTAAGCACACTTAACAACATCGCCCACAATGGGCTATGACGATACTGCAAAAGGAGCTGACTGCAATGAATAAAAAGGTTCTCATTGTTTCATCAAGTCCGAGAAAGCACGGCAACTCGGATTTACTCTGCGATGAATTCGCACGCGGAGCAAAAGACGCAGGAAACGAGGTCGAAAAGGTCTTTCTCGCCGACAAAAGCATAAATTACTGCCGCGGCTGCGGAATATGTAATTCTACGCATAAATGCGTTCAAAAGGATGATATGGCGGAGCTTAATGACAAAATGGTCAAAGCCGACGTTATAGCTTTGGCTTCCCCCGTGTACTTCTATACTGTTGACGCACAGCTTAAAACATTTATAGACAGGTGCGTGCCGCGTTACACAGAGATGTCGGACAAGGATTTCTATTATATTCTGACTGCGGCGGATTCCGATAAATCGGCATTTGACAAGTCGATAGAATGCATAAGGGGCTTTACGCTCGACTGCCTTGACGGTGCAAAGGAAAAAGGAATAATCAGGGGTGCCGGTGTATTTGAAAAAGGCGAAATCAAAGACAAATCGGAATACAAAGAATGCTACAATATGGGCAAAAACGTTTAAAATAATTTAAGGAGACCGATATTTATGGAAAACACCTTGACAAGAAAAAAGCAAATCATAACAGCTAAAGCTCTCACGACGGTAATAGGAATAACTCTGTCGGTTGCCATACCTCAGCTGTTCCACGTTATAGGTATCGTGAGCGGTACCGGCAGCTTACCCGGCTCGGCATTTCTGCCGATGCATCTCGGCGTATTCTTCACAGCTCTTTTGGCAGGTCCCGCGGTGGGTGCCGTAACGGGAGCGGTAAGTCCCCTTTTGAGCTTCGCGCTCACGGGTATGCCGTCGGCGGCACTTCTTCCGTTTATGATGATAGAGCTTACCGTATACGGTCTTGTATGCGGACTCCTCAAAAGCAAAAAAATGCCCGTCATTTTAAAGGTACTCACGGCTCAAATACTCGGAAGAGCGATACGCGCGGCTGCTATTTTAATCGCGTTTTACGGCTTTAAAAGCACGGCGGTTTCACCGACAATAATACTCTCAAGCATCGCTTCGGGTCTGCCGGGTCTTATTTTACAATGGACGCTGCTTCCGCTTCTTATATACCGCGTTAAGGGGTTAAACAAATTCTATGAATAATATCGAAAAAGCAAAGGAGCGTCTTAAAAACGGTGCTTCGCTCGTGCTGTATGACGGCAAAGAGTTCATCGAAGAAAACGGCAAGGGGCTGTCCCCTCTTTTGAAGCTGCTCAGCGAAAAAAACGATTTATCGCGTTTTTGCGCCGCCGACAAAATCATAGGAAAAGCCGCTGCCCTGCTTTTTGCGCTGCTTAAAATCAAAAATGTGTACGGTGAGGTTTTAAGCCGCAAAGCCATACCGATACTCGAAAAATACGGTATAAAGTATTCTTTCGGCACCGTAACCGACAGCATAAAAAACAGATATGGCACGGGGATTTGTCCGATGGAGCAAACCGTTGAAGGCATAGACGACGCCGACACGGCATTAAAAGCCATAAAAGAAAAAATTAAAACTATGAGGATGAATCATATGAAAAAGCTCGGATTCGGTCTTATGAGACTGCCTGTTCTTGACAGTAACGACCCCTCTAAAATAGATATTCCGCAAGCCGAAAAAATGGTAGATAAATTTTTGGAGCGCGGTTTCACGTACTTTGACACAGCATATATGTATCACGATTTCAAGAGCGAGGAAACCGCAAAGAAAATCATAGTTGACCGCCACCCGCGTGACAGCTTCACACTCACGTCAAAGCTGCCCACTATGATGTTGAAAACAAAGGATGACAACAGCCGCATATTTGAAAAGCAGCTCAAAAACTGCGGTGTTGATTATTTTGACTACTATCTTCTTCACAACCTGAACGTATCAAATTACGAGACGGCAACAAAGCTCGACTGCTTTGATTTCGTGGCTCGCATGAAGGAAGAGGGCAAAATAAAGACTGTCGGATTTTCGTATCACGATGACGCAAAGCTCCTCGACAGAATTTTAACCGCGCACCCCGAAATTGAGATAGTTCAGCTTCAGATAAACTATCTCGATTGGGATAATCCGGGTATTCAGTCGCGCTTGTGCTATGAAACGGCGGTAAAGCACGGCAAAAAGGTAATTGTTATGGAGCCTGTAAAGGGCGGAACACTCGCAAAAATACCGGACGAAGCCGAAAAGCTGTTTAAAGACTATGCTCCTGACGCGTCAATTCCCTCTTGGGCGGTAAGATTTGCAGCAAATCACGACAGCGTTATGACGGTACTCAGCGGAATGAGCACATACAAACAGCTTCTTGACAACACCGGATACATGGAAAACTTCAAGCCATTGTCAAAGGAAGAATTCGAAATCATAGGCAAGGCAGTAGACATTATAAAAGCTTCTATAACCGTGCCCTGCACAGGCTGCAGCTACTGCACGGCAGGCTGTCCGAAGCACATTCCGATACCGAAGTACTTTGCTCTTTATAACGAGGAAAAACGCGCTACATATAAAGATTTTTCGGTTAACGGCCAATACTACGAAAACCTCGCTAAGGAATACGGAAAAGCCTCGGACTGCATAAAGTGCAGGAAATGTGAAAAAGCGTGTCCGCAGCACATTAAGGTAAGCGAGCTTATGCCTCAAGTTGCAAAAACTTTTGAAGAATAAGGGCGCAAAAAGAGAATCACAGAGCTTGAAAGCACTCTCGCAAGACTCAACAGAAAGATTGAAAATCACGAGAGCAAATGCATTCCGTTCGAGGAAAAGCTAAAAGCGAAAAAAGACAGACCGATAACTAAAATCACCGAAGTACATTTTGCTTTTGCCGCTCCGAAATACATTGATACAAACGACTTATTGTGTTAAAATGGAGTTTATATCAATAGTTTTTCGGGGTGGCATTTTTTATGTATATAAAAAGTCAAAATTTGAAACAGCTCTACCGCATAATTTTTTTATTGTGCTGTGAGACAGGGATGATTTTACAGTATATTGACAGTCTGCGACGCGGCAACGCCGACACGCTTTTATATTACTACACGGTACAAAGCGGCATACTCTGCTTTTTATATTTTTTCTTTCTCGCTGTTTTCAGCCCGAAAAAGGAAAAGGCCGTTATCAGAGGTGCCGTAACCATGTGTATAGCCGTGACCGCAATAGCCTATTTGTTTATGCCGAACGGTGCCAAAGAGGCAGCGGCCTCCGATAAGGCTTTTTACACAGGCTATATTCTTATGCACTATATCGTTCCTCTCATGGTGATACTCGACTATCTGCTGTTTTTCCCGAAAGGGTTATACAAGGCTCTGCACCCGCTTTGCTGGCTGATTTTGCCCTATCTGTATATCGCATTTACAATGATTTGCGCTAAATTCGGCGGCAAGATCTTTTCCGGCTTCGGCGGCAGCAGCCGTTATCCGTATCCGTTTCTCGACACAGACCTTTACGGCAAAAACAAGGTTGCGCTTATAATTGTCTTTATTACGGCGGCGTTTTTGGCTCTCGGTTATCTGTCGTTTGTTATTGACCGCCTGCTCGGAAAAAACGGCAAAAAGCTTAAGTAATAAAAGCCTCAAAACATATTTGAAGGAGCGATAAAAGTGATAATATATTTTACAGGCACCGGAAACAGCCGCCATTTAGCAAAAAAGGTCGGAGAAGCAATAAACGAAATTCCGGTCAACTCATTTGAATATATAAAGGAGTGTAAAAAAGGCAGCTTTGACAGCGATACCCCCTATGTTTTTGTATGCCCGACTTACGCTTGGCAAATACCGCACATTTTTGAAAAGCTCATAAGGGAATCCGTGTTTCACGGCTCCGATAAAGCATATTTCATAATGGATTGCGGCGGCGAAATAGGAAATGCAAGGAAACAATTACAAGCGCTTTGCTCTGACAAGGGTTTCGAATTTATGGGTGTTTACGAGGTTGTAATGCCCGAAAATTACACGGCACTTTACAGCGCACCTGATGAAAAAACCGCGGAGGAGCTTATAATAAAAGCGGATAAAGCGGCTCTTAACGCAGCAGAATACATCAAAGCCGAAAAGCCTTTCCCCGATATTAAAGTCGGCATTGCGGACAGACTGAAAAGCGGCATAGTAAATACGGTCTTTTACAAATTCATCGTATCCGCAGACAAATTCTACGCCACCGACAAATGCATAGCTTGCGGAAAATGCGTAAGAAGCTGTGTGCTGAACAACATTGAGCTTAAGAACGGCAAGCCTGTTTGGGGCAAAAACTGCACACACTGTATGGCGTGTATTAACTTTTGTCCCACAAATGCCATTGAATACGGCAAGCATTCAATCGGTCTGAGGCGTTACACTCTGACAGACTGAAATACGGGAAATTGCTTTTACCGAATGTTCATAAAGCGTTTCATAACCAAGCGGTATTTTTATAAATTAAAGGCATAGATAAAGCAGACCTTGTCGGTACAATTCACAGGGTCTGTTTTTTTACGGTAATAATTCATATATTAGCCTTTTGTCTCAATATTGCATTTTCGTTTGACGAGAAAGACAGTAGCCGCGGTGATTTGCTTGCTTACACCTATATATGAAAAGGTTTTTTTCAAATTTGCCCTTTTTACGAAAATTCGATGTAAAAAAGGCATAAAAAAACCGTCTCCCATAAGGAAACGGTCTGATATTTGTTATTTGATTGTTTTTCGGTGCTTTGTTTTTTCGCACTTTTTGTTGTACTTATTATAACATATGGATTTCTTTAAAGTCAATGTCAACTTTTTTTCACAATTTTTTTCATAGGTCTATGTCAACTTTTTTTCATTTTGAAATAAAAAAATAAAGCCCTTTTTGGGGAGGGCTTTATCTTTGTGAGGAGCGTTATCGCTGGATGCGGATAACACTTTACTTTATTTCCTGTAAAAAGCAAGTATTTTCTACAAAAAGTCAACAAACAACATAAATGTAATACGGTTCCTCGCTGTCATTAGGGCGATACTCATAAAAAATATTAACAGCGATAGTTTCCGGATGCTCTTGTTCTATCTTTTTCCACTCCTCGTCTGTAAAGTTTGCCTTCATTCGTTTATACATATCATCAACATCATACTTTACATCCTTCAAACACTTAGCTCTGGTTTCGGGAGTAGATTTATAAAGTACGCCTGTTTCCGGACCCCAAGTAGTGCCGTACTTTGTTAATGACGAATCTATAGTAATGCCTTTGCTTCTGGCATACGATTTTGCCTCTTCAACAATAGCCTTAACATCGGCTTCGGTTACGGGACGCCAGCTCTGCTGGTTGTTTCCGCCACCGCTGCTATTTGAGCCACCGGAGTTGCCCTTATTGCCTGAATTGCCTTTGTTACCGCTGTTTGTTTTATTACCGCCTGTGCTTTTATTGCCGCCTGTGTTTTTATTGCCGCCAGTGCTTTTATTGTTTGAGCTGCCTGTATTGCTTGAACTGCCCTTGTTGCCTCCGGCGTTATCATTATTTGCGTTATTGTTTTCGACTGCTGTATTATCAATGGCAGCTATGGTTGTTTCCGGTGTAGCGGTAGTATAAACAAAGTTACCGCTTTCGTCGGTTACGGGAACAACGTGACCTTCCGCATCGACGGTAGTTTCAACGCCGTCGGGCAATGTTGTAGTCTCGGTTTCCGGTTCAGCCTGCACGGCAACATTCGTAGTATTTTCTTCCGCTTTGATTTTGTTGTTATGCACAACCGTAGGAACGGTTATCGCAGTTGCTATAACGATTACTCCCGCTACGGTAAGAGTAGCAAAACGAGCTTTAAACTTCTTGTCGTTTTTAAGCTTTTCGTTAAGGTTTTTGACCGCTTCTTTTACGTTAAATTTTTTCATAGTTTTTTACCACCTCAGATATATTGTAGTTATTTTTGATTTTGTGTCAAGACAAAGCACACATAAAATAGAGATTTACTCTTTATCTTCACACGGTTTTTGTTTTTTTCTGAGGCTCTCCTTTCATTTATATATGACCGAAAATCAAAGAAATTTGCCCTTTGGGGAGAAAAAAAGAAACCGTTACCAAACGGTAACGGCTTCCTGAATTTTTCCGAATGAATTATTCTGCGGTTTTTGCAGCCTTAGCGGCTTTTCTTTCCTCTATTTCTTTTACATACTCTCTCTGCTTACTCTCGGTAACCTTGTAGAAGAGCATGGGGATAATGGTGGCAACCATCGAAATAGCACCCGAAAGTATGAGCACAGCCCAAAGCTTTTCAGAGCCCTCCGGAGTTACGGTATTATACGGGTCTGACGGAGAAATGCCGGAAATTCCATATGCCATAACGCCTATGAATGCGCCGACAGCCATACTGATTTTATTTATGAAGGTCTGCATTGAGAAGCAGATGCCCTCTGCTCTCTCGCCCGTTTTCCACTCAAGATATTCAACTGTATCGCCTATCATAGCGTAGGTTATTACGTTATTGATACCCTGCGGAAGTCCGAGGAGAACAAAACCTATGGCAAGCCAAAGGAGATTTGAGGAATTGTTATAGCCGCCGTTTCTGCCTATAAAGTACATAGCGAACATAACTACGGCGCCGAGTACATGTACATAGATATATGTATTTTTCTTTCCGAAATGCTTTGTGAACCACGGAATAAGCACGGTTGCAATTGCTCCGCCGGGAACAACAAGTATTGTAAGAATACTGTATACCGCCTCGTTTCCGAGAACATACTTTGCAAAATAAAGCGAGCCCGTGTACATATAAACGGTTCTTGCCGCACCCAAAATACCGGAAATGAGTATGAGCAAAAGCTGATCGTTTTTAAAGAGAAGCCCAAGGTTATGGCCGAGTGAAGGCGGAGTTGTGTCGGAGGTATATCTCTCTTTTGTGTTTTTAAAGCCATAGAAGAACATCGGCATTGACACAATAACGAGAACAACTGCGCAAATAAAATATGTCCATTTAAGTGTGTTTGCGTTTGCTACGGAATTAGCCGCTATAAGCACACCGTCGGCATCCTTATATTTTGCGGTTACAGCCGAAGTAATTACGGGTACAAATACCGTTACGGCGCCTGCGCCTATGGTGCAGCAAAGACGCGCAACAGTAAGAAGATTGCCGCGAATGGTTGTGTTATTTGTCATAGCCGTTGAAAGGCCCCAATAAGGAACATCGGCTACGGTAAATACCATTGACCAAATGACATAGATAACCGAAATAATGATGAATGATTTTGCCGTGCTGTTATAGACAGGCAGGAAGCAGGCTATGGTAACCAAGCCTATCGGAACAGCCATCCATTTAAGATACGGGCGGCATTTGCCCCATTTGGTTCTTGTTCTGTCAACAATAGAGCCCATAATCGGGTCATTGAGAGCATCATACACCCTCGTGAAGAGCATAAGAAGCGCTACTGCGGTGGCACCTGTCGTTTTGCCGATCTTGGCGTCCGCCATTAAAAGTGCATCGGTCATAAATATGGTAAGATATGAGCCGATGATGGTGCAGATAAAGTTTTGGCCTATACCGGTAATACTGTACGCAATAGCTTCGCGCGGCTGCAAATTACCGTCATTCGGCGTGGTGCCGAACAGCTTATGCCAAAAACCTCTCTTAACAGATTGATTTTCCATTAAGTTAACTCCTTTTCCTTTTTTACAACTTTATACAACTTCAAAAGTCATAAAAAATATTATAAGCCAGAAACTTAAAATAGTCAATTTGAATATGTCAAATTTTTCATCTTTATTTGATTAAAGACACAAAACTCGTTTGTGACCGTTATTTTTTCACATTTGGAAATAAACCGCCCTTTTGGGCGGTCAAACCGCATATTTCTATTTGACTTATTTCTCTTAAACATTTATTATATAGAGTATATATTATTTGTATTTGTCTGAAATCGGAGGATGACGGCGTGAAAAAATCAAACAGTTTACTGAAAAAATTACCGGGCTACATAGGCTACGGCGTAGGTGCCGTGGGGCTTGACCTCAGCTACGGAATGTTCTATTCGTTTTTGTCTTACTACCTTTCAAGCGTGTTAGGACTCAAACCCGCATTTCTTTTGATACTCACCCCGATAGCACGTATTTGGGACGGTATTAACGACCCGATGATGGGAACGATAGTTGACAATACGCGCACAAAATTCGGTAAATACCGCCCGTGGATACTCATAGGTGCATTCTCGAACGCGGTGGTTCTTACACTCCTCTTTACATCCTTCGGTATGAGCGGAACAAAGCTCTACATATATATAGCCGTCATGTATATTCTTTGGGGAATGACCAACACCATGGCGGATATTCCCTATTGGTCGATGATACCCTCATTTACAAGCGAAGCTAAAGAGAGAAGCTTAGTAGCAACAATCGCGAGAACCTTCTCGGGTCTCGGTCAGGGAATCATAACAATATTGACCCCCATAATTCTTCCTCTGCTCTCAACAGGCATGACCACAGAAAAGGGTTACAGCGCAACCGGATTTTCGCGTTGGGCTATGATATGCGGAATAGCACTTATACTTTTTTCGGCTACATGCGTATTCAATACAAAAGAGACAAACGTTGTCTACAACGAAAAGCAAAAATTCAGCTTCAAGCAGATATTCAAAACCGTGGCTCACAACGATCAGCTCGTCGTATTTATGATATTCGCCATGCTTTCAAATGCAGGCTGGTACCTGACAAGCTCCACGGCTGTTTACTATTTCACCGATGTTTTGGGCCAGCCTAAGGGTCAATCGCTTTTCCAAACAATCGGCGCAGTCGGCTCGGTAGTCGGCCTTTTGGTAATACCCATGCTCTCGGAAAAATTTACCATGCGCTCAATATACACCATATCGCTCTCGATGACTATTTTGGGATACGCCCTGATGTTCCTCTTCGGCCCGGTGCTTAAAATCGCAATAGCACTTGATATTTGCTATATTTTGGCCTCGGTGGGCATAAGTTCGATGTTTGTTTCGCAAACTGTATTCCTTGCGGACATAGTCGATTACGGCGAGTACAAAAACGGTTCGCGAAGCGAGAGTATAACCTTCTCTATGAAGGGCTTTTTACAAAAAATGGCATACACCATTCAGACTGTTATTCTTTTCGGCGGTCTTGGTATATTCGGCTACAACGAGCAAATTAAAGAGGGCGTTATAAACAACGCCACCAAAAATGCGATAGGCACAATAGCCTTCGGAATACCGCCGATACTTATAATAATTTCAATGATAGTTTTCCGCAGCAAGTTTAAAATTCACGGCGAGCTTGCCGAAAAAATTCATAGCTATATTACTGAAAAAAGAGCTGCCGACGGTGACGAAAAATGAGGATTCTCATTATAAGGCACGGTGACCCCGACTACGAAAAGGATTCGTTGACTCAAAAGGGGTGGCACGAGGCCGAGCTTCTTGCGGACAAAATGGAAAAGACCGACGTTACGGCTTTTTATGTCTCTCCGCTCGGCAGAGCGCAGGACACTGCAAGCGTTACACTTAAAAGACTCGGAAGAAGCGCAAAAACTTATCATTGGCTCAGGGAATTTCACGCGCCGATATATGACAAAAAGACAAAAAAGCTCCGCGGTCCGTGGGATCTTATGCCGTCGTTTTTCACTAAAGAGGATGACCTTTACGATGTGAAAAAATGGGCTGATACAGAGTTTATGAAGCAAGGCAGAGTAAAGCAGGAGTACAGAAAAGTTTCTCAGGGTCTTGACAAGGTACTTAAAGCGCACGGATACGAGAGAAAAGATAAATACTACAAGGCCGTAAATGCAAACAAAGACACAATAGTATTCTTTTGTCATTTCGGTGTGGAATGTGTAATGCTTTCACATCTTCTCAACATTTCGCCCGTATGCCTGTGGCAGGGCTTTTGCGCTGCTCCGACCTCAGTCACTACACTGTACACCGAGGAGCGAGAAAAAGGCATAGCGGTATGGCGCTGCAGCTCATTCGGAGATATTTCTCATCTGTACGCAGGGAACGAAGAGCCCGCATTTGCCGCGCGGTTTTGCGAAATCTACGACGATATGTCGCAAAGGCACTGATAAAAGCTATAAAAATGGGGCTGTAAAAATTTCTCGTTTTTACAACCCCGTTTTATATTGTATTTTATCTATTGTATTTTATCTTAACTTATTTAAGCTTATCTATCATAATATGAGCCGCCTTGTATATATCACCGCAGCCGAGAGTCAGGACAAGGTCGCCGTCCTCGGCATTTTTAACGACATAATCGGCAACCTCCTCAAATGTATTAAACCACACGGAACCCGGAATTTTAGCGGCAAGCTGAGAAGTGTATACATTATAGGTATTGACTTCACGCGAACCCATTATTTCAGTCATAACGCAATGGTCGGGTATGCTGAGTACCTTTGCGAAGTCATCCATCAGCATATATGTGCGCGAATAAGTAAACGGCTGAAACACCGCCCAAACGCTGTGATATCCCATCTCCATAGCGGCGTCAATGGTAACCTTGAGCTCAGCCGGGTGGTGAGCGTAGTCATCTACAAAAGTAACGCCCTTATATTTGCCGAGCAGCTCAAAACGTCTGTGAGCACCGCTGAATGCATCAAGTCCGTCACGGCAAGACTCGGCGTCCGCGCCGGAATACATTGAAGCCGCCAAGGCTGCAAGTGCATTAAGGACATTGTGAAGCCCGGGAACTCTGAGCTTTATGTGGCAGAGAAATTCACCCTTGTGCATAGCGTCAAATTCATAATAAGCGCCGTGTACGGGAGCGATATTTTCGGGATAATAATCATTTTCTTCAGCCATGCCGAAGGTAATAAGATCCTTGCCGGAAATGCCCTCCATAGCCTTTAATGTGTTGGCATCATCGCCGTTGTAAATTACCGCCTTTGTCGCCATAGAAGCAAACTTATGGAAGCTTTTAATCAGATTATCAAGTGTTTTGAAATAGTCGAGATGATCCTCGTCTATATTGAGTATAACGGCAACATCCGGTGACAAGTCAAGGAATGTATCGACAAATTCGCACGCTTCACAGACAAAATTTTCACTCTTGCCCACTCTGCCGCTTGAGCCCATCATCGGAAGCTTTCCGCCGATTACGGCAGACGGGTCAAGCTTTGCGGTTATCATTATCTGCGTAGTCATAGATGTAGTTGTGGTCTTGCCGTGAGTTCCGCAAATGCCTATGCAGTTTTTATACATTCTCGAAATTGCGCCGAAAAGCTTCGAACGCTCAAAGGTCGGTATTCCGCTTGCCTTAGCGGCTACAAGCTCCGGATTATCTTTAAGCAAGGCCGCGGTATAAACTATCATCTCGGCGCCTTTTATATTTTCCGCCCTTTGACCCATGGTAACGGGGATACCGAGCTTACGTATTCTGTCAAGCGTATCGCTCTCGTTATTGTCCGAACCGGAGAGTTCATAGCCCCAGCTGTGAAGTATCTCGGCAAGCGGGCACATACCGCTGCCGCCTATCCCAATAAAGTGTACTCTCTTTACTTCTTTTAAAAGTGTATCTATGTCTTTCATATAAGTCATACCTTTCGGTTTATTGTGTCAGTATTTCCGACTAAAATATATTATATTGCATTTCGTCAAAAATTTAAACCCTAAAATTATCTTTCACAATATATTTTCGGCATTCATATTATAGTGTATAGATATCCATCCGAAAAAGGAGGGAAATAAATGAAAAAAATCGTTATTGCCGGCGGAGACAAAAGGATGAGCTGTCTCGCCGAGCTGCTTTTTAACAGCGGGTATTCTTTCGCGTCATATGCAGTAAACGGCGGTCTTACCAAAGACGAGTTTCTTTGTTATCTGCGCGAAAACAATAATATACTGCTGATACTGCCGCTCCCCGTAAGCCGCGATAAAATTCACCTGAACACCGGCAAAGCGTTCGAAGACGTCAGGCTATCGGAAATCGGCGAATGTCTCGGAAAAAGCGATACGGTAGCAGGAGGAATCATCGGCGACAGCCGCACTGTTTTGTCGGCAAACGGCACAAAAGTATATGATTACTATGATGAGGAATTTATTACGGACAATGCCCGTTTGACCGCGCAATGTCTTAAATTTGTGTTAAATGAAAACGGAATATATGATTTCAGCGGCAAAAAGACGGCGATAACCGGATACGGCAGAACCGCGAAGGCTATTGCCGAATTTATGAAGGAAAACGGCGCAAAGGTACTGATAACGGCAAGAGACCCTCACGCACTCGCAGACGCGGTAAAAAAGGGATACAGCATATGCCTGCTGAGAGATTATGACTGCATAGCACACGACGCGGATATTTTAATAAACACCGTTCCCGTTGAAATAATAGATAAAAATATTTTGAGTCGATTGAGAAAAGACGTTCTGCTTATAGATATAGCTTCCCCCCCGTTCGGAGTGGATATCGGGCTTGCCGACTCTTACGGGATAAACGCTGTCAGAGCATTGGGGCTTCCCGGAAAATACGCCCCCGAAGAAGCCGGCAGGCTGATATTTAAGAAAGCTCAACCGCTTCTGTAAGGAGGGAAAAATGTGCTGAACTTAGGATTTGCAATGTGCGGTTCGTTCTGTACGTTTAAAAAGGTGATTCCGATCATGGCTAAGCTTAAAAGCGACGGGTTTAACGTAGTGCCCATAATGTCTGAAACGGCATTTACAACCGATACACGTTTCGGCTCGGCTAAAGACTTCGCCGACGAAATAACCGAAATAACGGGAAACGGTATTATAAGTACTCTGCCGAAGGCTGAGCCGATCGGCCCCAAAAAGCTGCTCGACTTACTTATTATCGCGCCGACTACGGGAAACACTCTCGGGAAAATGGCGAACGGCATAACTGATACGACCGTAACGCTTGCAGCTAAAGCGCACCTTCGCAACAGACGTCCGGTGGTAATAGCCGTTTCCACAAATGACGCGCTCGGTGCCACCGCTAAAAACATAGGTCTTTTAATGAACTGCAAATATATTTACTTCGTACCGATGAGGCAGGATGACTGCATTAACAAACCGAATTCCATAGTTGCGGATTTTGAAAAAATACCCATAACCGTTTTGGATGCTTTAAACGGCAAACAGACTGAGCCCGTAATAATATCGTAAAGCCACACAAAGAGAAGAACGGCACAACTAAAATATCCGCATTCGTAAAATATCGAGTGCGGATATTTTTTCGACAAAAAACGGACCGTAAAATTTTTACAGCCCGTTTTTTAAGGGATTTAATAAGAAAAAATACTGTGTAAAAAATTACTTCTTACCGTTGAAAATGTCAAGAACGTCCATATATCCGTCGTCGCTTCCGAAGCCCTTGCCGTTGTCGGTAGTGCTGCTTACATCCTCAAAGCCGTCATCCTTGCCACCGAACGAAAAATCATCGGTCTTGTTGGGCTTTTTAGGCATACCGTTCTCATCCGTACCGAAGCCTGTTGCGATAACGGTAATTGTCATCTCGTCTTCTTTTTCTTTATCGAGATCTACGCCGAAGATGATGTTAGCATCCTCATCAGCCGCTGCACGAACTATACCTGCCGCGGTGTCGATATCGTCAAGGCCGATATCCTCGGATGCGGAAATGCTTATTATAACGCCCTTAGCGCCGTCGATTGTGGATTCAAGAAGAGGGCTTGAAATAGCTCTCTGAGCCGCCTGCTCAGCCTTATCCTTGCCTTTGGCGGTACCAACGCCCATATGAGCATGGCCCGCATCTTTCATAACTGCGGTTACATCGGCAAAGTCAAGGTTTATAAGAGCCGGCTTAATAATAAGGTCGGAAATACTCTTAACGCCCTGGCGAAGAACATCATCTGCTATATCAAACGCATTGAGAAGAGTAATCTTCTGCTCGGATACCTGCTTTAATCTTTCGTTGGGAATAACAACAAGGCTGTCTACATGGCCTGCAAGCTCTGCAATACCTGCCTCTGCCTGCTGCATACGTACCTTACCCTCAAAATCGAACGGCTTTGTAACTATACCTACGGTGAGTATTCCCTTTTCCTTAGCAATCTCGGCAATAACGGGAGCTGCGCCTGTGCCTGTTCCGCCGCCCATACCTGCGGTAATAAATACCATCTGTGTATCATTGAGCGCTTCAATAATTGCGTCGCGGCTCTCCTCGGCAGCTTTCTGACCGATTTCGGGCTTTGCTCCGGCGCCTCTGCCCTGCGTAATCTTTTCGCCTATCTGAATTTTCTGACCGGCTTTTGAAAAAGCAAGCGTCTGCTTATCGGTATTTATAGCTATAAGCTGAACTCTGCCGAAGTCATTGTTTGCCATACTGTTGACAGCATTTCCGCCGCCTCCGCCAACGCCTATAACTTTAATATTAGTAACGTCATTAAATTCGTTGTCCATTTCAAAATCCATTTGAGAACATCCTCCATTATGTAAAGTCTTTTATTTCACACCTAAATAAAGTTAAACTCATACCTATTTAGGTTAGTATATCATATTATCCCGTTATTTTCAACGTTTTTTTGCATTTATATTGTATATAATTACGGAGATATAAACGGAACCGTTGTGTTATCCTCACGCTGAGGACTGAGATACGCCTTTTTATCGATTGTGAAATCTATACTGCCCGTAAAATCGGGATTATCGCTGTCAAGCCTTGTCAGGGCAGCTTTTACAAAGTCCATTTTATCGTTCACGGAGGACGAAAGTCCCAAAAGCACGGTAACGCGCTCCTTATATACCAATTTAATATTGGAATGGTTGCTCACATCTATACTTGTTATTCCGCTGAGTTCATTTGATTCAAGCAATGTCAGCACATTTTTTATAATGCCGAGGTCGTCGTTATCCTGAAATTCCACGGTTTCCCCCGGTACCGCCGAAATCACCGGTGAGGAATCAATTATGATAATACCGTCGCCGATAGTCATAAGTCCGTCCTCAAGCACTTTGCCCTTGTCGGAAACCAACGTAAAGCTGTCGCCGTTGTCTATTGCAAGCTTGGCGGTTGCAGCCGTGATTTTTATCGTTATTGTTCCCGAAAGATTGCGTTTTATTTCGGCCGACTCAACATAAGGAAGGGTGCATTCGATTCCGGAGGCTGTTTTTTTCTTGCTTGTCATAAACATATTGTCGCCTATATTTATCTGCGACGCAGCTATAACATCCTCATTGTTGTATATCTCGTCACCGGTAACCGCAACATTGTCTATACGGAAAAAGACCGTAAGCGAAAGAGTTACTGCGACGGCAATTATAATTATAATACCCAAGATAAGAGCAATCAGCTTTTTTATCTTGCGTTTTTTCATTTTAATGAGCCTGCTGCGACGGCGCATTTCATCGCGCGAGAGCTGCTGCCTGCCGCCCTGCGTGCGCTCATTTGCCCCGCCGTATGTTACATCGATCGTCTGCCTCCTGCGAGTGCCGGTCGGTGCAGTCTTCTGCCGACTCCCCCGCGGGTTTCCCGACGTTTTCGGCGAGCTGCCTTGTCTCTTGTTTTTCGGTCCCGTCATTTTCATTTATCCTTCTCACGTCTGCTCCGAGCAGTTTCAGCACCTTTTCAGGAGCTTCATATCCTCTGTCCAAATGCTGCGTACCTGTAATAACCGTCTTGCCGTTTGCGGCGAGACCGGCCGTTATAAGCGCAAAGCCTCCGCGAAGATCCGGAGCTACAACATTTGCGCCCGTCAGGTACTTTGAACCCTCTATAACCGCCATTCTGCCCTCGACGCTTATTTTTGCGCCGAGCCGCATAAGCTCAGTTACGTGTTTAAATCTGCTCTCAAATATATTTTCAATTATTACGCTCGTGCCGTCCGCCACAGACAGCATAGCTCCGACTATTGCCTGAGCATCGGTCGGAAAGCCCGGATACGGCATGGTGCGTATCATTTTTACTCTTTTAAGTCTCGGCGGTGCAGACAGACATATCCACCTGCCGCTCGTCGTTATATCACAGCCCGCTTCGGAAAGCACCGGAATCAGCGCGCCGATATGTGCCGGAATTACGTCCTTTATGCAAATTCTGCCGCCGGTTGCCGATGCGGCTATAAGATAAGACGATGCCTCTATGCGGTCGGGTATAACGGTATGGCATGTGCCGTGAAGCTTTTTAGTGCCCTCTATTACTACCGTGCTGTCTCCAGCTCCGGAAATTTTAGCGCCGCAGCCGTTTAAAAAATCGGCAAGGTCGCTGATTTCCGGTTCTCGCGCCGCATTTGTAATAACAGTGGTTCCGTCCGCCGCGGCGGCGGCTATCATTATGTTTTCTGTGGCTCCGACACTCGGAAAAGAAAGCGTAATATCGACACCGTGAAGACATTTGCCGAGCGAGCAGTACAGTCTGCCGTGTTCTTCGGTAATTTCGGCGCCGAGCTTTCGCATCGACGATAAATGCAGGTCAATAGGTCTGAGGCCTATTTCACAGCCTCCCGGCGAAGATATTTCCGCTTTTCCCGTACGTGCGAGCACAGCACCCAAAAATACTATCGATGAGCGCATTTCACGCATTAAATCATCGGGAATTTCACTTACGGTGATAACGGACGAATCCACCTCTACCGTGTGACCGTCGCGTATCACCTTGCAGCCGAGATGCCGAAGTATTTGAATAGCGGCGTCTACATCCGAGAGAGCCGGGCAATTATGTATTTTGCATTTGTCACCGGTCAAGACCGTAGCCGCTAAAATCGGCAGCGCGCTGTTTTTCGAGCCGTGGACTTCAATTTCTCCGCAGAGCCTTCGTCCGCCCTCTATTATTATCTTATCCAATACATACACACCCCTTAAAGAAAAAGGTAACCCTTTTTCATATTATGCAGGGCTGTATGTTTTGGAAACGACAGCTGTTATTTTTTCTCCGCTAACTTTTCTATTATATCACAAATCATCGCAGAAGAGTTTTCAACCGCCATTTTTTTTGCATTTCTGCCGAGTCTTACAAGAGTCTCGCGGTCTGCAACAAGTGAGTCAAACTCGGATATGAGTTTTTCGGGGGTTAAATCCTTTTCCTCAATAACGCGCGCGGCATCGTTTTCCACAAGAGCCATGGCGTTATGGTATTGATGGTTTTCGGCAACATTCGGTGAGGGAATAAGTATTGACGCTCTGCCGACTGCTTCGATCTCGGAAAGTGACGACGCACCGGCTCTGCCGATAACAAGGTCGCTTGCCGCAAGACAGACATCCATATCATCTATATATTCGCGTATTACCACGTTGCTTGCTTTGTTCTCGTCCACGCCGAGCTCTTTTAGCTTTTCGGGAACCCATTTACCGTATTTCCCGGTAGAATGCATAAAGAACAGATTTTTATTTTGCCAACGCTCGGCTATCAAGGCAGTCATATTTTCATTTATTGCCTTTGCACCCAGACTGCCGCCCATTGAGAGCACCATTATGCTGTCGGGCGAGACACCGAGCTTTGCACGTGAAAATTCCCTGTCCGCTTCTATGATTTCGCTTCTTACCGGAAGCCCCGTAACTACAGGCTCATTTTTACATTCAAGGTGTTCCTCTGCCTTTTTAACCGTGAGCATAACCTTGTCCACCGTTTTGGCGAGAGCCTTGTTTGTAACGCCGGGATAGGCGTTTTGCTCATGAATGGCTGTCTTTACGCCAAGTTTACAGGCCGTTCTGACAACGGGACCGCTGACATATCCGCCGAAGCCTACTACAACGTCCGGTTTAAATTCTTTGATTATTTTTTTGACCTCTCTCGATGAGCTTATCATAAGAAAGAGAGTTTTAATGTTTTTAGCTATATTTTTAGCGGAAAACTTTCTCTGGAAGCCGGTAATTTCAATGGTTTTAAAGGCGAAACCCGCCGCAGGTACGAGCTTTGATTCCATATGCTCCTTTGTACCTATAAAAAGTATGTCGGCATCCGGATGGCGGCGTCTGAGCTCGCCTGCGGACGCAAGCGCCGGATTTATATGTCCGCCGGTACCGCCGGCAGCGAATATGACTTTCATATGTTTACTCCTTATTCTTAGGCTTTTTATTTTTCTATTCGCGAATACCTTGATACCGACAGCACTATTCCCATTTCAACAAGCAGCATCATAAGCGAGGTGCCGCCGTAGCTGAAGAAAGGTAAGCTTATGCCTGTATTCGGCAACGTATCAGTAACAACGCCGATGTTAAGCGCCGTCTGAAGTCCCACCTGAAAGACGATGCCCATTGCAAGCATGGCACCGAAGCGGTCCTTTGCCTTTAGTCCTATAACGACCCCACGCCAAACAAGCAAAACGTACAGCAAAATTATTCCTACCGCTCTGATGAAGCCGAGCTCCTCGCAGACAATCGCAAAAATAAAGTCATTTTGCGGTTCGGAAACATACAGATGCTTTTGTTTTGAGTTACCGAGACCGGTTCCGAAAAGTCCGCCGGAACCTATGGCATAGAGCGAGTTGTTAGTTTGCCATCTTGCTCCCTTGGGGTCGTAGCTTTTATCGAGCCACGCCGTAATTCGCGCGCCCGCGTATTTTTCAAGAAGCTGCGGATTGAGCACGAATATGATAATTGCCACGGCGGCAATTACCGCTATAAGCACAAACCAATGTCTCTTTATCTCGCCGAGATACATCATAATTACTCCTATGGCGAGAATAAGAATAGTGCCGGAAAGGTGATTTTCAAGATAGACAAGACCCGCCGTAACCGTTATAACCAAGGCATAGAAAAGGAGCTGCAAAAACGAATTATACACGACGATATGTCCGCCCGACAGTTCCTTTACTCCGTCTGCAAATTTGGAACGGTTTATTGACTTTCCGACTATTTTTTTATGATTTCTGTCCATTTCGTATGCGCAAAACAAAATTATGGCAAGCTTTGCTATTTCCGACGGCTGAAAGGTAAAAAAGCCGAGATTTATCCATCGGTGGAATTCACCGAACGACGCCGGCAGTATAAGAACTATAACAAGCAGACCCCATGAGACAATAAGACCGGGAACAGCAAGTATTTTAAGATAATCATACCTGAGCTTTGAAACAAGGAGCATACAAATAACGCCGACAACGGCAAAAATCAGCTGACGCTTAAAAAAGTATGTGCTGTCCCCCTTTTTGTTGTAAAAGGCGTAGGTGTAGCTTGCCGAAAACAGCATTACAAGTCCTATTGTAAGTATTGCGATTACAAGAAGAAGAAAGAATACGTCAATTCCGCCGAGTGCGAGAAAATCGGGTCTTCGCGAGCGTTTTTTTGTCTTTTGAGGACGCGGTTTTGCATTTTGGGCGTTCCCTGCCATAATTCTTCCTCCTTTTCCTGAAAATTAAAACGGACATCTGCCGAAAACGGCAAATAAAATTATTTCATTCCGTAATACAAAAGAGCGGTTCCTATAATTCCGCCGAAAAGCTGAATGAGTGTAAACACGACGCATATCTTGCGCTCTTTCCAGCCGCACATTTCAAAGTGGTGGTGTATGGGTGCCATTTTGAAAATTCGTTTGCCGTGCGTCGCCTTGAAGTAGCATATCTGAAGCACATCCGAGAACATTTCAACTACATAGATTATTCCGTAAAGCAAGATTATAAGCGGACAGTCTATGGCATAAGCGAGGGCTACAACCATACCGCCGAGGAACATTGAGCCGGTATCGCCCATCATAACCTTTCCGGGATACCAGTTCCAAATAAGGTATCCGAGACATCCGCCGAGAAGGCAGCCCGCAAGAAGGCTTACACCGAAGAAACCTCTGATAAGTGCCGCCGCTATAAATGAAATTGCCGCCACGGAGGTAACGCTTGCACACAAGCCGTCTACGCCGTCCGTAAAGTTTACGGCATTTACCGTGAGATAAATAACGGCAATTCCGAATATCCAAAAGAAAAATTTAAGGTCGACATTTCCGACGAACGGAATGAACATATACGTGTTTCCCGACATATAGAGCGCCGCAAGATACGCCAGCATCACAAGAATCTGCGCGCCGGTTTTCTGCGCTATGGTAAGACCGAGATTACGTTTTTTGGCAACCTTAATATAATCGTCCGCAAAGCCGATAAGTCCGAAAGCGACAGCCATTAAAAGTCCCGCGAATATTTTGACCTTCATATCGTCGCCTATGACAACGCTTCCCGAAGTCAGAATATGACCGCCGAGCAGCTTATCGGTTATCAGGACGACAGCGAACGATACAATTATGCTTATTATAAACATAAGACCGCCCATTACGGGAGTACCCTGCTTTGATTTATGCCATGCAGGACCTATGTCAAGAATAGTCTGCCCGAAGTGAAGCTTTCTAAGCCACGGAATTATAACAAATCCGAGCAAAAAAGCTATTAAAAAGCTAAGCAGAACGCCGAATATTAACGCAACCCAAATTTTCATTTACTCTTCCCACTCTCTGTATAAGCTGTTTATAACATCCTCGAGCTTCATTCCGCGACTCGCCTTAAAAAGAACTGCGTCGCCGTCTTTAAGCGTTTCGAGAAGCGCTTTTGTAAGCTCGGTTTTATCGTCAAATGATTTTATTTCATCGACAAATCCTTTTGCTCCCTCGGCAATGTGTTTTGCTTTTGCGCCGTATGTAAAAAGAATGTCGATATTTTTGTTTTCGGTATATTTCCCGACATTTTCATGAGAAACATCGCTGTATTTTCCGAGCTCAAGCATATCGCCGAGAACTGCTATCCTGCGGTTTGATTTAAACGAGGACAACACATCCAGAGCCGCTTTTTGCGAATCCGGGCTTGCGTTGTAGCAATCCTCTATAACCGTTATTCCGCCGACTTTTTTAATACGCTGACGCATTCCGGACGGGACAAAGCTTTTGAGCCCTGCCGCTATTTTCCGCGGCTCCATTCTCATTTCATATCCCACGGCAAACGCCGCAAGAGCGTCATATACGTTGTGAATACCGACGGTAGGCACGGTGACGCGCTGCGATGCGCCGTAAAATTCGACCGTGAAGGATGTAAAACCGTTTTTTTCTTCAATATCCTTTGCCCTGAAATCAACATTCGGATTTTCGATTCCGAAGAAAACAAGCTTATAGTCGGGCTCCCTTACGGTAACGAGCTTATCGTTATCGCCGTTTAATATAAGCGGCGCACCCTTTTTCATACCCTCGAGAATTTCAAGCTTCGCTTTTAGGATTCCGTCACGTGAGCCGAGATACTCTATATGTGAAACGCCGATATTGGTTATTATACCGATGTCGGGACGAGAGCTTTTTGTCATTCTCTCGATTTCGCCGAAATGATTCATACCCATTTCAATAACTGCCGCCTCGGTATCATCTTTAAGGCGAAGCAGAGTTTTGGGCATTCCGATTTCATTATTGAGATTACCCTCGGTCTTTATTGTTTTAAACTGCTCGGCAAGCACGGCGTAGGTCATTTCTTTTGTCGTCGTTTTGCCAACCGAACCGGTAAGGCCTACTACCGTCAAATTATCAAGCGTACAGCGGTAATACCCCGCAAGGTCAAGCAGAGCCTTGCCGGTATCCTTAACTGTGATTACGGGTATGCGGCTGTCAACCTTTTTACGGACAAGCACCGCCGCGGCTCCGTTTTGAGCCGCCTGCGACACGAAGTCGTGCCCGTCAAATTTTTCTCCCTCAAGACATATGAAAAGGCACCCCTTTGGTATGTCGCGGCTGTCGGTCGAAACCGATGTCACAATACAATCATAGCCCGAGAGCCTGCCGCCTACGGCTTTTGCAATACGCGAAAGAGTTAATTCCATTACTTATCTTTTCCTTCTGCTAATATACCTGCCACAACTTCACGTTCATCATAGTGTATTTTGCCGGTATTTAATATTTGATACGTCTCGTGCCCTTTTCCGGCAAGGAGAACGACATCGCCCTTCTTCGCTTCGCCGAGTGCATATCTTATGGCCTCGGTACGGTCAACAAGAACCTTGATTTTCGCTTTGCAGTTATGCATACCCTCTAAAACATCGTCAACTATAAGCTGCGGGTCTTCGCTTCGCGGATTATCAGAGGTTACAACTGCAACATCTGCAAGGTCGCCTACTATCTTGCCCATTTTAGGGCGTTTGGTCTTGTCTCTGTCGCCGCCGCAGCCGAATACGGCTATAATTCTGCCGTTTGTGGTTTCACGAACAGATGATATTACATTTTCAAGGCCGTCGGGAGAATGTGCGTAATCTATAAGAACGGTATAATCCGTATCCGTCGGAACTACCTCAACTCTGCCTGGCACGCCCTTGCTCTTTTTGAGCGAAGAAAGGACATCGGAAAAATCAAGTCCCGTGAGTATGGCGCAAATTGCGGCACCCATCGTGTTATAAACGGTGAAGTGACCGGGTATGCCTACGTTTGCTCTGCCGATTTTATCGTTCCAAAGGAGTTCGTACTGCACAGAGGACGAGGTGCAAACAACATTTTTTGCCACAAACTGCGCCTCATTGTTTTTAACCGAAAATGTCACAACCTTTATCGGGAGTCCGTCTACCATATAATGTGCCGATTCGTCATCGATATTTATAACAGCCGTGTCCGCTATTTCAAACAGCTTGCGCTTGGCGTTTCGATAGTTTTCAAAGGTTTTGTGATAGTCAAGGTGATCCTGCGTGAGATTTGTAAACAATGCTATGTCGAAATGACATCCGTCTACCCTCCCCTGCGCGAGCGCTTGGGAAGAGACCTCCATAACGCAGTATTTACAGCCGCTGTCAACCATTTCCCTGAAGAGTCTCTGAAGCTCTTTGCTGTCGGGAGTGGTAAGCGACGACGGGTACTCTTTGTCGCCCGTTACGTTTTTAACCGTGCCTATAAGTCCGGATTTTATTCCGAGATTATCGAAAATTCCTTTTAAAATAAAGGTCGTTGTAGTCTTTCCGTTTGTTCCGGTAATGCCTATAAGATGAAGCTTCTCGGACGGATTACCGTAAAAATTGGCGCACAATAAAGAATATGCATCTCTTGTGTTCTTAACCAAAATCTGATTTTCAACACCGGTATCATACTCCGCCACTACCGCACGGGCTCCTTTATTCACAGCCTCCTCGGCGGCAGAGTGGCCGTCAAAATGTGCGCCCTTGATGCACACAAAAACGCAGCCCTCGCAAAGCTTTGCGGTATTATCGGTAATATCAGTAATTTCCGTGTCATTAAAATTGCTTTTTATATCAATGCCCTTTAAAAGCTCTGATAACAGCATCGGTTTTTTCCTCCTGTTTTTTACTTTAATATTATGCGGGACCGTCCTGTACGTTTACGGACGACTTGAAGTAAACTGTAATTACAGAGCCCTGCTCTGCCTCGGTGCCCTCCGCAATGCTCTGCTTATAAGACACAAAGTCATTTGAAGAAGAATTGCCGGCTACCTTTATGTTAAAGCCTGCGTTAACAGCGGCCTTATTAGCTGCGCTGATTGACATATTGCAAAGATTCGGAACGGTGGCAACTGCCTTTTGCGACGAAGAATCGGTATATACCACTATTACTCCGCCCGACCTCATTTGCTGACCTGCCGCAGGCGTCTGTGAAACTACCTTAGCACCGTCTCCGACAACCTTTACGGTATAGCCAGAGGCTTTTGTCTTTGCATCCTGAGGAGACAATCCGACAAGACTCGGAGCTACGGACGATACGTTTGCCATTTCCTTATCGTCATATCTCGGCTCAACATTCAAGTAGGTCAGCACCTTTTCAAGTATATCGCCTGCTATGGGAGCTGCTACCGCACCGCCGCCGTGAGCACCTGTCGGCTCATCTATCGCTACAAGTATTGCTATTTGCGGATCATCGGCGGGGGCAAAGCCGGCGAAGGAGGCAATATACGCTCCCTCGTGTCCGATTTTTTCGGAGGTACCCGTTTTGCCTGCCACGTGGTAACCCGCAACATATGCGTTTTTACCTGTTCCCACGGATACGACCTGCTCCATCATATTAGATACTATCGAAGCGGTTTTTTCGGATATAACCTGCCTCTTTATTATAGGCTCCGTCTTTTTCATGACATTGCCGTCACCGTCAAGCATAGATGATACTACATACGGCTGCATAAGCTTACCGCCGTTTGCTATCGCCGAAACCGCCGTTATTATCTGGATGGGCGTCACCTGGAAGGTTTGACCGAACGAGCTTGAAGACAGCTCCGAAATACCCATTTTATTGAGAGAGTGATATGTCACGTCGGCTACGGGAGTCGCCTCCGCAGGCAGGTCGATGCCTGTTTTTTCGGTAAAACCGAACGCTTCAAAATATTTATAAAAAGTATCTTTACCGAGCTTTTGCCCTATTGTCACAAAGAACGGGTTACAGGAATTCATAAGTCCCTGCGTCAAATTTTCCGTACCGTGGCCGCCCGGCTTCCAGCACTTCTGATAATTATTCGCAACCTGAATACCGCCGGTGCAGGTATATGTTGTATTGAGGTCCACAACACCCTCTTCAAGAGCCGCCGAAACGACTATCGTCTTAAATACCGAACCCGGCTCATATGTATCGCTTATATCGCGGTTTCGCCACTGAGCATAAAGAGCGTCCGTCGTAGCCTTTTTTTGCTCGTCGGGAGAGGATATTGCGGATATGCTCTCGGCAAGCACCTTGTTTGAAATCTTATTAGGAGAATTCAAATCGAAGTCGGGCTTTGACGTCATACCGAGTATAGCGCCGGTTTTGACGTCCATTATTATGCCGTAAGCATATTTCGCGCCCGTGTCCGTAAGTGCCTGGTCGAGCGACTGCTCGAGGTAATACTGTATTACCTCGTCTATTGTAAGCACAAGGCTGTAGCCTGCCTTAGCGTCATATGTGGTTTGATAATCCGTGGACATAGAGCCCTGTCTGGCATTTTTAGCCGTTATTATTCTGCCGGCGGTGCCGGTAAGCTCGTCGTTGTATTTCAGCTCAAGCCCGAGCCTGCCCGAATCATCGGAATCCGTAAAGCCTATTATTGTAGAAGCAAACGACGAGTAAGGATAATATCTCTTTGTATCGGGATCAACACCGATTATTGAGGAAAGCTTGTTTTCGGAAATAAACGTTTTTAGACGATCCTTAACATCCGTCTCAACCTCGCCGGCTATTTTTTCGTAGCCGCTGCTTGTGCGTTCCGCCTTTTTGCGAACCGTCTCTTCGTCCACACCGAGCATGGTACTGAGATTTGTAACCACAAGGTCGCGCTGCTCGTCGCTTGTTATCTTTGACGGATTTATATAGACAAGCCACGCCGAAGCACTTTTGGCAAGAGCTTTCATATTTGAATCGTAAATCGTTCCGCGCTGAGCCGAAACCGTGGTGTCCGAAAGCTGATTTTGCTCGGCTTTAAGCTTATATTCGTTGCCGTGAATAAGAGAAATATATGCGAGCGAGCCGACACATACAAGAAAAGCTGCGGCGATGAAGCACAGCACCGTAACAGCTCTTTTACCCATTCTCTTAGAAGGTCCGGTCTGCATATTTTTCTCCTTTCATTAAATTTAAGTCTGATTTTGTTTTCCGTTTGTCGAATTGAAAAGCGAAAAAGGTGCAAAAGGCGCGCTTTCTCTGCCTCTTATTCTGAATCGTGTGCATTTTGTGCATTTTTGCGACGACTCGTATTTTTGATACACGAGGAGCGGAAAAGGTGCAAAAGGCGCGCGATTCAGACAAAATAAATAGCATAACGAGAGTTAAGTATAGCTACCTTAACCCTCGTTTTATTTTATTTCATTTTACGTGTATATATTCCAAAAGTTTGGTTATAAGCGACTTTGACTCTTTTGAGTCGGAGGACGATGCTTTGCCTCCGGAAACAGTTACCTTATCATCGCCGGAAAGGTCTATATATTCTATCTGATAATTTTCCGCCTTTACCATTCCGAGAACATTTTGTGCATAATCATCGACCTTTTCAAGAGATATTGTCGAATCGAGCTGCATATTAAGTCTGACGGTCTCGGCCTGCGCCGCCGTAAGATTTGACTCAGTCTTGGCGATTTGACGGTCAAGCTCGTCCACGCGCAGCTTGCTGTAAAGCAGAGCCGCAAAAAGCGAGAGCAAAACAGCGGCAACCGTAAGCACCTTTGCCGCACGCAAAGCCGTGGCTCGCATTTCGTTTTTTGCCTCGACCGTTGTTTTCTTTTTTCGTGTTACAAGCCGCATACCGGAGTCGGCCGCACGCTCTCCGACGCCGGGCAGGGTAGCTATTTTTCTCGCGGCATTATGATCGAATGAGACGGGTTTCGGCTCAAACATGGAAAAATCATAATTACCGTACTTATCGTAATTACCTGCCATTTTTTCTCCTCCGGGAAATTTATCTTAAAATCTAATCATCTTTAATCTTTTTTATTGAACGAAGCCGCGCCGAACGCGAACGAGGATTACGCGACAACTCTTCATCGCTTGCCGCAACACCCTTTACGGTAATCTCACCGCGCGGCGTTTTTCCGCAAACACAAACCGGAAAATCCTTTGGGCAAGTGCAGCCCTCACAAAAGTGTGCAAAGCGTTTTTTCACCATACGGTCCTCAAGAGAATGGAATGTTATTACCGAAAGGATTCCACCGACCTTAAGCGACGAAAACATATCATCAAGTGCCGAATCAAGCTTTGTAAGCTCACCGTTTACCTCTATACGGATCGCCTGAAAAGTTCTGCGTGCCGGATGCGAGTCTCGCATTGCACGCTGAGGCATCGACATTTTAATAATATCGCAAAGCTCAAATGTTGTTGAAATTCTTTTATTTTCACGTTCTTTTACTATATTTTTTGCTATGCTCTTTGCATATCGTTCTTCACCGTAGTCCCTGATTATACGATAAAGCTCATTTTCGGAATAAGTGTTAACAACATCCGCGGCACTTTTGCCCTCTTTGCTCATACGCATATCAAGCGGCGCGTCCATATGAAACGAAAAACCGCGCTCGGCAGTATCTATCTGGTGAGAGCTGACGCCGAGATCCGCCATAATTCCGTCGGCTTTTCTGCCGTTTAATATTGCGGATATATTATCAAATGTATTGTGAACTATCTCAACATTCGGAAAAGACGCAAAGCGCGCCTTCAATACCTCAATAGCCTCAGGGTCGCGGTCAATGGCTATGAGCCTGCCCTTATCGGAAAGCCTTTGAGCCACAGCGTGGGAATGCCCCCCACCGCCCGCGGTACAATCGACGTAAAGGCCGTCGGGCTTTATTTCGAGTGAATTGACAGTTTCGTTAAATAATACGGGAATGTGTTCAAAATCCATTTTAAATACCTATCAGAACTGAATCTGCGAATAGTCGAAGGTCTGACGAATGTTTCTCGCACGTTCCATGGTCTTGTAGTATTTATCTGCATCCCATATTTCAAGGCGCTTACCTACGCCGGCAACGACAACATTCTTTTTAAGCCCGGCAAAGTCGCAAAATTCGGTAGGAATGGTAATCCTACCCTGCTTGTCCGGCTCAACCTCAACCATACCGCCGAAGAAAAGACGCTGCATATCAAAATTCTGAGTATTGATAACAGACTCGGCTATCTTGCTCCACTCTTCGTCGGAATAGATATAAAGACAATCGCTGCCGTCTATCGGGCAGAACACTCTGAAGGTAGAACCGAGCTTATTACGCATCTTGGCAGGAATGAAAAGGCGGTTTTTGGCGTCTATGGTGTGTTCTTTATAGCTGCCGAAGCTTTCGGTACGCTTTTGCGCCGCCGATGTTTCGGTAGTTTTTTCTTTAACATTTTCGTCAGCCACTTTATTCATTCCTCCTTTCTGCTCCAAAGTGTGGGTTTTTACTCCCCAAATATGGGTTTTTTAAACATTTCTCACCTATTGACTGTAATTATAAAGCATACTCACCCATTTTGCAATAACTAAAGCAAAAAAAACTTTGTTAAATTTAAATGAATTTTCGACATGATTTTTGGGCATAAAAGAACGGTATTCAGCATAATAGCCGAATACCGTATCGTAAATTATCGTATTTTGACCTTAAAAAGGCCGTCTTTAAACAGGTCTTACCGGAATATTTTTCTCCTTGAGATATTTTTTCAGCGTTTCTATCGGGATTTCATTAAAGTGGAAAAGCGACGCCGCCAAAACAGCGTCCGCCTTGCCTACCGTAAAAGCATCGTAAAAATGTTTAAGCTCACCCGCTCCGCCAGATGCGATAACGGGAATACCGACGCTTTCGGAGACAGCTCTTGTAAGCTCAAGATCGTAGCCCTTTTTTTGACCGTCGCAATCCATACTCGTCAAAAGTATTTCGCCTGCGCCGCGCTTTTCCGCCTCAGTCGCCCAAAGGACCGCATCGATTCCCGTGGGGATTCGTCCGCCGTTTAAATAGACCTCCCATTTTCCGTTGTCGGTACGCTTTGCATCAATGGCGCAGACAACGCATTGACTTCCGAATTTGTATGCCGCGTCATTTATAAGGTCGGGATTTCTGACAGCCGCTGAATTCACCGAAATTTTATCGGCACCGGCTCTTAGCAGCTCCTTAAAGTCGTCGGTAGAGCGGATTCCGCCGCCCACCGTAAACGGAATGAATATAGAATTTGCTACTCGTGAGACTATATCGAGCATTGTGCCTCTGCCGTCATTGGTAGCGGTTATATCGAGAAGCACAAGCTCGTCTGCGCCCTTTTTATCATATTCCACGGCGCATTGCACGGGATCGCCGGCGTCGCGTAAATTTACAAAGCTGACACCCTTGACAACCCTGCCGTTTTTAACGTCAAGACACGGGATAATTCTTTTAGCGTACAAGCGTGTCACCTCCGAGCTTCGCAAAATTTTCAAGTATTTTAAGTCCTACTCTGCCGCTCTTTTCGGGGTGAAACTGCGTAGCATAGAGGTTTATTTCGGGGACCGCCACGGAAGAATCGAACGAAATTCCGTATTCCGTTTTCGTAGCGACGTCCGAGCGATTTTCGGCATCGAGATAATAGGAATGAACAAAATAGACAAACGAGCCGTCTGCAATGCCGTCATATATGGGGCAAGGCTTTTTGATGTCTGCGGAATTCCACCCGATGTGCGGAATTTTGAGCCCCATATCCGACGGAAAACGCTTCACCTTTCCTTTTAATATGCCGAGTCCGGAAACGCCGGGGCTTTCCTCTGAGGAGTCAAAAAGAAGCTGCAGCCCGAGACAAATCCCCAAAAACGGCTTGCTTCCGAGTGCCGCCTTTTTAACGGCCTCACAAAGTCCGCTTTCGGTCATACAATTCATGGCATCGCCGAACGAGCCGACACCCGGCAAAATGCAAGCACTTGCATTTTCAATTTCGGACGCTCTGCTCGTAACAAGGCTCTCGGCTCCGATGAAATCAAGAGCTTTTTTTACGCTTTGTAAATTCCCGGCGCCGTAATCTATTATTGCTATCATATAATACTTCTCCCCGAAGAAAAAATATGAAATATTGTACCATTATTCTTTTTTGTTTGCAACCGTCGGAGACACAGCATTTATAACATTTACAAAACCCATCGGAAAATAAAAATCGGCAAGTATCAAAAGATACTCACCGATTTTGGTGGGAGAGAGTGGATTCGAACCACTGAAGTCAGTGACGACAGATTTACAGTCTGTTCCCTTTGGCCGCTCGGGAACTCTCCCATATTAAATTATGATGCGTAAAATGGAGCTGGTGGACGGACTTGAACCCCCGACCTGCTGATTACAAATCAGCTGCTCTACCAACTGAGCTACACCAGCGTTTCGAACGCTTGAATATATTATCATAAAAGGTCGGTTTCGTCAACACAAATTTTAAAAATTTTTAAAAAACTTTGTAAAACCCGTTTCTCGGTGAATCGGTAATTAAGAGCACTCGGCGAAAACGGGTTTAAAACCCCTTGCAAATATGACTGCCTGCCGACACAATACATACTCTTGCTTTTTACCGCGCAATACTGTATAATTTATTCCAAAAATAACGATAAATGACACATTAATTACTCACTGCAAATGAAGCTGTTTCCGGTAAGGCGTGTTGTATTGAGCAGTAATGATACAAGCCTTATCTTATAGGAGTTTTTATATGAAGGATAAAGCACAAAAAAATATTAAGATACGTTCGGTTCAGTTCAACTTTATAATGAACGCAATACTGACCGTTTCTTCATTTATTTTTCCGCTTATTACATTTCCGTATATATCACGTACCCTTTTGGTCGACGGTAGCGGCAAGGTCAATTTTGCCACATCGGTAATATCATACTTTACAATGTTCGCTTCGCTCGGCATACCGACATACGGTATCCGTGCGTGCGCAAGAGTCCGCGACGACCGCGAAAAGCTCACAAAAACCACACAGGAACTTATAATAATAAACCTTTTCACCTCGGCTATAACTTACGTTGTATTTTTTATACTGCTTTTTACAGTTGACAGGTTTTATCAGGATAAGACGCTGCTTACAATAACAAGCGTTTCAATTATACTCAACACTTTGGGTGTAACATGGCTTTACTCGGCTCTTGAGCAGTACTCGTATATTACAATAAGAAATATAGTATGCAAGCTTATTTCCATAGTTCTGATGTTTATATTTGTTCATGACCCGTCGGACTATGTGATATACGGCGTAATTGCGGTTTTGGCCTCGGGTGGTTCTAACCTGTTAAACTTTATCAACCTCAGAAAATACATTTCTCTGCGACCCGTAGGGCATTATAATTTTAAGCAGCATTTACAGCCGATATTCGTTTTCTTTGCGACATCGGTTGCAGTAAGCATTTACACAAACCTTGACACGGTTATGCTCGGCTTTATGACCGACGACACGCAGGTAGGCTTATACAGCGCATCGGTTAAGGTAAAAACGCTTCTGCTCGCCATAGTATCGTCGCTCGGAAATGTTCTTTTGCCGAGGCTGTCGGTTTATATACACGACAACGATTATCAAAAATTCAGAGAAACGCTGTCAAGGGTACTGAATTTCCTGCTTTTGATAACCATACCGCTCACGATATTCTTTACACTCTTTGCAAGGGATTCTATCGTGTTTATTTCAGGAGAAGCGTTCGCCGGCGCAACCCTTTCCATGCAGCTTTTAATGCCCACGGTATTTTTCAACGCTCTTAACGGCATGACCGGCAATCAGATGCTTGTGCCGCTCGGAAGAGAAAAAGCCGTAATGTTGTCGGTCATCATAGGTGCAGTCCTTGATTTTGTTTTAAATCTGTTTGTAATTCCGAAAATGGGAGCAGCCGGCGCGGCACTTTCAACGCTTCTTGCGGAATTCATAGTTTTGGTGGTTCAGATATTTTTCTTAAAGGATCACCTCGGCAAGGTAATACACAGAGTCAAAACTTCACCTATCTTTTTAAGTGCCGTTATTTCCACGTGTGCGGAAATTGCAATACAGCACTATATGAGCGTTACAAATGTATTTTTAAGGCTTGTTATCGGTGCGATATCTTTCTTTGGCATTTATTTTGTGCTGCTTTTGGTACAAAAGGAAAAATTTCTCACGGAAAACATCGCACTTGTATTCAATAAAATAAGAACATTTTTATCATCAAGGAAACAGCAAACCAAAGGAGATTAATTATGGGTTTCAGAGAAAAAATGCGTGATAATCCCGCCACTAACAGTCTTTACTGCCGTCTGCGCGACATGAAGCATGACTACTATCACCGCAAAAACACAAGTACGAAATACAATTTTACAAACCGCAGCACCGGTAAAAACAAATGCTGCATAATACTTGCCGGATACAAATCATTCGTATGGGACACCGTTTTTCCGCGCATCAAAAAATTCATACCGGAAGATATTGACGTCTGTGTGGTTTCGTCGGGACTTTATTCCGAGGAGCTTGACAAAATCTGTTCGGAAAACGACTGGTCGTATCTCAGCACAAATCGCAATAACGTCTCTGTGGCTCAAAACGTCGCCATTGATTTGATGAAAGACGCCGAATTCTTTTACAAGCTCGACGAGGACATATTTGTAACCGACGGCTATTTTCAATCGCTTATGGACACCTATAACAATGTAAAACGCAACGGTGAATACGATATAGGCTTTGTGGCTCCGCTTATACCGATAAACGGTTATGGTCATTTGAGACTTTTAAAGCGTCTCGGCCTTACAGACCTTTACGCCGAAAAATTTGAGCGTCCGATATACGCGAGCTATTCGACACGTCAGATTGAGTGCAATCCCGATGTTGCTGAATTTTTCTGGGGTGAGGGCGGTTTCTTCCCTCATATAGACGAGCTTGCAAAGCAGCTTAAAAACGACGAATTTTCATATTCGGCTTGCCCAGTTCGTTTCAGCATAGGAGCTATCCTCTTCACGCGCGAAACATGGTCAAAAATGGGAATGTTCCCCGTAACTCACGGCTCTGGAATGGGTTTTGACGAATCGGAATTCTGCGCTTTCTGCATAAAAGAGTCGCAAGCCATTATAGTTGCCGAAAATGCGGTTGTCGGTCACCTCTCATTCGGTAATCAGAACGCCGCAATGAAAGAATATTACGGCAAGCATCACGAGAGATTTGAAATCGCGGAATAAGCATAAACCCCCGGTAGGAGCAAGCGTTCCTATCGGGGGTTTATGCTGTGATTTTGCCGGAAAGCCTTTGTTCCGCATATCTTCACAAAAGTTCAAACAGGTCTTTGCGGCATTTGATTTTTCCGCTTTTTTTAAGCTTACCTATAACAGCTGACAGTCCCGAACGGTCAACCTCGAGATAATCCGCAAGCTGCTGACGGTCATAGGTAATGTGAAAGCTGCTTTTTCCCTGCTCCTTAGCCGTCTGCATTAAATATGTCATCAGCTTTTCCTCCGTGGAGCGTTTACTCGTCACCTCAAGTCTTTTCATAAGGACAAGATTTTTCACAGATGACGTTCGCAGCAAATTTAGAATAAAACAGTTATATATATCCGTATTTTTGAGAGGAATATCCGGCAGACTGAGGAGCATGACAACGGTTTCGTCAAGGGCAACGACATCTACCGGAATACTTTTTATTCCGGCACATACAAACGCTTCACCGAACACCTCCGAAGGCTCCAACACAGCGACTATGCTGCGATTGCCGTAGTAATCCGTCCGCTCTATTTGCGCGTTACCGTGAAGTACAACACCTATATGCTCAGGTTTTTCGCCCTCGGAGAAAATAACGTCGCCTTTAGAGTATTTAACAACCTTAGAGTTCAAAATCTCGGTCAGGCACTTTATGTCTTCTATGTCAAATCCCGTAAACATACGACACTTTTTGAGTATTTCAAAATAATTTTCCATTTTGCCTCCGTTTGTTGAAAATTCAACATACAATTTGGTTTTATTATATTATAATGTCCTCACAAGTCAAGAAAAATAAATTTCGGAGGATATACCATGATAAGAAAAATCATTAAAATAGATGAAGAAAAGTGCAACGGCTGCGGCGCCTGTGCCGCCGCCTGCCACGAGGGTGCAATAGATATGGTAAACGGCAAAGCCAGGCTCATGCGCGAGGACTATTGCGACGGCCTCGGCGACTGCCTGCCCGCCTGCCCCACCGGAGCTATAACATTTGAAGAAAGAGAAGCTCCCGAATACAACGAAGAAGCCGTTAAAAAGGCAAAAATGCACAAAGCGGCGGCTATGCTTCACGGCGGATGCCCCGGTTCACGTTCAAGGGCAATTGAGCGCAAAAACGAAGTCCCAAAAAGCACGAACACGGTTTCGGAAAGCCGTTTGAGGCAATGGCCCGTTCAGATAAAGCTCGTTCCGGTAACCGCTCCGTACTTTGAGAATGCGGATTTACTCATATCAGCCGACTGTGCTGCTTACGCATACGGAAATTTCCACGCAGATTTCATAAAGAATCGTATAACTCTTATAGGCTGCCCGAAGCTTGACGACACGGATTATTCGGAAAAGCTGACGGAAATTATAGCACTCAACAACATCAAAAGCGTTACCGTTGTGAGAATGGAGGTTCCCTGCTGCGGAGGTATTGAAAACGCCGCAAAACAGGCTGTAAAGCGAAGCGGAAAATTTATACCGTGGCACGTGGTGACGATATCGACCGACGGAAACATTTTGGATTAAAAAGCAAAATGAATAAAGAAAAAATGAGCTGTAAATTTTTACAGCTCATTTTTTGTATCAAGAATTCTCTTTAATGTATTTGCCGTATTTAATTCTGTTAACTACAAAGCCTACACCGAGAATCAGCAGAAGCGGAATCAACAGTATAATAAGAGCCAATATACCGCAAACGACAATCGGAACGCCTTTTTTGCTCTTTTTGACGTTGCACTCGGGCTTTTTCTCTTTTTGAGGCTTCTTCCCCTGCTCGCCCTCTTTATAGAACGGTCTTATAGGAAGTATGGCGTCATATGACGGTATGCCCGAATTATGTAAAAGCGGTTCAGCAAAATCGGTAAACGAATCAGCAACCTTTATAAGCTTGCGCGGCTTTATATGAAGAGCGGCAAAAACCGAATCTACAATATGAAGAAGCCCTACGGTTATTTTATATTCGTTATCGTCAACACTGTAAAGGTCTTCTCCGCCGTACAAATTAACTACAAGGTCACAGATAAAGTCAACAACGCTTTTATCGGCAATATCGGCATAATCCTCGGGCTTCAGCCCTGTTTCGGCACGGGTCAGCTTTGCGACTTTGCCTATTGTAAGAGCATTAAGCTTTTTGGCAAACGGTTTTATAAGCCAGCCGATTTTATAAATGAGTTTTTTCTTTATGCTCATTGCCGTCGCCATATCGGCAAGCGTCGGAATATCCGTTCCGGCGGCTTTTATCATATCCTTTACCATACCGATAAGCTGATATTTGAGATACTCCTGAAGGGTTTTGCCCTCCAAATCGAAGTCCACCGTTTCGGTTATGAGGTCGGTGGTGGTTGAAACCATTTTTACATCCGGGTCCAAAACAATGGTGCGTATCGGTGCGGGATAACCTACGGTTGCGGCGGTTGCTATATCGTAAAGCGTATTTCCGCGGTCGCTCGTTATCACGTCTATATCGTGTACGTGAGTGTGACCCGTAAGAATAAACTGTATGCCTAAGTCGGCAAGCTCGTTTCTGCGCGTCTCGTAGTCGCCGAGCATATCGTTTTTGCCTATCAGCTCATAAATCGGCGACGGGGCTATAAGCGGATGGTGAGTCATAGCCAAAATAAACTGGTCGTTTTTGCGTGCATCCTCCGCCTGAGCCTTTATCCACTCAAAGCACTCATCCGAAAAGCCGCTTTTTCCCGAGAGATTGCGGTCGTCATTAAGTGCAAAAAGCCTGTAACCGTCGGCAAGCTGCACTACATACGACATACTGTCCCGATGAACGGCAATCGCTTCATCGGGGCCGAACTCTTTATACATATCATAGAGCTGCTCACGCTTTGCGGCAGGGATTTTCACCTTTTCATTGCCTACAAAGCTGTCTGTCAAGCCGTCATCCTGATAGTCGTGGGTTGCCGTAAGAACATAAACGCGTTTTCCGCTCTTTTTTAAATCGCGGAGCATTTCGATAAATTCCTCGTGTGCCTCAATTTCACCGTTGTTGGTGGTATCGCCCGAAAGCAAAACGATATCGGTTCGTTTATCTTCTTTTATCTGCTTAAAGGCAGCTCTTAAAAGCTCCTCGCTGTATTTTAAAAGCTTTTGGCTTTTGGCGTTTGCCGCATCGTAAGCCTTACCCTTAGTGCCGGTCTTTTTTGAATAGTAATGCGTGTCCGTTATCACGGTCACGGTAAGAGGTGTTTTCGCCAAATTTACTGACCCCCTTTTATTACTTTATCGCTTTTGTTTTGATTTCGTCTGCAAGGCGGTCGCAAAGAGACGAAAGCTCCATGGAGCCTATATCGCCCTCGCCGCGATGGCGAACGGAAACAGTACCGTTTTCAACTTCTTTGTCGCCGACAACGAGCATATACGGCGTCTTTTGAAGCTGCGCCTCACGTATTTTATATCCGATTTTTTCGGAGCGATCGTCAACCTTTACGCGGATACCGTATTTTTTAAGTTCCGCCTCGATTTCATGCGCTCTGTCTGCATGGCGGTCGGCAATCGGAAGAACGACGGCCTGTACGGGTGACAGCCAAAGCGGGAATGCGCCTGCAAAATGCTCTATAAGAACGCCGATAAATCTCTCTACCGAGCCGAAAACAACGCGGTGAATCATAACGGGGCAGTGCTTTTCGCCGTCTGCACCCGTGTATTCAAGATTAAATCTCTCGGGAAGCTGGAAGTCAAGCTGAATAGTACCGCACTGCCAGGTTCTGCCGAGCGAATCTTCAATGTGGAAGTCAAGCTTCGGACCGTAGAACGCACCGTCGCCCTCATTTACGGTATATTCCTTACCAATGCTTTCGATTGCGTCGGAAAGCGATTTTGTGGCTTTGTCCCATTCCTCTTTTGTGCCCATATGGTCCTCGGGCATGGTTGAAAGCTCTATGGTATACGGCAGCTTAAAGAGATTATAAACCTCGTCAAAGAGCTGTGATATTCTTACAACCTCGTCGCGTATCTGGTCGGGAGCGAGGAGTATATGAGCATCGTCCTGAGTGAAGCAACGCACGCGGAAAAGTCCGTGAAGCGCGCCCGAAAGCTCGTGGCGATGTACTCTGCCGAGTTCACCGTAGCGAAGAGGCAATTCCTTGTATGAATGAGGCTCAAGCTCATAAACAAGTATGCTACCGGGGCAGTTCATCGGCTTTATGGCGAAATCCTCACCGTCGATAACGGTTGTATACATATTATCCTTGTAGTGATCCCAGTGACCCGAAGTCTCCCAAAGCGAACGCTTCATTATCTGAGGAGTGGATATCTCAAGATAACCCCACCTCTCGTGAACCTCGTGCCAATAATCAATAAGAGTATTGCGGAGAATCATACCGTTGGGAAGGAAGAACGGCATTCCGGGAGCCTCGTCACGAAGTGCAAAAAGCCCAAGCTCCTTACCGAGTTTTCTGTGGTCGCGCTTTTTAGCCTCTTCAATTCTTTCAAGATATTCCGTAAGCTCGGACTGCTTTGTGAAAGATATACCGTATATACGCTGAAGCATTTTATTTTTTTCATCGCCGCGCCAATATGCACCTGCTATGGACGTGAGTTTAAACGCCTTTACTCGGCCTGTGTCGGGAATATGCGGCCCCGCGCAAAGCTCGGTGAATTCCGCTTGCTTATAAAATGAAATCTTCTCGCCTTTGCCGGCATGCTCTTTAATAAGCTCAACCTTATACGGCTCGTCCTTTTCCTCCATAAGCTTTAAAGCCTCGTCTGCGGAGAGGTCGAACTTTTCAAGCGGAATATTTTCCTTTACGATTTTCTTCATTTCAGCCTCGATTTTTTCGAGAATTTCGGGAGTGAAAGAAAAATCCACGTCGAAGTCATAGTAAAATCCGTTTGCTATTGACGGTCCTATTGCAAGCTTGGCACTCGGATAAAGACGTTTAACAGCCTGCGCGAGTATATGCGAAGTTGTATGCCAAAATGCCTTTTTGCCGTCCTCATCGTCAAAGGTAAGTATTTCTACATGACAATCCTTTGTTACCGGAGTGCGAAGGTCGCAAGTCTCGCCGTCAATCTTTGCAAGGCAGGCGGCTTTGTAAAGCCCCATGCCGATAGACTTTGCTATATCCATTACGGTCGTGCCGCTTTGGAACTCCTTTACAACATCATCCTTCAATGTAACTTTTACCATAAAAACTACCTCCATTATAATTAAAAAGCACTTCATCCCAAATTACTGGGATGAAGTGCTATGCATTCCACGGTTCCACCCGAATTGACGATAAAAATCGCCCGCTCAACTGCTTTTAACGCAAGCTTACGTCACGCCTTAATCATCTGTTTTCGACGCGCGCTCGGGAGCGGTATCGGGCAGCTTTGCACGCTCTTCTTTCAGCCAACGAAAGAGCTCTCTTATGTGCAAACGACTTGCCGTCATTCTCCGTCAACGGTTTAACCTTTTTACTTTGGCTCTATATTATACTCATTTTTCCGATATGTCAAGAGATGATTTTAATTAAAAATTCTATTACAAAAACAGCGACGCAGGAGGACAGCGCAACCGTGAGCAAGCCCTTCTCAAAAAACGCAAGCAGCAGTGCCACTATGAGCCCTGCCACAGCCGACCACACGCTTCCCGTAGACGAAAAAACCGCGGGAAATGTCATCGCCGCCAAAACTGCATACGGAATGTAATAAAGAAACGATCTTATAAATCTGTTTTCGATTTTTTTGCGAAAAATCACAAGCGGCAGCATTCTTATAAGATATGTGACAAGCGCCATAACCGCTATATATATAAATATATTCTCAGCCGTTTTCATTTGCTTCGTCCTCCTTTACGGGTTTTAAGAGGGCGCCGACAGTTGCGGAAAGAACGGCGCAAATGATTATTACAAATCCCGAAGAGACTTTACAAAGACCCGGCACGTATTTGAAACATATACTCAACGCCGCCGACAATAATACCACAACAGCCACAGTCTTATTATGCTTTGCGGGCGGTATAAATATAGCTATAAACATACCGTAAATCGCAATGCCGAGAGCGGAGCGCACGGACAGCGGAAGCACGGTGCTCGCCGCAGCACCTATAAGAGTACCGAGAGTCCACCCGACTATTGGCAAAAGAGCAAGCCCGTACATATATTTTTTGCCGACCTCTCCTTTTTGACCCGAGGCTACGGCAAATATTTCATCGGTATTGCTGAACGCTATTAAAAATCGGTCAAGCAAATTTACGCTCTTGTGAAGCTTTTGTGACAGAGAAACCGACATCAGCGCATAGCGTATGTTTATAACAAGCTGTGTTAGTGCCATTTCAAGATAAGCACCGCCGGCAAGAATTAAATCAAGCCCTGCAAACTGACCTGCCGAGGTCAAATTTGTCATAGAGATAAGCACCGCCGTAAAAACGGGCAAGCCGCCCTCGACAGCCATCATACCGAATGTAAACGAAACCGAAAGATAGCCGAGCGCTATCGGCAGACCGTCTTTCAGGCCTTTTTTAAAACTGTTTTGAAATTCCGTCATTTTTTCTTCCTGCGTTTTCTTCCCTGCGATATAAAAAGCACACCTCGGTGAAGCCCCGAACGGTGTGCTTTTAACAGCATTGAATATTATAATCACAAAGTCGATTTATGTCAATATTATTCGGTTTTATTCTTTAAACGAAGTGCTCTTGTGGCGTTGATAACCGCTACAACCATAACTCCGACATCGGCGAATATGGCGACTCCCATATTTGCAATGCCTACTGCGCTGAGCACAAGGCAAACGGCTTTCACAAGAAGGGCAAACGCAATGTTTTCACGGACTATCTTCAGCGTGTGAACCGAGATTTTTTTCGCAAGAGATATTTTTGCCGGATCATCGTCCATAAGCACTATATCGGCCGCCTCTATTGCCGCGTCCGAGCCGAGCGCACCCATCGCTATGCCTATGTCGGCTCTTGAGAGCACGGGAGCGTCGTTTATTCCGTCGCCGACAAACGCCAGCTTTTCTTTGGGCTCCTTTTTGTCAAGGAGCTTTTCAACCTCCGATACCTTATCGGCAGGGAGAAGTTCAGAATGAACCTCGTCTATGCCTATTTCCGCGGCTACCCTGTCGGCAGCGGCCTTGGAGTCGCCCGTGAGCATTACCGTCTTTTTGACACCGTGCTTTTTGAGTTCGCTGAGAGCAAGCTTTGTATTGGGCTTTACAACATCTGATATTACAATACAGCCGGCATATTTTCCGTCCTCGGAAACATACACAACCGTACCCTCGTTATGCTCGGTTGAGACAGCGATATGCTCTTCTTTCATCAGCTTTAAATTGCCGACTAACACTCTTTTACCGTCAACTGCAGCCGAAACACCGTGCCCTGCAATCTCTTTGATGTCTTTGACATTATTTTCGTCAATATCCTTGCCGTAATATTTTTTAAGACTGAGGCTTATCGGGTGACTCGAAGCGCTCTCAGAATACGCCGCCAAGCGTACAATGGAATCCTTTGTGTATCCGTTTTCGGGATATACTCCGGTTACCTCAAAGACTCCCTTTGTAAGAGTTCCGGTTTTATCAAACACAACATATTTCGTATCTGAAAGCCCCTCAAGATAATTGGAGCCTTTTACAAGTATACCGTTCGCCGAAGCACAGCCTATACCCGCAAAAAACGAGAGCGGAACCGATATTACAAGAGCGCACGGACAGCTGATGACAAGGAAGGTAAGCGCTCTGAATATCCAATCGCTCCACATGGCCGTGTGACCGGCAATAAGCCTTATAACCGGAGGTAAAATTGCGAGTGCAAGTGCCGAAAAACAAACCGCCGGAGTATAATATCTCGCAAATTTTGTTATGAAATTCTCGGAGCGCGACTTTTTCATACTTGAATTTTCAACAAGGTCAAGTATTTTTGATACGGTTGAATCGCCGAACTCCTTAGTGGTTTTTACCTTGATGACGCCGGTCATATTGATGCAGCCGCTTATAACCTCATCGCCCGTTTTGACATTTCGCGGCAGGCTCTCACCGGTTAAAGCACTTGTATTGAGCGATGTGTCACCGCTTGTAACAACGCCGTCTATCGGAATTTTTTCACCGGGATTTACGGTTATTTCGGTACCGACCGCCACTTCGTCGGGATCGACCTTTTCGAGTTTTCCGTCAACCTCGACATTTGCGTAGTCGGGTCTTATATCCATTAAGGCGGAAATATTGCGTCTGCTCTTGCCGACAGCTATGCTTTGGAAAAGCTCGCCTATCTGATAAAAGAGCATAACGGCAACGCCCTCTTTATAATCGCCGAGTGCTATGGCACCGACGGTAGCAACCGCCATAAGGAAATTCTCATCAAAGACCTGACCCTTAAAAATGCCTTTAACGGCCTTTTTGAGAATGTCGTAGCCGATTATAAAATACGGTATCAGGTTTAAAACAAGCCAAATGTATTTATTAAGAGTTATAAATTTGCCGAGGACGGAAAGACATACTATCAGCACAGCCGAAGCAATTATCCGCCACAGAACGTTTTTCTGTTTTTTACTCATAAATATCTCCCTCACTTATTTATTTGCCGAAAGCGGCATCTCATAACATCAGATATATATTTCGCAGTCGTCCTCTACTCTTTTACAATTTTTGAGGACTTTTTTCATAACGGCTGCCTCATCGGCACCGTCGTCAAATTCTACTTTCATTTTTTGTGTCATAAAAGATACAACGGCTTCACGAACGCCGTCGGTATTTTGAGCGGCTTCCTCCATTTTTGCGGCACAGTTTGCACAATCGACTTCTATATTGTATGTTTTTTTCATAATAACAGCCCTTTCTTCGGCCGCTCTCTTTCGGAACAGTTGAGCAACCATTCATTTGTTGTCTATATTATAGTTGAACATATGCTCAATTGTCAATATGTTTTTTAAAATTTTTAATTTTTTATTTTGATGAAGCATCATTTCTAAAGCTAAAATTCGCACGGATAAAAGTCTTTCTGTCTGTACGATTTCACATAGAAAGTGAAAAAAGCCCCGAATAATGTTTTCGCATATTCGGGGCCCTATAAATTATTCAATTCTGACGGAATATTATATCGACAATATAATCGCCGATTTTATATCATGTATATTTATTAAGAAGCCTTAATCGCCCAAGTGCTGATGGCGGATATGCTCGTCCGCTATTTCGATAACGGTTGTAATGTGCTCATCGTCAAAGCTGTAAAACACATGCTTACCGTCTCGGCGAGCCTTAACTATGTTGTTCGCCTTTAAGAGCGCAAGCTGATGAGACACGGCTGACTTAGTCATACCGAGTGCTGCGGCAAGGTCGCAAACGCACACCTCGCGCTTATCAAGTGCCATAACTATTTTGGCTCTCGTGGGATCGCCGAGGACTTTAAACAGGTTTGAAACACCGTTTATCTCCTCCTCCGAAAACATATTGTTTTTTATATCGTCAACAACCTCTTGCATAACGGCATTACAGTCGCACTTATTATCAGCCATTATTTTTCACCTCGTAAACATACGGTATCGTACTGTTAAGAATATTATATATCTTAAAAACAAATATTTCAAATAAAATGTGTATACACAAAGGAACGCCAAACGGTATTGCAAAAAAAGAACTCAGCCTACGCTAAGTCCTTTTTGGTGACCCGGACGAGATTTGAACTCGTGTTACCGCCGTGAAAGGGCGGTGTCTTGACCGCTTGACCACCGGGCCGTTATGGTAGCGGCAGTGGGACTTGAACCTACGACCTTCCGGGTATGAACCGGACGCTCTAGCCAACTAAGCTATGCCGCCATATATGCCGCTTTTTCAGCGGCTTTGATATTATAATATAAAGTGTGCCGGTTGTCAATAGTTTATTTATGACAAAATAAAAATTGCATTGCAATGCGGCATGCCGTTTTTTCAAAAGCCGCATTGCAACAAAAAAGTCAAACTATTACTTCTCCATGAGCGTTACCATTACCGCCTTTTGAGCGTGGAGACGGTTTTCGGCCTCGTCAAATATTTCATCCGCGTGAGACTCGAACACATCTGCGGTTATCTCTTCACCGCGGTGAGCAGGCAAGCAATGCTGAACCATACAGCCGCTGTTTGCAGCCGCAAGCAGTTCCTTATTGACCTGATATTTGCCGCCGAATATTTTTTTGCGTTCTTCGGCTTCACCCTCCTGCCCCATTGACGCCCAAACGTCGGTAAAGATGACGTCGGCACCGCTTGCAGCCTCCATAGGCTCTGTAAACATCGAAAATCCCGCATAATTATTTGCAAAGTCAAGCACGCGGCTGTCGGGTCTGTACCCCTCGGGGCAAGCCACCGATACCTGCATACCTGTTTTAAGTCCGCCGACTATAAGAGAATTTGCCATATTGTTGCCGTCGCCTATGTAGCACATTTTAAGGCCGTCAAGGTGCCCCTTGTGCTCACGTACCGTCATAAGGTCGGCAAGCACCTGGCACGGATGGCAAAAATCGGTAAGGCCGTTAATTATCGGAATAGAGCCGTACTTCGCGAGTGCCTCAACCTCGGACTGCTCAAAGGTTCTTATCATAATGCCGTCGATATAGCGAGAGAGAACTCTTGCGGTATCCTGTATAGGCTCGCCGCGTCCTATCTGAAGATCGCGGTTTGAAAGAAAGAGTGCCTGTCCGCCGAGCTGATACATGCCGGTTTCAAAAGAAACCCTTGTTCTTGTTGAGGATTTTTGGAAAATCATACCGAGGGTCTGACCCTTGAGCCTTTGGTGCGCTATGCCGTGCTTGTTTTCATATTTAAGCTGATCGGCAAGATTTAAAAGGTCAGATATTTCACCGGGAGTTGTCGATAAAAGACTTAACAAATGCTTCATTTTAATTCACAGAGCCTTTCCGGCTACAAATATAGTCACGTTGCCCCTGCCGTAGCCGTGCAAGGCGTGAAAAACTGCATAGGAGTTTATTCAGAAAGGGTCTTTTCGAGAATCTCAAGTCCCCTGTCTATTTCGTCATATGTTATGGTGAGCGGAGGAAGCATACGAAGTGACTGCTTGGCGGTTAAAATAAGAAGCCCGTTTTCAACACAGCGCGCCGCCACATCCGCCGCCTTTTGATTTTTAAGGTCTATACCTATCATAAGGCCCATACCGCGCACCTCGGAAACATCCTTAAACGAAGAAACCTTGTTTCTTATGTATTCGCCCTTTTCGCGGACGTCCTTTAAAAATTCTTCGTCAAGTCGGCTTAATATCTCGACCGCGCCCGATAAAACCACGGGATTTCCGCCGAAGGTGGTACCGTGAGTGCCGGGAGTCAAAACGCTGCCGAACTGCTCTTTTGCAAGGCACGCTCCTATCGGCAGTCCGCCGCCGAGGCCCTTTGCGGATGTCAAAACGTCCGGCTTTACTCCGATATTTTCCCAAGCATAGAGCTTACCTGTTCTGCCGACGCCTGTCTGCACTTCGTCGAATATGAGAACAATATCGTTTTCATCGCAAAGCTCTCTTATGTATTCTATATAATCTCGCGGAGTTATTACGACTCCGCCCTCGCCCTGTATAACCTCAAGTATTACCGCGCAAACCGTTCCGTCGAGAAGCTCGGAAAACGCTTTTTTGTCGCCTGCCTCGGCATATTTAAAGCCGCCCATAAAAGGCATAAAATACTTGTGGTAGTGCTCCTGCCCCGTTGCGGTTATTGTAGCCATGGTTCTGCCGTGGAAAGAATTCACAAGCGATATTATCGTATTTCGGTTTTCACCGTAGCGGTCAAAGCTGTATTTTCTCGCAAGCTTTATGGCGCACTCATTTGCCTCCGCTCCGGAATTGCAAAAAAGCACCTTATCAAATCCGCTTTTTTCGCACAGAAGCTTTGCCGCCTCGGCAACAGGCTCGTTATAATAGAGATTTGATGTATGCTGAATTTTATCTATCTGCCCGATAACAGCCTTTTTCCAGCCATCATCGTTTACACCGAAAATATTAACGCCTATACCCGAAGTAAAATCAATTACCACTCTGCCGTCGGAGGCCGTCAGAGACGCATTTTTGCCGCCCGTCAAGGCTATCGGAAAATGACCGTAAGTCGGCATTAAATATTTGTCGGCAGTATTTTTAATTTCGTTAAAATCCATTTTATCAGTCCTTAATAAACTAATCTTATTATATATACAAAGTCCGAAAAATGCAATTGCCGTTTAACGCAAGCTGTTGTTTAAGATGCTGTATGTATTTCCCGCGAATCGCACAAAACAAAGTATTACGGAAATAGGCACAAATCTTGATTTCGTGAAATTTTTTCGTTAGACAAGGCGTGTGCGGCGATGCTGTATGTATTTACCGCGACTCGCACAAAACGAAGTTTAGCAGAAAAAAGCGCAAAATCTTGATTTCGTGAAATTTTTTTCGTTAGACAAGGCGTGTGCGGCGAAGCTGTATGTATATACTGCGAGCTGCACAGAACGAAGTATAACGGAAAAAAGGCACGAAATCACCCGTGAAACATTGTGCCGAAGCCCTCATCCGTGAATAACTCCATAAGAATAGAATGCGGTATACGTCCGTCGATTATGTTGGTCTGAAGAACTCCGCGGCGGACGGCCTCTACGCAGCAGTCGATTTTCGGTATCATACCGCCGGAGATAACGCCCTGAGACTTGAGCGACGGTATTTCGGAAACCTGAACGTCGTGAATTAAAGTGGAATCATCGTCTTTATCCATTAAAAGTCCGCTGATGTCGGTCATAAGCAAAAGCTTTTCCGCGTGGAGACTTGCGGCTATTGCCGCCGCGGCGGTATCGGCGTTTATATTGAACACCTCTCCGTTCTCGCCCGTTGCAACGGAGGAAATAACGGGGATATATTTATTTTCAAGAGTGTAATCTATAACGTCGGTATCGATTTCGGTTATCTCGCCTACAAATCCGACGTCCGATTTTGTGTATTTTTCGGCCTTCATCATTTCGCCGTCGATACCGCAAAGGCCTATCGCCTTGCCGCCGTGCTTTGAAATGAGCTGTACCAAATGCTTATTCACCTTGCCTGCCAAAACCATTTGAACAATATCTATTGTCTCTTCGTCGGTATAACGCAGTCCGTCTACAAAGCGGCTCTGCTTGCCGACACGTTTGAGCATATCGGATATTTCCGGTCCGCCGCCGTGAACAAGCACAATATTTACTCCGACGGAACGAAGAAGAACTATGTCGGTCATTACGGCATCCTGAAGCTCTTCGTTTACCATGGCATTGCCGCCGTACTTTATGACGACCGTTTTATTTTGATATTTCTGAATATACGGTAAAGCCTGAACAAGAACCTCGGAACGGTCCGAATTTGTTATATTTGATATTTCCATATTTCTCCTCCGATAAATGTCTGTGAATGCTGCGTTTATGCGTTTTACGCTCAGGTGCGGTAATCGCCGTTTATCTTGACGTAATCGTATGTCAAATCACAGCCGTAAGCCGCGGCAGAGAAGCTGCCTGATTTTAAATCGACAAGGATATACACCTCATCACAGACTAAGACTTTTTTCGCAAGTTCTTCGGAAAACGGAATTCCCGAGCCGTCCTTGCACACTTCTATTTCGCCGCCTGCCGAGCTGAATTTCACATCAACCTTATGAACGTCAATATCGGCTCCGCTGTAACCGAGAGCGCAGAGAATTCTGCCCCAGTTTGCATCCGCTCCGAACATAGCCGCCTTAACAAGCGACGAGCATATAACCGACTTTGCACATATTTTCGCCGTCTTTTGGTCTGCGGCACCCGAAACAATACATTCGACAAGCTTTGTTGCACCCTCGCCATCCTTCGCCATAAGCTTTACAAGCTTTTCGCAAATTGCCGCAAGCGCACAAGTAAAGGCTTTATAATCTGCGTTTTCGGAGGTTATTTTCTCGTTTCCGCAAAGTCCCGACGCCAAAACAGCCACGGTATCGTTGGTGGATGTGTCGCCGTCTACGGAGAGCATATTAAAGCTGTCTTTAACCACCTCGAGAAGTGATTTTTTAAGCATTTCCGCCGAAATGTCGGCATCCGTTGTAATAAAAGCAAGCATCGTTGCCATATTCGGGTGAATCATACCGCTGCCCTTGGAAATGGCACCTATACGGCATTTTTTACCGCCGAGAGAAAACTCACAGGCAAATTCTTTTTTTACGGTGTCCGTTGTCATTATCGCATTTGCCGCAGAATCAGAGCCGTCCTTATTAAGGCCCGAAACAAGTTTCGCCATACCGTTTTTAATGGGCTCAAGGTCTATTGGCTGACCTATAACTCCGGTGGAGGCTACCACAATATCGCTTTTTGAAATGCCGAGTGCGTCCGCGGTTATTTTGCACATTTCCTCCGCTTTTTCAACTCCGTCGGCATTGCAGGTATTGGCTATGCCGCTGTTGCAGACAATTGCGCGCGCCTTGCCGTCGCTTATATTTTCACGTGTGACGGTTATCGGTGCTCCGCACACAAGATTTTGCGTATAAACAGCCGCCGCGTCACAGTCCTTTTCACAGTAAATAAGTGCGAGATCCTTTTTCTCCTTATTCTTACGGATTCCGCAATGAATTCCGTTTGCGGTAAATCCTTTCGGTGCGGCGACACCGCCGCCGATAAAACTTAATTCCATTATAATTTACCTTTCATTTATAATCTTACAGGTCAAGTCCGTATTCGGGAGGTAAACCCATAACAATATTCATACATTCCAAAGCCGCTCCCGACGCACCCTTGCCGAGATTGTCGTAAAGAGCCATAAGAAGAAGTCTGTCGTCATTTCCGGCTACGGTGACAGCCATACTGTCAAGCTCAGCTTTAGAATTTGCCGCGACAAAGCCGCCGTTATCAAAAGCCTCTTTATATTTAACTATGTCCGAAGCGTATTTTGAGCGGTAAACCGCTTTAATGTCCTCTGCGGTTTTTCCGTCTTTGAGATCCGTTTTAAACACCGGAACCGTGACGAGCATACCGCTGAAATAATCACAGACATACGGACAAAATATCGGTGTAACTGACAGGCCCGAAATTTTTCGCATTTCTTTGAGGTGCTTATGCTCCTGATTTAAAGCGTATTCACGGGGAGCAAAAAGCTCCGATGCTTTCTCGTCGCTTTCATACATAGCGATACCTTTTTTGCCGGCTCCGCTGTAACCCGAAACGGCGTGACAGATAAATCCGTGGTCCGGAGAAACAATACCCTCGTCCAAAAGAGGCTTTACAAGCGCTATAAATCCGCTTGCATAACAGCCCGGCGACGCTATACGCTTTGAAGAAGCCACGGTTTTAAATCCGTCTTTAAATATTTCGGGGAAACCGTAAGCCCACCCCTCGCTTGTACGGTGAGCGGTTGATGTATCTATAATAACCGTGTTGTCATTTGCAACAAGCTCTGCCGCCTCGATTGCCGCAGCGTCCGGAAGGCAGAGAAAAGCTATATCGGCACTGTTGAGAGCTTCCTTTCTTGATTTTATGTCCTTGCGAAGCTCATCGGGAAGAGTTAAAAGCTCAATATCATCTCTTTTTTTCAGACGGTCAAATATTTTAAGACCCGTAGTTCCCTGACTGCCGTCTATAAATACTTTTTTCATATTATTCACCATAGCCTTTCAGGCACCAAACAGTTTATTAAAAATCACCGTATATTCTTTGAAGCCTTAGCGGGGCACAACCGGTGATTTTTGCCGTCTCAAAATTATGCCGCAGGAAAATTTTGATGGCAATATAATTTAAGAAGTGTAACTTTTCACACTATTTGTCTTGTTCTTTCAATATTTTTTCTATTCTCTTTGCCTCTTTCAGCACGTTCTGCGGTGCGGGTCCGCCGAGCGAAGTCCTGCCGTTTACGCACTTGTCGAGATTTATGGCGTCATAAACGCCGTCATCAAACAAATCGCATATCTTTTTGTATTCTTCAAGAGGCAGCGTTTCAAGCGTAAGTCCTTTTTTAATGCAGAGAGCCACTATTTCACCTGTGGCCTTATATGCGTCACGGAACGGCAATCCCTTGCCGACGAGATAATCGGCGCAGTCGGTAGCGTTGATAAATCCGCCTGCCGCGGCTTTACGCATATTTTCGGGAAGAGCCGTCATTGTGTCAAGCATGGGGATAAATGTGGTAAGGCAGATTTTAACGGTGTCAAAGGCGTCAAATATAGCTTCCTTATCCTCCTGCATATCCTTATTATAAGCGAGCGGCAAGCCCTTCATCATTGTCAGAAGCGTCATAAGATCACCGAAAACACGACCGGTTTTGCCGCGGATAAGCTCGGTTATGTCGGGATTTTTCTTTTGCGGCATTATTGACGAGCCTGTTGAAAAAGCATCGTCAAGCTCAACGAATTTAAATTCCCATGAGCACCAGAGGATTATCTCCTCAGAAAAGCGCGAGAGATGAACCATAAGTATTGACAAAGCGGACGCAAGCTCCATACAAAAGTCCCTGTCCGATACGCCGTCAAGCGAATTGAGCATAGGTCCCGTAAAGCCGAGTGTCTCGGCTGTCATTTCGCGGTCGGTATTATATGTTGTACCGGCAAGTGCACATGAGCCGAGCGGGCAGTAATTCATTCTTCTCTGCGCATCGGCAATACGTTCGCGATCACGCAGAAGCATTTCGGCATACGCCAAAAGATGATGGCCGAATGTTATGGGCTGAGCGCGCTGCATATGAGTGTAACCCGGCATAACGGCGTCTGCATACTTTTCAGCCTTTTTACACAGAACACCTATAAGCTCCGTGACAAGCGAATAAACGCTGTTGCACTCGCGGCGCAAATACAGCCTCACGTCAAGAGCTACCTGGTCGTTTCTGCTGCGCGCGGTATGAAGTCTTTTGCCGGCCGCGCCTACGCGCTTTGTGAGCTCGCCCTCAACAAAGGTATGTATATCCTCTGCATTCGGGTCTATCTCCAACGTACCGTTTTCGATTTCCGCCTTAATGGCTTTTAATCCGTCAACAATTTTTGAAAGATCGTCCGCCGATATGATATTTTGCGCGCAAAGCATAGTGGCGTGTGCAATACTGCCGTCTATATCTTCCTTATACATTCTGCTGTCAAACGCTATTGACGAATTAAAATCGTTGGTTTTGGGGTCTAAAGCCTTTTGAAATCTACCCTGCCAAAGCTGCATTTTTTTACTCCTATCAAATACCACACAGCGACAAGAGACAGAAACATCTCTTGTCGCACGTGGTAGTGCTAAGCACTGTTGTTTATTTTTTCAAGCGGTTTACAATGATTATTTGTTATCTCTCTTTGCGTCAAGTAAAGCTTTTACCTTTGTGGGGAGTCCGAAGAGATTGATAAATCCGGTAGCGTCGGTCTGATCGTATGCGCCGCCGTCATCGCCGAACGAAGCAACATTTTCATCATAAAGAGTATACACAGAGGTGACGCCTGCGTTTATAACGTTGCCCTTATAGAGCTTAAGCTTAACGTCGCCGGTTACAGTCTGCTGAGTGTTGTCGACAAAAGCCGCAAGAGCTTCGCGAAGAGGTGAGAACCATTTGCCGTTGTATACGAGCTCGCCGTATTTCTCGGCAACGAGTTTTTTGTAATGAGATGTGTCACGGTCGAGAGTTATCATTTCAAGAAGCTCATGAGCCTTGTAGAGGATTGTTCCGCCGGGAGTCTCATAAACACCGCGTGATTTCATACCTACAAGACGGTTCTCGACTATGTCAAGAAGGCCTATACCGTTTTCTCCGCCGAGCTTATTGAGCTTTTCGACAAGGGAAACAGCGTCAAGCTCTTCGCCGTCAACAGCTGTGGGAACGCCCTTTTCAAAATGGATTGTAACATATGTAGGCTCATCGGGAGCTTTTTCGGGAGAAACTCCGAGCTCAAGGAAGCCGTCTTTATTGTACTGCGGTTCATTTGCCGGATTTTCAAGGTCAAGTCCCTCGTGAGAGAGATGCCATACGTTTTTATCTTTTGAGTAATTTGTTTCACGATTGATTTTAAGCGGAATCTGATGAGCCTCGGCGTAGTCTATTTCTTCATCACGCGATTTTATGTCCCACTCACGCCAGGGAGCTATAATCTCCATCTCGGGAGCGAGTGCTTTAAGAGCAAGCTCAAAACGAACCTGATCGTTGCCCTTGCCGGTGCAACCGTGACAAATAGCGTCTGCGCCCTCTTTTTTTGCTATATCGGCAAGACCCTTTGCGATACATGGACGAGCGTGCGATGTGCCGAGAAGATACTCTTCATACTCGGCACCTGCTTTAAGGCAAGGCCAGATATAGTTTTCGATATAATCCTTTTTAAGGTCGAGTACATAGAGCTTTGAAGCGCCGGTCTTGAGAGCCTTCTCCTCAAGTCCGTCGAGCTCAGTTCCCTGACCTACGTCGCCGGAAACCGCTATAACTTCGCAGTTATTGTAATTTTCTTTAAGCCACGGAATGATGATTGACGTATCAAGTCCGCCGGAATAAGCGAGTACGACTTTTTTGATGTCTTTCTTGTCCTTTTTCATAAATGTTACCTCCGAGCATCGGCAAAAGCCTTTAATTTTTGATTACGAAGAGATTATACACCAATCACATTTAAAATCAAGTGTTTTTTGCATAAATATTCAAGTTTTGTGTATATTTGTGCGATATAACGACATAAATATACATTATGTACCCTGTTTTATGCAATATTTAACCTGATTTATGAATTATTATGCAAAAACTAAAGCCGAGCGAGAAATTTCGCCCGGCTCAGCCGTTATTTTTGGTTATTTTTTAAAGCTTTTTTCGCTTTGGACTTTTTGACTCCGCGCGTTATAAGCCCGGCCGTCAGGGCAATTATCACAGCGCCTGCCGAAAAAGCCGCTATCTTAATGTTATGTACATACTGTCCCTCATAATATCTCGCCTTGTTTGAGCTCTTGTAACCGACAAGGTCATTATAATACATCATATAAGTGCTGTAATCGAGAGTGTTTTCGTCTATATCTATAACGCGCGACCCGTGGAGAGGTCCGTTACCGTAAATATAAAAACCGACTCCGCTCGTATGCACCATATCAATGCCATTATACGTGCCGCAAAAGTCATTGTTATGATCGTGCCCGAAGAACGCCGCCTTAATGTCTCCTTGCTGCTTCCAAGCGTCAAATTCGCCGCCGTTCACCTCTGCGGGACACGGCCCCTCGTCAAGATGACCGCTTGCAATATCCGTATTAAGCACATAATACTTACCGTCTTTTTTTACCGCACCGTCCGTGCCCTTGGGAACCTCCTTTAAAAGTTCATATATTTCGGGAACGGGTATATGCTGGAAAAGGAGAGACGGCATAGGTTCTCCGCCGTTTTCAGCTTTCAGGGCATCGCTCGTTTTTTTGTACCAAGCAAGTTGATCCTCGGCAACGTGGGCATATCCGCCGTTTTCTTTATCATATGTGCCGGAATCTATAAACCAAAGATTAAAGACGTTCTTTGTGCCGTCCGAGCTTTTTATAGGAAGATTATAGTTGCCGCAGCCGGTCATAGCTTCTCCCTCGGAAGCGAGGCAGCCCGGCATAGAATTATAGACCTCCATTTGGAACTGTTTGGAGACCTTACCCTCGTCATCATGGTTGCCGTATACTATTGCAAACGGTATGTTCTGTGAGGTAACGGGCTCCATAATCTGCCTGATTGCCTTTTCGACACGCTTTTTGCTTCTGTAAAGCACGGGCGACGGGCCGTGTATATTATCGCCGGTAAATACAACAAGGTCGGGCTTTGCAGCTTCAATCGAAGCATACATAAGATCAAGCGTCTCTTCGCACGGATTTAAATCATCCTGCGGATCCGCAAATACGAGTATACGAAATTTACCGTCTTTAAATTTAAGCGTAGTTTCATCCCCTGTTTCGGCAAAGCTCTGAATTGCAAAGCACGGTGAAACCACCGATAAACAAAGAATTACCGATAAAATAATGTTTAATACCTTTTTCATTTTATCCTCCCAATGCGCGTATCCTCTCGAATACATTTCTCCTGCAAAATAAATAATGCCGACGCAAAAGCTATTGCGACAAAACAGCATATAAAATAATATGCTGTTTTGAACAATAAAATCAGCGAAGGCTTAATGATTTTGTATAATTATTCTAACATCGGGACGGTTTTAATTCAACAGCAATAATCACCAATAAAAACGTGCTTTTTTCGACAATTCGAGCAGCTCATTTTTTTATTGATTTCAAATACTCTTTATCCATGTCCGAGAGTTCCGCATCAAGAAGCAATTCAGGGCGTTTTTTTAATGTAGTCTCAAGCGCCTTTTCGTGTCGCCACTTGTCAATATTCGCGTGATGCCCAGACAAGAGTATATCGGGAACCTTTTCCCCGTGCCATTCGTACGGTCTTGTATATTGCGGATATTCCAAAAGTCCGTTGTAGTGACTTTCAAGCTCCTTTGCTTCGTCATTCGGCAGGACATTTTCGAGCATACGAGAAATACTGTCGGCAAGCACAAGCGCAGGCAGCTCGCCGCCCGTCAGGACATAATCGCCTATTGAAATCTCTTCATCGACTATCTCATCGAGAATTCTCTGGTCCACGCCCTCATAATGACCGCAAAGCAGCACAATCCGGTCTGTAAGGGCAAGCTCCTTTACTCTCTGCTGCGTCAAAGTTTTGCCCTGCGGCGACATATATATAAGGTGCGGTTTTTCTTCGCCGTCACCGTAAAGGCTCTTATAGCAGTCATATATGGGCTGCGGACCCATCAGCATACCCATTCCGCCGCCGTACGGCGCATCATCAACACGGTTATGCTTATCAAGTGTAAAGTCTCTTATATTTACACAGTTTATCTCGACGTAGCCGTTTTTTCGCGCTCTGCCTATAATACTTTCGGACAGCACCGACTCGCACATTTCCGGAAAAAGCGTCATTATGTCTATTCTCATTCTCCGTCCTCCCTTATTGCACACTCATCGGAGAAAAGGCCTTTGAGCGGACGAAGATATACTTTTTTGTTTTCGACATCAAGTTTCACTACCACTGAGGGAATTACGGGAACCAACGTCTCTTTTCCGTTTTTATCTTTGACAGTCCAAGCGTCATTTGCAACGCCTTTCATAACATCGGTAACTGTTCCGTACAATACATCGGTATTATCCGCGTCATACACAGCGCATCCTATTACATCCTCAACGAACGCTTTGCCGCTGTCAAGATGAACATCCTTTCGGTCAAAATACAACACTCTGCCGCGGTATTTCTCTGCTTCTTCGATTGTAAGAACGCCGTCGAGCTTTAACAGGGCTGCATTTTTATGAGGGCGCACCGAGACAACGCCAACTGCCCTCTTACCGTCGGCATCAAGATACAATGTTTTGATTTTTTTCAAAAAGTCCGCGCCGTCGCACCATACGTCAAAGCGCATTTCGCCTCTGACGCCGTGCATACCGACTACCTTACCGGCCTCAAGAAATTGTTTTAACATATAAATTCACCGATTGCCGCTTTAAAACGGCACTAAATAAAATGAGTACAAGAGGAAGCCCCCCTGTACTCGTTTACTGTCAGTCGATCTCAACCTGAACTCTTGTGCCGTCCTTTGTGGCTCGAGCCTTAACAACGGTTCTGATAGCCTTGGCTATTCTGCCCTGCTTGCCTATAACTCTGCCCATATCGTTTTCGGCAACGTGAAGGTGATACACCGTAACGCCTCTGTCATCAGTCTCATCTACCGTAACGGAAACCGAGTCCGGCTCATCAACGAGTCCTTTAGCGATCTGTTCGAGAAGCTCTTTCAACTAAAAGACCTCCTATTATTTAATGATTCCGCTCTGCTTTAATACAGATTTAGCGGTCTCTGTGGGCTGAGCGCCGTTTTTGAGCCACTGCTCTGCCTTTTCAGCGTCAATCTTAATTTCAGCCGGAGACTTCATAGGATCAAAAGTACCTATTTCTTCGATAAATCTGCCGTCACGCGGAGCTCTTGAATCTGCAACAACTACACGATAGAAAGGAGCTTTTTTAGCGCCTACACGACGAAGTCTGATTTTTACTGCCATTGTTTTTTCCTCCAAATATATAATTATTAAATTTATAAACTACACTTATAAAGTGCGATTAACAAAAGTTACATTCCGTAATTGCCGAAATTCCCCATTTTACTGAAGCGACGACGTGCGGATTTTGAATTAAACTGTTTAAACAGCTTCTGCATATCGCGATACTGCTTCAAAAGCTTGTTGACATCCTCAACCTGCATACCGCAGCCTGCGGCAATTCTGCGCTTACGTGACGGATTTATAATATCGGGGTTGGAGCGCTCCTTATATGTCATCGAAAAGATGATTGCCTGAACGCGGTCAAACTGGCTCTCGTCTACGTCCATATCCTTTATCTTACTGCCGACGCCGGGGAGCATACCGAGCAAATCCTTCATAGAGCCCATTTTTCTTATCTGCTGAAGCTGAGACAGAAGGTCGTTTAAATCAAACTTGTTTTTTCTGAGTTTCTTTTCAAGCTCGGCGGCCTTCTTTTCGTCAAGAGCCATTTCCGCCTTTTCGATAAGGGAGAGCATATCGCCCATACCGAGAATTCGCGAAGCCATACGGTCGGGGTGAAAATAGTCAAGCTCCGTGAGCTTCTCTCCCATACCGACAAACTTTATAGGCTTACCGGTAACAGCTCTCGCGGAGAGCGCCGCACCGCCTCTTGTATCACCGTCAAGTTTTGTAAGTACCATACCGTCGATGCCGAGCGCATCGTCAAATGCACTTGCCACCGTGACGGCGTCCTGACCGGTCATAGCGTCCACAACAAGAAGAATCTCGTGGGGATGAACCTCGGCCTTAATGTTTTTAAGCTCGTTCATCAGCGTTTCATCTATATGAAGACGACCTGCCGTATCTATGAAAACGTAGTCATATCCCTTATCCTTGGCAAGGGAAACTGCATCTTTCGCTATTTTAACCGGGTCGCCCTGACCCTCTTCGAACACGGTGACTCCAGCCTGCTCGCCGACTACCTGCAGCTGCTTTATGGCAGCCGGGCGGTACACGTCGCACGCAACAAGCAGCGGTCTGTGACCCTCGGTTTTAAGCTTCAATGCTATTTTAGCACAATGAGTTGTTTTACCGGAGCCCTGAAGACCGCACATCATAATAATTGTGGGTCCGTGTGAAGCGTATGCGAGCTTTGAGCCGGTTCCGCCCATAAGCTCGGTCAATTCCTCATTGACTATTTTTATAACCATTTGAGCCGGTGTAAGACTCTCTAAAACGTGTGAGCCTATTGCGCGCTCGGTAACTTTATTTGTAAAATCCTTTGCGACCTTATAGTTAACGTCCGCTTCAAGAAGAGCGAGGCGAACCTCACGCATAGCTTCTTTAACGTCGCTCTCGGTAAGGTTGCCTTTGCTGCGAAGCCTTTTAAAAGCGGCTTCAAGTCTGTCCGATAATCCTTCAAATGCCATAAACTTACCTCTGTAATTACTCTATGATAGACAAAGCAAGAGATTTTATCTTTACCGTAGTGTCGTTTATCTCTCGAGAAAGCCCGTGATTTAAATTATAATCGCTGATTTCCTCGGCACAGTTTATAATATCGCCAAGAGTGGTTTTTATGCCATTCCATTTTTTTACGAATCCGAGTCTCGACTCCATCTCGTAGAGCTGCCCCTCGGCACGTTTTATCGCATCGCGCACACCCTGACGGGTTATTCCCTCATTCTCGGCAATTTCGGCAAGAGAAAGGTCGTCGTTATAATAAAGATTGATAAAATCACGCTGTTTCGCAGTAAGCATATCACCGTAGAAATCAAGCAAAATCGTTATTTCAACATTATTTGCCAAAACTACCACTCCTTAAAGAAAAAGTCCCTGTAAAGCCAGCGACTTTACAAGGACATATTATACTAAATTATATTGTAATTGTCAAGAAAAAGTTTAGTTCTTCTTGGTTGTTCCGCCGCCCCAGTCAATAACGGCGTTCTTTGAGGGGTCCCAGTTGGAGTCGGCGGTTGTGGGCGTTGTGGCGGGTTCGGTGGGCTTGGTTACAGGCTCCGTGGGCTTCGTTGTATTTTCTGTTGTCGGCTTCGTAGTATTTTCCGTTGTCGGCTTCGTTGTTTTTTCGGTTGTCGGCTCGGATACGGACGAAGTCTCTTTTGCCGTAGTCTCGGCATCGGAAACCTTGAGCCCTGCCGATATACGCAAAATATATACGGCGTCGTACGAATCAATTTTACCGTCACCGTTTAAATCGGCTCTTTTGATTTCGTCATTTGAGAGGCTCAAAAGTCCGGCATCACATTTCATAACAAGCATGGCATCTGCCGAATCAACTTTACCGTCGCCGTTTACGTCTCCGCGGTTTTTACCGTCGCCGACAGCAAAAACCATTACCGCCGCAACCGACAGCACAATTACGGCCGCTGACAAAATACTGAATAGTTTTTTCATTTTAGTTCCTTTTATTATCGAGCACTCCAATCAATAACAGCCGCATGGCTCTCATCCGCAGGATCACCTGTTCCTATTTTTACGGTACCGCTTTCGCCTTTAGTGGGAGCATCATTCGGCTTTTGGGGCTCATCCTTGCCGTTCGGCTCGGTCTCGGCAGCCTGCTCGGAGGTCTTGGTTATAAGGTCTTCGTAGAACTCAACCGAACCGTCCTTGCCGGTGGTTACGGGAATAAGCTCTCCGTTTATGTTTGTTACGAATTTTTCGCCCGATTCATCGGTTGTGTATTCAATGGACGTTGTTTCGGAGGGAGCGGCTGTAGTATCGTCCTTTTCCCAGCTTCTCTTTTTTCCGCAGGAAATAAACACCACCGAAATCATAAGTATCAAAAGTGCGACAGCAATAATTTTTTTATTCATATTTTTCTCCTTTGCGGCTTATACTGAAATTATTTTAGCACAATCGTCATTTCAATGCAACACGCCGTAATAATCTTACAAATAATATATGACGAAATCACTTTAATTCGGCTATTGTAACGCCCTCTTCACCCTCGCCGTATACACCCGTTCTGTACGATTTTATGTTCGGATGGTCTTTTAAGTGCTGCTGTATGGCTCTTCTGAGCGTGCCTGTTCCCTTACCGTGAATTATTGTAAGCTCATTAAGACCGGAGCGAAGCACTCCGTCAATGAACATATCAAGGTCGGCTATTGCCTCCTCAACCGATTCACCGCGCAAATCCACGCTTGACTTACCGCTCGGCAAGGACTTTTCCTTTACGGAACGGTAAAGGCTCTGCTTCTTCGGCTTTTTCTTCGGAGCCAAAAGACGAAGCTCCGATGCCTTGACCTTCATCTTCATAACGCCTGCTTTCACCTCGGCGTTACCGTTTTTATCAAGCGATACGACCTCGGCCTCGGTGCCGAGCGTTTTAACAAATACATTATCACCCGTCTTTAACGGTCTCGGCAAAATGTAATCATCGTCATCGCCGTCAAAGTCGTTTTTCTCGTATGTCATATCATCTATGGTGTTGAGATGCTGCTTTAACGCCGCCTTTGCCTTGCGTGCCATCTCTGAAGCGTTTTTCTCATTCGACTGCTCGCGCTTCAGGCGGTCAAGCTCCATCATAAGAGACGCTGCGGCACGCTTTGCGTTTTCAAGTATGCGTTTCGCCTCGTTTTGAGCCATAAGTATTTGCGTTTCGCCCTTTTGCTTTGCAAGTGACAGCTCGTTTTCCGCCTTTTTCTTTATCTCGTCTATCTCGTTTTGCATTTCGGCGGTCTTTTCTTTTTCCTTTTCCATTTCGAGGCGTGTTTTTTGGAGCGTATCAACAACATCCTCAAATCTGGTGTTTTCCTCCGAGATAAGCTTTGCCGCCTCATCTATGACCTCTTTTGACAAGCCGAGCTTTTGAGATATCGCAAATGCGTTGGAACGACCGGGTATACCCGTTATCAGCTTATATGTAGGCTTCAAGGTATCGACAGAAAACTCGCAGGATGCGTTTTCGACTCTGTTCGTGCGAAGCGCATATTCTTTAAGTTCGGAATAATGGGTTGTCGCCGCTATTTTGGCACCCTTACGGCGGAGATCCTCAAGCACCGCAACAGCCAAAGCTGCGCCCTCTACGGGATCGGTTCCCGCTCCGAGCTCATCAATTAAAACGAGAGAGCTTTCATCAACGTTATTGCTTATATTTACGATCGTCGTCATATGTGCCGAAAAAGTGGAGAGCGACTGCTCAATACTCTGCTCTTCGCCGATGTCGGCAAACACGTTTTTAAATACGGCTATACTGCTGTTTTCGTTTGCCGGTATAAAAAGACCGCACTCCGCCATAAGAGTTAAAAGTCCTATTGTTTTTATAGAGACGGTTTTACCGCCGGTATTGGGGCCTGTTATGACAAGAGAATCATATTTATCACCGAGCGACACGTCTATGGGCACGGCTTTTTTCGGGTCAAGTAACGGATGACGAGCTTTTTTAAGCTCGATAACACCGCGCGAATTTATAATCGGCATTGTAGCCTTCATCTTATAGGCAAGCTGAGCCTTTGAGAAAATCAGGTTAAGCTCCGCCGCCGATTCGCAGCTTATTTTTATTGTATCGGCAAAGCTCCCTGCCTCCTCTGACAGTTCCGAAAGAATTCTTTCTATTTCATCGCGTTCACGGCTTTCAAGCACCTTTATACGGTTATTTGCCTCTATTACAGCCGCCGGTTCAATAAATACCGTGGCACCGCTTCCGGATGTATCATGAACCATACCTGAGACCTCGCTTCGGTGCTCGGCCTTTACGGGAACGACAAATCGGCCGTTTCGCTGTGTGATTATAGCGTCCTGCAAGCTTGATTTGTATTTCGGAGAGCGTATCATACCGTCAAGCTTGTCGCGTATTTTGGACTCCTCGAGTCTTTTGTGCCTGCGTATATCTTTAAGCGCAGGTGAAGCATTGTCCGACATTTCGGTATCGGACAAAACAGCATTGTTTATTTTATCCTCAAGATATTTATTTGTGTAGAGCGAATTAAAAAGGTCGTCTATCGCGGTATCCATACCGGCACTTTTTGAGCGCCACTCGGTTATACCGCGTATCACGCGCAAATCGCAGGAAATATCCAAAAGCTCACGCATGGACAGCGTGCCGCCGGACGACGCACGGCTCAGCTGATTGTTAACATTTATAAGGCCTCCGAACGAGGGCGCGCCGAATTTTGCTATGAGTATATGAGCAGCCTCCGTTTCGGAAAGGCGTTTTTGCACCTCAAAAAAATCGCCGCTCGGCTGCAGCGACAACGCCGCAAGCCTTGCCTCCTCGCAGGAGGTCATTTCCGAAAGAGTTAAAAGTATTTTCGGAAGCTCAAGTGAAATGTGGTATTTATTCATAATTAGTCCTTTACAGAATAATAAAAATCAAGTGTTTTAAACGGTCTGTCCGTCTTTGAGGCAAGGTATTTCTCGGTGATATAGCTGAGGTCCTCGCTTGCTTCCGGCGACAGCTTAAAATTGTATAATATATCTATTTTGGCAAAAACTATATGGCGCATTGCGCTGACAACGCCTATCTCAAGAGGGAAAAGAGCGTTTTCATCGGCACAGTTATCGCAGTAAAGCAAGCCTCTTTCCATATCAAAATACATTATCGGCGTCTCAAATGCTCCGCACCTTTCGCAGGCGATAAGGTTCGGCATATAGCCGGCAAGAGAAACAAGTCTTAATTCGGTTATTGCCTTTAACAAAAGCGGAGGTCTTTTTCCGTTTGCCAAAAAATACAGCGAATTGAGCACCACGCGCAAAAAGTCCGTCGCATCGTCCTCCTTAGGCGACAGCTCAAAGGCTATATCGCAAAAATACTGTGCAAGCGACAGCTTTTCTATATCGTTTCGCAAGCCGAAAAAGCTCTCTATGCTCTCGGCCTCTTCTATTATGTAGCTATCCTTAGTTTTGTAAAGCGACAGTTTGGAATAGCACAAAAGCCCCGTTGCCGACTGCTTTTTGCTGCTTAACTTTTTGGCGCCCCTGACAAATGCGCGTAACACTCCGAGGCTGTCGGTCAGCACCGTTACAAGCTTATCGTTTTCGCCTATATTCTGTTCTTTTAAGATAAGCCCCTTTACATTCACACCCATCGCTTTTGCCCTTTTCGGCTGAACAACCGACGCTGTTTTGCTCTCGGCGGTATATAAGATAGTCCTCGATTTTACCGCTTTTCGCAAACAAATTCCAATAAATCTCGTTATAGATAAAAAACACCGCCCTCGGAAAACTTATATATTTAAATTCTCCGTGTGCGGCGGTATTATGTCTGTCAATCAAGACCAAAATTGTGTATAAGTCCCTCTCTGTTACGCCAGTCCTCTTTAACCTTGACCCAGCATCTGAGATTGACCTTTATGCCGAAGAATTTTTCCATATCTTCACGGGCAAAGGTCGATATTTTTTTCAACATGCTTCCGCCCTTGCCTATAATTATTCCCTTGTGGGACTCGCGCTCGCAGTAAATAGTGGCTTCTACATCCATAATATCGCTCGTATCACGCTCGCGCATAAGCTCGATGGAAACCGCAACACCGTGAGGTATCTCCTTATCAAGCAGGCGAAGCATTTTTTCGCGTATCATCTCAGCTGCAAGCACTCTTTCGGGCTGGTCGGTCAACGTGTCATCCGGGAAAAAGTGCGGACTGTTTTCGGCGTGCTTTTTAAGCTCCGAGAGCAAAGCCTCTATACCCTCGCCCGTTTTTGCGCTGACGGGAACAATCGCTTCAAAATCATACTGCTCCGAAAGAGCGGCAATTTTAGAGATAAGCTCTTCCTTACGGCTTATCATATCTATTTTGTTAAGAGCTGTTATAACAGGCATTTTTGCCGAGCGAAATTTATTTATAAGCTCCTTTTCCGCGGCGTTAAGCTCTTTATCCGTCGCATCGACGACAAACAGGCACTCTTCAACGCCGGATATGCTGTCATTTACCGCCTCAACCATATATTCGCCGAGCTTGTCCTTAGGTTTAAAAAATCCCGGAGTGTCGGTAAAAACAAGTTGCACATTATCTTCGGTAGTCAAAACGCCCATAATTTTTGTACGGGTGGTCTGAGGTTTACCGGATACTATGGCTATTTTACTGCCTATAAGTCGGTTGAGTATCGAAGATTTGCCGACGTTTGCCTTGCCGACTATGGCTGCAAAAGCTGATTTTGATTCGTTCATTTTTTCTCCTTATCCGCTCTGTCGGAAGATTTTTTCTTAATTTGCGGAAAACCTTTAAATATAAAAGCAAAAGCGACAACAAGACTTAAAAGGAACAGCATAAAATATAATATGTGCTCCTTAAAATAAACATAAAGTGCCGAAAAGGCCTTTGGCTGCCACATTATCATAATTCCCGTGAGAACGGCAAATATTGCCGATACCAAAACGGCTCCTGCCGCGGTATCCTTTGCCGCCCTGCCGTTATCCGTCCATTCAGTGCTTGCCAAATCGACGGTTCTTTCAACCGCGGTGTTGACAAGCTCAAGAGACACAACAAGTGCGTTTGCAAGAAATATTATCGCAAACTGAGTTCTTGTAATCTCAAAAAAGTCCGCCATCAGCAAAAAAGAATACATATATATCATACAGACAAAATGTATTCTCATATTGCGCTCGTGTTTAAGTGTGTAAAATATTCCGCGGAAAGCATAGCCGAAGCTCCTTATGAGCCCGCGCATCAGATTTTATCCTCACTCTGGTCTATATAATAGCTGCCGTTGCGTTTGAGACCGAGCTGTGTTAACACAGTCTCCTCTTTTTCGCGCATATGTACCGCTTCAAGACCGCCGTTTACATGGTCATAACCAAGAAGATGCAAAAGAGAATGGACGGTCAAAAACGCGATTTCCCTCTGAAGAGAGTGTCCGTATTCCTCTGCTTGAGCTACTGCATGCTCGATTGATATAACTATGTCGCCGAGCATTTTTGCACCGGTGTCATGATTTATATCGTAAACGCCGTTTTCACCGAGCGGAAAAGACAAAACATCTGTTGACGCGTCGATATTACGGTGTTTTTTGTTAAGCTCTCTTATCTCGGCGTCGTCCACGAAGGACACGCTGATTTCGGCGGAGCCTTCAAATTGTTCCATTGCGAGCACCGCATTGCAGCAGCGACGGACGAGCATACGCACACCCGTAGGTATTTTTACCGTTTTCTGTTTGTTTGAGATGATTACCTTAATTTTGTCTGTCATTTTCTTTTCTCCTCATTTTTCTCATATGCTTTGATTATATCCTGTACTAATTTATGCCTTACTACGTCCTTTTCGGTGAACGTATTTATTGAAATATCCGGAACATTTCTGAGTATTCTCATAGCGTCGGTAAGCCCAGACCTTTTCCCGTCCGGTAAATCTATTTGGGTAACATCGCCGGTTACTACCATTTTAGAGTTGAAGCCGAGACGTGTCAAAAACATTTTCATCTGCTCGCGAGTGGTGTTTTGCGCCTCGTCAAGTATTATAAAACTGTCGTCAAGAGTTCTGCCGCGCATATACGCGAGCGGTGCCACCTCAATAGAGCCGCGCTCCTGATAACGGGCGAACGCCTCTGCCCCGAGCATATCGAAAAGCGCGTCATACAGCGGTCTTAAATAAGGGTCAACCTTTTGCTGCAAATCGCCCGGCAAAAATCCGAGCTTTTCGCCTGCCTCAACCGCCGGACGTGTCAAGATAATGCGATTGACCTCCTTTGCGCGAAAGGCAGTGACAGCCATGGCGACGGCAAGATATGTTTTACCCGTGCCGGCAGGACCCGCACCCAAAACTATTGTATTTTTTCGTATTGCCTCGACATACTTTTTCTGACCGAGCGTTTTCGGCTTTACGGGTTTGCCCTTAGATGTTATGCAGACGCAATCGCCCGATAAGGACATAAGCTTGTCCTCTTCGCCGTCCTTAACAAGAGATATGACATATCGCACGTTTTGATCGGAAAGAGCTTCGCCCTTATTTATGAGGGCTAAAAGGCGCTCTATGGCGGTTGTGGCCTTAGCCACATTTTCCGCCTCGCCGCTTATTTTAAGGTCGGAGCCGCGATTTAAAACCGTAACCGAAAATTCACTTTCTATAAGTCTTATATTCTCGTCAAAGCTGCCGAATAAGCTTACGGCATTTTCCATACGGTCAATACTGAGGACCTGCTCAAACACTGAAAAACCACCTTAGATAATTTTCTGTCGATATTTAATATATAGTATCACAATTTTTGTGATTAGTCACTAATTTTTTTCAACAAAAATCTCGCTCTCAACGCCTATTTGTTTTTCACATTTGTATGCTCCGCTGAGTCTTGAACCGTTTTTTTGTATATCAGAGGAAATAATCTTACAATTTTTCAATTCGCTCCTGCAAAGGTCCGTGTATTTTTTTGCCGACAAAAGCTCCCGACAGCTTTCATCCTCCAACAAAAAATCTCTGTTGTATTCGGTAGCGCACACCCTTATTATACCCATGGGCAGGACGGTTTTATCTGTTGACGCGAGAAAGCTCACCGCATATTTTTCTCCGTAATCTGGAACACCTCCGAGCGGAATTTTAACATTGAAAAAATACAGCGCATACCTTATTTTTTCACGCGAAGGCGCGCAAAATTCCGAATTTTCAAAATCGGAAGAAATGTTTTTTTCGACTTCCGCATACACGTTGCCTGCCGCATGTACAAGAGATTCGGTCTTGTCTTGATTTGTCTTTACCCCGGATATGAGAAGATTGCCCTTCAGCACGGCAGAGCCCGCCTTTATTTCCTCTTGACCCGAATACAACTGCACCTTGGTCACCACGCCGTCCTCCGACGCAACTATATTACATGGGGTTTCGTTGTCCTCTATCTTCGGTGCCGGCACGCTTTCACGCACCTCCACGGACGCATTAGAGCCGTTCAGATTGACAACCGCAAATGACAAATCGCCGTCAAATATTTTTAAAGCCTCGTCTGAAATCTCTTTTGCGTTTATATCTCGGCGCTTTGCTCCGGGTTTTACTCCCAACGAAGAAAATACACTGAGAATTTGCTCGTCTGATATGTTTTCGTTTCCGCTGACGGATACAGTCCATATCATAGTCGATAAATACGAAACGGTGATTATCGCCGCGGCAACGCCTATTACAAGTCCCACTCTCTTTCGCTGCTTAAATGTAAAAAAAGGCAAACCCGTTTTTTTGATTATTCTTGTTTTTACCCCGGAACGCCTTACCGCCTCCCTAATATTTTTATAGTCTCGAAGCATAGTTTTTGCATACAGCTTGTCTTTTACTCGTTTTACATCCCACAATCTTACGTGATAAACGGAGCACAGATTTATAAAGCGTTCGGGAAAACCACCCTCCGCGCAAAATTCAACATATCCGAAAATAAATCTCAAAAAACGTATTATCGACATAAAATCACCTCAGCCCGTAAATTCAATCGAAATTATACTGCCCTTTATCACCGTCTGTTCGTCGGAATAAGAACACAGCGTAAGGTCGCTGCCGCAAAAGGTAACGGTCAGAGAGCCTGCATTAAGCGAAATCCTGTCATCGTCATATTCCGTTATTCCGAAGCAGCCGTCAACGACCGCCTCCTTATTGCCCTCCATCTCAATATGCGGCACGGACGGGCTCAAAATTTTAGGCATATCAAGCGCGCCGACAATTTTTTGCTCGGACGCTTTTTTTCGCTGCTTTCTTCTTGCGGTCAAAACCGATCCCTCCGAAAAGTCATTTTAAGCTCATATATAAATATGCCGCCTCATATATTTAAATTACGGAAAAGGGTGAAAAGAATGGATAAAAAGCAATGCCGAAAATATATAGTTCCGGTTATATTGACTGCTTTGGTGTGCCTGTTTTTGTTTACAAGGCCGGAGATATGCTCCGAGGGCGTCAGAAGCGGAATACTTTTGGCGGCGGAAACGGTCGTGCCGTCCCTGTTTCCGTTTATGACGGTGGCCTCCTTTCTTCTGCGCTCGGGTCTCGGAGAAGCCGCGGGAAAACCGTTTGATAAGGTGTGCGAAAAGCTGTTCAGGCTTCCGGGCGTTTTGGCTCCGGTTATTATTATGTCGCAGATAGGCGGATTTCCCATAGGCGCAAAAATGACATATGAATTGCTCAAGAAAAATGCGATAACCGAAAACGAGGCGCAAAGAGCTTGTCTTTTTTGCATAAACGCGGGCCCCGCCTTTGTGATAGGGACGGTTGGCTCGGAGATGCTCGGAAGCGTCAAAGCCGGCGTGCTGTTATACATATCCACTGTTTCGGCATCATTTTTTACCGGTATCTTTTCAATGGCTCTGTATGATAAAGCGGCGGAGGAAAAGGGTAAAAGCGAAATTCCGTTTACACTTTGCGACCCCGTCGGAGCTTTTGTACGTTCCGTGGGCGACGCCACAAACGACGTAATAAAAATATGCGCCTGGGTAGTTATTTTTAAAACCGTATGCGACGGTTTATCTACCTTACCTATACCGCCCGGAGCTGCTCTTTTCTTTGAATTCATCCTCGAGGTCACAAACGGCTGCCGCGCCGCCGCCGGAAAAGCTCCGATACCCGCCTTAGCCGCAATAATATCCTTCGGCGGTCTGTCGGTACACTGCCAGATAATGTCGTATCTCAGATACACAAAGCTCAAAATGCGGTATTTTTACACGGCAAGAGCGGTATGCGCGTCTTTTTCGGCAATAATATGTATGGAGCTTTTAAAGGTCTTCCCATGCGAGGTATCGGTATTTGCAACCGACAGCTCCGTAACTCCGGCAGCCTATTCGGTTTCCGTACCGGCTCTTGCGGCACTGCTTATAATGAGCGTACTGCTCATCTTAGAGGTTGATTCGGATAAAAAAATGTGTTAGCATAGTAATACACAATGTAATCGGGGTGAAACGGATGAAGGATAAGATGCTTGGCGGAAACATTTCTCCGAAATGTGAATACTGTGAATTTTCAACGCCGACAAATGACGGCGATACGGTGCTCTGCCCCAAAAAGGGCGTTGTGTCAAAAGATTGGTGCTGTAAAAAATACAAGTATGATATTTTTAAACGTGAACCGAAACTACACCCGACAGCGCCCGAATTTTCAAAAAGCGATTTTGAGATTTAACATAACAGCCGTCCGAGAGACAAAGGCAGTTCTCGGGCGGCTGTTTTTTCGATAAAAAAGCGAATATATACTTAAGAGATTGAAAAAGAGAATAAAAGTGATATACTATTATAATCAAAATTTCATTCAAAAGGAGCAACTATGAAAAAGTATTACGCTCTTTATAAAAAGCAATTTATCTTAGGGCCGGCGTTTAAGCTCGCCGAGGCCATACTTGAACTTTTGGTCCCGCTCGTTATGGCTAAAATCATTGACGTGGGAATCAAAAACGGCGATGTGCCATACATTATAAAAATGGGGCTTTTGATGGCAAGCCTCGGTATACTGGGCCTTATGTGTGCCATAGTATGTCAATACAGCGCTGCCGTTGCCCAACAGGGAGTTGGCACGGAAATCAGAAACGATATGTTTAAAAAGATAAATTCCTTTGCACAAAGCGATATTGACGCCTTTTCTTCGTCATCGCTTATAACGAGAATTACGAACGACGTAAACCAGATACAGTCGGGCGTTGCAATGTTTATACGTCTTATGTTTCGCTCACCGTTTTTAATAGCAGGTTCGCTTATTATGGCAATGAAGCTTGATCTTAAAATGTCAATAATCTTCTTTGCCGCAGGTCTTTTGGTCAGTCTTATTATGTACTATGTTCTGACTAAGAGCCTGCCGCTTTACAAGGTGATACAAAAGGTACTTGATAAGGTCTCGCTTGTTGTCAAGGAAAATCTTTCCGGCGTCAGAGTTATACGCGCATTTTCAAAAAGCAATCACGAAAAAGAGCGCTTTGGCGATAAGAATGACGAACTGACTAAGATAAACTTCCGTGTGGGCAGCCTTTCGGCACTTCTGAACCCAATGACATTTGCCGTGATGAACCTCGCAATAGTAATTTTGCTGTATTTCGGTGGAAAAAACGTATATTCGGGCGAGCTGTCGCAGGGAAAAATAATAGCACTCATAAGCTATATGACTCAAATACTTCTTTCAATAATCGTATTTGCAAACGTCATAGTCGTATTTACAAAGGCACTCGCAAGCGTTCAGCGCGTTAAAGAGGTATTGGACGCCGAGCCGAGCATAAAGGATGACGACGCGGCATATCAAAACGGCGATGAAGCCGCTGCGGCGGTCGAATTCACCGATGTCAGCTACGCGTTCCCAAAATCCGACGAAAACGCCCTGTCAAACATCAGCTTTACAGCCGAGAAGGGCGAAACGATAGGAATTATAGGCGGTACGGGCGCAGGCAAAAGCACACTCGTAAATCTGATACCGCGCTTCAGCGACGTTAAAAACGGCAGCGTCAAGGTATTCGGCCACGATGTGCGAGACTGTAAATTCGGGTATTTAAGGCACGTCATACATGTTGTACCGCAAAAGAGCAATCTTTTTTCGGGTACAATAAAGGACAACCTGCTGATGGGTGACCGCTCCGCCGATGACAGAGATATTGATTTTGCGCTCAAGGTTTCGCAAAGCGCGGAATTTGTATCAAAGCTAAAGGACGGCACAAACACCTTAATTGAGGAAAAGAGCAAAAATCTGTCGGGAGGCCAAAAGCAGCGTCTTTGCATAGCAAGGGCAATAATGGGGCACCCTCGGATATTGATTTTCGACGATTCATCAAGCGCGCTTGACTTCGCCACAGACGCAGCTCTGAGAAAAGCTTTGAAAGAAAACTTAAATGACACAACCGTATTTTTGGTATCGCAGCGCGTCAACACGGTAAAGAATGCCGATAAAATACTCGTTCTCGACGACGGTGAGCTTGTGGCAACCGGCACGCACAAGGAGCTATACAAAACAAATGAAGTATACCGCGACATTTGTCTGTCACAGCTTTCAGAAAAGGAGGTTGCCTCCGTATGAAAAACACAAAACGTCTCATAAAATATATAAGTCCGTTTAAATCCAATCTCTTCGGGGCGATTTTTTCCGCATTTGTCGGCATTGCGCTGTCGCTTATGGTACCCATTCTCATCGGTAAAGGCGTAGACTGCATAACGGCTAAGGGCGACGTCGATTTTGCAAGGCTTTTTAAGGTCGGCGCGGTTCTCGCGATATGCATTGTTGTTTCGGCGCTTTTCCAATGGATAATGACGTATAATTCAAATAAGCTCTCATTTAAAACCGTTCAAAAAATGAGAACCGAGGTCTTTGAAAAGCTTACAAAGGTGCCGCTTTCATATATTGACTCTACGGCACACGGCGACATAATAAATACTGTTGTCACCGACATAGATATTGTCTCCACCGGTCTTTTACAGGGCTTTACCCAGATATTCTCCGGCATTGTGACAATACTCGGTACGCTGATATTTATGTTCACGATAAACTGGTATATCACGCTCGCAGTTGTGGTGCTGACTCCCCTTTCGTTTTTTGTCGCTTCGTTTATAGCAAAGCACGCGCACAAAAATTACGTAAAGCAGGCAAAATACCGCGGTGAAATAACCGGATTTGCCGCCGAGATGATAGAGGGAGCCGATATAGTAACAGCATTCAACGGCGAAGAGGACGCTTACCGTCATTTTCACGAAATAAACGAAAAGCTTAAGAAGGTCGGTACAACCGCGCATTTCTATGCGGCACTTACCAATCCCTGCACGAGATTTGTTAACGCTATGATATATGCCGTTGTTGCTGTTCTCGGCTCGATACTCACGGTAAAGGGCGGTATTTCCGTAGGTAAACTCTCTTCTTTTCTCACATACTGCACACAGTACACAAAGCCGTTCAACGAAATATCAAGCGTTGTTGCCGAATTTCAGAATGCACTTGCAAGCGCCGAACGTGTATTCAAGCTTCTTGACTGCAATGATGAACCGTCGGACGAGGGAGCAAAGGAGCTTAAAGCCAAAAACGGCACGGTTGAATTTAACAATGTTTCGTTTTCATACAGCAAAAACAAGCCGTTTATCGAGGGACTTAATATAAGGGCTGACAGCGGCAAAACAATAGCCATAGTAGGCCCCACAGGCTGCGGCAAGACAACGCTCATAAACCTTTTAATGAGATTCTACGATGTCACCGGCGGTGAAATTGACATAGACAACGTAAATATAGCCTCTGTCACGCGCGACTCGCTGCGTTCCGGATTCGGAATGGTTCTTCAGGACACCTGGCTGTTTTCCGGCACAATATTTGACAATATAGCTTACGGAAAGCCGGACGCCACACGCGAGGAGGTAATTGAGGCGGCAAAGGCGGCTCACGCTCACAGCTTTATAAAAAGGCTCGAAAACGGCTATGACACTTTTATCTCGGAGAGCGGAGATAACCTCTCGGAAGGTCAAAAGCAGCTTTTGTGCATAGCACGAGTAATGCTGACAAAGCCGCCTATGCTCATTTTGGACGAGGCCACAAGCTCCATTGATACAAGAACCGAGGTCAGAATACAGAAGGCGTTTGCCCTTTTGATGGAGGGCAGAACAACATTTATCGTTGCACACCGCCTCTCCACCATAAAAAATGCCGATGTAATTCTTGTAATGCGCGACGGGAAAATAATCGAACGCGGACGTCACGATGAGCTTATAGAGCAAAACGGATTTTACAAAAAGCTCTATAACAGCCAGTTTGCCGTATATTAAATCCCGACAGAATAATAAAAAAGCTCCGCGGTTAAGGTCACAAGCCAAAACTGCGGAGCTTATTTTTTTGTTTACTTGCCGAGTTTAATTTTTACAAATTCCTCTATATACTTTGCGGTCTTATCAAATCCCGCCGACGAGCTGTTTATACACAGGTCGTAGTTTTTGAAGCTGTCCCACTCGCGGCAGGTATAGTAGCGGTAATAATCGCTGCGGTGAGCGTCTATCTTTTTGATTTTACGCTCTGCTTCCTTATCGCTGAGCGACGGCTCAAGCACCTTGACGTTCTTAATGCAATCGCTCATGGGTGCCCAAACAAACACCTTCACGACATTCGGCATATCGCGAAGTATATAGTCGGCACATCTGCCTACTATTATGCACGAGCCCTTTACGGCAAGGTCTTTAATTATTTTCGCCTGATAATTAAAGATGTTTTTATGTGAAACAAAAGCACTGCTCTCCGGCGGAATCAAATCGCCAGTATATCTGTCGCTTGCCGGAGAAAAAATACTTTTTTTCACTGACTCATCGTTTTGGCCGAACAGCTTTACGTTTATTCCGCTCTCCTCCGACGCCATATAGACAAGGTCGCGGTCATAAAAGGGAATCGAAAGGTTTTTTGACAGCATTTTGCCTATTGTTCTGCCGCCGCTTCCGTATCCTCTTGCGATGGTAATTACAAATTTTTCGTTCATAAGCTCACCGAACCTCTCAAAACGATATGATATTATTCGCCGAGATAAGCCTTTTTAACCGACTCGTCGTTTATAAGGTCTTTTGCGTCTCCCGAAAGAGTTATGTTACCTGTTTCGAGTACATAAGCCCTATCGGCAATCGAAAGAGCCTTCTTGGCGTTTTGCTCAACCAAAAGAACGGTTGTTCCGCTCTCATTGATCACCTTTATTATATCAAAGATTTCCGAAACAAGCAACGGGGAAAGTCCCATGGACGGTTCATCCATCAAAATAATTCTCGGCTTGGACATAAGTGCTCTGCCCATTGCAAGCATCTGCTGCTCACCGCCCGACAATGTGCCTGCAACCTGATTTTTACGTTCCTCAAGTCGCGGAAAACGCTCGTAAACCATTTTTAGAGTTGAGGCAATTTCGGATTTATCCTTGCGGGTATACGCGCCGAGCTTTAGGTTTTCGAGTACCGAAAGCTGCTGGAAAATACGTCTGCCCTCCGGAACGTGTGCCATACCCATGGAAACTATTTTGTGCGGCGGAGTTTTAGTAAGCTCTTTGCCGTCAAACACAATAGAGCCTTTTTTAGCCTGAATAAGGCCGGTGATCGTGTGAAGAATGGTTGTTTTACCTGCGCCGTTGGCTCCGATAAGAGCAATAATTTCGCCCTCGTTTACATCAAAGGAAACGCCCTTAATAGCCTTTATAACGCCGTAATTAACTTCAAGATCCTTAATTTCAAGTAATGCCATAGCTGCTCCTCCTTATTCGCCGAGATATGCTGTGATAACTTCGGGATTATTGAGCACATCGGACGTTTTGCCCTGACACAGGACATGACCGAAGTTAAGAACCGTAAGCTCCTCGCATATGCCGGAAACAAGCTTCATATCGTGTTCTATAAGAAGTATGGTCATATCGAACTCATCGCGGACAAAGCGTATTGTCTCCATAAGCTCCTCTGTCTCATTGGGATTCATTCCCGCCGCCGGCTCGTCAAGGAGCAAAAGCTTCGGCTCAGTTGCAAGTGCTCTCGCTATTTCAAGCTTGCGCTGCTTTCCGTACGGAAGATTTGAAGAAAGATAAGACGCTTCTTTATCAAGGTCGAAAACCTTTAAAAGCTCCATGGCCTTTTCGTCCATTGCACGCTCTTTTTTGAAATATGACGGAAGCTTGAATATACCTGCTGCCGTATTGTACTTATAATGATTGTGAAGTCCTACCTTAACATTGTCAAGAACCGTCATCTGACCGAAAAGTCGGATGTTTTGGAAGGTTCTTGCAACGCCTGCCTTGCATATATCAATGGTCTTTTTGCCCGTTATAACGATGCCGTCGAGAGTAGCCTGACCCTCGGTAGGCTTATATACGCCTGTAAGAAGGTTGAATATGGTCGTTTTACCTGCGCCGTTCGGTCCTATAAGACCATAGAGCTCGCCTTTTTCTATTTCTACGTTAAAATCATCAACGGCTTTAAGACCGCCGAAGGTTATGCTTAAATTTTTAGCTTCGAGCAATGCCATAATTACCGTGCCTCCTTTTTGGTCTTACCGGTTCCCTTTTTGAAGAACTTTTTTATCGAATGAGTCTCCCAGAAAGCGATTGCCTTGGGGCTTGAGGTCATTATCATCATAACAATAAGCACTACCGCATATATGAGCATTCTGTAATCGCGCAGTCCGCGGAGAACCTCCGGCAAAGCCGTAAGCACACACGCTGCGATTATAGAGCCGCGTATATTGCCTATGCCGCCGAGAACTACAAATACGAGTATCATTATTGACATATTGTAGCCGAAATTCTTTGATGTTGCGGCAAGCACGCTGAGGTTATGCGAATACAAAACGCCGGCTATGCCTGCAAAAAATGCGGAAAGCGAAAAGGCGATAAGCTTATATTTAGTCACGCTTATACCCACCGATTCGGCGGCTATACGATTGTCACGCAGAGACATTACCGCTCTGCCGGCGCGCGAATGAATAAAGTTCAGAATTACAAACAGCGTGATAAGAAGAAGAACTATACCTATTACAAATGTTGAATCGTTGGGTGTTCCGGTTATACCGAGCGGCCCGTTTATAAGAACAGTACCGTCAGCCTCAAGATTTAACGACGACTGACTCGTAAAGGAAGCGTGAATACCGTGACTGTCATATCCGACGTATATTGTTCCGAGTATGTTCTTAATTATCTCGCCGAACGCAAGCGTTACTATTGCAAGATAGTCGCCCTTTAATCTTAAAACGGGTATGCCTATAAGCACGCCGAATATTGCCGCGCAAAGTCCGCCGACAAGTATGGCGAGCGGAAAACGAATCCATGCATTTGTAAGAGTGTTTTGCGTAACTACCGAGAAAATCGAGCTTGCATACGCACCGACGCACATAAATCCCGCGTGGCCGAGCGAAAGCTCACCGAGATAACCGACTACAAGGTTAAGAGAAACGGCAAGTATGGAGTACATACACAGCGGAACCAAAAGGCCCCTCAAAAGGCTCGTTATATTTCCCGTGGACTTGAGTATTTCGACTACGGCAAATACAACTAAAACCATAGCGTAGGTTATGAGGTCGCTTCGGGTACTTTTTTTGATCAGTTTTGACTTTGTTGATGCCATCTTTGTACCCTCCTTAAACCTTTTCAATATACTTCTTGCCGAGAATGCCCGTCGGCTTAACAAGAAGCACTATTATAAGTACGGCAAACACGATAGCGTCAGCCATCTGCGAAGAAATATAAGAGCGGCTGAGGATTTCTATAATGCCTATAAGAACACCGCCGATTACGGCGCCCGGAATAGAACCGATACCGCCGAGAACGGCAGCTACGAATGCCTTAATGCCGGGCATTGCGCCTGTCTGCGACGAAAGTGTGGGATAAGCCGAGCAAAGGAGTACGCCTGCAACGGCCGCCAGCCCCGAGCCTATGGCAAATGTGAGAGAAATAGTCGCATTTACATTTACGCCCATAAGCTGAGCCGCTCCCTTATCCTCGGATACTGCGAGCATTGCGCGGCCCGGCTTTGTCTTATTTACAAAGAGAGTAAGCGAAACCATTATTATGAGCGAAACTATTATGGTAACTATAGTTTCGGCGCTTATTGTTATTTTACCGCCGGCAAGCGTAAGTGCCGGTAGATTTACAATAGAGGTAAAGCTCTTCGCCTGCGAGCCGAAAATCAAAAGTGCCATATTCTGAAGAAAGTAGCTGACACCTATTGCGGTTATAAGAACGGCAAGAGGAGAAGCGCCTCTTAACGGCTTATAGGCAAATCTTTCTATTGCCATACCGAGCAAGGTACACGCCGCCATAGATATAACGAGTGCGAGATAAGGATTTACCCCGGCGTATGAGGTCAACGCAAATACTATGTATGCACCGACCATTATTACATCGCCGTGCGCAAAGTTAAGCATTTTGGCGATACCGTAAACCATGGTGTAGCCGAGCGCTATTACGGCATATATACTGCCGAGACTGACGCCGTTTATAAGGTTTGTTATAAAAGTCAATTTACTGCACCCCAAACTAAAAATGTTTCTTGTTTAAAATACAAATAGTATAACATATCCTCTTTGCCATTACAACGAGAAAAATATGCAAAAATGAATAATCGGGCGGCGCGCTTTTCATTATATTTCACCCAATTAAAGCGATAATGTAGGAAACAAAAAGGGCCGGCAACCGTAAGCTGCCGACCCGTATTCAGCCTTTAACCGAAGAAATCAGTCCATCGGCTGATATTCGCCGTTTTCAATCTTAACCGCTTTCGGCTCTTTGTTTACTTCGCCTGTTGCTTTCCAGGTCATACCTGAACCTGTTACACCGTCAACGGTGATTTCGGTCATGGCTCCCTTGAGAGCATTGCAAATATCGGAAACGCTCATATCGCCTGTAACACCTGCTTTTTCCGCAGCTGCCTTTACAACATAAACAGCGTCATAAGCGTCTGCCGCAAACTGATTAAGAGTAGACGGGTCATACTTTGCATTGTAAGCGGCAACGAACTTCTTGGTTGTCTCGTCGGTAGCATTAGCTGCAAACGGGGTAAGAAGCATTACGTTTTCTGCAAGAGACTTATCAAAGTTCTCGATGTTAAGAAGTCCGTCAAGACCGTCGCAGCCGAAGAACTTAGCGGTAATACCGGCGTTCTTAGCCTGAGAAAGGATAAGAGAAGCTTCCTGATAATAAATCGGGAGGAATATAAGCTCTGCGCCGGAAGCCTTAACCTTTGAAAGCTGAGAAGAGAAGTCCTGCTTGCTGTCGCCTGTGAAGGCCTCGGAAGCTACAATGTCAAGACCTTTTGCAGCCGCTTCAGCCTTGAAGTTGTCATAAATGCCCGAAGAATAAGCGTCGGAGCTGTTATAGATAACAGCTACCTTTGTAGCAAGACCCTTGCTTGCGATGTAGTCTGCAGAAGCAGTACCCTGGTTGGGGTCTGTAAAGCAAACCTGGAAGCAGTTGTCATTTGCTATTACCTTAGCTGCCGAAGCAGAAGGTGTTATCTGGAACATATTATCAGCCTTAGTCTGGCTGACAACAGAAAGGCAAGCACCTGTGGTAACGGTGCCTATGAATACCTTCATACCGTTATCCTTAAGAGTATTGTATGCGTTTACTGCTTTTTCGGCATCGGCTTCATCGTCCTCCATCTGGAACTCAAGCTTCATACCGTTTACGCCGCCTGCAGCGTTAATTTCGTCAACAGCAAGCTGTATACCGTTTTTGACGGCAATACCGTAAGCTGCCGCGTCGCCTGTAAGCGGTCCGCTGGAACCTATTTTAAGTGTTTTACCGTCTGAAGAGCTGCTGCCGGTTCCCTTACTGCCGCAAGCCGTAAAGCAAGCTGCAAGGAAAGTCAAAGCAAGAACTGCTGCCAGAACCTTTTTCAATGACATTTTCATAAAATGACCTCCTGTAGCTAATTTTGCAAGATTTAAAAGCGAATCCTGCAATAAATCATTTATGATGAAAATTATCTTACACGCAAAAATATGATTTGTCAATAAATTGCCGAAATTTAGTCGCGAAAAAATGACGAAGTTGCACAAACACAGTGCTCTGTTTTTGTGCACTTTTGAAAAGCCGTTGATTTTGTCGTTTAATGTGCTAAAATCCATACGGCATTCCGCAGTTTAAAGACTACGAAAAAAGCAAGAAGCCGCGGATAATACCCACGGCTTCCTGCTTTAAGACTTTATATAGAAATGGAAGATTAAGCTACGTGAAAGCTGCCTCTCTCGGCACCCTTTCTGCCGCCGTCAACAAGCTTAAATTCACGGTTTTTACGCATTTGCTCAATACGCTTTTTTCTCTTGTATCTGCGGTAATTGACAACTATAATCATCTTGACCTTTTGCTCAAAGGCGATGAACTTATCCTCCTTATAAAATCCGTATATAAGAAAGATAATAACTGCGAGCTCTATCATAGAAGAAATGGCTGTGAATGCTGACATATACAGGACCTCCGGTTCTTTAGAACATTTGTTTGTGTTTCATTACACCCTTATTATACCAACAATTTATATTTTGTCAATACAAATGTTCGGATTTTTTCGGTATATAAGTCCTAAAATTAGGATATTTGCGTTGCAGGGCTGATACTTTTTTAATTCCAAACGCATAATACCACAACATATTGTGTTAGTCAATACTTTAGGCACAACTTATGCTATTTATACATAAAACGACCAAATAATTGTTTGTTCGGTATTTATTATGGATAATATTTATGGTACAATAATACGGTCAAATATATGTAATTTCAATAAGGAACGGTAAAAAAAAATGTTCGTAGATATAGCTAAAATAAATATTAAAGCAGGCAACGGCGGCAACGGTGCGGTTGCTTTTCACAGGGAGAAATATGTGGCTGCGGGCGGTCCCGACGGCGGCGACGGCGGCAGAGGCGGCAACATAGTATTTCAGGCAGATGACAGTCTTGCCACATTATCCGATTTCAGATACAAAAGAAAATATAAGGCTCCGAGCGGTGAGGACGGCAGAGGCGCAAGGCAAAACGGCAAAAAAGGTCAGGACCTTATAATACGTGTTCCGCGCGGCACGGTAATACGCGAAGTAACAAGCGGAACGATTATGGCGGATATGTCAACCGACGAGCCGTTTATAGCGGCGAAGGGCGGTAAGGGCGGATGGGGCAATTCTCATTTTGCCACCTCGACACGCCAGACTCCGCGCTTTGCGAAAAGCGGCGCTCCGGGTGAGGAGTGGGATATTTCGCTTGAACTGAAGCTCATTGCCGACGTTGGTCTTATCGGCTTTCCGAATGTAGGTAAATCCTCGCTTTTGTCTGTGGTGAGTGAGGCGAAGCCCATTATAGGCGATTATCATTTCACAACTATAATACCCGTTCTCGGCGTTGTCACCATGGGTCCCGAGCAGAGCTTTGTAATGGCGGATATTCCGGGTCTTATAGAGGGTGCTGCGGACGGTGTGGGTCTCGGTCACGAATTTTTAAAGCATATAGAACGCTGCCGTATGCTGGTGCACGTAGTTGACGTCGCCGGCAGCGAGGGAAGAGACCCGAAGGAGGATTTTGAAAAGATAAACGAGGAGCTTGTAAAGTTCAATCCCGAGCTTGCAAAATGTCCGCAGATAGTGGCCGGCAACAAAATAGACCTTGCAACCGACGAGCAGCTTGAGGATTTCAAGAGCTTCATTGAGAAAAAGGGACTTCCCTACTTCCCGATAGTCGCCCCGATAAAATACGGCACAAAGGAGCTTATAAATGCTGTTGCGGAAAAGCTCTCTACCCTGCCGCCCGTAAAAAAATATGAGGCGGAGGAAATACCGCTTTCGGTGCTCGAGAGCAAAAAGAACAACGGCTTTAAAGTTACCGTGAATGACGGCGTATATTCTGTTGAGGCGGACTGGCTTTACAGGATACTTTCAAAGACCGACCTTGACGACTACGCGTCGCTTCAATATTTTCAAACGGTTCTAAAGTCGAGCGGAATAATCGACGAGCTTGTAAAGCAGGGAATTCAAGAGGGTGACACCGTTTCGATTTACGATCTCGAATTCGACTATATACCGTAATTACCGCGGTATCAAAAAGGGGTATATAAATGTTTGCTAAAATCATAAGCGTCGGGCTTTTCGGCATGGAAGCCTATATGACCGGCGTCGAAGCGGATATTTCGGGCGGTATGCCGCGCTTTGACGTTGTAGGACTTCCCGATACGGCAGTCAGCGAGAGCCGCGAAAGAGTCCGCTCCGCCATTAAAAATAACGGATTTGACTTTCCGCCGTCACGCATTACAATAAATCTCGCACCGGCGGACATAAAAAAAGAAGGGCCGATTTACGACCTGCCCATTCTTATAGCAATACTTAAATCCACGGGGCAGCTATCCTGCGATACCGACAGCTCGGCTTTTTTGGGAGAGCTGTCGTTAAACGGCGAGGTGCGCAGAATTAACGGCGTTTTGCCGATGGTTATTAAAGCACAGCGTTGCGGTGTTAAGGAAATATATATTCCCGCTCCGAACGCTGCCGAGGGTGCTGTTGTGCGCGGCATAACCGTATATCCCGTAAGGAACGTCGGGCAGTTGCTGTCACATCTCACGGGCGGAGAAAAAATAACACCCGTTTCCGAATCCGATTTCAAATCTTACAGCCTGCCCGATAATCTGCCGGATTTCTCCGACGTCAAGGGTCAGCACGAAGCTAAAAGAGCCTTAGAAGTTGCCGCCGCAGGCGGACACAATGTTATGATGATAGGGCCTCCGGGCTCCGGCAAGAGTATGCTCGCGAAGCGCATACCGTCAATCTTGCCCGATATGACATTTGAAGAATCGCTTGAAACAACCAACATATACTCGGTAGCGGGAGTTTTGCCCAAGGGAATATCCCTTATAAAAGCGCGTCCTTTCCGCTCGCCGCACCACACCGTCTCCCCTGCCGGACTTTCCGGAGGCGGCACGGTACCGCGCCCGGGTGAAATATCCTTAGCGCATAACGGCGTACTGTTTCTTGACGAGTTGCCCGAATTTTCGAGAACGTCAATGGAAGTTTTACGTCAGCCGATAGAGGACGGTAAAATAACAATAGCGCGCGTTGCCGCAACATTTTCATATCCTTGCAGCGTTATGCTTGTATGCGCCATGAACCCGTGTCCGTGCGGTTACTTCGGACATCCGACAAGAAAATGCACCTGTCCGAAGGGCGCGCCGCAAAAATATCTGTCAAGGGTATCGGGTCCTCTGCTTGACAGGCTTGACATACATATTGAGGTTCCGCCGGTTGATTTTGACGCCCTCTCGCAAAAGGATGGCTCCGAAGAATGCTCTTCCGAAATTAAGGCAAGAGTCAACAAGGCAAGAGAAATTCAGCGACGCCGTTTTAAGGGGACAAGCGTCACCTGCAACGCTAAAATGGATTCTGCACTCACAAGAAAATACTGTATTATGACCACGGCAGCGGCCAACATACTGCGGCTCTCCTTTGATAAATTGGGTCTTTCGGCAAGAGCCTATGACAAGGTGCTGAGAGTGGCAAGAACAATAGCCGACCTTGACGGCAGCGACGTGATAGACACCAAGCATATAGCCGAGGCGGTACAATACAGAAGTCTCGACCGAAAATTCTGGAAGGAATAAATAAACGCAATACAAAACGGCTGTAAGAGCAAATCTTACAGCCGTTAATTTTATTGTTCTTTTTTATATTCCGTCGTAATAGCCTTTGTCGATAAGCTCGCCTATCGAAGCTACAACAGCCGGCTTATCCTCCTTATACGTTACGCCGTACCACTTATCCTCGGCGACGAGAACATTAACCTTTTTGGTTCCGCTCTCGATAAGAGAAGATACGACGGACGGGAGATAATACTCGGATTTCGGCACATTCAGCTTTTCTTTGAGAAAAGAAACAAACCCATCCTCTATGTATTTGAATACGTCGGGACGAAATCCCCAAAGGTTCATGGAAACGACCGTATCCGGCGACAACGCATTCCAAGTCTTGCCGTCATCTTCGGTAAATGAGCAATCGCTGCGAATCTTTGTATATTCGGTGACGCTCTCCAAAGCATTATTATCTGTAACACAAACGCCTCTTGAAACGGTACCGTTTTCGGTAAGCGTATTCTTGAGTCTGAAACCGACCATACAATAATCCTCTAAGGCCAATGACAGCTCGTCGTAAATCTTCTTAAATGCGCTTCTGCCGTAATAATCATCGGCATTTACAACCGCAAACGGCTCTTTTACAACATTCTTACAGCAGAGAATCGCATGAGCGGTTCCCCACGGCTTTTGACGGTCTGCAGGGCAGGTAAAGCCCTCAGGAAGAGCATCTGTCTCCTGAAAAACGTACTCAACCTTAACCTTTTTTTCTATACGCGAGCCGACGATACGTTTAAAATCATCCTCGATTGCGTGTTTTATAACAAAAACAACCTTATTAAAGCCTGCCTTTACCGCATCGTAAACCGAAAAATCAAGAATTACCTCCCCGTTTTTTCCTATCGGCTCAAGCTGCTTTAATCCGCCGAAACGACTGCCCATACCGGCAGCCATAACAACCAAAGTTATGTCCTTACCCATTGTTTTTCTCCTTTAGCCCCCATTGGCTCGTTTTATTTATTATTTGCCTCTTTTTCGGTTTGCTCGGCTATTGCCTCGTCCTTTTCAGCCTCTTTCTCGGCTTCCTTCGCCTCTTTTTCGGCTTCCTGTGCCGCCTTTTCGGCTTTATCAGTCTTAATTTCTTCCGCTGCCTTACGAGCCTTTTCGGCTTTTGCCTTTGCCTCTGCCGCTTTGGCTTTTGCTTTTTCGGCTTCTTTACGGGCTTTTTCGGATTCCTTGCGTGCCTTTTCCTCGGCATCGCGTTTTGCTTTTTCCGCCTTGGCAACGGCTTCTATTTTTGCTTTTTCTGCCTCTCGGCGTGCCTTTTCGGCTTTTTCTGCGGCATCTCGCTCGGCCTTTTCTGCATCCTTGCGCGCCTTTTCAGCCTCTTTTTTCACCTTTTCATCGGCTTTTTTAGCTTTTTCCGCCGCTTCACGCTCGGCTTTTTCTGCGTCCTTGCGAGCTTTCTCGGCTTTTTCCGCCGCGTCACGCTCTGCCTTTTCCGCATCCTTACGTGCCTTCTCGGCGTCTCTGCGGGCTTTTTCGGCGGCCTTTTCTGCATCCTTGCGCGCTTTTTCACGTTCCTTGCTTTGCTCGTACTTTGCTTCGCGCTGTTCACGCTCAACCTTTATTTCAGCCATATGCTCCTCGCTGATACCGGTGCTGCGCCAAGTATGGATTATTTCGGGAGCCGCGAATATCTCATCAAGACGTTTGATAAACGGAACAATCTCGCCGAAATCAAGCGCTCTGTGGTCAAAAGCAATACAAAGCGGCATAACCTGACGAATGGCTATTTCCTTTTCGCCCGCTTCATTTACAACGACTACGGGCTTATCCTGAACGGCACCGACCGCTATGGCACAAACCTGCGGCGGAACAATTTCAAGCAAGCAGGTTTCACCGCGTTGCGCACGGTAAACCGAGCCGATATTTGAAACGGTTATCGTACCCTGCTCGATATCGTGCTTTGTAAGCCTGTCATTTTCGGGAATTTTATAATAATTGCTCTTTTCCTTTCCGCTGAGGGTCTTAACCTTGTGCTTACCGGTCTTTGAGCCGATAAGACGATAAAGGGTTTGTTTGATTTTTCCCTGCTTTAAAGCTGTAAGCGTGTTATCAAGAGAGACATCAAACATAACCTCGTCAAGATTTGTGTTTGCGACACGGCGGTTTACATCCGCAATATACGCAACCATCTCATCAAGGTTTTTGTTTTCAAAGTTGTGAAGATTTATTGTCATCATCTCGCCGTTCGGCAAGACCATCGGCATAGAAATATCAATATTTTCAAAGGTATGTATTTCTCCTCTGACAAGCTTGCGGTCAAATTCGATATGAGAATTCATAATCGGATCCGCTTTGAGCCCCTCAACTATTATTTTGAGCATAAGAGTATTTAAAGTGACCTTTTTCTCGGGAGGACAATCTTCATTAAGCCTTTTATACTCTATCATAAATTCGGTGACGTCCGGCTCGTAGTTGTATGTAACGTGAGGAACATTTGCCCACGATTCGGTCGTCATATTGGCTACAATCTTGCGCTGAATACCGAAATGTATGGTGTTGGTTTTTTTCATTTTGTTTTTTGCCATAAGTATTCCTCCATACAAACTTTACTTAAATAGTATAATACAAATCATTTTAGAAATAAACTTTTTTTTGCGAAAAAATCACATTTTACATATTATGTCAAGCAGCTTAACAGTTGTCTATAATCGCACGAGCGGCATTTGTGTATTTCCGACAAAAAAACGCAGATTGAATTTGTATTTATATTGGAGTATAATAATATAAAATTTATAAAGCGAGGAGATTTTGGATAAAATGAACAAACAGACCGAAATAAAAGAAAGCACCGTCCTTCTTATGCCGGACGGGAACCTTGCAAGACCCGGCTATTGTAAGCACAACCTTTTCAGATATAATCCCGAAATGATAAAACGTGAAAATACCATGCGCCTTAAGGAATGGGATTATTACCAGATAAGCGACGGAAATATAATGATACAGCTCAATTTCTTTAATATATCGCTTGCCACCTGTGCCACTTTCGGACTTGTTAACCTCAAGACCGGCAGAAAAATAAGCGGTATGGCAACCGAGCTTTTCACGCCGCACAAAAACCGGCTCAGCAAAAACGGCGACGTTCCGAACTATACCGAATATAAGCGCGGAGGAACAAAGCTTATATTTGACGTTCGCGAAACGGAGAGACGTCTCTATTTTGAAGGCACGGCTTCAGGCAAAAAGGTTAAATTCGACGTTACTTGCTATAAGCTTCCCGAGCACGAAAGCATAACAATAGCGACCCCGTTTAATGAGCAGGGATGCTTCTTCCTTACTCAAAAGCTCAACTGCCTTGCGACAGAAGGCACCGTTGTTGCCGGAAACGAGAAATACACATTTACAAAGGATAAAACCTTTACGGTTCTTGACTGGGGGCGCGGTGTGTGGCCGCACACGAATACATGGTACTGGGGAAACGGCAGCACTTATCTTGACGGCAAGCTCTTCGGCTTTGAGCTTACATGGGGCTTCGGCGACGAGTCAAATGCAACCGAAACAGCTATATTCTATGACGGTAAATGCCATAAAATAGGCGCGGTGCATCTTGAGAAAGACCCCGAAGATGATGCCGGATGGATGAATGAATGGCATTTTATTTCGGAGGACGGCAGACTTGATTTGACTATGAAGCCGTACTACGACCACTATACAAACCTGCTTCCGCTCAACCTGTTCGGTATGAAAACGCATCAGGTTCACGGACTTTGGAGCGGCAAGGTCGTTCTCGACGACGGCACGGAGCTTAATATTAAAGATATGTACGCATTCTGCGAAAAGGTTCACAACAAATTCTGATAAAAACTCCGGCTGCTTACTAAACAAAAAACGCTTATTCCGAAAAATCGGAATAAGCGTTTTATTTTGGGCTTGCTTTACTTTATTCGCCTGCTTTATATTTGCCTGCCATAACGAGGTCAAGCACGGAAGCATCGGAGAGATCAACAACACCGTCTCCGTTAAGGTCCGCCGCAGCAAGCTGATCATCGGTAAGAGTTTCAATGCCGAGCGAATGATATACGATAAGGTTGTAATCCGTACTGTCAACCTTGCCGTCGTCGTTCACATCGCCGAACAAACGTATTTTAACCTGTACGTTAAATTCACTCTTATCACTGACAAGACCCGAGCCGCTGACAGCACGGAATTTGTAATTATATGCTCCGCTGCCGTTTGTGGTGAGAGTGTTGCCCTCAATATTTGTCCACTCGCCTCCGTTAAGCGAATACTGATATTTAACGCCAGACGAAGCCGAAGAGCTGAGAGTAAATGTCACATCCTGCCTTACAAGCGAACCGGAAGCCACATTTTCTTCACCGCAAGCCGCCGTTACCGTAACGTCCGTCGGAACGCTCTTATCAATCATAACGACAACACCGTCCGACACATCGCTCTCAACGCCCGCTTTATTAACAGCCTTAAATGTATAAGTCTTATTGCAGTTTTCGGCAATATTGAGAACGCTGCCGTTCATCTCCTTAAATCCCGTTCCGTCGTCATAGTAATATGTAACGCCGGTATTGCTTGTGGCCGAGAGAACTATTGTAACGTCGCCGCTTGTCCACTCGCCTGTTTTACCGTAAGAAGATACGGTAAGCACGGGTTTATCGCCGTCGATATTTGTAACCGTAAATATCTTTGTTGCAACTCTGCCGTTTTTGCCTACTACGGTAAATACGTATGTACCGTTCTGTGACACGGTGTAAGAGTCTTCATTGGTTATATCCTGACCGTTGCAGGTAACCTCGCGAAGTCCCGACTCGCCTACCTCGGTGCTTATGTTTATCTTATAAGGATTCGGAGTAACATCGGTAACCTCGGGAGTAAGAGTTATTTCGGGAACCTTTGCATCTATCATTACGTGATAGCTGTCAGAGGGATAACTCTCGGTGCCGGCATTGTTAACGGCTTTAAATCTGTAAACGGCGTTGGTTGTATCGGTTATCTCAATGCTTGTGCCGCTGTCGATAAGAGTCCAGCCGTTTCCGTTGTCATAATAATAGTTAATACCGGAAAGAGAAGCTTCCTCGGTAGAGAAATTGAATGTAACGCCTTCACCAGTCCATCTGCCGAAGGTACCCTCGAACGAGACGCGGATAACAGGTACCTGACGGTCTATCTTAACCGTAAACGCAGTGACGTTGCTCTCAAGAGCCGCATAGCTCTCGGCCTTAAATTCGTATTTATGCTCACCTGTTTCGGTTGCGGTAAAGGTATTGCCCGAAAGCTCCTGCCATTCGCCGCCGTCAACACGGTAATAATATTTATAAATTCCCGAATAAGCCTCGGAGGAAAGAGTTATATTTACATCTGTTGCGCTCCAAGCACCCTCTTGATATTCCTTATCACCGCCGTATACAGCGGAAACGGTAACATCGGTGGGAGCAGTACCGTCTATAACCACGCCGTCCGAACGAAGTATCGCGGAAACATTGCCTGCCTTATCGGTAGCTCTTGCCTCTACAAAGCCCTTGAAATCGGGGTCTTTAGCCGGTTTGTTTTCGCTGTCGTAGACGCTCCAGTCGGAGCCGGTCGGCTGACCGTTTTCATCTACAAAGCGATATTCAATTTTGTCTATTCCCGATACGCCCTCATCCGACGCATCAACGGTAATTTCAACAGTCTTGTTAAAGAATCTGCATAAAGTGTCCGCCTTGCTGAAGAAGCTTCCGGAAACCTCTCTTGCGACACCGCCTATGTCCTTATGTAAAACGGTTATGCTGTTTACGGTGGGAGCAATTTTATCGATATTGTTTATAACGATGCTTTCTTCTGCCGTAAGACCGTTCCCCGCAGTTACAACTACGTTGTAGGTTCCGTTCTCAGCAACGGTAAACGAATCATGAGAAGCGGTTATATCCTCACCGTTTAATGTAACGGAGGCTATTCCCGAAGCGCCTACGTTAAGACTTCCTATTGTAACATCATAGCTCTTATTTGTAAGCGCGGTTACGGCGGGAGTAAGAGTGAACAAAGGCTCTACATCATCACGCATAACGGTGTAGCCCTCGGTGTAATCGCTCTCAATGCCCTTGGAATTTACAGCTTTAAAATAATATGTATCGCTGCTGTTCACATTTACGGTAAGCGTGTTGCCTTCCAATGGTGCTTCTACGCCTGCGGAATCGGTTTTAAAGTAATACTTAACTCCGTCAAGCTCGTGAGACGATGAAAGAGTAAAGGTTACGTCCTTGCTTGTCCATCCGCCGTTATAATCGCCTTTATCAACGCTGACAACGGGTTTACCGTATACAATTACGGGGAATGTAGCCGAAGCGCTGCGCCCCGCATGTGTGTATGTAACGGTTATATTCTGCTCTACGTCGTAAAGCTCCGGGTCAAATGACGATGTGTCGACCGTGTAATCGGTGACGTATTCGGACTCGGCGTTGCTGTAATTTGCCTTAACCTTAAGACCCGAAAAATCAAGGGTCTTATCGCCCTCGAGATAATCCTTTTTAGGATTTTCAAGCTCAATTGATGTTACCGCCTTAGAGTGAACGGTTATCGGGAATATTGCGTGATATGTTTTGCCGGCTCTTACTACGTTAACTATAATATACTGCACCGAATCAAGTATCGAAGTATTGACGGAGCTTACCGTATAATCCGTTACCGGAACGGAAAGCTGATCGTCGGTATAGGCGTTTGCCGCCTCTTCGCCGTAATATTCGGCAATATCCGCACGATTATATGTAAGCTTAACCTCCATACCGGTGAGATCGAGCTCTGTGCTACCCTCTACATAATCGGTCTTAGTGGGCGCGGTAAACGCAATACTTATCGGCTCAACCTCAACTACCGTTATATTCTTTTGAGTTTCTACGTATGCGCCGTCAACCTTTGTAACGCCGTTCCTGCCGAATGCATGTAGTGTTGTATCGCCTGCCGAAATACCCGTGACAACACCGTTTGAATTGACCGAAGCATATGCATTCTTCTGATTTACGTCGCCGATATTCCAGTCGGAGGTCCAGGGAGCCGAGCCGTCGTCCTTAGTGAGACCCCAACGCTGCTTATCGACCGAAATTCTCTCGGGAGAGAATTTAGCGGTGTAGGTAACCGGAAAATCCTTGATTACATAATCATTTCCCGTTATGGTAACTCCCGTGAGGTGTCTTATTGAGTTACCGCGTACCGTTACCTCTACGGATTTAGACACGCTTCCGATGGTTGCGGTTATTGTGACCTTTTTGGTGTTCCAAAGGGCCGTTCCGCCGGAATCAAGACCTTTTACAAGACCGTTTGCATCAACAGTGGCTATTGACGGGTCGGAAGAAGTCCATACGGCAGTTCCGAGAAGGGCTTTGTCGTAATCGGACGGTGCTATATTCGCGATTGCAAGCTGCGTGGTCTTGCTCTCATTAACCGCTGTGCTGCCGCTGATGCTGAAGTCTGTTATCGCCTTGCCCGCCGTTACTGTAAGAGAGTCCTCAACGGTTTTATCGTTAAGAGTTGCTCTTACGTGTATTTCGCTAATACCGCTCGATTTCGGGGTGAATACACCGTCGGACGAAAGCGTAGCAAGCTTTGTCTCGGCGGGTGCCTCGGCGGTTGCCCATATTATTTCTTTTGTATCGGGATTTGTAAGTCCCCACTCTCGTTTTATCGACGAATTTGTGTTAAGTCTTGACGGCAACACATTTGCCTTAAAGGTAGTCGGCGTATCATTGGGAACGGCACTGTTACCCTCAATTTCAACAGAGGAGATACTGCCGACAACACCGGCTCTTGACACCTTTATTGTAACATTTTTGGAAACGCCGCCCGCCGTTGCGGTAAGGGTTGTGGATTTACTGTATTCAACGAGTCCGTCGCCGCCGTCAAGGCCGGTGACCGTACCGGAGGCATCAACCACGGCAATCGACTTATCGGCGATATCCCAAGTAAGGTCGCCGGTATAAGCTCCTGCGGGAACAACATTTGTAATTGCAAGCTGCGTTGTGGAGCCTTCACTTACGGATACGGATGAATCTGTTACGGTTTTTGTGCCGCTTATAATATCAAAGGATTCAACCGGGAGATCCTTCTGCTCAACTACATTAAAGGTTATGGTATCGACAAAAGCTACATTGCTCGCGTCGTATGCCCTAACCGTTACCGAGCCTGCTGCAGTAAATGTGACAAGTCCCGTATCGGAAATCGTTGCACGCTTGCCGGAGCTTGTATCAAATACGCTGCCGCCCATCTCCCATTTTACAGAGTGCTTAAGCCTTACCGGTGTTACCGCCGCGTAAAGCTGAACCGTTTTGCCCACGGCAACGGTAAGAGGAACGCTCTTTTTATTGGTTATATGAGTTCCGGTAGGAAAGATGTTCGCAATAACGCTCTTTTGAACCTTTATTTTAATTTTGTCACTTGCAAGCTTTGCTCCGCTTGCGTCATATATGGTTGCCGTTATTTCGACATTCATATTGGCAAGAGCAGACGCAAGGCTGTCCGCAAGAGTATCACCTGCAATGCCTCTGACAATAGAAACTATCAGGTCATCGTTCATACTGTCAAGATTAACGCCCGACTTTTCAAGCTGTTTCATAATCTCGTCAGCCATTTTATCGCCTACGAGAGGAAGCACGCGCACGTTTTCATCAAGCCAAAGCTGAATTATAGCCGTCTTTGACGAATCATATGCCGTAACCTTGCCGTTATCGTCTACGTCGGCAAGAAGCGGTAGGTTACTCTCCCACTTTACCGTAGTACCCTCAGGCAATTCGCCTGTCGTGGTATACTTTAGTTGAAGCGTTTTATACTCGGTCAACTGCTGTATTTCGGTAATGTCATTACCGTTTTCATCCGTAATGTTAAGCGAGACTCCTGCCGCGTAGCTCACAAGAGCAGACGGAACCAAAGTCAACAGCATAAGGACAGACAGCAAAACGCTCAAAATCCTGGTTGATGTTTTTTGCATACAGATCTTCCTTTCTCTGAAAAACCGTTTTTACATACAAATAATAACAAATTCTACATATTTTTTCAATGCACACATTATTACAAATAGTATTATAAGCCGGTCTGTGTTTTAGTGATTATACAATACGAACAAACAAAAAAAGCGCGGAATTACACACTCCGCGCTTTAATAACATATTGATATACCGCCTTACCGCACTGATAAAGCGTTTATTCCTCAAGCTTTTTCTGAGACTGCATTTTGAGATACGCATTTATGAAACCGTCAATATCGCCGTCCATAACCGCATTGATGTTACCCATTTCGTAGCCCGTGCGGTTATCCTTGACAAGTGTGTACGGCATAAATACATACGAACGTATCTGATTGCCCCAGCCTATCTCTTTTTGGTCGCCCTTAATATCCGAAATTTTGTCAAGATGCTCGCGCTCCTTGATTTCAAGAAGCTTGGATTTTAACATTCTCATGGCAACCTCTCGGTTCTGATGCTGACTTCTCTCAACCTGGCATGCTACAACAATTCCCGTCGGGATATGAGTAAGTCTTACGGCAGATGAGGTTTTGTTTACCTTTTGACCGCCTGCACCGCTTGAACGGTAAACATCCATTTTAATGTCCTCCGGAGCTATTTCAACCTCGACCGTATCATCGATTTCGGGCATTACCTCAACCGAAGCAAAAGAGGTATGGCGTCTGCCTGCCGCATCAAACGGGGAAACTCTTACAAGGCGGTGTATGCCCGTCTCACTTTTCATAAAGCCGTAGGCATTTTCGCCCTCTATGAGGATACTTGCCGATTTGAGACCTGCCTCGTCGCCGTCAAGGAAATCAAGCGTAGTGACCTTAAAGCCGTGACGCTCGCCCCATCGGCAATACATTCTGAAAAGCATCTGCGCCCAATCCTGCGCCTCCGTTCCGCCTGCGCCGGCGTGGAAGGTAAGAATTGCATTTTTGGCATCATATTCACCGCTCAAAAGAGTTGTAAGGGTCATGGTGTCAAGATCACTTTCAAACTTTTCTACGCTCTCGGTGCACTCATCGAGCATACCCTCGTCCTCTTCTTCATTTGAAAGTTCAATCATAACAAGCGCATCGTCATAATCCTGCCTGAGCTTTTCATAAGCCGCCACTTTGCTCTTGAGGTTGCTTGTGCGCTGAACGACCTTTTGAGAATTTGCTATATCATCCCAAAAGCCGTCAACAGTCTGCTCTTTTTCAAGCTGCGCTATCTCTTCTTTCATCTTATCAAGACCCAGAGCCTCGGAGAGGTCATCAAGAGTCTTTTCGTGATTTATAAGTCGCAGTCTCAATTCTTCGTATTGAAGCATAAATATAATTCCTTTACTTATAATTTTTATATATTTACAAAGCTTAGTGCCTCGCCGACTATTTAATATCGGCTATGTCATAAGGCGTTTTTTGATACACAAAGTAGTTAAGCCAATTTTGGAAAAGCAGGCTTGCCGCACCGCGCCAGGTGTCTACGGGCGTTTTTTTGATGTCGTTATCGGGGAAGTAATTGTGCGGCATCTTTATGTCAAGACCCTTTTTTAAATCGCGGAAGTACTCGCGAGCCAAGGTGTCGCTGTCATATTCACAATGACCCGAACAGTAAAAATTGCGACACGCCATATCCGACACGAGATGGACTCCGGCTTCCTCGGAATAAGACAAAATCTGAAGATCCTTTACTCTTATTATATCCTCTTTTCTGTTTTCCGTGTGACGTGAATGCGGAACATAAAAGACATCAGAAAATCCGCGCAAAAGCGGATGATACAAATCAAGCGGTTGATGGCGAAATACGCCGAAAACCTTCTCGGGAAGCAGATGCTTCGGAATACCGTAATTATAGTAAAGCGCAGCCTGCGCTCCCCAGCATATATTAAATGTGGAATACACATTTGTTTTTGCCCAATCAAATATTTTGCAGAGCTCGTCCCAATAATCGACCTCTTCAAAATCCATCATTTCAACCGGTGCTCCGGTAACTATCATACCGTCGAATTTTTCGTCCTTGACATCGTCATAGGTTTTGTAGAATTTGAGCATATGCTCCCTTGACACATTTTTTGAAATATGGCTTTTTACCTGCAGCAAATCTATTTCAAGTTGAAGCGGAGAATTACTGAGAAGCCTTAAAAGCTGAGTTTCGGTCTCGATTTTTGTAGGCATTAAATTCAGTATTATAATTTTAAGCGGACGAATATCCTGCTTGACGGCTCTGTCCTCCGTCATAACAAATATATTTTCAAGCTCCAGACTATGATGCGCCGGAAGCTGATTATCTATTTTTATGGGCATACAGCCACCTCTTTCAAGAAGACGAACCTCGGTCTTTTACCCGTTTAAGTTCTGACAAAGTATTATAACATAACACATCACCGTTTGCAATGCCGATACACATAAAAATACCCCGACCGCAGTCGGGGTATTTTAAACTTATTTATTACCGTTTATATCAGCAAACGGGTTTTGTGTTTTCCTCTTCCTCGTCGTCCTTACGTTTTTTACGAAGAATTATGAAGAATATAAGTGACAATCCACAAAGGAAAACAGCAGCTGCGGCGAGCGGATTTTCACGGATAAGTTCACCGGTTTTGGATATTACCGGGTTATTCATTATCGGGTTGCCGCTGTCGCTCGGTTTGGTTACCGGAGCTTCGCTTGTCGGCTCCTCTACGGGTGTGCCGGGAACAATAGTAATAGTACCGTCGTCGTTAACGACAAAGTCGAGCCATAAGGTATTGGTGCCCTTCGGAACAACTGCAATCTGCGAGCCGTCATCAAGTTTAATAACGGTTGTTTCTGTTGCCGTATCACTTACGCTTACCGAGAAAGTAGTCTTGCCGGCTACTTCACCGTTTTCGTCGGTGATTGTTACAACATGGAAACCGTCTTTAATAACGTCAACGCTGTATGCACCGTCTTTTCCTGCATCAGCCTTGATTTCGCCGAGGTCAATGTCGAGCTTAGCGCCCGGGAAAAGGTTTTTACCGCGATACACATTACCTTTCATACCCATACGAACACAAGGATCTTCGTGATCTCCGCCGGGATTTGTAGTGCCCGAGGGATTTGTAGTGCCCGAGGGATTAGTGGTGCCCGAAGGATTGGTAGTACCTGAGGGATTAGTGGTGCCTGAAGGATTTGTTGTGCCTGAGGGATCTGTCGGAGCTGTCGGCTCTGTGGGTCTTGTAGGCTCGGTAGGTTCTGTGGGATTTGTAGTCGGCTCTGTGGGTCCGAAGCATTTTTTAAATGTGAACACAATGTTCATATCGGTGGTAACCGAATCAAATCTTAACATACCGTACTGCAATTTATCGGTATAATCTTTACCGTTTACCGTGACACGCTCAAGGTGGCTGTCAAGCTTTGCAACAGCTCCGAGAGAAAGCGAATCAAAACGGTCAACGGCGAACTTAGCACCGCTTGCAATAAGGTTGCCGTCTTTAAGGACATAACCTCCGTCGTTATACGTTACGGTAATTTCATGGGTATTCGGGACTACAGTTTTAAGCTGTGTTTTACCGATTTCACCTGCCTCGGCGAAAACGCAAAGCTGCATGGTGAATATAAGCAAAACAGACAACAGCACACTGCAAGCCTTTTTCATGAAACCACCTCCTTAAAAATTTTAAAAATCAAAATCTGGCAATAATTATGCAGCAACGTACTCTACGGTATAAGTCATATGGCCGACATACTCAGCTATGGGAGCGTTGAAGTCAGCGATTGTAACGGTTGTTGCAGACTTAACAGCGTTGTTAAGCTCGGAATATTCAGCAACATCTCCGCCTGCTACGGTGAAGGTGAGGAATTTATCGGTAGCAGCGTTTGTCATTTTTCCTGCATCGTTAGCAGCAGCCGAAACCTTGAGCTTAGCGCCGAGCTTAAGCTGAGAATCAACGGTGTAAGAAGCGTCCTGAGCTGTTGTGTCGTTCCAAGCAACTGTGATCTCAGCAGGAATGGTAACGGTGTAGTTTTCGGGATCGTTGTTCTCCTTATCGGTTGTCTTTGTCTTAACCTGAACATCGGCGGTCTTGGGGTCTGATTCCTTTGTTATTGTAGCTGCGAATGATGGAACTGCAATAGCGGCTATCATCATAACAGCAAGAAGAATTGATACTATCTTTTTCATAATTATAACTCCTTGATGTACTTAATGTTTAATGTTGAATAAATTATTTGTCAACAACTGCTGCTGTGAAGGTAACGGTAGCATCGCTGTAATCGGTGATGGTAGCGTTCCAAGCTGCTGCTGCAACGTCAACGTTAATGTTGTAAGTATTGTTAACTACCTCGGCAGCAGTCTTAACGGAAGTGTCGCCGCTGAAGGCGTAAGGAATGGTATAGCCGTTATCGGTAGCGGGCTTCATTTTGCCAGCCTCCGAAGCAACAGAAACGGAAAGACATTTGCCGGTCTTGAGAGTTGACGTAACATTGTAGGTGAAGGCTGTGGTTTCAGCGCCCCATTTAACGCTCATTTCAGCAGGATATGTTACTGTGAAATAACCGTCTGCGGGAACATTTGTTGTATCGGTCTTAACGGTTGCAACACCCTTGCCGTCCGCTGTATCCTTATTGATTTCAGCTGCAAAGGACGGAACTGAAACTGCCGCAAGCATAGCCGCCGCAAGAACTAATGAAAGTAACTTTTTCATAATGTAACTCCTTTTAGGATTAAAAAATTAAGCTATCGCTTCAACAGAAGCTGTAAATGTAAGAGTATCTTCATACTCATCAATGGAAACGGATCCCCAGTTTTCCTTAGTAATATTGACATTTACCGAATATGCGCTGTTGGTAACTGTCTCGTGACCGGTTGTTATGTTGGTATCACCGGTTATAGTGTAAGGAAGAAGTCTGCCGCCGCCTGTATGGAGATTTGCGTTGTCCTGAGCTACAGTAACACGGAGGTTATTGCCGCTCACAAGCGTACTCGATACAGTGTAACCGATTTCGGTACTTTCGGTGCCCCAATAAATGGTGGTTTCGGCGGGATAAGAAACGGTAAAGGTACCGCTTATTCCGCTTCGGTCGGTAACTACCGAGGAGTTACCGACGCCACCGGAAGTAGACTGATCTATTGTCGCAGTTGCAGCAAAAGCGGGAACCGATATAGCCAAGAGCATCGCAGCTGCAATGACTATTGAAAGAATTTTTTTCATAATTGGTTCTCCTTGTATTTTGGAAGGGTTTCCGACTCTTAGATTGTAGCGGGAGCTATCGAAACCGTAAGTGTAAGATTGCCCTCGTACTCATCTACCGGAACCTTTGCCCAATCAGCTGAGGCAATGTTTACTGCAGCGTTAACAGCTTCATCTGCAACAACTGCAGAGGCTGAAGTATAAGCTGTGGTGCCTGCTACGCTGAAAGGAAGAGTAGCGGTATTGCCTGATGCGATAGCCTTGAGGTCGGTTGTGCCGTCTTCCTTTGCTACCGTAACATTAAGACGGTCGTTTGATTTGAGCTGGCACTTTACGTTGTATGTAAAGTCTGTGCTTTCTTTGCCCCAGTAAATAGTGGTTTCTGCCGGGAAGGTTACCGTGTAAGAAGTAGCCTCGGGACCGTCGGGACCGGTTTTTGTAGAAGTAATAACCTTAGCCGTATCGGAGGTATGGTCGCTTGTAAGCGTCTTGTCGGCTGCAAATGACGGAACGGAAACCGCTGCGAGCATTGCCGCCGCAAGAACTATTGAAAGTAATTTTTTCATTGTGGTTATCTCCTTTCAAAATCAAAGGCTTACGGTGAAGGTAAGAGTATCGCTGTACTCGCCGACGATAGCGTTGTTCCAATCGTCTGCGGCAACCTTAACCTTGAGGGTAAGTGCCTTTGCGGGATTGATAACGGGGCCGTCAGCTATAAATTCGAGGTTAGAATCAGCCGAGAAATCGTAAGCCAATGTCTCGTTTGCATCCTCGGTAAGCTTCATAAGTCTTGAGCCCTCAACGCCGATTTTAAGCTTCTGGCCGTATTTAAGGTGAGACTCAACAGAAAATCCGTCAAGAGCTGTTTCCTCTGCGCCCCAGTAAATTGTGGTATCGGCCGGAATTGTAACGGTGTATTTAGCAGCGTTGTCATCGGGAGCGTCGGGGCCTGTTTTTGTGGAGGTCTTAACAATAGCTGTACCGGTATTGTCAGTCTCCTTGGTTATGGGGTTAGCTGCGAAAGCGGGAACCGAAGCTGCTGCAAGCATAACCGCTGCAAGTGCGATTGAAATAAGCTTTTTCATTATAGTAGTCTCCTTTCAATAATTAAACCTCAGCGGTAAAGGTAAGGGTGTCGCTGTAACCATCAACAACAGCTCTGTTCCAGTCCTCGCTGCTTATTGTAACCTTGAGATTTTTTTCAACGGCCGGAGTTTCCTTGTTGCCGTAAACTACGGGGCTGTCTGCCGTGAAAGCGGTGTCACCCGAAAGAGTATAGGGAAGAGTGTAAACCTCGCCTGCTGCGGCATCGGTCTTCATAGAGCCTGTGCCTGCTACGGTAACCTTGAGAGCCTGGCCTCTCTTGAGGTGAGACTCAACAGAGTAAACAAGATCTGTCTCCTCGGTGCCCCAGTAAATTTCTGTATCTGCCGGAATAGAAACTGTGTATCTGACAGCAACATCCTCAGGCGAATCGGGGCCTGTTTTTGTGGATGTCTTAATTATGGTTGTGCCGGTCTGCTCTGTTTCCTTGGTTATGGGATTAGCTGCAAAAGCGGGAACCGAAACAGCTGCGAGCATAGCCGCTGCGAGTGCGATAGAAATAAGCTTTTTCATAATTTATCTCCTTATGTTTATTACGCGTTAGTATATTCTGCCGTAAAGGTAAGAACATCTGTATGCTCACCCGAAGCGGCTTTTTGCCATTCAGCCTCTGCGATGTTCACGGAGAGGTCATAAGACTTCATATAATCGCCCGGTAAAAACGCCATTTGCTCTGCGCCTGTAAGCGTGTAGGCGATAGTCTTTGAGCTGTCCAAAGTGTTGACAAGCTTTGAGCCGTTGAGCGACGAAACAGCCACCTTAACGGTCTTGCCGGGAGACAGCCACATTTTAGTTGCCGTAACCTTACCTATTGCGTAAGAAGTAGCTTCCCACGGTATTTCGGTATCGGCAGGAATTGTAAGCTCATACTCATCCTGTTTGCCCTCGCCGGTAAAAATCTTTACGGAGCCTACGGGGTTCTCTTTGTTCAGCGTAGCCGGAGCCGCGAAAGACGGAACAGTCACGAGCGACAATAAAAGCACTGAGAGCAAAACTGATAATGTTTTCTTCATAGAACCACCTCCTTATGGTCTTGATAAAGCATTTAATTTGTTAATTAACCTTTAGTGTAATCTACGGTATAAGTAAGAGTAGTCGAATACTCGGCTATCGGAGCGTCCGTCCAACCGGAAATTGTCAATGACGGTTTTTGAGCGGGAAGCGCTCCCTCATTTGTACCTGTAAATTCTGTGGAAGTAAAGTTCTGTGAAGTATACGGAAGAGCGTATGTCGATGTTGCTGCATTGGTAAGAGTGTCATTTGCGACAGAAGCGCTGCGTGCTACGGAAACACCAATCTTGCTGCCCGTATCAAGCGAAGACGTAACCTTATAGGAAACATCAACGGCTTCCGTCTCGCCCCAAGGAACATCTATTTCCGCAGGAATTGTAACCTCAAAGAAGTCGTCTGCGGCAAAATGAATATTGATAGTTTTTCTGACAGGCTCGTTTGTTGTCTTGTCAACAGCAACCTCACCGGTAGCATTATCGATAAGCTCTATTGTAATAACATCTTCACTCGTTACGGTAACGCCCGTGACGGTAAACGTAAAGTTTATTGCCTTGGGAGCTGCCGCCGAAGCGGTGTTATTTGCGACATCCGCGGTTTCGGGAGAAGTGTTAAGAGCTTTTGCCGTTACGGTCTTTTCAATCGCACCCGTCATTGCAACGTTGTAATCGTGGGTGGTGCCCGTAGTGTCCTTAAGGCCTCCGTTTTTAGAGGTTACACGAAGTGTGTAGCTTCCGTCCGGATAGTTAACGGCATTTGAAAGAGTAAAGACTGCGGTTCCCGTTGTTGCATCCTTATTGAGAGCGACGCTGTCTTTGTCTACCTCCGAAGCAAAGTTCGGGAAAATACGGAGGGTATCTATAATACCGTGGAGAGCTTCGCCGTCCGAGGAATTAACGGTGTTACCGTCGTTAACCTCTTGAACCTGCCTTATATAGCCCTTAAACGAATTGTACTCTTCAACCGCTTCCGTTATTGCGGTGAGGTCCTGAATACCGCTATTGTCCATTTGACCCTTAACGGTATTGTAAAGAGCCGTGTACTTTTCTTCAAGTCTAACAACGCCGCCCTTAACCGTCTTACCGGTGATGTCGTCGGTGTAAGTTTTGATATTGGCAAGCACCTTGTTAACCGCCTCGGCCGCCTTAGCATAATTCTTATACTGAGGAGCACTTGCAAATTTGTCGGCCTTATCAGTTAAGATATACTTAGCGTAATAATCAAGGTCGTTATACTTTTCGAGGTAGTTTTCAAGCGCCGCGGTCTGACCGGTAGGCATAAGCTTGCAGTCGGTCGTAAGGTCGGTCGCTTTACCGGTCTCGCCGTACATTGAAGCAACAAGAGTGTTAAGGTCTTTAATACCGGTTATAGCGGTACCGGAGTCACTCGTGTAGCCGTCACGGTAATTTTTGAGAAGTCTCAAACGTTTTGCAACCTTATAAAGGTTTTCCATTTTTGTGACGTTCTCCGCACCGAGCGCCGCAACCTCCTTGTCGGTATAGCGCTCATAAGACTGCTCATACCAATCGATTATGTTCTGTACGTCAGCCGCGGTGAGAGAATATGCACCGTAATCTATAAGCGGCTTCTCTGTTCCGCTCGCATCGGTGCCGATAACAAAACCGGGATAAGGTAAGGCATTTCCGTCTGTTACGGAGCCGCCGGTTGCTGCAGCCGGCATAGCCTCAATCAAAGGCTTCAAATCGGCACCCGCAATTTGCGGCGGGTCGGGCAAAGTAATGCCGTCGTCGATGCTCTTGTACTTTTGAAGCACGCTGTATGCTCTTGCAACGGAAGGTATTGTCTTTTGATAATCCGAAAGCTGCGCATAAAGAGCAAGTGCCGTGTTTATCTTTTCGGTACGAGTGTTCTCTTTATAAATATCAACATCCGCTACCGCGTTTTCAAACTGCATTGAAGTAAGAGACTTAACCTGTGCATAATCGTCAAACGAGATGTCGCCGGTTCTGTTTTGTACGCCTGCGCCGTATGCCGAGGTACCCTGTCTGTATGTAAAGCCGACAGAGCCTATTGTAAAGCTCTTACCGTTCATTGCGGTTGCGCTCTTCCCGTTTACGGACGAATCGTCGTAATTTGACAAGGGCGCTATACCTATGGTAACACGGAAAATGTTGTTAAGGGACTCGGCTTTTTCATCTATACGATAGTTAGAGGTTGCCGAAATACCCTGAACGCCTCTCGAGAACTGGAAGAGCGGAACCATAACATAACCCTTGTAGTGAGAAAGGGTCAGGTAATCGCCGTCTCCCGTATCTATGCCGTACTCCGAGGTGTAAGCGTAAATTCTTCTCTTGCTTTCATCCTTGGGAGTACATTTAGCCCATTCACCCGTCTTGGGGTTAATGAGATAGAAGTAAGAAGCCGCGTTGTTGCTGCCGAAGTCGAGAGTGTAGTCCTCAGCGGCACCGTCATAGTATGAGCTGATATTAAACGCCATTGAGAATGTGTCAAGCTGAGAGAAGTCTGCGTAGAATACAAGTGCCAGACGGTCGGTTTCGCCTATGTCGTTTTTGGTATATGACTTAGCAAAATCGCCGAGACTCTCAGACGACATATTGTTGGCTCTCAGCGCGGAGTAATCGCCGCTACTGCTCGGTTCTTCGTCAACAAGTCCCTTTGTAATGCTTATGCAGTTATACCAGCCTTTTCTGTCTTCGGCATACTGGTTATTTATGGTAACCGTTGCGGCGTTTTTGCCCTCAAGGCCGTTTGATGTAATGATTGCCGAAGTACCGTTTTGGCGATAATCTGTAATACCGTTTCTCTGCGGGTCATTACCGAGAGCGCCGGTCGGTATAAGTGTAGGCGTTGCAGTATCTTCACGATGCGCCGAAAGTGAGGCAAAGGGAACCTGATATGTCAAATATCCCTTAGAATAGTAGTAATCCTGCCCTACCTTGCCGGCATATTTTGAGTTTTCAAATTGCCAGCTTCTGGTGCCTTTTTCCAAGGAATCGAAGTCACCGAACGGTATAACCTTGTTGTTTGTAAGCGCCTGGCCTATTACAACAGAGTTGTCGGCAAGTTCTTCTTCTATAAAGCTGACGTACTTTAAGAGCTTCTCCTCTTCCGCTCTGCCGAGCATAGTGAGCTGGCTTAAGTTAAGGCGGATATAAACCTCATAAAGGCTCTTAACAACGGCTTTATCCTCATCGCTTACCGCGAGAGTATTTTCGTCGAAATCGGGAAGCTGCTCAAGCTTAGTTGCAATCATCGGAACAAAGTCGTCGGCACCCGAGTTAGCAGAGCCGTAGGTTTTACCATCTATACAAGCCTGCTTGGCGGTCTTGTACTTTTCCCAAGCCTCGGTCATACCGAGTGTTGCCGCCTTGGTATCGAGCGCAGACTCCTCAAGGAAGGATGCATCGATTATACCGGATTTTCCGGCTTCTTCGGATTTGTTATATTCCTCAATTGATTTTTTATAACCGGCTATCAAGTCCTCGATATACTTAACGGCGCGGTAATCGTAGGAGTTCGGATCTTCAATGTACTTTTGGCAGGCATTGAAAATAGCGCGCGGAATTTCTGTTTCCTGGTCATAATATGTCTTAACGGGCGTGCCTGTGTTTGTTGCTCCGTTAAGGGTATTTTCGCTGTATTTCTGACCGTCTGTACGGTAGAACAATACATTATCAAGGAAAATCTTTTTACCTACGCTGCCGTTGTTGGTTTCAAGGCTCGTAGAAGCCGGATCATATGTGCAACCCGTAAACTTAAAGCCTGCGGACATAATATCCTCGATAGCTTTAAAAGCATTTGTGCGATTAACTACCGGATCTTCACCCGTACCGATTTTGGTCTTATCGATATAAGCTCTTCTGGGCGAATTGGCTGTTGTCTTGCTGCCGTCCGCCGTAGTCATGCACGGAGCGAGCATCGTGCCGCCGTCGTGATAGGAAGAGCCGCTAGTCCATGACAACTTGTTAATTCTGAATACATAACGCCTTACAAGAAGAGCATTGGATATCGAAGTACCTGCAGGGTCAACAACTACCGACTGTGAAAGCTTAATCTTTTCATTATAATACTTTTGAATATTTGCAGATGTTTGCCCCGCATTATTCCACACATACAAATCCGATACCGGCTTATTTACCCCGAAATCCTCATTAGAATCAGTAACAACCGAATCCGTCTCGGAGCACATAAACTGAAGTGGTATACGGACATAGCCCTTGAAGTGGTCAAGGTCAACGGTACCGTTGTTTAGCATAACTTTTTTCCAGCTGCCGTCCGTTTGCTGCAGGAATAAATATGGGTCCTCACCCATATAGCCTGCTTTTGTGGTGCCGACAGTTGAGTAAATTATATCGCCGTATCTGTTAAAAGCATTATTGCTTTCACTGTATTCGTTGTCAAAATCCTGTGCAAAATACTTTTCGTTTGAACGAAGGCGGAATGAAAGCCCCGTTACGCTGACCTCGGAGAAGTCGAGATAGTACCAAATCTCGGAAGCACCCGTCGGGTCCCAAGTCTGACGGCTCCATGCCGTATCAATGGACTGAGGGCTGTCGGTGGTTGCGGCGGACTCGATACGCATTGCGTAGCCGTAGCTGTCGCCCGTGTCTTTAACGCCTACACCATCGGTTCTGCCTTCGAATGAAAGGTGATTACCCTCCTGCATATAGTCAAGGGAGCCTGACGTACTGCGTACATTGTTGACTTCGGCGGTTCTCTCGTCGGTTCCGGTATCCGAAAACGAACCGTGGTCATCTGCGTTACCTTTTTTATCAAAGGTAAGAATTTCACGCATGGCAAGAACGTTGTTTGTAACGGGAGCATAAGCGGACGCATCGTATACGTAAGTCGGAACATCCGAAACGTATGCGTTAACAGCCTCCGAGAACCAGCCGTCGCTGTCGTACGCCGTTATCGTAATATTGTAACGGTGGTCGTCAGACAGACCCGCAGGCACCTTTGTTTTGATTTCGTCTGCCGTAATCTCAGCCGTGTACGGTGCGGTACCGGTGGGACTAACCATCTTGCGCAGCAAAACCGTGCTTGTGTGAACTTCGGTATATGTTCCGAGATCAACAAGCTCTAACATATACCCGTCAATTGTTTTTGTGCCGGTTTTGCGCTCGCTAACCTTAGCCGCGGGGAAGCTGACCGTAATTCCGCCGTCGTCATTAAGTGTTGCAGCCGCTTCCCTTTTATCCGATTCGGTAAAGGTCGGCACCGGGTCAAATTCGCCCTCGCCGGCCGCGAGAACCATGGGAATCGACGTTACCAAAAGCACTACGCAAAGCAGCACAGCAGTTATGCTTTTTCCGATTTTAATCTTTGAATTTTTTTGCATAAACTGCAACTCCTTTCCTCAAAATCTGTATTTTGAATATAGTTTCTTATGAAACCACGATGGTCGTTTTTAAATCCATATTGTTAAGTTTACGCTGCTCTTTATCAAAGCTGTAGGTCTTAACATGGATTGTTGCAGGATAAGTTCCTGCCGCAAGCTCACGGTTCAGCGTGAACTTTGATATTGAATAGCCCGGCGGCAAGAGATTTGAGGTATATATAACCTCGCCTGTATTTGAAAGCTCTATTTCTATAACAAAGAAGCACGGGTTTTCCTCGGGGTTTGAGAATACAAAGCTTTGCTCCTTGGTATTTGCCGCCAAGGGAAGCTCGGGAATACCGTAGACCTTTATCTGCCTGCCCCTTGTTTTTGTTTTATCAGGTACGGAAATCTCGCCCTCGCCCAATATGGCATTTTGGTCGATTACGCCTGCGGGGGGCGTTGTGGTTCCGCCATCGCCGCCTGTCGGTATAACGGCCTTTAAAAGGAATATAAGACCTATTATAAGTGCCGCTATCAAAAGCGCAAACAAAAGCCAAAGTAAGAGCCTGTCTTTAACTATCGCAATGAATTTGTCAGCCTCTGTCTCTATGTAGCCGACTACCGCTGTATGAGGCATTTTCGTTGCGGCATACACCTTTTCGGTTTGCCCGTCGTCAGACTGCAAATCACCGATTTCGCGTTTGCCCTTCCCTATTTGACCGACAACCATATAGCCGCCCGAGGGATAGCGCGAGTCTATTTCTTTCTTTTTGAAATAAGAAACCGAGAAGCCGGTTTTGCCGTTTTTGTAAACGCCCTCGCCATCGGCTCCGGCAAGATGCCGAAATATAAGATCTGCCAAATAAAAAACCTCCGATAAATTGATTAAAAACGCTATATATAATAGTATACGATAAATCCGCACCGCTTCGGGTTTGCTTTAACGCTTGTTTCTCATCATTTTGCGAAAGAGCATCTGTTTACCGATTTTAAGGCGCAAATGGGTACACTATTACACCGTATATTTATACTTAAGTTTACACTAAAAATGCTTTGGTGTAAAGAGTTTTTATCTAATTTAAAAACACATTTTAAATAGTTTTTAAACCAAATATTAACAAATTGTGAACGCAGTTTGACGTTCTTTTGTCATTATGAAATGAAAATATGTAAAATTTTAGATTGCGAGCACACTTCGACAAAAATTGCAACCGCTTTTGGTAATCTTTTACAAATTATACACCGAAAATTCTATGTAATCAATTCTCTTTCATAGAACTCTTCCGTTTAGCCTCTTGATTTTATCACGTGCTGTGCGACAAAAAAACGCCATTGTAACAAAAAGCCGTTTTAATTTCACAAACGCCCGAAAAGCACAAAAAAACGGGCTTGTAAAGCAAATTACAAGCCCTGAAATATTTATATCTATAAGATAATTTCTGATATTACGGAGTTGGAGAGTAAAAATCCGCGCCGCGTCAGAGAAATTCCGCCGCTCTCACAACTGCAAAGCCCGTATTTTTCGTATTGCTTTGCGCTTTCAAGCATTTTTTGCGGTATCTCATGATGAAAACGGGTGTAAAAACGCTCTTGAGTAAGCCCCTCGCGAAGCCTTAAAGCGAGCATACAAAATTCCTCTTCGTCGCCGCCGTCGCCCTCAGTTAAACGCTCGTTGCCGCTTATGAAATACTCAATATCACGCGGATAATATGTGCGTTTTCCGCCTAAAAACGAATGTGCCGAAGCACCTATGCCGAGGTACTCCTCATCGTGCCAATATTTCAGATTGTGGCGGCTCTCAAAGCCGGGAACCGCAAAATTTGATATTTCATACTGCATAATACCGTGTTCTTCGAGGTATTCGCACATAAAAAGGTACATATCGGCCGTATCGTCGTCAGAGGGGAGCGGCAATTTGTCTCTCATACGAAAAAACGGCGTATTCTCCTCTATTTTGAGAATGTAGCAGCTGAGATGCGGCACACCCGAAGAAATGCAGAAATCAAGTGTGCTTTTAAGGCTCTCTTTAGTTTGACCCGGCACGCCGAGCATGACATCAAGCGAAATATTATTTATTCCCGCTTTTTTTGCCCGTGAAACGACACTTTGAACCTCGCTTTTGCCGGCTCGTCTGCCTAAAATCCTGCGTTCGCCGTCATTTGCCGACTGCAAGCCTATGGAAAGCCTATTTACTTTACACTCGCTTACTTTTTCAAAGAATTCGTCACCGAGCGAAAACGGGTTGCACTCTACCGTTATTTCCGCATCATCGGTCAAAAACGTTGATTTTGCGCCGTTTATGATTTGGCAAAGATAATCCGGAGCCAAAGCCGACGGAGTTCCGCCGCCAATGTAAAGTGTATCGGCTTTACAACTAATCTGTTTTGAATTGTTCCGAAGTTCTCGCAAAACAGCCGAAACATATCTGTTTTTTGTATCGTCATCGGCGCGAAACGAGTAAAAATCGCAATACGGGCACTTTGAATTGCAAAACGGAATGTGAATATACAGTCCTATATTATTCATCGTCTAATTTAAGCACAGCCATAAACGCCTCTTGCGGAACTTCTACCGTACCGAACTTGCGCATACGCTTTTTACCCTCTTTTTGCTTTTCAAGCAGCTTCTTTTTACGCGTTATATCGCCGCCGTAGCATTTAGCGAGCACGTCCTTACGCATTGCCTTTACGGTTTCGCGCGCTATTACCTTGCCGCCTACGGCTATCTGAATGGGAATTTCAAACATCTGACGCGGAATATTGTCCTTAAGCTTCTCGGCTATTCTGCGCGCTCTCGGATATGCCTTTTCGGAGTGAATAATAAACGAGAGGGCGTCTATCATATCGCCGTTCAAAAGAACGTCGAGCTTTACAAGACTTGACCTTTGGTAGCCGCAAAGCTCATAGTCAAACGAAGCATAGCCGCGCGTACGCGATTTTAAGACGTCAAAGAAGTCATAGATTATTTCGTTAAGCGGGAGTATATATTTTAAGTCCACCCTGTCGGCGTCAAGATACGTCATTTCTTTATATTCGCCGCGTCTGTCCTGGCAAAGGTCCATTATGGCTCCCACATAATCCTTAGGAGAAAAGATGTGCGCCTCAACCATGGGTTCCTCCGCAAAATCGATTGTTGCGGGGTCGGGGTAGTTGCACGGATTGTCTATTTCGACTACGTTTCCGTCGGTAAGATGTATTTTGTAAACAACCGAAGGTATTGTTGTTACGAGGTCGAGGTCATACTCTCTCTCGAGGCGTTCCTGTATGATTTCAAGGTGCAAAAGCCCCAAAAAGCCGCACCTGAAACCGAAGCCGAGGGCACTCGACGTCTCGGGTTCAAACGAGAGCGAGGCGTCATTCAGCTGTAATTTGGCAAGAGCATCCCTAAGAGCCTCATAATCCGCTCCGTCCGCCGGATAAATTCCGCAGAAAACCATCGGATTTACCTTGCGATATCCTGCAAGCGGCTCCGAAGCCGGATTTTCGGCAAGAGTCACGGTATCGCCTACGCGCGCATCGCCTACGGTTTTAATCGAAGCGGTGATATAACCGACCTCACCCGAGGACAGCTGCTTTGTCGGCTCCAAGCTCTTGGCGCGCATATATCCCGTTTCAACAATTGTAAATTCGGCACCCGTAGCCATAAGACGCATGGTCTGCCCCGGCCTTACCACACCGTCAACTATTCTGACATAGACAATTACACCGCGATAGCTGTCATATACGGAGTCAAATACAAGCGCTCTGAGCGGCTTTGAATCGTTATCATCCGGAGGCGGCACAAGGTTTACGATTTCCTCGAGCACAGCGGGGACATTCTCGCCTGTTTTTGCCGAAATTCGCGGCGAATCCATACACGGTATGCCTATAACGTCCTCCACTTCTTTAGCAACGCGCTCCGGCTCTGCGGCGGGAAGGTCGATTTTATTTATTACCGGTACAATTTCAAGGTCGTGGTCAAGCGCAAGGTAGGTATTTGCAAGAGTTTGAGCCTCTATCCCCTGCGACGCGTCAACTATCAGCACAGCTCCCTCGCATGCCGCAAGGGAACGCGACACCTCATAGTTGAAGTCAACATGACCTGGAGTGTCTATTAAGTTCAGTTCATATTTTTTGCCGTCGGCAGCCTTGTAATCAAGCTTTACGGCACGTGCCTTAATGGTTATACCGCGTTCACGCTCAATATCCATATTGTCAAGAAGCTGCGCCTCCATATCACGTTTCGCCACGGAGTCCGTAAGCTCCAACAAACGGTCGGCAAGCGTACTCTTGCCGTGGTCGATATGGGCAATTATGCAAAAATTTCTGATGTAGTCCTTTTTACCTGACATAAATTTCCTCTTTTATCTTTTTAAATCCCGTATATTATATCAAATTCGGAGTTAAATGTGAATACCGAAAATTATTTCTCACGGTCATAAAAAGACAGCATCGGCTTTATCTTTTTGCCGCCTATAACTCTCTGCTCGTAGTTTTTGGTTATTTTAAACACCGTCCCCGACAAAAGCAACAGACCTATAAGGTTCGGCAAAGCCATAAGACCGTTAAACGTATCGGAAAGATCCCAAACAAGCTGAATGCTCGACACGGCACCTATAAATATCATTGCGAGAAATATTATTTTATACACCGCAGTCAGCTTTTTTCCGCCTATATATTCTGCGGCGCGCGAGCCGTACACCGACCAGCCGAGTATGGTTGAAAAAGCGAACATAACTATACCTATGGATACTATATAAGAGCCCCATTTGCCGAGCACGCTCTCAAAGGCATATATTGTTATATTGACTCCCTCAAGTCCGCTTTGCAGATTTGCCCCGGTAGTCAGTATTACGAGTGCCGTAAGGGTGCATATAACAATGGTGTCAAAAAACACCTGAAATATGCCCCACATACCCTGTGTTACGGGTTCCTTGGCATCAGAGGAGGAATGGACCATTACGGACGAGCCGAGGCCCGCCTCATTAGAAAATACTCCGCGCGCCACACCGAAACGCATGGCTCTTGAAATACCGTATCCCATAACGCCTCCTCCGACGGAGCGCATACTGAACGCCCCCGAAAATATCTCGCCGAAAGCGTCGCCTATATGGCGGAAGTTTACGATTATTATTATAAGCGCGCCTATTATGTAAAACGCCGCCATAAAAGGCACAAATTTTTCCGTCACCGTGACTATTCTTTTCAGTCCGCCGTAAATTATAACGGCTATGAGGGCACAAACGACTATCCCCGTGACAATGCCCGGTATATTAAACGAACCCTTAAGTGCCGTGGATATTCCGTTGACCTGAGCCACCGAGCCTATTCCGAACGACGCGAACAGACAAAAAACAGAAAATATAACCGCAAGCCACTTTTGGCCGAGTCCTTTTTCGATATAATACATAGGGCCGCCCACCCACTCGCCTTTTTCGTTTTTTCTGCGGAAATATATGCCGAGCGCATTTTCGGAAAAGCTCGTCATCATACCGAGCAAAGCAGAAATCCACATCCAAAATACCGCACCCGCTCCGCCGGAGGAAATCGCGGTGGCTACGCCTACAATGTTGCCCGTGCCTACCGTTGCGGCAAGAGCCGTTGCAAGTGCCTGGAACTGCGATATGGCTTTTTCGTCCTTGGTTTTTGTTACCTTGCGGTCTTTAAAAATTGCGGCAACCGTATTTTTAATTGTGTAGCAAAAACGGCGTATTTGAAAAAATCGCGTACCACACGTGAGATAAAGACCGGTAAGCAGCATCAATATGAGCATCGGAGGCCCCCAAACGACGCTGTTTACCTTACTGTTTACATTTTGAATAAGCTCTACAAAATTTTGCATAGTACCTCCGAATGTGTTTTTATTGAATAACAAGAAAACGGGGCAAAAGCAGCTAATAACAGTATTGCTTTACGCCCCGAATTATTAAGAATAAAGCTTTCCGACTATGATATTCACAAGCGAAACCGGCAATACCTTTGAAAGTGCCAAAAACAGATGATATTTAGCGCCTTTTGTAGACAAAAGCTTCGGACGAGCTTTGGTTGCCGCAGCATACACCGCATCGGCTATATCGTCCGGTGACATACCGTTTTGCTCGTCGCGCTCCATACCGGCAACCGCTCTTTTAAGTGTTTCGCCGTAAAATTCGTCACCGGCGGTATTTTTCTCTCTTGCCGCGGTAAAACCCGTTTTAACATCGCCCGGCATTACGGCGCAGACCTTTATATTAAACGGACGCACCTCGTTTGCAAGAGCCAGAGTCAGCGAATTTACAGCCGCCTTTGACGCCGAATAAAACGCCTGAAACGGTATGGCAAGCGGAGCTGCGAGAGAGCTGAGATTAACAATTCTTCCGCCGCCTTGAAGCCTCATATATTTAATTACGTTTTTTGAGCAAATAAAGCAGCCGAAGAAATTGACGTCAAACTGTTTTTTAGCTTCTGCAAGCTCTGTGAATTCAATCGCCCCTGAGATGCCGAAGCCTGCATTATTCACAAGTATATCGATGCTTCCGCTGTCATTATATATTTTTTTGAATGCCTCGGAAACCGAGTGCTCATCCGTGACGTCGCATGAGATATGCCTAACGCCTACCGTTTGAATCTTCGGCTCGCGGCGACTCAGCTCATAAACCCTGTATCCGTTTTCAAGAAACTTACGGCAGCAGGAAAGTCCTATTCCGCTCGAACCGCCCGTAACAACTGCAGTTTTCATCAATCTCAACTCCGTTAAAGCAGGCAAAGGCGCAAAGCCGCCGCGCCCGTAAAATACAAAAGAATTTTATCACAGCGGAAACGTTTTCGCAACTAAATGCGAAAAATATCCGCAAATTCTGTATGTGAAGCCGTATGTAAGATTATTATATTGCCTTGCCGTATAGTCCCGTATATTGCCAAGTCGTCCGTTATTTTATTTTATTAAACAAGTCGATAATAAATACGTCTATATTGCTTGCGGCATATTCGGCGATGCCAAACGGCGAACTTCCTCAGACCGATTGCCGATTTTCACAATTTGCGGCGCTTTTACCGTTTTTTAACAGAATTACAGTTGCACATTTTGCTCATAAGCTTTAAAATTACAGTATATAGTTATATTGTCGCAGGCATTAAAAGCGGCACAAGAATCGGTATAAATCCGAATAAAATCAGCCGTTTCATATTCACGAAAAAAGGATGGAAAAAACAATGAAAAAGAAAAAAGAGAAAGGAAATAACAAGGGTTTATCGAGATACCTTGTGTCGGTATTACTGTTTTTGTTGTTCGAAGCGGTGGCAATCACACTATGGCTAATAAAGGATAATCTGTTTTATTTGCTGAATTTCAGCTACATAGGCGCCTGTCTCGCATTGGGGACGGCACTTTTTACCGCCGAGAAACGCTATGCGCGTCATTTTGTACAGCTGGCAGTCGGAAGCTATATGCTGCTGTATCTCGGCATAATCTCCCGAGAAAATATGCAGATTGAGGGCTTTTGGTACTATCTGTTCCTCGGCGTTTTTGAAGCAGCAACCATTCACTATGCCGTAGCCAAAATCTTCGGACCGCTGCTGTTCGGACGCGGATGGTGCGGCTATGCCTGTTGGACGGCTATGGTTTTGGACTTTCTTCCTTATAAGCAGCCACGGAAGCCGCGAAAAGAAAAACTCGGAATTCTGCGCTATGTGATGTTTGCGTTATCATTGGCTCTTGTGGCGGGTCTGTTTTTGTTCAAGGTCGCAAATCTTGAGAAAATTATGTTTTGGCTGTTTCTCGCCGGAAATGCGCTTTACTATATATCCGGAATTGCGCTTGCCTTTATATTTAAGGATAACCGCGCATTCTGCAAATATCTCTGCCCTATCACAGTATTTCTGAAGCCCATGAGTTATTTTTCGCTACTGCGCGTCCACTGTGACGAGAGTAAATGCGTTCATTGCGGCAAGTGCCTGAAAGTATGCCCAATGAATGTTGAGGTTAACAAGGATTCACGCAAGCGAAAAAACGGAACAGAGTGTATTCTCTGCTACGAGTGTACAAAAAACTGCCCCACAAAGGCACTTCATTAAAGCGAAAAAATAAAGAAAGGTGCAATTCCGAATGAATTGCACCTTGTTTTTTACAAATTCAAAAAGTCTTTTCTGTAATCTACTCCAAAGTATTCGGCGAGCTGTTGCATTTCGCTGTCCTTTATCGTGTTGACTCTCGGCATTCTTCCGTTTGTGATATTACAGGCGATTACCGACGGATATTTGCCTTTTGCAATCAACGGATTTGAGTTTAATCCGCAGGAGCTTATTTCAACCTGCTCAATGCTGCCGTGCTGTCTTTGATTGTGCCGCTCCGCCATTGGTTTTATCCTGCTGTTGTTAAAGCTCTCCCGGCAGAATATTTTTATAGACATAATACTGCACAAGTGCTAAAATTTAAGCAAATTCTAATTGAATTTAAATTCTAATTGAATTTAATTTTTAAAAACACTTTGGAAGAGTTGGCAAATGACAGAACAAAATTCTATGCTTACCGGCAAGCCGATAAAAAGTATAATTAAATTCTCGCTGCCGATTATGGCTTCATCGCTTTTACAGTATAACTATACATTGGTCGACAATATACTTGTCGGGCGATATGTAAGCACGGACGCTCTTGCCGCAGTCGGCGGAGTCGCCTCGATAAACTCGTTTATTGTCGGTGCGGCACTCGGCCTTACAAGCGGATTTACAATACCGGTGGCGCATGCTTACGGCGCAAAGGACCAAGACAGGGTCAACAGATATTCCGGAAGCAGCATTACGGTGTCCTTCTTGCTCGGCCTGTTACTTGTTGTTGTCGCGCACATTATTTCCACTCCTCTTTTGAAGCTTATCGGCACGCCGGACGAAATTCTCGGTCTTTCCTCGGCGTATGTAAACATTCTTTACTTTGCAATACCGTTTCAGATGCTCTCAAACAATTTTACCGCAATTTCAAGAGCCGTCGGTGAGAGCAGAAAACCGCTCATATATTTTACGGCAAGTATTTTTGTAAATTTCGCGCTTGACATGCTGTTCATAAAGGTATTTCGCTGGAGCGTTGAGGGAGCTGCGCTTGCTACGCTTATTTCTCACATTACGGCAGCCGTCCTTACGGGAAATTACATTTTAAGGCGCAATACAAGCGTACACATTTCAAAAAAAGAGCTCAAACTCGACCTCAAAACAGCATTCATACAGTTAAAATTGGGAATACCCGTTTCGCTTCAGTTTACCGTTACCTCTATCGGGTCGATGTGTCTTCAAAGCGCGGTAAATTCATTCGGCACGGCGACTATTGCAGGCTTTACCGCCGCAGGAAGGGTCGAGAATATTGCAAATATACCGCTGAGCGGACTCAGCGTCGGTACACAAACCTTCGTCGGGCAAAACTACGGGGCCGGAAAGTACGATCGAATAATTAAATCGGTTAAAAAAATATTTACGCTCAACATACTTCTTTCCGTCGCTTTAAGCGTTGCTCTTCTGACAGCAGGTATGCCGATAGTCAGGCTGTTTATGACAGAGCCTAATGAAGATGTCTTGTTTGCCGCCCATAAATATCTTATCGCCACGGCGGAGTGCTTCAGCCTTGTCGCGGTGCTGTTCGTTTTAAGGAACACTCTGCAGGGTCTCGGCTTTACATATGCAAATGCGGTTGCGGGTGCCGGCGAGCTGATAGGAAGAATATCAATAGCGCTTATTTTCACTCCGCTTATCGGCTTCAATGCAGTATGCTACGCAGCCCCTGCCGCATGGTTGCTTGCGGACATCCCGCTTGCGATTATATATTTAAAAAAGAAGAAGAAATTTAAGGCGTTAGCAATGCGGAATATGAATACAACAGCGGATATATAGCCCTTGAAATTTCTTTATCCGCAAACGAAATAAAAAGAATTATCATTAAACAGCCGAGTGAATCTCGTTTTATATATCGATTTCATAAAATTATTTATATTGAAGTCATCCGAGAAAGGAAATAATAATGGAAAAAAAGTGGTTATACAAAGTTGAAAACGATAAAATAAGTGTGCTTTTGTCTCTGATAGTAACGGTCATATTCGCTGCTGTTACGGCAGTATTGCATGGGTTTATTATCACCTTGGTATTTACAATAGTAATGGCTGCATTGACTCTTTGTTCTGCTTATCGTTTTATATTTATAAAACTTTTGATAGGAGAAGACTCGTTTTGCCATTGCAAATCCCCTTGGGATAAAAAGGAATACAAGTACACAGATATATCAGAAGTTTGGGAAAGCACAGGTAAATCGGTAAACGGTGCGAGCCAGAACTATTTGAATTACAGAACTCCGAGCGGCGAAGTGGAAAAATTTTATTTTTCGCCGTGTCAATATGATGAAATTTCTTTTCTTATTGAGAAAATTGACAAGGATTATTTTAATAAGGAAGAGGCCGACGGTAATGAAGATAAGCAATAAACAAAAATACGTGATTGACGGTAAATTATACGGAAAAATCCCAATGTTTTTTTCTTCGGCAGTCAGCTTAGTGTTTTTAATCTTAGCTGTTGACCAATTAAGAGGCGGAAGCGGTAAAATTTTTACAGTAGGTCTTATGTTTTCGGTAGGCTTTGTTTTGTCATTGTTCGTTTCAATTCCGCTGATTAACAGATATTTTTTCTTTAAGGTATGCGTGGGCGAGAACGATTTTTCTCTTCGCACAGCTCCGTTTAACGAAAAAACATATAAATATTCCGAGGTCAAAAACGCAAAAACAGAGCAGAAAACGTCAATGAGAAGAGGCGGCGTTGTCTGTATTTATTATTTTTATTTCACGGACAGCGACAACAAAGAGCATAAGTTTCTGTTTGATAAATCCTTGTATGAAAAGGAAACAGACGCATTAAAGAATCGAATAAACGAACAAAATCTCACTCCGTAACGAAGTGAGATTTTTTGTTGCGTATTGAATTTTGAAATGCGTTTCAGAAAAAGAAAAAATAAAAGGCAGAGATTATCTCTGCCCTTGGAGCTACTGGCCGGACTTGAACCGGCGACCTGCTGATTACGAAACAGCTGAAAAAATATGAAATACACCCAAACCAACGAAAAACAGCCATTTCTTTTATACATTGAAATGACTGTTTTTTAATTTAGCGCCGTGTTTTTATCCCGCTTTCCGTTTGTAAGTGGTCAATAAATGGTCGTTGCTCATATTGTCATCACCTTAACGAGAGTATACAAAAGCGGATGAGATAAAATTCTCCCACCCGCATTTACTGTAAATCTTATACATTTTTGCAGTTATCATTATTTAATAATAGCCAAACCGCTTTATGCCACGCATTTTGTGATTGTTACGCTATTCTTAATCGACTGAATATCGGAATAGAGCAAGGTTTCCTTTTCTACAAGAGCTTCGGAAGTTTTTTCAAGAAACTCTTTATTTTTAATAAGAACAGCCCTTGTTTGCAAAATATATCTCTCAAGTTCTGCGTGAACGACCGCTTCTCTGTTGTCAGCTGCTCTTGTTGACAATTCATAACAGTAGTTTTTAAATTCCAAAAAAGAAACTCCGTTTGTTCCTTCTTCCGCTAAACCGTTACGAATCAAATTTATTGCACTTTTGAAGTCCGACCGACATCCGCTTGCACAAGTGTCGGAATAGTACATTTCTGTTGCAACCTTGCCTGCAAGACAAATCATCACTTGATTTTGCAACGATTCGTCATCCTTGCATTTGTGAATGAATCCGCCGACTCGGTTTCTGCCTTTTGAACGAATAGAAGCAAGTCCGACACTTTCCGAATTAAGCACCTCGCTGACAACAATATGCCCTGCCTCGTGAATGGCAGTTTTGCGAATTTCGTCTTTGTCCTTTTGCAATAGCTCATCGGGTGATTTATATTGCAATCTGAGCACCGCATTTATCAAATCTTCCATCTCAATGCTGTCCTTTTTGCAATATCCCGCACGAATCGCCGCCTCGTTCAAAAGCGTTTCAAGGTCGGAGCAAGAGTGATACGTCATCATTTTGCAAAGGTCGTTGAAATCGACATCATCGGAAAGCTTTTTGTTTTTCAGATAATGCTCAATAATTTTGGAAGCGTCATCCTGCGTTGGTGGTTGAACAATTACAACTCTGTCAAATCTGCCTGTACGGACAAGAGAATCGGGAAGTTTATTTATGTCATTCGTTGTTGCTATAACAAAAACATCGTTGCCCTTTACAAAATCAATTCCCGCCTGAACGGCAACATATTCCTGCGCATCGCAATGCATATCATCATCGTTTGCAAACTTATCCATATCATCAAGAAAAATGATAGACGGTGCGTTTTGCTTTGCTTTTTCAAAGGTGGCAGTAATTTCATCAACGAATTTGTCACCGCCCTTATTGCTTCGCAAAGTGTATGGTTTCAATCCGCATTCATCAATAAAGCATTTTGCAAGTAAAGTTTTGCCGAGTCCCGGCTCACCCTCACTTGTTACGGGGGAACTACTGTCAAATGCTTCAACCTCACTCAATGAGATAGTTTCTGTGCCATCTTGATAGTTTAATATCAAATCCAATTTATCATCGTATAGATAAATTGGATTGACAAATGTGTTTATTAACTTTCTGCGATTGACTAATTTGGTAGAATCAATGCCCTTGAACTGTTCTAGATAAAACCTTAATTTGTTCTCATCAACGGTAAAACCTAACGGACACAAACCACCATTATGCTTACACTTTAATGCATTTTCTGTCATACCACGCAAGGTCTTCTCGCCAAGCTCTTTGGAATAATATTCTGCCATACCTTCAAGAACGGATTCTAATAATACACCTTCAGCTCCCTCACTAATTGATTCAGTTGCTGAAATAACCTTAACTCCATTCTTTCGAAGCTGTGCTTTGTAGTGGGCTGAATCATAACGATTACGAGCAAATCTGTCGAGCTTCCAAACAATTATTATTTCAAATGCTTTTTTACTGCTTTCAGCAATCATTCGCTGAAACTCTGGTCGTTTGTCGGTTGTTGCTGATTTTGCCCTATCAATATATTCTCCAACAATTGTCATTCCATTGCGTTGGGCAAATGTTTTGCATTCACGAATTTGACCTTCGATTGATTCTTCTCGTTGGTTATCACTTGAATAACGAGCATATATTACTGCGTTCATATATATCACCTCAAGTGTATATAAACATAATAAAAAGCAATTAGCAAGTGTTTGTTTTGCATTTGATTTTATAGTCCTAAAAACAGTACAAATAGCAAAAAGGACTGCCACAAAAAAATGTACCAGTCCTACAGTAAAATATGTCAACAAACAATATAAAACACTTGCGTAACAATTTATATCTTGTATGTACAAACGAGTTATTTAATAATATCTAACAAATGTTTTGCAATTGCATTTGCCAGTATTGGTGGAACAGCATTTCCAACCTGTTGATATTGTTTATCTTTTGATCCACAAAATCTAAAAGAATCTGGGAAAGTTTGTAATCTCGCCGCTTCTCTAATACTTAAAGCTCTATCTAAAACAGGATGAACCCACATAGATTTTCTAACATTTATCACTGTTCCTGATGGCTCATCATAATTCAATCGTAAATAAACTGTGTTCTGTGTTCTTGATGGATCAGTATATGTGGTTTTAAGTTTCTTGTCTAAAGTGTGAAAATTCTGTCCTTGTTCCAACGCTTTAAATCGTTCCATGGCGATGGGCGTTGTTTTAGTAATTATATGATTATATAAAACTTCGCTGTTTCTTAATTTTTTCGCTAATGGGTTTAAGTCGTCCTTCGTTTCAAGCTCTGTACCTTTATCTTCTTCAACAGAAAAAACAGGATCAACATCTTGAATATCTTCAATTGCATCACGTACAGTTCGAAATTGTGCTTCCTTTATTTTTCCTGCTGGCATTTCAAAATGGTCTGAAACATCTTTTTTTACACCAATAACGATAAATCTTTTTCTTTTTTGTGGTGCTCCAAATTCCGTTGCACAAAGAACATCGCTATTTATTGTATAGTTGTTTTCATCCGAACCAAGAATTGCCTTAACATAATCATACACTGCAAAAGACTTAATCTTTGCAACTATGCCATTATCGCAATTATACTCCTCAACAACTATATTGTTATCAAAAATTTCCTTTGCTTTACTTAACATTCTTTGAATCATTATAGCTTTTTCTAAATGCTTAATCATTTCAGAAAGTTTTATTGAACCACTGTAATAATCCAATATACTGTTAAAAGCGTTGTTGCTTACAACAGAAATATAATCTTTTGAATTTATTTCTATTCCATTAAGTAAAGAAATAAGCTGCTTTTCCCTATCTTTAAGTAACTTTTGTAGTTTCTTATTGTTTTTAGACGTCTTATAAATAACATTGATTGAATAATATATTTTTTCATCCCAAAGGTGCTGAATAATATCATCTAAACTTTTAACTATATCAATTGCTTCATCAAAATAGTAAGTTTTATCCAATAATTCAATTTCCGAAACATCAAAAGGAATATTATATTTTTCTATTTTCTTTTCATCATCTTTGTCCATATAAAATCTATGGACATCAGATTTTAGCATACTAACATTTTCCATAACGAATGCAATAGGTTGCAATTCAATAACAGCACGCATATATTCCTTTACGAGCATATTATTCATGCTTATAGCATGATTCTTTTGCCTATTAGCATTTGAAAAACCTTGGCATGGAGGTCCACCTATAACAACATCAAATTTTCCGAATTTCTCTTGGATTTTGCTGTAATCAGCAGCACAAACATCTCCATAAACCACTGTGCCCTTATGGTTTTGTTTATATGTTTCCTGCATGTTGGGGTTGTTTTCAAAAGCAACCTTTATGTCAAATTTTTTTGTTTGCATAAAGCCAAGACTTAAACCTCCTGCTCCAGCGAACAAGTCAATTGTATTATACTTTGCCATTCTATCACCACGCTATTTATTATAGCACATTTATTTTCCTTTTGCAGCATAACATAAATAAAAAAATAAGTCCAGACTTTTTTACAATCTGGACTCAATTTTTAGTATTTAAAGCCATTTAATTTGACTTCTTCTATATGTTTCAGCAATTGCTTACACTGTACTGGGTTAGGTAAACGATTTGGTATCATCATTGCTTGCTTCAATGCAACTATTATACTTGGAGCTCCCAACTTATTTGTAATTGTAAATCCATATACTGATTTCCAAAATTCGCTTCCATATTCAATAACATCAGCTTGAGCTTCCATATCAGACACAATACCTTGATCTTGTTTTGCCTCTTTCTTGCTACGAATAGTATCTTCTTTGTCGATCAGCATATTTTCTATTGTTGGGGTCAGCTCAATATTGCATTTTTTCTTGACGCCTTCCCAACAAGCATCTCTTTTACACCATTGAGTGACATTAGCTGTTAGCCTATCATCATCAGTAATGCAATCATAAACATACTCTGTAATTAATTCTAACTGGTCATCGATGAAATCCCAATCAGAATCCGGCTTTGGTTGTCTATTCCATATTAGAGATAAATCCAACTCGGAATCCTTGTATTGCTGTTTGATTAGCCTATGAAATAATGCTAAAGAATATGTAACAATATTTGCACGATAGCCCTGCTCGTACCAAGGTTGACGAGGAACTAACCATTCTGTATGTTTAAACAATAGTGTTAATGCAACAATGTCTTTATAGTATTTTTCGTTAAACTCAGCATCATTTTTATCCCATGCGTCATTTATTACATCCGCAAATTTAATAAAGTTAGTCTGTGCACCCTTACTTACCATTTGAGGATTTCCGTCCCAAGTGTTTTTGATTTTTGCCAAATCCGTCTTGGTAATAACTTGCTTTTTAGGGTGTTGAGCTACAAATTTATTCTTTTCAGCTTTTGTCATATGCATTTGAGATTGAACATATTGACCTCTTGCTCTTTCATAGAACCATTTGGTTTCATGTTGTGCACCACCAGTTGCAGGTGCATATAAACGATTAGCAATTTGTTCCATTCTGACATGAAATGGATGTGTTGAGAAGAAATCGGCTTCGCTAACCTTGTTTTGGCTATTAGATGATCTTGAAATGTTTCTAATTAATTCATTAGCTCTTTCAATGTTTGAATCAACTTCTGTTAGCTTCATTTGAACATACACATTGCTTAAATCAGCTTTATCTTTAAAACGAGCATTAGATAGCGAAGCAGTTGTTTGTCCACCATTTACAATTTGAAAGTCCTTTGCATAAGTTATGAACCTGCCCTCTGGAGTAGTTTCAATTACCAAGTCCATAGCTGTTGCAGAAACACCATTATTGAATGCAAAGAATTTTTCAGGCTCTGATAGTATAGTTCCTCTGATCTTTTTATTTACAGCAACTTTAGTTGATAAAAACGATCTAACATTTCCTTCAAGTAATTGACTGCCATAAGTGTCATAAACATCAGCTAACACAGCTCCCGGAATAATACATAAATAACTCTTGTAATCCTCGTTATTTGCAGCACTTGCTTCAAGACATGGTATTCCCATCTCTGTATATCCCTTGAAATCGATTTCTACAGCTTGTCTGCCTAAATCTGAACAACAAACTCTAAATAATCTTTCAATATCCCAAACTTGATATTCTGTTGGTATTCCCTCAATATCATCAGCTACAATATCCTTTATTCTGTCACTAGTGAACCCATCTGTGATATAAAACAATCTAAATTTTCTTATATTTTGCTTGTGAAATTCCAGTTGTTCTATTAGATCAGCCGCAGGTGTGCTTTCTTCAATATTTCGCTTAAACATTGGATATCCATAAACTTCACTAATAAATCCAGATAATTTGCCTAATTCTGTTTTAACAAAGGATTGTATGATTCTTTCTCTGTTTTCATTACCAGTATAATCGGCAATAAACAAATTCATAGTATAGTCAATTTCATCAAGACAATATCCATCGACTCTAAGATTTTTATTATGTCGTCCTGTTCCCATAAAAAAAGATGGTGTAAAATCAGGAATAACTTCAGAGTTTATTAGATATTCTGTCATAATGCTTACAAATGCAGCCGTTGACCCTTCGCCAGCTACCACAGCTGTTGATTTGACTTCTTCTAAAAAGTCCTTTTGAAATTCTAATGCATCCATTTATTTCTCCTCAATTCTATAGTTGTTAATGCTTGATAAGCTAATCGAATAACCAGCTGAAATAATTCCATTAGGAATATTTTTTTTGGTTAAACGAGGGAATTCATCCCTAACGGCATAACAACTACTTCCGACTAATTTAAAATGAATCGTTTTATACTTTTCAATATTTTTGATGTCAAAACCAACTTTTGAAGTTTTGCATATTAACGAGTCAATATATTGTGAGTCTGTTAACTTTGCAAAAACTCTTTCAAAAATATCGCCAAGAGTAATAGTAGATTTATTTGGCGAATCCACTTTGTCCATAAAATAAACTACAAGCCTTCCAAAATCATCTCGATCCAATTGTTCCAATGAAGAAATATTTATTGAATCAGAGCTAATAGTGGTTGTTTTAACTTCTGTCCATGAATCATCTAACAAAAAATCTTGATCACTTCCATCTGGTCCGACCCATGATTCAAATGCATGTTTTACTCCGTTTTGATCAATTAAATACTCTAAATACAATAATTCACCAATAAGTCCTTTTTGAGCATTTGCCGACATTAAACCATTTGGCAATTTTTGCAATAACTTTTGCCAATTGTTAAATCTATCAATCAAATCCTTAATAGGATTATTGCTCTGTTTAGTATATGTAATTAAATCCCAACATAAATTTGAAAAGATATCTTCTAAAGATTCATAACGCAATAGAAATAATAAAGATTTTGTGTTGCCAGTTACAACATTCTTAGCAGTTATCGCTTTAGAAGAAACAATATCATCAACTTTTCCAGAATTCATAACAATAAAACAACGCTGTCCATTATCGTATCCTAAATGAAATTCAATAGGATGTTCGCTATCAGCAAGCAAAAAACCACCAACAGTAGTTGACGCATCTTGCCAAATTTTATTTAATTGGCTAATTGTTAAATTCATCATCGTCATCATCCTCTAATGCAATATCATCAACCCAATTTTCCAATTCCTTAACATTCACTACATAATTAGCAGTTCTTTCAATTCCATCATCAGGGAATCCTAATCCTAACGCAAACATTATAATTGGCATATCGTCATCATCTTTTTTAGTACTATTCTCGAGTATATGTAATAAAAGGAGAGGATTTCGATCCTTAATCAAATAGGTCTTATCATTGCATTTTTTATTATTTTTTTTGCGAATATCATGAATTGTATCCTTTGGTAATCCAATCTTTGAACAGCCACCCGTACCAACTCTAACGTGATGGCCATTAATTCTAATCATATTTTTGTAGTTCAAATCTTTTTCCATTCGGCGCATTTCAGGATTAACATGAATAGTATCATCAAAAGTTTCAACGCCAACTGTGCTATCAGATGAACCATTTGGAATAGCAACATCCCATTTGTCAAGATTTGAATCTAAAATATAATCAGCTAATGCAATAGGTTGGAAGTTCAAATTCCAAGGATGAGTTTCAAATGCACGAACAATTTCGATTATCGCCTCTTTAGGAATATCTTTCCAAATAAAAGATTTAGTGTAAGCATCATATTTCCAATTTGCTGATGCTGAAATGGACTTTATAAAGTTCCTACATAACGCCTCATTGTTATCAATAGTTGCTTTATCACCTTTTAACCTTGGTGTTTCAAGCATTCTACCAGATACTGTGATAGGTCGCTTTACCATTGTTCCTGTTCGCATTTTGTTTCTTGCAGTAACTAACAGTGCGCCTGGTGCTTGCCTAACCTTTAAACCAAACTCTTTTGGTGTTAGGTTTTGCCTCTTCATTTTGTATAATTCTTGTTTAAGTTCATTAACTGCATCAATAATATATCCATACCAGTCAATAGCATCTTCTGCCATCCAAACCTTGAACAAATCCTCATAACCTGGTCTATAACCAAACCATCTACCCATCTGTAGCAAAGTATCGTACATCATGGTGTTTCGATAAAAATAACTAACCATTAAGCCTTCTAAAGTAAGACCTCTTGAAAGACTATTACCACCAACAGCAATAACCCTCATGCCGATATCCTTATAGTTATGATAATCTAATGCAGAAGCTCCGCTGCTTTGGTTGACAGATCTAACCTCTATTCGTCGTGTAGCCTTATACAAATACTTCTGAAGAAATTCTTCCCAATCAATGTCAATGACTTTATCTAAATTATACTTATTCCAAACATCGAAAAGCATTGAAATACTATTTATTTTCATGCTTTCTATTGCCGGCAATTGAGCGTAATTCTCTAAGTCTAACTTAATCCTATTTAGAAAACTTTCAATAATATCGGCTGTTTGATTTTGAACGAGTGTAAAACGGCTTACATTTACCAACATTGATCTGTGTTCGGTATAATCTCTTCTGTAGTCCGAAATAGCAGATGACAATATAAAATATCGAATAGCTTCTTTCATTGAGGCTGGGATGTCTGTTAGCTCATATGCAATTTCTTTTTTGTGTTTAAAATAGAAAAAGCTATCTTGTTCCTCATTTTCAATCGGAATTAATGCATCGTTAAATTCGCCAAGATTTCTGTTGCCATCAGATTCATTGTCCCATTCGTCAGCGTTTCCGTTTCCAAATATTCTGTCCGCACCAATGTAATTTTCTGGTGTTGGCAAAACTGTAAGAAAATCCTTTGGAAAAAGGTCTCTAGCTGCTTCATCCGTTTCGTCTTCAGGATTAATAAAAATATTTGCAAATGGTGTTGCAGTAATACCAAGATATGACGCCTGCTTAAAGCAGTTCAAAATATTTCTAATAGCAGCGTTAATCGCTGTTGGATCTTTTTCCTCGGAATTTGTGTTTACAGAAGCATTATCTGCCTCATCGTCTATTAACAATAGTGGTAAATCAATTAATCCATCTTCATGACTTGCATTGTTTTCTAATAACCATCTATACAAATTATTAAGAACACTTTTATTTTTCTTAACTACAAACAATGCTGTACCGTTCAGATTTGATAAACTCAAGCCAAGTTGCTTCAACGTTGTTTTGTTGAAATCTGTTGCAACCGATGTAAAGCAAGCAATTTGCCTCTCATTATCGCTCTGAATTTTACCAACGCCAACAGGATGATTTCTTATTTCGTTATCAGCCTTTCTGTCGAGAGTATATTTACTCTCTTTACCAACAAATTCAGCATCCAAACGTTCTTGAGTTTGAACTCTAAGGTTTTCCATCATTCCTGCAAGAACAATAATTACTTTATAATTGGCATCTGCCGCTTTATTACATATAGCTGTATATGTGGCAGTTTTTCCAGATTGAACATCACCTAACAATAAACCTCTTCTTTGGAATGGACGATCCTTGTCGTTTGGATTTCCTAAATCGTCCATTACGTCATTGGTCGTTGTGTGCAATCTATTTACAACATCAGGCGACCAATGCTTTTTATCCTTGAGAAATTTTTTATATCTATTCCAGTAGAACCCGTCGTTTTCTTGAAGAAAATACCAAGTCTTATGTGTTGCATCATGACCCTTTAAAGACACAGCATAACCAATTGTATGAAGAATTGTTGAAGCTAAATATTTTTTTGTCTCAAGATATTCATCTTCTGTCATTGGGAATAATACACGCATTCCTGCTCCATATGACTCTGTAATTTCATTTATTTGGTCCAATGAAGGTATTTCATCTCCAAATTTCGTGTCAATAATGCTTCTTACTGCATTAGTGAATAATTTCATATTTTCAGTCATTATAATTCGCCTCTTTCAACCATATCAACTAAGGTTTCATAGTGTTCTAAAAACATATCAACATTTTTTAGACCACTTAACATTAATTTCTTTTCTTCAACAGAACTATAATTTGCCAACAACAATTTTGCATTTTCTATAGCCTCGTTAGCAGTAATTTCTGATTCATTAACTAACTTTTCATCATTTGTTAAATCAACATATAAGGAATTTAATGGTAGCATTAATCCAATCTGCTCAAGAAGCGTATCTAACTTTTTTCTTGACTCAGGAAATTCCTCAATAATGGATTCAACTAACGGATGATCTCTGTTAATTGTATAATACTTAGAACCTCTAATTTTCATTGGAGTCCATAAATGAACAACATCATCCTTGGTTTCTTTTTTGCCCCTATATGTCCAAGTTCTTTTGCTTCCAGCCGAAATTTTATCGATGATAATAGCTAAGTTTTTCTTAACCTCGTCAGGAGGAATAGCAGTTGATTTTTTAATATCCAAAGTCCAAAGGTCATCTAATGAATTTGGAATATCAACTTGCACTCTGGCTAACTTTGAAAGGTCACCTTGTCTCATTAATCTAAACCATGTTCCCCAACAAATAAGTCGCTTATTTCTATAAACATAAAATCCTTGTGATTTTCTAAGACCTTCTTTTCCCCCTAATGCGTCTAACTCTTCTCTTGTTAAGTTAGATACATGAGGCAAGATATAAGGCGTAACCTTAACCTGTTGACCTCTAATAATTATAGATTCCTCTGCCATTAATTGATTGCTTTTTTTGATAAGGAAAGGATCTTTTGGTTCAACCTCATGTCCATTCATAACTATTTTAAGTTTATTTAATCCACTCTCTCCACTTAAATATCTATGAAAGACTAATGCAAGATGATTTCTTGTTAAATCCATCTTTACAGTTAGTGCTGTATGTATATCTCTCTCCCCAGCGGCAAACTTATCAAGATCCTGCCAAACGACCAAAGTGCCACTTCTAAGCTTGTCCAGTCTATCAAAATATGGAACATATCTGTAGTCATCTTCTTCAAGAACGATTAATGCCCAATTTTCTTTATCTTTAATATAATCAAGATCCCAACGACAGCCAGAAATAGTATCGTTTTTTTTAGAAATAACTGTTAGTTTTCTACATTGAGATAAAGATGCTGTTTTTAATCCTAAACCGTATCGTCCTAAATCATTTTCACTACGAGTGTCTAATGGGTTTTTACTTCCATATTGCATAGCATTTTCAAGTTCTGATATTGTCATACCATTACCATTATCCAATATGCAGATATACGGATCACTTGATGGAAAAAAATTCACTTCAACATTTGTTGCAAATGCAGCAATGCTGTTATCAATTACATCGGCAATTGCTGCTTCAACAGAATATCCAATGCTTCTTGTTGACTCCATTAGAATAGGAGCATATGGTGGCATATCAATTGTTCTCATAAATATTCTCCTTAATTTATAAAATTATAGTATCACAAAACAGCATAAAACTCAATTTTTTATTTATTATTACACTTTATAACAACTAACACATGTGGTCCAAGTCCATAATACAGCCCTTTGCTATAAGCTTGATAGTTTGGTGTTTCAGCTTCAATTTCAGCAACTAGCTTATCGCCATCATATTCTCCTTGCTTGTATGCTTGAAGCTTTGGCTCATATTTGTTTAACCAATCAAAAAGCTCATCAAAGAAATCATACTTGTCCTGCTTACCACGAAGGCAATACATTTCAATTCTGTGTTTTTCCATATGATATTTCTTAAGCACTGGATCCTCTTCGATTTTATCATTGTGCTTATTCTTTGCTCCAATGCGTTTGCAGGTTGAGTTGCTGTCAGTTACCCTATCGCAATAAAGCGTTATCTTTTTAGTTTTTGGTACAAACAGCTTGGTGCAATTTTGACATACAGACACAACTGGATTGTTTCTAACAAATGCGTGAAAAAGTATATTGATATATTCTGCAACTGTGGTAATAACATAATGATAATTAGTTTTGCAGTCGCTATAATCAATTTCAACATTTGCATTAAAACGTGGTAGCTCTTCTAATTTCGGTAAGTTATATCTATCCTCACAATCACATTGCTGTTGTGCAAGTCCCATTAGCTTTGCACCATCGTTAATTATTGCAAAGAACAGGCTATATAAATCATCATAAAGATTTAGCTCATTACCCTCAACGAATTCGGCTTTAACAATTTCACCAACAGCCTCTAACTCGCAATTTAGATAATCGATTATATCTGCTACATTTTCATTCATTGTAGAAATGAATTTTTCAAAACCGTCCTTGCAAAAGTATAATCTTCTTTGAATTGGTAATGTATTAAGCGTTACAATTTTAATAACTTCATCATTAACAGTATTAGAGTATTCATATTGTCCATTCAATAATGTGAATGCTCTTTTTCTTTTATCAAGTTTTAATTCAAATGACATTAAGTCTAGAGGGGTATTTTTTGCTATGGTGAAATTAAATGTAAACAAGGTGTAAAGAATTTTGAAAAACACCCGAACAAAATGGGAATTTTCCTCTGTATAGTAGAGGGAGTTTTTTGAAAGGTGTTTTTCTTTTTGTTTTTCACTCGGCAAAATATTCTCTCGAATAATTTAGAAGGAGGTTTTCGTATGCGTAAAAATTGCAGCGGTCAATATTTTCTTTTGCCGAACAAAATTTTTGATGAACGGTTATCGCCCAACGAGTTCATCGTTTATTCTTTTCTCGTTCGGGCAAAGGACTCGGCAGGGCAAAGTTTTTGGTCGGTGCCGATGATAGCAAAAAGCTGTTCGATGTGTGCATCCACTTGCAGAAAAGTTTTGCATTCGCTGGAAAGCGGTGGGTACATAACTATCTCAAAGCGGTTTATCGGCGGTGAGCAAAAGAGCAATCTATACACGGTCAACAAGATTTAATGCACCGTGCTTTAGGATTTATCGGCAAAGAATATGAAAGGCTTTGATTTTGAAATTTTATGATTTTTGAAACGAAAATTGATGGCTTTTGAGTGGATTTTGGAGCGAATTTTAAGCCGTCGATTTTAAAGCAGGATAAAGGGGTATGATTTTCGGGCATTGAAATGCCCGAAAACGCCGTCCGGCAAAGCCTGTCGGCTTTTCGATTCGTAATACTTTTGCGTATGATTCCAAATTCGTATGCAGTCAGGGGTGTTTTTCGCAGAAAATCAAGGTTTTTGAGTATTCACGGAAAGGAGTGCGTACGATAAACCTATTTTTGAAAAATCAGGCAACGCTATAAGCAAAAATTGACGAGTTCGCTCAAAAATAGTGTAACTCGTCGGACTTAAACTAAAAACAGCTTACAGGCGATTTGTGCGAGCCTGTGAGCAAAAAACGGAGGTGATAAAGTGTATAAAAACTTTGATGAAATACCTGTAATGCTGTCTGTCAATCAAGCAGCGGAGGTGCTTGGCATATCAAATGTCAGTTTGTATAAGCTGATTGAAAAAGACAAATCATTCCCTGTTGTTCAGTTAGGCAGAAGAAAATCCATTCCAAAAGAACAACTCAAGGAATGGATTGATAAGAAATCTAAAAGATAATTATCTGGCTATTGAAAAAGGCTTGTGGTAATGTTTGAGTTGCCAAAAGCAGAAAGGAGGCTATAGAATGGCAAGAAGAACAAAAGGCGAAGGAACACTTCGCAAAAGAAAAGACGGAAGATGGGAAGGTTGGTTTAACATCGGAAAAGATGAAAACGGCAAGACAAAACGAAAAAGTGTTACCGCAAAAACCAAATCCGAATGTCAAGAAAAGCTAAACAAAGCCAAAGAAGAATATCTGAAAGAACAGTCTGTGTTATCTTCTCATACTTACTTGACCGATTCTGATCCCACGCTTAATGAATGGTACGAAATATGGATAAACACATTTTGCAAAAATGTGATCAAGGACTATACCGTAAACGGTTACGAGCAAAGGTTCAAAACCAATATCTTACCTGCGTTGGGTGATATGAAATTAAGCGAGTTATCCACCGTAAACTGTCAGCAATTCTTGGTAGGATTATTCAGTGACGGCAGGCAACGAGGCAGAGAGAAACATGGTAACGGATTGGCATATTACTCGGTAAAAGGGATAGAGAGAACACTAAGTTCTTGCCTTCAAAAAGCGGTAGATGAAGATTTAATTCCAAAGAATCCCATATCAAAAGTGAAGTTGCCGAACTGCACAAAGCCTGAAATGAAAACGCTGAAGAAAGAAGAATTAACAGCATTTCTTGAAGAAACCAAGCGTTCGGGTTGCTATGAATTCTACTATCTTGAACTGACAACGGGTATGAGATTAGGTGAAATTTGTGCATTGGAATGGAATGATTTAAGCCTTGAAAACAAAACGATAACAGTAAACAAAGCGGTACAAAAAATCAAAGGCGAGATAAAAATCAACACACCGAAAACAAAAAGTTCAATCAGAACGATAAGATTATGTGATGAGTGCATTAGACTATTAAGCGAATTAAAAGCAAATCAAATACCGAAATCGAAGTACATATTTCCGTCATCTGTAACAGGAGAGATACGAGATACTTCAGCAGTCACAAGAAGATTACACAGAATACAAGACAGAGCAGGCGTGCCGAAAATACGCTTTCACGATTTACGGCACAGTTTCGCAACCTTATCTCTTGAACAAGGAATGGACATTAAAACAGTATCGCATATGTTAGGTCACACAGACGCAGGTTTTACAATGAACACCTATATGCATGTGACTGACAATATGCAACAGTCAGTTGCTGATACGATGGGAACATTGTTAGACTCAAGCGTTAAAGATAGCAAGATTGTAAAATTCCCAGCTTAATTAGCAACTGCCAAAAATCAAGCACCTCGCTTTGAAAATTAAATTTTTGAGCGAGGTGCTTTTAATTAATTAGATCAAAACAATATTCAATTGAAATTTTTATTGATTTCATTTTTTAGTTCAATGTATAATTTATTTAATTTACTCACTAAATATGGTGTCCTATTTCTATTATGTAAACTATTATATAAATCTAATCCTATAATTTCACTTATATTATGTTTTCTTACTGGATATACTTTTGAATCATATAAAGCAATTCTGTTTATCGGATTATACTTTATGATATTATGTAATGCTTTATCGGCAGTAGCAAAATAATACAAATAATAAACATTATTTTCATTTAATTGAACAGCAAGAGAGTTTTCCATCAATCTAATATGCAAAAAATCCCATGCAATGTTTTCTATTTTTTTAATTGTATTTTTAGAATTAGGTTGTACTTTATCAAAAAAAGGTTTTATATTTTTATCATTTTCTAAATACTTCATACAAAAAAACAATTCATTCTCACAATAAACATTTAAATCATCAAGTGCAAAATTCAATAAATCAATTTCCTTATTTCTGGAGGTATTATCCCATTTCAATAAATACATTTTAGAAAGCAAGCAAAAAAGTATTTTATGTTTTTCCAAATCATTATTTTCGTTTTTAGATTTTCGCATAACACCCCAAATATTATCTGCAAATACATAATCTTGTGAAATTGGATTAGAATCAAAATTACCATTTTTTATACTATCATAACTATTTCTGTCCAACATTGAAAAAGCCAATAATGTCTCATATGATTTTTTAATACTATTCATACCAGATTGGTTATAACTATTTTCAAATATTGTTGGACCAATACTAATTTGCATTTTATTTTTCTTTATATCATGTATTAAGTCATATAAAGACGCATCACACTTTTTATTGAAAAACAAATTTTTAATATGTGTTGATAAATTGACATCAAAATTCAGTCGATTAGAAACACGAATTTTTGAAGCTCCACTTTTGCAACAGAACCTATCTAAAAATATTATATTACTATAATCACATAATCCATCTATATAAAAATGCGGATTATTTATCGAAATTAAAATATTATCTACATAAGGATTAATAATATCAAAAAACATAAATTTTACATCTTTTAAATATATCGAAAGTTTATCATATGTATCAAATGGTATTTTTGCTTCCAAAACTTCTTTTATCGCATCAATTGTATTCACTAAAAATCACCAACTAAAGTTTTAAAATAAATAGCTAATCTTATTATACAACCAGATTATAACACATTCAATTATTAGACTAATAAACAAACTATCTTGACATAATAATAAAATCATAAATGGTCAATAGATGGTCTTGAGTGAAAAATTGAATAAACGAACAAAATCTCACTCCATAAAAAGAGTGAGATTTTTTGTTGCGTAATGAATTTTGAAATGCATTTCTGAAAAAGAAAAAACCTGCGAAAACGCCGTGTTTACGCAGGTTTTGGAGCTGATAGTCGGACTCGAACCGACGGCCTGCTCATTACGAATGAGCTGCTCTACCAACTGAGCCATATCAGCATTTATTCAATTTTTCACTTGCTTTGAGCCTAAATCGGCAAACAACCTTCCGTTTACGAATCAGCTGCTCTACCAACTGAGCCACAGTAGCAAATGTTATTCAAAACAAAAACAGCCTTGATTTAGCTGCTCACATATTATAAATGAACCGCGCTGTTTTTGCAAGAGTAAAAAGCAAAAAAGTTCAGTTTTTGACAAACATATCATCTTGGATTGTGAAATCGTCGTATATGTGATAATATATTATAAGCTTGCAGGCTGTCTGTAATCGGATTTTTCGATTACTTCGCGACCAAGCTGTACTTTTTATTTAAAGGGGTAATATAATGAGCATAGCCGTAGTTACCGGTGCCTCCGGAGGTATCGGTGCCGAAATTGCAAAACGACTGGCACAGGACGGTTTTTCCGTTGCACTTATATATAACAGAAACGCCGAAAAAGCACAGAAAACGGCTGACGAAATAACTCTTTCGGGCGGCAGCGCAAAAACGTATAAATGCGATGTACGTGACAGCTCGGAAATAACTTCGGCAATTGAAGCAATAGAGCGTGACTTCGGCGAAATAAGCGTACTTGTAAATAATGCCGGAATATCCGAGCAAAAGCTCCTCACCGATATTACGGATTCGGATTGGGAAAATATGATAAGCACAAATCTAAGCGGTGCTTTTTACTTTTGCCGTGCCGTACTCCCCTATTTTATTCACAGAAAATCGGGTAGGATAATAAACATCTCCTCTATGTGGGGCGAGACCGGAGGCTCGTGCGAGGTGCATTATTCCGCGGCAAAAGCAGGCCTTATAGGTCTTACCAAAGCACTTGCAAAAGAAGTTGCTCCATCCGGAATTACTGTAAATGCAGTATCCCCCGGCGTTATAAACACCGAAATGGTGACAAAGCTCGGTAAAGATACCGTAGATATGCTGCGTGAAGAAATCCCCGTAATGCGGCTCGGTACTCCCGAAGACGTGGCAAATGCGGTTTCATTCTTAGCCGATGACAGAGCGTCATATATTACAGGGCAGGTACTGTCCGTAAACGGCGGCATAGTTATTTAGTAATTACAAGGTTCAGTATACAAAAATCGTATAAGCAAAAAACGGGATGTAAAACTTAAGTTTTACATCCCGAATTTATTATTTGTCTTTTTTATCGCCGCCTACTCTTGACCAGTCGACAAGAATATGCTCGTTATAGAAATTGCTTCGTTTTTCAAGCTCTTCGTTTACAAAATCGGTTCCGTCACGCTCGAAGAGAGTCGGTGTATCAGAGAAGAGGTTTGTTCCTATACCGAGCTTATTGCCCTCTATCTCAACGCCGATACTTGCGAGCATTGTCGGCAGCATATCAAACGTCGCCCACTCGCGGTTATGGAAGCGAGTATCGGGAGCCGAGGTGCAGTTAGGTGTGGGATTAAGTATAAGGTTAAAGCATGTACGTCTGTAATTCGGGTCAAAGTCCTTAAAGAAATTCTGATCCATACTAAGGTGGTCGCCGTTAATTACAATGGTAGTATTCTCATAGAACGGCTGAGACTGTATCCAACGTACAAACTTGACCGTCTCTGCCTGGCTGTAGAATATTACGTTTGCATACTGCTTATCAAACGGAGTCTTGGCATTGGGAGAAAGGTAGCCGTCCGGGAAGTGCGTATCAGCCGTTTCCATAACGAAATAGAACGGTTTGTCTTCGCCTGCCAAGCGTGTAAGCTCCATCTTTGCATATTCATAGAGCTTATCATCCTCATAGCCCCACCAAACGCTGTAATCCTGAGGAATGAAGTTATCTTGTTTCGCACGCTTGTAGTCCATTATATTGTAATCGCCGTGCTCCTCAAAGAAGTAGTCAAGTCCTCCGAAGGATGCATCTGCACCGAACATAACGGTTTGATTATAGCCCTGTTCTTTTAATATATCACCTATTGTGGTAGCTCCCGGCAGGAAGTTGTCGGCAGAGCCGTATGCATTGGCCCCGACCGGCACCTTCATGGGCAAGCCGCTACTCATATTCACCATTGAAGCCACAGACCAGTTGGCACCCGTCGAGGACGGATTACCGCCAAAGCCCTCGGGAAGATCCGAGAAATTGTAGCCCTCCTTTGAGAGCTTTCCAAGGTCGGGAAGAAGATTTGTGTCCATATATCCGCCGAGCTCTTTTGAGAAATACGAGTTCTCCATAGATTCGAGATAAATATGGATAAGGTTGCGCTTTTTCTCCGGGAAGGTCATTTTAACCTTTTTGGGATCGGCAAAATTATCTTCTATGTACGGCGAATCATCAGCATAAGCCGCATAGAGCTTTTGAAGAGAAAGCTTTTTTACACCGAACACCACGCCGCCGGAAAGCATAAGAAGTGCCAAGAAAAGAGCCGTGAGACGTCTTGCAAGTCCCGAAAATACGGTGCGCTGTTTTTCGTGAAGCTTGTACAAGATTTTTCTCGTTGAAAAAGCAAATACGCAAAACAGAACTGTTACCACAGCCGTAAGCAAAACAGGACCTTGGAACAGCGTATTCATAACCTCGGGGCTTGCGCCGCCGGTGTCGGAATTCAAATTTATCATCATCTGGTCGGGTGTAAGTCCGGCAAATGTATCTGCCGCCCAGATGGAAGCCGTGAATGCCGCCATACCGAGAGCAAACAAAAGCATCGACAAAATACGAAGTATCCATGCGCCGACCTTGTGCTTCGGCTTTGTGTGTGAAAAGGATATTACACCCTCGACAACACCGCGACCGAACAAAAATACAAGCCCGACAGCCAAAACAAATACAAAATACTTGAGCGGATACCATTTACCGTGCACCGATGTCAAAAGCACATTCGGTATTTTCAGTATCAGCGACATAATTCCGAGTGATGCCAAGTTACTCACTAGAGTATCGCGTAACACAGCAATAATGCAAGCAGGCGCGTTTCTCTTGCGCGTCAACAGAAAAATATCCGCAACGCTCAAAAGAAGTCCCGCAAGAACTCCCAAGAACCAAAACATATATATCCCTCTTTCACTACATTGTAACGGTAATTTTACCATATATAAAATCCGTTTGCAAGGATATTTTTTCGCAATTTGCACAAGCAGGAAACGTATAAAGTAAAATCCCCATAATTCCTGATAAATAAGGGGTTTTACGGACACAAGAATCCGCAAAACCCTTTATTAAATATATTTAGTTGTAAATTATACTTTGCCGTATCAAGCTTGTTTCATTGCTCATCGGAAAACAGCCTTTCCGCGTATCGCACAGCGCCCATGGCGTCCTTTGCGTAAGAATCGGCGCCTATTCTGTCGGCATAATCCTGAGTCATAACGGCTCCGCCGACCATCACCTTACATTCGGGACAGCGTTTTCTTAAAAGGCGAATGGTCTCCTCCATATTCACAACCGTTGTAGTCATAAGCGCACTCAGACCCACGAGCTTGACCTTCTCTTTTATTGCTGTATCAACTATAATTTCCGGGTCAACATCTTTACCGAGGTCGATTACGTCAAAGCCGTAGTTTTCAAGCAATACCTTAACAATGTTTTTCCCTATGTCGTGAATATCGCCCTTGACGGTGGCTATAACTACCTTATTCTTTTTCTCGCTGCCGTTCGCTTCGGCAGGTATGCTCGCCTTGATTTCGTCAAATGCCGCCTTTGCCGCATCGGCACTCATAAGAAGCTGAGGCAAAAAGATTGTTCCGTCCTCAAAGCCTTTACCGACAATATCAAGTGCCGGTATCAAATATAGATTTATAATGTCAAGAGGCTGTTCCGTCTTTAAAAGCTCTCTTGCATTCTCCCCTGCCGCTCCGGAAAGCCCGTTTATAACCGCAGTTTTAAGGTCGGTTTTATCATTTTTTGCCGTCGGTGCCGAATCCGACGTCTTGCTTATGTACGTCTCAAAATTTTCATCGTACCCGTTAAGCGCGCAATAGGAATAAAAAGCATTCATCATACTGTCGGATTTCGGATTTATAATACCTGCCGAAAGTCCGCTGCCCATGGCAAGAGTGAAAAATGCCGCGTTTATATTATCGCGTTTCGGAAGGCCAAAGGAAATATTTGAAACTCCCAAAACCGTATTTACGCCGAGAGTGTTGCGAACATATGACAGAGCCTGTAACGTTCTCTTTGCGTTTTCCGCCCCGGTGCTTACGGTCATAGCAAGCGTATCTATTATGAGGTCCTTTTTATCTATACCGTATTCCTTTGCGGTATTTATTATTTTCGCGGCTATTTTGATTCTGCCCTCGGCACTTTCGGGAATACCGCTTTCATCAAGCGTAAGGCAAACCACAACTCCGCCGTATTTTTTAGCGAGCGGAAAGATTTTTTCCATGCTCTCTTTTTTGCCGTTTACCGAATTTATAAGCGGCTTGCCGTTATATATGCGAAGTGCCTGCTCCATTGCCGCGGGATCGGAGGTGTCTATTTGAAGCGGAAGATTTGTAATTCCCTGTATGCCCCTAACAGTATCGCACATTACTTTCGGCTCATCGATTTCGGGCAAACCGACGTTAACGTCAAGTACATCCGCTCCGCATTCGACCTGAGACAGAGCCTCGGAAAAGATATATCCGCTGTCGCCCGAAACGAGTGCCGCTTTAAGTTTTTTCTTGCCCGTCGGATTTATTCTTTCACCGATTATTATAGGTCTTTCGCCTATTACAGCCGTTTTTGAGTATGATGTGACCGCTGTAATGCTTTTTTGCTTTACAGGTAAAACAGGGATATCCTTGCACAGCTTTACAGCCTCTTTCAGGTGCTCAGGCGTAGTTCCGCAGCAACCGCCGAGCAGCGAGACACCCATTTCGGCAAGTTCCTTTAAATCATTGGCAAAGTCCTCCGGTGTGACATTGAAAAACGTAACTCCGTTAACACATTCGGGTAGCCCCGCATTGGGATTTACTACTAAAGGCGTGCTTGAATATTTTAAAAGCTCCGGTAGAAGAGAAAGCATCTGACGAGGTCCGAGTCCGCAGTTAAAGCCTATTGCGTCAACACCGAGCCCCTCAAGCATAAATACCGCCGTCTTGATGTCGGAGCCGGTAAGCAGCTTGCCGCTCTCATCAAATATCATGGTTACGACTATCGGCAAGTCGCAATTTTCCTTGGCGGCAAGAACCGCCGCTTTTATTTCGTATGTGTCACCCATCGTCTCGATAAGCACAAGGTCTGCGCCCGCTTTTTTGCCCGCGATAACCTGCTGCTTATAAAGCTCGTATGCCGTCTCAAACGGTAATTCGCCGTACGGCTTTAAGAGCTTTCCCGTAGGTCCCAAATCAAGAGCGACAAAGGTTTTATCCTTGCCGGACACGGCCGTTTTAGCTATATCTATCGCGGAAGTAACAATTTCCTCCACCGTGTAATCGGTACCCTTGAATTTCAGCGCGTTCGCACCGAAGGTGTTTGATTTTATTATATTGCAGCCGGCGTCTGCATACGCCTTGTGAATGGCATAAACGGTATCCCGATGAGTAATATTCCATGTTTCGGGAATTTCGCCGGCAGAAAGTCCGTTTTTTTGGAGCATTGTACCCATGGCTCCGTCAAAAAACAATCTCTCTTTACCTAAAAGGTCGATAAATTTCATAGCTTAACCTCTTCTGAATTCGCAATTTTTATTTCCGCATGCGGCGCAGGCGTTAAAATTACAGTCCTTATCCTTGGTAAGCCCTATAAACGCCGTAACGGACTTTGTGGGTATCATCATACAATTCTCCGACAGGGTAAGCCCTATGCGCTTGGTGCAGTCAAGCAGCTTAAAAAACTCCTTTTGGCTCTCAAGCGACAAATCGGCATAACCGGGGCTGAAGCGCGGTCTTAAATAATAGCCTCGCTTCTCCTCTTCCTTTGCTATATTTTCGCAGACGTCATCGCAAAAGCTTTCGACAGCTGCCGCCGTTGCCGCTTGCATAACCGCCGCTCGCGCGGTGTCAACTCCCGCGTACCGTCTTACGAGAATATCGCTCTGCATACCGAGCGTTGCGGCAAAAAGCAATATTCTGTCGGAATTTCTCAAATGCTTCACAAGCTTTTCGGAGTGAAATTCGATACCGTCAAGCTTTACTGTACTGTCGGACAGGTATTCGAGTTTGCACTCTCTGTACAGACTTCTCGGCTGAATCGACGTAATTATTTCAATTTTAACGTGATTGATAAGGTCAAGGGTTTTTTCGTCCGCCTCACGACCTTTATAGCCGAGATAGCGAAGAACTTCCTTTGTGTTTATATCCATAAGTGAAACATCCTCTGTGCCGAAAAAAATCGCTATTACATTCTTTTTTATAATAATACAAAAGCAGTAGGAATTCAACAATTTAATTTCTTGACTTAAAGCGGCTCTTATTTTAAAATTAAGCTGTAAAGGGAGTGAAGAAATGCGACTTGACAAATTTTTAAAGGTTTCGCGTATCATAAAAAGGCGTACTGTGGCAAACGAGGTGTGCGACGCAAAGCATGTCAACGTAAACGGCAAGCCGGCAAGAGCATCTTACGATGTAAAAGAGGGCGATGTTATTGAAATCACCTTCGGGCAAAAGGTCACAAAATATCAGGTCTTGAATGTAACCGAATACGCAACAAAGGAAAGCGCGTCGTCTATGTATAAGGAGCTTTAAAATGGGCTATATCGAAGATTTACGCAAGCTGATAGGTCACAAAAGAATTGTTCTCAACGGCAGCCTTGTAATCATAGAAAACAAAGACGGAAAAATTTTGATGCAAAAAAGAACATACCCGAAGGGCAAGTGGGGGCTTCCCGGAGGTCTTATGGAATTGGGCGAGTCAACCGTTGAAACAGCTGTAAGAGAGGTTCGGGAGGAAACTAACCTTACCGTCGAAAATCTCAAGCTGCTCGGTGTGTATTCCGGTAAGGATCATCTTTGCAAAGCGGAAAACGGCGACGAATGGTATGTTGTCGTGACCGCCTACACCACAAAGGATTTCAGCGGGACGCTTATGATAAACGACGGCGAATCGGAGGCTCTCGAGTGGTTCTGTCCGGAAGAGATACCGAAAAACATCCCGTCTACTCACCGCCTTGTGATAGACGATTACAAAAACGGCTTATAAAAACAGGCTTTTTAAAAATAAAAAAGGACTAAGCTATTGCTTAGTCCTTTTTTGGAGCTGATAGGCAGACTCGAACTGCCGACCTCATCCTTACCAAGGATGTGCTCTACCACCTGAGCCATATCAGCAAACCGCACTACTTGCGAATGCTTGAATATTATACACAAGGAACTACCCTTTTGTCAACACTTAATTTGAATAAGGAGAGGCTTTTACGTCAATAATTTTCAAAGAAGTGCGAAACAGGGCTGTTTTAAGTCTATTTTCCCCGAGCTCGGCACAAAAACAAAAAAATATACTTTTTTAAGCTTACGCATATCCGGATACTTTACAAAAACAACCGCAAATCCAATTTCACATGCACAAAAAGTCGTCTGTTTCTTGTGCGAACTCACAAAAATGTAACAATAATATCGTCACTTATACATATTGTATGTCTAAATACTACAAATTACCCGTAAAAAGAATATTAAACTTGCAAGAACTTCGCGAAAAGTGTATAATATTGTCATATTATATTGAGGGATTTTGCGCTTTATTTATCATTTTTTTGGTGTAAATTACTCATTCAGTGTAAAAACAGTATGTATGTAAGGTAATTCAAGGAGGAACATTTTGGGCGGAGATTTACACTGCCACACCAAGCTGTCCGACGGCTCACTCGGAATAGAGGACTTGGTTCTTTTGGCAAAAAAGAAGGGAATCGAGACAATAGCCATAACAGACCATGACTGTCTCGCAGGTACAGTAAGAGGAAAAATAATCGGAGACAGATACGGGGTGAATGTCGTTCCCGGGGTAGAGCTGTCATCAAGAGACGAAAAAACAGGAAAATACGTAGATATACTTTGCTATCTCAGCGACGCACCGGACAGGCTCCAGGGGCTTTGCCACAAAAACTCGCTTGCCCGTAAAAAAGCAGCTCATTTTATGATGCTTCAGATTACAAAGCGTTATCCGGTATCGGCCGAATTTATCATCAAATGCGCCACCGGGTCAACAAATATTTTTATTCCGCATATAATGCAGGCTCTTATGGAGAGCGGCTATACAAACACCATTTTCGGTGATCTTTATAACAAGCTGTTCAACAAAGAGTCCGACGGCAACATTTTGGTAACGCCGAAATACCCCGATATCGAGGAGGTTGTCGGTGCGATTCACGACGCGGGCGGTATAGCGGTTCTCGCTCACCCGTATCTATACGATAACATCGACTCAATACCTCGTCTTATAGAATGCGGAATTGATGGAATTGAGGTTTGGCATCCGTCGGCAACCGAAGCACAGCGCGCCGAGCTTAAAAAGCTCGCTACCAAAAACAAGCTTTTAATGACAGGCGGAACAGATTTCTGCGGTCTTTACAACAGGTATCCGGTTTCCGTAGGCGACATTGATGTTCCCGATGATGCCGTTACAAAGCTTCTCGGATACAAGGCCAAAATCAGAAGAATGCAGAAAAAGGCTCAAAAAGCCGCTGAGGAAGCCGCAAAGTCAAATTAACCTAAGAAAGGCAGCCTTTAAAAGGCAGGGTTTACTATGGACGACAGCGATGTAAAAATTTTCAAAAAAGAAAAAAGAGATGACAAATTTGACGAGATCGGCCTTATCTCCAAAATGAACGAGGAGAGAGGCAACGGCAACATCGACAAATCAAAGAGGCTCGGCTCTTATCTTGCTTCGATTTTTCTTGACAAGGACGTCCTGCTTCAAAAGCTTCGTCCGATTATCGGCGATAAGGAGTACACAAAGGCCGAGAGTTTCCAGATAAAAATTCTTATGTTCTTTGCCGCCGAGTATCAGCTCAACTCGCTTTTGCCAAATAACATACTCCGGAACACGGCAATAAATGCCCTGTACGATGACATACACGACAAGGCAGAGGAATTCTACAAAGAGTTCTCCGATGGTGCCGAGTACAGCTTTTATTACCTCGCCGTCAGAAAAAACGACGACATATCGCAAAACATAGGTAAATGTTTCTCAATGCTATGCGGTAAGGGTAAGGAAAATGAGGAATACGCCTCCCTCGGCTCGGAGCTTTGGAGCGGCGTACTCGAAGAGGTAGAAGAAATAATACGCAGATATGAATTTGTCGGTATGAAAAAATAAATTTAATATTGCGTTCGGGGACTGTAAAAGCTTATGTTTTTGCAGTCCCCTTTTGTGTTGCGGACATTAGAACATAACGGAAACACCGCCCCGTTTTACCGAGGCGGTGTTTCCTATGCAATAAATTAAAATGAAAAGGGCAGGTTTGTCCCCCTTGCCTCGGCGGAAAAAAAGGGCAGAGCCGCCGAGACAGCTGCAAGGGGATGAGGAAAATGTACGGAAAAGCCGTTCGGAATATAAGCCCGAAGCTTTTCGTATGACAGAACCCGACGGCGTTTCTATCAATCGGTACGAACCAAACGCCTGTCGATTAGCACGAGAGTAAAATGTAATACGGATTTAAAACAAATCCTTTTAAAAGCTCTCGTACAAACAAAAAAGGCGCTGTGAACTACATCACAACGCCTTCGCTGTTTATGCTTAGATTTTATACCGAAAATATTGTTTAGTCAAGATTAAATGCGACGCAAAGTCATATTTCGTAACATTTCACTTAACTAAAGCGTTTTCGGTTTGCCTGTTTGTTGTATTTTACAACCGGATTACTGTTTTGCTCCGTTATCAAACATCTCAAGAGCCTTAACGCTGACAGCATAGCAGCCTGCAAGACCCTCGGCGTTCATATTGTCATATGTATCGCGGCGAGTATGATAGTAATCCTCAAGCTTATGATTAAGACCCGTAACGCCTGTTGCTCTGAAGCCCGCCTGTGCAAATGCGGCAGAGTCGGTAGCACCGCCGAGCGGAGGAACCCAGCCCTTTTTGCACGGAATTTTCAATTCTTTTGCTGCTTCCATAAAGAGGTCGGAGACGTCCTTATCGGCTTTAACGGTACCGTTAAGGTCGCGATAATTCGTCATAAGATATTTCGGGTCATGAATTGTATCATATGAGAAAATAAATGTGGGAACGTCGTCAAACTCTCCCTTGTGAGCCTCGCACCAAGCTTTTGCTCCGCGAAGGCCGGCTTCCTCTGAACCGGTAAGGATAACGCCTACCTCTGTGTTTTCAAGCTCGATGCCGTTATCCTTGAGAGCCTTGAGAATTGCAATACCCATATAGCAGCCCGAAAGGTTATCGTTGGCACCGTCAACAATGCGGTTTTTATTCCACATCCAATAAAGGCCTACAAGGAACGGAACAAAAAGAAGTCCCCAAAGTGCCATTTTGAAAAGATAAGAGGAAGTATCTATAACGCCGAAGGAAATACCGTTTTGGGCCATATAAATAATGGATATTACCATATAATAAACTGCGCCGAGACCGCAGATTATGGCATGACCCTCAAAGCCTATGCCGCCGAGCGCATAGTTTACAGGCCACTCCCAAGCAGCGTCCGGATGTCCGTTAAAGAATATGCGGCGTTTTACTTCGCCGGTGCACTTTTTAACTGCGGTAACATTGTGACCGGTAAGCTCGGGGAAGAAACGGTCAACGCATTTTTTGTAAAGGCCGAACTGTAAAAATACTATTGCAAGACCTGCAACAATGAGAATAAGCGAAATAATCGGTGCCACAAAGTAAAGCGCGATTGCCAAAAGAACGAAGGTAATCGTAAAGTATATCCAGCCGAAGAATGAGCCGGGGTTTTCTTTAAACGATTCAACGTCCGCACGTTCGCAGCCGCAATCCTCTTTAAGAACTTTTGCCATATACTCGCAAGCCTCTTTCTCTCCCTTAGTGCCGGGGCTGCGAGTATCCATATCCTTACAGATATGCGTAATTTCGTCAATCATGTACTTTGCTGCTTCGTCTTTTTTGTCAATAAGCGGTTTTAAATCCATATGAACTCTCCTTCTCAAAAGTATATCTAATATTTTATTATAGAAACTGTGCAAAGTCAATAAAAATTACCTTTAAAACGATTTTTTATATTCACGTAGTACAATACAATGTTGTGAACTGTCAATTTATGCATTTTATGCCTCGACTTATGAGACAAAATGTTGTATGATAACAAAATAAAATATATTTTCAAAGCAAGTGAGATGAAAAACGAATGTCTTTTATAGCCGGTACCGGTAAAACAAACGTCGATATTCTTTATGCGGGTCTTAAAAGGCTGCCGCAGTTGGGCGAAGAGCTTTATTCAGACGGTTTCAAGCTGTGTCTCGGCGGAGGAGTCCCCGGTACAATGGTGAATCTCGGCAGACTGAACATTCCGGTTAGAACCGCCACGTGGCTCGGTCTTGATATGTTTTCGGATTTTGCGTCCAATGAGTACCGCGACAACTCCGTGGAAATCACAAACCTTTATGAAGGCGGTGTACTTCCGCTTAACATAACGTCGGCAATGATAACTCCGGAGGACCGTACATTTGTAACCTACGGCCCCGACGCCGAAGAAAATGATGTTACCGCGGAAAAAATTTACCGAATGTCAAAGGGTGCCAAAATAGTTGAGGTTCAAAACGGATACTATGACGTATACAGAAAATTAAAAGACGAGGGCACGCTTCTGGTGCTGGATACGGGATATACCGACGATATGAGCCTTTCGCTCTACCGTGACCTCATAGAGCTTTGCGACTACTATGTCCCAAATCAAAAGGAGGCTATGAAAATAACCGAAACAGCATCGCCCGAGGACGCCATTTCGGTGCTGTCAAGATATATTGAAAATCCCATGGTCAAGCTTGACAAAGACGGCTGTATGGGTATGGAGGGCGGCAAGGTCTTTACCGTTCCCGTAATAGACGAATATGTGCGCGTGGACTCTACAGGAGCAGGCGACGCATTTCTTGCCGGATTTATGTACGGACTTTTCAACGATTACCGGTTCAGGGACTGCATACTGCTCGGGAATTTAACGGGTGGTAAATGCGTAACGGGCGTCGGCTGCCTCACCGAGTATCTCACGGAGGAAGAGCTACTTAAAAAATTCAACGAATACAAAGCCGAATTTTTTGAATAAGGAATAAATAATGGAAAATAATATAAATAATTTAAGTCCCCTGACTCTTGCGTTTCTCGGCGACGCGGTTTACGGCTTGCTTGCAAGAAAACGCCTTGTGCTTGAAGCGAATCGCCCCGCCGATAAATTACATAAGCTTTCGGTTAAGACGGTTAACGCCGCTGCTCAGGCAAATGCGGCAAAGCTTATAATGCCGCATTTGACCGACGACGAGCTGTCGGTTTTAAAGCGCGGCAGAAACGCTCACACCAACCACACACCTAAAAACCAATCCGAGGGTGATTATCACTATGCCACCGGACTTGAAAGCTTATTCGGATGGCTGTTTTTAAAGGGCGAAGAAAATCGTCTTGAAGAGCTGTTCCGTATGATATGCGAAGGCGGCGAAGAAAACGCGGACAGAGAAAATAACTTATAAAATCGCAAGAGAATTTACGGTCAGCATATTTTATTTTTTGGCCGGAGGCATTTTGTATGCCGTATCCGTAAACAGCTTTCTTGCGCCAAACGGTATAATAAACGGAGGCTTTACAGGGATAGCCACCATACTCAACAGGCTTTTTTTGTTACCTATCGGCACAGCGGTATTCATTATGAACATACCGCTTTTCTTTTTGGCATACAAAAAGCTCGGCAAAGGCTTTATAGTCAAAACGGTTTTCGCAACATTTACAGTATCGTTTATAATAGATTACACCTCAGCTTTTTTGCCGGTATATTCGGGTGACCGACTTCTTTCATCCCTTTTCGGCGCGGTTACCGGAGGCGCAGGGCTCGCGCTTGTCTTTGCCCGCAACGCAACCACGGGCGGAGTTGATACGGCGGCAAAGCTTATAAAGCTGAAGCATCCGCACCTGTCTATGGGACGGATCATTTTATTTTTCGATATTTTGGTAGTCGGCTCGTCATTCTTCGTGTACAGAAGCGTCGAAAACCTGCTTTATTCAATAATCGTAATATATTTAAGTTCAAAAACCATTGACTACCTGCTCTACGGTACAGGCGACGGCAAGCTGATATTCATAGTGACCGAGCACGGCAAAGAGATAAAGGAAAAAATAACAAAGGATTTTCGCCGCGGCGTCAGCGTATTAAACGCACGCGGAGGATACACGGATAAAGAAAAGAGCGTTTTAATAACCGCCGTAAAAATACAGGAGGCAGCATTTATTACGGCGGCAGTCAAGGAGACCGACCCAAAGGCTTTTTCCGTAATTACGGGCGCTGACGAAATAATCGGCGAGGGCTTCAGATATTAAATTTTCGGCTTCCGGAAACGCTGCCGCTCAATCCTTTAAAAGCCCGTTGAATTTTTCGGTAAACACCCTTGCCAGCGTAGCGTGCCCGTGCTTTGTGGGGTGAATATCAAGCTTTTCATCCGTGCCGTAAAAGTTTTCGGCATCCTCATTCATCTCCGGAGCAACATCAAAAACAAAAACCCTGTTTTTTGTTTTGCAAACATTTTTTATCGAGTCATTAAGTCTCGTAACATATCTGTTCGCCGTTTTCCCGACGTTTATATATGAAAAATTGAGCGTTTGCTTTAGGAACGGGTTGTAAACCGTTTGCACTATGATATAGGCATCGGGATTCATATTTTTTATTTCATCGATTATGCGCGAAAGATTTTTTTCGTATTCATCGTATATATTTGTCACTTCCTCCGGGAAGAAGCCCTCGCCGTGCAGCAGGGCGTTTTTAAGTGCGTCTATCATAATGTCCTTGCGGTGGAAAAAATCATTCCCGCCTACGGATACAACAATCGCATCGGCATTTTTTATATCTGCCGCAGTCTTTTCGTCCGACAGACTTTTCAGCACCTCGCCGCTGTCATAACCGCTGACGGCGTCATTATTCAATACCGCTCCGATATTATCGGAAAACAGCGTCAAATAATTATCCTCCTGTGAATCCAGTCCGTAGCCTGCGGCTATCGAATCGCCTATCGCTGTAACGACTCGCTCGCCGTACGGCGGAAATGATGTAATTTTTCCGCTGACGCTTTCGTTTCTTCCGCACGCCGAAAAAACAATAAGTACAAACAAAATCACAGCCGACATTTTAAACAGCTTTTTCATATGAGCACCCCGACACTTTTTATTGCATTCAGTATTTTGTGCCGACAAAGCCCCGATATGCAAAAATCCGATACGGTATACGCCGTATCGGATTTTTTATTTGCCTTTTTGGTTTAGCTTTTCACTTTTTCTTTGCTTTCGGACTCATATGTATTAAAAAGGTCGTTTACATTGTGCTTACCTGTGTGGTGATACGGGCGAATCTTTAAAATTATCCAGCCCACAACAGCACCTACCGTATTACACACAGTATCTTCCATTGTATCAATAAGTGCATAGCGCATTGGATCTCTTGCGGCTATGACATTCGGCAGGCCTATGCCGTGCTCTTCCGCCGCCTTTTCGGCAAGAGCAAGCGACCAATGCTGAGCGTCGCCTATCTGCGGAGCCACCTGGTCGAACACAAACTCGAAAAGTTCCCATGCGGTACCGGCAAAAAACGATATACCGAACGCTCCGAAAATCACAATCGGCAAATCGACCTTAACCTTGTCGCGCTTTTGCATACATACCAGTATTTCGTATCCTACAAATGTGCAAAGGACTCCGCCTACGCTGTGCATTACAAGGTCATACGCAGGGAAGCTGTAATAAAGGTCCATATATGCGCCGCCGAACGACCCCATAAACAGCCCTGCCGCCAAAAAGTCCTGAATATACGACGGAACATAATGCATCCACCGTTTTTCCGGAAAAATCATAAATATTTCCCACAGGAACATAAGCAGCAAATTGGCCGCCGTTTGCAAGCTCTGCTGAACGTCCTTTCTCACAAAAACCGAATCAATGAACGCCGCAACCATAACGACTCTGAGAACCCACCAATATATTATTTCCCATTTTTTCGCCTTGTTTTCACCGTGCAATATACGATTTATATAAGCCTTCGTATTTACCCCTCCGATTCTTTTTCGACACATTTTAAAATTGTGTCAAATCTTTTCTTATAGGATAACACATTCAAAAGGATTGTAAAGAGTAAAATTATTAAAAATAAATTAAAGATTGATATTCCTTACATTTTTAAGGCTTACAGCGACAGTAGGCATTATTCGCTTATTACCATACCCTCTTTTACGCGCTTCTCGGCGAGCTCTTTTGTCACGCGCTCTTTTTTGTCGCCGGTGAGGTCATAGAAGAACATCGGTATCATACAAAGGAGAAGCGATATGCCCGGAACTATCGAAATAAGCGAGAACATACCCACTCTTATGCCGTGCGACATGGTGAGCGGATTTACCGTATAAGAGGTTCCTATTTTGTTAAGGTCAAGCTCGGTCAGGATGTACATAAGCACTATGACGCTTGTTGAAACCGCATTCCCGAGCTTATTTACAAAGGACTGACAGGCATTTCCGAGCCCATTCTGCCTGCGGCCCGTGGTCAGCTCCATATAGTCAAGGCAATCGCCTACCATTGCGGAAGATACGCAGTTTATAACTCCGCACGGAACGCAAGAAAGAATAACAAACGGTATACACGCCCAGAAATGATTGTAGCCTATAAAGAATGTGATAAAACTCGAAACAAAGCCGAGTATGCAGGAAACGACTATAAGCTTTTTGTAGGACACTCTTTTGATAAGCTTCGGGACTATAAGCATTGCCCCGAACATACCGACAGCCGTCGCTACGGCAAACACCGTATTTACAAGCGATATACTCGACTGTAAAGCCTGCTCAGTCTCCTCCGGCGACAGGCCGGTAATATCCTTTCCGATATAGAACGAATATCTTGCAACGTGTATTGCCGCCGCCTGATACATATATCTGCCCGACGCCAATATGCCCATTATAACAACAAGCATAAGCGGCTTGCATTTAAATATGAGCTTTAAAGAGGACGGCTCACCCTTTTTACGCTTCGGCGGCTTGGGTATTTTGACGCGCTCCTTAACCTTGAAATACGTCATTACAAAAAGTAAATTACCTATTATAGATGCCACCAAAGCAATTGACATATACTTTGTCTTTTCAAGTGCAAGTCCCGAGAGTCCTGTAAGAGACGGAAGTACAAAGCCGAGTATCATAAATATTGCCATGGGCACGGCCGAGCCTATACCGTTTGTGGTTCTCGCTATTGACAGTATACTGCCGCGCTCCGAAGGATTCGGAGTCATCGCGTTCGGAAGGCTCCAGAACGGGACATCGGACATTGTGTATATCATTCCCCATAAAACATACGTAACCGACGCATATATCATCTTTGCGGTCATTGAAATATCGGGAGCGTAAAACAGCGAGAGCGTAAGCAAAGCTATCGGAATAGGCGTTGCGATAATATAAGTCAGCATTTTGCCGTGCTTCGGCTCGTGGGCGTCCATTATCATACCCATAAGAGGGTCATTGATTGCGTCCCATATTCTTGCCAAAAACATTAAAAGCAATACGAATATAGGGGTTACTCGAAGCACATTCAAGTAGAAATCGGATATATACGACGACATTATCGCATATATCATGCCCTGCCCGAGTGCTGAAACGGAATATGTTATAAATTCTTTTTTAGGAACGTATTTCCTGTTAGGGTCATCAAGCATCTTGTTTTCCATTGTCTTCCTCCCAATCATAAATTTATCTAATTTTAACATAAAAATATAAAGAGTACCACAATATAATGTTAAATTCACGTAAAAAACAAGATATCCTTATTTGTTAAATATAACGAACAATAACGTGTAAATGTGTATTGCTTTACATATATTGCCGCTGTGGAATATGAAAATTGCCGAAGAAACGGTATACGTTCAAAAGGAACGCTCAGCCGTCACTTCGGCGTTTGTGTAAGCTATATTTAATTGCTCTCTCCGAAAAGCCGGAGCACAATGCCGCGCGATGACTCCGGTGTGCGCATCTCGCCGCCGCTTGCTCAAGACTTAATATCGGGCTGCACAGTATATACTATGCAGCAAAGTGGGTATCGGCAACCGTGCTTGCTTCGCGGCATCATCATGACGTTGCAACGGCATTTGCGTAAACCTTGTCGAGAAATTCATCCGTATAGTGCTTATCCATAAACTGCTCAAAGCGATTTTGCGGCGCCACTCCCTTGTCACGAGCATTTCTGCGAGATACGGCTTCACAGGACAGAATAATATCTATAAGAATAAGAATAAACATTATCCAGAAAAGCACCTTACCTATTTTAAGCGGTATTTTATGTATCAGCTTCATAAACAGCGGATATATGAGTTTAACCCATACAAGGCCCATAATCCCCCAGAATACCGAATAAAGGGCGCAAACTCTGCCGTTGATATTAAGCGGCATTTTGCTGTAATCCCAAGATACGTGACCGAACACCAGCTCTTCGCCAAGGGAACAGATGTATTCGGCAACGGTGCCCCAAATATATGACTTGATAAATACCTTCCACCAAGCCTTTTTTGTATCCTTAAACAAAAGATAACTCAAAAGCACGCCTCCGAGACCGTAGGCAAGGCCGAAGGGCCCGTAGATAAGAGATTGGCGACTTTCCCAATATCCGTGCTTCAGATAGCAAAACACCATCTCCACACAGTAGCCTATAACGTTACATATCATAAAGATATAGAAAACCTCATAGCCGCTGAGATGATTATCGTCATCTGTTTCAAAAAAATTCTTTTTAAAATTTTGATTTGCGTTTTTTATTTTTTTCTTGTCAAGCCTCTTTTTCTCCATAAGCTATTCCCCTTTATAGACAATTGTTGATAAATATAATACAGTCTATTTGTGAACGAAATATGAACAGAAGCGTACTTTTTAGGCAAATAAATAACAATAGCGTTGTTTTATGTCAAAATAAACAGCGTCCAGTATTGCGTCATTAAAGCAAAAAACTCCGACCGGCACCCGAGTGCCTATCGGAGTTTTACAGTCATTTCAGTCAAAACAATATGTAAAGCTGATTACTTTAACAGCTTGCAGACGATATCGGGAGCATAACCATGGCGTGAAATTCCCTGTTTTTATCATCATAGAACCACGAATAGCTGCCGCCGTATTTCTCAGCTGTCTTTTTAATACTTTTTATTCCGTATCCGTGAGAATTTGCGTCCGGCTTGGCGCTCACAAGAGTTTCGTTTTCGCATTTTGGTGCCGTCAAGGCTGTATTTATGACGCTGACCACGCAACTCTTACCGTCAATGGTATAAAGAGAAAACTCAATTTTACCGTTTTCTGCTTGCTTCGCCGCCTCAAAAGCGTTGTCGAGCAGATTGCCCACCATTGCCGAAATATCGCTGTCATGCACAAAGGACAGATTCGAGGTTAAAGCCTTGGCATTAAAATCAAGACCGTTTTTGCTGCAAAGAGCCGTATATTTGCCTATGATAATATCAAGCATCTTATTTCCGGTAAGCTGCGATACCGCGTAGTATTTACCGATATTACTGCAAAGCTCACCTATATAAGCCGTAACCTTGTCATTATCCGCTATGCTCTCTATTATGCCGAGATGATTCTTTATATCGTGAACCATAATATGCATATTCTCATTTTGCTTGTCAAGCACGGCGTAATAATCTCTGTTTATATCCTCTCTCTGGCGTTCCATATTGACCTTCATTATTTCTTCGGATTTGCGCTGCATATTTTCGTATACCGCAAATACCATTATATCAGATATGAAGAGCAAAACACTGCCGCCTATACAGGCATAAGCAAGAGTGCCGCTTATGTCAACGAGCAGTGACAATTTCGCTATAAGAACTATGATATACACACTTGAAAAAGGAGAAATCAACAGATACCAGGAATGGCCGTGGTCTATATGCTGTTTTTCACGCGAGGTGAAATTGGAAATCACAAGGCAGGAAATAAGGTACAATGTTTTGGCGATTACCGCCGCCATGGCATACAGCACATCGTTTGACCTGTAATCGGCTATATTTATGCCGAAGAAGCCCGAAATCAACAGTATACCTATAAATTCCGTCGCCGTAAGTACGCCGGCAAGCAAGACGCTGTGAAAAACCGCCGACTTGACATTCGCCTTGAAGCCGAGCTTCAATATCACGTAATTTACCAAGAAGCCAAAGATGATATTTACCGCCACATTGTTATCGGCAAGCTTATTTACGGCATAATAAACGGCAAAACAGGCTATGCCCATAAGCAGCGTCGAGGGTATCCGACGTCTTACTCCGAACACTCGGTAGCAATACAAAAGAAGAGAGCCGAGCTCTATCAGAAAAACATATACGGTTGTTACCTCGCCGAGCATAGTTCATCGCCTGCTTTCAAAATAACTCATAAGTATACGCTTTGTCTCCGCCTGACGCTTGGGTGCCACCGACACGGTATAATGCTTTTTGCCGCCCTCAAGTTCGATTTCCGTTCTTGAGAATTTTACTATTTTATTCATATTTATGATAAAGCTGTTATGCGGCATCATAAAGAACGGCTCGGTCAGCTCTCTTTGCCACTCGGAAAGCGTTTTCTTTGTGCGGAAAACTTCCGCATCGGTATAGACCTTTGTTCTGCGCCTGTCCGTTTCTATCATAATAAGGTCGCAAAGCAATACCTTTTTATAGTCCATATCGCCGTCACGCAGGTAAAAGCCTACCGTGGTATCGTTTAAAGTGTCTATGGCACGGTCTATACCGGCATATAGCCTTTCGCTGTTTATCGGCTTTTCGAGAAATCGCAGAACCTTTAAATCCAACGCGTCATCGAGGTATTTCGAAAACGCCGTAACAACTATAAAAACGATATTCGGATTGTTTTTTCGCATCGCCTTTCCCACATCGAGCCCGCTGACAGGCCCTATCTCGATATCAAGAAAGGCAATGTCGAATTTCACTTCGCTCCGAGCAGCCGCTTGCCCGTCGGTGAACACATATATTTTGTGCGGAACCTCTCTGCGCGTAAAATAACATTCGACGTGCTTTTTTATCTCGTCCGCATAAATCTGCTCGTCGTCGCATATTGCAATATTCATTTAGCTCCCCCTCCGAATAAAAAATAAGGCATATCGCTTTGCCTTTACCGATATTGTATTATATTACAAAATCCGATTAATTTCAATCTTTAAGAAGTTCGACAATCTTATAGATAAGGTTTAGCCTTTCCTTTGAGCAAAGCTTTAGAGAATCTTCGATATTTCCGACAATATCATCTCTGATGTGTCCGAGCAGGAAGAAGTCGGGCGTTTTGCCCAATGTAACGCTTAGCTCCGTAAAGGTTTCCAAGCTCGGTATGGTATACCCGTTTTCGATATTAGATAAATAGTTGTTACTTATCCCCACAGATTTAGCAAGTTCTTTTTGGCTGATTTTCTCCTTTCTGCGATAAGAACCCATCATTTTCCCCGCCGCTTTGTAGTCAATATTCATTGTTTAGCCCCTCTTTTTAGTGTAATTTACCCTTTCACTTTAATTTTAAGCATTTTAGTTTCAACGATTTAACACTTTAGCAATTTGCATTGACTTGTGTTATTATAGCACATATAATCGTGTTTGGAAAGAGGGTCAACACCTCAATCCAAAAAAAAACACAGGGAGGAAGTACCAAATGAAAAAGACAGAAAAAGCCATGAAGAGCTTCGCCAAAGCTCTCATCACGGCATCGGTTAAGGGCAGTGCCAATTCGGCGGCTACCACATTTATGTATCAGCCGAAAAAGCCCGAAGGTCTTGAGAAATTCTCAAAGCTCGGTAAATGATCGGTTCTTTATCGGAACAGATCGCAAAATGGCTGAAAAGCAAAAAAATTATTGAGGCCGAGAATGTCGATGTCTGCGGATACGGCATCTTTTGGCTGCTCAATATAATAGAATTTTTGCTTGTTTCGGTCATTCTCGGCACGGTCTTAAGGATTTTACCGGGGGCGCTCGCATTTTTTATATCCTTTCTTTTGCTGCGTCTTTTCGGCGGAGGCTTTCACATGGATACGGAACTAAAATGCCAGATAACGTCTCTCGCAATAATAACGGCGTTCATAATTGCGGTAAAAATGACCGCCGTACAAAAGGCTTCTTTTTTCATGCTGCTTGCGGCGGCAGCCGGTACTGTGGTTCTTTTTATTCTTGCACCGACAGGAACGGGATATGAGGACAGCAGAATAACGGCTTATCGCAGAATATGTCGGCTCGTTTGCGCGGTATCACTTTTGACAGCAATCATTATGCTTGCCTTTAAAGTGTACTCCGCCGCATCGGGTATAGCGGCCGGCATTATTGCAGAGAGCCTTTTGTGCCTTGCGGAAATACTTAAAGAGCACCGTGCAACAACAAAATAATAACCCATATTCAAACACAAAAGGGACTGTAAAGCATAAAGCAATTACAGTCCCTTTTGCGTTATATGATAATATCCCCTCAAATTCAAAGTCTGAAAAGCGTATCTATGGGATTTTTCGGCTTTTGCGGCATAAGCTCTTCAGGGCAGTCAAAATTTACAAGTATGGTGTCATCGCCTATGACCTCTATTTCGTCCCATTTTATTTTGATGTCCTTCGGCTTGCCGCTCTTAAACGGAAATCTGCCCTTGCCGTATATGACTATTGAAACGATTGAGCCGCTCAGGGTATCAATCTCAACGTCACAGACAGAGCCGAGCCTTGCACCGTCCTTTAAATTTATAATTTCACGTTCTCTCAAATCCTGCACACTGCAAACCATAAAAACACCTCCGCCGTAAATACGTATGACGCAAAGGGCGAAAAAATAACACTATTCTTTGATTTTCCTGATAGCCCCCTTCTCAAGCCTTGATACCTGCGCCTGTGAAATACCGATTTCAGACGCCACCTCCATTTGCGTTTTCCCCTGCATAAATCTAAGTGCCAGTATCTTTTTTTCGCGCGGTGACAATTCCTTTATGCTCTCCTTAATGGATATTTCGTCAAGCCAATCGGTATCCGTCTCACTTCCTCCGACCTGATCCATAACATATATGGTGTCTCCGCCGTCAGAGTATACAGGCTCAAAGAGCGAAACCGGCTCCACTATCGCCTCAAGTGCCAATACTACGTCAGAACGGCTCGTGCCAAGCTCTTTTGCTATTTCGTCAACCGTCGGGTCTCTGCCGAGCTTTGCCTGTAATTTTTCTTTTGCCCCGAGGGCGTGGTATGCCGTATCTCTTACAGAGCGGCTGACGCGCACCGTGTTGTTGTCCCTGAGGTATCGCCGTATTTCACCGATGATCATGGGTACCGCATAAGTGGAAAAGCGTACTTTTAACGACACGTCGAAGTTATCAATCGCCTTTATAAGTCCTATTACTCCGACTTGAAAAAGGTCGTCAAGGTTTTCTCCGCGGTTTGTAAAACGCTGTATCACACTTAACACAAGGCGCAAATTGCCGTTTATCAGTTTTTCACGCGCAGACTTATCACCTTCTCTGATTTTCTTGAGAAGCTCAAGCTTTTCCTTTTCCTTAAGGACTCTGAGCTTAGAGGTATCGACACCGCAAATCTCAACCTTGCTGTACTGCATGGCGCTCTCTCCTATAACTATTGTCATTAGGATTATTGCCGTGCAGCCCACTCTTAATACAAAACGCGCCGTGAAAAATCGCGGCCGATTTTTTGGTGATATTTATTTAAGGTTAAATATCGTCTCCGGCAGCGAATAAAAGTACTGTGGCCAAAAATCGACACATATCGTCTGCTTTTTTGTTGACGTTTTTAATACATTCTGTTAATATGATAACACACCGTTACGGTAAACAACGTTTAAAATACAGCTGAACGGGAGTGCAAGCCCCATGCGGTAAAATTTCACGGCTTGATAAAAAACGTGCGGCAAATTAAAAAACTTTAAATTTACGCACGGATAATATCTATGATATTGTCCGTTTTTATTTAGTCCTTGATAATTGTCGGCAACAGAACTTCAACAACGGTCAAGTCCCTCGAAACCGCAAAAAGAACATACACCCGGCAGAGGACATAGGAAGTATAAATAATATGCATATTTGGAGATTAGATAATTGGGAAAAGATTTTGCCGAAAGACGGCTCCGGGCGAACTGGGTTACGGTTTCAATGTGACAAAAATGTTGACCCGGAAGTTAAACGTGCATGCTTACAATTCGGAAAATGGTTGCGTGCAGAGTATTACTTTCCGGTAAGGATTGTTGTTTATGTTAAAGAGGCAGAAAGGATTCGAGCAAAAGACGGCGATCATGTAGTTGGAACCTTTTTTGAGCCCTATTCATACTATGATGAACCATATATCAGAATTGCAACAGGCGATTATGAGGAATTGCTAAGCAAGAACGGAAAAGATAATGCCCTTGCTTCAATTCTTATTTCATTGGCTCATGAATTGACTCACTACTATCAGTGGATAAATAATCTTCAACTAACATCAATGGGCAGAGAGCGACAGGCAAGCAGATATGCACGTTATATAATAGATGAGTACGCCACAACCAGAGAGCACTCGTGACAGAATTAAATTGCCATAAACACTTTTTAATTTGCACTTTACAACTCTCGGCGGTTTTGTTACGTGTCGGCACATTTTAGATATATCTTAACTATATTTGTGCTAATACGTAACATTTTTTCTGTAAACTATGAGAATTTTTCCCTGTCACCCGCGCCAAATACATCTTTTAATTCAGGCACAAAAGTAAAAAAACGGACCGCGAAAAACGGTCCGTTTTATCATTATTTATTTTGGTTAACCGTAGCTTTTGTGTCTTGTTCCGACTTTATTTAACCGATAGCTTACCTGCTTGCGTAAGCGGTGCAAAAATGCGCGCGGACTGTTCATCGGTAAGAGTTATACCGAACACATCGCCGTAATACTCCTTGGTCTTTGCGGTTATATCAATATCCTCAAAGCGTTCCGGATAAGTCGCCTTTGCGAGCCAAAGAAGAGTTATCGGGGTATCAACTCCTGCGGTGTAGGTACGGTACATACCGAGAGGCATTTTATAGACATTCTTATCCTTAACTGCTTTTATTCCGCTCCAATCAAAGCTGCCTACGGTATTGTTATAAATATCGTCGGGCTTTGCGGTATTAAAATTTGTGATGAAAATAAAATCGGGGTTCCATTTATAAATCTGCTCCATATTTACATTGGTGGATTTATCGGAATCGAGTTCCTCGCCGACATTTTTTGCGCCTATGGCAGTTGCCCACCACTGACCGAAGAACGAATTTCCCGAAGTGGAGATGTTTGACGCGCTGTATTGGAAGAGGAAAAATACCTTTGCCTTTTCCGCGTCCGGAATTGAGCTTACTCTTTCCTGAACCATATTATAGACACTCTCGCTGTAAGTTCTTACTTTTTCCGACTTATTGTTTTCGGGGAAAAGCTGAGAGAGAAGGTCTATCCAGTTATTGAGGGTTTCAATGGCATTATATTGCCATTTATTCGCTGAAATCGCTATTGCGGCATAGCCTGCGTCGGTAAGCTGCTTGCCGAGCTCTTTATTGCCCGAGCTGTAAAATACCACGTCGGGATTTAAAGCCGCGAGAGCCTCCATATTAACTGTTGTTCCGTCTATAAATCCGGTCTCGGCATTGAGTATTTCCGGATAAAGCTCCGACAAAAGGCTGTTTTTTGCAGCTGCCATACTCGGCTGTGCCATACCGACTATTTTTGAAGCCGAATCAAAGAACACGGCAAGCACCGACGGTATAGGGTAAATATCGCATACCACTATTCGCTGAATGTCCTTTTTAACGGTTACGGTATTGCCGTTATTGTCAACAACGGTGACAACCTCGCTGTCATTGCTCTTTTTGCCGTCGTCTTTTTTAGCGGAGCAACCTACCGCCGACAAAATAAGCACAAGACAAAGAAGCAAAGCTAATACTCTTTTTGCTTTTTTCATTTACATTACCTCTTTCTTAATTATATTAAAAATGCTTTTCGCATTTATTTCGGATTTTTTTCAAAACCGTCGGCCGCACTTACGGGCACTATCGTTTTAACGGTTCTTCCGCCCGACGAGACCTCGGCTATTTTAACATTTACACCGAAGGTCTTTTGTATATTTTCCTCTGTCACTATATCGTTTGTCTTGCCGCATATACATCTTCCGTCATCTCCGAGAAGCAATGCCCTATCCGCTATTCTCATCGCGTGATCGGGAAAATGAGTATTGAATATACAACAAATCCCGCTGTCGCGAAGCTTTGACAAAACGTCAAGAACCGTTATCTGATTTTTAAAATCGAGGTTCGACTCCGGCTCGTCCAAAATCAAAATTTCGGGGTCGCACGCTATTGCTCTCGCTATCAAGACCATCTGCTTTTCGCCGCCGGATAAATCCGAGCATTTTTTATAGGCGAGATTTTCTATATTCAGTCTTCTTAAAACGGAAAGTGCTTTTTCCACATCGCTTTTTTGCGGCTTTCCGAAAATCCCGATGCTGCTCCCGAAGCCAAGCAAAACGCTGTCAAGCACGGTATAGCCGCCGAATGAGGATTTTGCCTGCGGCACGTATGATATTTTGCTCCAAAGCTCCCTGCTTTTTATATGCAAAACATCTCTGCCGTCAAGGAAGCTATGTCCACCGCTCCATTTGAGCAAGCCCACGCTGCACTTGAGAAGCGTTGTTTTGCCCGAGCCGTTTTTTCCGAGAATCGCCACTATCTCTCCCGGTGACGCGCAAAAGCCTATGTCGGACAGTACCGTGTGCCTGCCGTCATATGAAAAATAACCGTTTTCAACAGTAAGGGTCACAGCTGCCACCCCCCTGTTTTTCGCATAAGAATTATAAAGAACGGTGCGCCTATAACTGCGGTCAGCACAGAGATGGGAATCTCGGCGGCTGTGGCACTTCGCGCAACGGTATCGACAATTATCATAAAGGTCATACCCATGCTGATACAGGCAGGCAACAGCGACACATGATTGTTTCCGAATTTCATACGGCACATATGCGGCACCAGAAGCCCTACCCAACCCACCTGACCGCACATTGAAACGCACGAGGCGGTAATTGCCGTTGCACATATTACCGAAACGGCACGCAGAGCCTTAATATCCGTGCCGGTCGCCTTTGCCTCATCATCGGGAAGAGTTAAAATATTAAGCCGCCATCTTATAACATACAAAACAGCCATTCCGACAAGCATTACCGGTGCACCGAGCATAAGCGAGCGATAGCCTGCGCCCGCAAAGCTGCCCATAAGCCAAAAGGTTATTACCGGAAGCACGGAATTTACGTCCGCCACCGATTTTATAAACGAGACAAGTGCCGAAAAAAGCGAGCCTATCATAATTCCTGCCAAAACCACGCTGTTAAGTGATTTGCCTTTACCGCTACCTGCGAGATAAGTCAGCAACACGGCAATAATTCCAAACAAAAAAGCAACTGCCTGAGTGACAATAAAATCAGCCCCGAAAAAAATCGCAACAGCCGCTCCGAAGCAGGTTCCGCTTGAAACTCCGACTGTATCGGGCGTGGCAAGAGGATTGGAAAAAAGACTTTGAAATGTACAGCCCGAAACCGAAAGTCCCGCTCCCACAAGGGCTGCAAGGATTATTCGCGGCATTCTTATATTCCATAAAACAAGCTCGTTTTTAGATTCCAAATCAGCATTTCCAGTTATTTTACCGAATATTGATCTTATCACCTCGGCGGGAGAAATACCGAGTCTGCCTATACAAAGCGCCAAAACAGCGACAACAAGCGGCAGTATTAAAAGCAGGACCTTCGAAAGCGTGGAAAGCTCCAAGCCTTTACAATCTTTTCTTCCTGTCATATCTCTGTTACCACATTTGAGTACGCGGTTTTGGCACTTACGCCGTCGAGTTTTCCGATTTTACCTGACATTGCGCTTATTATATCCTGAGGAGCATCCACCGCTATACTTATAATATTTATTTTTTTCTCTCTGTAAGGAATACCCATTCTGCCGACAATGTATCTTCCGTATTCGTGTAAAACACAGTTGAGTTTTTCCACAGCGTCCTCATTTTCTACTATTATCCCTATAAGGGCTACTCTTGATTCCATATTATTATCACCTGTAATCAAAATAAAAAGGCTGTATCTTTAAAGATACAGCCTAAGTATGCCGTGCAAACACACAGCAGTTTTACTTATTCACCGTATCTTTCGTCTCAAAACAGATTTCGACGTCAGAAACCGCATTTATTGATTTTTATCATAGCATATATCGATAAAAATTACAACCTACATATTTTTATCGCAAAATGCTCTGATATCAGCCTTTTCGCAGCCACCCACGTGGCGGTCTGCCTCCTTGCCGTTCTTCACTAAAATCATCGTCGGTATAGACATAATACCGTACATCGCGGCAAGATCTGCGGACTCGTCCACATTTATTTTACACACTTTGACGTCGTCGTATTCCTGCGAAAACGCCTCAAGCTCGGGAGCGGTCATTTTGCACGGACCGCACCAATCGGCATAGAAATCTATAAGAACGGGTTTTTCGCTGCGCGATACCTCGTCAGCATAGTTCTGAAGTGTTATTTTTGTCACGGACATATTTCATCTTCCTTTCACAAGCGCCGAAAAGCGGCACTTTTTTAACCGTATATTATTTTTGAAAGCTCAAAAGCACGGCGCAAATCATCCTCTTTGACACCGCCGTTATCGGTATCTTTGGCAAGTACGCCGCCGACAAGCTCGGTATTCATAACAGAAAAAGACAGCTTAACCTGCTTTTCTATTATGTTGTATCCGTCGTCCTCGTCATCTCCGGCGGTTACCAAAAGTAATGCTTTTTTGTGCTTCGTTATAGGTTGCGCAATTTTTCTTCTGAAATGCGCCTCGTAATAACGCTGAAAGCGGTCAAACAGGGCTTTCATAGGTGCAGGAAAAGACAGATTGTAAACCGGAGTTGCAACAATTACCGCATCGGCGTCTTCGAGCTTTGCCATAAACTTTTCAAGGTCTTTTTTAGAGCAACCGTTTGCCGCCTTACAATATCCGCAAGCATTGCACGGGGTCGGTTGCAATGAAAAAAGATGGACTATTTCAACATCATCGCTTTTTCTTATGCCCTTCATAAAAGCACCGGTAAGCTTTGCGGTGCTGCCGTTTGTCTTCGGCGAACCGAAGAGGATAAGTATTTTCATTCTTCCGTCTCGCTGTCGCAGTATTTGCAGACAAGCTTTCCTCCGTTTTCGTAGAAGAGGTGCGGTACATAGCTCTCGCTGTTTGTGACGCATCTCGGATTTTTGCACTGCTTATCATGGGTGCTGTATGTCTTTTCGGGGACGTTGCCCCCGCGGTTTTCAAGCATAAGTATAATAAGAGCCATTCTCGCATACATACCGTATTCGGTCTGCTCGAAATACTTGGCGCGGCTGTCATCATCAACTCCTACGGTAATCTCATCGACTCTCGGGAGCGGATGAAGCACAACAAGGTCTTTTTTTGCAAGCTTCATTTTTTCCTCATCAAGCACATAAACGCCCTTTTGGCGCTCATACTCCTCTTCGGATTTAAAACGCTCCTGCTGAATACGAGTCATATAGAGAACGTCAAGCGAAGAAATTGCTTCTTCAAGACTTGAAGAAAAGCTGTATTCGCATCCGCTCTTTTTAAGAATATCAATTATATATTCCGGCATTTGGAGCTCGGGAGTGGAAATCATAACAAATTTATTGTTTTTATATTTAGACAGAGCTTTAACGAGCGAATGTACGGTTCTGCCGTTTTTCATATCGCCGCAAAGGCCTATGGTGAGGTCGGAAAGCCTCCCCTTTTCGTGCGACAAGGTCACAAGGTCGGTCAAGGTCTGAGTGGGATGGAGATGGCCGCCGTCACCTGCGTTTATAACGGGACTTTTGGAATAGAGCGATGCCGCATAAGCGGAGCCCTCTATGGGATTACGCATAACCAAAACGTCGGCATAATTGCTGACCACCCTTACGGTATCCTTCAAGCTCTCGCCCTTTGACACGGACGCATTAGACGGATTGTCAAACCCTATAACCTCACCGCCGAGACGAAGCATGGCGGTTTTAAACGACATCTGAGTTCTTGTTGACGGCTCATAAAAAAGCGTCGCCATTATTTTGCCGTGGCAGGCGTCGGTAAAAATCGACGGATTTGCCTTTATCATACCGGCAAGGTGAATTATCTCGTCAATATCCTCAAGGCTGATGTCCTCAAGGTCAATAAGATTGCGTGCCTTCATAAATTACCATTCCTTTATTTTTTACAGTAACGGTATGCTTCCGTTTCGTAAACATTATAATCTTTTTTGTATTCTTCTTCAATAGCGGCAATGAAAAATTGAGAGTTTATACAAATTTTACCGAAACCCGTATATTGTTTTTTACCTTTTCAAGCTGTTTACAAATGCTTTATCGCTGTCGGACACACGGTATGAATCTCTGATTTTTTGTATCGCCCTGTTTTGAGTTGCGGCGTCTACATTCCCCGATGAAAATACTTCAAGCGTTCTCTCTCGGAATTTTATAAAGCTCTCCGAAAGAGCCCATGCAACCGCCATACCGACATAGTATTCTGTACAATCGATATTTTCCAAAATCGAAATAACATCCTCTCCGAATTCGTCCGTTAAAAGATAGCGCATCATCAAAACAACAGCTGTACGAGTCTCATACGTATTCTGTGAAAAAGCGTGCTCCTTACAGAATTCAAAAAGCATATAAAGCTCGTTCTTCTTAGGCTTCAGCGCCGTGCAAAACGAATCACATACCGCCCAATTATCAATATACGGCAAAAACTCCTCTATATATACGAATTTTTCGGCTAACGGCATTTTGAGCTTGGCCGTGACAAGTCCTCTTATCATAATCTCTTCATACGACTGCACAGAGGCCGCCATAAGAAAATAAAGCGGCTTGCCCTTTACTATTTCGGAGGAAATCTTTTGCATTATCGGGAGCCTTACTCCGATTATCGGATATTTCGATGTCTTGCAGAGCCCGCTGTGAAAAGCTCTGTATTTTTCATCCGAAAACGACAATAGATAATCTCTGAATTCCGCATATGCCCTGCCGTTCCACTGTACCTTAGAAAGCTCCATAAAATCCACCTGCGTCCTTTCGGCTTATTTTTACGCAAACTGCATAAAAAAGCGCTTGATACTTTTACCTTAAAAAGTATAATATATCGCAATTTAATTGTAAATGATTTAATTCTGTGTTAAACTGTTTACAGATTGCAGAAAGGGGAAAATTTTGTGATATACAAGCTAAACAGAGATAATTACAGAGATTTTTCGGCACTGAACATAAACAGACTGCCCGGAAGAGCTTACTCGATTCCCTTCAGAGAGCTTTCGCGTCTCAAAAAGACCGATTGTCTGACCGAACGCTATAAGAGCGATATGGTTACGGTCCTCTCGGGAGAATGGGATTTTAAATATTACGAAACGCAGAATGTTTTACCGTATGAAATGGACACGGAGCGTATCCGTTTTGATAAAATACAGGTTCCGTCCACCTGGCAGAGAACCGGGTACAGAGAGCCTGTATATTTAAATACAAGATACGAATTTCATCTTTTTCCGCCGGAGCTTCCGAAAGAGGTTGCCGTAGGCGTATACAGAAAAAAGATAACCGTTGACGACGCATCCAAATCTCATATCATTTCATTTTTAGGCTTCAGCGCGTGCCTTGAGCTGTATGTAAACGGTGAGTTTTGCGGCTACGGCGAGGGCTCACACAATAGTGCGGAATTTGACATTTCAAATATGCTGATTTCCGGTGAAAACGAACTACTCTGCGTTGTTTACCGTTGGTCCACGGGGACATATCTCGAATGTCAGGATATGTTCAGAGAAAACGGAATTTTCCGCGACGTTCTGCTTTACACATATGACAAAGCATATATAAACGATTACGAGGTTAAAACACGCTTAAACGGCGGAAGAGAATACGACCTCGATATAGACGTATTCCTTGAGGGCGAAGCCGCAGGAAAAAAAGTTTCGGCAGAGCTTTTCTCAGGCAGAAAAAAGATATGCTCCGATGAAAAGGATGCCGACGTCTGCGTCAAATTTTCCTTCTCGGCACTCGACGTAAAGGAATGGACTGCGGAAACGCCGAATGTTTACGAGCTTTATTTAACGCTTAAGGACGGTGACGATACACTATGTACCGTAAGAAATTATACCGGCTTCAAGCATATAGAAATTCTCGGCGACGTATTTAAATTCAACTGCGAAAAAATAAAATTCAAGGGTGTAAACCATCACGACAGCAATGCAAAAACCGGCTACGTGATGAGTGCCGCGGACATAAAAAAAGACCTTGTTCTTATGAAAGAGCTTAACGTAAACTCGATAAGAACGTCGCACTATCCGCCTGACCCGATGCTCATTACGCTTGCGGACATTATGGGATTTTACATAATAGACGAGGCCGACATCGAGACACACGGCTGCGGAAGTCTCGGCAAATACAACCTCTATAAGCCCAATTTCATCAGCAACGACCGCTCTTGGGCACCGAGATACGTTGACAGAGTGAGCCGTATGTATTTCAGAGACAGAAACCACCCGTCAATCACGATGTGGTCTCTCGGCAATGAATCCGGCGGATACAAATGCCAGGACAAATGCTATGAATTTTTGAAATCTGTATGTCCGGAAATACCCGTACACTATGAGGGCGCTATCCGCACAAAGAGAGTCGGGTATGACGTAATATCGGAAATGTACACCGACATAGAAAACGTTATAAAAACCGCAAAGGGCACAAGAGGCAAGAAGTACTTTGAAAAGCCGTTTTTCCTTTGTGAATACTGCCATGCCATGGGCGTAGGCCCCGGCGCGCTCGAAGAATATTGGGACGTCTTTTATTCAAGCGACAAGCTTATGGGCGGCTGTATATGGGAATGGTGCGACCACGCGGTATACCATGGCAAGGATGATAAAAAGTACAAGTACGAATACACCTACGGCGGCGACCACGGCGAGGAAATGCACGACAAAAATTTCTGCGTAGACGGTCTTGTATTCCCCGACCGCACGCTCCATACCGGCGCGCTTGAAATGAAGCACGCATACAGACCCGTAAGGTCAGTGGTATCGGGCGGCAACACACTTCTTCTTACAAACACATACAGATTTTTAAGCACAGATGTTCTTACCGTAAAATGGGAGCTTTGTTTCGACTGCGAAAAGGTAAAGGACGGCGTTATCGACAAGGTAATAGCCCCGTCTGCTACCGCGGAAGTAACGCTGCCGCTCGGCCGAATACCGAGCGACCGCCTTGTAACGCTCAACATATTTTACGAAGACAAGAACGGAGCCGAAATATCAAGAGAGCAGCACGTACTCTGTGACGCTCCTGCCTCAATCGAAACAGGCGATAAAAAAGTTCTTCTCACGGAGAGCGACTCAGGTTACTCGGCGGAATTTGATAACGGAAAAATCGAATTCTCACGTTCCACCGGAGAAATTCTCTCATATACGGCAGACAGCACAGAGCTTATCAGCAAAACTCCGTTGAGCGGCATCTCAGGCTTCTTACCGAATATTTACCGTGCTCCGTCAGACAACGAAGAGGTAAATCCCACACCGAAGTGGAATCGCGAAAAGCTTGCTAAGGTCAAAGCGGTCTACAAGGGAATGAGAGCCGAGAGCGAGGAAAAAGAGGTAAAAATAACCGCTTATTACGATATGACTGACGGTAAAAGGCTCTACTACAAGAGCTTTATAGAGTACACCGTATTTTCCGACGGCACGGTTAAAGTTCGTTCCTCTCTCGCGAAGAAGAGATACGGCTGGAAAGAGTTGCCGAGATTCGGCCTTACAGCGGAGCTCCCGAAGGAATTTTCAAACGTGAAATACCTCGGCAGAGGGCCATATGAAAACCTCTGTGATTTTAACGGTCAATCCCCGATAGGCTTATATAAAACAACCGTTAAAGAAATGCACGTTGACTATATCAAGCCTCAGGATAACGGCAACCACGGAGCCGTAAGATTTGCGGAATTTACCGACGGTAACGGAAAAGGCTTAGCGTTCCTCGGTGCTCCGAAATTCAGCTTCTCGGCACATGATTACACACAAAAAATCCTTTGCGCGGCACGTCACCGCGAGGACGTAATACACGAGGACACCACGTTTGTTTCAATTGACGGTTTTGTTCGCGGAACAGGCACGGCGAGCTGCGGTCAGGACACGCTTATGAAATACAGATTTGTATTAGACGACACGATCGAATTCCGCTTTGCCATGAAGCCGATAACAAGATAAGCTCCCGAGAGAGCCGGAAAGGTTAAGGTTATTTTTAAGCTATGATAAAAAGCACTTGGTTTTTAGGCGGCACAGCCTGCCCTGACGGCGATGAAATCAGAAAAAAGGTATTTGTGAATGAGCAGAAATACCCTATTTCCGTCGAATTCGACGACCATGACAAAACATGCGATCATCTGCTTTTAACGGTTGACGGCACACCTGCCGCAACGGCGCGCGTTTTTATGACGGACGAGCAGACGGCAAAGATAGGCAGACTTGCGGTATTAAAGGAATACCGCGGTCAGCATCTCGGCGCAGAACTTATAAAAGAGCTTAAAAAGAGGTCTAAGGCTCTTGGCGCAAAAAAGATATACGTCAGCGCACAAGTATATGCCGTTCCGTTTTACGAAAAATACGGATTCAGGGCATACGGGAATGAATATCTCGATATACACATTCCGCATATAGATATGGATTGCCCGTTATAAGCATTAAGAGCAAAAAAAGACCCGGGGAGCTGTCGCTCTCCGGGTCGCGTTATCTTTTGATTATTCAATCTCAAGATGCTTTGAAGTCTCTTTCGGAGCTTCCTTCTTAGGCATTGTGAGCTTCAGGACACCGTTTTCGTATTTAGCCGAAATCTTATCGGTATCAATACCGGAAACGTCAAACTGTCTTGAATATGAGCCGTAGGAACGCTCGCAGCAGATACTCCTGCTGTCCTTGTCCTTTTTCTCGGTTTCGGTGTGACGTTCTGCCTTGATGGTGAGGATATCGTCCTTGACATCAAGCTTAATGTCACCCTTTTCAAATCCGGGAAGATCTGCTTCAAGGATATAATTGTTGCCGCTCTCAATAATGTCGGTATTGAATTCGGCAAGCGCCTTACCGTCGAAGAATCTGAACGGGTCATCAAAGAAGCTGTCCATTTCGCGGAACGGATTATAGGATGTAACATTGTTTTTACGGTTATAGGGTCTTAAATCAAACATATAAATTCCTCCGATATAAGTTGAATTATGCTGCCCGATTTATTTTTTGCTCGCTCGGTCAGGTGACTTGCGAGCCGCAAGCTAAAAAGAGATTCCGTCGGCCTCTCGGCCTCTCGCTCTCTCTTTCTGTTTACAATTATCATTATACCCTGTAATGTTATCCGTTTGTTATACAAATATGAACAAACTGTAAACTATTAGCACTCTACCACGTAGAGTGCTAATTTGATAAATTCCTTGCTTAATTTCGTCGTTAATATTATAATCAAAATAGTAATAACACACCAAAAGAGAGGTATATAACATATGAAAAGGGATTTGGGCAAAGCCGATGAAATATTTGACGTCCCCGCAATAAACTTTTTCACAAGCGGAAATGATTATTTCGGAAGCAGCGGCAGCAAATTCAGATACAGAATTTCACACACCGATGAGAACATAGTCGGCGAGGTATGGCACGAGGATCTCTGCTATGAAAAATGCACCGTTACCGATAAAAAAGAGGATTTCCCGTTGACGCCGGACGGTCTTACAAACTGCATAAAATGGCTTTACGAAAAATACGAAAGCACATACGAAGCATAAAATCAAGCAAAACAGAGAAAGCCGCCCTCGGAAGCATTTCCGAGGGCGGCCGTTTATTTGTTATTGCTTATTATATAGCGCTGTCGGCAACGCACGGGCATTTTATCTCACGGCAAAATTTCATTCCACTTTTTCGCGAGTACAGGCATCCAAAGTCCGCCCTGAACGGGTCGGTGATATCTGCCCTTTGACTTTGCGCTCTTTGTATCATACCAATCCGTAAACGGATATTTATCTTCGGTATGGTCAAGCATACGCATTATATCCACCGACAGCTTTTGGGTCATAAATCCGGTATCGTCAAGGGCGCACGCCCACATCGTCCAATCGGTACGCGCATAGTCTCTGCGCGGCCCGAGCGGCAGGCCGTATTCGTTTTTAATTTTGATATATCGTGCAATTTCATTTTTGGCCGTTTTGAGTGGGAACAAATCGAACCCGAATATATAATTCCACACAAGATTATATTTAAGGCTCCAGCTCTCCTTCTTTAACAGAGTAAACGAAAGGCACTCCCTGCCCTCGTCTCTTTTGAGAATATCTGCCGCGTTCTCAGAGGCGGCTTTAAGATATTTTTCTCCGTCAGAATCAAGCATTTTGCATATTTCTCCGCAGCAGCGCAGTGCTATGCAGGATTTAACGGCAAGATTTACGCTGTCCGATATCGCCTTTGCATAGTCGTCGGCATTCTTTTGGTTAGCTATATCATTACCCGTTTCGGCAAGATAATCTCCCCACTTTAAAAGCAAATCTTTATTTTCGGCAATAAAGCTCCTGTCGCCGGAAAGAACCGTCGCGGCATAAGCGAGTATAAGTACATCGCCGCTTGTTTCGACGGGCATCTGCTCCTTCTCGTCATATATGTTGTCCGAGGTCGAATATACCTTAGCCTTGTCGCCGTCGAAGTCGGCTTTAAGACCGTATGTCTGCCCGTCGGCTATGGGATATGTGCCTATATCGTGCGGCGCAAAATCAAATTTCCACGCGGCAGAACGCGCAAAATCACATATACCGTTAAGCTCGGCAAACACAAGACTCGGATTATACAAAAGGAAAAGCGGCGACGATGCATACGTTACATCGGTCTCGGCGGCAAATCCGCCGGCAGTGCAGTTTTTGGAAACATACAAAAGCTTTCCGTCATCGGTTTTTACAAGCTTGTGAGACGCTATGACCTCTCTGTACGCGGCCGACAAAAGCATACAGTAATCATCGCCGAAACGCTGACCGTCGCGCAAAATCCGCGTATTTCGCAAAGAAACCTGTTTCCTCAATTCGTCGTGTTTTTCGTCGCAGTATTTGAGTGCCGAAACGGCGTCGGGAAATTTCTCGGTCCAATATCCTCGGAGCTTTTTGCCCATATATTCTATGCTGAAGCCATCGTCAAAAAATAATGTGTCGTGCGCACAGAATTTGTCGCTTACAGGCTCATATGCCTTATGCTCGCTGTGAATGTAGTTTACAAAGCCGTCACGCTTATTGCGCTTAATTGTGGGTTTGCCAAATGAGACAAAGCCGCCCGTAACATAAACCGTTCCCCAGTTTATAGCATTGAAATCACCCGAATACTCAAGAACATTCTGCTCATTTTGCCTCATATATGCGTAGTATGAGCTGTCGGTCTTAACCGCATCGCCGATAATTTCTTTTCCCTTTTCGCTGTCATAGCAAAAGTTCTCGTCCACAAGAAGCGATATCGAAACGGAATGCGGTCTTTTGTCAAGAATCGTAACCTCATAATCTATAAAGGCGCACGGCAAAGACAAAAGCAAAAGGTCATCGGGAAAAGCCGGAGTCCAAAAATCGACCTTGAGCTGAACGTCGTGCTTTTCAAACACATATGTAGTGCAAAGCGGAGTGACCTTAAGCACCTTTTGGTGCATATGATGTACTCCGTTTTCGCCCATAAAACGATACGGCTTATCATCTATCATCATAAGGCCGTGGAGGCACTTCTGATACCCTGCCCACATTCTCGTATTATCCTTATACAGCTTTTTGTGCTTCATGCTCCAAATACTGATATACGGATCTACCGTCACAAGCGGATATGCGGGTAAATGTTTCATAAGTACAACCCCTTTCAAATTCTCATTATAGTTATTTTACCACATTTATTTCGCCATTTAAATATACAATTTAGTGGAAAATATACATTAAATATGCTTTTTGTAGAATTCAAAGCAACTGTCAAACCATCCCTCCGGTTCTTTGCCGTTTGCAAGACCTATGCCGTGTCCGCCGGTTTTAAAGAGTTTAAATTCATGCGGTACACCGTTTTTGCGAAGCGCGTCGCACAGCATTACGCTGTTATTGTAATCGACCGTACCGTCGTCCTCGCACGCCCAGACAAACGTCGGCGGAAAGCTCCCGTTTGCAAGCTTTTCAACGCTTGAAGCATTAATCTCGGTCTTGCCGGGAAACAATCCGAGAAAATTCCTGCGCGATACCTTATGAGTTTTTTCGCCCATGGTTATGAGCGGATAGCAGAGCATAAGGGTTTTGGGGGTTAAAGAGTATTCCTTGCCGCAGTATTCGGTTTCGTATCTTTCGCATTGTGAAGAGAAGAAAGCGCAAAGATGTCCGCCCGCAGAGCTGCCCATAAGAGAAATATTGTTTCCGTCAACACAGAGCCTTTCGGCGTTTGCCTTTATGAACTGCATACTTCTTGCCACATCTTTAACGGGGCGCGGATACCTCGCGTTGTAGCCCACGCTGTAAAAAAGCACAAAGGCATTTATTCCCCTTTTGTTAAATTCGCGCGCAAACGGCTCTCCCTCGTTAAAATCCGAGATGAATTTATACGCACCGCCGGGGCATATGAGCACCACGGGCGCATTTTCTCCGACAACATATCCGAAAAGCTGTACTTTTTTGCGGTACGGCTCCTCTTTGCACTCGCGTTCCGTATAAATCTTGTACTCTGTTTTTTCAACCATTTTCTTTTCTCCAAATCGTTATATTTAACGTATCCGCGTTAAGCTTACCGAGTTAATTGTATTATATAACACCGCAGCGACAAAATAAAGAGTGAAGTTTAAGCGCGTCAAGCCCGAAAAACTATGTTGCAAGTTGACAAAAGACAATAAAAAGCGTAAAATATCGCATATATCTGTGTAAAAAAATATGTTTCCGACAGGGAGTAAATATAATGAAGTTTTTACAGAAAACCCAAAGAACGGTTATGCTTCTCTTAAAGGTACTGCTGTTCTTTATTTTGTTTGCCACTTTTTTTGTTATTTTCGGTATTGAAAACGAATGGCTGCTGCGCCTTTCGAGAACCGCCGCGGTAACCATGCTTACGTTTGTCATTCTCGGCTCGGCACTTATGTCAATATACGGCGGATATTCCGTGGGAATAACAAAGAGCAAGCCTATAATCTACTCTATGACGCTCTCTACCGTATTTACCGATATTGTAACTCATTTGCAGCTTTGCATAATGAACACAAATGCGGCAAATAACCAAAAATTCCAGTATGAGCACCCCCTGCTTTTACTGCTTGTTATGTTCATTCAGATACTCGTTATCATATTTTTCGCATACTTCGGAAATTTCGTATACTTTTCAATAAACTCTCCCGAAAAATGCTGTGTTATAACGACTTCAAAGTATTCGTTAAACAACATCGTCCCAAAAATCAAGAAGTATAAAAAGCAGTATTTAATAACGGACGCAATACTTTTCACAAATCCGGATTTGTTTGACATCATAAACCGCTGTGACACGGTATTTGTATATGACGTACCGGCAGCCTCACGCACAACGATTGTCGAATACTGCTACGCAAACAACAAAAACATCTACTATAATTTTGAGATGTGCGACGTTGTTTCGCTTCGCGGCAGAAACGCAATGCTTGACGACAAGCCGATGATAGCTTCAACCGTTAAAGGGCTTACGGTTGAACAGCGCATAATGAAACGTGCCATGGACCTTTTTGTATCTACCGTGGGTTTAATTATTACAAGCCCCATAATGCTCGCCTGCGCAATAGCCATAAAGGCTGAGGACGGCGGTTCGGTATTCTTCAAGCAGAAACGTGCCACAAAGGACGGAAAGATTTTCAAGGTCTACAAATTCCGCACGATGAAAGAAAAGAACTCAATAAACAAATCCGTAACCAAGGACGACGACAGAATTACAAAGGTCGGCAAAATTCTGCGCAAATTCCGCATAGATGAGCTGCCGCAGATAATCAACATTTTCAAGGGTGAAATGAGCGTTGTCGGCCCACGTCCGGAAATGATAGAAAATGTAGACGAATACACACAGGCGCTGCCGGAATTCAGCTACCGTTTGCGCGTCAAGGCAGGTCTTACGGGTCTTGCACAGATCGCCGGCAAATACAACACTTCGCCTAAGGACAAGCTCGTGCTCGACCTTATGTACATCGAGAAATACAGCATATGGCAGGATATTAAGCTTATCTTCCAGACGCTTACGGTATTCTTTAAAGCCGACGACAGCACAGAGGCATTCCACCACAGCGACAGCTACGAGTTTTTCACCGCGGACGAGTCTCCCGAGCTTATAGGCGAACCCGAAAACGCAGAAGCAAATGTCTGCGAGCAAGAAAACAAGCAGTAAAATTTAAATTAAAAACCGTCTTGCGCTGTTTTGTGTGACGCTAAGGCGGTTTTTTGTGAGTAAATATATGAGGTGAAGCAAAAGATGTTAGAAGCGGTAAACGTAGGTTTACAATACGGCGGCAGGACGCTTTTTGAGCACGCGGACGTGAAGTTCACAAGCGGCAACTGCTACGGTCTTATCGGTGCGAACGGCGCCGGAAAATCCACATTTTTAAAAATTCTTTCGGGCGAAATAGAGCCTACAAAGGGTGAGATTATCCGCACACCCGGCGAGCGTCTTTCGGTTCTCAGGCAGGATCACTTCGCTTATGACGAATACGATGTTATACGCACCGTTTTGCTTGGCAACCCCAAGCTCTGCGAAATAATGGACGAAAAAGAGGTCTTATATAACAAGGCAGAGATGACAGACGAGGACGGTATGAGACTGTGCGAGCTCGAAGAGCAATTCGCCGAGATGGATGGTTGGAGTGCCGAGAGCGACGCCGAAATACTGCTCAACGGCCTCGGCATAACAAACGACCTCCACTATCTCAAAATGAGCGAGCTTACGGGCGACCAAAAGGTTAAGGTTCTGCTTGCGCAGGCTCTTTTCGGCAACCCCGACATACTTCTTATGGACGAGCCGACAAACCACCTCGACCTTGAAGCCATAGCTTGGCTTGAGGAATTTCTTATCGACCTTGATTCCACCGTCATAGTTGTATCGCACGACCGTCACTTTTTAAACAAGGTTTGCACCCACACGGTAGATATTGACTATAAGAAAGTCACCATGTATGTGGGAAATTATGATTTCTGGTATGAATACACACAAATGGCTCAGCGTCAGATGCGCGAGCAAAACAAAAAGGCTGAGGCAAAAATCAAGGAGCTTCAGGACTTCATATCCCGTTTCAGCGCAAATGCATCAAAATCGAAACAGGCCACAAGCCGCAAAAAGCTTCTTGACAGCATAAAGGTTGAGGATATTCCCGTATCGTCAAGACGTTTTCCGTATGTTGACTTCAAGCCCGACCGCAAAGTAGGCAACGAGGTGCTGACCGTAACGGGAATCTCAAAGACGATAGGTGACAGAAAAGTCCTCGACAACGTAAGCTTTACCATACTGCCGAGACAAAAAGTTGCTTTTGTCGGCAGTGACCCTCTTGCAAAAACAACACTATTCAAAATTCTCATGGAAGAAATCGAGCCGGACGAAGGCACATTCAAGTGGGGTGTAACCACATCACGCAGTTATTTGCCGACGGACAACTCCGCTTATTTCGACGGCTGTGAAGACTCTCTTATAGATTGGGTAAGGAACTACTCTAATCTTGTTTTTGAAGCCGATATAAGGAGCTGGCTCGGCAGAATGATGTTCTCGGGAGAAGAAGCCACCAAAAAGGCAAACGTGCTCTCCGGCGGAGAGCGTGTAAGATGTATGCTCTGCAAAATGATGCTCTCTGGCGCAAATGTACTTTTGCTTGACGAGCCGACAAACCACCTCGACCTTGAATCCATCGCCTCATTAAACGACGGTCTTATCAAATATCCCGAAACAATACTTTTCACATCGCATGACCATCAGTTTGTGGAGACGGTTGCCGACCGTATAATCGACGTAACGCCCGGTCACTTCTTTGATGAAGCGATTACCTTTGACGAATACGTTGAAAAAACATCGGAGCAAAATGATAAAAAATAACGATAAATCCAAACCATATTCACACCCAAGGTGGAATGATACTTCATTGCCTGAAACAATAGGATATACAGAGCCCAATCCAAAAGAGTATGAAAAGGATCACGAAGAATTTATTGAATACTTAAAAAAGATAGGTCGTAAATTTTAACAATTAAATACATCAAGCACTTTGCAGAAATGCAAGGTGCTTTTTTAATGCTGTTTTTCAGCTTTTTAGCTGTTAAATATAAAATCACGGGATAAAACCCGTTAATCAAACAGCGAAGCGGTATGGATGAAATGATAAAGCGCATAAAACCGTATGCAATTTTAGTATATGGCGGAGAGGTTGAGTACGATTATAAGGACATTCCTGTGTATTACTACGAAAACAAGGTTACCGAGAGATTGAAAAGTGTAAATGAATAGATTATAATATATTTGCAGAAAGGAGAGTTTTAATGAATAAGGCTCAAGAAAAATTCTTAACCGATGAAGAATTTGAAACTCAAAAAGATGATATTACTGCTATTGTTTCAGCCGAAATGGAAAAGATTGAAAAAGAAATTGATGAAAGATACGATAACAATCCCGAATACAAAGCTCAAATTGATGCAGAGGTTGAAGAAGAGTTGCGTATAGCGGCTGAATACCGTGCTTGTAAAACTCAAGAGGAAATGGAAGAACTCGATAGAAAGTACGGGGTAGAAGTAATTCACTAAAAAGAATCAGGTTAAAGGACATTGCAGAAATGCAATGCCTTTTTGCTTTGTTAGGAGAAAGTTAAATTGTTACAAATAAATATTCAGAATTTTGGAGGAAGAGGAGCAGACAGCTATAATTTAAGTGGTAGTTCGATTGCTCTCCCCCATTAATTACGTACGGACTTTTTGAGCATTTTTACGGACTTTTTTTCCTATTTCGGCACTTTGCATTTTCATAAAAAGGCAAAACATAAAACCCCTAAAAAGCTTATAACATCAAGCTTTTTAAGGGTTCTATGAATGGTGAGCCATCGGAGATTCGAACTCCGGACACCTTGATTAAAAGTCAAGTGCTCTGCCAACTGAGCTAATGGCTCATATAAAAAGCGTTTTACCGCTTTTATATTTTAGAAAAAGAGAAGCAGAAGTGTGGCACCGAGTGCAAGCACAAAAAAGAATAAACCGAAGTATTTCGTGAATCTGCTGAGCTTAGCCTCCATGGTTCTGCCTTTATTCTTACCGAAGAAGGTATCGGCACCGCCGGCGATTGCACCGGAAAGGCCTGCCTGGCGACTCTCCTGCATAAGGATAACAACGGTCAGTATAACAGATGATAATATAAGTAATACAGCAAGAATTATTTCAAGAGCCGACATTTTCTTCCTCCGTTCAAATTTGAATTCGTTTTCAGAATGCTAAAGCATTCTATCATACTGGGTGTAAAAAAGCAAGTCTTTTTTATAATTTTTTTATATACCGGGAAAATTCATTGCATATATCGCCGATTTCGGAGCATATTATTTAATGCAGAAGCTTTTACACATAAAGAGCGTTTGCCGTAAAAGCTTTTGTGCCGCTTGCAGCTTTCATTGCCGCGAGCGGTTTTTTATCGGCTCGCATAAAAAGCATTGTGAAACAACATCATTGGCCGGTTGTGATGCTCTCTCCGGATGAAGTCTCGCTTTCCGAAGTCTCTGCGAAAACACCGGAGTTGTATATGTTATTTGAACCTTTGTCGGTATCCGCCGCGGCTTCAGTCGTTGTTTCCTCAAAAAGGCCTGTATAATTTTTTATGATGCCGAACCCGGTTAAAATCGAAAAGGCACTTACCAAAGCAAGCAGCACCGCCGCCACGGTCAAAAACACCGCAAGCCCCTTTTCTGCGTTTTTGCTTCCGCCGCCGTTCTTTGCTTTGACAGCTTCTTCAAACATCATCGGCTGATTTTCGCCGTAAAAATATGTTTCCTCGGGTCTTGCCTCGCTTCGCTTTGTGCCGTTCGAAAAATCATATTGAAATTCCTCGCAGGCACGTTTTTTTTGCTCGCCCGCACGCGGCAAAGCAGGCTTGCTGCCGTATGATGAATTCTTTTCCGTATCCGTTTCGAGCATGACACAGCCTCCTTGGAAATCAATTTAAATAATTTTAGCATTGTGCGCATAAAAAGTCAATTACTGCCGGTTTTTGTAAAAAAGTTCGCGTGCTTTGCGGCAATATTCGCCATATGAATGTTCACCATATGATAAATATAAAATAAATTACCGTAAAATTATTGAATTAAGGAAATCATTATGCTAAAATAATAAAAATATTTTTATTTTTTACAAATAATTTCCGGGATGTGATTTTTTTGGGAGAAAATGCCACAAGTACAACTGTTGCTGATCCGTCCGAGCAGGAGCTTGAAAAAGAGGTCAAAAAAGCCTCCGAGCAAAACAGACGTTATATCCGTCCGAGCGAGCTCGTAGCGTTTTTGCTTACGACCTTCGGTCAAAAGAACCTTGACCAGTTTGTAAACGCATACAGGCAGTTCTTTATGATAAGCTTTCTCGGAATTTCGGGACGTGCCTACGGTCTTATAGTCTTTATCGAATCAATATACGACGCCGTTGACGATTCTCTTTCGGGTCTTATTATTGACAGAACAAGAACTCGTTGGGGCAGACTTCGCCCGTACATGATAATCACCGTACCGATTTGGGGTCTTGCCACGCTGATGCTTTTCACAACGCCGCAGTTCCTCTCGGGTAACACATCAAAAATAGTTTGGGCGGTAATTGCAATATTCGCATATAATTTAGGTATGTCATATTTCAATGCCTGGCAGATACTTCTTTACAATATCACCCCGAGCCTTCGTGAGAGAGACAACCTTATAGCGACTTCAAAGTTCTTTGAGCTTTTCGGAACGTGGATTCCGTCTTTTGTGCCGATATTTGTTTCGTTTATGCCGAAGATTTCGGAAAGCATCGGTATGCAGGACGTCTACTCCGGATTTGCCGTAGCCATGATGGTAATAGCCGGCGGCACGGCAATATACGGATTCTTTGCAATGAGAGAAAGAGTCCCGCTCGCATCTCGTGAGCAGATGCAGGAAATCAGCGTTCTTGATTCGTTTAAAAATGCGGTCAAGAACAAGCCTATGTTTATACTTATGCTCGCAAACTTTTTCAACGGATTCAAATCAGTCGGAGCTTCTACCGAAAGCTTCTTTTGGCTTCACAACACGGGCAGCCTTGCAAACGGCACAATAGCCGGCGTATTCACGGGCATTCCCAACTTCATAATAACGCCGATTACGCCGAAGCTTATACATAAATTCGGTGCCAGAAACACCGCAATCGGCGCCGGCATTTTCGGCGGCATAGCATACACGCTGATGTTCATAATAGGTTATGCTCCGTTCGGAAGCTATTCCGGTGCGGAAAGGTACAAGAATTACAGCGGCGGCAGCGGAGTCGCAAATATGGTTTACCTTACCGTAATGCTGACAATATGCGGTCTGCCGAACTGTATAATCCGTGTTTGCCAGGCGGTTTTGCAGGGCGATGTTTACGATTACAGCGAATGGAAATACGGTGTACGCAATGAGGGCCTTGTAGCAACGGTATCAAACTATTTTACAAAGCTTGCCAATGCCGTTACCGGACTTCTCTCGGGTCTTGTCATAACCTTCGTCGGCTACACCTCGCACAAGGACGCACTTGGTAACGTAATACGTGACACAAGTCCGAAGGTTCTCATGGGATTTTTTGCGGTATTTGCCCTTATGCCTGCCATTGCAAGATTTCTCTTTGGTATAATACTTATATTCTTTAACGTTCACGGCAAATTCAAGGAAGATATGATGAAAGAGCTTGAAGAGAGACGCCTTGAAAGAGTACGCAAGATGACCGAGGAGGAAAAAGCACTCGAAAGCTCGGAAGCAAACAGCGAAATTCCGATAAACGCCGACAACTGACGCTTCGGCAAAATCACAACAATAAAAGACGTGAAATGAGAAAAATCTCACTTCACGTCTTTTTTATATACTGATTACGTAATCAATATCCCACGCTGCCCGTTAAAGTCTCGTCATCGTCAATCCACTTTTTCACATTGATTATGCGGTAATCATCGTGAGTGTCACGGATAATAACGTGGTCTATTCCGGAATTTATTATCACTCGTTTGCAAAGCGCGCAGCTGCTCGCCTCTTTTACGTATTCGCCGGTATCGCATTCTATTCCGACGAGATACATCGTGCTTCCGAGCATTTGATTTCTCGCCGCGCTTATAACGGCATTCATCTCGGCGTGTACACTGCGGCAAAGCTCATATCTCTCGCCGCGCGGAACATTAAGCCTTGTACGGACACAGTAATTTAAATCAGTACAGTTTTCTCTGCCCCTCGGTGCGCCGCTGTAACCGGTTGATATAACCTCATCATCCTTTACTATGACCGCACCGAAATGACGTCTCAGGCAAGTGCTTCGCTGAGCCACCGCCTCAGCCAAATCAAGATAATAATTTATCTTATCGCGTCTTTCCATATGTCTCCTCCGTTTACAAATCTCTGAAGATATTTTATCACAGCGCAAAACCGTGTTCAAGACGTAATAATCAACAAATTTCGACATCAGCAAAACTGCATATAAAAAGAAAAGTCGGACTGCACTAAAAATGCAATCCGACTTTTGCCAAATTAATCTTCTTCTGTAAAGGAGTCTTTACCCAAACCGCATACGGGGCAAACCCAATCCTCGGGAACATCCTCCCACGCGGTTCCGGGAGCTACACCGTTATCGGGATCTCCCACTGCGGGATCGTAAACATAGCCACAGGGGCATACATATTTTTTCAAAGCAAACACTTCCTAACAATATATTTATTTGGCAAAGCTTAAAAAATCAACCGAAATATCTCTTGAGAAGTCCCTCAAAGGCTCTGCCGTGTCTCGCTTCGTCACGAGCCATCTCATGAACGGTATCGTGAATAGCGTCAAGGCCCTCTTCCTTAGCTCTCTTAGCAAGTTCAAACTTACCGAGTGTAGCACCGTTCTCTGCTTCGGCTCTCATCTCAAGGTTCTTTTTGGTGCTGTCTGTGACGACCTCACCGAGAAGCTCTGCAAATTTAGCGGCATGCTCTGCCTCTTCATAGGCAGCCTTTTCCCAGTAAAGACCGATTTCGGGATAGCCCTCTCTGTGAGCTACTCTTGCCATTGCAAGATACATA